>Ga0209606_1000009_pt1 | contig 411441 bp, 335 predicted proteins | sample AD_UKC057_MetaG_FD_184412 | JGI IMG/M metagenome (GOLD analysis project Ga0209606, IMG submission 184412) | Active sludge microbial communities of municipal wastewater-treating anaerobic digesters from USA - AD_UKC057_MetaG (SPAdes) (version 2) | ecosystem: Engineered > Bioreactor > Anaerobic... | reverse complement strand
TCCCGATGATCTTCGTCCGGGTCAACGGCGAGGTGATCCGGAAAGACCAGTACGACTCGTTCGTGATCCGCGAGGGGGACCGCGTGGACGCCATCCACCTGATGGGCGGAGGATAGGGCGTTCGCCAGGGACGCCCGGTCATCCGGCCGTCCCCGCCCGGGTCGCGTCGTCTCAGGGCCGGCCGCCGGCCGCGGGCGGGAACCGGACCGGCAGACCTTTCCGTTCCAGGCACTCCCAGACATCGATGACGGAGATGTTGGCCGCCAGCACCTGGCGCAGGCAGTCTTCGGGAATCTTGCCGGTCAGTTGTTGCCGGATGGCTTCCCGCTGCGCGCCCTGGGCCGCCAGGCCCAGATTGTGGCTGAGGCGTTCGATCTTTTCGTCGTCCAGACCCTGGCTGATGGCGGCGGCCAGGCTGTCGGTCGACAGGCCGGTCTGGATCCAGAACCGGATCAGGTGGCCGGCGCGGTCCACCGCGTTCGGCTCCGGCCGGGAGCGGAAATCCTGCGGTCGGCAGGGCGTGAGGCGATGCGTGGCCGCGGCGGCCCGGGCCGATTCCGGACAATCGGTGAGGCCGGTGACGGCATCGTAGAATCGCAGGGCCCGGTCACGATCGCCGGCGACATCCCAGAGCTGCCCCGCCAGGAGCAGGCCGTCGGCCCAGGCCGAGGCGGGCAGCGCCGCGCGGAGCGACTCCGGACGGTCGGCGAAGTCCCGGATCGCGGCCTGCGCGTCAGCTGGCCGGTTGGCGCCGGCCAGAACCCGGGCCAGCATGTGCCGGCCCAGGGGCGACAGGTCGGTGCGCGGCTCCAGCATCCGCACCCCGTCGGCGTAGAGTCCGGGCGTCAGGATCTCGTCCCGGAAGTTCCCCCAGACCAAGATCTCGCTCACCGGGAGTTGCTTCAGCCCCGCCGCCCACCGGGACCACAGCTCCGCCAGCGGGGCGCCGAAACAGGCGGGAAAGTCCTTGTCGAGGCCCTGGCCGCGTTTCCAGAATTCCAGATACTTCTCCCAGCCGACCTGATCCACCAGAAACGCCGTGAAGGAGCACACCAGGTCGAACACCCACGGGTTGTTCCGGTAGCAGTCGATCCGCTCCAGCTCGGCCAGCGTCGGCAGGTCCCGGGCCTGGACGATTCGGGCGGCCGGCTGATGCCATCGCTCCGGCTGCTCCCGCCGGTTGAGGTATTCGGTGAGGCCTTCGGTGATCAGAAACGACGGGTAGTTGCGCCGGTTGATCCGCCAGACCAGCAGGTGCATGAACTCGTGGCGCAGGCGGGCCTCCGGCCACCCGTGGATGACCTGCTCCTCGAGCAGGATGAAGGTGTGGGGGGCGTCGGGCTGCACACGGCGGAACAGGGCCTCGTCGGGATAATAGTAGAAGTGGATTTGAGGATTCTCCGGCAGTTTGTGTTCCCGGCAGAAGGATTGCACGAGGGCCGTGTACTCCCCCTGGAGGCGATACACCACCGGCTCGATGTCGGCCTGCTCCGGATAATGGAATACGATCTGGGGGGTCGGCCGACTCCGCCAGCCGGCGAGCTCCTTCTCCAGCGTAATCTTGGCGGACAGCTCCTCGATCTGGCGCAGTTGCGCCGCGGGCAGCCTCGGCAGCCGGCGCGCCTGGGCGAACCAGCGGAGCGCGGCCTGGTAGTTGCCGAACTGGTAGTCGATCAAACCCAGCATGGTGAACGTCCGGGCCATGACCGGCGCGGTGACGGCGCCCTGGAGGGATTGATTGAGAACCGTGTACGCCTGCATGTAGTCGCGTTTCTCGAACAGGACCATGCCCAGTGCGTAGTACGCCGCCGGGCCCGGCTCCCGTTCCGCCCACTGCGTGGCCAGCGCCTCCGCCTCCGCCAACCGGTGTTCCCGGATCAGCTGGATGATCTGGTCACTGGGGTTGTTACCAGCCTCCGCCTGTTGGGCTATGCCGGCGATGGCGAGAACCGCCACCAGTATTCCGATCCCGACCAGTCGCACCATGCGGCACCTCCATGATCTGAAAAGGTGGCAGTATAGCACAGGCCCGTCGGCTGCGGACGGGAGAGTTCGCCCGGGCCGGAGTCCGCGGCCGGCAGCAGTTGCCATTGATTTGTCGAAGCGGTTCCGTTAAAATGGCGCCAAATTTTTGAGGTTCTCGTCGCGAGCAACCCCCATGAACGACACGAATAACGAGATCCTGAAGACCCAACAGAACGAGATCGAGAAATTTCTGCTCGATCCGCGGATCCAGCGCGTGGCCGGATTCCTCAGCCGCGGCAACGGCGATCGCCGGACGCTGTTCGAACGGATGATGTTTTCCTACGACAATCAATCGGCGCCCCGGTCCGACCGGCTGCTGTTCTATCCCCTGCACACGGTGTTCGAACACTTCATCCGGACCCGCGGCGCCAACGCCGACATGGTGAAGTTCAAGCTGTTCCACCACCGGCCCACGCTGCGGGCGCTGGTGAACACGTTCCGCAGCATCCATGCTTACGGTCTGACCGTGCCGCAGAAATTCCAGATGCCCCTCATGATCGTCTGGAACTTCACCCAGGCCTGCAACCTGAAGTGCATCCATTGCTATCAGGATGCCTGCAGCCGACCGCTCCCCGACGAGCTGGATCTGGAGCAGAAGCTGAAGGTCGTGGACGAAATGGGCCGGGAGTACGTCCCTTTCCTGGCGCTGGCCGGCGGCGAGCCTTTGATGGGCCGGTACTTCTGGGAGGTGCTGGAGCGGTGCCGGCAGTGGGGAATCCACGTCACCATCGCCTCCAACGGCACGATGCTGACTCCGGACATGACCGCCCGGCTGGTGCAACACGGCGTCAAGTACGTCGAGGTCAGCCTGGACTCGGTGGATCCGGACAAACACGACGCATTTCGCGGCATACCCGGCGCCTGGCGCCGCGCTGTGGACGGCATCCGCACCGCCGCCGCGACACCCGGACTGCGGGTGGGGCTGGCCGCCTGCATCTCCCGAATCAATCTCGATGAAGCCGACCGGATCATCCAACTGGCGGTGGACATGGGCTGTTCCACCTTTGTGCACTTCAATTACATCCCGGTGGGACGCGGGGTGCGGAACGACATCCACGACCTGGACCCCGAACAGCGGGAACAGCTGCTCCAAATCCTGGAGCGCCGGCTGCAGCGGAAAGAGATCAGCATCATGAGCACGGCGCCGCAGTTCGGCCGGGCCTGCTTCATGTATGCCGACATGGAGAGCCGGATGGCGCTCGGCCATGCCGGTTCGGGCTCCGGGTCCAAAACCCGCGTTCTGGCCAAGTACATCGGCGGCTGCGGCTCGGCCCGGTGCTACTGTTCCCTGCAGCCCAACGGCGACGTCACGCCGTGCGTCTACATCCCCCACCGCGTGGTGGGCAACGTCAAGCACCAGAGCATCCGGGAGATCTGGCAGACCAATGTCTACTTCGAAAAGTTGACGGACCGGGAGCTCCTGGGCGACCACTGCGGCGTGTGCGAATTCCGTCCCGTGTGCGGCGGCTGCCGCGCCCGCGCGGACGCCTACACGGGCGATATTCTGGCCGGCGATCCGGGCTGCATCCTCAATGCCGATTTGTGGGAGCGGCTCAGCGCGGTGACACCCGAAAGCGCGTCCGCGGACCGGTGATCCGCCGGACCGTCGCGGGGTGATGCCCGCCGCCGGATGCTCCGGACCGGCCGCCGCCGATGGCGGCGGCACCTTGCCGGGGAGACAGCCCCAACATGATCGCAGCGGCGATGATCCTCGCGGCCGGCTACGCCACGCGGCTGCGTCCGCTCAGCAACGAGATTCCCAAGGCCTGCCTGCCGGTGCTCGGCCGGCCGCTGGTTCACCACCTGCTCGACTGGCTGGGCCGGTGGGGCGTGGAGGATGTGGCCGTCAACCTCCATCACCTGCCCGACGCGGTGCGCCGGGCGGTGGCCGCCTACGACGGTCGCCCCTTCCAGTTCCATTTTTCCGAGGAGCCGGGGCCGATCCTGCTCACCGCCGGCGCGCTGGCGCCGCTGCGCGACTGCTTCACCGGCCGCGGCACGTTCCTTCTGGTCAACGCGAAGATCGTCACCACGATCGACCTGGCCCCGGCGCTGGACGCCCACCGCGCCGGCGGCAGCCTGGCCACGATGGTCCTGACGCCGAACCGGCGGCGCGATCCGTTCACCCACGTGCGACTGGACGCCGACGGCTGCATCGGCGGCTACGTGCCGTTCGCCGAGGCGGACGGGCGGGCGGATCCGCTCCTGGCGTTCACCGGCATCCATCTGCTGGAGCCGCGGGTGCTGGATTTCATCCCCGACGGCCGGCCCTTCGACACCATCCGGCACCTTTACCCCGCGCTGGCGGCGGCCGGCCACCCGGTGCGCGGGTTCGTCGCGGAGGGCGACTGGCTGGAATTCTCCACTCCCGGCCGGTACCTGCGCAACAGCCTGGAGCTGCTCCGGGCAGGCGGGCTGGACAACTGGACCACCTGGAACGTGATGCTCGATCCGGCCGCCCGAGTGCGCGAGACCGTGTTCGGCGAACACGTGGTCGTGGACGCCGGCGCCGCGGTGGCGCGCAGCCTGCTCCTGGGCCGCAACACCGTGAGCGCCGGGGCGACGGTGGAGGACTGCATCGTGACGCCGGGCGTGGACGTGCCGCCGGGCGCGTGGCGCTGCGCGCTGCTGGCCTACGGGACCGACCGGACGGCGGGGACGACGCTGGAGCTGACCGCGCATCCGCTCGAGGCGGCGGCCGGCCCGGGCGCCGAAGCCGGCGGTTCGTCCGAGGGTTGAGTGGAACCGCTGCCGGCGCCGGAACAACTTGTTTTGGGAGGTTGATTTCGCTGTGAGAGGCCGCGCGCTGTGGATGCTCGCCGCCTGGCTGCTGGCGCTGACCGCCTGGGCGACCGGCCAGGCGGTTCGCGTCAAGATGAAGAACGGGGATGTGCTCTCCGGCACGCTTGTGGCGCTGGACGGCTCGCGGGTGGCGCTCCGGACCGACTACGCCCCGTCGTTGGAATTGCCGCTGGAGCGGGTGGCCGAAGTGACGGGCAATGCCGCCGTCCAGCTGCAGCTTGACGACGACACCACGCTGCGGACCACGCTGACGGGCTGGGCGGACGGCGTGTTCCATCTGGCCAGCGGCGACCACACGTTCACCCTTGCCCCGACCCGGGTTCGGGGCATCGAGCTGGATCCGGCGGCCGCCGAACCAGCGACGGATCTCCGCGCGGTCGCCGTCCGGGTGGACGGGCTGGACGAAGTCCGGCCGAAGCGCTGGGGCGGCGCGGTCAATTTCGGCTATACCCTGGCGCGGGGCAACGCGTCATCCGACGATCTGTACCTGCGGACCTCCGCGCGCTACGCTCGGCAGCGCGACACGTTTTCCGCCAGCGCCCATACGCTCTACGGCGTGCTGAACGAGGCCGCGTCACGGAACGAGGTGTACGGTTCGTTCCGGTATGACTACAAGCTGCCGAAACGGTATTTCGTGTTCGGCTCGGTGAGCGGGGAGTACGATGAAGTGGAAGGGATCGACCTGCGCCACACGTGGAACGCCGGCGTCGGTTACAGCCTGGTCGCCCGGCCGGCGCTGAGCCTGGACGTGGGCACCGGCGTCGGTTTTCTCCAGGAGGTCTACCCCAGCCTGTCCAACCGGAGCGACGGCAGCACCCTGCTCGAGGGACATCTGAACTGGAAGCTGAATGACCGCGTCGCGTTCACCCAGAACCTGCTGGTCATCCCATACCTGACCGGCGATTCGCGATACCGGACGATCCTGGACGCCACGCTGAACCTGACCGTGAATCGCATGTTCAAATTCAACATCGGCATGCTCAACCGGTACGATTCGCGACCGCTCCCCGACGTGGAGCACAACGATTTCACCATGTTCACGGGGGTCGGCTGGATCTTCTGACGGCGATCGGGTGCACCGTGGGCCGCGGTCCGGGACCGGGGCCGGCCGGAGCACCGCGCCGTCGGGCGGAGGGAACGGATGACGCAGCCACCGCCGCTGTTCCGGCGCCAGCCGGACGCGTCACCGCTGATCGGCGCCCACCGGGGCGCCCACGGCGGCGAGCGTCCCGAAAACACGGCGGCGGCCTTCCGGCGGGCGATCGAACTCGAGTGCGACCTCGTGGAGCTCGACGTCCGGCGGACCGCGGACGGCGAACTCCTCGTCTTCCATGACGCCGCCATCGGGGGACGAACGGTCGCGGCAATGACCGCGGCCGAAGCCCGCGGCGCCGCGGCGCGCCATGGCATCGACATTCCGACGCTGGACGAAGCGCTGGGCATCTGCGCCGGCCGGATCGTGGTGGACATCGAGATCAAGGACACGGTCGCGGCCGCCGCTGCAGCCGCGACGGCCGCCCGGCTGCTTCCGCCGGGCTCCTTTCTGCTTTCTTCGTTCTCCCTTCGGGCCCTGCGGATCGTGCGGCGAATGTTTCCCGCGCTGCCGCGAGGGTGGATCGTGGGACGCGCGGTCCCGGGCGGATGGCGAATGCTGGCGGGGCTGGCGACTGGACCGCTGGCCGGCCTGGCCGGCTGCCCGGCGTGCCTGATCCTCGACCACCGCCTGGCGGTCGCCGGCTCAGCCGGGGGCAGGGACGCCCCGGCGCTCCCCTGGCTGGCCTGGACGGTTAACGATCCGGCTGAAGCCGGCCGTTTGGCCGATCTCGGCGCCTGGGTGCTCATCACCGACGTCCCGGACACCCTGCTGGCGTGGCGCCGGGAGCGCCGGGGGGCGGGCCGCTAATTCCGCGGCACGGCCGACAGCAGCCGGGAATTGTTATCCAGGAACAGCTCGAACGCCACGACGGGTCCCGTGGCATCCAGGACCACGTAGCCGCCCAGTTGCGGCCACGCCGCCGGGATGATGTTGCTGAGCAGCCCGAGGTAGCGGCTGTCAGCCTCCAGGTGAAGGACGTGCGTGCCGGTGAGCGTGCCGTCCTGACGGAAGATCCAGACGGTCGCGTCCACGGGGTAGGCGTTGAAATTGCACACGCTGATGCCGTTGAAGTACACCAGCGTCCCGTCGCCCACCGGGCCGTGCGCCACGTGGCTGAAAACAGCCTGCCGCGCGGGAGCGTTCTCCAGGGCCAGGCAGGATTCGAAGGCCGGCAGGGCGTTCAGCCCGTCGCCGAACACCACGTCGCCGAGGAGGCCGGCGCGATCGGACGTGATCTTCACGTTGCCGGTCACGTAGGTCGGCCGGGTGGCGGGATCCGGCAGGCTGAACGCCTGCCAGGCGGGGACGACGAGTTGCTGCCCGGCGGTGAGCGTGTAATTGGCTGAAGTGCTGGCGGTGTCGGCGTCGTCGGTGAAGGCGAGGGTCACCTGGGCCGTCTCCGCCGCCGTGTTGATCACGTGGAAGACGGTATCGTACGGATTGATGAACGCCGGCTGTTCCCCGCCGCTGGCCACGTGGGCGCTGTACAGCGTGTTCACTTTCGGATCCCACTGCAGCGGGACCGAGTGAACGGTGACGACTCCGCCCCCGGCGTTCAGGTGGCGGATCATGGCGAAACCAACCACGCCGTACCCGTCGTCGGTGGTCCCCACGAGATAGCCGTCGGCCAGGTTCAGGAAGCTCTCGTTGCGGAAGAAGAGATCGTGCATCGTGCCCGTCAGCATGTGCCGGCCTTCCAGATCCGTCTCCATGAAGCCGATCTGCGTCCCGGTGGCGTTTCGGAGCGAGAGCTCCACGTGGATCGTGGCGTCGTACGGATTGAGGATGAACAGCTCGGTCTGCACGGTGTAGACGCCGTCGTCGAAATGCTCCTGGACGTGGGTGACGGTATAGTCCTCGAACACGCCGTCGGTGGCGATCGTGCCGTCCATGTAGTCGCCGGTCAGGTTGGTGTTCAGGAAGAACGCCCGGGCGGTGAGGCTGTTGCTGATCACCCGGAGCCAGCCGGTGTGGGTGCCGGCGGGCAGGCCGAGCTGGATGTCGCCGATGAAGGAGAACTGGGTCAGGGGCTCCATGAGCTGGGCGGCGCCGTTGTTGGTGCCGACGAGCAGCTCGCCGTCATTGTCATAACCGAAGATCAGCAGGCTCTGCGAGCCGTTCACGGGATTGCTCACCCCGTAGCCGGTGAACTCGCCGGTGCCGGTGCGGAAGAACGGGAAGTCGATGATGGCGGGCGCCAGGCAGAAGATGGAGGTGCTGTCCTCGCCCAGGGCGCGGCCCACATTGAGTCCGGCCAGGAACTGCTCGTCGGGCGAGACGGCCAGGTCCTCCGGGGCCGGGCCGGTGTCGCGGAAGGAGTAGCCGCCGGTCAGGCAGTCGAAGATCATCAGCTCGTCGCTGCCCACCGAGTGGATCAGGCCCGTCCGGTTGTCCGACAGCACGGCGATGTTGTTGTATCCGTCGAAGTCGGCGAAGCCCAGGGCGTCGGTGATGGTGCGGAGGAGTTCCAGCGAGCCGGCGTCGATCACGTAGAGGCGGTTCAGCACGATCGACGACGCGACCAGGCGGGCGCCGTCGGGCGTGATGGCGATCCGGCTGAGGCTGGCATCCGGCGTGGCCTCGCCCGGGATGTCCAGGTGCGGCTGGTTGGTGTAGTTGCCGATTTCGAAGGCGACCACGTTGTTGTACTGGGGATCGCAGACGAAGCCCCACCGGCTGTCGGGGGAGAAGACGATGTTGTTGAGGCAAATGAAATCGGAGCCCGTGCGGTCGAAGTCGGCGTCCACCACCACGAAGGTGTGCTGGACGGCGAAAGTGGGCTCGTTGAACAGGTCGATGACGCTGATCTGGTCATCATCATTCCGCCCGTTGCAGAGCACGAACGCGCGCTGGCCGTCGGGGGAGACGTACGTCCGGGCGGGGCCGGTGCCCGTGTTGGCCCAGAGCGTCGCGTGATGCAGGTCGCCCGCCGCGGTGGTCACCCGGAACACGTAGATCTGGTTGACGGTGGTCCGGGCGTCGCAGACGAAGCCGAAGTTGCCGGTCGGGCTGAAGGCGATGTTGTTGTAGTAGGCGAAGTCGGTGAGGACCGGCGGTGTGTAGGTGGCGGTCTGGAAGTCGGCGAGGCGGATGATGGTCACCGTGTTGCTGTCGATGTTCAGCACGCAGGCGTGCAGGCCGTCGGGAGTCAGGTAAATGCCGGCCGGCTCCTGGCCGGTGGCGATGTAGGCGAGGATGTTGTCGGTCCAGCGATAGGGATCGAAGACGATCACCCGCGAGTTCTGGGGATCGGTGATCAGCCCCAGCAGCCCGTCGGCCGTGAACACGGCGTTGTTGTAGAAGCCGAAATCCTCGTCGCCGGCGACGACTTCACCCATCAGGATTTGGGCCGCCGCCGTGGCGGTGAGACCGGCGATCAGGATCAGTCCGATCAAGGCACGTTGACGGTTCATGGCGCTGACCTCCCGGTTGTCTCGTCGTCAGGGATAAATCTTGTACAGCATGCGGGGGAAGGCGATGGTTTCCCGGATGTGCTCCAGGCCGCACAGCCAGGCGACGCACCGCTCGATGCCCATGCCGAAGCCGCCGTGGGGGCAGGTGCCGTAGCGGCGCAGGTCCAGGTACCACTGGAACGCCGCCTCGGGCAGCCCGTGCTCGCGGATGCGCGCCTGCAGCTTGTCCAGGTCCGCCAGACGCTGGCCGCCGCCGATCACCTCGCCGTAGCCCTCGGGGGCCAGCACGTCCACGCAGAGGGCCTTGCCGGGATCGGCCGGGTCGGTCTCCATGTAGAAGGCCTTGACTGCGGCCGGGTAGCGGTGGACCATCACCGGGCGGTCGAATCCCTCGCTGACCAGGGTTTCGTCGGTGCCGCCGAAGTCGCCGCCGTAGACGAATTCGGTGCCCTTCCCCTCGAGCATCCTGGCGGCGTCGTCGTACGCCAGGCGGGGGAACGGCGCCCGGACGTTCTCCAGCTTGGATGTGTCGCGCTCCAGCACCTTGAGCTCCTCGCGGCGTGTGTCCAGGACGAAGGCGACGATGTGGCTGATGAAGTTCTCGGCCAGCTCCATCACGTCGTCGAGGGTGGCCCAGGCCATCTCCGGCTCGATCATCCAGAACTCCATCAGGTGGCGGCGGGTTTTCGATTTTTCGGCCCGGAAGGTGGGCCCGAAGCAGTACACCTTGCCGAACGCCATGGCCGTCGCCTCGTTGTAGAGCTGGCCGCTCTGGGTGAGATAGGCCTTGTCGTCGAAGTACTGGGTCTCGAACAGGGTGGTGGTGCCCTCGCAGGCGTTGGGCGTGAAGATGGGCGTATCCACCAGGGTGAAGCCGTTGGCGTCCAGGTAGTCGCGGCAGGCCTTGATGATGGCGTGGCGGATGCGGATCACCGCATGCTGGCGGCGGGAACGCAGCCAGAGGTGGCGGTTCTCCATGAGGAACGCGGTTCCGTGCTCCTTTTTGGTGATGGGGTAGTCGGCGACCGCCTGGACCACCTCCAGGCCGGTGACGTCCATCTCGTGTCCGCCGGCGGCGCGGGCCTCGGCGCGGACGCGGCCGGTGACGATCAGGCTCGACTCCAGGCCGATCGCCTCGGCCTGCGCGAACACGTCCGGGGCGACGTTGTTCTTGGCCATCACGCACTGCATGATGCCCGTGCCGTCACGCAGGATCAGGAACAGGATCTTGCCGCTGGAGCGACGGTTGTAGAGCCAGCCCTTGAGCGTGACCGTCTGGTCGACGAACCGGGCGGCGGTTTCGATGGTGAACGCGGACATGGTACCTCCGGCAGCGGGAGACGGATTTCACCGATGATAATCAAAGACGCGCCAAAAGACAATGGCCGATCAGCGTCCGGCGGCGGCGGGTTCCGCGAGGCGGGTGAGCTCGGGGTGGACCAGGCGGTAAAGCCGCATGTTGGCCATCACGTGGTTCACATAGCCGCGGGTCTGGTGGAAGTGGATTTCCGGCGGCAGGTACAGGTCGGCCGGCTGGCCGGCCAGGCGAGTCCAGTACGCCGCCTGGCCGAGGCCGGCGTTGTACGCGGCGGCCGCGGCGGCGGGGGACTGGAGGCGGTCCAGCAGCTCGCGCAGGTAGCGGACGCCGAGCCGGATGTTCAGCCCCGGCTGGTACAGGGCGGCGCCGGCGTCGGGCAGCTCGATGCCGCTCCGGGCCGCCACCGCACGGGCCGTGTCGGGCATGAGCTGCATGAGTCCGCGGGCGGAGACCGGGGAGTGGGCGCGGGGATTGAACCGGCTTTCCTGGAGGATGATGCTGTAGATCAGGTAAGGATCGACGCCGGCCTCCCGGTTGGCGGCGCGAACGTCCTCCTGGTAGGGCGCCGGATAGCTGAGGCGGAGCAGTTCCGGGTTGATCATCGCCAGCGGCGTGCCTTCGGGGTAGCGCTCCAGGGCCAGGTAGGACCAGCGATACGCCTGGTGCGGGGCGCCGGCCCGCTCAAACAGGCGGGCCAGCGTCACGGCGCGCCGGATCCCGAGGTCGCGCTCGGAATCGCCGGTGTGCCGCGCCACGAACGCCAGCGGCGTGCGGCTGTACTCGAGGGCGGCCGGCTCCGCCAGCCCCAGCCGCTGGAAGGTCCGCGCGCGGAACAGCCGTCCCGCCGGCGTATCGACGGCGGATGCGGCGGGCGGGGTCATGGCGTCGGCCGGGAGCGACGGGATATCCGCCAGCTCGGCGATCCCCTCCCGGTACCGGGGCAGCTGCTGGATGCCCAGCCGCCAAGCGGCGGCGTCGCCGGTCAGGAAATACAGCCGGCCGTATTCCTCGTAGGCGGCCGGTTGGTCGCCCTGCGCGGCGAGGTCGGCCGCCCGGGTGCGGGCGGCGGCAGCGAGCGCCGTCCGCAGTTCCGGCCGGCCGGCCAGAACGGCTTCGGCCCGCTCCATGGACAGGAACGCGTACTGGCTGTGGCGGTGGTACAGTTCGGCGGTCCACGTCTCCACCGCCCGCTGCGGGTCGCCCGCGCTCTCGTGGGCGAGGCCGAGGAAGAACCGGGCCTCGAGCCGGTCCGGCAGATTGCCGGAGGCGGGAGCGGCGAGCTGCGGCAGCAGCGCCTCGAGGATGGGGACGGCCTGCTTGGGCATTCCCAGTCGCAGGTGGAACAGGGCTTCCTGATATTCGAAGCGCCGGCGCTCCCGCCCGCTGAATTCGGCGGTGGCACGCTGCAGCCAGCCGAGCGGCGCCGCGCTCGGACCCGTGAGGCGGGTGACGTTGTAGAGGGTGGCATAGATGTCCGACCGCGTGGCCTCATCGTCCGCCAGCTCCAGCGCGGCGGCGTACACCGGTAGGGCCTCGGCTTCCCGGCCGGCCAGCAGGAGCGTCCGGCCCAGGGCGAGCCGGCTCTGGACCCGGAGGTCCTCGTCGTCGGCGCGTCCCGCCTCTTCGTAGAACTGGGCGGCGGCGGCGTAATCCCCCTGGAGGAAGCGGCAACGGCCCACCCAGAAGGTGTAGAGCGGCCGCTTGGCCGACTGGGGGAAGCGCTGGCGGAGTTCCTCGGCCAGCGGGAGCGCCCGGCGGGCTTCGCGGTTCTGCACCAGCACCGCCGTCAGACGGGCCAGGCGGTCCTCCGACTGGCGGACCCGGTTCATGAGCGGTTCGCTGTCGAGCAGGCCCAGCGCCGCGGCCGCCTCGGTGCGCGCCCGGCCGGAGGCCAGCGCCGGCCAGAGCAGCCCCCAGGCGGCGTCCCACTGCTTGAGCCGGGCGTGGATGCCGGCCGCCGCCAGCCGGGCCTCGTCGCGGCGCGACTTGTACTTGTGGGCGCAGTTCTGGAAGGTCTGCAGGGCCAGTTTGAGCTTGCCGCTGTCGCGGTAGCTGGCCGCCAGCAGGAAGTGGGCGTCCGGGGTGTAGGGGCTTTTCGGGTGGCTTTTGACCAGCGCGTACCAGTTCTTGCGGGCTGCGACGGGCGTCCCCGCCGCGTCGTGCAGGCGGGCCTGCTCCATGAGCATGTAGTCGGTGAAAAGGGGATCACGGGGGATCCAGGCGGCGTGGAGGGCGATCGCCTCCGCGCGCTGGTCGGACGATTCGTGCAGCCAGGCCTGCAGCAGGTACAGCCGGTCGCGCCGGTAGGCCGCCGGATCCGATTGCCGCAGGGCCTCCACCTCGGCCAGCGCCTCCGGCCAGCGGCCGGCCTGCACGTGCGTTTCCACTTCGGGGATTCCGATGGACGCCCGAAGCGGAAGCAACCCCGCGCCCAGCAGGAGAGCGAGCGGGATCAGGCGATATATCCAGGTGCGGGCCTTCGGTGTCTTCATCGGTGCTTCGGCGGACCCGGGGCGCGGGGCCGGCCGCCCGGGGTCAACCGGCTATTGTACCGGAACCGGCCGTTTCGCCAAGCGGTTTTTGCAGATGGGGGCTGTGTTACAATAACAGGCAAGGCCGATTTGACAACGGTCATCAGGCCCGGGGCGGGGCGGGGAGGAGCGGGAGGCATGCCCAACGATGAGCCAGACGACCGCCCAGCCATCGCGGCGTTCGAACGGTAGCCGGCCGGAACACGGCCCGAGCGCCCGTCTGCGGCTCGCGGGCGGCCGCCTCGGCGGGGCCGTGCTGCTCGCCCTGGTCCTCGCCGCCGCACCGGCGGCCCTCGATCCGGACAAGCTGATCACCCAGTACTCCCGCCGCGTGTGGAACATCGAGAGCGGGCTGCCGCAGAACTCGGTGAACGTCATCGTCCAGGACCGCCAGGGCTACCTGTGGCTGGCCACCCAGGAGGGGATGGCGCGGTTCGACGGCGCCGGCTTCAGCGTCTACGACAAGCTCACCACCCGGGCTCTGACCACCAACAACATCCGGACGCTCCTGGTGGACCGGGCCGGCACGCTGTGGGCGGGCACCAACAGCGGCGGGCTGCTCCGCTTCAAGGACGGCCGCTTCCGCGTGTTCACCACCCGCGACGGGCTGGCGTTCGACATCGTCACCGCCCTGGCGGAGGGGCCGGACGGCTCCATCTGGATCGGCACCTACGGCGGCGGCCTGAGCTGCCTGCGCGGGGATCGGTTCCGCACCTACACCACCCGCGACGGCCTGGCTCACAACAGCATCCTGAGCCTGCTCGCCGACGCCGACGGCACACTCTGGATCGGCACCAATGGCGCCGGGATCGGCCGCCTGCGCGACGGCGTGTTTGATCGGCTGGACGAGCGGCACGGCCTGCCCAACCCCGTCGTGTACTGCCTGACGCGCGGCCGCGACGGCACGCTCTGGGCGGGCACCTACGGCGGCGGGCTGGCCCGCCTGGACGGCGACCGCTTCGCCGTGATCACCACCCGCGACGGCCTGTCCAGCAACCGGATCCTGGGGGTGTTCGAGGACCGGGCCGGCAACCTGTGGGTGGGCACGTTCGGCGGCGGTGTGTGCCGGCGGGCCCGCGGGCGCTGGTCCGTCTTTTCCCGGGCGGAGGGGCTGCCGTACGAGGTGGCGCGGGCGTTCTGCGAGGACCGCGAAGGGAACCTCTGGATCGGCACCGACGGCGGCGGGCTCGTCCGGCTGGCCGACGGCAGCTTCACCACCTCCAGCGTCGCCGAGGGACTCTCCAGCGCGTACATCATCGGGGTGCTAGAGGCACGCGGCGGCGACATCTGGATCGGCACCAACGGCGGGGGGCTGAATCGCCTTCGCGGCGAGCGGATCGAGCACCTGGACGTGCGCCACGGCTTTCCCCACGACCTGATCCGCTCCATGTGGGAGGCGCCCGACGGCGATCTCTGGGTGGGCACCGACGGCGGCGGCCTGGTCCGCCTGCGCGACGGCCGGGTGGCGGCGCACGTCACGCGGCGCGAGGGGCTGTCCGGTGACCGGGTCATCAGCGTGTTGGGTGACCGCCGCGGCGTCATCTGGGCCGGCACCAACGGCGCCGGGCTCAACCGCCTGGAGGGCGGGCGCATCACCACGTTCTCGCGCCGCGCCGGCCGGCTGGCCGACATGGTCAACCTGCTGTACGAGGACCGGTCGGGCCGGCTCTGGGTGGGCACCTACGGCGGGTTGTGGCAGTTTCGCGACGGCGAGTTCGTCGGCTTTCCCGGCCAGGAGGAGGTGGGCAACGCCATCGTCACCGACATTCATGAGGACGAGCGGGGCGTGCTCTGGCTCGGCACCATCGGCGCGGGCCTCCTGCGGCTGGAGGCGGGGCGGGTGGTGCGGATCGCCCGCGAGCACGGACTCTATGACGACATCGCCTATGAGGTGGCCGACGACGGCCGGGGCAGCCTGTGGATGAGCTGCAACCGCGGCGTCTACCGGGCGGCCATCGCCGACCTGGAAGCCTTCGCCGCCGGACGGAGCCCCCGGGTGACCTGCGTGGCCTACGGCAGCGCCGACGGCATGAAGACCGCCGAGTGCAACGGCGGCTTTCAACCGTCGGGGGCGCGCACCCGCGACGGCCGCATCTGGTTCCCCACGTCCGACGGCGTGGCGGTGGTGGACCCGGGCAAGATCCAGGTCAACCGGACGCCGCCGCCGGTGTTCGTGGAGCGGGTGATGGTCAACGGCCGGCTCGCGCCGGCCGGCGAGCGGCTGGTGCTCCCGCCGGGCCGGCACGACCTCGAGTTCCACTACACCGGACTGTCGCTGGTGGCGCCGGAGAAAGTCCTGTTCCGGTACCGGCTGGATGGGTACGACATCGCCTGGCGTGATGCCGGCAACCGGCGGATCGCCTACTACACCAACCTCCCGCCCGGTGAATTCAATTTTCACGTCATCGCCTGCAACAACGACGGTGTCTGGAACGAGCGCGGGGATCGCGTGGCGATGATCCAGCATCCGCGGCTCTGGCAGACCCCCTGGTTCCCGTTCCTCGTCGGCGGACTGGTGGTCCTGGCGGGCGCCGGCGCGGCGTGGGGACGGGAGCGGCGGCTCAAGACCCGGCAGCGGGAACTGGAACTGCTCGTGGACGAGCGGACGGCCCAGTTGCGATCGGCCAACGAGCGGCTGGCGCGGCTATCCACCGAGGACCCGCTCACCGGCCTGGCCAACCGGCGCCGGTTCGACGACCACCTTGGCGCCCTGTGGCGGCAATACGCCCGGGTGCAGTCGCCCCTGGCACTGGTGATGGTGGACTTGGACGGCTTCAAGGATTTCAACGACCACTACGGCCACCCCGCCGGCGACGCCTGCCTGGTGCAGGTGGCCGGGGTGCTGGCCGCCGGCGCCAAGCGGGCCGGCGACCTGGTGGCGCGCTACGGCGGCGAGGAGTTCGTCCTGGTGCTGGCCGGGTCGGACGCCGCCGGCGCGGCCGGACTGGCCGAGGGGCTCAGGGCCGAGGTGGAGCGGCTGGCGATTCCCCACGAGCACGCCCCGCACGGCCGGATCCACGTGAGCATCAGCCTCGGCGTAGCCGCCGCGCGACCTGAGATCGGCGCGCCCTGGCGCGGGCTGGTGGCCCGCGCCGACGCCGCTCTGTACCGGGCCAAGGCGCGCGGCCGCAACCGGGTGGAGGTGGAAGGGGAGACCCAGGACGGTGCCGGACCCGCAGTTTGATTTCCAAATCCCCGAATCACCGCAGTGGACACGGAGTCCACACGGGGAACCATTTGTCATTGGTCATCTGACATTTTTCATTGGGCATTTCGGATTATTGGTTATTGGTGATTGCTAATATTTTATTGGCTATTTGGAGACGAGTCCGTTCTTGCGGTTGATGGTTGATAGTTGATCGTTGATCGTGGGGAGCAGCTCCAAGATCCGAACCGCGAACCCCGAACCGCGAGACCCGATCTCCGAAGTCCGATTTCCGTGTCCGATTTCCGATGTCCGATGTCCGCACGGTGCGAGCGAGCCCTCAGCCTTTGCCTCGATCTAAGGCGCGTTCCCCAGCGTCGAGCCTTCCCGTCGGTGATAACGCGAGAAGGCGATCCACGCTTTTTTCCCATCAAGCAGATAATGCACTTTCAACGTTTCCTGGCCTCTCTCGGGCTTGAAGGTGTGCTCGATGACGGCATCGACCCATATGCCCGGTTCCCGGTACCGGAAAGTGAAGAACTGGCCGTAATAATTGCCCGAAGCATCGCGCTGGTCGGCGAATTTCAGGAAGACGATCCCCTTGTGGTAACCCACGTAATAATCCGGAACGTGATCGTCATATTTTCGGGCGACGTAATATCCCCCTTCCCTGGAGATGACGGTCAAACCCTCCCGCCAGCTGCCGGTCAGGTCATTTGGAATGGTTGGCGGACTCGATGGCGGCGGATCGACGCGCTGGGTTGCGGCCAAGGTTCCCTTCGTCGCGGGCGAATCGAAGCCCGGTTCCAGGTTTAGACTGGCCAGCCGGACATCGTTTTCCAGGGTCCGGATCATTGCGTTGAATTCCCCAGTGGTTTTCAGGTTCGGAACATTCAGATTGTTCGCCTGAGCCTCGGTGAGAAAGGAACAGCCGAGCGAACCGCGCACCATTGTTCCCATGCTGAGGGCCTGATTGATTCCGCTTCTGGCCATCTCCAGGCGAATACTTTCCCCCACCTGGGTGGCGGCGACGGCCTGGCCGCTGTGGAATCCGAGATCGGCGACATATGTGTCGCAGGTGGAAAAGTTTTGGATGCCCTGATCGGACCTGAAGACCGTCGACATCGCCGTTTTCAAATTGGAGTGGCATCCCTCCAGATAAGCCATCTTCTGCCGGTTGTTCATGCTGTCCGTCGCCTGGGGGAAGCGCCGCAGCAAGTCAACGATCCGGCGGATCTGGCCGGAATCGAAAGGGGGATCGAAGTACTGGTCGGCGAGCTGGTTCAGCATGGTGATGGCCGTGTTGATGTAGAGGTTGATGGAATTGGAATTTTCGGGAGTGATTCCCTGGTATTCGATGATCAGTGCGGTCATGCCGATGTTGCCCGCCGCGTTGAACACCAGGCGCTGGCGCTCGTTGGCTTTCAGTTGCTGGCCGCCCAGCCAAAGCAACAGGCAGGACACGATGAACAGGGCGGACCTGTTTCTCATCCCGGCACCTCCGCTGGTCGGCGATCCTGGTGTTTCTAAATCGAAATGTAGGTTAATCACCGGTCGATGTCAATCGACAGTTGAATGGCAGGATGGAGCCTGGGGTCTGGGACCTGGGACCTGGGTTTTTAGACCTGGGATCTAGAGCGGGTTTTGGGAGCCGGGAACAAGGACCCAGCACCGAGGATCCAGGTCCGAGATAGTTGATGGTTGATCGTTGATGGTTGATCGTTGGGAGCGAGCCCCGAATCCCGAACCCCGAGCCCCGAACTCCGAGCCCCGAACCCCGAAGTCCGATGTCCGATGTCCGAACTCCGCAAGACGTGAACGAGCCTCCAGCCTCGAGCCTCGAGCCTCGATTCGGATGCGCCTTGACATTGTGCCGGTCGGCCGGTATCTTCGCGAGGATGACCATGCAATCCGGGTTGCGGAGTGCCCGCCCCGCATGAACAAGCCCACGCCCCACTCCATGCGGCTGCCGGCGGCGGTGGTGGCGCTCGGGCTGGTGAGCTTCTTCACCGACCTGTCCAGCGAGATGATCTACCCGCTGCTGCCGCTGTTCCTGGCCACCACCATGGGCGCGGGCGCGTGGGTGATCGGGCTCATCGAAGGGGTGGCCGAGTCCACCGCCGCGGTCCTCAAACTGGTGTCAGGCATCTTCGCCGACCGGGTGCGGCGGCGCAAGCCCATGCTCCTCGCCGGCTACGGACTCTCCTCGGTGGCCCGGCCGCTCATCGGCCTGGCCCGCGCCTGGCCGGCGGTGCTGGCGCTGCGCTTCGTCGACCGGGTGGGGAAGGGCGTCCGCACTTCGCCCCGCGACGCGCTCATTGCCGATGTGACCGCGCCGGAGATCCGCGGCGCCGCCTTCGGCTTCCACCGTGCCATGGACCACGCCGGCGCGGTGGTGGGGCCGCTCGCGGCCGCGGCGCTGCTGGTGGGTGCGGGGCTGAAACTCGGACAGGTGTTCCTCCTGGCGGCGATCCCCGGTGTGGCGGTGCTCGTGACCCTTATCGTGGGGGTCCGGGAGCCGGCGCGGGGCACGCCGCCGGCGCCGCCGCGCTTGGACGTGCGTCGCGACTGGCAAGGCCTTGGTCGCCCCTTCCATCGGTACCTGCTGGCCATGCTGGTGTTCACGCTGGGCAACTCGACCGACGCCTTCCTCCTGCTCCGCTTGGCGCAGTCGGGTGTGCCCGAGGCGTGGGTGGCGGTGCTCTGGTCGCTCCACCACGTGGTCAAGATGGCCGCCACCTACATCGGCGGGCGCCTCTCCGACCGGCTGGGGCGGCGGCCCATGGTGCTGGCCGGCTGGGCCGTCTACGCGGCCGTCTACCTGGTCTTCGCCGCCGGGCCGACGATGCCCGGGCTCATCGCCGCATTTATGATCTACGGCGTCTATTTCGGCCTGACGGAGCCGGTGGAGAAGGCCTGGGTGGCCGACCTGGCCCCGGCGGCGCTTCGCGGCTCGGCTTTCGGCTGCTACCATGCCGTAGTCGGACTGGGCGCGCTGCCGGCCAGCCTCATCTTCGGTCTGGTCTGGCAGGCGTGGGGCGCTCCGGCCGCGTTCGCACTCGGCGCGGCGCTGGCCGCCGCGGCGGCCGCTCTGCTCCTGCGCGTGCGCGACGATCGAATAATCGCGGCCGGTGGACAGAACCAAACGGCCGGAACCACGTACAACCCACCCAAGGAGTAGCGGTATGGCGGAATCCCCCGAAATCCCCGAGAAGAAGAGCCCCTGGCGCGAGATCGTGGAGCCGTTCGTGAACCTGGCGCGGGCGCCCCAGGCGCTCTGGGCGGCCAACCTGAGCTACTGCCTCGAGGGGCTGGCCTACTTCGGGACGCTGGCCCTGCTCGCAATCTACTACAACGACTTCCTCGGCTTCGACGACCACGCCGCCGACTGGATGGTGGGCGTGCTCACGGGCGGCATCACCCTGGGCATGCTGTTCCTCGGCAGCATCCCCGACCGCTGGGGCGTGCGCCGGGCGCTGGTGGCGGCGATGGCGTTCGTCCTGGCCGGCCGGGCGCTGCTCGCGGCCGGGCCCACGTTCCTGCCGTGGTTCGGCGGCGCGGCGTCGCCGCTGTTCCTGGTGTCGCTGGCGGGGATCCTGTGCGTGGTGGTGGGCTGGGGGATGTACCAGCCGGCGATCTTCTCCGCCGTCAAGCACTTCACGAACGAGAAGACCGCGGCCATGGGCTTCGCCATGCTGTACGCGGTGAACAACCTGGGCGGATTCCTCCCCGGGCTCATTTCGCCCCGGGTGCGCGCCGCCACCAACGCCTTCTTCGAGGCCCACGCGCCCACCGCCGGCCCCGGGCCTCGCGGCGAGATCCACTACGGCATCCTCGGGGTGTACTGGGTGTACGTGGCCCTGACCGTGGTGGGGCTGTTGGTGGTGGCGTTCCTGCTGAACCGGCGCGCGGTGGAGCGGGCCCGCCGGATCCTAGCCGGCGACTCGGCCGCCGGCGCGCCCCCCGCGGCGGAGGGGACCGGCCGGCCGCGGCGCACCCTGGGCGAGTACCTGCGCCAGCATCCGCTGCGCGACGGCAAGTTCACCTTCTTCGTCTTCGTCCTGATCCCGGTGCAGACGCTGTTCGCCCACAACTGGCTGACCCTGCCCCAGTACGTGGACCGCTGCTTCGGCCAGGGTGTTCGGGATAACATGGAGTTCTTCGTCAACTTCAGCCCGCTGCTCATCTTCGTGCTCACGCCGCTGGTGGCCGCGCTCACCACAAAGGTGCCCGTCTACCGCATGATGATGCTGGGCACGCTGGTGATGGCCGCCCCCACGTTCCTGCTGTCGCTCGGCACCAACGTCTACCTCCTGGTCGCCTACATCGTGATCATGTCGGTGGGCGAAGCGATGTGGTCGCCCCGCTTCCTGCAGTTCATCACCCAGATCGCGCCCGCCGGGCGCACCGGCGAGTACGTGGGCGTGGGGCAGTTCCCCTGGTTCCTGACCAAGATCCTCACCAGCCTGTACGCCGGCTTCTTTCTGGCCCGCTTCGTGCCCATCGACGGGCTGCGCCATCCCCAGACCATGTGGCTGGTGTACGGCGGCGTCGCCATGATCACGCCGGTGGCGCTGTTCCTGGCCCGCCGGCGGGTCAGCGGCAAGCTGGAGGAGAAAGGCTGACGTGACGGGCGCGCGGCGGCGCGGGCACCGGCCGCCGGCGCGCGTATAGATACGTGGAACGGTTTCCGCGGCGCCGGTCCTGGCCCGCGAACCTTATTTCGACTGAGGAGGCGACATGCGCAACGCGACTATCCGCATCCTGCTGACGGCGGTCCTGGCGGCCGCCGGCATCCTGGGCGCTCTGGCGGCGGATCCGCCGGCGCTTCAGTATCCCAAGACGGCCACGGTGGACCAGACGGACGACTACCACGGCACCAAGGTGGCCGACCCGTACCGCTGGCTCGAGGACGACAAGGCCCCGGCCGTGGCCGCCTGGGTGCAGGAGCAGAACGCCCTCACCTTTGGCTACCTGGGCCAGATCCCCTACCGCGACGCCATCCGCCGGCGGCTGGAGACGCTGATGAACTACCCCCGCTACAGCGCGCCGTTCCGCGCCGGGGACTACTATTTCTTCTCAAAGAACGACGGCCTCCAGAACCAGAGCGTGACCTACTACCAGAAGGGCCTGACCGGTGAGCCCAGGGTCTTCCTCGATCCCAACACGCTCTCGAAGGACGGCACCACGCGGGCCGGCCTGGCCGGTTTCTCCGAAGACGATCGCTACGTCGTGGTCCGCTACTCGGCGGCCGGCTCCGACTGGGGCGAGCTGAAGGTCATGGGCGTGGCCAGCCGCCGCGAGCTGTCGGACCACCTGAAGTGGGTCAAGTTCTCCGGCGCGGCCTGGCGCGGCAACGGCTTCTACTACAGCCGCTACGACGCCCCCAAGCCGGGCGAGGAGCTCACCGCCCGGAACGAGAACCAGAAGATCTACTTCCACAAGCTGGGCGATCCCCAGGCCAAGGACCGCCTCGTCTTCGAGGACCCCGAGCATCCGCTGCGCTACCACGGCGCCGGCGTGACCGAGGACGGGCGCTACCTCATCATCTCCAGCTCCGAGGGGACCCACGGCAACGAGGTGCGCGTCCGCGACCTGAAGCGGAAGGGCAGCCAGTTCCAGGTGCTCTGCCCGGGATTCCAGTACAACTACTCGATCATCGACAACGTGGGCGAGCGCTTCCTCGTCCACACGGACCACGGGGCGCCCAACTACCGGGTGGTCCTGGTCGATCCGCGCCGGCCCGGGCCGGAGAACTGGCAGACCGTCGTCGCCGAGAAGAAGGACGTGCTGCGCGGCGCCTCGACCGCCGGCGGCAAGCTGTTCTGCACCTACCTTGTGGACGTGTCCACCCGCGTTTACCAGCACGCCCTGGACGGCCGCCTGGAGAAGGAGATCGAGCTCCCCGGCCTGGGCTCGGCGGGCGGTTTCTACGGCAAGCGGAAGGACACGACCCTGTTCTACACCTTCACCAACTTCACCTATCCGCCGGTGATCTTCAAGTACGACCTGAAGACAGGCCGGAGCGAGCTGTTCCGCCGCACTGAGCTCCCCTTCGACTCGACCGGCTTTGAGGCGAAGCAGGTGTTCTATCCCTCGAAGGACGGCACGAAGATCCCCATGTTCATCGTGCACAAGAAAGGGTTGGCGCTCTCCGGCGACAACCCCACCTACCTGTACGCCTACGGCGGCTTCAACGCCAGCATGACGCCGTCGTTCAGCGCCACGATGATGCTCTGGCTGGAAAGCGGCGGCGTCTACGCCATGGCCAACCTGCGGGGCGGCGGCGAGTACGGCGAGGCGTGGCACCAGGCCGGCATGCGCGAAAAGAAGCAGAACGTGTTCGATGACTTCATCGCTGCGGCCGAGTACCTGATCCGCGAAAAGTACACCTCGTCGAAGCGGCTGGCCATCGCCGGCGGCTCCAACGGCGGGTTGCTGGTGGGCGCCTGCATGACCCAGCGCCCCGAGCTTTACCAGGTCGCCCTGCCGGCGGTGGGCGTCATGGATATGCTCCGCTTCCACAAGTTCACCGTTGGGTGGGGCTGGACCGTGGAGTACGGCACCAGCGACGATCCCGCCCAGTTCAAGTACCTGCAGGCGTATTCACCGCTCCACAACCTGAAGCCGGGCGTGCGCTATCCGGCCACGCTGGTCACCACCGCCGACCACGACGACCGCGTGGTGCCGGCCCACTCGTTCAAGTTCATCGCCGCACTGCAGGCGTGCCAGGCCGGCCCGGACCCGGTGCTCATCCGCGTCGAGACCCGCTCCGGCCACGGCGCCTCTTCGCTCACCAAGGGCCTCGACCTCCAGGCCGACGCCTGGGCGTTCACGTTCTGGAACATGGGGGTGAAGCCCAAAATCGGTGAATAGGTGAGTGGGTGAATCGGGAGGAGCAAACAGTGAACAGTAAACAGTAAACAGTAGACAGTGAATAGTGGGGAAAATTGGTAAATCGGGCAGAGGGATCCGCCGGGACCCTCTGCCCGATTCATTTCTTGCACCTGGAACCTGCGAACCTGAGAACCTGCGGACCTGCGACCTGGAACCTGCGAACCTGGAACCTGAGAACCTGGAACCTGTGAACCTGAGAATCGGTGAACGATGACAGGCACGATCGCCCGGCGGGCAGGCGGGAGGTACCGCGACCGGGAGGGAGCGGCGCGAAAGCCCACCCCGCGAAACCAGGGGAGCCCGCGACACCATTCCATCGCCCGCGGCAGCGAGTTTCACGGCGCCCGTCCGGCGGACGGGCGCTACTGTGCCGTAGACTGCGTCACAGCGAACAGTAGGCCGCACGCCCGCCGGGCGCGGCCCGTCCCCAAGGCACGATTAAGCGATTCGCTCACAGGTTCGAGTCGCAGCGCGGCAAGGACGGATCAGACTCCCGCCACTTCTTGCCGAGTGTCACGGCGCCCGTCCGGCGGACGGGCGCTACTGCCATTGTGAGGCAACGCGATCGGGGACTTGACAACTGTCACGTGACACATTACACTTGAGGCGTGATCAAGAGCTTCGTTGACAAGCATACGGCGGAACTGTTCACGACCGGCCGGTCCAGGCGATTGCCGCCAGACATGGTGCGTCGGGCGAGAAGAAAGCTCGAGTCCGTCGATCTGGCCGCGCGTCTGGATGACCTTCGGGTTCCTCCGGGCAATCGCCTCCACAAACTCGGCGGAGACCGGGAAGGACAGCATGCGATCACCATCAACGACCAGTGGCGCATCTGCTTCCGGTTCGTGGAGGGCGCTGCCTACGATGTTGAAGTGACGGATTATCACTGAAGCGAGGTGCGGGATGAGCATCCTGAACACGAGACGGAAGATCGTTCGCCCCATCCACCCGGGGGAGATACTTCGGGAGGACTTCCTGCCTGACTATGGCCTGACGGCTTCCGGTCTCGCGGCGGCGCTGGGCGTTTCGCGACAGACCGTGAATGAGCTGCTGCGCGAGCGTCGGTCGGTCAGCCCGGAGATGGCGCTCCGGCTTTCGCGTCTGTTTGGCAACTCCCCCGAGTTCTGGCTGAATGCTCAGCGTACGGTCGACCTCTGGGATGCAGCCCAATCTATCGGACGGGAGGTCGAGCGGATCAAGCCTTTGTCTGTGGCCTGACAACGACTTGCAGCGGATGGTCCACTGCGCGGCCCGCCGCTGAACCGGAGCGTTAGGCGGCTTACGACATCATCATTGCGGAGTATCGATTTGGAAGAAAAAACTGAAATTACGACCTTGCTTGAGAGAATTGCGATCGCGCTTGAGCGAATAGCAGACTTGCTTGCCAGACCAGACCAATCAGAAGATTCGTCTGGTCTGGTTGATTCAGAACCTCCTATTGCTCCCGAACCAACAGAACCTGCGCCTTCTACCAACGATATTACCTGGCTGCGGGACTTTCTTGCTTCACGGGGGATTTCAATAAAGACCATTCCTCAGGAGCAAGAGAGCGATGAAACTCTCGACAAGATAGCCTTGTTCATTGGGAACAGGCTAGAATCAGTCAATAGTGTTCTCGATTCCATCAAGGCGAATATGAATGTTGGGAGACCGTTCAGTCTGAATCTGAGAAACGAGTCCCAACAAACCGTTGCAGATACAACCAATCTGTGTACAAATCTCTATAACATCGCCTTTCTTACAGCATACTACTATCAGAAATCCCCAGCCTATCAGCTTTATGCAACCCCAAGCACATCGCCCAGAGCATTGAATTTTTATTCCGGACAATGGTTGGAGCGATTCATCAAGATCCAAGCCGTCTCGCTACTCAGAAGCAAATCGCTTGAATTCTCCTATATCTGCAATGCTCAAATTTCATTGCCAAAGGGGGATGATTTTGAACTGGATATGTTGTTTGAGGCAGAGGGAGAAGTGTTCTGGCTAGAAGCGAAAACTGGTGATTATAGAAGGCATATCGAAAAATATTCCAAGATGTCCAAGACTTTAGGTCTAGACCGCTCACATACCTTTATGATATTGGCGGATGGCTCGGTAACTGACGCTCTGGCGCGCGACTTGGGTAATTTGTTTGGAATGACTGTGGCAAGGGTTGAGAAATTTGCAGAGCAATTGACCAAAGTGCTACCCAAAAACCGCAATGAGACAGTTCAAGGTCGAGAAATATCACCATGACCAGACGCCCAACAAGCGCTTGCAGCGGACGCTCGCTACGCTCGCAGCGCTGAAGCGCCAGCCGTTAGCCCGAAAGAGATTCGGGGCGACATGAGGACCAATGTGATATGAGTAAGGATGACCATGTTTGAACAAGCTTTCAAGAATATTGACGATGTGCTTTGGAAGGATGCCGGGTGTACCAGTGAACTGGATTACACCGAGCAGACTTCCTGGCTGCTATTCCTGAAATACCTCGATGCACTGGAGGCCGACCGTGCCACGGCTGCCGCCCTGAACGGCAAGACCTACACCCACATTCTGGATAAACCATACCGCTGGGGCTCCTGGGCCGCGCCGAGGGGCAAGGATGGCTCGATTGACCACAACACCGCTCTAACCGGCGACGACCTGATCCAGTTCGTCAACGGCAAGCTTTTCCCTTACCTGCACGGCTTCAAGCAGAAGGCTAGCGGGCCGAACACGGTCGAATACAAGATCGGCGAGATTTTCGGCGAGATCAAGAACCGCATCCAGAGCGGCTACAACCTACGCGAGGTCATTGACCAAATTGATGAACTGCGCTTCGCGTCGCAAGTTGAGAAGCACGAGCTTTCGCACCTGTACGAGGCGAAGATCAAGAACATGGGCAACGCCGGGCGCAACGGCGGCGAGTATTACACCCCGCGCCCGCTCATCCGCGCCATCGTGGCGGTGGTCGCGCCCAAGCTCGGCGAGACCATCTGCGACCCGGCGGTCGGCTCGGCGGGCTTCCTGTGCGAGGCATTCGAATATCTCAAGGCTCAGAACCCGAAGCGCACCACCGCCCAGGACCGCGCCTTGCAGGAGCGCACCTTCTTCGGCAAGGAAAAGAAGTCGCTGGCCTACGTCATCGCGATCATGAACATGATCCTGCACGGCATCGAGGCGCCCAACATCCTCCACGTCAACACGCTGGCCGAGAACCTGGCCGACGTGCAGGAAAAGGACCGATTCGACATCATCCTCGCCAATCCGCCTTTTGGCGGCAAGGAGCGCAAGGAGGTCCAGCAGAACTTCCCAATTCGCACCGGTGAAACGGCTTTTCTCTTCCTCCAGCACTTCATCAAGGTACTCAAGGCCGGCGGCCGGGCGGGGATCGTCATCAAGAATACGTTTCTGAGCAACACCGACAATGCCTCCGTAAGCCTGCGGCGGAAACTGCTGGAGGAATGCAACCTGCATACCGTGCTCGACTGCCCCGGCGGCACGTTCCAGGGCGCGGGCGTGAAGACCGTGGTGCTGTTTTTCGAGAAGGGCGCGAAGACCAGGAAGGTGTGGTACTACCAACTCGACCCCGGCCGCAGCCTCGGCAAGACCAACCCGCTCAATGATGACGACCTCGCCGAGTTCGTGCAGCTCCAGAAGACCTTCGCCGACTCACCCAAGAGCTGGAGCGTTGACGCCAATTATATTGATCCGACCACTTTCGACCTCTCCGTGAAGAACCCCAACGGCGGCGAGACCGTGACCCACCGCAGTCCGCAGGAGATCATGGAAGAAATCGCCGTCCTAGACATCGAAAGCGCTGAGGTGCTGGAGAAGATCAGGGGGCTGCTGAAATGAAGAAGGGGTGGGAAACGAGGCGTATCGATGAGCTTTGCATAGTGGTCGCCGGGCAATCGCCGGAGGGGAAGTTCTATAACTCCGAGGGTCGGGGCCTTCCGTTCTATCAAGGTAAAAAGGACTTTGGGGAAAAGTTCATCGAGGCACCCACCACTTGGACAACGCAGACGACCAAGATTGCCAAACAGGGCGATATCTTGATGTCCGTCCGCGCACCTGTTGGCCCTGTGAATTTTTCCACCGAGGAAATCTGCATTGGGCGCGGATTAGCTGCGATACGCTGCGGGACACAACTGAATCGAGATTTTCTTTTCTACCAGTTGCTCCACTTACAGCCTGAGATTGCTGGGAAAGAAGGCGCAGTGTTCGCATCAATCAACAAATCCGAAATCGAAGCCTTGCCGCTCGCGTTTACCCCGCTCCCCGAACAGCAGCGGATCGTGGGGGTATTGGATGAAACTTTTGCTGGTCTGGCCACCGCCCAAGCCAACGCCGAAAAGAACCTCCTGAACGCCCGCGCCCTATTCGAAAGCCACATGAATGACGTGTTCAGCAAGCGGGGCGAAGGGTGGGTGGAGAAGACGTTGGGGAAAATCGGCAAGGTCTCCATGTGCAAGAGAATCTTCAAGGAGGAGACGACAGCGACCGGAGACATTCCATTCTACAAGATTGGGACTTTCGGAAAAGAGCCCGATGCATTCATTTCAAGCCAAACCTACAATGAATACAGGGCGAGATACCCCTTTCCTAAAAAAGGCGATATTCTTATCTCGGCGTCGGGAACAATCGGGCGACGCGTCAGATACGACGGTGAACCCGCATATTTTCAGGACTCGAATATCGTCTGGATTGATAACGATGAAAGACAGGTGTCGAACGACTACCTGTATCACTTCTACGGAGCCTGTGAGTGGAACTCGACGAAAGGCGCTACCATATCGCGACTCTACAATGACAATCTGAGGCAAATCGCTATTGCATTCCCTGAATCGAGTCAGGAGCAGCGGCGGATTGTCACCCAACTCGACTCCCTCTCCGCCGAAACCCGCCGCTTGGCCGCCATCTACGAGCGGAAGCTGGCGGCGCTGGAGACGCTGAAGAAATCGCTTCTACATCAGGCGTTTAACGGAGAACTGTGACATGAAAAGCTACTACCGAGTCATGTTGGGTGAAAAGAGCAAGTATGCCGAGGAGTGTTTTGCAGCGAACTGCATTGCCGCCGGCTTCATCCCTGATCAGAACTTGAAAGGAAAGTTGCCCGATCAATGGCGCACCTTCAATAAACAGTTTATTCCCGTGTTCCTCGCCGCTCATCCGGAGAAAACAAAAATCGGTGCAGGGCTAGCTTGTGGCGCGTTGTGGACGGTATGCAAAGGGATGCAAAATGGCGATATAGTCTTATGTCCTGACGGCACGGGCAGATACCGGGCCGGTGAAATCAGTGGCGATTACTTTTATGAGCCCAGCAAGCACTTGTGCCATAGACGGCCTGTGACTTGGCTGAACGTGATGATTGACCGGGCCACGATGAGTGAGCCGCTGCGCAAATCCACCGGTTCAATCGGCACGGTGAGCAACATCACGCTGCACCGCGATGAAATTGAAAAGCACACCGGCGGCGTTTCAACTCCGAAACTAATTTCCACCGACACCACAGTTGAGGACGCCTCTGCTTTCGCATTAGAAGAGCATTTGGAGGATTTCCTCGTCAAAAATTGGTCTCACACCGAACTCGGCAAAGATTACACAATTTACGAGGAGGACGGAGAGAAAGCACAGCAATACCAGACCGACACAGGACCGTTGGACATCCTCGCGATCAGCAAGGACAAAAAACATCTGTTGGTTGTGGAGTTGAAAAAGGGACGGGCCAGTGATCTGGTGGTCGGACAGACTCTCCGCTACATGAGCTTCGTCCAGGATGAATTGGCTGAGGAGGGACAGACAGTGCGGGGGTTGATAATCGCTCACGAGGACGATCAAAAAATCCGGCGCGCCCTCAGCATGACACCCAACATTTCCTTCTATCGCTACCAAGTCAGTTTCAAGTTAATGAAGGGATGACATGAACGAAGCTGAAACGAGAGCCGAGCATATTGATCCCGCGCTGGCGGCGTTGAAGAAGTCGCTGCTGCTCCTGGCCTTTGCAGGAGAACTGTGATGAATATGAAGAAATACTGCTACGACACAGAACCGATAGCCGGAATTGAGAAGCTGTGTGAGCGAATGACGGGGAAGGCGTTACAGTCTCCGTATCGTTCCACTGTGCCTTTACTGAGCCTCGTTGAACACAGTCAGCCTGAATGGCATTCGCTATTGGCGTCGTTGGGGACGCCGCCTGACCGAACGGTCCACTTTGAATACTGCATCGCCTCGCCAAAGCCTGGAGGAAATCCGTCACAGACAGACGCCCTGCTGATGTCAGATTCAACTGTGTGGGCCGTTGAGGCGAAGTGGACAGAACCTCGGTATGAAACAGTGGCGAAAAGAATAAGCAAACCAGAGTCGGACGGCGCTGATCCGCGAACCACGGTTGATGGCTGGCTGAAATATCTCCAGCCGTTTACAACACGAGATTTGCGCGTCGATGACTTTTTGGATGTGGTATATCAAGTATTGCATCGCGCCGCATCGGCGTGTGCTGTCGCAACCGATCTGCAACTCTCGCCGCACCTTGTGTATCTGCATTTTCATCCATCCCCGCTGGAGAGTTCCGCGACGACCGATCAGTATGTCTCGGACCTTCAGCATCTATATGCGTTGCTCGGCAATCCCTCCACCCTGAAGATCACCGTGGTTGAAATGCCGCTCAAGCCGACTGCGGAATTTGATGCCATCAAGGGTCTGGATAAGCGAGATCCAGGATCTGCCGCTGTGGTGAAAGCGGCGCTGTGCAAAGAGCCATTATTTACTTTCGGAAGCCCGATCATTACGCGATCATGAGGTCAGATCTCACGCATGAACGAAGCCGAAACCAGAGCCGAGCACATTGACCCCGCGCTGGCGGCGGCGGGCTGGGGCGTCGTGGAGGGCAGCCGCGTGAGGCGGGAGTTTCCCATCACGCCGGGGCGCATCGAGGGGCTGGGCCGGCGCGGAAAGCCGCTGACCGCCGATTACGTTCTGGAATACCGCAACCGCAAACTGGCCGTAATCGAGGCCAAGGCGTGGGATCAAGAGTTGACCGAAGGAGTGGCGCAGGGCAAGAACTACGCGGGCAAGCTGCAGGTGCGCTTTGTCTATGCCACAAACGGGCGGGGCATCTACGCGATAGACATGCAGACGGGCAAGGAAGGCGAGATCGCCGCCTACCCAACCCCGGACGAACTCTGGGCGATGACCTTTGCCGAGGAGAACGCCTGGCGGGACCGGTTCGCGGCGGTGCCGTACGAGGACAAGGGCGGCTCGCATCCGACGCGTTACTACCAGGACATCGCCATCGAGCGGGTGATGCAGGCCATTTCGGAGAACCGGACGCGCATCCTGCTGACGCTGGCCACCGGAACGGGGAAAACCTTCATCGCATTCCAGATCGCGTGGAAGCTGTTCCATGCGCGCTGGAACCTCTCCCGCGAACCGACGCGCCGGCCGCGCATCCTGTTCTTGGCCGACCGGAACATCCTGGCGAACCAGGCTTACAACGCCTTCTCCGCCTTCCCCGAGGACGCGCTGGTGCGGATCGAGCCGGGCGACATCCGCAAGAAAGGCAAGGTGCCGAAGAACGGCAGCCTGTTTTTCACCATCTTCCAGACGTTCATGAGTGGTCCGCCCAAGGACGGCCGACCGTCACCCTATTTCGGCGAATACCCGCCGGACTTCTTCGACTTTATCGTGATTGATGAGTGCCATCGCGGCGGGGCGAACGACGAGAGCACCTGGCGTGGCATCCTGGACTACTTCGCGCCCGCCGTGCAGCTCGGCCTCACCGCCACACCCAAGCGCGATGAGAACGTGAACACCTACCGCTATTTCGGCGAGCCGGTCTATATGTATTCGCTCAAGGACGGGATCAACGACGGCTTCCTGACCCCGTTCAAGGTGAAGCAGATCCAGACCACGCTGGACGAGTACGTGTACACGCCGGACGACACGGTGATCGAAGGCGAGATCGAGGAGGGCAAGCGGTACGAAGAGGCGGACTTCAACCGCATCATCGAGATCAGGAAACGCGAGGAATACCGGGTCAGAATCTTCATGGATCTGATCAACCAGAACGAGAAGACGCTGGTGTTCTGCGCGAACCAGGCCCACGCCCTGGCCGTGCGCGACCTCGTCAACCAGCTGAAGACCAGCAAGGACCCGAACTACTGCCAGCGGGTGACGGCGAACGACGGTGAGCTGGGCGAGCAGCATTTGCGCGACTTCCAGGACAACGAGAAGACGATCCCGATGGTCCTGACCACGTCACAGAAGCTCTCGACGGGGGTGGACGCTCGGAACATCCGCAACATCGTCCTGATGCGGCCCATCAACCGGCTCATCGAGTTCAAACAGATCATCGGGCGCGGCACCCGGCTCTATGACGGCAAAGATTACTTCACGATCTACGACTTCGTGAATGCGCACGAGCATTTCAGCGATTCTGGGTGGGACGGCGAGCCGATGGCCCCGGAACCGCACGAGATCTATCCGCCGCACGAACCGAGCCTGGCAGGCGAAGTGCGGGAACCCAGGGAGAAATATCCAAAACGCCAGCGGGTGAAAGTGAAACTGGCGGACGGCAAGGAGCGCACCATCCAGCACATGATGATGACGAGCTTCTGGCATCCCGACGGCACGCCCATGTCCGCGCAGCAGTTCATGGAACTGCTCTTCGGAAAGCTCCCGTACTTCTTCAAGGACGAAGCCGAACTCCGGGCCATTTGGAGTGCGCCTGACACGCGCAAAAAGTTATTGCAGGGCTTGGCCGAGAAGGGCTTCGGGCATGACCAACTGGCTGAGATGCAGACGATCATCGACGCCGAGAAGAGCGATCTGTTCGACGTGCTCGCCCATGTTGCCTACGCCTTGCCGCCCGTCACGCGTGAAGTCCGCGCCGCGAATGCGAGAGTTCACATCAATACCCGTTTCAGCGACAAGCAGAAGGTGTTCCTCGATTTCGTGCTCCAGCATTACATCACGGTCGGCGTGGAAGAGCTCGATCAAGAAAAGCTTACCCCGCTGCTCCTGCTCAAGTACCACAATTCCCTGGCGGATGCCGTTGCCGACCTGGGCGGCCGGCCCGAAGAGATAAGCAAAGCCTTCGCCGGGTTCCAGAAATATCTCTATCAGCAAACGTCTGCGGCATGATAGGTGCGAGAAGATAATAGGTTAACAAACAGTTACAGCGGACGGCTCGCAGCGCGGCCCTCCGCTTAACCGATGGATGAGTGTTCAGATGGGAAAGGAATGATAACAAAGTGGCTACATATCAGTGAACTGGGGGGCGATCCCTGGATTTTGCCGATCTGGACGGCTGTGAATGAAGCTGTGAAATCTGGTAAAGCCACCGATCTTCAGCCCGAAGTGTACCGTCTTGGATTACACGTCTCACTACGACTGAATATCTTGCCTCGGGTAGTCAAACGGGTGAATTCCAACACATTGCTCTTGTATAGAATCATCAGAGAACACGGACCCGAGTATGTTTCGACTGAAGCAATTAGGGGATACGCATTTCCTGTCGATGATGATCTGAAGTACTCATTGTTAGCTGATATCGATGCCCTGCTCTTTGAACTCAATTCGGTTTGTGAACTTATGAAGAATCTTTTTGGGTTATTGCAGGCGCATATTGGCCGGCCGATACATAAAGATAAGATTGGCAAAGCTTTAAATGATGTACTTTCTCAAAGTACCCGGAATGCAAATTGGTTTGCAATGTTGGATGAGCATAGAAATTTTTTTATGCACAATGGTGCTCCGTACATAGCCGTGGATCTTTCGAATGAGCCGGTGGAATTGGAAATTCTGATTATGAAAGAAAATATAAAGAGCTTTACAGATCCAGCAAAATTCGTTTCACTTTCGCAGATCAATTCTATTGTCCAAGGGTTTATAGATTCGAAACAAAAGCTGCAAGACTATTTGATATCACTCTTCAAACAGGAGTAAGCGCGAACCAGCAAATCCAGTGAACAGCTTTCAAATCCACCAGACCACGCGCCGCGTGGCGGTTGATTCTCGGCGTTTGAAGGCAGCTGCAGATATCATGTCTGACAACAAGCTTATTCTTCATCCCATCGATCCCATGGCAAGCCTACCGTCGGTGTCCGCGGTACGGATCCGCCTCTCTGAGATTGGTCTCATCGGGCCGCCCATCGAGTATTACGGAAAGACACATTATCTTCAGGGTCCGCGATTTGAAGCGCTCGTGCCGTTCGCCCATTCGCATCGGTCCGTAGTCCTCACTTCAATTGATCCCACCTTCTTCACACCACGCATCACCGACAGTCGCAGCATCGTTTCCATAGAAATCTGCCAACCGACCGACGCTATCGAATTTCTTGGGGCGGGCAACGTAGAAAGCCCCTGCTGTCCCTCGTGTGACTTCGAGATCAAGGATTGGGCGGCCTTGGTCTCGACGTGGTGTAACAACAAATGCACATACCAGTGGACTTGTCCGGGTTGTCAGCGCAGCTGGAGACCCTGGCATCTCGATTGGCGCGGCACGAACGGTTTTGGTCGCTTCGCCATTGCCTTCTGGAACGTCCATCAAAGCGAAGCCATACCCAGCCAGGAACTTCTAGAGGTTGTTCACGAAGTCTGCGGCACGCCGTGGACCTTCTTCTACTATCGGCTTTAGGTCCTGCAATATGTTCCAGGCATGCAGTGAACTGCCACTGTTGACTGGCAGAAGGTCGTATTTATGGAACCCATGCAATTCAATACTATCGCGGTCAGAACGACTTCGTCGTGATGCTATCAATGTGAGCCGGCGGTTGCTGAGAGACGCTGACGGAGTGGCGTGTCATCTCAGGTGAGGCGCCGCGAGGACCCCTCCCGCGTCGACGCCGCTACCACTCCAACAACAGTCGTCTTCGCAGTAATGGTTGGGAAGATGCAGTGCGGGTTGACACGGATGGGTTCAGATGGTAAAGGACGATAACGATATGGCCATACCTGATTTTGGGAGTGCGATCTGTACACGTCTGATGTTTTGAGCTGACTGTAAGGATCACGCCGACCATGAGGCGCCCGACGCACTCGCTCTTGGAGCAACCTACCTGAGGATGGATTAAAGACGTGATGGAGACATGACATGCGCAAGGAGTACGGGAAAGCGCTCCGGCAGTATTTCGCCAAGCAGATGAAGGAGCGACTCCCGGAATTCAAAGAGGAGACGGTGCAGTCCGTGTACCTGTGGCCCGGGCAGCGGGCGTTCGGCCGGTCCGTCTCCGGTTCGCTGAAGTGCTGGATCGTGCTCAGCCCCAGCCCCAAGGACTACGACGAGTTCACGGTCCTGATCGGATGGTCGACGTGGGGGCGCTATCCGGAGCTATCGGTGATCCCGTCCATCCAATCGCCGTCGCCGGACCGGGCGGAGTTCAGCCAGCCGGAGTACCTCACGCGACTCCCGCAGCTCTGGACCCAGCGGGACGAATGGTGGGTGATTCAGAAGTTCGAGCCGGCGCTCACCGTGGAGCAGATGACGGCCCGGATGGCGCCCATCCCGGCGCCGGCGGCCGAGGCGAAAGTGATCCCTCGCGTGGACGACGCCATCGACCAGGTGATCAAGATCGGCATCCCTTATCTTTCCGAGTTCGTCAACACAAGGGAAGGAAGCGAATGACCCGAAGTATCCGGCGGCGCGCCCGGCGCGCGCCGCCGCGGCGCCGGCGTCGGTCCTCAACTCAGACTGAAGGAGTGACACATCCATGGCCATGACTCTCCAGGAAGCGCTGGCGCGGCTCGAGGCAATGGGGGACGAGAAGGTGCGGAAGCACAACCGCAAGAGCGGCGCCGGCGACGACCAGTACGGCGTCCGGCTGGGCGACATCCGCAAGCTCGCTGCGACGATCAAGGCCGACCATGCACTCGCCCTGGCGCTCTGGGAAACGGGGAACATCGACGCCCGGCTCCTGGCCGTCCTGCTGCTCAAGCCGAAGGAACTGTCCCGCGATCAGGTGGACCGGCTGGTGCGCTCCGGCGACTTCGCCCAGTTGGCCGACTGGCTGAACGCCTACGTGGTCCAGAAACATCCCGAGAAGGAATCGCTCCGCCAGCGGTGGCTGGCGGACGCCGACCCGTGGGCGGCGCGCGCCGGCTGGAGCCTGACCTACGAACGGATCACCCGGGATCCGGCCGGGCTCGACCTGCCGGCGCTCCTGGACCGGCTCGAGGCGGAGATGGGGGGCGCCCCGCCGCCCGCGCAGTGGACCATGAATTTCTGCCTCGGCGGGATCGGCATCCACTTCCCCGAGCATCGCCGGCGGGCGGTGGCCATCGGCGAGACGCTCGGGCTCTACCGCGACTACCCGGTCTCCAAGGGCTGCACCTCGCCGTACGTCCCGGCCTGGATCGCCGAGATGGTGCGCCGGCTTTAGATAGCGCGGGCCGGCCGCGGCCCGCGCTCTGGAGTGCGGCGGCTGGACGCCGCTTTGGATTCCGGAACAGATTACGGATTTGAGAGTGCGAATATCGGAAGGTAGCCAAAGACGCGACCCGCGTCCATCCAGAGCGCAGTCGAGCCTGCGCACTCCAGAGCGCTCGCGCGCTATCCAAAGCGCAGTTGGGCCTGCGCCGGTTGCCTGTGTGCCTGACCAAGCCGGTGAACCTGAAATCCCCCGATCATGGGTTGAACTCCGCGGCTGCGGCGCAGCCGAACCGGCGTGCGGATTTGCGGCCTCAACACGAGATGGGCTCAAATTCCTGTCACCCAGATGAGGTCAGGATTGGACAACAGATGTTCCTCCCTTATAATGAACCTACCGTCGAAAAATCGACACGCCCGATGCGTGCACAACCTCACTTCCGAGGAGGCGACATGGCGGACAAAAAACCACAAGGCTGCGTGCAGCCGGCGGCGGGGCCCATCGCCCCGAAGCCCGGACCCGAGGCGGTTCCGGCGGCCGGCGAAGCGCCGCGAAAGGAGGCGACCGTGAGCGTGATGGTCGGCAAGCCGGCCCCCGATTTCGAGGCGTCGGCCTTCCACGAGGGGAACTTCAAGAACATCAAGCTGTCCGACTTCAAGGGCCAGTGGGTGATGCTCTGTTTCTACCCCGGCGATTTCACCTTCGTCTGACCCACCGAATTGGCGGCGGTCGCCGCCAAAGCCGACGAATTCCGCAAGCTGGGCGTCCAGGTGCTCTCCTGCAGCACCGACAGCCGGTTCATCCACAAGATGTGGCAGGAGCACGAGCTGGCCAAGATGGTGCCGGGCGGCTTCCCGTTCCCCATGCTCTCCGACGCCGGGGGGCGGATCGGGACGATCTACGGGATCTTCGACGAGGCCGGCGGCGTGGACGTGCGCGGCCGCTTCCTCATCGATCCGGACGGCATCGTCCAGGCCATCGAGATCCTGACGCCCCCGGTGGGCCGCAAGATCACCGAGGCCATCCGGCAGGTGCACGCCTACCAGCACGTCCGGGCCACCGGCGGCGCCGAGGTGTGCCCCGCCGGCTGGGAACCGGGCCAGCCCACTCTCAAGGTGGGTCCCGACCTGGTGGGCAACGTCTGGAAGATTTGGAAGCCCAAGGAATAGAAGAACCGCATTTTGCAAGCAAACGCCGCCCGGTCCCGGATCCCTGCGGGCAACGGACACGAGCGGGATAAAAAAGCGGGGCCTGGCATCCAGGCCCCGCTTGTTTTGGGTCAGCCGGCTGCGCCGCCCGGGGCGCAGCCCATGGGGACGGAACGATTGCGATCAGGCGAGGTCGAACCGGTCCAGGTTCATAACCTTGTTCCACGCCGCCACGAAATCGTGCAGGAACTTCTCCTCGGAGTCGGCGCAGGCGTAAACTTCCGCCAGCGCCCGGAGCTGGGAGTTGGAACCGAAGACCAGGTCCGCCCGCGTCGCGGTCCACTTCAGCTCGCCCGTCTTGCGGTCGCGCCCTTCGAACAGGTCCTTGGCGTCCGAGACGGCCTTCCACTCCGTGCCCATGTGGAGCAGGTTCACGAAGAAGTCGTTGGTGAGCATCCCGGGTCGCCGGGTGAAGACGCCGTGCCCGGTCCCGCCGAAGTTGGCGTTCAGCACGCGCATCCCGCCCACGAGCACCGTCATCTCGGGCGCGGTCAGGGTCAGGAGCTGCGCCTTGTCCACCAGCAGTTCCTCGGCGGTGACGGCGTAGCGGGCCTTCTGGTAGTTGCGGAAGCCGTCCGCGACCGGCTCGAGCACGGCAAACGAAGCCGCATCGGTCTGCTCCTGAGAGGCGTCCATACGCCCCGGTGCAAACGGCACCGTCACCGCGTGGCCGGCGGTTTTCGCCGCCTGCTCGATGCCGGCGCAACCGGCCAGGACGATCAGGTCGGCCAGCGAGACCTTCTTGCCGCCGGCCTGCGCCGCATTGAACGCGCTCCGGATGCCCTCCAGTGCCTGGAGCACCTTCGCCAGTTGCTTCGGCTGGTTGACTTCCCAGTCCTTCTGCGGCGCCAGGCGGATGCGCGCGCCGTTGGCGCCGCCGCGCTTGTCGGAGCCGCGGAAGGTGGACGCCGATGCCCAGGCGGTGTAAACCAGCTCGGACACGGACAGGCCGGTGGCCAGAATCTGACCCTTCAGGGCGGCGATATCCTTGGCGTCGATCAGCTTGTGATTGACGGCCGGGATGGGGTCCTGCCAGATGAGCGCCTCGGCCGGTACCTCGGATCCGAGATAGCGCGAGCGAGGGCCCATGTCGCGGTGCGTCAGCTTGAACCACGCGCGGGCGAACGCGTCGGCGAATTCCTCGGGATTCTGCAGGTAGCGCCGCGCGATCGGTTCGTAGATGGGGTCGTAACGGAGGGAGAGGTCCGCCGTGGTCATCATCGGCCTGTGTTTTTTAGACGGGTCGTGCGCGTCGGCCACCATGTCCTCTTCGGCAACGTCCTTGGCCAGCCACTGATGCGCGCCGGCCGGGCTCTTGACCAGTTCCCACTCGTATTTGAACAACACCTTCAGATAGCCCATGTCCCACTGGGTCGGGCGCGGCTTCCAGGCCCCTTCGATGCCGCTGCTGATCGTATCGCCGCCCTTTCCGCAGCCGAAACTGCTCTTCCAGCCGAGCCCCTGCTCTTCGAGAGGGGCGGCTTCAGGCTCGGGGCCAACATGCGTCGCAGGTCCGGCGCCGTGGCACTTGCCGAAGGTGTGTCCGCCCGCGACAAGCGCGACGGTCTCGTCGTCGTTCATCGCCATGCGCCCGAAAGTCTCCCGGACGTCACGGCCGGAGGCCACCGGATCCGGGTTACCGTTCGGACCTTCCGGGTTGACATAGATGAGGCCCATCTGCACGGCGGCCAGCGGATTGTCGAGATCGCGGTCGCCCGAGTAGCGCTGGTCGTCCAGCCACTTGGTCTCGGCACCCCAGTAAATATCCTTTTCAGGTTCCCAGATGTCCTCGCGTCCGCCGGCGAAACCGAAGCTCTTGAACCCCATGGATTCCAGCGCGACGTTGCCGGCGAGGATCATCAGGTCGGCCCAGGAGATCTTGCGGCCGTACTTCTGCTTGATGGGCCAGAGCAGCCGGCGCGCCTTGTCGAGATTGACGTTGTCGGGCCAGCTGTTGAGGGGAGCGAAGCGCTGGCTGCCGTTGCCGCCGCCGCCGCGGCCGTCGCCGACGCGGTATGTGCCGGCGCTGTGCCACGCCATGCGGATGAACAGGGGGCCGTAGTGGCCGAAATCCGCCGGCCACCAGTCCTGCGACTGGGTCATCAACTCGCGCAGGTCCTGCTTCACGGCCGCCAGGTCGAGAGTCTTGAACTCCTCGGCGTAGTTGAAATCCTCACCCATGGGATTGGACTTGGCGGAGTGCTGGTGCAGGATGTCGAGCCGCAGCTGATTCGGCCACCAGTCCTGGTTCGTCGTGCCGCCGCCGGTCATGTGGGGGTGCACGTGCTTCTTCTGTTCTTTCGCCATAACTTTGACCTCCTACTATGTGTGATTTCAAAAAGCTGTATTTCGGTTCTGCCAGGCGTCCGTCGGGTCGGACGCCCGGTTGAAGCGCCGGATCGTCAGTCGCTCCCCTGGCAGTCCCGGCAGATCCCGAAGAAGTCCAGCCGGTGGGTGAGGATCCGGAAGCCCGTCTCCGCGGCGACCTCCTGGGTCAGGTCGTGCAGGCTGCTCAAGTCCGGATCGAAGATGGCGCCGCACCGCGTGCAGATTAGGTGGGGGTGCGGGTACGGCCGGTGGCCGTCGTATCGATTGCCCCGGTCGGCAAACCCCAGTTCCAGCACCTCGCCGATTTCCTTCAGCACGGCGATGGTCTTGTAGATCGTGGCCAGGCTGACGGTGGGGAAGCGGGCGTGGACCTTGGCGTAAACGGCCTCGACGCTGGGGTGGCCTTCGCTCCGGGACAGCACCTCGAGCACCGCCAGGCGCTGCGGGGTGACGCGGAAACCCCGCGCCCGTAATTTCTCCAGCATCTGGCTGCGACGGGATCGGCTCTCGGATTCAGACTTGTGGGTGTGCATGGTATCAAGCTATCAACTGGCAGATGATTAGTCAATAATTATTATTTTAAAATAATTATTATTTATAATACGGGGATTGAATCCTGCTGCTCCCGCGGGTTGAATTGCATTGTCTGCGGGGAGGGGTATTGAATAATCTGTTTGAAATAAAAAAACGGTGTGCTCATCGGCGTGATCGCCATCGTCCACGTGTTCATGTCCCACGTCGCCTCAAGTTGTGGAAAATTTTCTCCGCCCCGCATCAGGCGTGACGGAAGCGTCCGACTGACGAGACGGAACCGGCCGAACGGATCATTCTCGCCATCCGGCCACCGGGCGGGGCTGGGATGCCGCAGCCCGCGGTGGCCCCGGGCTCCTATCCGCGCGGGCAATTAAAATTCGTGCGGACAAATCAACCGTTTACCGCTATGCTGAGGGCACATTCTGCGGTCGGAATGGAACCGTCTGACCTGGAGTTCATCGGATGAGCGTGCTGGCCGATGGTCTCATCGTCCTGGGGCTGGCGATCGCGGTGGCGGTCATCTGCCACCGCCTGCGCATTCCGGCGGTGGTGGGGTTCCTCCTGACCGGGGTGATCGCCGGTCCTTGCGGTCTGGCCCTGGTGCCCACCACCGCTGAGGTGGACCATCTCGCCGAGTTGGGCGTGGTCCTGCTGCTGTTCACCATCGGAGTCGAATTTTCCCTGACCCAGCTGCTGGCCATCCGCCGCTACGTCCTGCTCGGGGGCACGCTCCAGGTGGGGCTGACCGCCGCCGTGGCCGGCGCTCTCGCGGTCGGCCTGGGCCGGCCCTGGGGGGAGGCGGTGTTCATCGGCTGGCTGGTGTCGCTCAGCAGCACCGCGGTGGTGTTGAAGCTGATGCAAGAACGGGCCGAAGTGGACACGCCCCACGGCCGGATGATCCTCGGCATCCTGATCTTCCAGGACATCATCGCGGTGCCCATGATGCTGGTCGCGCCGCTGCTGTCCGCCAGTCATGCCGGTGGCGTCGGCGCGATCGCCCTCCTCCTGGCCAAAGGCGTCGGCATCATCGCCGTCGCCGTCCTGGCGGCCCGCTGGGCGGTGCCCCGGCTGTTGCACCTCGTGGCGCGCACCCGCAACCGCGAGGTGTTTCTGCTGGCGGTGATCGCCGTCTGCCTGAGCGTGGCCTGGCTGACCGCGACGGCGGGCTTGTCGCTGGCCCTGGGCGCGTTCCTGGCCGGACTCATCATCTCCGAATCCGAGTACGGCCTGCAGGCGCTGGGGAACATCATCCCCCTGCGCGACGTGTTCACCAGCTTCTTCTTCGTCTCGGTGGGCATGCTGCTCGATACCGGTTTTGTCGTCCAGCATCCCCTCCTGGTGACCGTGGCGGTGATCGGTGTGATTTTCGTCAAGGGGATGCTGGCCGGCGTAACCGCCTGGCTGATGGGCGGCATCCTGCGGGCATCGGTCGGGGTGGGGCTGGCGCTGGCCCAGGTGGGCGAGTTTTCGTTCATCCTGGCCCGGGTGGGGCAGGCGAACGGTCTCATGGCGGATTGGGTCTTTCCGCTTTTTCTCGCGGCCGCGGTGGCCAGCATGGCCGCCACGCCCCTGACGATGGCCGCCGCGGACCGTGTCACCGCCTGGCTCAGCCACCTGCCGCTGCCGGAGCGGGCGTGGTCCGGCCGCTTTCCGGCGCTCCCGCACGACGTCGGCAACCTGAGGGATCACCTGGTGATCGTGGGTTTCGGCGTCAACGGCCGCAATGTGGCCGCGGCGGCCAGGCGGGCGGGCATCCCGTACATCGTGACGGAGCTCAACCCGGACACCGTCCGCCGCGAGCAGGCGGCCGGCGAGCCCATCCTCTTCGGCGACGCCAGCCGGGAGCTGGTGCTGGAGCACGCGGGTGTCGGCGCCGCGCGGGTGGTGGTGGTGGCCATCAACGATCCGGCAGCCACGCGGGCGGTGGCCGCCGCCGTGCGCCGGCTGCATCCGGCGGTCCACCTGATCGTGCGGACGCGGTACCTGCAGGAGGTCCAGCCGCTCGCGGCGATGGGCGTGAGCGAGATCATCCCCGAGGAATTCGAGACCTCGGTGGAGATCTTCACCCGCGTGCTGTCCCACTACCTGGTGCCCAGCGACGCCATCGAGGAGCATGTGGCGGCGATCCGCGCGTCCGGATACGCGATGTTCCGCAGCCTGTCGACCGGGACGGCGCCGCTGCCCGCGCGACCCGAGATCAACATCGCCGCGGTGCGCCTGGAGGCCGGATCCGATCTGGCCGGGCAGACGCTGGCGGAGGCGCGGTTGCGCAACCGGTTCGGCGTGACCGTGGCATCCGTCCAGCGAGGCGCCGAGACTCTCGATGCCGCCGCAGCCGATTTGCGGCTGCAGGAAGGGGACGTCCTATACGTGATCGGCGCCCCGGACCGCGTGGCGGCCATGGGGCGGGCCTGCCGGGGCTGCCGGCCGGGTGATTCTCCGTGATGTCCGCTCACCGCCGCACCCGACACTCGTAGCCCCTTACCGCCTGCGGCCAGCCGTCAAATCAATCCACCCGCCCGAGGTGAGACAACCGATCCAGCCCTTGCCGCCGCGGCCGGATTCAGAGCGTCAGGTCGCCGCTGAGGCAGCCGCAGAGGATCATCAGGTCCTGCGTCGTCACGGCGGAATCGTCGTCCAAGTCCATGTTCACCCATCCCTGGGTGGTCAGGACGGCCTGCCCGGTGAAGTGGCAGAGACAGGCCAGCGCGTCCAGAATGTTCACGGTTCCATCGAGATTCGCGTCGCCCGGCAGTTCCGATGTTGCTTCCGAGTAGGTGATCTCCAGGTACGAGCGGCTGCCGGCGGAGTACTCACTGGCCTTGAGCTGGGTGATGGTGGCCGAGTCGTTGACCAGCAGGAAGCCGAAGTTGTCCTCGACGCCATCCACCCATTGCTGGACCTGCGCGGTCACGTCAATGACCGGATAGAAGCAGTGGTCGCAGCCCTGGGTGATCTCCGAATGGCCCAGCCACTCGCCGTAGTCGCCGCCGGGCTGGGTCCAGCTCTGCCCGGACCATGCGCTGTTCCAGGTGGTCTGGGACTCCGACCAGGCGTGGGTGACCCGGTACAGGTCCATGTATTGGCCCGGCTGCCAGTTGCTCTGCCCCCAGCCATAGAAACCGACCGCCGCGGCCACGATCTGCCGGCCCTGCAGCTCGGCCGGCAGCGCGAACCGGATGATGAAATGGTACAGGCGGGTGTAGGCCGTGTTGCCGAAATTCGTGTTGGGCTGGGTCGGATCCAGGAAGGCGTCCTCGACCTCGGAAGTGTCCTCCAGCCGGATGGTGTGGCTTTCGTTGGGCACGAAGACGACGGCCTCGTTGCTGTAGGCCGAATCGCCGAAGCCGTTCCGGGCTTTCACCCGGTAGTGGTAGGTGTGCAACACCGCGGGATTGAGGTCCTGGTAGGTGGTGGTGTCGGCCGGCAGGGTGTCGTCCAAAATCACGAATGAGCCGCTGTCGATGGCTCGCTCCACCACGAAGTGATCCTCGATGGTGGAGTTGTCGGTCCAGTTGAGGATCACGTGAACGCCGCTGAACGTAGCGCCCAGGCCGCTCGGGGCGGGCGGCGGCTGCGTCGCCAGCACCGCGGTGTCAGCCGGAGACGGGGCGGAGGCGCACTCGGCGGTGAAGGCCACCACCCGGTACGTGTACGTGCCGTCGGGCAAAGGCCCGCCTCCGTGGTTGTTGTCCGTGTAGGCGGTGACGTCAGCGGCGACTTCGGCATAGTCGTCGTCCCAGGCGCCGCCGCCGTATTGGCGCTGGATCCGGAAGCCGGTTTCCTCGGGGTCGCTGGAGTTGTCGGTCCAGGTCAGCTGCACCCGGTGCTGGTACTGGTCCGGCGTGGCCTGGAGGCCGGAGGGGGCGGGCAGGCATTCGTCGCCGTCCCAGCCGGCCAGCCGGGCGAAGAGCCACCAGGCCGACCGGCCCTTGAGCACGCAGTTGAGATTGGCTGCGGCGGGATTGTCCGAATGGGCGCAGCCGCTGCAGCCGCTGTAGCCGGGCACACCGTTGCCGGTGGTCAGCAGCGCCAGTTCGGCCGTCGGATTTGCGGCGATCCACTGGGCGGCCCAGTTGCCGCCGCTGTAATCCAGGTTGTCATACAGCCCCAGGTCCCAGAAGTAATCGCCGTCCGGGTCGTAGGCCTCGATGTCGGCGAAGTCGAACAGCACCCGGCCATGATTCTGGCAGTGCTGGCGGATGTACTGGTTGTTGAAATGGACGTTGCCGTTGCCCGTGTCCGGATTCTGGTAGGCGTATTCTCCTTCGCCCTCCGCGTGACCGGTCATGAACACGAAGGTGACGTCCGGATACTCGCTGACCAGCTTCTCCATGTTGGTGACGTAGCGGGGTGCGTTGTGCCCGTTGATGCTGCACCAGGACCAGATCACCACGTTGATGTGGCTGTTGGCCGGATTGTCCAGCAACTCGCGGGTGGCCACGACCCAGGGGGTGTCGCCATTTCCGTCCACCCAGTCTCCCTGGCTGAGGTCGGCGCAACCCGGGATGCCGTAATCGTCCAGATCCAGCGCGCCGGGAACGGCCCCAGCATCATCCCAGTCATACCGGGTCCCGAAAGGCGGATAGGCGCTCAGGCTGTTCATCCCGGTGATCAGCTGGCTGCCGTGCGAGGTGTGCTGATAGGCGATGTGAAGGTTCGATTTGGCCAGATCGAGCCAAGCTTCCGGAATCTGTGCCAGGTCCGTATTCCGGTGGCCGATCACCATGCCCTGTCCCAGGCACGAGGTTATCAGACATCCGCACAACAGGCAGTACCAAAGAAGTCGTGTCAACATCAACATCCGCTCCTTGGGGTGAAATGGGTGAAAACAAACTATAGCAAAGTTGATGCCAAAATATCACGATATTGTTGCAGGTTCTCGCGGGGTTTGCCCAGCCTGTAGTTCAAAGTGCAATCTACTGATTAAATTGACGTTGGTGGAATTTGTGGAGTGTGGGACAGTGGAAACCGAATCCCGGCGAACGGGTTGAGCTCTTTCAAAAGTCACAAAATCCATCACCGGGTGATGCAATTTGTTACCAGCTTTGCGATCCGGGGAACTCGGCAGTGGCGGGGTGGGTTTCGAGCGTGCGGCCGCGTATGCTATGATGAGCTCGTCAGCAGACGGATGTAGCAGGCGAGCCGGAAGTCCATATCGGCTTCAGGCATCGGCCCGGTGAGCCGGATCAATTCCAGGGGGTGCGATGATGCACGAGGTGCCGGAGAACACCTTCAAACTGTACCGGATCTTCAAGGCGGCGGTGGAGGACGAGCGCAAGGCCCAGCAAATGTACCAGGACGCGCTGGCCCTCTGCGAGGACCCCATGGTCCGCGCGGCCATCGAGGGCTTGTACGCGGACGAGGTGCGACACGAGCGGGAGGTCATCGGCCGCTACAACGATCTGCGCAAGCAGTACGCGGCGCTTGCGGCGGATAAAGACCCGGTCTGACCGGGCGTTCGCCCGACGGTCGGCCACCGGCGCGGTTCAACGGGCGCCGCGCAGGCGGCCGGGGATCAGAACCGGCGGGTCAGGGACACCGCCGCGATGAATCCGTCGTAGGCGCCGCTGGCGGCCGGGTTGTTGCTGACATAGCCCGCACGGGCCACCACCATCCAGTCGCTGAAGATCCCGAAGGAAGCCTCGGCGTTGACATCGCCGCCGAACCGGAATTCGGCCATCAGGTCGTCTTTCAGGACGCCGAAGGCGGCGTCGACGCTGAGCCCGACGTTTTCGCTGACCTTCCAGTAGGTGAATGCGGTGCCCGCGTACCGCTGATAGCGGCGGGGATCGTAGTAGCCGTTGTCCAGGTTTTTGTCGAAGCCCTGCCACCAACCGCGGAATCCCAGATCCAGGTTCATCAGCTCCCGCCGCAGCACGGACTTGCGGGGCGCCACGATGAACTCCCAGCGGCTGTTGTCGTCGGAGAAGGTGTCGTAACCGCCGATGGCGTCCACGTACCAGCCCAGCGCGGGGTTGAGCCGGACGGAGACCTGGTTCATCTGCCGGGTCACCCCGGCTGACAGGGCCCGTGGGGAAACGTCGTAGTAGTTGTCATCCCGGGTGAACAGGACGGAGATCATGTCCGAAGGATCGACCTGGACCCGCATCCGGTAGGTCAACTCGGCGTCGCCGCTGTGGATGCGGTGCCCGCCCAACCGGCCCTCCACGGCCAGATGGGAGTCGAATCGGTGACCGATGCCGATCCAGCCCTGGGAGGTCCAGAGGTCCCCGGCACCGTTCAGATCCTCCAGCCCGCTCCCCGCCGGCGCGGCCAGGTTGGACGCGCCGTAGCCACCGAAAAGCAGGGTGCCCGGGCGGGGGAAGTAGCCGCCTTCGACGGAGAGGCGGAGAATGTCCACATCATCCGAATCCTGCCCCACGGAAAACGACGGCCGGATGAAGGACCGGAGGGGGGTGAGCACGAACTTGCGGATCCCCTTTGTTTCCGGATCTCGCTCCGGCAGCTGGTCCAGCCGCTGCACCTGGGCCACGGCCTCGGCGGGACGGCGGCCGTTGGCCAAGGCCAGGGCCCGGGCGGCGTTGAAGTCGTAATCGGCGGGTTGCTCCGCCAGTCCCCGGTCGGCGATGGCCAGCCCGTCGGTGGGGCGACCGCCGAGGGCGAGCAGCCGGGCGCGCAGGCGCCAGTAGTCATCGGTCAGACCGAAGCGGCGCTGGTACTCGTTGAGAACGCCCAATGCGGCGGGGTGGTTGCCCCGCCAGCCCTCGGTCCGGGCCAGCTCCAGCCAGGCGGCGGCGTCATTGTCGCGTACCGCCAGGAAGGCGTGATAGTCACCCACGGCGAGGTCGTAGTCACCGGCCCAGCTGTGGGCGCGGGCCAGGCCGAGGCGGGCGTCCGCGTCGTTTGGAGCGGCGGCCAGCACCTTCTCGTAGGTGGCGGCCGCGTCGGTGTACCGGCCGTTCCAGATCTGGACCTGGCCGAGGTTCCGACGGAAGTCCACGTTTTTCGGATCAAGCCGGACCGCCTCCTCGGCCTGTCGCAGGGCGGACGCGGCCTCGCCGGCCGTGGCGTACGCTTGGGACAATTTTGCGCGCAGAACGGCGTCGGCCGGTTGGAGCTGGACGGCGTACCAGATGGATTCGGCGGCGCGCGCCCGGTCCGGGATCGCGGCGTACACGTCGCTGAGTCGGAGCCAGAGGTCCAACCGCGTCGGCTCCTGCTCCAGCACCGCTTGATAGATCGAGGCGGCTTCCTGCCAGCGCGCCGCCTGTTCGGCTCGAACCGCCTCGGCCGGCAGCGGGGCTTGCGCCGTGGCGGGCGACGCCGCCAGAAGCCCGGCGAGGATGATCCACAGGCTGTTCCAGATATGTCGCTTCATTTTCTCCAACTCCTGTTCCGGGTGATCCACAAATCGAACGAAAACCGCAGCATCGTGAAGAAATCGGAAAAGATGCTCAGGTAGCGCACGGGTGTCACCAGCAGGCCCTTGCCCACATAGGCCAGCCGCTGGCCGCGGGTGACGAGCGCCAGTGTGGCCAGCGCCAGCAACGATTCGGCGACGATGGTGATCAGCAGAGGCTCCCAAAGCTGCAGGGCCGCCATGGCGATGAGCGCCGCCGGGAAGCCGATCTTCTCGATGGCGGACATGAACAGCACCCAGCCGATGGGCCGACCGTACCGGTCGGTCCAGTCGCGGCCGAACCGCTGGCGGTACGGCTCATGGACCCGCCGCTTGTTTTCCACGCCGGACTGCTTCGCCTTCCGCCGCTGGACGGCGCGCCGAAACGCCTTGAACGGGCTGGTCAGCAGGTTGTTGAAATAGTAGCAGCTCTGGAAGAACGAGGATGACCAGAGGTAGATCTGCTTGGGCAGACGGCTGGCTTGGGGCTCCTGGGTGCGGGCGTAGACGTCGTCGAGCTGGATGTTCCGGTAGCCTTCGCTCAGCAGGGCGAAGCCGATGAAGATGTCCTCGGAATTGGTCAGGTCGTCGCCGAGAATCGGTTCGTAGTGGTCGAACAAGTTCTGGATGTACTTACGGCGGTAGGCGACGGCGCAGCCGACGGGGTTCGACATGGTGCCGAAAAAGATCATCTGGCCGCGGTAGACGAACCGCTGCAGGAACGTGTAGAGCACGTCGCGATACATGTCCGTCAGGCCCTGCTCCAGCCGGTGCCACCAGCTCCGTTGCGGGGACATGGCCGACTGGGGGTGGGCGGCGCGAAAGCGGCGCACGGGCTCGGTCTGCTCGATGGTTCGGCGGTCCTTCCGCCGCATGGGCAGGATGGTGCCGCAGGCGCTGGCGATGCCCACCGCCTGGTACAGTTCCTGCACGGTGCGCGCGATGTAGTTGTCGGACTCCAGGATGGTATCGCCGTCCAGGATGAACTCGACGTCGGAGTCGAATTCGCGGGCCTGCCGCTTGATGGTGGGTGTCTTGCCGATGGCGGCGGCGCGCTTGACGGCGACGAGCTCGACACCGTTCTCCTCGCAGAATGCCTTGGCGTAATCGAAGGTCCGGTCGGCGCTGCCGTCATCGATTAGGATGATCCGCTTCGGCTTCATCGTTTGCCGCAGTACCGAAGCCAGGCACGGCACGATGTGCTCTTCCTCGTTGTGGGCGGGGATCACCACGTCTACAGTCGCCTCGCGCCAGTCCTCGGCCGGGGTGGGCACGGTCCGGTCGGGGCCGTGCAGGAAGCCGATGAGACTGAGGAGGGCGTTGGGGCTGATTACCAAATAGGGGAACTGGGCCATGAGTCACCTCCGGAGATCAGGCCGCTTCCTCTTCCCGCTTGCGGCGGGCGGCGGCGATGAGTTCGTCGATGGTGTCCTCCAGCGTCCACTGGAACGACATATGGGTCAGCGATCGCAGCTTGTCCAGCACCGGCCGGCGGCGGCGGCAGTCCTCGAAACCGGCCCCGTAGGCATCCTCATAGGACACGAACTGGATGGGCGACCGGCTGCCCGCGCGATCCCGGACCAGTTCGGCCAGCTCCAGAATCGAGATTTCGCGGTCATTCCCCACGTTCACCACCTCGCCGGCGGTGGCCGGCAGGCCGGCCAGCAGGTCCAGAGCCCGGACGGTGTCGCGGACGTCGATGAAGCTGCGGGTCTGTTTGCCGTCGCCGTACACGGTGATGGGCGCGCCGTCCACCGCCTGCTCCACGAAGCGCGGCACCACCATCCCGTAGCGGCCGGTCTGCCGGGGGCCGATGGTGTTGAAAAACCGGGTCAGGGTCACCTGGAAGCCGTGCATGTGGGCATAGGAGAGCGCCAGCGCCTCATCGACGAACTTGGACAGGGCGTAATTCTGCCGGCTGTTGAAGCCGGAGTGGAAGATCAGGTCGGCGTCCTCCTCGAAGTGCTCGTGCTTGTACACGGCGTGATCCCCGGCGCCGTAGACCTCCGAGGTCGAGGCGATGATGATCCGGGGATGCCAGCCGCCGGCGCGCACCGCCCGCAACAGCCGCTCACAGCCGGCGATGTTGATGGCCAGAGTCTTGGTGGGTTCGGCCAGCACGCGGCGCATGCCCACCACCGCCGCCATGTGGTAGATCCGGTCCGCCCAGGCAGCCGCCCGCTCCAGCTCCGGCCAGACCAGGATGTCGGCCTCGTGAAACCGGACGTTCGGCTCGTTCAGGAGCAGGGTGATGTTCTGCAGCGAACCGGTGCTCAAGTCGTCCACGATGTGGACCAGGTCGCCTTTTGCCTGATGGTAAGCGGCGATGTGGGAACCGATAAAACCGGCGCCGCCGGTTATCAGCACGTGCATGATATTCCTCCTCGTCAGAGCGGATCGGCCCGATGGGTGTGATGTCTGTGACCGATCTCGAATGGGTATAGACCGATCAGAATTATCTATACCCGAATTGGTAGATTTGATTGTCCCTTATCAAATTCGATTCAAGTATTTTGGATGGCCACGGCTGGTTGATCAGGTGGAGACAAAACTAAGCCCCGCGTTCTGAGTGGATCACGGCTGCGATCGATCACGTCGGAGTTGACCGGTTTCAAACCCATGCGTATACTCGGAACCGATTGCTGTAATCATTCCTGGAGGATCTCATGAAGAAGATGACGGAAGAGAATCTCAAGGCCGCGTTTGCCGGCGAGAGCCAGGCCCACATGAAGTATCTGGCCTTCTCCCGGAAGGCGGAGGCGGAAGGGAAACCCAATGTGGCCCGGCTGTTCGCGGCGGCCTCGTACGCCGAGCAGGTGCACGCCACGGCCCACCTGCGCGTGCTCAAGGGGGTCGGCGGCACCGCCGACAACCTGGGCGCCGCCATGGCCGGCGAGGCGTTTGAAGTCGAGGAGATGTATCCGGCGTACATCGCCGCCGCCGATGCGCAGGAGGAGAAGGCGGCGAAGACCGCCTTCCACCGCGCCATGGATGCAGAGGTTGTTCACCACCAGCTCTACAGCCGCGCGAAACAGGCGGTGGAAGCGGGCCGGGATGCCGAGATCGGGCCGGTCTGGGTTTGCGAGGCGTGCGGGCATACCGTCGAGGGAACCGAGCCGCCGGACCAGTGCCCGTTGTGCCAGGCCCGGAAGGACAAGTACGTCCGCTTCTGAACCGGCTGGCGCCGCGACGGATCAAATCCGGCGGCGTTCGGTGACCGGTCTCAGTGGGCCATCCGGTAACATAGCCACAGCAGGTCCAGACTGTCCCAGTCGCTGTCGCCGTCCGGATCGGCGGCGGATGGTTCGGGGAAGTTGCCGGCGAGGACGTGGGCCAGCACGGTCAGGTCTGCGGCATCCTGACGCCCGTCGCCGGTGAGGTCGGCGAAGTTGAGCACCGTGAAGGAGCCGTCGCTTGCGTCAACGGGCAGGCCGTCGGTTTCCTGGATCCGGATACGGCGGTCGTGGCCCGGCCCTTCGGGCACTTGCCAGAGGTACGTCCCCGTATTGGGGACGGACGCGGCCGCGGGCTCCCAACTCGATCCGCCGTCGCGGGAATAGTCGATCCGCACGTCGCCCACCGCCTGGGTCCAACTCCACTGGATCGCCACGGCGTCGCCCACGGTGAAGATCTCCCCGCCGTCGGGCCGGAGCACACGCAGGGTGGGTACGGACTCCGGCAGCGCCAACTCCGCGCCCTGAAGGATCTCCCGGTCGGCGGCCTGGACGAAGGCGACCAGCCGGCAGTTGCGGCGCACCCAGACGGGATTCAGGACCAATGAACGGTTGGTGATCAATGTCTGGCCGGAGTCGAGAGTCACACTCTCGCCGGCGGCACCAGGGAGCATGTCGCGGGCGACGAAGTCGAGTTCGGTCATGTTCTGCCACGCATACGGGATGAAACGCTCCACCAGCACCACCTGCAGGGTTCCGGAGACTGTCGCCGGCGAGTGGTTCGAGATCGTGATGCGGGCGGTGTTCATCGTCTCCATGTCGAGGTGGATCTCGATGGGGGCGGCGACGCCGGCGCGCTGAGTGTAGAGCGGCAGGTAGTCGGGATACATCGTTCCATCGTACGAACCGCCCGCCTTTCGGAGCACGCCATCGAAGATCGCCGTGGGGTAACCGCCGACATTGTAGTAGGTGCGGCGGCTGGTGAACTCGGGGAGCGTGAACGGATCGTCCGAATGGTGGTACGCGATCATCACGACCGTGCTGTCGTGCTCGTCCTTGAGCTGCTCAAATCCGCGGGCGGCGCCGGGGCAGTACTGGCACCACGTGGCGGTGAACTTCTCCGCCACCACCACCTTTTGACTGGCCCCCCGGGCGGGACCGCCCACCAGAACGGCCAGTCCCATCAGAAGGACGGTCACAACAGGTTGCCGCATGGATCCGATCACCTCGTGGCGGGAGACTTCGGACGCCGGCTCAGAATATCCGCGCGACGGTGCAGTCCTCGGCCACCCGGTCGCGCAACGTGCACGCCCGGCAGAACGGGGACTCGTTGTCACCGTGGTTGAACGCGCCGCGGAAGCGGGCGGCGGCCGCACCCTTCCAGATCGCCGCGACGGAGCCGTCCGGGGAGAGGGTCCCGAAGGCGGCGTCGTTCCGGTAATCGTACTCGCACGCCACGATCTCGCCGCCGGCCTGCAGGGTGACGCGCTTCCAGGGGCGAACGCAGCGGAAGGCGCGGCCACGGCGGCGCCGGGTGCCGGTTTCGTATTCGTAGCGCTGGTAGCGAGCGTCGCCGGGCGCCCAGCGGGTGTCGACGTCGGCGCCGTGGACCGCGGGCATGTCCACCGTCTTCAGGGTGAGAAATTCGACACCCAGTTCCCGAGCCATGACCTCGACCATGGGCAGCTCGTGCTCGTTGTGCTGCATGACCACGAAGCGGAGGTTGATCCGCGGCCGGTCGGCGCCCAAGCGCCGTCTGGCGTCCAGGATCCGGCGGATGTTGTCCGTGGCCGCCGCCAGCGTGCCGCCCTCGCGGTATTTCTGATAGGTCGCCTCGCTGGCGCCGTCCACGCCGACGATGAGGGTGTCCAGCCCCGACTCGACCAGTTCCCGGATCCGCGCGTCGTCGAGCCGCATGTTGGCGTTCGTGCTGCAGTGGGTGAGAATGCCCCGCGCGCGGGCGTAGGCGATCATCCGGCCCAGGTCGGGATTCAGGAACGGTTCGCCCCAGTTCCAGAGAACGATCAGCAGCAGATAGTCGCCCAGCTCATCGATGAAGGTTCGGAACGTCTCGAAGGGCAGGACCGTGGCCGGCCGGGATGGGGTGACCGACGTGGTGAGGCAGAGCGGGCAGCTCAGGTTGCAGAAGTTGGCCGGTTCCACCTGGGCGAAAACCGGCCGGCCCAGGGGGCGGCGGGGCAGGGCGTACTGGTTGAGGCCCGCCAGGAACAGGTTGGCGATCTTGCGGCACGACAGCCCGCTGGTTTCGTAAGGGATCAGCTCAAACTGGAAGCGGAAGCGCCGCCGGACCAGCAGGTTGAAAATTTGGGGGGCGATGTCCCGATAGTGAAAGATTTTCATGGGCGTATGGCCGCGTGTCCAACCGGCGGATTAGACCACATCCGCCGCAGCCGATCAAGCTGAAACCGCGCGGGTGCCGGCCGGGATGACGTTGCGCGAAAAAGCAGTTGCGCCCCGGGACGGATCTGGCACAATCGGAAGCATGCACGAAACCGCGCGCCGAGAAGCGTTCCGCCGCGTATGCCGTAGCTATGAGATTCTGTGGACGGGTCCGGACGCCGCGGCCGTGGACCTCGGCGCCCAAGCCCGTTTGGAGGAGCTGTACCGTCGCGTGATCCAGGCCGGCGACATGCGGACCGCGCTGGCGGCGCCGGAGCCGCGCTGGATTCTCGATCTCGGCGCGGGGCGGGGATCGCGTCTGGTGCAGCTGCTGGCGGACTCCGGCTGCCGGATCGCGGCCGTGGACTGCTTCCCGGCGTTTGCCCGGCTGGATCTGCGGTACGCCGGGAAGAAGGTGTTGGCGGATGCGGCGGCGGCCCCGTTCCGGACGGGTTGCGCGGCGTTGGCAGTTTCGGCGCATCTGACCTTGAACAGTCCGCTATTTACCGACCAGGAGGACCGGCGGGCGTTCGTGGCCGAGATTGTCCGGCTCCTGCGGCCGGGCGGGGTATTCTGGGGGGAGGAGCGCATGCTGATGCCCGAGGACTTCGAGATGTTCGCCGAGGTGGAGGACTATTACCACCTGGCGGCCCTGGATGTCCATTGCTTCCGCAAATCGGAGCGGTCCTGAGAGGCCGGTTCATCGTTGACGCCGTGGGCGGCGTCGGCCCGGCCGGGGCGAGCGGCCGGGTCCGGAGAATCCGACAGTGGATTGAGCCCGTCTCGCTCCCGTGTTAAGATTCGGCAATAAGCTGCTTCAGCACGACGTCATCCCCGCCCCATCCGGCGCCAGCGGGCCCGGAGCGTTCGTTCGGCGGGCGAGCGGCCAGAAGACCCCGGCGTGGAGGAACCGATGGACATGATCCGGAGCAGCGAGGTCATCGTGATGCTGTTGGGCATGGGCCTGATGGCGTTTGTGCTCTACCAACGGCGGCAACTGGCGCAATTGCCGAACCGGTCCATCCTGTTCATGTCCCTGCTGGCCATCTTGGCCGGCTGGTTTTTCACCAACCTGGAAGCCGTGGTTTGGGGCGAGCTGGTCAATCTGCTGGAGCATCTTTGCTACGCCGCCAATGCGGTCCTCATGGCGGTTTGGTGCGGCCTGCTGCTGCGCCGGGGACGGTCGGCATGAAACTGATCGTCAATATTGCCGACATCATCTCCCTTCTCGCAGTGCTGGCGGCGATCGTCTGCCTCCTGCGCGCGTGGTCGCGCGTGTTCCGCCAGGACTCGCGGATCATGCTGCTGGCTTTCCTGCTCACGTCCCTGTTCATGTACACGAGCAATTTTCTCGAATGGACAGGCATCACCGGCAACCTCGACCCCTTCGAGGATTATCTGGAAGTGCTGGTGCCCCTCTTTCTGGCCGCTTTCGGATACACCTTCATCCAGCATTCGGCTGAGGAACTCCTGCGGAGCAGCGAGGCGCGTTACCGCACGCTCATCGAGTCGGCCACCGATGGCATCCTGCTGCTACGCGACAGCCGGTTCGCCGACTGCAACGCCAGCCTGCTCCGGATCTACGGGTGTTCCCGCGAGGCCATCATCGGCCGGACGCCGTGGGACTTTTCCCCCGCGCGGCAGCCGGACGGGAGCCTGTCCAGCGAGGCGGCGTCGCGCTACATCGCCCGCGCCGCCGCCGGCGAGGCGTTGTTCTTCGATTGGCAGCATCGCCGCCTCGACGGCACGCCGTTTGACGCCGAGATCAGCCTCAACCGGCTCAACGCCGAGGAGCCCGACACCCAGATCGCCATCGTGCGGGACATCACGACCCGCAAGCAGGCCGAGGCCGCCCTGCGGGAGAGCGAGGAGCGCTGGCAGTTCGCTCTCGAGGGGAGCGGCGATGCCGTCTGGGACTGGGATCTGCGTGCCGGCCGGATGTTCCGCTCGCGCCGCTGGGAGGAGATGCTGGGAATCTCACCCGGCGCGAACAGCCAGGCGCCCGAGGAGTGGCAGCGGCGGGTCCATCCGGACGACCTTCCCCGCGCCCAGCGGGAGCTGGATCTCACCTTGTCCGGCGACAAAGCTCAGTATGTCGCCGAGTACCGCCTGCAGCACGCCGACGGCCGACACCGCTGGATCCTGGACCGCGGCAAGGTCACCCTGCGGGGGCCCGACGGCGCGCCCTGGCGGATGGTGGGCACCATGTCGGACATCACCGAGCGCCGGGAGGCGGAAGCCGATCTCGCCGAATCCCGGCAGCGGTTCAGCCAATTCATGGGCCAGATTCCCGCCGCCGTGTTCATCAAGGACACCGACAACCGCCTGCTGTACGTCAATGACTACTTGCGGCTCCAGTTCGGGGTGGACGATCAGTCGGATTCAGCCGGAAGCAGCGGTCTGACGCCGCCCTACCTGGTCCGGATGGCCGCCGACGATGATCGGGTGCTGGCCGAGGGTGTCGTGGTCACGTCCGAGATCATCCCCGACGTGCACGGCCACGCGCACCATCTCGAAACCCGTAAATTCATCATCCAACGGGCGGGCAAGGCGCCCCTCATCGGCGGCATCTCCCTGGATGTGACCGAATTGCGGCATTCCGAGGAGGAGCGGTCGCGGTTGGAGGACCAATTGCGGCAGGCTCAGAAAATGGAGATCATCGGCCGGATGGCCGGCGGCGTGGCCCACGACTTCAACAACCTGCTGTCGCCGATCCTCGGCTACACCGAGATGGCGCTGCTCGACATGCACCCTGAGGACCCGCTCTTCGCCGACGTGAGGAACATCCGGGATGCGGCGGAACGGGCGGCCGGCCTGACCCGCCAGCTGCTGGCGTTCAGCCGGCGACAGGTCCTGGACATGACCGTGCTGAACCTGAACCGGGCCTTGTCCGATCTGCACAAGATGCTGCGCCGGCTCATCGGCGAGGACGTCGAACTCGTCCTCCGCCTGAGCGCCGACTTGGGGAACATCCGGGGCGACATTGACCAGCTCCAGCAGGTGGTGATGAACCTCGCGGTCAACGCCCGGGACGCCATGCCCGGCGGCGGCCGGCTGATCCTGCAGACGGAAAACACGACCCTGGCCGACGGCAACGCCGTGCTGCCCCCCGGCGCCTACGTGGCGATCAGCGTCATCGACAGCGGCTGCGGCATGGACGCCGATACCCTCAGCCACATGTTCGAGCCGTTCTTCACCACCAAGGAGCGGGGGAAGGGCACCGGGCTGGGATTGTCCACCGTCTATGGCATCGTCAAGCAGCACGGCGGGCACATCGAGGCCATCTCGCAACCCGGCCAGGGGACGACGTTCCGAATCCTCTTCCCGCTGGTCGAGGCCCCGCCTTCGGGGGAGGCGGATCTTGCGGAGGAGGAACCGGACGGCCGCGGCAGTGCGCGGCTGCTGGTGGTGGAGGACGAGGGGATGGTTCGGAAGATGGTCTGCGACATCCTGCGGTCGCACGGCTACCGCGTCCTGGAGGCCGCCGGACCGGACGAGGCCCTGATGTTGATGGCGGCCGAATCCGAACCCGTCGACCTGGTGCTGACCGACGTGATCATGCCGCGCATGAATGGCCGCGAGCTGTATGAGCGGCTCCGCCAGATCCAGCCGGGCGTCCGCGTGCTTTACATGTCGGGGTATCCGGCGGAGGTGATCGCCGAGCAGGGGCTGGTCCGGGAAGCGATTCACTTTCTGCAAAAACCGTTCTCGGTGCGCACGTTCCTCGAAACGCTCCGCAGCGTCCTGGAGGACGCGTGAGGCGGTTCCGGCGGGTGCCGGAACCGCCGGTCACTCCTGCTGTCGGGCGATGACGACGGTGATGTCGTCGTGCTGCGGGCTCCCCTCGGACCACGTGCGGATCGTTTCGAACAGGCGGTTCACGATCTGCTCGGGCGTGCCGTGGCGCTCCGCGAGGATCAGATCCACCAGGCGCTCCTCGCCGAACTCCTCGCCCTGCCGGTTGACTGAATCCACCACCCCGTCGGTATAGGTGATCACCTGATCCCCGGGATTGAGGCGGACGTCGCCCACCTCGAAAGACGTCTCGGGGAATGCGCCCAGCACCGTGCCGCCCTCCGTGAGGGGGGTGACGGAGCCGTCGGCGCGCACCAGCAGCGGCGACTCGTGGCCGGCGTTGCAGTACTGGACGCGTGCCTGGTCGCCGAGAAAACTCAGGTAACACATCGTCGCGAACTTCTCGGGCGTCGTCAGCCGGTACAGGTGGCGGTTCAACACCTGCATGAGTGTGGTCAATCGGCGGACGTTTTCGCCGTCCGCCGCGTGCTCCAGCGGCGGCTGGGCCCGGATGGCGCTCTGCAGGCTGGCCATCAACAGGGCCGCCGAGATGCCCTTGCCGCTGATGTCGCCGACGACGACGTCGAGCAGCCGGTCCGACAGCGGCAGGTAATCGAAGAAGTCACCGCTGACCTCTCGCGCCGGCAGGCAGCGTCCGTGGAGCTGGATGCCGCAGACGCTGGGAGTGAATTTCGGGAAGAATTTCTGCTGCACCTCGCGGGCGATCTCCAGTTCCCGCTTGATGCGCTGCTTGTCGGCCACCTCGTGCAGGAGCGCGACGATGCCGGCCGACATGGTGTTGAAGGAACTCGACAGCTCACCCAGTTCGTCGGAGCGCTTCACGGGAATGCGGTAGTTCAGGTTCCCCTTCTTGATCTCCTCGGTGCCGAGGGACAGCTGCCGCACCGACAGGGTGACGGACCGGATGATGAACATCCCCACCACGATCGACGCCACCTGGAGCACCACGAAGAGGTAGATCAGGAAGAGCAGCAGTTGGACCACCTCCTCGCTGACGGCAGTCCGCGTGGCCAGGTTGCGGACGATGGTCGTCAGCGGAATCTGGAGGTTGGTCCAGATCCGCCGCTGCGTCGAACTCGTCGTGTCGAACGTGAACCAGTCGGTCACGTCGAAGGTGTTGGCCGAGTTGATGGGGTAATCCCACCAGTCGTTGGATTTGCTCCGGGCGCGCTGGTGATCCTTCAGCTCCTCGGGCGTGACGATGGCGGGCTTCTGCCCCCGGAAGCCGTTGAACGCCTGGTACGAGATCATCTGCGCGCGGGTGCCGCTCATCTGGACGGTTTCCGAAATGCTGACGAAGGCGCTCAGGTTGCTGTTGGCCAGCAGGTGGTTGAACAGCGGCTCCCGGAAGGGGATGAAGAGGTCGAGGTAGTACTGCTGGTCCTCGATCCGCACGAGATTGTGGCTGTAAATGAACAGGCTGAAATTCTTGATGAGGGTGCCGGAGTAGGGCAGCTCCTGCAGCCAGTCAGGCAGGAATTCGTTCTGGAAGGAACGATAGTCGAGGGGGCTGTCCAGCAGGATGTGCTGCATGGTGCCGCGTTCGTCCACGCGGTACAGCATGGTGGAGATGTCCGGCAGATCCGGAGCGCGGGTGACGATCACGGTGCGGAAATTTTCCAACAGGAATTCGGGATCGTCCGCCTTGTCGGGATGGTTGTAGAGGATCTCCGCCATGGCGGCGTTGACCGTCTGCAGGCGGAAGCTGATGTTCCGGAGCTCGCTCTGGAACACGAACAGCGACAGGTTGCTCGCGAAGATCAGCACGATCAGAAACGCCAGGAGCAGGACCAGCGCCAGCGGCAGGAAGCCGGTGAACAGGTAGAAAAAGATCACCCGGTTGCGCACCCGGTAGAAGAGCCGATCCTTGAGCCGGCGGCCCAGCCGGTACAGCGCCCATCCGCCTGCGGCGAGGAAGCAGAGTGTGGCGGCCCCCCGGCCGATGGCATACAGGTCGGCGGACATGAAGCTGAGGGCGGTGGCGAGGCAGTACAGCGCCATGCCGCCGGCCAGGAGCCAGAACAGGGGGCTGCGTTTGAGCTGGCGCCAGGACAATGACTCGCTGCCGACAGGCATGGCGGTTCCCCTTCAGCTGGCGTCGGCCGGCCGGCTCCAGGCGGCCAGCATCGTGGCGTACGGCGCCGGAACGGTGGTCCGGCGGCCCGCCCGGTCGACTGGGACGTGGGTGGTTTCCCCTTCGGCGACGAGGCGATCCGGACCGAGGTGAAACACCTCATAGCGGAACCGCAGCAGCCGCGCGCTCACCGGGTCGAGGCGGGTGCGGACGCGGATCGGATCGTCGTAGGTCACCGGCGCCTTGTACCGGCAGCGGGCCTCGGCGACCACGAGGTAGATGTTTTCCAGGCGTTCCAGGTCGGCGTAGGAAAATCCCGCCGCGCGGCAGAACTCGGTCCGGCCCATCTCGAACCAGACGAGATGCACGCTGTGGTGGGCCACACCCATGCGGTCCGTCTCGGCGTAGCGCACGCGCAGGTCGATGTCCACGTGGAGGGAGGCGCTGGGGGGCGTCATTTGTCCTGACCCCATGTCCGGGCGGCGACCGGCTGGAGGGCGGCCGGCCAGGCGGCCGGCGGGACGTCTCCGCCCGTCACGAGGACCGCCTTGAGCCGCTCGTCGGCGAGGTAGTGCCCGGCGAAGTACCGCAAGTCTTCCTTGATCACCAGCTCCAGCCGCTCGTCGAACGTCGCCAGATGCCGGGTGCCCAGCCGGAACCACTCCACCTCGAGCAGCTCGCGCAGCAGGGTGTCGGGATCGGCCAGGCGGCGGCTCCGCTCGGCGGCCAGGCGGCCGCGGGCTTCCTGAAATTCCTCCTCGGAGAACCGGCCGGCGGCGATCTCCCGGAGCTGACGCAGGACCTCCGCCGCCGTCGGTTCGAGCCCGGCGGGATCGCCGCTGAGGCTGATGCAAAACGCGCCGCGCAGCATGCGGGCTTCGGCCGCGGCGGCCGCCTCGACGCCCGGGTGCTCCGTGAGCCAGGGTTGCAGGCGCTGCTGCAGAACCAGGGCAAGAAGTTCGCCGGTCAGTCCGTCCTCGTGCTTGCGGCGGACGCTCTCGGCCCCGATGACGGCACAGGCGGTCGCGGCCCCGGGCAGCCGCACTGCCTGGGTGCGAACCGCCGGGTCCGGGCGGGGGGGCTGGAACTGGTAGTCCGGCGCCTCGCTCTTGATCCAGGGGCCGAAGTACTGACTGGCCAGGCGCCGCAGCTCGGGCGCCGCCGCGTGAGACGAGATCAGCAGCAGGGAGCGGCTGGGGGTCACGCAGCGGCGGAAGAACCGGATGGCGTCGTCCAGCTCGATCGACCCCACCGTCTGCGGGGTCCCGCGCGGCGGGTTGCCGTAGGGGAAGGGAGCGAACACCAGCCGCTGCCACTCGTGGCCGGCCACCTCCCGCGGCTGATCCTCGAGGCGGATGTCCTCAAGCTGGACCGCGTCGCGTATCGTCCGGAACGTTCCGGGATCGAAGGCGGGCTGGATCACGGTGTCGGCCAGCAACCGCACCGCGGTCTCCAGCATGGCCGGCGGGCCGGACACGGTGAGCCGGATGCCGTCGGCGTCGACCGCGTCGTCGAAGACCAGGGGGAGTTGGGCCGGATCGCGCGGCGCCCATTCGAGTTCGGCGCGCTGGCGCAGGATCAACTTCAGGTACTGGCCGGTGAGGTGGGCGGTGCCGCTCTTGCCCGGGGGATCGAAGACAGCGCCGCTGGCCACCAGCAGGTGCGCCACGAACCGGTCCTGATGCAGCGGCACGGCCGCGACCGTCATGTCATTGAGCAGGGTGCGGCGGCTCACGTTCGGAATGGCCGGCTCGGCGCCGGCGGCGGCCGGCGCCGCGGCGGGCGAGAAGATGGCCAGCACCGCAAGCGCCAGCAGGAGATGATGCCGAACCGTCACCGTAACTTCCTCCCGGAAAGAATCCCGCGGGCGGGATTCCTCCATTATACTGGAAACACCCCGGAGCGCAATCCCGGCGCCGGCGACGGACGGGCATTGGGGCCGCCGGCGTTCTCTGTTAGAATGATACGCGGGACGGCGCCGACCGGTTCTTGGACGCCGCCGGCGGCAGCGAGGTGAGTCGTGATCACGCTTCAGACGCTTAAGGAGATGCAGGCCGCCCTGCAGGCCGTGCTCGAGGAAGGGGCCTATCTGCGGGACGCGCTCAGCCGCGTGCTGCGGGGCCGGGAACTGTCGGCGGCTGAGCGGGGCTGGATCCGGGAAACCCTGTACCGGGCCGTTCAGCTCAAAAACCGGTATTGGACCCAGCTCGAGGCGTTCGCGGCCGAGCATCCCGGCAAGGACGAATCGGTCATGGACATCCGGTTGGTCATCACCAGCCAGCAGCGGGAGAAGCGGGACCTGTTGGCGGTGGACCGCCACGTGCAGGCGCTGCTGCGGCCCAAGTCGCGCGTCCGCAAGTTCGTCGAGTTTCTGGATGCCAATCCGCCCGGCCGGCTGTTCCCGTCGCTCAAGCAAGAGCCGCTGGAGCATCTGTGGCGCTTCCACTCCCATCCCCTCTGGCTGGTGCGGAAATGGCTGGGCAGTCTTTCGCCGGAGGAAGTGCTCAAGCTCTGCCGCTTCAACAACGGGCAACCGGAGGCGGTGCTGCGGGTCAATCCGCTGAAAAATTCCCGGGAAGAGCTGCTGGCGCGTCTGGCCGAGTCGGGCGCGCGCTGCACCCCCGATCCGGTGGCGCCGCTGGCGATCCGGGCGGACCACCGCTTCGATCCGCTCACCCAGCCCGGCTACCGCGAGGGCCGCTTCACCCTGCAGAGCGTGTCGTCGCAGTTGGTCTGCCTCTACGTCAACCCGAAGCCCGGCCAGCGGGTGTTGGACTACTGCGCCGGCGAGGGGGGCAAGACACTGCTGCTGGCCCACCTGATGAAGGGGCGGGGTGAGGTGCACGCCCACGACGCCCAGGGCTGGCGCCTGCGCAACCTGCAGCTCCGGGCCCGGCGCGAGGGCGTGGGCAACGTCCGCCTGGGCGGCCTACGCGAGATCCGGAACCTCGCCGGCCGGTTCGACCTGGTGCTGCTGGACGTTCCCTGTTCGGGGAGCGGCAATCTGCGCCACCAGCCGGAGCTGCGGTGGAAGCTGCAGCCCGGCGACCTGAACCGGTTCAACCGCCAGCAGCTCGAGATCCTGGAGGAAGCGGCGCCGCTGGCTGCACCCGGCGGGCTGCTCGCCTACGTCACCTGCTCGCTGTTTCGGGAGGAGAACCACAAGGTCGTCAGCCGGTTTCTCCGCACCCATCCCGACTGGTCCCTGGTGAAGCCGGCCGACCATCTGGCCCGGCAGCATGCCAAGAACTTCTGGCTCCCGGCCGACGCGCTCAAGCCTTTCGCCGGACCCGACTACTTCGAGGTTCTGCCCCACCGGGACAACCTGCCGGCCATGTTCTGCGCGATCTTGAAAAGGGAGAGCGGGCACAACACGGAAGACGTAGCTCGCGACTAGATGCTCGTTCCGCTTTCGTGCTCGTAATTCGTCATCGTAATTCGTAATCGTAATTTGTGCTCGTAATCGAGGCTAGAGGCTCGTCCCCCCGCTTGTTCACCGTTTACTGTTCACCGTTCACTGTTGGCCCGTCCATCCCCCTTCCTGTGCCAACGGCTCGCGCGCTGCCGCCGCCATCGCCTGTGTTATCTATCCTCTCGCCCCGAAAACAATCGCTGAAATCCCGTTGCGTCGGCGGTGAAATTCACTACAATCTTCTGGATATCCCGATCGACGACGAATCCAATCCCACATGCCATTGGGGCGAAAAGGGAGCCGTCATGCCGCAATGTCCTGCCTGCCACGCCGAAGTGCCGGAAGACGCCGCGAGTTGTCCGTCGTGCGGAGCCGTAATCGCGGTCCGGGTGATGAACGGCGGAGACGAGGTGCTGTCTGTCACTCTGTCCCCGGTCCCCTATCAATCGGGAAGTAGTCCGTCCCGGTCGGCCGGGGGAACGAAAGCGCCGGTGGATCCTGGATTCGCTCCGGGCACCGTGTTCGCCGACCGGTATCGGATCGTAACCCGGCTGGGCGCAGGGGGTATGGGAGAGGTTTACCGGGCCGACGATCTGAAGCTGGGCCAGACGGTGGCCCTGAAGTTCCTGGCCCGCGACCTGGAGGCCAACCCGCGGCTGCTGGAGCTGTTCCGATCCGAGGTGCGGCTGGCGCGAGAGGTGACCCATCCCAACGTCTGCCGCGTCCACGATATCGGTGAGGCCGAGGGGCGCCACTTCCTGACCATGGAGCGGGTCGACGGTGAGGATCTCGGATCGCTGCTCAAGCGGATCGGGCGGCTGCCGGGCGAGAAGGCGCTCCAAGTGGCGCGGCAGCTCTGCGCCGGCCTGGCGGCGGCCCACGACAAGGGGGTTCTGCACCGCGACCTGAAGCCGGCCAACATCATGCTGGACGGCCGGGGCACCGTGCGGATCACCGATTTCGGCCTGGCCCTGCTGGCGGGGGAGGGCGGCGACGAAATGGCCGGTACTCCCGCCTACATGGCGCCGGAGTTGTTCGACGGCCAAAAGGCCACCGTCAGGAGCGACATCTACGCGTTGGGCCTCGTGCTCTACGAGGTGTTCACGGGCCACCGCGCGTTCGACGGGACGACGTACCTGGACATGCAGCGGCAGCAGGCTGAGAGCACACCTTCGACTCCGTCCACCCTGGTGCCGGATCTGGATCCGGCGGTGGGGCGCGTCATCGCCCGGTGCATGGAGAAAGATCCGGCCCTCCGCCCGGTGTCGGTGGCCCAGGTGATGGCGGCTCTGCCCGGTGGCGATCCACTGGCCGCGGCTCTGGCCGCCGGCGAAACGCCGTCACCCGAACTGGTGGCCGCCGCAGGCGCGGAGGGTACCCTGCGGCCGTGGGTGGCCGTCGTCCTCCTGGCCGCGATCGCGGTGATGCTGGCCGCCGCGGCGCTGCTCTGGCCGCTGGGCAGCACCCAGGGGCTGGCCCGCCTGGCCATGGGACCCGAGGCGCTGGCCGACCGGTGCCGGCAGATTGCCCAGACGTTCGGTTATCCGGTTCCGAGCGACCGGGCGTCGTGGGGCGAGACGGAAACGGACTTTATCGAATACCACCTCAAGGCGGGACCGTCGACGGCGCAACGGCGTATGCTGCCGGGATCGCGTCCCGGCACCTTGACCCTGCACTATCGGGAGACGCCGCGCTCCTTCAGGTTGTCGGCCTTCCAGACCGGCGTCAGCGACACCCAGCCCCCCCACACGGATCCCGGGATGGTGGACGTCCGTATCGACGGGCAAGGCCGGCTGATGCGGTTTCGAGCGGTGCCGCCCGTCCGGGTGGAGCCGGCGGCGGCGGTCCGGCCGGTTGACTGGAGCGCCCTCTTTCGCGAGGCGGGCCTGGATCCAGCCGCGTGGCAGGAGGTGCCGCCCACGCTGACTCCACCGGTGGCCGCCGACGCGCGCCGCGAGTGGATCGAGGCCCACCCGGCGGCCGGTGCGAAGCCCCTCCGGGCGGCCGCTGCCGCCTTCGACGGGCGGGTGGTCTGGTTCACGCTGGCCGGTCCGTGGGAAAAACCCGCCGGGGCGGATCGGTCCGAACAGTCCGCCGGCTGGCTGTACGGTTCCGTGAACATCATGATCTTCGTGGGATTGATGGGATTGGGCGTGTACCTGGTCCGGCGCAATCTGCGGGCGGGGCGGGGTGACCGGCGCGGTGCACTCCGCGTGGCCGCGATCATTGGCATCTCCCTGCTGGCCAACTGGGTGCTGATCGCCCGCATGCCCGCCACGCTCGGCGGCGTTACCGGTTGGATTTTCGCCGGCATCGCCATCGCCATGGGGCAGGCCGGATTCGTGTGGGCCGTGTACCTGGGGATCGAACCGTATGTCCGGCGCCGGTGGCCCAACGTGCTCATCGGCTGGTCGCGGCTGTTGGCGGGCGGCTGGCGCGATCCGCTCGTGGGCCGGGACGTGCTGACGGGGACTCTGCTGGGCCTGGGGATCTGGCTCTTCAACAGCGTCAGCGCGGCGCTTCCCGGCTGGTTGGACATGACGGACTCGGCCACGTCGCTGCTCGACTCCAGGGTGTTTCCCGTCTCAGTCGCCGAAGGGCTGGGCTGGTTGGCCGGGTTGCCGGTGCTGGCGATGTCCAACGGCGTGTTCATTGCGGGCATCCTCTTCGTGCTCCGGCTGGTGCTCCGCCGGGACTGGCTGGCTGCCGTCGCCTTCACCCTGCTGGTCTTCGTGCCCCAGTTGTTCAGCGGCGGCGAGCTCCTGCTGGCGCCGCTGGGTTTCGCGGTGGTGCTGCTGCTCGCGATGTCGCTGGTGCGGTGGGGGCTCCTGACCTTCGCCGTGTGCCTGCTGGTGAACAGTCTGGAGCCGGCGGCGCCGGTGTTCGCGGCCGTCGGCTGCTGGGTCCCCTGGCAGGGCTGGCTGGGGACCGTGGTGGTGGCAGCCCTGGCCGCCTACGGTTTCCGCGTCGCCCTGGGCCGCCAGAAGTTGCTGCCGTCGCTGGATGAGTGATCGCCGGCCGCAGCATCGGAGGAGACCGACCGATGGGTAACTCGGTGAGTCGGTGAATCGTTACGAGGATCTGGGTTCTGTAATCCAGGACCCAGAACCCAGGTCCTAGGTCCCAGGTCCGATTTCCGAATTCCGATATCCGAAGTCCGATGTTCGCGTTACGGGAACGAGCCTCTAGCCTCGAGTCTCGAGCCTCGATTACGATTACGATCACGATTACGAATTACGATGACGGATTACGATCACGAATTACGATTACGAGCACGAAAGGGGACGCGCATCGAGTTTCGTCTCACTTCATCCGATGGAAGCCCACGGCGGCCAGGGCCCACGCCACGGCCATGGCGGAGAAGGCGACAGCGCCGGGGAGCAACGCCTCGGCAAATCCGCCCAGAAGCATCTGCACGTTGCACGCATCCGTGAGCCCGGCGTTGGAGGCGAAGGCCAGCGTGTTGGCCGAGCCGGCACAAAACATGCCCACGGCGCCGAATGCCAGCCCCAGCGACAGGGGGCGCAGGATAGCCAGTTTTGTCTCAGCGGGGCGAACGGCGAACGAGATGGCCACGCCGAGCGAGCAGATTGTGAGAACCAGGACGATCGCGAGCTGAAGCAGACCCAGCAAGCCGATGTGCATGATGACCTCCGCGCAGTTGGTTTGATACAAATAACGCCGAGACCGAGGTATCGTGACACCAGAAATTTGTTGTCACGCGCTGGCGCTTTCCGCGTTATGGTATGGCGATGGACGTAGACGCGGACCGGGAGCAGCACTGGCTCGCAGAGTTGCGGGGCGGCGACGAGGCGGCCTTCCGGCAGATCTATCGCACCTACCGGCCGTGCCTCTACACGTTCCTTTGCCGCCTGAGCGGACGATCCGACGTGGCCGAGGACTTGCTCCAGGAAGTCTGGCTCCGTTTGGCGGCGCACCCGCCCGAACCGCGGGCGGGGCTGACGCTGGCGCCGTGGCTGTTCCGGGTGGCCCGCAACGTGTTCGTCAGCTATCTCCGGAACCGCAACCTCGATTCGAACCGGCTGGGCGAGCTGGACGTTTTCAAGTTCCACGCCGCGCCGGGACCTGGACCTTTGGAGGCGCTGGCGGAGTCGGAGTCGGTCCGCTCCCTGGAACAGGCTCTCCGGCGCCTGCCGTCGACGGACCGGCAGACCGTGCTCCTCGTTGCGGCCGGCGGGCTGACGCCGGCCGAGGCCGCCGGGGTGCTGGGGATGCGGCCGGACGCCTTCCGTCAGCGGCTGTCCCGCGCTCGCGCCCGGCTGGCGGAATTGCTGGGCGCCATGGATTGATACACGGAGGCCGCCATGGAATCGAAACCATCCCCTCTCAGCGAAATGGAACTGAACCGGCGGCTCGCCGAACTGCCGCTCCTGGACCTGCCGGAGTTGACGGCAGACCGCCAGGAAGCGGCGGCGCTGGCCGTGCTGGCCCGCCGGCGGCGCGGGCCGGCGCTGCGACGGGTGTGGGCGTTCACCGTCCGCGAGCTCGAGCCGCTCCTTGTCGCGCTCGTCGGCGCCGGATACATTCTGGCGGCCGTGCTGCGCGCCATCGCGGCTTATTCCATTGCCGTGCTGCCGTGAAGGCGGGCGGGTTGGTGGATTCTTTCACCACAGAGGTCACAGCGGACACAGAGAAAACCATCTGTCATCGGACATTTGTCATTTTTCATTTGTGATTGGGCAGAAGGGAGACGGTGAATCGGTAAATAGGTGAATGGGTGAATCGGGAGACGGGAAACAGACACGGACAGCCATCAACGATCAACCATCAACTGTCCGGGAACCTGAGAACCTGGAACTTGCGAACCTGCGAACATTCCAACATCAAACATTCAAACGGTTCGATCACGATTACGATCACGATTACGAATTACGATTACGAATTACGATGACGAGCACGGGCTCCCAACTCCTATCTCCTAACTATCCCTTGACCACTCCCATCGGGCGCAGGCGGGCCACCATGCGGCTCAGCCCCGCAACATGAACGGTCTGCACCACCTCGGTCACGTCCTTGTAGGCTTCGGGGATCTCCTCCACCAGCGTCGCCCGCGAGGCAGCCATGACATGGATGCCGCGCTCGCGGAGCTCGGCGTCGATGGAGCGGCCCTTGGCGGCCTTCATGGCGCCGTGGCGGCTCAGGAGCCGGCCCGCGCCGTGGCAGGTGCTGCCGAACGTGGCGCTCATGGATTTTTCGGCGCCGACCAGGATGTATGAACAGCGGCCCATGTCGCCCGGGATGATCACCGGCTGGCCGATATCGCGGTACGCCTCGGGGAGCGCCGGGTGGCCCGGGCCGAACGAGCGCGTCGCCCCCTTGCGGTGGACGCAGACCGTCTGTTCGCGCCCCTCCACGAGATGCCGCTCGATCTTGGCGATGTTGTGGGCGACGTCGTACACCAGTCGGAGGCCCAGGCGGGCCGGCGGCAGGCGCAGCGCCTCCTGGAACGACTCGCGCACCCAGTGGGTGATGAGTTGGCGGTTGGCGAAGGCGTAGTTGGCCGCGGCGGCCATCACCGCGAGGTACTCCCGCCCTTCGGGTGACGCCACCGGCGCGCAGCAGAGCTGCGGGTCGGGCAGCTCGATGCCATACCTGGCCGCGGCCCGCTTCATAGCGACGATGGAGTCATCGCAGACCTGGTAGCCCAGTCCGCGCGAACCGGTGTGGATGCTCACCGTCACCTGGTTCATGAACAGGCCCAGCCGGCGGGCCGCCGCCTCGTCATACACCTGGTCCACATAGCCGATTTCGAGAAAGTGGTTGCCGGAGCCCAGGGTGCCGAGTTGGGTCCGGCCACGCTCCCGGGCTTTCTCCGAGACCCGGCCGGCGTCGGCGTCGGGAATCGCGCCGCGGTCCTCGATGCAGTCGAGGTCCTCCGCGTCGCCGTAGCCGTGGCGGATTGCCCACTCGGCCCCCTTCTCCAGCACCTGCCGCTCGGCCTTGGCGTCCAGACGCAGGTCCTTCCGCCGCGACCCGACGCCCGACGGCACGTTGCGGAACATCGCGGCGACCAGGTCGCGGATCCGGTCGACGACCTCGGGGCGGGTCAGCCGGGAGGCGAGCACGCGGACGCCGCAGTTGATGTCGTACCCCACGCCGCCCGGGCTGACCACGCCGTCGGCGGTGTCGAAGGCGGCCACGCCGCCGATGGGAAAGCCGTAGCCCCAGTGGATGTCTGGCATGGCCAGGGAAAACATCCGGATCCCCGGCAGGGTGGCCACGTTGGCCAGTTGGAGCAGGCTCTGGTCGTGGCGCAGCGACTCCAGCAGGGACGGCGAGGCGTAGAAGACGGCATCGACGCGCATGGGCCCATGGCGCGGGATCTTCCAGGTGACCGCGTCCACCGGCTCGATGCCGGCGATGATGTCCTCGATCTGAAAGCCCATGGGGCGCCTCGTCGTCACAAGTCGAGCACGATCCGGGCGTGCAGCCGCCCGGCGCCGCGAGTCACCGCGAGGTCGTGGTACGTCGCCGCCTTGACCACGCCGCGCACCTCGTGCCGCGCCGGGTCGAAGTGCCCGCCCTGCGCCTCGGCCTCGAGGCGGCGGCCGGTGGCGGCGCGCACCGCCAGCCGCGTGCAGACAAATCCCTGGGTGTCGAACAGGTAGATGAGCTCGTTGAGCAGTCGGACCAGCATGTCTTCGGGCGACTGGGCGTCCAGCTCGATGACGCGGCGCTCGCCGCTTTCCATCTGCGTGGGATCGGTGATCACCGCGCCCAGGCCCGCGGCGGCATGCGCGGCCAGCTCCGCCAGGTCGGCGCCGCACAGCCGCAGGGCCACGTCGCCGCCGTGAGCTTCGATCGTGTACGATGCCTCCGCGTCAGCGCACAAGGATGTAAACCTGGTAGCCGCCCAGGTTGTCCGTGGCGTTGTCGTCGTTGATGCCCAGGATCAGGCGCCCGCCGACGTTGGTCTGGAACACCCACATGGAGCCGATGACGAAGGCGCCGGGGTTGTCGCCGATCCGGCCGATCAGGGCGCCCGTGTTGGCCTTGGAGATGGGTTTCCAGAATCCGCTGGCGGTGCCCGGGGCGCCGTCAGGATCGCAGAAGACCTTGCTGTTCCGTTTGTAGTATACCTGGCCCTTGGCCATGATCTCCACCACCTGGCCGGGGACGAGGTCGATGCCGGTGTCCAGCCAGGCGGTGTCGCCGGGCAGAGCCAGCGCCTTGCGGCCCGTGTACACGGGCTTGCTGGCCGGCGCGGCGGCCGCCCCGCCGGCGGCCTGGCCGCGGCCATCCTGGTCCAGGGATGCCAGCGCGGCCGAGAGGGTCTTCTCCTGCTGCGGCGGCGGCATCGGCATGGCGGCCATGCGCTCCTTGACCAGATCGAACGACCGCGTGGTCTTGGTCAGGGAGGCGGCGGATGCGTACTGGCTGCGGACCTCCGCCTCCATGTTCTTGACGCGCTCCGCCGGCAGGGGATGGGTGCTCATGAAGGCCATGGCGGTGGAGCCCTTCTTCATGCTCTCCGCGTTGAGCCGCTGGAACATGCTGATCATGCCGCCGGGATCGTAACCGGACTGGACCATCGTGGCCATGCCCAGCTTGTCCGCCTGGCGCTCGTGGTCGCGGCTGAACTTCATGCTGGTCAGGGCGACGCCCACCCCGCCCAGGGCGCTGATGATCTCGCCCCAGCGTTCGCTCTTGGCACCCACGCCAATGCCGGCGCCCATCACGAGGCCCGTGAGCAGCAGCTGCTTGGACATCTGGTTCGTGGAGTGGCGGCCCACCACGTGGGCGATCTCATGGCCGATGACGCCGGCGACCTCGCTCTCGCTGCCAGCGGTGTTGATGAGACCCCGGTTGATGTAGATATAGCCTCCCGGCAATGCGAACGCGTTGATCTCGCCGGTGTTGACCACCTGAAACTCGTAGCCGATATCCGGACGGAGCGAATTCTGGGCCAGTTTCTGGCCGATCTGGTTGATGTAGGACTGGACGAACGAATCCTGCACCAGGTCCAGCTTGGTCTTCAGCTCATCGGAATACTGCTTCCCCATGGACTTCTCCTGCTCTTCGGAGAAGAAATTCAATCCGCCGCCCACCTTCTCCTGCTTCTTCTCGGCAGCGACAGCGCCCGTCATCGGTAAAAACGCCAACAATCCGATGACGAAAACGCTCAGCCATACATGCCGTCGGCTCATGGTATCCTCCAACTTACCGGGTGGAATGTTCATTTCACTGACAGTATAATAACACACTCCTCGGATGGAAGAATGTATGCGTAAAGATTACCATCTGCACACCGAAGTTTCAGACGGCCGCTGGCTGCCGACGGACATTTTCCGCACCGCCGCCCGGCTGGGCATCGACGAAATCTCCATCACGGACCATGACGCGGTGGGCGCGTACATTCACTTCGGCGACGTGCGCCGCGACGCCGCCGCGGCCGGCATCCGGCTGGTGCCGGGCGTTGAGTTGGACAGCGCCCATGGCGGGGTGGAAATCCACATGCTCGGTTACGAGCTGGACCCGGTTCACCCCGGCCTCACCGCCTATCTCGGTGAGGTGCAGCGACTGCGTCGCGACCGGCTCCAGGCGCTGGTGGGGCGGATCAACGACGCCCTGGGCGCACCGGCCCTGGATGCCGCGGCCGTCTTCCGGCCGTGGCGCGACACCTGCATGATGCCCCACCTGATCCAGCCTCTCCTGGTTGACGGCCGTTTCCCGGACTACCGCACCGCCAAGCGCTGGATCAAGGAAACCGTGGGCCTGCCCGTGGAAGTGCCCAAGCCCGCCGTGGCGGACGCCATCGCCCTGATCCGCGCCGCGGGCGGCTGGGCGGCGCTGGCGCATCCGGGTTTCTGCAGCGGCAATGGCGACCTCGACCTGGAGGCGTTCGTGGCGGCGTGCCGCGATTGGGGGATGACGGGGCTGGAGGTGGAGTACCGTTATCGCGGATCCGTCGAGTTCCCCAGTCGGGTGGAGGAAGACCAGTTTGTGGCTCGGATGCGCGAACTGGCACGCCGCTTCGGCCTGCGGGCCACCCGCGGGAGCGATGCGCACCAGGCCGTCGAGATGGAGACTTTCGCCGCGGATTAATAATTTCGATATTTATTAAGCTCTAGACAAATGTTGAAATACAGCCTATAATGCCATTTTTGCCGCCGTCCGCTGTGAATACGCCCGGTGATCTGAAGCGGCCGCAACGGTTTCAAATGAAATATCTCTGTTCGAGGAGTAATAGTCATGGCTGACAAGTCCTTCAATGCGTTCGAGATGGCCCAGAAACAGTTTGATCACGTAGCCGACCAGCTCAACCTGGATCAGGCGACCCGTGACATGCTGCGCTGGCCTCTGCGCGAGTATCACTTCAGCATCCCCGTCCGGATGGACGACGGATCGGTGAAGGTGTTCCGTGGCTTCCGCGTGCAGCACAACGACGCCCGCGGCCCGGCCAAGGGCGGCATCCGGTTCCACCCCCAGGAGACCGTCGACACCGTCAAGGCCCTCGCGACGTGGATGACCTGGAAGTGCGCGGTGGTGGACATCCCGCTCGGCGGCGGCAAGGGCGGCGTGATCTGTGACCCGCACAACCTGTCCCAGCGGGAACAGGAGCAGATCTGCCGCGGCTGGATCCGGCAGGTGTGGAAGAACGTGGGCCCGCTGGCCGACGTGCCGGCGCCCGACGTGATGACCTCCGGCCAGCACATGCTCTGGATGCTCGACGAGTTCGAGCAAATCCGCGGCGAGAAGCTGCCCGGCTTCATCACCGGCAAGCCGCTGGGCATGGGCGGCTCCCAGGGCCGGACGGAAGCCACCGGGTACGGCGTGATTTACTGCGTCCGCGAAGCCTGCAAGCAGCTGGGCATCGACATCAAGAAGGCCACGGCGGCCGTGCAGGGCTTCGGCAACGTGGCCCAGTACGCCGTCAAGCTGTTCAACCAGTACGGCGGCAAAGTCGTGTGCGTGTCCTGCTGGGACCAGCATGACCAGGCTTCCTATACCTTCAAGAAAAAGGACGGCATCGACGTGGACTTCCTGCTGGGCATCACCGACCGGTTCGGCGGCATCGACAAGAAGAAGGCCGCCGCGGCCGGTTACGAAGTGCTGCCGGGCAACGCCTGGATCGAGCAGGATGTCGACATCCTGATCCCGGCCGCCCTGGAGAACCAGGTCAACGCCGAGACCGTCAAGCTGATCAAGCCGTCGGTCAAGATGATCGCCGAAGGCGCCAACGGTCCCACCACGCCGGAAGCCGACGCGGTCATCAAGTCCCGCGGGATTTTTGTCATCCCCGACTTCCTGGCCAACGCCGGCGGCGTGACCTGCAGCTACTTCGAGCAGGTCCAGTGCAACATGAACTACTACTGGACGAAAGACGAGGTGCTCCAGCGTCTGGACGAGAAGATGACCTCCGCCTTCCTGGCGGTGGCCGAGCTGGCCAAGAACCGCGGCGTCTACATGCGCGACGCGGCGTACATGATCTCCATCCAGCGGGTGGCCGAGGCCTGCCGCATGCGGGGTTGGATTTAAGCGTTTCTCTCTGACACAGTGTCTCCGAACAGCCGGCTGGCCTCAGCCGGCTTTTTTTTTATTACCGCCGCCGAATTCGTTGACTTGATGGAAAATCATCTGCTATAAATCGTTTGTTTGAACACTTGAAAATCATTTCTGTTCAATTCTTCTTCAATAGGAGGTCGGGTCGTATGGATTACATCCAAGCTGTTTTTGAAGCGGTGAAAAAGCGGAACGCCGGGGAGCCCGAATTCCACCAGGCGGTACACGAGGTGCTGGATTCCCTGCGCCCCGTGATCGACAAGCACCCCGAATTCCAGGAAGCCGGCTTGCTGGAACGCCTCGTGGAGCCCGAGCGGCAGATCATCTTCCGGGTGCCGTGGGTGGACGACCTGGGCAAGGTCCACGTCAACCGCGGCATGCGCGTCCAGTACAACTCCGCCATCGGCCCCTACAAGGGCGGCATCCGCTTCCACCCCTCCGTGTACATCGGCATCATCAAGTTCCTCGGCTTCGAGCAGATCTTCAAGAACAGCCTGACCGGCCTGATGATGGGCGGCGCCAAAGGCGGGTCGGACTTCGACCCCAAGGGCAAGTCGGACAACGAGATCATGCGGTTCTGCCAGAGCTTCATGAGCGAGCTGTTCCGCCACATCAGCGATGACATCGACGTCCCCGCCGGCGACATCGGCGTGGGCGGACGGGAAGTGGGCTTCATGTTCGGCCAGTACAAGAAGCTGACGCGAAACTTCCACGGCGTCCTGACCGGCAAGGGCCTCACCTACGGCGGCTCCCTGGCCCGGACCGAAGCCACCGGCTACGGCACCGTTTATTTCTGCCAGGAGATGCTGAAGGGGAAGGGCACCTCGTTCGACGGCAAGACCGTGGTCGTCTCCGGTTCCGGGAACGTGGCCATCTACGCCCACCAGAAGGCCACCCAGCTGGGCGGCAAGGTCGTGGCCATGTCCGACTCCAACGGCTACATCCACGATCCGCAGGGCGTCAACTGGGACACCGTCCGGCAGCTCAAGGAAGTGGAGCGCCGCCGCATCAAGGACTACGTGGGCATCCACAAGCACGCCACCTACACCGAGGGGTGCATGGGCATCTGGAACGTGAAATGCGACGTGGCCCTGCCGTGCGCCACCCAGAACGAGCTGGACGAGGCGGGCGCCAAGGCGCTGCTGAAGAACGGCTGCATCGCCGTGGCCGAGGGCGCCAACATGCCGTCCACGCCCGAGGCGGTGAAGCTGTTCATTGACCACAAGATTCTCTATGGCCCCGGCAAGGCGGCCAACGCCGGCGGTGTCGCCACCTCCGGCCTGGAGATGAGCCAGAACTCCTCCCGGTTGATGTGGAGCTTCGAGGAAACCGACAGCAAGCTGCACCAGATCATGGTGAACATCTACAAGCAGGCCAGCCAGGCCGCCGAGGAGTACGGTACGCCGGGCAACCTGGTCAACGGCGCGAACATCGCCGGCTTCCTGAAGGTGGCCAAGGCGATGATGGCCCAGGGCGTCGTCTAGCTCACCTTCTCCTTCCCAAAACGCAAACAGGCGGCCTTCGGGCCGCCTGTTCTGTTTTTGCCTTCAAATCCGGGGGGCGGAACCGCTATTTGCCGTTCCGGGTCAGGAACGCCACCGCCTTCTCATTGTCGCCGTCCATGAGAATGGACACCGTGGCGCCTTCGGTGGCTTTGGGCACGTGCACCACCTGGATGATGTGCTCCAGCGGATCGGTGCCGGGCATGACCCGCCGCAGGACGTTGGGGGACTCCTTCAGGAACGCCTCGTTGAAGACGAGCCCCGGCTCGTCGGGGTACAGGGGCAGGTACCGGATGTTGGCCTCCACCAGGTCCTGGAAGAAATGGGTGCCGAACGACAGCTCGGGCACGTAGCCCTTCTTGCTGCGGGCGATCTCGATGAGCATGGCCGTGTTGTTGATGTCGCTGTAGGTGACCCGGACCCCCAGTTTGATGTCGCCGCGGCTCCCCCAGCGCCCCGGCCCCATCAGGATGAACTTGCGGGTGGGCAGCCGGTGGTTCAGCTCGCCCACCACCTTGCCCACCTGGATCAGGTCGTCCATGTTGCTGATAGCGTCGTAGGCGATGGGATCGACGTAGACGATGTACTCCACTCCGTCAATCTGACCGGTGGTGATGTAGCGATTCGCCGTGAACAGAACGGAGTCGCCCGGAATGTCCGTCGGGATCGACACGTTCGTGATGGCGCCGGCGCCGTAACTCTGGGGCCGGCACTGCAGCAGGTAGGGCCGGTGGACGTCGCCGTCGCAGGCAAACTCGATGTCCACCGGGAAACCGAGCTCCTTCTCCAGGATGGTGAGGATGGCCATAAGCTCGGGGATGAACGGGCTGCGCTCGATGAGGTTGGTGAAGGTGATCAGGGGGATGCCCGACTTCAGGTCCATCAGGGCGCCGACCGGCGGCACGATCTGACCTTCCCGGTACATGGCCACTATCTGGGAGAGGGCGGGGAAGTCGTGGCCCAGCTCCTTGAGCAGCCGGTCGAAAGTCAGGGTTTCGAACCGGCGGCTCTCGAGGTTGATCACGTCGATGTACTTCTGCGAGTAACGGAGCACGTCCTCGGGGGTGACGTTCACGCGGAGGTTGGGCTGGCCGGGCGAGATCAGGACCGGATAGTCCTCGCCCACCCGGTCGACGGCCCGAGTGCCCAGCCCCGCCACCAGGCGGATGATCCCGTCGGTGCGGCGGATCCGCGGCGACCAGCGGAATTCGTTCCGGCTGAAAGCGACCCCGGCGAAGGCGGGAAAGAAGTACTTGCCCACGCGGCGGCCCACCACCTCCTGGATCAGGACCGCCATCTCCTCGTGGAAATCGATCAGGCCGCGCTCGCGGCGGTACTCCAGCGGATCGGGGGAAAACACGCTGGCGTACACCTCGAGGATGGCGTTCACGAGCCCCTCAAGGCGCTCCTTCTTGCTGCCCTGATTGGCGACGAACAGGCTCTTGTACTTGCCGGCGAACGAGGAGCCGGCGCTGTCCTCCAGCAGACTGGATGAGCGCACCACGAGGGGCCGCTCCCCAAAGTCGTCGAGCGCCAGACTGAGTCCGGCGATGATTTCGGGCGACAGGGCGGAGTTCTTGAAGATCTGCTCCAGGTAGAAATGCTCCTGTCGGATCTCGGAGGGGTCGCGGTACTTGATGTTGGGCATCTCCTCCAGGGCATTGTAGTTGAGAAAATCCATGATGCCGTCGGAGGTCACGTACCAGGTTTTGGGCGTGCAGACGTTGCGCAGGAGAACGTTCTGCTGCTTGACCGACTCCAGGATGGACTCGGCCCGGAACAGGCCGGCGGCCTTGCCGCCCAGCTTGCCCACGCCGGAGGCCGGGCCGATGGTCCGGGACAGGATGTCGGCGAAGTCGGCCACGTCGACGTGCTTCTTGGTGGTGTTGATGTAGTCCAGGTTTTCGCTGTAGAAACGCCGGATCAGGGCAACGCGCAGACCCTGGTTCTCCTCGGGCGACAGGCTGCGCTGGGCGTCGGGCATGAGACTGAACCGGTGCACCGCGTCGGTCACCTCGCCGAGCTGGACGTCCCGCTTGCCAGCGGCCAGGGTGAGGAAGCGCGCCTGCTCGTGCCGCAGCCACAGCCGCAGCATCCGGCCGATCTCCTCGTCGAGTAGCTCGTTGTTGGCGATGCGGAAGATTTCATCGGCGAACTGCTCGAAGACGTTGCGGTCGTAGCGCGGCGCGGGCTCGTTGGGGTTGAAGCCCATCGCGGCGTAGACCTTCTCGCCTTCGGCGCGCAGCCGCTCGATGAAACCGGCAACATCCTTGATGTTGCGCTTGAAGAGGTAGTTCATCATCTTGCGGCTGATGCGGTTGAGCAGAATGGGGTTGGTCTCCCGCAGCAGGTCGACGATGACCCGCCACTCCGGCTTGGCTTCCGGCCGGGGCTCCGGCCGGAAGTCCGGCTTGGGGTCCGGTTTGGAATCGGTCATGCGCGTTCCTCCCTGGCGTGCGGTCACTCCGCGGGCCGCGCCGTCTTGAAAATCACTCCGTGCCCGATCCGGCCGTCAATGCGCACCTCGAGCGACGGGGCCACCCGGACGTGCCGCAGGTGCTCGGTTTCCTGCTCCGCCGGCAGGGCGTTGAGCCAGTCCCAGTCGATGCGGCCGTCCTCCGGATTCATGGGCACCGAGAAGTACCCGATGCGCAGCGAGGTGATGTTCTGGAAGAAATGGGAACCCTGCGACGGATCGACGTTGAGCTGGGGCAGGCTGACCTCGACGATGACCTTGGCCCCGTTGATCTGGCCCCAGTGCACGGGAATCCCCAGCCACGGGTCCGATGAGCCCCAGCGGCCGGGGCCGGCCAGGATGTACGGCCGCTTCGCCTCGCGCAACCCCTGGTTGAGCCGGTCCACTTCCATGGCGATGCGCGGCGTGTCGGCGGCGGTGAAGTTCTCGGTCTTGACGTACACGACGTCGGCGATCTCGCGGAAGATCCCGTTGCCCAGCACCCGGGTGCTGAAGCCGAACGTGGCCGCGGGATCCAGCCCGCCGAGATCCACGGCCACCAGCTCGTCGCTGACCACCATGGGCCGGACCTGCAGGAGACCGAACCGGGCGGGCAGGCCCCGGGCGGGATCCAGCGTGCCGGCGAACTCCATCTCGATGGGGCAGCCCATGGCGTCCGCAGCGAGCCGGAGGAGCTGGATCAGAATCTTCGACAGCGGCATGACCTCGTTCTTGAGGATGTGGGCGAAGGTGATGATCCGGGGACCCGCGGCGTTGGTGCCGTCGTACACCCGGTCTTCGCGCGCCGCGAAGGTGGAGGCCAGATACTTGAGCGCGCCGTCCTGCTCGGCCGCCTGCAGGGGCAGGTGCACCAGGTACTGGTCCTCGTCGTCGTAGGCCCGGGAGTAGAAGTCCTTCATGTTGATGGCATAGAAGTCCTTCTGCGAGTGGTTCAGCATGTCCTTGATGGTGCCGAACTGGGGGATCACCCGCGGGTAGGCCGGACAGTACCGGAGCACGGCCCCGCCGTCGACGACGGTCTTGCCCAAACCCAGCGCGAGACTGACCACGCCGTTTTCCGGACGGGCATAGCCGGCCGGGTAATAGTTGTAGGAACAGCCGACGCCGGAAAAATCCGGGTAGAACCGGTCCCGGTACAGGCGGCCCACCACCTCCTGGATGATCACCGCCATCTTCTCTTCCTCGATCCGGTGGTTGGTGGACTCGATGTAGGCCTTGGCTTTGCGGAAGAATGTCGAGGCGTATACCAGCTTGATGGCGTTGGCCAGATCCTTGAACCGGGCGTCGGTCTCGGTGTGGTTGTTCGGGAGCATCTTGGTGGCGTAGATTCCGGCGAACGGCTGGTAGAGGGCGTCCTCCAACAGGCTGGAGGATCGCACCGCCAGCGGCACCTTGACGTAGCGGACCAAGTCCCGCAGGTCGCCGACGATCGTGGGCGGCAGGTCGGCGTTGAGAAAACGGCTGACGATGAGACGGTCCGACGTTTCCCGCGCCGCGAACTCCCACAGCTCGTTCCGGGCCATGAACGCGTCGAAGACGTCGGTGCCGATGACCAGCGTCTTGGGGATGGCGATCTGGACGCCCGGATATGCGTCTTCAGCCAAATGCTCGCTGAGCAGCTTGTCGGAGAAGGCCAGCCCGCGGGCCTTGCCGCCGAGCGAGCCGGGCCCGAGCCGCATGAAGCGGCAGTAACTGTCGTACATGCTCCGGGAGAACCGCACGATGCCGCCGCGCTGGATGCGGCGGTGATGATCGTCCCATTCCTGCCGCAGGCGCTGGCGCATGGCGCCGGGGTCGTCACCGCCGGCGGCTGCCGGAAGGTCAAAGCGCTCCGCCAGCCGGAACTCCGTGCGGGCGACCAGCCAGCGGCGCAACTCGCCCTGCCGGACAAGCCGGAGCAGCACGGCGTCGGGCACCGTTTCGAGGACGCCCATGAGCGCGGACAGCCGGTTGACCCGCGCGACGGGGCGCCCGGTGTCGTCCCGGATGATCAGCTCGCCGAATCCGAACCGATCGTGCAGGAACTTGCGGAAATCGGCGGTCAGCGTGGGGCTCGTCTTGAGCAGGAACCCCGCGCCCAGGCGCTGCGCCGCCTCGGCCAGTTCCGGTTCGCTGGACTGGAGCAACACCGGCAGGTGGGGCGACCGGCGCTGCACCATCCGGACGAAGTCCAGCCCCGCCTCTGGATCGACGTGACCGCCCCGTGGGAACTGAACGTCGGAGATCACCCCCAGCAGATTGTCCCGGAAAGAGTCGAAGACCGCCTCGGCCTGTTCATAGGTGTTGGCCAGGTGGACCTTGGGGCGCGCCTTCTGGCGGAGGACGCGCTGTTCGAAGGTCAGCTCCTCCTGCAACAGCTCGTTTGTCTGGTCCCAGAGCTCCTCGAAGAGCGTCGGCAGGTAGACCGAGTAGAAGCGGGGCGAGTCCTCGATGAGCAGCAGATTGTGGACGCCGACGTTCTCCGTGTCCGACCGGGCGTTCTTGAGATCCTCGATGTACTGGATGATTCCCAACAGGATTTTCCCGTCGCCCTGCCACACGAAGATCTGGTCGACGCTCTGGCGGTCGTTGAGCTCCATCAGCCGCTGGAGCTCCGGCGTGTTGAACGCCAGCAGCACCACCGGCACGTCCGGCTGCGCCTCCTTGACCTTGCGGCCGAAGGTGAAGGGGTCCATGTCCCCCATCCGCATGATGCTGACCACCAGGTCGTAGTGTGCCTCACCGAGCGCTTCGAGGGCGGCCTGGCTGCCGGACACGCGGTGCAGGATGGGTACATACCCCAGGTCGCGCTGCTTGTATGCCAGTCCCAGCAGGTCGGAGAGTCGGCCGTCCTCCTCGAGAATGAAGTAATCGTACAGGCTGGCCACCAGCAGGACCTGGCGGATCTTGTACGGCATCAGCTTCTGCAGAGGCGCGGTGAACAGCTGCTCGTAGGAGAGCGGGCGCGACGGGTCCGCGGCGGGAGCCTGACCCAGATTGTCGGTGGACCGGTTCATGCTCGTCTCCCCGGGCGGGGCGGCCGCCTCAGACCCAGCCTCTCAGTTTGCAGGCCTCGGCCACCCGCTGGATGGCGATCATGTACGCCGCATCCCGCATGTACAGGCTCTGGCCGCGGGCCAGCGCCGACACTTTCAGGTAGGCGTCGGTCATCTTGGTGTCCAGCTTGGCCAGCACCTCGTCGCGGGTCCAGTAATTGTTCGTGTTGCTCTGCACCTGCTCGTAGTAGCTGCAGGTGACGCCGCCGGCGTTGGCCAGGAAATCGGGGATCATGAAAATGCCGCGTTCCCGGATGACCGCGTCGGCCTCCGGCGTGGTGGGCCCGTTGGCGCCCTCGGCGATGACCTTGACCTGTTTGGAGACGCGCGGCACGTTCTCCTTGGTGATCTGGTGTTCCATCGCCGCCGGCACCAGCACGTCCACGTCCTGTTCCAGCCAGGCGTCGCCGGGCAGGACCTCGTAGCCCAGTTCGCCGGCGCGACCCTTGTCAATGCCGCCGAAGCGGTCGGTGATGTCCTGCAGCTCCGCGAGGCGGAATCCGTCCCGCTTGCGGAAGGCATACGCGCGGTTGTCGTTCTGGTCCCAGCACGACACGCAGACGGCCCGGCCGCCGTACTCCTCGAAGAGCCGGATGGCGTGTTGCGCCACGTTGCCGAAACCCTGGAACGAGGCGGTGGTGTTGGCGATCGCCAGACCCATCTCGGTGAGCGCCTCGCGGAGCACGTAGATCAGGGCGTAGCCCGTGGCTTCGGTGCGGCCCAGCGAACCGCCCATGTCCACCGGCTTGCCGGTGATGAAGCCCGGCAGCTTGCGGTTGTGGATGCGCTCGTACTCGTCGAGCATCCAGATCATGTGCTGGGGGTTGGTCATGACGTCGGGCGCCGGCACGTCCTGCAGCGGCCCCACGTTGTATGCCACCTGCCGGACCCAGCCGCGGCAGATCTGCTCCTGCTCCCGCTGGGACAGGTTGTGCGGATCGCAGATCACGCCGCCCTTGCCGCCGCCCAGGGGGATGTCCACCACCGCGCATTTCCAGGTCATCCACATGGCCAGCGCGCGCACGGTGTCGATGGTCTCCTGCGGGTGGAAACGGATGCCGCCCTTGCACGGCCCGCGGGCGTCGTTGTGCTGCACCCGGAAGCCCTGGAACACCTCGACGGTGCCGTCGTCCATGCGGATGGGGATGGTGAAATGGTACTCGCGGAGCGGGCGGCGGAGCAATTCGCGCGCGGCGCGGTCCAACCCGAGCTGTTCGGCCACGCCGTCGAATTGCCGCTGAGCCATTTCGTATGCGTTGAACGATGGTTCGGCCATGGTGACACCTCGCCTGGGGCAGGATGTGGGTCAAGGGATCGTACGGATTCTATTATAAGGTGAAACGATCGCCAAATTAAATCGATCCGGCGGGTCAAGAACCGGACGGCGGGTGAAGCGGCGGGCGGGGTCGGGGGAATCAGGCCGCCGGGTCCGCCGGACGGCGGGCCTGCCGCCAGTAGGCCGCGGCGGCGCCCAAAAATAGCAGGATGGCGATGAACTGGGACGTTGACACGAAGCCCGGCAGGATCCAGCCGCGCAGATCGCCCCGCAGAAACTCCACGCTGAAGCGGAAGATCGAATAGAGGCCCAGGTAGATCAGAATGATCTGCCCGTCGAATCGCTTGCGGCGGTACAGCCAGAGGAGAAATCCGAAGATGAGCAGATTGCCCAGTGACTCGATGAGTTGGGTGGGGTACAGAGGCACGTTCAGATAGTCGGGTTCCACCATGCAGCCCGGGTCCGTGAAGGTCACGGCGATGGCGCCGCCGGCCGGCCGGCCGTGACAACAGCCGGCGGTGAAACAGCCCAGGCGCCCGAAGAAATGGCCCACGGCGATGCCCGGCGCGAACGCGTCGGCCACGCGCCAGCCGGGCAGGCGATGGCGGTGGAAGTACCAGGCCGACCATGCCAGGGCGGCGATCAGCCCGCCGTAGAAGACGCCCGCCGACCGCAGGAAATCCAGACTGAAAATGTTGGCGGGATTCTCGTAATAAAACGGGTCGGTGAAGACCATCAGCACTTTGGCCCCCACCAGGGCGACGAGCACCACCGCGAGGCCGAAGTCCCAGAAGATACGGCTGTCCATCTCCTCATACCGGGCGCCGAGGCGGGCAGCCACCCAGATCCCGGCCACGAAGGCGGCGGCGACCAGAAAGCCATACGGCGAGATGACAAAGGAGCCGATCCTGAAAAGCTCGGGCCACATGATGAGTCACCCGTCACGGCGTGCCGGGTGGCTGCGGAGCCCCTCGGCGAACCGGCGGCGCTATTCGGTTTCTTCGCCCTTTTCCTGGCGGGCTTTTTCCACGATCTTGGTCTGGATCTGGCTCGGCACGATCTCGTACCCGGCCAACTCCATCGTGTAGGACCCGCGGCCGCCTGTCATGGACGTCAGGTCGGGCGCGTAAGTGAGCATCTCGGCCATGGGCACCTGGGCGCGGATGGCGGTGTGGTGGCCTCGGGACTCCATGCCCTGGACGCGGCCGCGCCGCGAGTTGAGATCGCCCATGATGTCGCCCGCGTTCTCCTCCGGGACGAAGATCTCGACCTTCATGATGGGTTCCAGCAGGACCGGCCGGGCGACTTCCATCGCCTTCTTGAAGGCCAGCGAGCCGGCGATCTTGAAGGCCATTTCCGACGAATCGACATCGTGGTAGGAGCCGTCGTAGAGGGTCACCTTGAAGTCGACAACGGGGTAGCCGGCCAGGAAGCCGCGCTCGGACGCCTCGACGATGCCCTTCTCGATGGCCGGGATGTACTGCTTCGGCACCGAGCCGCCGAAGATCTCATCCACGAACGAGAAGCCGGCGTCCCGCTCCTGGGGCTCCATGCGGATCTTGCAGTCGCCGAACTGGCCGTGGCCGCCGGTCTGCTTCTTGTGCCGGCCCTGGACGTCGGCCTTCGCCGTGATAGTTTCCCGGTACGGAATCTTGGGCTGTTTGAGCAGGACCTCGACGCCGTAACGGCTCTTCATGCGCTCCACCGTCACCTCGACGTGAAGCTGGCCGGAGCCGGACACGAGCAGCTCCTTGGTCTGCGGGTCGCGCTGGAAGGTGAACATGGGGTCTTCCTCGCGCAGCCGGGCCAGGGCGTTGCTGATCTTTTCCTCGTCGCCGCGGCTCTTGGGTTCCACCGCGAAGCTGATGGCCGGCTCGGGATACTTGAGCTGGGGCAGCAAGGCCGGCTTGGCGCTGTCGGCCAGGGTGTGTCCCGACTGGGTGGCCTTCAGCTTGGCGACGGCCACGATGTCGCCGGCCCGCGCCTCGGAGATGGGCGCCGGCGTCTTGCCCTGCATCACCTGGAGGGAACCAAGCCGCTCCTGTGTTTCGGCGTTGACGTTGTACACCGAGGTGTCGGACTGGATGGTGCCTGAAAACACCTTGAAAATCGAAATGCGGCCGGCGAACGGGTCGGCGATGGTGCGGAAAACGTAGGCCACGCTGGGCTGTTCGGCGCCCACTTTACGCTTGATGGGCTCCTTGGACTTGATGTCGATCACCTCGATCTCGCCCCGGTCGGCCGGGGAGGGCAGGAACTTGACCGCGGCGTCCAGCAGCTGGGCGGAACCGAAATTCTGCGTCGCCGCGGTGCAGAACACCGGCACCAGGGTGCGGGCCAGGATGGCTTTCTTCAAACCGGCCACCAGGTCCTCCTCCGGGAGGGAACCTTCCTCGAAGAACTTCGACATCAGCGCTTCGTCGCTCTCGGCGATCATCTCGATGAGCGCCTCGCGGCGGGCGGTCGCTTCGTCCTTGAGGTCGGCCGGGATGTCCGCAACGCTGTACTTGCCGGACTCGTCGGCCTGGAACAGGTAGGCCTTCTCGGCGATGAGGTCGACGATGCCGCGGAAGTCCTTCGCCTGTCCGATGGGAATCTGCACCGGCACCGCGCTGCGGCCGAAGGTCTCGTGCACATTGGCCAGGGCACGCTCGAAATCGGCATTCTCGCGGTCCATCTTGTTGATCACGATCACGCGGGGCAGGGCGAACTCGTCGGCGAAGCTCCACACCTTCTCGGTCTGGACCTCGACGCCGGCGATGGCGTCCACCACCACCACGCCCGTGTCCGCCACCCGGACCGCCTCCCGGGCGCTCTGGACGAAGGCCATATAGCCGGGCGTGTCGAGCAGGTTGATCTTGTGCTTGTCGTGCTCGCAGTAGGCCAGCGCGCTGCGGATGGACACCTTGCGGGCGATCTCGTCTTCATCGAAATCGGTGACGCTGTTGCCCTCGTCCACCTTGCCCAGCCGGGTGGTCATCCCGGTGTGGAACAGGATGCCGCTGACCAGCGATGTCTTGCCGCAGCCCCCGTGGCCGATGAACACGAGATTTCTGATTTTGTCCGTGTCGAAAACCTTCATAGCCCGCCTCTCCTTTCGACATATTTCGGGGGAAAAACGCCCGCTGAGAAAGTCGAAATTCTAGCACAGCGACCGGAAGGCGGCAACAGGAAAGTGTGTGGCGTCGGCGCGGCTGTTGCCATTTTTTGTCAGCTCTGCTGACTTTTCTTGTCGCCGGTCACCCCGCTTCCACTCTGCAGAGCGTCGGGCGGGGTTTGGACAGTGGTACCTGATTTGCTAGAAATAAAGCAGGAGTCGCCATATGAACAAACGGGGTTTCTCCTTGTTGGAGTTGTTGATCGTCGTGGTGATCATCGGAATCCTGGTATTCATCGCCGTACCCTACCTGATCGAATCGAAACGAGCGGCCGAGTCCGTGGCCGCCCAGTCCACACTGCGCAACATCGCGGCTGCGGAGGTGGCGTACACCGCCAAGACCAGCCCACGCAGCTTCGCTCCACTGGCCACCCTCACCCAGATGAACCTGATCGACGGCCGATTCAGCAGCGGCAGCGCGACCTTCGACGGTTACGTCTTCAGCGGCGAAAGCACCACCACCTTCTTCACCGTGTATGCGCGGCCCCTGGTGACGGGCAGCCAGCCGACGTTCTATATCAACCACTCCTACGTCATCCATTACGAAAACCACGCACCGGTGAGATGATCCGCCGCCAGTAAGGACTGGAAACGGCGCGGCAGTTGGGCTATCATCGCCTCACTCCTGCAAGGGGATAGCCGCATGCGCCGTTCTCCGCCCGTCCGGCACCAGCTTGCGCTCCTGCTGGCCGCAGTGGCGCTGATCCAGGTACCGTTCGCGCTGTTGATGCCCTTCCACATCGATGACCGAGTGTACCTGGACGTCGCCCGAAACGTGGCCCGGGAGCCCTTCCTGCCGTTGCTGCAGCCCGCCATCTGGGAGGGGCAGCTCTGGTCGGACATGATGTCCCACTCCCATCCGCCGCTGGTTTGCTACTACATCTTCCTGCTGGACCGGCTGGGGGGGGCGGAGCCGGAGGCGGCCATCCACCTCGGTTTCATCGCCTTCGCCGTGCTGTTCGTCGCGGCCATGTACCGGTTTCTCGAGCTGCTGCGGCTGCCCCCGCTCGTGGGCAGCCTGATGGCGTTCTTCGCCCCGGTCGTGTTCATCTCCAGTCACACCATCATGATGGATGTGCCGACGCTGGCGCTGGGCCTGTGGGGGGTGGTCCTGGCCTGGGAAGGATTCGAGACGGGCCGTCCCGGCCGGCTGCTCGCCGCCGGCCTGTGCCTGGCCGCGGGGGTCTGGACGTCCTTCAGCGCCATGTTCTACCTGCTTCCGGCGGCCGGCTGCGGCCTGTTCGGCCGCCGCCCGCTCCGCCAGGTGCTCCTGGTGGCGCTGCCGCCGGTTCTGGCCATGGCCGGTTGGCTGACGCTGGTCCAGGTGATGACCCACCGGTTCGTGGTGCAGGACATGATCCGTTTTCTCGGCGAGTTCAGTGCGCGGCCGAGCTCCGACATGACGCGGCGCGTCCTGTACAACCTGCTGGTGGTGGGCGGCACCCTGGTGGTGCCGGCGGGCATCCTCGTCTGGCGGTTGCACCGCATCCGTGGCAAGCTGTACCTGTTGGCGGTCTGTCTGGTTGGACTGGTTGCCGCGGTCGCGCTGCCGGAGGCCGGATACTACCACCAGGCCGCCATCGCCGTTCTGGCGGTCGCCGGCGCGGTCTTTCTGATCGAGGGAGGAGTTGAAGCCGCAGCGGCCGCCCGAGCGGCGGATCCACCGACCGCCGCACGGTGGTGGACAGTGGGCGCCTGGATCCTGTTTCTGGCCCTGGTCGCGGTGGTCGCCTTTCCGCACGGGGCGGCCCGCTATCAGCTCTGGCTCGTGCCGCCGCTCGTTGCCGCCTTCACCCTCGCCCTGAACGGGCGAGTCGACGCCGCCGGGGCCGGCGGCTCCCCCTGGCTGCGCCGGCCGAGTGTTGTCAACGCCATCATCGTCCTGCACGTCGCGGTGGCGTGCGCCGGCGCCCTGGCCGACCTGGAGCTGGCCCGGGGCTACCGGCAGGCCGTGCGTGACATCTTCGGCAAGTACCGCTCCGCGGACCACCGCATCTGGGTGGCCGGGGAGTGGCAACTGCGATACTACGCGCTGGCCGCCGGCGGACGAACCATTCTCCGCTACGACGGCCGGCCGGTCCCCGGCGACCTGCTCGTGAAACCGGTGCTCACCGCGCCCACGTGGGATACTCCGTACGAGTCGCCGGCGTACGGCTTTGAGCTGGAAACGCTGGAGGTGCGCAGCCGGTTTCCCGTGCGCATCCTGAACCGCGCCGCCCAGGCAGGTTTTTACAGCGACTACTGGGGGCTGCTGCCGCTCTGGGTGAGCGCCGCTGACACGCCGCTCGAGGCCATCCGGCTGATCATGGTGCGGCAGACCGTGCCGTCCGATCCGGCCCGCGCGGCCCGGGAGAACCAGGGCATGCTGCGGCCGGATTGGTCCGGCGAACTGCCCCCCTGAGCCGCTCCGCGGCCGGACGCCCTCTCTGCCACATCACCCGGGTTGACGGATGGAGTTGCCGAAAAACGCGCGGCGCTGAAGCCGCGCCGTGAATCAGTCGGTGAGGTTGAGGCGGACTTCCTCCTCCGGGTGCAGCCGGTTGTAACCCGCGATGCCCACCCAGGTCGCCACGAGCGTGGCGAAGGTGAGCACGTCTCGCCAGGTCAAATCATGCCAGACGGGGGTCAGCAGCGCCGGAATCAGGAGCGTGATGATCAGGTACACGGCCACCGCGGCGATGAAGGCGAACGCCATCTGGGAGCGGGTCACCCCGAGGATCAGCGGCCGGCGGATGGGCGCGGGCACCGGAGGCTGTGGCGGGATCATTATTTCGTCTCCGCCGGCCGGATCTGGAAGTCCTCCGATTCCGCAGGCTTGACCAGCCGGTCGCCGATCTTGACGTCCGCGTACACTTTGCGCGGCACGTTGACGGGGATGTCGGCGTCGCCCTGCCGGATCTTCACGAAAAAGTAGGTGTAGCCCGCCTCGATGTTCACTTCTTCAGCGGGGATCTGCTGCATGCTCTTGTTGTAACGGATTTTTTCCACGACCGGTCCGTCCACCGGCATCAGGTAGCGGAGCGAGAGCCAGGCCCGGAACCAGACGTAGCTGTCACGCTCCCGGCCCGCCAGCTCGTAGAGTGCCCGGAGGCTCTCCGGACTGTTGGCGCGCCCCAGGGTGGCGGCGGCGTCGTAGCGGACCTCGCGCACCGGGTCGCCGAGCAGGGGCTTCACCGCCGACACATACTCGGGCTTCATCATGTACTTCAGGCCGCGCACCGCCCCCCAGCGCACCGAGGGTGATTCGTGCCGCAGCGCCTCGAGGATCACCGGCGCTCCCTTCCCGCCGCCGATGCGGCCCAGGAGGTAGAGTGCGTAATACTTGTCCTGGAGCTTGGTGGAATTCTGGTAGCGGCGGATGAGCGGCTCCTCGGCCTCCGCGCCCATCTGAATGATCTGGTCCGCGTAATCCGTGGCCACGGCCTCGCCTCGGTGCGCGACGAGCTTGTCGAAGATGCGGTCGAACGAGAAGTAGCGGATGATGGGCTGGTTGAAGATCAGGAAAATCACCGCCGCGATGACAACCAGCGGCAGCAGGACGAATTTCAGAAAATACTTGAACGTCATGGCGCCCCTTGTCCGGGTCGGTTTGCCGCCGATTATAGCACGGCCGGGCCGCTACACAACCAGCCGGGGGATTTGCGCGCCGATGCGGCTGACGATCTCGTAGTTGATCGTGTGGCACAGGGCGGCCAGTTCGTCGGCGGTGATGCGGTTGTCACCCTGACTGCCCAGCAGGACGGTCTCGGATTCCACCGCTGCGTCGGGGATGTGGGTGACATCCACCATGGTCATGTTCATGCAGACGCGCCCCAGCACGGGCGCCCACCGGCCGCCGATCAGGACGTGCGCCTGATTCGACAAACCGCGGTCGTAGCCGTCGGCGTAACCCACCGGCAGCACCGCCAGCCGGATCGGCTGGGTGGTCCGGTGTGAGCAGCCGTATCCGACGTAGGCGTTGGCGGGGACGTCCTTGATCTGCGCCACCCGCGTCTTCCAGGTCAGCACCGGCCGGAGCACCGGCGGTTGCTGGTTCTGGAGGATGGCGGCGAGGTAGGTCTCCTTCGACGGCCACAACCCGTAACTGCTGATGCCCACGCGGACGAGATCGAAATGGGTGGCGGCGAACAGGATCGTCGCCGCTGAGCAGGCGGTGTGCCGCAGCCGGGGCGACACGCCGGCGGCTTCCAGGGCGGCAGCCATCCGCCGGAAGGCCGCGAGCTGAAGCAGGGCGAAGGAGTGGTCGGTGGTGTCCTCGATGTTGGCAAAATGCATCCCGACGCCCTGGAGCTGCAGGTGGTCCGACCGGCGGACGGCCTCGATGAACGCAGGCAAGGCGTCTTCCATCACGCCCTGGCGGTGGACCCCGGTCTCCAGTTTGAGATGGAACGGGGACCGTCGGCCGCGGCGGGCGGACTCCGCCTGCAGCCGGTCGACGGATTCAAGGTTGTAGAGGACGGGCTCCGCGCCGAGCTCCACGACGTCACCCAGCTGGTGCAGCGGCACGTACCCCAGGATGACGGTGGGGGTGCCGACGCCGCCGGCGCGCAGCGCGGCGACTTCCTCGACGCAGTTCACCCCAAGATAGTCGACGCCAGCTTCGGCGGCCAGCCGGGCGATGGGCAGCAGACCGTGGCCGTAGGCGTTCGCCTTGACCACGGCCATCAGCCGGCAACCGGGGGCCAACAGGCGCCGGAAGGTGTCCAGGTTGTGCCGGTAGGCGTCCCGGCTGATCTCGATGTGCTGGATGTAAGCTGTTGGCGTCATGATGCGCGAACCCAAACCAGCGAAATTGTAATCAATTCATCCTGATTTGTATATTAGAATAAGCAGCCGATTCTTAAGCAGGAGCATATGATGGACAAAAAGGTGGTCATTTTCCTGGTGGTGGGACTGGTGGTGGGATTTGTGGCGGGCTATTTCACCCACCAACTGGCGAACCCGAATCCGGCAACGCCCGAGCCGGCGGCCGCCGGGGCGCAGCCGGCTGCGGGGACGGGGGCTTCCTCGCCGGAGGCTGACGCCCAGATGGCGGAGTTTCAGCAGCAGGTGCAGCAGCTCGAAGCGACCATCAAGAAACAGCCGGACAACCTCGAGGCGCTCATCCAGTTGGGAAATATCTATTACGACACCAAGCAGTTCGACCAGGCGATCACCTGCTACGAGCGGGCGGTGAAGCTCGACGGGCGCAACCTGTCGGCGCGGGTGGACCTGGCCACCTCCCGGTACTACGTGGGGCAGCTGGAGCCCGCCGTCGCCGGCCTTCAGTCGGTCCTGAAGGAGGACCCCAATCATCCGCAGGCCCTCTACAACCTGGGGATCATCATGCTGCACGGCGCCAACGACCTCCAAGCGGCCCGGGACTACTGGTCGCGCCTCGTGGCGACGAACACCACCACCATCGATCTGGAGACGGTGAAACAGCGGCTGGCGGTCATCGACAACATGATCCGCCAGGGCGGCCCGGGCAATGCGGCACCGGGCACCGCGCCCAAGCAATGACCGACGGGCCGCCATGCCGACCACCATCGGCTCCGACGCCGTCATCGACGCCATCCAGGAAGCCATCGTCGTGGTGGACCGGGAGCGGCGCGTGGTGCGCGCCAACGCCTCGGCTCTGGCCATGCTGGGGTTGCGGCCCGAGGAGCTGCTGGGGCGCCCATGCGCGGAGGTGGTCAACTGCGAGGCGTGCCGCGACAACTGCCCGTTCCAGCGAATCCTGAACGGGGGGGCGGCCGAGCGCCAGTTCAACATCCGGCTGGACGGCCCGTGGGGCGACGCCGGCCGGCGCATCTGCCTCACCTCCAACCCCGTCGTGGACGCGCGCGGCACCGTGGCCGGCCTGGTGGAGAATATCCGCGACGTGGGGCATCTCAATGAGCTGCTCCGCGACAAGGAGGAACTGGGCCGCCGCGCCCGCGACGAGCGCAACCGGTTTCAGGCCATCCTGGACTCCGTCCCCGACGGCATCTACACCATCGACACCGACTGGCGCATCACCAGCTTCAACCGCGAAGCCGAGCGGATCACCGGCTACACGGCGGCGGAGGCGGCGGGGCAGTATTGCTACAAGATCCTCAACAGCTCTCTCTGCCAGGAGGCATGCCCCCTGAAGCGGACTCTGGAGAGCGGCGTGCCGCTGCACGACATCGAGGGCGCCGTGACCAACCGGAACGGCGAGACCGTCCGGCTGCTGTTTTCAACGGCGGTTTTCGAGGAACCCGGCCAGGCCATAGCTGGCGGCGTGGAGAGCGTCCGCGACCTGGGCGTGCTGCGCCAGCTGCTGGCACAGGCGCCGGACGAGAACCCGGAGAGCAGCCTGGTGGCGTTCGATCCGCGCATGGCCCAGATCATGGCGCTGGTCCAGCGGATCCAGGACACCGATTCCACCATCCTGATCACCGGCGAGAGCGGGACCGGTAAAAGTATGCTGGCCAAGGAAATCCACCGCCTCAGCCCGCGGCGGAACCGGCCGTTCATCAAAATCAGTTGCGCGGCCCTGGCGGAAACCCTGCTCGAATCGGAGCTCTTCGGCCACGTCCGGGGCGCCTTCACCGGCGCGGTGCAGGACAAACCGGGGAAATTCGAGGCGGCCGATGGCGGCGTCGTGTTTCTGGACGAGATCGGCGATGTGCCCCCGGCCACGCAGGTCAAGCTGCTCCGCTTCCTGCAGGAGCAGGAATTCGAGCGGGTGGGGTCCAACCGGACCATCCGGGTGAACGTGCGCATCATCACCGCCACCCACCGGGACCTGCCGCGGATGGTCCGCGAGGGGAAGTTCCGCGAGGACCTCTACTACCGCCTGGCCGTGATCCCCATCCACCTGCCGGCGTTGCGGGAGCGGCCGGGGGACCTGCTGGGCATCGTGGGGAAGGTGTCGCGGGAGCTGGCCGAACGACTCGGACAGGAACTCAAGACCATCTCCCCGGACGTATTGGAGGTGTTTTCCCGCTATCCCTGGCCCGGGAACATCCGCGAACTCGAGAACGTGCTGGAGCATGGCTACGCCTGCACCGCGGGCAAGGTCATCACCACCGACAGCCTGCCCCCTTCACTGAGGACAGAGGCGGCTGAGGCGTCTCCGCCGCGTTCCTGGCTGCCACCGCCTGCCGGGGAGAGAGCGCGCGTCCTGGAGGCTCTCCATCGCAACAACTGGAAGATCACCGCCGCAGCGGCCGCCCTGGGTTGCGACCGCACCACGCTGTGGCGCAAGATGAAGAAATTCGGCCTGCAGCGCACCTGAACCCGCCGAAGCCAAACGCCGCGGGAGCCGCTGCATATTTATCTAAATCATTGAAAATAAGCGCCTAAAAAAGAAACCCTAGCCAGGGGGGAGCTAGGGCTTAGGCTGTTGAATAAGCAAGATAGGCATCTCGCTTATTTGTCATAATTATATGTGATGTTTCTGGAAAATCAAGTAGATTTTTTCCCGGACACGATCTCGGCCGTATCCATGGCGATGACCAATTCCTCGTTGGTGGGCACCACGAGCACCTTGACCGGAGAGTCGTCGGTTGAGATGACGGCTTCCTTCGAGCGCAGGCCGTCATTGCGCTTCTTTTCCAGCTTGATACCCAGGCGATCCAGCCCTTCGATGGATTTTTCCCGGATCAGAGGGCTGTTTTCCCCGATGCCGGCGGTGAACACGATGCAGTCCAACTGTCCCAGAGCGGCCGCGTAGGCGCCGATGTACTTTTTGATCCGGTACGCGTAGATGTCGATGGCAAGCCGGGCCTGCTTGTCGCCCTTCTGATACAGGTCCTCGAGGTCGCGCATGTCGCTGGACTGCCCGGAGATGCCGATCAGGCCGCTGAACTTGTTGAGCAGGTTGTTCGCTTCGCGGACGGAGATCTTTTCCTGGTCCATGATGTGGATGATGATGGCCGGATCGATGTCGCCGCAGCGGGTGCCCATCACCAGCCCTTCCAGCGGGGTGAAACCCATCGTGGTATCCACCGATTTCCCCCCCTGGACGGCGGTGGCGCTGGCGCCGTTCCCCAGGTGCAGCGTGATCAGGTTGGTTTCACTCGCCTTGGTCTTGAGGATCTCGCAGGCGCGGCGGGCGACGTAGAAGTGGGAGGTCCCGTGGAAGCCGTAACGTCGGATGGCGTACTTCTTGTAGAGCGCGTACGGGATGGGGTAGATGTAGGCGTGCTCCGGCATGGTGGTGTGGAAGGCGGTGTCGAACACCCCCACCATGGGGACGTTGGGCAGGATGGCCATCGCCGCCTCGATGCCCACGATGTTGGGCGGGTTGTGCAGCGGCGCCAGCTGGATATTGTCCTTGAGAGTTTGGACCACGGCGTCGGTGATCCGCACCGAGCCGGTGAACGTCTCGCCGCCGTGGACCACCCGGTGGCCGATCGCCTGGATCTCGTCCAGACTCTTGAGGATGCCCAACTCCGGCTCCACCAGCAGGCGGATGATCGCCGAGATGGCCATGGCGTGGTCCAGCAGTTCGGTTTCGCGGACGATCTTCTCGCCGCCGGGACGCTCCACGTCGATGATGGCGCCCATCATGCCTACCCGGTCCGCCTTGCCCACGGCCAGGTTTTTCTGGGTGGCGGTGTTGATGAGCTTGTACTTGACCGTCGAGCTGCCGCAGTTCAGAGTGAGAACGATCATGACTGCACCCCTTTACGCCTTGGCGATCCGCCGCCTGCGTTCGTCGTACTTGAAGAAGCCCTCGCCGGACTTCAGGCCGAGCTTGCCTTCGCGGACCATCTTGCGCAACAGCGGGCTGGGCCGGTACGTGGGATCGCCGAGGTTGCGGTAGATGGAGTCGAGGGAATCCAGCACCACGTCGATCCCGATCTGGTCGGCCAGCGCCAGCGGGCCCAGCGACAGGTTGTAGCCGAGGTGGATGGCGTCGTCGATATCGTCGGCCGTGGCGAGGCCTTCCATGAGGACCTGGACCGCCGTGTTGATCATGGGCAGGATGATGCGGGACGTGACGAAGCCCGGATACTCGTAGATTTCGATGGCGCGCTTGCCCAGGGTATCCATCAGGCGCTTGGTCTCTTGAACCACCGCGTCGGAGGTTCGGATCCCCTTCACGACCTCCACGATGACGCTGGCGGGGATGGGGAGGATGAAGTGCAGGCCGATGAGGCGCTCGGGCAGGTGGAGGTGGCGCTGGATGTCGGAGATCGAGATGGTGGTGGTGTTGGTCATGAACAGGGTGGTATCGGGGCAGATGGACTCCATCTCGAGGAAAAGATCCCGCTTCTCCTCGAAGGTCTGTCCCTTGGCCTCGATGAGGATCTGGGCCGCCTTCAGATCCTGGCGGTTCGTCGTGGTTTTGATGCGCTTCAGGATGGCCTTCTTGTCGCCGGTGGTCAGTCCCCAGCGACTGATCTCGCTATCGATGGCGAGCTCGATGCCGGCGACGCCGCCGCGGAGCCAGCTCTCCTGTTCGTCGCACAGGATCACGTCGATCTTGGCGTGGGCGACGTTCTGCGCGATCCCTTGCGCCACCTGGCCGCACCCCAACACGCCGATGGTAGTGATTCTCATGAATGCCTCACTGGAAATGAATCAAGTAAAGGATGCGGCAGGCCGGGCGCCCGGCCCGCGCTCAGCGGATCTTGACTCCGAACGTCCACTGGATTTCGCCGTTGCTGCGCTCGTAGAACGAGGTCTCGGCGTCGAAGTTGTCACGGCTCCAGCGGATGTAACGGAACTCGAAGACGTACAAATAATTGGTGGAGGGGATCTCAAAGCCCGCGTTGAAATAAACCCCCGTGTTGAAGCGCGTCCGGTAGTCGGGGATCGTCTCGAAATCCGGCAGCGTCTCGTCAGCCGTCCCATGGGTGCCGCCGGAACTCACGGTCTCTCCGACGATGGCGTCCATCTGCAGACCAGCGCCCACGAAGGGCCGCCCGTTGAGTTGCTTGAAGACCATCTTCACGCCCACCGGGAAATCCAGGGTGTGAAAATAGTTGTGAAAGTCTCCGGTCACCGGGGTGTCGCCGGCGGTCATGAACTGGCCGCGCATGATCAGGAGCTTGTAGCCCAACCCGAAGGTCATGTGCAGGGGCGGCATCTTGTCGGGCAGGAGCTGGTAGTCGTAGAACGCCTCGGCCATGAAACCGGTGCGGCCGTCGATCTCAAGCGATTCAAACGGATTCAGGGGTGAATCGGGGATGGCCTCGAACTGGTTCTGGACGACGCCGAACTTCAGTCCGTACTGGAAGCGCTCCTCGACCTGGGCGGGAACGAAGATTGCGGAGACGATTAAAATCAACACGATATAAGGTATACGGTTCATGAATACAACCTCGCGGACAGTGTCGCCAATAACGGATTATCTTGCCACGAAGCGCTGTAAGATTCAATTGTTTTTAAAGACGGGTTTTGAAATAATCGGTCGGGAAAGTCACTGATCCATGGTCTATTCCGTCTATCAGCAGCGCGAAGAGATTCTGGCCGCGATGCCGGTTTGGTTCGGGCTGGCGGAATTCCGCGCCGCGGCGCGACTCTCCCGGGACGCTGCCTGGCAGACTTGCCGGCACTGGGCGGCCGCGGGTCTGGTCCGGATCGAGGCGCGCGGCGTGTTGCGTCGGCAGGGGATTGCCTGCGCGCTGCCCGCCGTGCTGCATCATGCGCTGGCCGCCGGAGCCACCGGATATTTCACGGGTCGAGCGGCGCTGCAACTGGCCGGTCTGTTGCCGGGGCCGTTGAACCGGCTGGACCTGGTGGTCGCCGCCGACCGCACCCGCAGACTGGAGGTGCCGGGCGCCGAGGTGCGCCGGCACGCCGTGGGTCTCGCCTGCCGGGCCCTGGAGATTCGGGAACTCTGCGACGGCGGCCGACGGTTTCGCGTGGCTTCACCGGAGCGCGCTCTGGTGGACGCGGTGGCCGCCCCGGGCCGGTTCATGGAACAGGCGGACGTGGCGGCCATCCTGGCCCGGCAGCGCCGGCGACTCGACGCGGAACGGATCCTGGAGCTGGCGTCACGATTCGAATCCGAGGCGCTCCGCCGCCGGTTGCGGGTGGTGGCCGCCGCCGCCGGTTTGCGCCGGCTGGCCCGCTGGCTGGAAGAGTTGGGCGCGTTCTGTCCCAACATGGGGCATGTCCGGCTGGATCCCTCCCGACCGGCGCCGTCCGGCTTGCCGGTGGCACACGGGGTGATCCTCAACGTCCCCCTCCTGGGGGGATGAGCGGTGTCGGGCAGGGGGAATGGGGACGGCCGGCGTCAGTAAACCACGTCGCTGAGTTCCGCCCGCCGAGTCTGCAGCCGCGGCGCCTCCATCAGCCGGTACAGCGGCAGCGGGGGCAGATCCCGGTACCACTGCCGGGTGATCCAGTTGTTCCAGAAATTCCAGACGGCCAGGCTGTCGGGATGCTCCGGCTCCATCAGGCAGGCGATGAGCCGGGCCAGCGGCTGGTCCATGGGGACCAGGAACCAGCCGGCCTCCGCCTCGAACTCCTGCGGCCGCCACTCGCCCGTCACCGTCAGGTCGGCGTGACCCTCGACCACCCATGGATTCACCTTGAGGGTGGCGGTCTTGAACTGGTCGGCGGTCAGCCGGGCCGGAGCCGTGAGCCGCTCCACGCGGATGCCGTGGCGCAGCAACTGGGCCACCACCGTCTCGCAGCCGGTGCTCAGCAGGTAGGCGGCCGGCAGCGGCCGAGTGGTCTGGGGGGTGAAGCGGGCGTGATACGCCACGGTGTACGTGCGGGGTTGGTCGAGAATCGGCTTGGGCCGCTTCCGGCCGCGGGAGTCGATGATCTCGGAGCAGGCGAAACCCTGGATGGTCAGCGTTCCGTCCTGGGGACCGGAATCCACCGACAGGCTGAGCGGCGGCCGCTCCGTGGCCGGCAGGGCCGCCCAGCCGGCGGACCGCCGGTCGGCCTCCTGCGTCAGGGCCTTCATCTCGGCCGCGTGAGCGCCCACGTACTCGATGAGCTCGGCGACGAACTCATAGCAGTGCTTCACCCGCGTGGCGTACGGCGCATAGGCGTAGTTTTCCACCAGGACCGCGAATCGGTTGCGCAGACCCACATAGTCCACGCCCATCCGCGGCGAGGGCGGATGCGTGCTCCAGCCCAGCTCCGGCTTGAAGTCGTCGACGAAGTCGCCGTAGGGCAACAGGGAGATGCCCCGGGCGGCGAGGCGCTCGGTCAGCGCGGGGTAGAGGCGGTTCCACAGAAAGCCGCTGATGCCCTCGTCCCAGTTGGGGGCGCGCGGCGACAGGTACGTGATCGTCTCCTGATGGTAGGAGCCGTCGGTGGTGTGCAGGTCCACGAACACCAGCGGGTCCCACGGCAGGATGATCCGCGCGATCGCCGCCCGGACCTCCCGGCTGTCGGTCTTGATGTAATCGCGGTTGAGGTCGTAGTTCTGGCTGTTGTGCCGCAGGCCCACGCCCTCCTCCGGATTGGGCATGTAGCTGCGGTTCTGCGGTGAGATCCGTTCGTTGCCGTCCGCGTTGAAGATGGGGAGCACGAGGTAGATGTTTCGGCGGAGCAGCTCGCGCTTGTCGCCGAGCAGCAGGTCGCGCATGAGCATCAGCAGGCTGTCTTTCCCTTCCACTTCGCCGGCGTGGATGTTGCCCTGCAGGAAGACGACGGGCCGGGCGTCGGCCTGGGCGGCCGCCGGCGAGTCGGGCAGGGGGTCGCCCATCACCACCAACGGGACCTCCCGGCCCTCGGCCGTGTGGAACAGGATTTCGACCCGGAGCTTGTCCGAACGGGCCTGCAGTTCGCGAATGTATGCCGTGACGTCGTCGAAATGGTTGCTCTTGCGGAAGCCGGTGGCCTCCGGTTGCGTGGGCAGCAGGATGTCGGTTGACGCCGGGGTGGCGGTCACCGCCGCGGCCAGCCCCAGAGCCAGACAAGCGGCGAAAACCAGTCGGTCGGAAAAACGGCGCATGTGTTCCCTCTCCGGAGTGTGCTGAGAAACCGATTATACGCAAAGTGCCGGGCAGGGTTTGCAATAAATGCACAGGAGCCGTGGCGATATAATTTTTGCTTTGCATCTTGAAAATCGGTATATTCGGCCAAATGTCGCCCTTTGGGAGGGCCGTCGATGATGGAACAGATGGAACCAGCCGGGCCGGCCCGGCGCCGCAGATTCCCCGGACTGTTCTGGCTGGTGATCCTGTTCGAGTTCTTCGAGCGCGGGTCGTACTACGGGATGATGAGCGTCCTGTCGGTGTACTTCACCGACGTGCTGTTCTTTCCCAAGGAGAGCGTGGGCGTCATCAAGAGCGTCATCCAGCCGATCCTGTACTTTTTGCCCATCGTGAGCGGCGCGCTGGCCGACCGGTTCGGCTACCGAAAGGCGCTGACCGTCGCCTTCGCCCTGCTGGGGACCGGCTACTTCCTGACCAGCCAGTTCACCACCTATACCTACGTGTTCCTGGCGCTGGTCGTGATGGCGCTCGGCGCGGGCACCTTCAAGCCCATCATCTCGGGCACCATCGCCCGGGTGACGGACAAGGAGACGTCCACCCTCGGCTTCGGGATCTACTACTGGTCCATCAATCTGGGGGCGTTCCTGTTCCCGCTGGTCCTGGTGCCGTGGCTCAAGAACAGCTACGGCTGGCACTGGGTGATCATCGCCGCCGCCATCGGCACCGGGACCATGCTCATCCCCATGGCCCTCTTTTTCCGCGAACCGGCCCGGTCCACGGAGGGCTCGGCGGCGCGGGCCAGCCTGGTGCAAACGCTGGCCAACGCGTTCGAAATCGTTTTTTCGCCCGTCGTGATGGTTCATCGACTGGCCCGCCGCTCCCTGCCGGCGGCGATGGGAGTCGCCGTCGGCCTGCTGGCGTTTGGCGCGTGGGCGGTGTACGAGTACGCCACGCCGCCCGAAGCCGAGATCTATGTCGAAGCGGTGCCCCACACCCGCTGGGGCAAGACACTGCTGGTGGCGGTGCGGCGCGACCAGTCCAATCCGGTGGATTTCCGGCTGCAGGCGGCGGGCGCCAACCCCGCCCAAGCCGGCCGGCCGCTGTACCGCCTCGATGTGTTCAAGCCGTCAGACCAGCCGGCCTTCCTCGATGCCCTGGTGACGGAACTGCGGGTGCGGCTGGACTGGCAACGGCTGGACCGGGCGGCGCTGCTGCAAATCCTTCAGGAATCGGAGCAGCGGCCGGTGTTGCGGGTGAGCCGCCAGCCAGACGGCCCGTCGGGCGAGGCGGCCGCGGAGGCCGATCTGCGTCGCACCGGCCCCGGACGCTACCACCTGCAAGTGCGCGCCGGGCAACCGGACGATGCGGTATTGACGGCGGCGCTGAACCGCGTCGCAGCCGAGCCGCTGCTGGTGGGAGTGGAGCGGGGCGCCCTGCGCGAGGCGCTGGACGCGACCGCGCGCCGGCCGTTCTTCCTCCTGTTTCTGTTCCTGTTCTTCGCCACCGCATTGCTGGCGGTGATTCTGCGGGAGCGGTTGCAGACCGGCGCGGCGACCACCGGCCGGTACATCCCGTGGCTGGTGGTGGCGGCGATGCTGGGCAGCATCTGGCTGCTGCCCGGCCTGACCCTGTTCGCCCGGATCCTGTGCTCCTGCGTCTACCTGACCATCCTGAGCGTGTTCCGGATGGATCTGGCCGACACGGCGCGCTTCCGCGACCACTTCCGCTTCCTGCTGATGATCTTCATCTACTCCGGTTTCTGGGTCCTCTACTTCCAGATGTTCGATTCCGTGCTCTGGTACGTCAAGGCGTATGTGGACGCTGCGCCGCTGGACAATCTCGTCAACTCGGCGCTGGCCGCGCTGGGTGTGGCGTGGCGCTGGCGCTTCGACGTGGAGCACGTCACCGTGATCAACGCCGGCACCATCATCGCGCTGCAGCTGGTGATCTCCAAACTGTTCGAGAAGCGGTCCGCCCTGCCCACCATGATCACCGGCATCGTGCTGGGCACCGCCGGATTCGCCATCCTGGCCATCTCGCCCCACATCTGGGTGTTCGTGCTGGGGAACATCGTTTTCTCGCTGGGCGAGATGACCGCCCACCCGAAGTTCTTCAGCTATGTGGGCCAGATCGCCCCGCGGGCGCATGTGGCCATGTACATGGGCTACCTGTCGCTGTACGGCGTGATCGGGTCCAGCATCGCCGGGGTGCTCGGCGCCAACCTCTATGTCCGGTTTGTCGACCGCCTGAACCAGCCGCGGCTGCTGTGGCTCATTTTCGCCGGGATCGGCGCCGCCACGGTCGCCGGGTTGCTGCTGTATCACAAATTTCTGAATCCCCACCGGCAGGCGGCGGCCGATGACACGACCGCCTGAGCCGCGCCCCGGCGCCGGAGCCGTTTGCAAGGAGTCCGCCGATGCCCGCTGACAATATCCTCCGCTTCCTCCAGAAGGAGCACCTCGCCTTCTTGGACGGCGCGATGGGCACGTACCTTTTTCAGCAGGGCACACCCATGGATACCTGCATCGAGTTGCTCAACTTGAGCCAGCCGGCTCAGGTGCTGGGCGTGCACCGCGCCTACGTCGCCGCCGGGGCCGAGGTGCTCATGACCAACACGTTCGGCGCCGGCGCCGTTCGGCTGCAGCGCTTCGGCCTGGCGGACCGTCTCGAGGAGATCAACGCCGCGGGAGTCCGCCTGGCCCGGGAAGCCGCCGGGCGCCAGGGGTATGTCGCCGGCTCCGTGGGGCCGCTGGGCGCGCTCATCGAGCCCCTGGGCAAACTGGGTGTCGACGAAGTGGAAGCGTTCTATCAGCGACAAGTCCGCTGCCTGGTCGAGGCGGGCGTCGATCTGCTGATCCTGGAAACCATGAGCCAGCCGGCGGAGGCGGCGGCGGCGGTGCGGACGGTTCGGCTGCTCACCGACCTGCCCTTGCTGGTGTCGTTCGCCGTGGGTGACAATGGCCTGACCCGGTACCAGGCGCCGCTGGAGCGCTGTCTCGCCGAGCTGCCGCTGGACCAGGTGGACGGCGTGGGCCTGAACTGCATCGCCGGGCCGTACGCCATGCTCAGCCTGGTGGAGCGCGCCCGCACCCTGGTGGACCGTCCCTTCCTGGTGATGCCCAACGCAGGGCGGCCCCGGCAGCTCGACGGCCGGACCTTCTATGTCTCGACGCCCGACGACTTCCGACGCGCGGCGCCCCGCTTTCTCGACCTGGGGGTGACCCTCCTGGGCGGCTGCTGCGGCACCACGCCCGATCACATCCGGGCGATGTGCGAGAGCGTGCGGGCCGAGCGTGCCCGACGCAAGTGGACGCAGGTGGTGCGGAGCCGCAGCGATGCCGGTCCCGCCGGGACCGCGGCCGAACCGCCCCTGGCGCCGCAGAAGGCGGAGGGCCGGGCGCCGTCGCGCTTGTCCCAGCGTCTGGCCGCCGGCCGGCGGATCAGCCTGGCTGAACTGGTGCCGGGGAAGGGCGCCGGCAGCGAAAAGGCGCAGGCGCGGGCCCATGCGCTGCAGGAGATGGGCGTCGACGCCATCAACATACCCGACGGCCCCCGGGCGACGGCCCGCATGTCGCCGCTGGCCCTGTCGGTGTTGATCCAGCAGCAGGTGGGCGTCGAAGCGATCCTGCATTACGCCTGCCGCGACCGGAACATCCTGGGCATCCAGGCTGACCTGCTGGGCGCCTGGGCGCTGGGCATCCGCAACCTGCTGCTGATCACCGGCGACCCGCCGGTGGTGGGCGACCTGCCGCGCGCCACCGGCGTCTTCGACCTGGACGCGATCGGCCTGGTCAATCTGGTGCACAGCCTCAACGGGGGCCGGGACGTGGGCGGCAACGCCCTGGACGAGGCCACCGATTTTTTCATCGGCGTGGGGGCCAATCCGTTCGCCGACCCGCTGGACCGGGAGCTGGCGCGCCTGCGCTGGAAGGTCCTGGCCGGTGCCGATTTCATCATCACCCAGCCGGTGTTCGACGTGGAGCCATTCCTGACATTCGTGGAGCGCGCGGCCGAATTCGGGCTGCCGGTGCTGGCCGGCGTCTGGCCGCTGGTCTCGCTGCGCAACGCGGAGTTCATCAGCTCGGAAATCCCGGGGATACACGTGCCGCGGCGGATCCTGGAGGAACTGGGCCGGTATTCGGATCCAGCCGACCAGCAGAAGGCCGGCCTGGCCATGACCGCGGACATCGTGCGCCGGTTGATGGCCGTCGCGGAGGTGCGCGGCGTCCAGTTCTCCATCCCGCTCGGCCGGTACCAGGTCCTCGGCGACCTGGTCGCGGAGGTCCGGCGATGAGACGCCCGTGCACCGAGCTGCTCACCACCCTGCGGGCCGAGGGGCTCCTCTTCGACGGGGCCATGGGCACCCTGTTGGACGCCCGCCGCGGGCAGCTGCCCGCCTTCGACTGTCCGGAGCGGCTGGTGCTGGAGGCGCCTGAAGCGATCCGAAAGATCCACAGCGACTATCTGGCGGCGGGCGCCGACGTCGTCACCACATGCACCTTCGGCGGCACCGCCCACAAGCTCGGGCTGCACGGCCTGGAGCCGCAGGTCCGGGCCGTCAACCTGGCGGCGGCCAAGCTGGCGGGCGAGGCCGCGGCGGCCTTCCCGGGCGCGCTGGTGGCGGGATCCATGGGGCCGACGGGGCTGCTCTCCATCGAGCGGCGCACCGACTTCCAGGATTTCTACCGGAATTTCCACGTCCAGGCGGAGGCGCTGCTGGCGGGCGGCGTGGATCTCCTGCTGCTGGAGACCTGCAACGACATGATGGAGACACGGGCCGGGATCCTGGCCTGCCGGGACGCCATGGTCCAGACCGGGTGCGACGCCCTGCTCGTGGTCAGCTTTTCCACCGACGCGCTGGGAAACCTCCTCCTGGGGACGCAGCTGGCGGCCGCGGCCTTGGTGGCCGACCATCTCGGCGTGGACGTGATCGGCCTGAACTGCTCCATGGGACCGGACGAGATGTACCGTCTGGCCGGCGAGCTGCGCCGGCTGGTGGCGGCGCCGCTGTTGGCGATGCCCAACCGGGGGCTGCCGCGCAACGTCGGCGGACGGCCGGTGTTCGATCTGCCGGCGGCGGATTTTGCCCGCAAAACCGCCGCATTCCGGGGGCTGGGATTCCGCTCGCTGGGCGGCTGCTGCGGCACGGACCCCGACTGCATCCGCGCCCTCCGCGCGGAGATGGCCGCCACGCCGCTGGTGCCGGAAGCGCCGCGGGAGCGGGTGCCGGCGCTCACCGGCCTGTTCGAGGCGATGGTGCTGGCCACCACGCCGCGCCCCATCCTGGTGGGCGAGCGGCTCAACTACCACGGCAGCCGGAAGTTCCGGAACGCCGTGGACGCCAACGACATGGAAACGGTCGTGCAACTGGCCCGCATGCAGGTGGAGCGCGGTGCGCGGGTGCTGGACCTGAACCTGGCCACTCGCGACGTCCAGCGGCAGATGGAGCTGGTCCGGCAGGTCATCCCGCAGGTGAGCCTCAACGCCCCGCGGCCGCTGATGGTGGACAGCACCGACCTCGACGCCATGCGCGAGGCGTGCCGGCGGCTGCAGGGGCGGGGCGTACTCAATTCGTGCAATCTCGAAGACATCGACAAGTGCCGCGAGATCCTGGCCCTGGCCCGCCGTCACGGCATGATGGTGGTCTGCCTGCCCCTGGCGGGCGAGGGCTTGCCCCGCCAGCCGGAGGAACGACTGCGGAACGCCCGGCGGTTGTGCGAACTGGCGGCGGCGGCGGGGCTGGACCGCCAGGAACTGATCCTCGATCCGCTGATCCTGACGCTGGGGACCGGACAGCCCGAGGACCGCGACAACGGGCGACAGGCCCTGGAGACCCTGCGGCTGTTCAAGGCGGAGCTGCCCGGCTGCTTCACCGTGATGGGCGTCAGCAACGTGTCGTACGGCTTGCCGGCGGCGTTTCGGCCGGTGCTGAACAACGTCCTGCTGCACCATGCGGGCGCGCTCGGACTGGACTTCGCCATCTTCAATCCCATGGAGCTGCTGCACCGCACCGAGATCCCCGCCGACCGGTGGGACCTGGCCGAGGACCTGCTGTTGAACCGGCGGCCGGACGCCCTGCACCGGGTCCTGGAGATCGGCCACGAGCCGCTGCTCACCGAGAGTGTGCCGGAAGCCGGCGGGGACGCGCTGACCCTGCCGGAACAGCTGCGCCGTCAGATCGTCCGGCGGGACCGGCACGACTTCTTGCCGCGGCTGGAAGAAGCCGCGCGCCAGACGGCGCCCCAGAGGCTCATCGAAACAGTCTTCCTGCCGGCCATGGCGGAAGTGGGCCGGTTGATGGAATCGCGGGGCCTGCCGCTGCCGTACGTACTGGAGTCGGCGGCCATCACGCAGGAAGGGCTGCAACACCTGAAGCGGCATTTCCCCTTCCAGAACGCGGCGGGACGTGGGCGGGTCGTTCTGGCCACGGTGAAGGGCGACGTGCACGATATCGGCAAGAACCTCGTGCGCATGCTCATGGCGCATAACGGATTCGACGTGACCGACCTGGGCGCCGACGTGGCCGCTGAGCGCATCCTTGCCGCCGTCCGGGAGGGGGCGGCCGACATGGTGGGGTTGTCCGCCCTGCTGGTCTCCACGTCGCGGGAGATGCGGCGGGTGGTGGAGCTGCTGCACCGGGACGGCCTGGAGGTGCCGGTGCTCGTGGGGGGCGCCGCCGTGAGCGATGCGTACGCCCGGGAGCTGGGCCGGCTGGACGGGGAAGCGTATCCTGGCGGTGTGTTCTACGGCCGGGACGCGTTTCACGGACTGCGTCTGGCCGAGGAGCTGGCCGATCCGGCGCGGCGCCGCGATCGCCAGCGACGGTTCACGGAAGAGTGCCGGTCAGCCGCAGCCGTTGAAGCGCCCGCCGCGACGGCGCCCGTCGAGGCCGCGCCGGTTCCGGCCACGCCGCGTCTCGATCCCGCCGTGCGCGTGTTCTGCGTGGACGTCGCGCGGATGATCCGCGACTTCAACTTTGAAAAGCAATGCGGCCGCAAGCTCATGGCCGGAGCCCGAATGGAGAAGGGATTCTACGAGAGCCTCCTGCGGACGGGTGAAAAGCTGCTGCGGGAACTCGGCCACTCCGCGCTGGTTGCGCCCATGGCCGCTCTCGGCCTTTTCGAGCTGGCGCAGGCCGGCGACGGCGAGTTGGCGATCGTCCACAGTGGCCGCCGGTTGCCGCTGAGCCTGGCGCCGGCCTGCTGGGCCCGCCTGATCCGGTGCGGTGGCAAACCGATGCTGCCGCTGCTCGTGGTGACACTCGGCGGGACGGTCAGCGAAACCGTGCGCCAGCACTTCGACGGCGGCGATTATCTGCAGGGCTACATCCTGTCCACGATCGCCGCCGAGCTGGCCGACGAGCTGGCGGAAGTGGCCACGGTCGCCGTGCTGGCCGAACTCGGCCTGCCGCGGGCGGGCGTGGTGCGGTACAGCCCCGGCTATCCGATCTGGCCGGCTCTGCAGGACCAGCGCACCCTGTTCGACCTGCTGGGTGCGGAGACCCACCTCGGGGTGACTCTCAGCGAGGCGTTCCAGATGATCCCCGAATATTCGGTGTCGGCCGGGTTGTTCCGCCGCGACCGGGAGTCGGACGGGATGTCCACCGGCAAGACCGGGTAATGATCCGCGTATTGGAGGCATTATGTGCCTGCGTCACCTGATCGGCTGGGCGCTTGCCGCCGCTTTGACGATCGCCGTGCCGGCCGAAGATAAGCAGCCATTTCCAGCGCCGGCTCCGCAGGCATGCCCCGCGTGGCTGGAGTCGCAGGGAGTGACGATCGGCGCCATCCCCTATGCGGGCGAAAACCGGATCCGCGAGCTGTTCGATTCCAAAGAGCTTTTTCAGCTCGGCATCGTCCCGGTGCTGGTGGCGGCCCACAACGGCGCCGACCACCCGGTGGTCATCGCGGCGTCCGGCTTCGCGGTGTTGGACCGGCAGGGCCAGATGATCCGGGCGCTGCCGTGGGAGAGCGTCGCCATGGCCCTGCTTCAGCCGGACGGACAGGTGGGATCGGCACCCAGCACCGGCATTCCCCCCGTGGACATCATCCGGATGGCCGGCAAGGGCAAGAAGGCGAAACTGATTCAGGCCATGAAGAACAAGGCGTTCGGCGCGCCGACCATCGCACCCGGCGAGACGGTCCACGGGCTGGTATTCTTCAAGCTGGGAACCGGTCTGGGCATCTTCGACGGGGCCAACCTGTACATCGCCGAGATCTACAACGCCGATACCCGCGAGGAGATGATCTATTTTGAGTTTCCGTTGAAACTGCCGCCGGAGCCGCCCCAAAAGTGACCGTAGAGGAGGCATCATGCGACTGGCCATTCTGAGCACGACCTTGAGCGAGGAGGCATTCCTCCCGTGCATGGTGGCATTCAGCCGACGGGCCGATGCGCGGGGACACGCGTGCACCCTGGTGCGGCACGGGGAACTGGGACTCGGAGTGGGCGGCCGCCTCGGCCGGTTGCTCTGGGGACCGGGCGCACGGGAGCTGTTGGAGGCCGAGTTGGTCATCCCGCGTCTCAACCTGCGCACCCTGACCCGGGGCGATTGCTATATCCTGGAGCTGCTCGAAGCGGAGGGGGTGGATTTTCTGAATCCCACCGCCGCCATCCAGGCGGCCCGAAGCAAGATCACCGCGCTGCAGCTTCTGGAAACCGCCGGCTTGCCGGTCCCGGCCACCCTGGTGGCGCGCACGTGGGACGGCCTGGCCGAGGCTTTCCGGCTGCTCGGCGGCGGGCCGTGTATCGTCAAGCCCAACATGGGTTCCCAGGGGCGCGACGTGGCGCTGGTGCGGGGGGCGGATGAGCTGGAGGCGGTGTTCCGGTCGCGCTGGGCGACGGACCGGCACGAAATCCTTCTGGTTCAGGAATACATCACCCCCGCGGCGGGCCCGGCCTGGGATACGCGGGTGGTGGTCCTGCTTGGGCAGGTGGTCGGCGCCATGCGGCGCGATGCCGTGGGGGGGGATTTCCGGACCAATTACTCTCTGGGCGCGACTGTTACAGCGGTGGAGCCCTCCGCCGGTGTCGTGGAACTGGCCCGGGGCGCCGCCGCTGCCCTGGAGCTGGATCTGGCCGGTGTGGATATCATCATTGGGCCCGACGGCCCGCGGGTGCTGGAAGTCAACGCCAATCCCGGTTGGGAAGGGATCTCCGCGGCCATGGCTGCCGCCGGCGGGGACTTTCACACGCGATTTCTAGAAATCCTCGAGATGCTCCGGCCGTGATCCGTCGCACGGCGGATCAACCCATCGAGCGCCGCCATCGGCTGCGAAAGCGGCCGGCGCCGGCTGTCAGGGGATCGCGTCCGGCTCCACGACCAGGTGATACCCGCCCGAAGTGAACCAGCCCAGGTCGAACAGACTGACGCCCACCGCGTAGGTTCCGGCCTGGAGCTCGATCTCCACGTATTCCACCCCGGGTACGCCGTAAGCGGAATCGCCCACGATCACCCACTCCGAATCGAACACGTAGAGATCCACGTCGCAGTACCGGTGGTCCGGGTACAACGCGAACAGATACCAGCCGTCGCGGGGGGCGGTGAACACGAACAGGTCTTCGATCTCGTCGACAAATCCATCGCCGAGGTCGACGAGGAAGTAGCCGGCATCGGCGGGGCTCAGCTGGCCGCGGACCTCGATGGGATAACCGTCGATCGGCTCGGCATAATCGGGCCAGCCGTTGTCGGCGTCGTCGGCCTCTTCCTGGACCGGGAAGTATTTCTGGGCGGGGACGGCGGCGAAGAACTCCTCGTTGACCGTATTGAAGATCTCGTACGCGAACATGCCGCGGTCCGCGGTGCCGGCCAGATAGCCGCTGGTGCGCGGCCACGGCCCCTGGGGCATCCACTCGCTGAGCAATCCGAGCCCGCGTTCACCGGCATCCAGGGTCGTTTCGATGCCGTAGTCCAGACTGCCCGCCGGGCTGTAAACGTCCACCGTGACGTCATTCGCGCCGTCCAGGCTGAGGATCGCCAGCCCGGTCAGATAATTGACGCCGCCGGCCATGCCCTGGGCCAGGTGGGAATGGATGGTGTAATGGGTGGGCTGGCCGAGGAGGGGGAGGCTGGCTTGAGAAAACTGGAAGTCAGGATCACCGAACGTCATGGTCCCGAGCAGGGGGCGGTCGGCGGTCACACGGACCCAGCCGTCGGCGCTGGCGGCCTTGCTGAAACCGAAGACGTCGGGCGTGATGTCCAGCCGCGCGTTGAACCACCCGCCCAACTGGACCTGGACGGCGTCGCCCACCGGTTGTCCGGCGGAGTCGAACAGCGCCACGGTGGCCGTGGCGGCACCGTCGTTCGGGTTGACCAGGTCCAGCCGGGAGGCATAGTCGTTCTGCGACCAGACGAAGAACGGGGAAACCTGCTCGCCCCGCGATTCCCACAGGAAGCGCGCCGGCTGTCCCGCCAGCGACCCGGCGGTGTTGAAATTCATGGCGAATCCAGTGACAGGCTCCGTGGCGTCCACGAGGACGTAGGCGCTGCCGGATCCCGTCAGGTTGCACACCGCCGCGCCGTTGGGGCCGATGAGCGCATCCGCCGTCTCCTCGGTGCCGTCCTCATAATAGACGTACAGGGCGATGCCGGCATCCGCAGGATTCGGATTGACGATGGTCACCTCGGTGAACTCGTTCGTCTCACCGGTAAACCTGGGGAACAGGAGCGTGGTCCCGGTCTCTGGCGAGGCCACGGCGCCGTCCATGGAATCGAGGATGCCCCCGAAGAAGCTCTGGGCGAGGAAGAACCCCTGGATTCCGTACGGATCGGGATTGTCCGTCTCCACCAGCACCCAGCCGTCGGCGGTGCCGCCGTCGAAGGCGAACATCGGGCCGATCAGGGAAACAAACTGGGTGTAGGGCTCCAGCGTGACGTAGCGGGGATTCTCGGAAGGCGGCACCACCGGCAGCGGCCGGCCGTCCATGCCGACGGCCGTGATCCGCAGGCGGCAGGCGTCGGGCGAATTGCTCACCACTGCCATCCCCAGCGTGAAATACTCGTTGTGGGCGAGCCACGGGTAGATGAGCCGGTTTCGGACCGGAAACGGATCCGCGGCGGGTCGGGCGAAGGTGAGGGCGGTATCACCCAGGGCGTCGGCCGAGACCAGTTGATACATGGCCAGCGAGCGACCGCTGGGCACCGTGCCGCCGGCGGAGGCGGTGAAATCGGTTGCCGCTTCCTGCCCGCCGGTGGCGAACACGCCGGCCGTGTAACCCACCAGGGCGGTCGTCTCGGGCGTTGCCCCGTACTCGATGCGGAAGTCGCCGGAGGTGTACAGCCGGGTGGTGAACGTGGCGGATCCGCCGGTGGCCTTGACGCGGACCTGATCGAAGCTGAAGTCCAGCTGTCCGGCTGCCGCGGAGAGGGACACGCGGCGGTCCGCGTTTCCTTGCGGATCCAGATCCAGATTCAGCGGCGCGATCCGGGCCGCCGGCCGTGACAGGAAGGTGTGCAGATCGGGACCGGCCGGTGTCCAGGCGGGATCAGGATCCTCGAACCGGTGGAATCCGATGATCCCGTTGGAATATAGGAATATCCGCCGGCAGGACACACCGGCGAAGTCGAAGGTGAAGCCGTCCGGGAGACCGAATTCGACGGCGTCATCGTCGGCGAGGGGCAGTTCGTTGATGCTGAACAGAAATCCGGTCACAACCTCGCCGGCGGACACATGGGTGGACATGCCGGAAGGAATCTCGCTGAAGCCGTCGATGGCGCATGCGCCGATGCCGTCGTCCTCGATGGTGGCCGCGGTGATGTCGTCCCGGCCGTCGATCCCCTCGACCACCAGCCGGTAGTCGCCGGGCGGCAGGCCGGCGATGCGAAACTCGCCGCTGCCGTCGCCGGCATATCCGGACAGCCCGGCGACCTGGATGTTCGGGTTCGAGTTCATGATGGCACGCACATGGGCGGCGGTCACCGGGACCATGTGCCGGTAGTGCACCAGGCCCTTGAGCGCGCCCGTCTCCAGCACGAAGGGCAGGTGGTAGGGCGGCGCATAGGTCGTTTCGGGATAGAGGGCCGAGATGCCGGCCGTGTCGTCGAATTCCAGGGAGCGGCCGAACCGGTCGTCCTCGGGATTGGTATACGGGTACATGGTGGGAATATAGAGAGGCTGAATCGGATCGGCGCCCGGCTCGCCGTTGACCGTGTTGATGGCGCCCACAAACGTGTGTCCCAGGCCCCAGATATGGCCCAGCTCATGCGTGGCGGTGGCTTCCAGATCCAGATCGGGCGAGGAGGAAAAGGTGCCGTTGAGGATCAGCAGCGCGTCCACGATCTCCTGGGAGGCGGCATCCTCAACGGTGATCCCGACGCCGGCGACCGTTTCCGGATCCAGCCCCAGGGCTTCGAGGACCCCGCCGGTTTCGTCAAACACGATCTCGTTGATCTCGTCGCCGATGATCCCATAGTCTATGCCCAGATTGTCCTCGTTGAAATCGGGGACGTCGGTGTAGATGAACAGTTCGCCACCGAGGCGCAGGGCGGTGGGGACGTTGTCCCAGGTGTCGAGCGAGCCGGCGATGAGCGGCAGTCCGTCGCCGCCGGCCAGAGTGCCGGCGTCAAGGACGAAATCGACGGGCGGGTGCGCCCACCGGACGATCCGGGTGCGGTGATCGGCGCTGGACACGCCGCTCTGGTGCACGTACGCATCGATGGAGCCGGTCCACAGCGCGGCCAACAAAAAGACGAACCAGCGGGTGACGGCGCGTGCGTTCATTGGGCCACCTCCCCGATGGCGTGTTGAAGCAGCGGCCGGATATCATCCAGGCGGCGCCATGAGGGTGAACCGGAGGCGGCGGCTGTCTGGTCCGGGCTCGCAGCCTTGGCGTCGGTGGACGCGACCTGCCGGCGGCTCAGGGCAATTTCCCATTTTCCGGATTCGCCGGCGGCGCGTACCGGTGCGATCCCGTTCATGGCGCCGGCCACCAGCAGCGAGCCGTCCCGTTTGGTGCGGCGGAGGAGCAGGAGGTAAGACTGCCCTGGTTGGAAGCGGGGTGCGTCGTGCAGCACGACGCGGTACCGGCCGGCGGTTCCGCCAGCCACCCGCAGGGCGAAGGTCGCACCGGACGGCTCACCGGCCAGGATTTCGAGCCGGCTGAATTCGTACACGGTGTAAACCATACCCCCGGTTCCGGCCTGGACCACGCGGGCGGTGGTGCATGTCGCCAGCACCGCGCTGTCGGCACGGCGGGCGGTGTCCACCAGGGGAGCGCTCCGGGGCCGCGCCAGCACGCCGCCGACTGCGGCCAGAGAGAATATCGTCAGGGTGATCAGGACGCGCAGTCTCATGGTGCCACCTCCATAATCAGCACACAGATAGATCCGGTCAGGAGGGTGAAAGTTCACCTCATGGCGCAGCTTTTAGCCTGGTCGCAGGGGCGGAAGCAGGGGGCTTCGCCGGTTCTCCGAACTACCGGGACATGGTCCGTTCGGACTCACGCCGAGCCCGCCGGGACCAGGCGATCCGGATGATCATCAGGGTCAGCAGGGCGATGACGAAGAGCAGCGCCCGGGCGCCCCAGAGGTACGGCTGGCGCTCCGTGGGAACGCCCTGCATGACCAGTTTGGGTACCGCATCCTGGACCAGCCAGACGCCCAGGATGATCAGCAGGTAGATCGGGGTGATGTATTTCATGACGAACCGGAACACCTGCGGGATGCGCAGTTCGGCCCCGCGGGTGATCTCCTCCCAGCCGCGGCGGATGCCGTACACCCAGCTGAACAGGATGCTCTCGCTGGCCCCGAGAACCACCAGGCCGAAGGTGCCGGCCCAGAAATCCAGTTCGTCCAGGAAGCCATAGCGGAAATACAGCACCACCAACGCAGCGGAAACGAACAGCACGCCGAAGACGACCAGCACCGCCCGACGGCGGCTCCAGCCCAGGTCATCCTGCAGCAGAGCGATCGCAGGCTGGGTCAGTGCGGCGGACGAGGTGATCCCCGCGATGAACAGGAGCAGGAACCAGACGGCGCCGAACAGCTCGCCCATGGGCAGTTGCTGAAAGATGACCGGCAGCGCCTGGAAACCGAGGTCGTAGGCGCCCTGGCGGGCGATTTCCTGCGTCTCGACCAGACCGAAGAAAGCGACGGCGGCGGGGATGGCGATGGTGCCGCCGAGGATGACTTCGACGAATTCGTTCGTGGTGGCGGTGGACAATCCGCTCAGGGTGAGATCGGCATCGCGGCGGATGTACGACGCATAGGTGGTCATGATCCCCATGCTGATCCCGGTGGTGAAGAAGATCTGGCCGGCGGCTGCCAGCCAGACGGACGCGTCGCCCAGGCGGCTGAAGTCCGGATTCCACATGAAGCCCAGCCCGTTGGCCACGTTGCAATCCGGGTGGATGGGATCGGGAGTGCCCAGGAACAGCACCCGGATGGCGAGCATCACGGCAAAGACGAACAGCAGGGGCATGCCGTACTTGGCCAGCACCTCGATGCCGCGGGAGATGCCGCGATAGAGGAAAATGAAATTCAGCCCCAGGGTGATGACCAGAAAGATGATCAGGGTGGCCGGCGACTGGAAGAACGCGTTGCTCTCGGCACCCTGAAAGCCCCGCAGAAACTGGCCCATCGCCTCACGGGAGGCATGGCCGAAATACCGGCCGGTGGCGGAGAACCAGGTGTACGCCAAGGTCCACGATTCGATCACGTTGTAATAGACCACCACGACCAGCGGCAGGAAGACGCCCAGTGCGCCGAGATATTTGGCGGCGGGACGACGCCACAGCAGGGCGAACATGCCGGGGGTGGACCCGTGCCCGTGCTGGCCGCCCATCCGGCCGATCGCCCACTCCATCCACATCATCGGGATGCCCAGCAGGAGGAACGCGCAGAAGTACGGGATCAGGTAGGCCCCGCCGCCATTGGAGGCAGCCTGGACCGGAAAACGCAGAAAATTGCCCAGACCGATGGCGTTGCCGGCCATGGCCAGGATCATCCCGATCCGCGAGGCCCAGTAGTCCCGCTGGGGGCCAGTCGCCGTCTCCGGCTGCCGACGGCGGGCGCGGATCAACCGGATCACGCAGAACGCGGTCAAGGCGAAGATGCTTCCCCATCCGGCTGTCAGGAAGCACCACCCCCAGGTGTTCAAGCCGCCGACCATCGTCATCTCCTGCGGATCCGGATCTCAAACCCGCCGGTGCCGGCAGATCAGGCCCAGCGTGGCAGCAACCGCTCCAGAAAGTGCGTGTCGTATTCGCCGCGGACGAAATCGTCATCCCGCAGCACCCGCTGGAGGAGGGGGATGGTGGTCTGCACCCCCTCCACCACAAACTGCTCCAGGGCACGGAGCATGCGCACGCGCGCCTCCTGCCGGTCGTGGCCCCAGACGATCAGCTTGGCGATCAGACTGTCATAGTAGGGCAGGATCCGGTAGCCGGCGGAAACGAAGGTGTCGATCCGGACACCCGGTCCGCCGGGCGGACACCATCCGGTGATCAGGCCGGGGCAGGGACGGAAACTCCGCGGATCTTCGGCGTTGATCCGGCACTCGATGCTGTGGCCGGAAAAGCGGATGCGACGCTGGGCCAGGCCCAACGGCTCGCCGGCGGCGATGCGCAGCTGCTGCTGGATCAGGTCCAGGCCGCTGATCATCTCCGTGACGGGGTGCTCCACCTGGATTCGTGTATTCATTTCCATAAAGTAGAAGCAGCCCGCGGCATCGACGATGAATTCAACAGTGCCGGCGCTTTCGTATCCCACGGCTGCAATGGCACGGGTCACCTGCTCGCCGATCGTGCGGCGCTGGTCGGCGCGGAGCAGGGGTGAAGGTGCTTCCTCGATCAGCTTTTGATGGCGCCGCTGGACGGAACACTCCCGCTCGCCCGCATGAATCACATGGTTAAACCGGTCCGCCAGGATCTGGAATTCGATGTGGCGGGGATTTTCGATGTATTTCTCCACATACAAGCCGGCGTTGCCGAATGCGGCGCCCGCTTCGCCCGAGGCGAGCGCAAACATATTACCCAGCTCATCCGCCGAGCGGACGATGCGCATGCCCTTGCCTCCGCCGCCCGCGGTCGCCTTGAGAATGACCGGATAGCCGATGGTGTCGGCCAGGCGGCGGGCGGCGGAGGCATCCGGCAATAGCCCGTCGCTGCCGGAAACGATGGGCAGACCGGCCTCGGCCATTCGTCGGCGGGCCGCCGCTTTGTCGCCCATCAGGGCGATCGCCGGGGCGGGCGGGCCTACGAACTTGATGTTGCAGGATTCGCAAATCTCGGCGAACCGGGCGTTTTCCGCCAGAAAGCCGTAGCCGGGGTGGATGGCGTCGACGTTGGTGATCTCGGCGGCGCTGATGATGGCCGGGATGTTGAGATAACTGCGGTCGCTGCGCGCAGGGCCGATGCACACCTTCTCGTCCGCCAGGCGGACGTGCAGGGCGTCGACGTCCGCATCCGAGTACACGGCCACGGTTTCGATTCCGAGTTCGCGGCACGCGGTAATCACCCGGACGGCGATCTCGCCCCGGTTGGCTATCAGTACTTTTCGGAACATGCAATCAGTCCAGGCGGACGGTGAAGAGACGCTCGCCGTACTCGACCGGCTCGCCGTTCTCCACCCAGACCTTTTCGACGACTCCGGCAACGTCGCATTCGATCTCGTTCATGATTTTCATCGCTTCGACGATGCAGAGCACGGTCCCGGGCTTGACCCGATCGCCGGGCTGGACGAACGGTTCGGCACCCGGGCTGGGCGCCCGGTAGAAGGTGCCGATGAGCGGCGAGCTGACCAGGTGGGCCTTAGCGTCGGCCGGAGCCGCTTCGGTTCCGGGAGTCGCCAGCACCGGGACGGACGCCGGCGCGGCGGTGATCGGCGCCGGCGCACTTGCCGAGGGTGCAGTGGAGCGGTTGTCGCTGCGGCGGGTGCGCAGGTAGAAGTCCCCATTCTTCAGTTCAAATTCCTCGAACTGGCTGCTTGAAATCATCTTCAATATTTCTTTTAACTCTTTCAGTTCCACGGCGTTTACCTGTTGTCCGGATTTTGTCCGTTGATGGTATCACCGGCCGGTTCAAGCTGTCAAACGGCTAAAAAAAAAGGAACCGGCGCGCGGTTCCCTTGGATGCATGGCCGATGCGGTAGGCCTAAATCCGAAAATCTTTTTCCAAAATGATCTTGGCTTTTTTCAACTCGTAGCGGGCGCGGCCGAAATTGCCACCGGGTTGCAGGATGAACATCAAGAAGTACTCGCTGGTGATCATCTTGATCAGGAAATGGAGCTGTTCCGTGAAGATAGTCATCTCCTGAAGCATGCCGATTTCGACATCCTCGGCAGTGCGGACGGCATTCTTCAGCAGGGAAGTGTACTCCGCCGCCAACAGATCGAAATTGAGCCCGTCCTTGAGGTGATCGGGATGGACGGCCCGATCGATGATGATGCCATCCACCCCGACAATGAGAACGAGGAGGGCGCCCTCCACACGGGCGACCATCTCCTCGATTGTATCTCTGAACAGGTTCATCTACGCGTCCGTCGGGTCAGCGGATGATTCTCGGCGTCAGGAAGAACAGGATTTCTTTCGTCTCCTTGGACTTGGTGTCGCGGCGGAACGCGTACCCCAGGATCGGAATGTCGCCGAGCAGCGGCACCTTGTCGTTGTTGGTCTGATCGGAATCGATCAGGATGCCGCCGATCACGGTGGTTCCGCCGTCCGCTACCAGCACCTCGGTGGAGGACATGCTGGTGATGATTGACGGAATGTTGTTGACCGTATTGACGAAGTCGGCCCGGTTGTTTTCCACGGTGATCTTGAGCAGCACCGTGCCCTCTTCGGTGATCTGCGGCAGTACGCTGAGCTTCAACGAGGCGGAAAAGAAGCGCACCGAAATGGTGTTGTTTTCCACAACCTGGACCGGGAACTGGAGACCTTGCTCGATCATGGCCTGCCGGTTGTTTTGCGCCTGCACCTTGGGCTGGCTGATGACTCGCACCAGGCCGCTGCTTTCGGCGGCGGTCAGCGAGGCGTCCAGCAGGAAGGTGTCGAGGATGTTGCCCACGGAAATGCCGATGCCGCTGGTGGCCTGAGCGGCGGGGAAGGACCAGTTGTAGTTGCCGGTCCGGTTGTTCCCCTCCGTGCCCACGCTGACGGCGGCGTTCTCGGAAGCCTGGCCCGTGGAAGCGCCGCGGCCGGTGGCGCCATTGCCGGCGTTGTAGGCCGATTTGGGCGTTTGGGACGGCCGGGAGCCGCCGATCGTTCCATAGGTGTTCGGGCCGCCGATGGTGATCCGCTCCAGATTGCCCACCACGAAGCCGACCTGGACGCCCAGGCTGCGGGCATAATCGCGGCTGGCTTGCACGATCCGGGCTTCAATTTCCACCTGATGTTCCGCCACATCCAGAGCCTTGACCAGCTTGCGGATCTCGGCGATCCGTTCCGGGATGTCCCGGATGACCAGCGAGTTGGTCCGGGCGTCGGTCTTGATCTCGCCCGACTCGGTCAGGATGGGCACCAGCTTGTCGAGCAGTTCGGCGGCGGTGGCGTAATTCAGCTTGATGATATCCGTGACGGTTTCACGGGCCCGTTTCAACTCTTCCCGCGACTTCTCTTCCGCCTTGAAGGCATCCAGAGTGCCGATGCGCACGACGTTTCCCTCGATGACCTTGGCCAGGCGGTTGTTTTTCATCGCCAGGTCGAACACCTGATCCCACGGCACGTTGTCGACCTTGATCGAAATGGTTCCGGAGACACTCGGGTCGACGACGATGTTCAGTCCCTCGATATCGCTGATGAGGCGGAAGAAGTCGACGATGTCGGCTTCCTTGATGTCCAGGGTGATCGGTTCGCCGGTGTATTGCACCGTCTGCTGTGCGTCGTCTTGGACGTAATTCACGGCATCGGCCGCCGGGCCGGCTTTGGCCAGCAGCATTTTCGGCGCCTCGCCCAAGACAAGTGACGGCGTGTTGTCCAGGGGCTTGCTCTCCAACGCTTTCGGCTTGACCACCGGCTCGGGGATCCGGACGATGCTGGCGTCCGTCATCTCCGCCTCGGTGGAGGCAGCCGGCGGGGTGGCGGCTGCAGCGGCAGGCTGGGTGGAGATGACATCCACCGGAATCTCCTGGGCCGCCGGCGCAGAATCGGTCCGGACCAGGGTTTCCTGTCCCACCGCGATCTTCAATCCTTCCGCCACCGGCAGCACCTGCACGTCACGCACGTCCCGGTTCAGGTCCAGCACGATGCGGATGGTGCCCTGGCCGTCGTTGTTGAACTTGGATACCCGGATTTTCTGGACGATCTCGCCGTTCACGTGCAACACGTTCTTGTTGTAATGGGTCGCCGTGTTGGGCAGATCGACCACCAGGCGGAAGGGATCGGCCAGCCTGAATTTGCGGAATTCAGCGAGGTTCTGGCCAACCAGCGTGAGTTCAAAGATCCCGTCGCGAGTTGAGAACTGGACATCATTCAACTCGCTGGGCGTCTGGGCGCCGGCCGGTGCGCTTTGAGCGATCGCGAACACAGTGGCCAATGCACTCATGATCAACAGCGAAAGGAGCAATTTATTGGACCGCATCAAATGCCTCCTTATTACAATTATTTGCATTCTACTCATGGAGATCGACCGAAACGACGCTCTTCTCGACGCGCTTGTCCAGATAGCGCTTGAACTCTTCGAAGACCACGCCGTCCTTCTTTATCTGCTTGACTTTGGCGTTGAACAGATCGTCACCCGGTCGGATGAAATGGGCTTTCTTGTCAACGCCTTCGAAATAGGCGACGTTGCCGTCCGTTTTGGCGACAATGCCTTTCAGCGCAAGTTCCTTGATCAGCATGCCCCGGACGCCCGGGTACTGCTGTTGCCGCTCCTCGAAGGAGGGCACAGGTTCCAGTTGTGCCTCGGCGTTTTTCTGACGCTCGATTTTCTGGACGTCCAGGTTGATGAAGGGATCCTGGCGACCCATCATTTCGAAACGGATGGTCTTCTTGACCACCACGACATCGGATTTATCCGACGTGGTATCCTGTTGGGCCACCAGCATCGAGGGAACCATCAAGAGCAAGCCCGCGGCAAAGATGCATTGAATCAGCTTCATGGCCGTTCCCCTTCTACTGGATTTTCTCGGTGGCATCGCCGGTGTACACGAAGGTGCTGGCGATGAAACCCGCTTTGAGGGTGGGGCGGGCATCGGAGCCCTGAGTGGTGGATTCAAGCTTGAGGTTGTACACGTTCAAGATCCGGTCGAAGTTCGCCACCTGTTCGAAAAATTGTCCGATGGAACTGTAACTGGCCTCGCAATTAATGGTTATGGGCCATTCGTAGTAAAACTCGTGATCAACGGGTTTGTCAGGCCGGAACAGGGTGATCTTCAGGTCCCGGGATTCGTGGGCCAGATTCTCCAGGCGCCGGACCAGTTCGTCCGTTTCGCGCTCTTTCGGCAGGATCTTCTTTTCGCGTTCCAACTCGGCCAGCCGCGAATTGTAGATCTGTTCGTTGAGCGCCTTCTTCTGCTGGAAAGCCTGGGCTTTCTTAACTTTCAGATCCAGCTCGGCGATCTGGCCGTCCAGCTTGCTGAGTTCGTCGTTCATCTTGTCGAACACATACATTTTCAAGACGAAGAAGCTCAGCGCGATGATCAGGATCACCAGAGCGATCTGCAAAAGCATGGACGTTCCGCCCTTCTTTTCACCTGTTTTAGCCATTTTGCGCCTCTTCCTCGGCGGGTTTCGCAAAATTTTTCCGACAGTCAAACTCGAACTTGATCGGCAGCTTGCTCTTGTCGTAGTAGAGCCAGTCGATCAAGGAGTAATAGTTCTGGCTTTTGAGGCTGGAGTAGAAGTCGGCGATCGCATTCACTTCATATGCGTAACCCACGATGTGCGTGGTCTCACCTTCGCCGTCGCGCGTCTGGGTCATGTTCTCGATCCACAGTTTAGGTTCGGTGGCAGGCAGGCTTTGGATCAGGCCGTTCATCATCGCGATGGGGCCGCTCTGGTTCTCTTTCAGCTGTTCGATGACCTTTTTCCGCTCTTCCAGAATCTTGTTGATCCGCTCGTACTTTTCCACTTCTTCCTGAACGTTCTGCAGCCGGTCCGCTTCCTGCTGCAACTCGACGGCCTGCTGGCGTTTTTCCTGCAGCTGATTGTATTTGGACCACCAATACCACGTCCCCAAAGCTACCGCGGCGACCACGAGGACAGCGATCACCAAAATCGCCTGAATGGGTTTCGGCTCGATGGGTGCCCGTGGGACGGGCTGTTCGACAGAACGCTCGCGTAACAGGTTGATTTTTACCATTTGTCCTCCGTATTTCTCATTGCCAATCCGACAGCGATGGCAACTCGTGGAGAAATATCGTTAATAAACGAAGAATCGAATTTCTGAGGATTGTAAGTGATCCGCTTGAACGCGTTGAAGATCTCGACCGGAACCTCGAACTTCTGAGACAGATGCTCCGACAGGCCGCGGGTCCGGGCCGCGCCGCCGCTCAGGATCATCCGGTCGATCCGGTCGGTGGTGGTCGTGGCCTTGAAGAAGTCGAAGGTTTTCTGGATTTCCAGTTCGATGATCTCGGAGACCGAGTCCATGATCCGATGGACTTCGGCCTCATTCACGCCGCCCACGGCTGCACCCCGCTTGACCTTTTCTGCTTCCTCGAAGCTGATGCTGAGGCCTTTCTGCAGAAAGTCCGTGTACTGGTTGCCGCCGATGGAGATGTCGCGCGTGAACAGGAGTTCGGTGCCCTTGGCGATGCACAGGTTGGTGATGCTGGCGCCGATATTGAGGAGGGCCGTGACCGTCTGCCCCGTCGGCTGGTAGTTGTAGACGTAGGAGGTGAGCAGCGCGAATGCATCGATATCCACGATGGACGGCACCTTGCCCGCCAGGTTGATCACGCTGGTGTGGTCGGAGATCTTCTCCTTTTTGACCGCGACCAGGAGCACCTCGATCGTTCCGGTGCCCGGAACGCTTTTGAGGATCTCGTAGTCTACATTCACATCGGAAATATCAAACGGGATGTACTGTTCCGCTTCCCACATGATGGATTCGGACAGTTCTTCGGGGCTTTGGGCCGGGAGGTTGACTTTCTTGACGATAACGGAGTGGCCGGAGATCGACGTGGCGACATGGTTGACCTTGATCCCCTGCAAGTTGTAGATTCGGTTGATGGCTTCGGCGACCGGGAGCTTGGCCATGATGGCGCCGTCCACGATCGTGTCGGGCGCCAGCTGCTCCAATCCAAGGTGCACCAATTCAAACTCGTTCTTTTTGCCGGGTTTTAGTCCAACAATCTTCACGGAGGTGGAACCGATGTCGAGTCCGACAATTTGTTTTGATTTAAACAGCATAAATTCCTCTGCGTTGGAATTTCGTGTTCACCTGTCTGTTAATTAAGTGTTTATGTAGTTTAATTAACAGAGGACGCGCAATTTTGTCAAGGAAATAATTGAAAAATTTTACAAAAGATCGATATTGTTTTTTATAATAAACCTTCAATTTCCGGCATGTTTCCCGAGGCTGGGTTCAATATTGTGATGCCGGTCGTAACAAGCGGAGGTGCTTGATGGAGCAGGCGGGTGTTCTCAACGTGTTGCGGGATTCGGGCGCATTTCTCTCCGGTCATTTCAAATTAAGCTCCGGGTTGCACAGCGGCCATTACCTTCAATGTGCGGCGCTGTTTCGATTTCCCAGACCGTCGGCGGATTTGTGCGCGGATCTGGTGAAACAGACACAGATGGCGGGCATTACGTTTGATTGTGTCATCTCACCGGCTCTGGGCGGTGTGTTGATGGGCTACGAAGTGGCGCGCCAGGCCAACGTGCCCAATATCTTCGCCGAGCGTGACGCCAGCAATGCCATGGCTCTGCGCCGGGGATTCGCCATCGAAGCGGGGCAGCGCACCCTGGTGGTCGAGGATGTCATCACGACCGGTGGATCCGTCAAAGAGGTGATGGCATTGGTGCAAGCCGCCGGTGGCATCGTGGCGGCAGTGGGGGCCATCGCCGACCGAAGCCGTGGCAAGGCTGATTTCGGAGTTCCGTTCTTCTCGCTGGTCCAACTGGACTTCCCGGCCTACGAACAGAGCCGCTGTCCACTCTGCGCAGCCGGAGTGCCGGTGGAAAAACCGGGCAGTAAGAAATAAAGGAAGGTGCGTTCGCTCCGGGACCGACCCGACCGCATGGTGGCGCGTGCCGAATTACCGACTGGACATCGCATATGTGGGGACCCGCTATGCCGGCTGGCAAATCCAGCCGGGGCGGCAGACCATCCAGGGAATCGTGCAGGCGGTCCTGGAATTGCTCTACGGAGAGCAAATCCACCTCGTGGGTTCGGGGCGCACCGACGCCGGTGCCCATGCCATGGGCCAGGTGGCCAGCTTCCGGGCCCCGGCCAGGCTTCCTGAGGAGCGCTTGCCGCTGATCCTGAACAGTCGACTCCCTGCTGACATCCGGGTATTGCGGGCGACCCGGGCGCCGGCCGCCTTCCATGCCCAGCGGTCGGCCCGGTCCAAGTTGTATCGGTATCAGGTGTTCAACGGCCGGATTCTCGATCCATTCCACGAACCCTACTACCACCGGGTGTTCCATACGTTGGATGTGGCCGCGATGGCCGAGGCCGCCGGCAGCTTCCTGGGCCGCCACGACTTCACATCGTTCTGCGCCCACGCCGACGCCGAGGAGGATCACGTCCGGGAAGTTTACCGGTGCGAGATCGCCAGACGGGGGCCGCGGATCACCTTTGCGGTCGAGGCCAACGGATTCCTGCACCACATGGTTCGGAACATGGTGGGCACGCTGCTCGAGGTAGGGCGGGGGAAGCGAACTCCAGCGGAAATCCCCGGCATCCTTGCCGTCAGGGACCGGCGGCGCGCGGGACCCACCGCCCCGGCCTGCGGCCTGTTTCTGGTCCGCGTCTGGTACCGCCGGCGGTCTGACGGAGCCCCGCCGGAATGTGATTGATCGGGCGGACCTGTTAGAGTATAAAGATTCAGTTTGAGCCACCCCGGACTGTATGGATTAGGTGGCGGTTACGAATCGCCGGAGGATTGATTGATCGGCTACCTCAAGGGTACGCTCAGGGATAAAAAACCGGAAGTCCTGTTATTGGACGTCCATGGGGTGGGCTACCGGGTGCATATACCGCTGTCCACATTCTATCTGCTCCCGGGACCGGGCGAAGAGATGGAGCTGCTCGTGCACACGCATGTCCGCGATGACCAGATCACCCTGTTCGGTTTCAGCCGCCAGGAGGAGTTGGATATCTTTCGCGCCATCACCTCGGTGCGCGGCTGTGGGCCCAAGATCGCCCTGACGGTGCTCTCGGGGATGGAGCCCGAAGCCGTTCTGGAGAGCTTGACCTCCGCCGATGCGGCGCGCCTGGCCACCGTGCCCGGCATCGGCAAGAAGACGGCTGAGCGGCTGATTTACGAGCTGAAGGAGAAGCTGTCCCGCTACCTGAGCACCCGGCCAGCCGCGGAGTCCGGAGCGGAGAGCCAACCGCCGCCTGCGCTCATGGACGACCTGCTCTCGGCCCTGGTCAACCTCGGCTATCCCAAGGCCCAGGCCGAGAAAGCCGTGCAGCAGGCGTACCGGGACCAGCCCGAGGCGGCGTTCGAGATCCTCCTCCGTAAGTCCTTGCGGCACGTCATGAAGCGGTAACATGAAAGAAATCCGCGGTATCTTCAATCCCAACCGCACCGAGGAGGAACTCCTCGAGGTGCAGCTCCGGCCCCGGGCGTTTGTCGATTACATCGGCCAGCGCAAGGTGACCGAGAACGTCGGGATTGCCATCGAGGCGGCCAAGGGTCGCAAGGAAGCGCTGGACCACACCCTCCTGTATGGCCCTCCCGGCCTGGGCAAAACCACGCTGGCTGTGGTTATCGCCAGCGAGATGGGGGTGAACCTCCGCACGACGTCCGGTCCGGCCATCGAAAAGAAGGGCGACCTGGCGGCCATCCTGACCAATCTCGAGCCCATGGACATCCTGTTCATCGACGAGATCCATCGCCTGCACTCGACTATCGAGGAAATCCTGTATCCAGCCATGGAAGATTCCTCCATCGATCTGATCATCGGGGAGGGGCCCTCGGCCCGTTCCGTGCCCATCCCGCTGCCGCCGTTCACCCTGATCGGCGCCACCACCCGGCTGGGGCTGCTCACCGCGCCCCTGCGCGCCCGGTTCGGCATCGTCCACCGGCTGGAATTCTACGAGGACGACGACCTGTACATCATTCTGCAGCGCTCGGCCCGCATCCTGAACGTCCCGGCGACGGAGGACGGGCTGCGGGAGATCGCCCGACGGGCCCGCGGAACCCCGCGCATCGCCAACCGGTTGCTCAAGCGCGTCCGCGACTTCGTCCAAGTCCGTTCCCACGGCACCATCGACCGCGACAATGCCTGTGCCGCCTTCCGCATGCTGGATGTGGATGACAGCGGCATGGACGATGTCACCCGCCATCTCATCGAGGTGATCGTGGACAAGTTCGGCGGCGGTCCGGTGGGCATCAACACGCTGGCCGCCGCCACCGAGGAAGAGAAGGATACCATCCAGGATATCTACGAACCGTTCCTGATTCAGAAGGGATTCCTCGACCGGACACCCCGGGGGCGCGTGGCTACCGCACTGGCCTACCGCTACCTGGACCGACCCGTGCCGGCCGGCTTACCCGACAATCAGAAAAAACTGTTCGAGAGGTGACGCCCATGGCCGGCCCCTCGCTGTTCCTGATCGACACCATGAGTCAGGTGTACCGGGCGTTTTTCGCCATCCCGACGCTCAGCACCACCGATGATTTTCCCACCAACGCGTTGTACGGTTTTGTGAGCATGCTGAACCGGATCGTCGCCCAGCACCATCCCGATTACATGGCGGCGGCAGCCGAATCCCGGACCCCGACTCGGCGGCATGAGGCGTTCAGCGGCTACAAGGCCACCCGCAAACCCATGCCGCCCGAGCTCGCCCTGCAGCTACCGTTTATCGACGAGCTGTGCGCGGCGTTCCGCGTGCCGATCCTGCAGCAGGACGGCTTCGAAGCGGACGACATTCTGGCCACTCTGGCCGATCGCGGCCAGGCCGAGGGGTTCACGGTCAGCATCGTCACCTCGGACAAGGACATGTACCAGTTGGTGGACGATCGCGTCACCGTCCTGGACACCAAGGCGGACATCGCGTACGGTCCGCAACAGGTGCTGGAGAAAATGGGCGTGAAGCCGGATCAGGTGGTGGACCTGCTGGCGCTCATGGGCGACACGTCGGACAACATCCCCGGAGCGCCCGGGATCGGCCCGGTGAACGCCCGGAAGCTGCTCAATGCCTTCGGCGACCTGGATACCTGCTACCGGTGCCTCGAGGAGGTGGAGCCGAAGCGCATCCGCGAAATCCTCCGCCAGCACCGCCAGCAGGTGCTCGATTCCCGGGCGCTGGCGACGCTGGACCGCCGGGTGCCCGTGCGGTGGGAGTGGGGCGACCTGCGCACCGGAACACCCGACTTGGAACATCTGCGCGATCTGTTCACCCGGTTCGGTTTTCGCAGTCTGCTCAAGGAATTGCCGAGCCGGCCGGCGACTGCCGCGCCAACCGCGCGCCTGCTGGACGGTGGCGCCGAGCTGCGCCGAATGTGTGCCAGCCAACCACTCCTGCCCGTTGCGATGATGGTCTGGGGCCCCGATCGCGCGTTGGCGCAGTCGGCCGGGGATGCGGACATCCTGTCGTTGGACCGGCGGCGGGACCAGACGGCGATCCAGGCCTGGTTGGAGGGGCCGTCGTCGAAGCGCTTCCACGGCCTGAAACGGCTTGCGCTGGAGCACCAGCTTCCAGCCGGATTCGAGGGACATGTGGATGATGCCGAGCTGATCCACTATCTGCTCTGGCCCCATATCGAGGATCACTCCCTGGAGCGGATCGCGTTGGAACTGAGCCGGAGCGTCCCCCCGGCAGCCGAGAGCGAGCCGCTTCTGGTCGAGCCGCTGGCGGCGCGGCTGGAGGTCATTCACGCGGCCTGCGCCGAGTGGTTGCCGCGGCTGGAGGAGGCCGGACTGGGAACCATCTACCGTGAGGTGGAGCTGCCGCTCCTGCCCATCCTGGCCGGCATGGAACGCACGGGAATCCTGCTCGACGTGCCCTGGCTCGAGTCTCTATCCGCTGAACTGGCCGGCCGGATCGTCCGGCTGGAGAATGAAATCTATGCGCTGGCCGGCGAGGAATTCAATATCAACTCGCCGAAACAGCTCGGCGAGATTCTGTTCGACAAGCTCCAACTCCCCTCGTCCAAGAAAACGAAGAAGACGAAATCGTACTCCACCGGGGTTGAGGTGCTGGAGTCGCTGGCCCCGCTGTACCCGCTGCCGGCCCGCATCCTGGACTACCGGCAGCTGACCAAACTCAAGTCCACGTATGTGGACGCGCTGCCGCCGCTGGTCGATCTTGCGACGGGACGTCTGCACACCACGTTCAACCAGACCGTCGCGGCCACCGGTCGCTTGTCCAGCACCAATCCCAACCTCCAGAACATCCCCATCCGCACCGAGGAGGGGCAGAAGATCCGGCGGGCGTTCGTCGCCCCGCCCGGCTGGCGTCTCGTGTCGGCTGATTACTCCCAGATCGAGTTGCGGATCATGGCCCACCTGAGCGGCGACGAGTTGCTGCTGGCCGCCTTCCGCGGCGGCCAGGACGTGCACACCCAGACGGCCCGCGACGTGTTCGGTGCCGCCGCCGAGGCCAATCCGGCCGAATACCGGCGCCGGGCGAAGATCATCAACTACAGCATTCTCTACGGGAAGAGCGATTTTGGTTTGGCCCAGGATCTCAAGATTCCCCAGCGCGAGGCGAAGGCCTTCATCCAGTCGTACTTCGCCACGTATCCCGGCGTGCGGCGCTGGCTGGACGAGAATCTGACGGATGCCGTCTCCTCCGGTGCGGTGCGCACCATGTTCGGCCGGATCCGGCCCATTCCCGAACTCCGGAACTCCAATTGGAACGTCCGCAGCACGGGCGAGCGCATCGCGGCCAACTCACCGATCCAGGGCGCTGCAGCCGACATCATCAAGCTGGCGATGATCCGGTTGGCCCGACGCCTGGAGGGCAGCGGCCTGCAGGCCCGCCTGTTGCTCCAGGTGCATGACGAACTCCTGCTGGAGTGTCCCGTGGAGGAGGTCGATCGCCTCCGCGGCATCCTGCGTGAGGCCATGGAGGGCGTGGCGCCGCTGAAGGTGCCGCTGGTCGTGGACATCCACGACGGCGCGAACTGGCTGGAGGCCAAATAGGCACCCCATGCGCTTCACCGACGATTCACTGGCCAACCTGGAACTCGGCCGGCTGCTGGAGCTGCTGGCGGGCCTGGCCACCTTTGAAGGCGGCCGGCGGGACATCGCCGCACTGGCGCCACTGGCCTCGGCGGAGGAGCTGAAGCGGATTCACATGCTGGTTGGCGAGATCCGCCAGGGGCTGGAACGCGGCGAGGGATTCAACTTCAGCGGCTTGGGCGACGCACGATCGGTGCTGAATCTCCTGGATGTCGAGGGAATCGTCCTGGAGCCGGGCGATATCCTGGTGATCCACCAGCTCATGACCGTCGCGGCTGAGACGGCCCGGGCGTTGAACGCAGTGGAGGATCCGGAGTCGCCGCTGCGGGAGCTGGGCGGCAGCTTCCCGGTGCTCCACTCCACGATCCGGCTCATCGAGGACAAGCTCGATCCCAGCGGCGAAGTGCCCGATCGCGCGTCACCGGAGCTGGCCACCGTGCGGCGCCAGCTGCGGGACCTCAACGAAAGCATCCAGCAGGCATACGCCCGCATCCTGGACCGGGCGGCCCGACAAGGCCTTCTCCAGGACAGCTACGTCACCGTCCGCAACAACCGCTACGTCATCCCGGTGAAGTCGCAGGGGCAGGGCGCCATGGAGGGGATCGTCCACGGCACCTCTTCATCCGGATTGACGGTGTTTCTGGAACCGTTCGACATGGTCTCCCACAACAACCGGTTCATCGGCCTGCGCGACCGGGAGCAGGAGATCGTCCAGCAGATCCTGGCCCAGCTCACCGAAGTGCTGCGGGCGAGCCGGGACGACCTGGAACGCGCCTGGGAACTCCTGGGCGTCGTGGACAGCCTCACGGCGCGAGCCCGCTTCGCCGTCCGTTTCCGGGCCATCGCCCCGTTGCTGGACACCGGCTGCTACCTCGTGCTGGAGGAAGCCAGGCACCCGCTGCTCGAGGACAGCCTCGTCCCGCAGGGCCGCACTGTGGTGCCCATCAGCCTGACACTCACTCCTGCCGAATCGTGCCTCATCATCTCGGGTCCGAACACCGGCGGCAAGACGGCGGCGCTCAAAACCGCCGGGTTGCTGGCCCTCATGGCGCTGAGCGGCATTCCGGTGCCCGCGAAGCAGATGGAGTGCGCCGTGTTCACCCGCGTGTTCGCGGTGATCGGCGACCAGCAGTCGCTGACCGACGACCTGAGTACCTTCGCCTCCCACGTCCTGAGCCTCAAACACATGCTCGACCATTACCGTCATCCGGCGTTGCTGCTGGTGGACGAGATCGGCACCGGAACCGACCCGGAGGAGGGCGCGGCGGTGGCCATGGCCGTACTCGATCACTTCCAGCGGTTGCGGGCGCCCCTCATCGCCACCACCCACACCCAGGCGCTCAAGGAATACGCGCTGACCACCACCGGCGTGGTCACCGCCGCGGTGGAGATCCATCCCGACACGCTGGAACCCACGTACCACCTGCACCTGGGCGCTCTCGGGAGCAGCCGCGGCCTCTTTATCGCACGGAAGCTGGGCCTGCCCGAGCCGGTGGCGGCCGACGCCAACCGGCGCCTGTCCGGCGGCCGGCAGCTCAGCGAGGAGGTGATGGCCCGACTCAACGAGCTGGTCCGGAAGCGGGAAGCCGAGCTGGCCGATATCACCCGGCTCAAGCACGAACAGATCCTCCGCAAGATCCATCTGGAACGCCAGGCCGAGGAGCGGAAGCGGTCCGTGATGCAGGAGCTCCGGCAGGAGTTCGACTCGGTGCGCCGGCAGTTCGAGGCGGAAAAGAAAGCCCTGTTTGAAGAGGTGCAGCGGCAGGCGGGTGCCGCCCTGGCCGCCGACCGGATGCAGCGGCGGGCCGAGCGGCTCCTTGACGCTGTGGAGCGGAGGCTGGAACCGGTGATCCAGGATGTGCCCGCGGCGAGGCGGCCGGCGTTGCGCCCCTTGTCGGCCGGCGAACTGGCCGTCGGCATGGCGGTCTATGTGGAGCCGCTGCATACGGCGGCCACCGTGCTTGACTGCGGACGCGACGGCGCGCTGGTCCAGGCCGGCGACAAACGGGTTCGCGTCCCCGTCGCCTGGTTATGCCGGCGGGAGGAGTCCGCGGCGCCATCGCCGCCGGCCGAGACGGCGCCGCCGCGTCCGGCTGCAGCCGACGAGGCGGCAGACGACACGCCCGCTGCCACCGAGCTGCATGTGATCGGCCGGAGCGCAGAAGACGCCCTGGCCGAGTTGGACCGGTTCCTGGACTTGATGTTCCGCCAGGAGCAGCGAAAAATATCGGTGATCCACGGCATGGGGCGCGGCATTCTCCGGGCGGCCATCCATCGCCGCCTGCGTGAGACACCGTTCGTCCGGCATTTTTACCACCCGCCGTACGCCGAAGGCGGGGAGGGGAAGACCATCGTCGAACTGGATGTCTGATCCAAATTTCTCTTTACTTTTTGACCTGATTTTCATAAAATCTCTGATCTTTTGCCCGGCGGGCGGAGCCAGGCGTCACCCATGCGCATTTCGTCCCAGTTCGTCCAGCAGTTGAAGCACACCCTCAACATCGTCGAGGTGGCTGGGAATTTCCTGAAATTGACCCGCAAAGGCAAGAATTACTTCGCTCTCTGCCCCTTCCACACCGAGAAGACACCCAGTTTTTCCATCAACGAACAACTCCAGAGCTACCATTGCTTCGGCTGCGGCAAAGGCGGCGACGTGATCCAACTGGTGATGGAACTGGAAAACCTCACCTACTCCGAGGCCATCCATTTTCTGGCGGACCTGGCCCATCTCCGGGTGCCGGCGCTGGACCCGGCCGAGGAGAAGCGGTACCGCGACCGGGAGCACCTGCAGACGGTGATGGCCGAGGCGTCCAAGTTTTACCAGCGCTGCCTGAAGGACCCGGAGGGTGCCGGCGCGCGCGATTATCTCGCTGGGCGCCAGATCGCACCCGGCACGATCCAACAGTTCATGCTCGGGTTCGCACCCGGCGACGGCCAGCGGCTGGTGAGTTACCTGCGCGGTCTGGGCATACGGGAGGCGCTGGCCCAGCAGGCCGGGCTGGCCCGTGTTTCCGAAGTCACGCAGCGCAGCTATGACCTGTTCCGCAGCCGCCTCATCGTCCCCATTCAGGACATGCACGGCCGCGTCATCGCCTTCGGCGGACGGATCCTCGGTGAGGGCGAACCGAAATACCTGAATTCTCCGGAAACCCCGCTTTACCAGAAGGGCTATCATCTGTTCGGCCTGGGACATGCCCTGAAGGCGATCCGGCAGGCGGACCTGGCCATCCTGGTCGAGGGCTACTTCGACATGATCGTGCCCTTCCAGGCCGGGGTCGAGAACGTGGTCGCCTCGCTGGGCACCGGCCTGACTCCGGCCCAGGTCAAGCTGCTGGGCCGGTTCACCCGCAACATCGTGATCTGCTTCGATCCCGACGCCGCCGGAGCCAATGCCGCCTTCCGTTCGGTGGAGCTGTTTCTGGAGAACGAGTTCGACTGCCGGGTCGCCACCCTGCCCGGCGGACATGATCCCGACACGTTCGTGCTGAAACATGGGGCCGATTCGTTCCGGGACGCGATCAAACAGTCACTCCCGTTTCTGGATTTCCAGCTCCACCACAAGCTGCAGGCCGCCGGTGCCGACCTGTCGGTGGAGCGGAAAGTGAAGATCCTGGAGAGCATGTTCCCCTTCCTGGCCCGCATCCAGCAGGAACCGGTCCGTTCGAATTATCTGGCCGGCTGGGCGGACCGCCTGGGTATCCATCGGGACGCGCTGTTCAACCAGTACAACACCTTCGCCCGCTCGCGGAAAGTGGACAAAGCCGCGGTGGCTCAATACAGTCAGTCTCCCCTGACCGCGGCCGAGACCGAACTCATCAATTTTGTGCTGCATTTTCCCGAGATGGCACCGAAAATATTTTCTGGTGTTGCTGTAACTTTTGAGGGTTTGACGACATCTAACATCCTGACCTGTATTGCGCAGCAGGTGCATGAGGGGGAGTCCTTCCGCTTGGCTGAAATCGAAGACATGCTCACCGAAGCCGACCGCACCCTGTTGCATCAAATGATGTCGCGCGCGACAACCGTGGTTTCCGAAACCGAAGCTGTCAACTGTCTACAGTCGTTGCGCCAGCGGTCACTCGAAAGGGAGCTTGAACGACTGACGGCAGAGTGCCAGCAGGCTGAGCAGTCCGGCGATATGGACCGTTGCCGCGATATCCTGGAGCAGCGGAAACGAATCATCATGCAACTCAATAAATGACGGAGGAGGCGCACTTGTCTCTCGAGGATAAATTTGATGAAGTCCGGCAGCTGATCTCCCGCGGCAAAGAGAAGGGTTTTCTCAGCTACGAGGAGGTCAACGACCTGCTGCCCAGCGAACTCAGCTCGTCCGAGGACCTGGACGACCTGTTCGATCTGTTCGGTTCCAACGGCATCGAGCTGATCGAAGGCGCCAAGGCTTATGCGGACGGCATGATGGCGGACGGAAAGGGATACGGTGGCGGCGACGACGCTGAAGGCGCCGCCGAAGCCGTGGAGAAGACCAACGACCCGGTCCGGATGTACCTGCGCGAAATGGGCACCGTCCCCCTGCTCAAGCGTGAGGGCGAGATCGAGATCGCCAAGCAGATTGAGCGAGGCCAGAAGATGGTGCTCAAGGCGCTGTCGCGCTCGTCCATCGTCGTGCACGAAATGATGGACCTCCAGGAGGTCCTGCAGGGCAATCCGGGCAAACTCAAGGATATCGTCAACCTCAATGACGACGAGTACTCGGACGAGCTGCTGGCTGAAAAATACCGCGAGACCGTCACCCGCATCGAGGAGGTGGGTGAACTTGAGGCGAAGGCCAACAAGATCCTGGCTCAGCTCAGCAAGCCGGGACTCACCACCCGCCGCGAGCGCCTCCTGGCCCTGAAGCTGGCCCGCTACAAGATTCCCATCGCCCGGATCATTCGCGAGCTCGACTTCGCCAACATGCAAAAGGAGAGCTTCCGCACCAGCGTGCTCAGCGTCAAGCTGCAGATCGACGAGCTGGAGCGGGAAATCGAGGTGTACAAGCGCCGGCTCAACCGGACGGACAAGGAACACATCAAGGCCGACCTCCGCCGGAACATCAAGCGCGTCCAGAAGAAGATGCGCGCCATCGAGCTGAAGTACAACACCGGCCGCGAAGAGATCAAACGGACCTTGGACAGCATTCACCAGGGCGAGATCATGGCCAACGACGCCAAGAGCCGCCTCGTGGAGGCCAACCTGCGCCTGGTGGTGTCCATCGCGAAAAAGTACACCAACCGCGGCCTCCAGTTCCTCGACCTGATCCAGGAAGGGAACATGGGGCTGATGAAGGCCGTGGACAAGTTTGAATACCGGCGCGGGTACAAGTTCTCGACCTACGCCACGTGGTGGATCCGCCAGGCCATCACGCGCGCCATCGCCGACCAGGCCCGCACCATCCGCATCCCCGTCCACATGATCGAGACCATCAACAAGCTGATTCGCACCAGCCGCACGCTCGTGCAGGAGTACGGGCGGGAGCCCACCTGCGAGGAGATCGCCAAGAAGATGGGCATGCCGGTGCAGAAGGTGCGCAAGGTTTTGAAAATCGCCCAGGAGCCCATCTCCCTCGAGACGCCCATCGGCGAGGAAGAGGATTCCCACCTGGGCGATTTCATCGAGGACAATGCCGTGATGAGCCCGTCCGAAGCGGTGATCAACCTGAATCTCAAGGAACAGACGATGACGGTGCTCCGCACGCTGACCCCGCGCGAATCCGAGGTCATCAAGATGCGCTTCGGTCTCGGGGACGGCAGCGAGCACACGTTGGAGGAAGTCGGCAAAAAGTTCAACGTCACGCGCGAGCGCATTCGGCAGATCGAAGCCAAGGCGCTGCGGAAGCTCCGCCATCCGTCGCGGAGCAAGAAACTGCGGCCGTTCCTCAACTCCTGAGCGCCGACCGCAGGAGTTGACATCGGCTCCGTTTTGGGGCATAACGGACGCGTTTCCCGGGGCCCATAGCTCAGTTGGTCAGAGCTACCGGCTCATAACCGGTTGGTCCCAGGTTCGAATCCTGGTGGGCCCACTCACTCTTCACTAACGGGGTTGTTTTGCATCGCGACATCAGCCGATTATGGGATCTTCAAACCATCGATTTGAAGATCACGGAACTGCAGCACGAGGTGGAGCGCATACCCATCCGGCGGGCCGAGGTGGACGGCGAGATCGCCAAGCTCGGCGACCTATCGGCGCGTGCCGATGAAGGGGTGAAGGAGCTGGAGCGCCGCATCCGGGCGGAAGAGAAGGAAGTCGAGTCGTTGCGGACTCGCCAGACCCGGTTGAAGCAGCAGCAAATGGAAGTCAAGAAGAACGAGGAATACCGGGCTATTCTGGAAGAGATCGGCTACGTGGACAAGCAGATCGGCGAGAAGGAAGATTTCATCCTTGACCTCATGGAGCAGGTTGATGTAGCGCGCCGTGAGGCCGCTGAGACCGCTCGCCGCTTGCGCGAGGACAGCGCCCGGCTGGCGCAGGAAAGCAGCCGGTTGGACGACGCGGCCCGCTTCCTGCAGGACGAGTCGGAGAACCTGAAGCGGCGTCGGGAAGGGACACTCGGCAGCGTGCCCGCCGACATGCTGCGGATCTACACCAAGCTGGCCAACGGCCTGGGTGGCATCGCGGTGGCGGAGGTCCGGGAAGAGATCTGCCAGGTTTGCCACGTCCGGCTGCGACCTCAGGCCTACCAGGAGTTGCGCACCACCGACAAGTTCATGCAGTGCGAGAGCTGTTCGCGCATCCTCTACTGTCAGAACGGCTGATCACCCGAGCCGGGGGCGGGCACCCCGCCTCCTCAACCGTCGCAGCACTCCTAGATTCATCCGGTCAGCGTCACCGTCGTCGGTTTTTTCCGTTTCGATGACTCCCGGCACGGTCAGCAGGCGCGGATCATTGAGGAACAGCCGGAAAGCGCCGAGGCCCAGCGCGCCCTGGCCGATGTGCGCGTGCCGATCCACCCGGGAACCCAACTCCCGCTTCGAATCGTTCAGGTGCAACGCCCGCAGGAATTCAAACCCCACCGTCCGCTCGAACGCGGCCATGGTGGCCGCGTACGATTCGGGGTCCCGGACATCGTACCCCGCCGCGAACAGGTGGCTGGTGTCCAGGCAGACGCCCAGACGCTCCGGCCGGTCCGCACCCGCCAGTATGTCGCGCAGCTGTTCCAGCCGATGGCCCAGCGAAGTGCCCTGGCCGGCCGTGTCCTCCAGCACCAGGCCCACGCCGGCGCCGGCGGTGCGCCGGATGATCGTCTGAAGCCCCTGGACGATGCGGCGGATTCCCGTCAATTCCCCGTCGCCGCCATGGGCGCCCGGGTGCAGGATGACGAACGGGAGCTCCAGCTCCGCGCACCGCTCCACCTCCTGCACCATGGCTTCGATGGACCGGCGCCGGATGGCGGCGTCAGCCGAGGCCAGGTTGACCAGGTAACCATTGTGGGCGAAGACCGGGTCGATCCGGGTGGTGCGGCGCAGCGCCCGGAACTCACGCACGGCGTCCGGCTCCAGCCGTTTGCCCACCCACCGGTTGTTGTTTTGGGTGAAGATCTGAACTGTCTCGCATCCCACGGCGGCTCCGCGGGACAGAGCGAGGCCGATTCGTCCGGCGATGGACATGTGGGCGCCGAGCTTCACCGCTACGCCCTCATCCGGCTTGGATTTCGACGCTTCGGCCGGCGGCGCGGACCACGCCGCCGATGGATGCGTGGAACGGCGTGTGCCGGCCCTGTCCCACGATCTCGCCGGGGAGCACGCGCTGACCGGCGGTCACCGCCGGTTCGGCGCTGCCGCCGCCGAATTCAGCCAGATCGATCCGGACATGATCCACGCCGGCCGCCGGGCCGCAGAAGGCGTTCGCCGTGTCGTAGCGCGCCAGGTCCAGCCGCGCCATCACATACCGGATAGGCAATCCCTTGCGATGATAGTCGGGGTGAAGCGCGTAAACCGCCTTGCCCCGTTTGGCGGACGGGGCCAGCTTCCGCTTCATGGCGCCGATCAGCCGCCGTGGCGTGATCCGAAGCGGGCAGGCGATGAGCGAACAGACGCCGCACTCGCAACAATACCAACCGATGTGGTCGGCGTCTGCCGGCTGCGTGAGCACCTGCGGGGCCCGCCGCATGAGCAGGTGCGGCTGGATGTCGTGGCCCAGCAGGTAGCGGGGGCACATCTCGGTGCAGGCGAAGCACTGGTCGCAGACCGACATGGACACCCGCGCGGCGCGCTCCAGCGACTGGACACGCTCTTCGACCGCGGGATTCTGCGCCGGCAAGACCAGGATGCCGCTGGTGGTTTTGCGAATGCCGTAGTCCAACTCGACCAGTTCGCCCATCATCGCGCCGCCGGCCAGAAAACGGGGCTCGGGGCAGGTGACGCCGCCCGATTGTTCCAACAGATGCGCCAGAGGGGTGCCAATGGGGGCCTCGAACGTCGACGGCTTGGCCACGGCGCCGGCGATGGTGACGAAACGGTGAGTCACGGGACGGCCGTCCAGTGCGTCGTAGATGTGCGCCAGTGACTGGACGTTTTGGACCAGGCAGCCCACCGCCGGGGGGATGCCGCCCTGCGGCACGATGCGTCCCGTAGCCGATTGGACCAGCAAATGCTCGTCACCCGACGGATATACATCGGGGAGCTCCAGCATGCGGAAGCCCGGGTACGCCGCCGCCAGCCGCGCCAGGTGCTCCCGCAGGCGCCGCCGCTTCTTCTTCACGGCCACGGCAACATCGCGGATGCCGAGCAGACCGCGGATCACGTCCGCGGCGGCCAGCACTTTGTCCCCGTAATGAAGGAGGCAGTAGTAGTCCGCGTGGAGCAGGGGCTCGCATTCCGCCCCGTTGAGGATCAGCGTGTCCGCGCCCGGCGCGCCCTCCAGCTTGCGCCACGCGGGGAAGCCCGCGCCTCCGGCGCCCACCACCCCGGCCGCCCGGACGCGCGCCACCAGATCGCGGAGCTGCTCGTCGCTAGTCTTTTTGGATGATGTCCAGGAAGTATTTGGCTTCATACATGTTGGCGACGAACTTGCGAGGAGGAACCAGCATGGCTGCGGCCGTATCCTCTTTGAGACACTCCTTGTCCACAAGGATGTAGTCCTTGTTCAGGAAGGGAATCCGCAGCGCCGGGGAAAGCCCGAGAAAATTTTGGATATGCTTGCCCTGCACCTGGGGGTAGACCAGGTTGATGATTTCACGATCATCGGTCATGGGGGACGTGTCAATGAAGTTCTTCACCATCATGTTGATCCATTTGGTGTTGGTGCACAGCTCCAAGGTGTTGATCACGTGCGGCTTTTCCACGATCAAGTAAGTGGCTGACTCGATGTCCGTATTGTTGTAAAACGTGCGGCCGATCAGGTAATGGCCGCGCAGCGAGTAGATCTTGCTCTTCTGGAACGCAACTTCGTCCAGCGACGCCACCGAGTACTTCTTCAGATCGACCTTGATGATGTGCTTCTTCATCTCGGGATCTTCTTTGACCGCCGTGATGGCCTTGTCCTCGGGGATGACGATGTTGTTCAGCCGGTCGAAGATGGTGTACACCTTCTCGAAATGGAAAATCTGGAAACCCACGTCCAGATTGGTTTTCATGCGATCGGCCAGGCCGGCGTCGGCCTGGGCGGGATTCTCGCGGATGAACTGCGTGTTGGACATGGTGCCGCCGAGGAACGACGGGTCCCGGAGAGGGGTGCGCTCCAGCGGCCGGGTTTTGCCCTTGTCGTCCGGATACAGGATGTCGTAGAAAAACTCCTCCACGGATGAAAACGTGTGGATCAGCTTGGTCTTGTCCAACACCAGCATGTCGTAACGGGTGGGTTTGAGGTAGTTGTAGAACGAGTTGATCAGCACCTTGATGTTTTTTTTGGCCAGGACATCCTTGATGATCATCCCGCTGAGGATGAGGTAGGGATTCAGGTACGCCTGGTAGATCCGCGCATCGATATTGCCCGGCATCGGGTCGACTTTCTTCGCAAACAAGGCGATCTTGGTCTGTGGCAGCAGGTCGTGGTTGGAGTCGGAATTGTCGTAGAAAATGATGTGGTATTCCGCCCTGGAATCCGTTTCTTGAACCATGAATTCCCCATTGAGTGCGTTATTTGTCAAATTATACCCGATCCAGGAATCCAAGCCAACAGATTTTCCCCGGCAAGTGCCGGATGTGCTTCAAAAATATATGGCCTTGCGTTGCGGCGGTGGTATAATGGCCAGCCTGCTAGTCGTGTTGAGATGATGGGTGGCGCAATCGTGGAGCCGGGACATCGCCCCGGCCGGGACTGGTTCGGCGGATAATCCAGCGGGTCACACGAGTGGGCATGTCGCTGAAAAAGCTCTTCCAGGTCAAATCCCTCGACCAGATCCTGGTTGACGCCGAGAAACCGGAATACCGGTTGAATCGGGCGCTGGGTCCGGTCCACCTCATCATGCTCGGGATCGGCGCCATCATTGGTGCCGGCATTTTCGCCACCATCGGCACCGCCGCGGCGGGCGACGCCTACCGGCCCGGGGCGGGGCCCGCCCTGATGATCTCGTTCATTATCACCGCGGTCGTCTGCGGGTTCACGGCGCTCTGCTACGCCGAGTTCGCATCGATGGTCCCCATCTCCGGCTCCGCCTACACATACTCCTACGTCACCCTGGGCGAGATCGTGGCCTGGATCATCGGCTGGGACCTGATCATCGAGTACGCGGTGGGCAATATCGCCGTGGCTATCAGTTGGGCGAACTATTTCAAGACCCTGCTGCGCGGACTCGGCGTCATCATCCCCGACTGGCTCTCCATGGATTATCGGACCGCCGCCCGCATCGTCGATGCGGCGGGGCAATCGACCGTGTTCCGGGACGCGCCCCACGTGTTCGGAATTCCCATCGTCTTCAATCTGCTGGCCGTGCTCATCGTGGCGGCCATTTCCGTCGTGCTGGTGACGGGGATCCGCGGCAGCGCCCGTTTCAACGCAATCATGGTGGGGATCAAGATCCTGGTGCTGTCCTTCTTCATCGTAGTGGGGCTGAAGTGGGTCCAGCCGGAGAACTGGGCCCCGTTCGCGCCGAACGGCTGGGCGGGCATCAGCGCGGGCGCGGCCATCGTCTTCTTCGCGTACATCGGTTTCGACGCGGTGTCCACGGTCGCCGAGGAAACCCGCAATCCGAAGCGCAACCTGCCCATCGGCATCATCGGCTCGCTGATCCTCTGCACGTTTTTCTACGTGATCGTGTCCGCCGTCTTCACCGGCCTGATCTCCTACCCGGATCTCCGGACCAAACTGGCCACGGAGCAGGCCGAGCCCCTCACCATGGCCCTGGAACACGCCATCCCCCACCTGGGCTGGGCGGTGGGCATCGTGGCGCTGGGATCGGTGATCGCCCACACGGCGGTTCTGCTGGTGTTCCAGATGGGCCAGCCTCGCATCTTTTTCTCCATGGCCCGGGACGGGCTGCTTCCCGCCATGTTCCAGAAGGTCCACCCCCGCTTCCGCACCCCCCACGTGGCCACCCTGATGACGGGTGCCTTCGTCGCATTCTTCTCGGCCATCGCCAGCATCGACGAGATGGTGGACCTGACGAACATCGGCACGCTGTTCGCGTTCATCCTGGTGTGCAGCGGCATCATTGTGCTCCGCAAACGCGATCCCGAACGGGCGCGGTCGTTCCGGGTGCCGGGCGGGTGGGGCTGGACGATCGGGCTCTACATCGCCTTCGCTCTCGGCCTGTCGCTCTTCGCGTTTTCGATCCCGACCAAGCTGATCATCCTCGGGGTGACAGCCGTGGTATTCGTCTTGGCGCGGAATTACATCTTCCCCGTGCTGGGAATCATTTCCTGCCTGTACCTGATCTACTATCTCCCCCCCACCTCGTGGCTTCGTTTCGCCGCCTGGCTGAATTTCGGCTTTGTGATCTACGCCGGCTACGGGGTCATCCATTCTCGCCTGCGCGGACGCGCCGTCAGCGAAGAGCCGGCCGCCCATGACCGATACACGGCGCTCACCGGAGCTATCCTCGGTCTGGTGGGAACGGTGCTGCTGCTGGTGACCCGGGGGCTGGACATCATCATGGTCGCATTCCAGGCGATCCGGGGCCCCGAGGGATGGGCGCGGTTTCAGGAGGCCGCCAGCCATATCCAAAGCCTCGATGCCTGGTTGCAGTCGTCCTGGTTCCTGACCGCGCCCCTGATGCTGAACACCTTTGTGCTGGGCCCCCTCTCCCTGCGGCGTGCCTGGCGGTCCCGTCAGGCGGAGACTCCCGGTGCGGGCTGGTCGTCCGGCACCCTCGCCATCGGGCTTAGCCTGCTGTTGCTGGCGTTGGGCACCGCCTACCTGATCGCCATGCTGGTGCACAGCACGGCATAGCGCGGAGAGACAACCTGTCGGAGCTGAATCCAAATCCAAACCAGAAGGCGCACGCATGTCCATCGAGGTGGTCTATACACATGACGATTTTGACGGCATCGGTTCGGCCGCCATCTTCGCCCATCATTTCCGACCGGCGGCGATCCGCTTCACGTCGCCGAAGCGCCTGGCCGAAGAGCCGGTGGGCGAGCGCGACGCCGTGCTGGACCTGCCGTATGCCCGGCGGTGCGCCGTCTGGTTCGACCACCACGAACAGAATTTCGACGAACCGGGCTACCTTGGCATTGATCCCGCCAGCCTGCCGGGATTGAGACAGCCGGCCCCGTCGTGCGCGCGGGTCATCCTGAACTGGTACCAAGCCGAAGGTGTCGCCTATCCGGATCATTTTGCCGAGCTAGTGGACGCCATCGACAAGTTCGACGCGATGAGTTTCACCGACTTGGACGACTGGCTGCGGGTGACTTCCGGCCGGATGGTCAACGAGAGTCTGGTCCTGCCCAACGAGACACCGCGGGACCGTTTCCGCTATTATGCGTTTCTGGCGGACCTACTGGAACAGCGATCCCTGGCCGAGTGCGCCGCCGAACCAACCGTGGCCGCCCGCTATCGGGAGCGCAGCCGGCTCAGCGAGCAAAACCGCGACGTGTTGCGCAAGATCGGCCGGTTCGACCCCCGCGACCGACACCGGCGGCTGCTGCTGCTCGATTTCACCGGCCTCAAGTTCCAGCCCGCGGTGGACAAGAAGCTGGCGCTGATCGATCACCCGGACGTGGACTACGTCCTCAGCGTCTACCCCGTTTTCGAAAACAAGGTCAAGACGAATGCCGTCACGATTTCCATCGGGCGAAACTTCCTGCGGCCGGACGGGCGGCAGGTGGATTGGGGCGAGTATTTCGCCCAGAAGAACATCGGCGGCGGGCACCCGGACGCCGCCGGCGCCCGCCTTGACGCCCGCAACAAGCCGGAGCGCGACCGCCTGCTGGATGAGCTATTCCAGGAGATCATCCGGCGGGTGAACGAACCGCCCGACACGGGCGTCGCGGAGGGATCGTGAAGCCGGCCCGCGACACCCGTTGGCTCCTCGCTGCGGTGTGTCTGGCCGTAGGCGCCGCAGCCGGCTGTGTGATCTGGCTCGCCTCCGGCGACGATGCGCCCGCCCTGCCGGAAAGCGCCTACTGCTGGGGCGCCTTTCATGTGCACTCGTCGTTTTCCGACGGCCTGGGCACCTTGCCGGAGATTGCCGCCGCGGCGCGGGATCGGGGAATTTCGTTTGTGATCCTCGGTGATCACGGTTCGCCCAATCCAGCCGCCGGCGCTCTGGACCGCACCGTCGGTGGCGTCCGATTCTGCGGCGGATCGGAAACCAGCCATCCGGACGGTCATCTGCTGGTGGCCGGTTTGAACCGGATCCCCCGCTACGTTTTGCCGCCCTTTCCGCCGGACGCGATCGCTGACGTCCAGACCCTGGGCGGTTTCACGGTTCTGCTCTATCCCGAATGGAAGAAATTCAACTGGCGCTACTGGGAAGACGATTTCCACCCGCAAGGCATCGAGGTGCTGAATCTGTTCAGCGCCCTGCGTCAGGCCGAGGTCATCCAGCAGATCGACGTGCTGATGACCACCCCCTTTGGGGATTTTCACATCCTGCCGGCGCTGCGACGGCCGCAGGCGGAAATCCGCCGCTGGGACGAGTTGTTGGCGCGGGGGATGACATACGGTTTTTATGGCTTGGACCTCCACGGCGGATTCCGTTCGATTCTGGAACTGCCGGTGCGGGTGCCGTCGTACCGGCTGGGATTCGGATTGCTTGCGCTCGGCATCCGACGAACCGACGCTGGCGATCCGATGGCCGCCGTGCGACGGGGCAATTTTTTCTCGGTGATCCGCGCCGCGGCCGTGCCGGACCGGTTCGAGTTCTATGCACGGCAGGACGGGCTGACCATTCCGCCCGGCCGCATCGTGTCGGGCAGGACCGACCTGGAGATCGAGGTCGCGGTGTCCGGGTACGCTACCCGCACCGTCCTGTTCCGGGACGGCGAGCCCTTCCGCCAGACGGACGCAGGCCGGCTGGAACTGGCCGATGCGCCGGACGGCATGTACCGGGTGGAGGTGTACCTGCGGGACCATCCGTCACTGGCAATGGGGGTGCCGTGGATCTGTTCCAACCCCATCGGGATTGGTGACCGCTGGACGCATCCGCCGGTTGACGAAACCGCGCCGCCCGCCGCCCGGTCCGCCATCGACTGGAAGCGGTTCCGGGTGGAGACCGATACCGTCTCGCCGGCGACGCTCACCGCCGCGGGATCGGACGGCGAATTCACGTACACGCTCACCCGGCCGGACAACCCGGACAATCCCCGCTGGTGCGCGCTGGCGCTGCGGGAGCCGTTGGACTTGTCCGGCGGCCGGGGTGTCTACCTCGACGTCCGGTCCGATCCCGAGATGCGCTACAATCTGGAGCTCCGCAGCGGCGACCGCTGGTACTACGCCTCGTTCCGGGCAGGCCCGGATGGGGATGACCGGCCGGTGTGCATTCCGTTTCGGCGCTTCTACCGGGTGGGAGGCGGCCGCGAGCCCTTGCCGCTCGATGCGATCGACGGGTTGTTTGTCACCATCAGCAGTCAGAATGCGGTGGCTGGCTTTTCGGGCCGGCTCCACGTTCGGGAGATCGGCTGGTACCGCTGAGCCCACCGCCTCAGGATTCCAGTTGCTCGCGGGACAGCCTCCGGTATAATAGGGGCACATATGGAACCCGATTCCTTGCGGCAGCTCATCCAGGAAATCGTCCGGCGGGAGGTGGCGCGCGTTCAGGCGCCCGTTGCGCCCACTGCACCGGTGGTTTCCGCTGCGCCCGCCGCACCGCCACCGGCCGCAATTGCGAGCCCGGCATCGGCTCCGGCGCCGCCGTCCGCCGAGAACCGCCTGCGGGCGTTCCGCTTCGCGGGCAAGGTGCTCACCGCCGCCGACCTGGCGGAAATCGCCCCGCAGACGGATGTGGTGATCACACCGGGCACGATCGTCTCTCCCCTGGTTCATGACGTCGTCCGCGAGCGCCGGCTTCGGCTGCGCGTCGAGGGTGAAACCGGACGCCCCACCATCGCGGTGGGCTCCGACCACGGCGGTTTTGCGCTGAAGGAGGCGGTGAAACAATGGCTCCAGGAGTGGGGATATCCGTTCTTCGACTACGGCACCCACACCGACGGTGCCGTCGACTATCCGGAGTTTGCCCACAAGGTGGCCCGGGCCGTGGCTGACAACCACCAGGACCTGGGCATCATCGTCGACGGCGCCGGCATCGGCTCCTGCATCGCGGCCAACAAGGTGCCGGGGATCCGGGCCGCCCTCTGCTACGATGCCGCCACCGCCCGCAACAGCCGGGAGCACAACTACGCCAACGTCCTCACGCTCGGCGGGCGGATGCTCCAGGCGGCCGACGCGATGGCCGTCGTGCGCACGTGGCTGGAAACTCCGTATGGTGAGGAGCGGCATGCCCGCCGCGTCCGCCTGATCGGTGAGATCGAAAAAAAGTACCTCAAGGACTGAGCCATGAAGCCTGTTCCCGACCTGAACCGCCTGGTCGACCGCATCACGGACGAGGTGATGCGGGAGCTGGCCCGACGCGCCGCCGGGCCGGCCGCTTCACCGGCCACCGCCGGCGGACCGCAACCGGCGACTTTGGCGGGCATGATCGACCACACCATCCTGAAACCGGATGCGATGCGCGACGACATCGTCAAACTGGCCCGCGAGGCCCTGCAGTACGGATTCGCCGCGGTCTGCGTGAACGCCTGCTGGGTGCCGCTGGTGGCCGAGATCCTGCGGGGTTCCGCGGTCAAGACATGCGCGGTGGTCGGCTTTCCCCTCGGGGCGATGGTGACGGAGCTGAAAGTCGCGGAAGCGCGCCGGGCGATCGCAGACGGCGCCGCCGAAATCGACATGGTGATCAACGTGGGATCGCTCAAGGGCGGCGAGCCGGATTTCGTTGAGAGCGACATCCGGGCTGTCGTGCAGGCGGCGCGGGAACAAGGCGCCATCGTCAAGGTCATCCTGGAGACGTGCCTGCTCTCCCGGGACGAGAAAGTCACCGCCTGCCTGCTGTCCAAAAAGGCCGGGGCCCAGTTTGTCAAGACGTCGACGGGTTTTGCCTCCGGCGGCGCCACGGTGGCCGATGTCCGGCTGATGCGCGAGACGGTCGGTGACGCCCTGCAGGTGAAGGCCTCGGGCGGCATCCGGAACTACTCCACGGCGGTGGAGATGATTCAGGCGGGAGCGTCGCGGATCGGCACCAGCTCGGGCGTAGCCATCGTTTCCGGCCGCTGACCGGCGCACGTCGTCGTCAGAATTCCGGCGAGTCGTTTTTACGGGTGAGGGGACGGGGGACGCCGCGCGGGCGTCCCCCCGCAGTCGCGTTCAGATGAACATTTCTTCGTCGGCGATCGCCTGGTTGACGTCCCGGTGGCGCCGGTCGCCCCGCAGATACATCACCGTGGCGCGTACGCCCTTGACCACAGCCGAGATCTCCGCCAACGGGTTCAGCAGGTTGTTGGTGATGGACGTGGTGACGAGTTCCATCTTCTTGACGGTGTCCGTCAGAACGTTGTCGATCTTGGAAACCTGCTGCCGGGCGGCAGCCGTGGTCTCGCGGAGGAAACCGGCGATGTCATCGGTGGTTTCGCGGGTCGTCTGGAAGACCTCCTTGAGGTTCAAACTGATGTCCACAAGCTGCTCGCCCACCGGGCGGACGGCCTTCACGAATTCACCCATGCCGTCCAGAACCTCGGTAACTTTCGGGGCGGAATCCTCGAGAAAGCGATCCAGCTTGCGCGCGCTCTCTTCCAGCTTGCGGGTGGCGCGGAACGCGACGACGGTCAACACCACGATCGCGGTCGTTTGAATGGCGAGAATCAGGGCCAACAGCGTCATTTCCATGTCCGGTTTCCTGTCAGGGTATTGGAATCAGATCTTCTTCTTGACGGATTCTTTCTCTTCCTTGTAGGCCTGCTTGCCGGCTTCGATGGCGGCACTGATGACTTCTTTCTCACGGGCAACCATCTCCTTGCCGCGGGAGATCAGATCGGCGGTGTCGGCCTCGAGCTTGTCCTTCGTTTCCACGAGTTTCTGGCGGGCGGTCTGAAGGTGATCCTTGAGCGCCTCCGTCCCGTCCTTGACCTTGGTGGCGATCAGCTCGCGGGTCTCCTCGCCCGAGCGCGGGGCGAACAACAGGGCGACGGTGGCACCCACAAATCCGCCCAGAAGGAAGTACAACGTCCGATCTCCCCACCTGCTTCTCTCTTCCATCGCGACCTCCTCATATTCGGAACTGAATTCTGTGCAACATCATGCAAGCTGTCTCATTCTAGCAAATCTCGGCAAGCCAGTAAAACATGTTTGTGTCATTTGTCGAAAATCCGGCCGGAAACCGTCGGGGCTGGGTGAAACCGGCGCAGTCGGGGGGGCGCCGGTGCAATCCCCTTTCCAATTGGCCGTACGTGTCGTATCATGGGCACTGAGCGCCAGCCCGAGGAGCTCCCATGAATGCCGAACGCAAGATCAAAGACCTCATCGACTCCCATCGGCCCTTCCGATCCATCCTGGTCAAACCCCGTGTATTCAAGGCGTTGACTGTGGCGGGCTCCGACCCCTCCGGCGGGGCCGGGATCCAGGCCGACCTGAAAACATTCTCCAGCTTTGATGTCTACGGCAGCGCCGTGATCACCGCGCTCACCGCGCAGAACACCACCGGAGTGGACGGCATCTTCACGGTGGAGGCGGATTTCATCCGGCGCCAACTGACCATGGTGCTGGACGACCTGGGACCCCAGCCGCTGAAGACCGGCATGATTCCGACCACGGCTGCCATCGACGTGATCGTGGCCGCGGTGGAGCAGTACAAGCTCAAGCAGCTCGTGGTGGATCCGGTGCTCATTGCGACCAGCGGCGACAAGCTGGTGGTCGAGTCCACCCTGGACGCGCTCCGCCGTCTCATGGGCCATGCGCTTCTGGTTACACCGAACCTGTCGGAGGCGGCCCAGCTGTCCGGTCTGACTCTGACCACGTTCGACGACATGAAGGATGCGGCGCTCCAGATCTATCAGACCGGCGTGCGGAATGTTCTGATCAAGGGCGGACATCTTCTGGATGACGCCACCGACCTGTTCTTCGATGGCAAGGAATTCATTTTCCTGAAAGAAAAGCGGATACCCGTGGGCGACACGCATGGCACGGGCTGCACCTACTCGGCGGCGATCACCGCCGGGCTGGCCAAGGGGATGCCGCTGCTGGATGCGATCGTCAATGCCAAGATCTACATCACCCGGGCGCTGAAATTCCACCTCGACGTGGGCAAGGGGTCCAAGGTGCTGAACTTCAGGGTCTAGCACAGGAGTGCGATGACAGCCAACGGCCAGGACCTGGAACAGATTCGCGCCCTGATCGACAACATCGGGTCCGTGCTGCTGGGCAAGGAGGACGTCGTCCAGCTGGCCGTCCTGGCCCTGCTGGCGGAGGGCCATCTCCTCATCGAGGATGTGCCGGGTGTGGGGAAGACCACGCTGGCGCAAGCGCTGGCCCGTTCCATCGACGGGACGTTCAAGCGCATTCAGTTCACCAGCGACCTGCTGCCGTCGGACATTCTGGGTGTCTCCGTCTTCTTTCCCGAGGCCGGCGATTTCCAGTTCAAGAAGGGCCCGGTCTTCGCCAACGTCGTGCTGGCCGACGAAATCAACCGCGCGACGCCCAAGACCCAGAGCGCCCTGCTCGAGGCCATGAACGAGCGCCGGGTGACCATGGACAATGTCACCTACCAACTTCCGGCGCCGTTCCTGGTACTCGCCACGCAGAATCCCGTGGAGTACCACGGCACGTTCCCGTTGCCCGAGTCGCAACTGGACCGTTTCCTGATGCGGATCCGTGTGGGGTACCCCGATCCCAGCGAGGAGCGCCGCATCCTGCTGCAGAGCCGCGGGCCGGAGGCTGTGGAACGGCTGGCCCCGGTGATCACTGTGGCGGAAGTTCAGTCGCTCAGCCAGCGCGCGCGGCAGGTGGAGGTCGAGGAAAGCCTCCTCGACTATATCATGGAGATCGTCACCGCCTCCCGACGCTCTCCGGCCATCCAGGTGGGGGTGAGTCCGCGCGGCTCGCTGGCGCTGTACCGGGCCGCCCAGGTTCAGGCGTTCCTGTCCGGCCGGTCCTACTGCATTCCCGATGACGTGAAACACGTGGCCGTGCCCGTCCTCTCCCACCGCGTCATCCTGAAAAAGAAATACGCCCACCTGATGGATATCCGGGAAGAGGCCGAGGCCGTCATCGCTGAACTGATCGGGGGTATCCCGGTCCCGGTCTGAGTCCGTCGCGGAGCCCGATGAAAACGTCCATCTGGAACCTGAAACGACCGTTCTTCTGGTCGCTGGTGCTGTCCGGACTGTCGCTGGTCTGCCTCCAGCTGGCGGTGGCCATGTTCCGCCAGGGGCTGCGCCGGCCGGGGTTCTTCCTGGCGCTGGCCGGCATGATCTGTCTGCTGGCGGAAGTGGTGCTTTTCGTGCCCGTGCTGGCCCGCAACGCCCTGCGCAGCGCGGGATTGTCCATCCTGTTCCGAATCACCCAGGCGGGCTGGATTTACATCGGGCTGATCTTTCTGATCGCCGTCGCCGCGGTCAACACCGGCAACAACCTGCTGTACATCGTGCTGGCGTTCATGATCTCGGCGATCGCCGTGTCCGGCGAGCTGTCCCGCATCCTGCTGTCCAGCCTGCGGGTGGCGGTGGATTACCAGGATTCGATCTTCGCCGGGGAATTTACCAGCTACCGCCTGCGACTGCTCAACGCCAAGCGCTGGTTCCCGGCGTTTTCCGTGGGCGTGGAAGGCCACTTGGTCAACAAGACGTGGCTGGCCGCCGCCGGACTGGCCGAGACCAAGCCGAAGCGGCTGGACGCGCAGGCACTCCGGGCGCGGGGCGTCCCCTGCATGCGGACCGTGGCCTACTTTCCGTATTTGCCGCCACGCGGCACCGACACCCAGTCCTTCCAGGTGCGGTTCCTGCACCGCGGCCTCTACCGGATCGACGCCATCGAGGTGCTGACCGCTTTCCCCTTCGGTTTCTTCCGCAAGGGACGCAAGATCCAGGCGGCCGGCGAGCTCGTCGTCTACCCCGAGCTGCTGGAGAAAGGCGATTTTCAGTCCTCCCTGGAACACCAGTTGGAGACCATCCCGATCCTGCGGAAAGGCCTGGGTGCGGAACTCTTCGCGCTGCGGGAGTATGTTCCCGGCGAGGACGTCCGCCACATCCATTGGAAGGCGTCGGCCCGGGTCGGGCGCTACCTGGTCAAGGAGTACAGCACGGAGACTCTCCAGTCCTACGTCCTGGTGCTCGACGAGGGCTATCCGGGTGACCTGGACGAGGTGCGGGCGCGCTTCGAACGGGCCATGTCGTTCCTGGCCACGCTGGCCATGGAGTTGTACCAGCGCGGCAAGAGTGTGCGGGTCGTGCCCAGCCACAGCCGGCCGCCGGAGGCGGGCGCGCGCCGCGATCTGCCGTCCGTGCTGGAGGATCTGGCGCTGTCATACCTCCGTCCGGTGGAGGATGCGCCCGGTGCGCATCCCCTCAACGGCGAGCCGTTCGAGACCTGGCTGTCCGAGGAAGCGCCCGGCAGCCTGATCCTGTGCTCCTTTCGGAGCCCGGCGGTGTTTTTCCGGCTCGCGCCGCACCTGGACGGCTACCTGGACCTGAACCAGATATGAAATACCGGCGCCTGTTCAAAACGGTGTTCTACCAGCTGCTCCTGTCGGGATTCGGCGCGCTGGTCTTCACCGGCAAGCTCGGCTGGCTCACCTGCGCCGTCTACCTGGCGGCGCTGGCCGCGGCCTACGTCAAGGGGGATGAGGTCTCGCGCCGCCATGCCGGGTTCTCGCGCGGCTCGATGCTGGCGATCTTCGTCGCGTTCGTGATCGGCTTCGTGGCCGATTTCCTCCTGGTGACGGGCGAGTTCACCCTGGCGGTGATCCACGTGGCCATGGCGGTGTCAATCCTGAAGCTGTTCACCGCCCGCACGGCGCGGGACTACCTGTACCTGTTTCTCATCGCGTTCGGCTATTTGCTGGTGTCCACGACCTTCACCATCGACATCGGCTTCGCCCTGTTCGCGTCCTGGTTCATGATCGCGGGCATCCTGACGCTGATGCTGTTCGAGATCCGGACCGCATCCATCTACTTCTCCCATCGCGGCGATACGGATGCTGGTGAAACGCCGCGGTCGCCGCTGGAACCGGCCTCGCCCGGCCGGATCAATGTGTCGGCGGGTCTGGTCACCGCGCTGGGCGGGCTGATCTATGTGCTGATGATCGGTTTGACGATCCCGTTGTTCACCATTCTGCCCCGGCTGTCTTTCGGCATGTGGCAGCTGAACCTGTCGGACCGCCAGGAGATCAGCGGGTTTTCCGACACCACCGAGCTTGGCGACGTCACCTCGATCAAGCTCAACGACGCGGTGGTCATGCGGATCCGCACCGATCCGGAGCCGGACCGGCTGCCGCCGGACCTGAAATGGAAGGGCATCGCGCTGGACCGATACGATGGGCGCGGGTGGGGGCTGTCGGTGCCCTGGAAGCAGGTGGTGGCGCTCAGCCCGGAGGGGCTCTATCCGCTGGCCCGGCGCCACAGCCCCGAGCGGCTGCTATACCAAGAGGTGTTCCTCGAGCCCATCACGTCGCAGGTGCTGTTCCTGGCCCACCGGCAGCTGGCTCTCACCCGCGATGTGCGGAGCGTGTCGCTGACCTGCACGGGCACGCCCACCAAAGGGTACGAGCATTATCAGAAATTCCGCTACGCGGGTTATTCGGATATTCACCGGTACGGCGAAGCGGAACTTGGCCAGGCGCCGGCAGGCTATCCGCTCGGCCTCTCGACGACGCTGCTGGAGATCCCGCAGTACTCGCCGCGGATCGCCCAGCGGGTGGCCGACATCACCCGGGGCATCGATTCGCCCTTCCGGCAGGCCCGCGCGCTGGAGGCCTATCTCCGCAACAATTACGGCTATTCGCTGGAGATGGAGCCCTGTCCCCCGGACCGTGACCCGGTTGAGTTTTTCCTCTTCGACATGAAGCGCGGCCACTGCGAGTACTTCGCCTCGGCCCTGGCCATCATGATGCGCTACGCCAAGATCCCGGCGCGGGTGGTCAACGGGTTTCAGCGCGGCGACATCAATCCGTTCAACGGGGTCATCGTCGTCCGGCAATCCGACGCCCATAGCTGGGTGGAGGCCTGTTTCGTCAAGTCCGGCTGGGTGGAGTTCGACGCCACGCCGCCGGTGCGGGAGCCGGATCGGTCCCGCTACCTGGCGCTTCTGGAGAACCTGTTCGAATCGGTGGAGTTTCTCTGGATCCAGGACGTGGTCAACTACGACATCTCCGACCAGGTGCAACTCCTCCGCTCCCTCCGGTCGGGCGCGGCGGATTGGCGGCAGACCGTCGCCCGGACGCTCAAGCGGATTCAGGAGTGGCTGAACGAACGACTGGCCGTGGCATGGCTCCGCGCCGCCGATCTGGCGGAGGAGCGTGGTAGTGCGCTCGTGGCAACGGGTGCGGCGGTGCTGCTGATCTTCGGGGCGGTATGGGGGCTGCGGCGGCGGTTCGGCGCCCCCGGCCGGCGGCTGCGCCGCGAGGGCGGGACGGGCCGGACCGCCGGGCTGGTCTATCAGCGTTTCCTGAAGCTGGCGGCCCGGACCGGCTTCCGGAAGGAGGCGCGCGAGACGCCGCGCGAATTCGCCCTGCGATTGGGTGACGTACTGCCGGGCGGACTGGCCCTGGAGTTTACCGACCTGTACTATGACCTGCGCTTCAACCCGCACAGCGCCACATCCCAGATCATGCCCCGGTTGAACCACCTGATCCGGCGAATCGAAACGGCGGTCAAGGTAGCCGACCGCTCCCGCGCGGCGCGCTGAGATCCGGCCGACTCTCCGGACTACGCGGCAACCGGGGGATGCCGGCGCTCCAGGCCGGTCGAGGCCGCCATTTTCCGGTTGCGATGCCGCCGCCGATGGCCCACAATGGAGTCAGCGGTTTTCCGGCAGTCAGAGCCATTCGATCCAGCAGAACCTTGAGGCCCCTTCACCTCGTTTGACCGGAGGTTGAGATGGTCACGCATTCCGACCGCCCGGATCCAGGTCCCGCCGGCGGCGAGGCGTCCACCGAGCGGGTGGAGCGGAGCGGCCCGGTGCTGCGTTCCGCCTTGGGTCCCGACGACCGGATCGGCCCGTACGCCATCCTCGACCGGTTGGGGGAAGGGGGGATGGGCGTCGTGTATCTGGCCGAGCAGCGCGAGCCGGTGAGCCGTCGCGTGGCGCTCAAGCTGATGCGGTGGGGCGGCGATTCCGAGGCGGTGGTCGCCCGCTTCGAGGCGGAGCGCCAGGCGCTGGCCCTGATGAGCCATCCGCACATCGCCCAGGTCTACGATGCCGGCACCGCGCCCGACGGACGGCCCTACTTCGTCATGGAGTTCGTCCAGGGAGTGCCCGTCACGGCGTACTGCGACGCGCGAAAAGCCAACACCCGCCAGCGCCTCGAGCTGTTCATGCAAATTTGTCATGCCATCCAGCACGCCCATTTCAAGGGGATCATCCACCGGGACATCAAGCCGTCGAACGTCCTCGTGACGGACCGGGAGGGGCAGGCGGTTCCCAAGGTGATCGATTTCGGCGTGGCCAAGGCCACCGGCCGGCGCCTCACCGACCGCGAGGTCCACACCGAGATCGGCCAGCTCATCGGCACGCCGGCCTACATGAGCCCGGAGCAGGCGGAGATGAGCGCCCTCGACGTGGACACGCGCAGCGACATCTACAGCCTCGGGGTCCTGCTCTACGAGCTGCTGGCCGGGCGACTCCCCTTCGACCTGACGGAGGCGCGGCAGAAGGGCTACTCCGAGGTGCAGCGGCAGATCCGCGACGTGGAGCCGCCCACGCCAAGCTCCAAACTCAGCACGCTGGGTGAGGCGGCGGCGGAAGTGGCCGGCCGGCGAGGCGCCGAGCCGCGAGCGCTGGCCCGGGACCTGCGCGGCGACCTGGACTGGATCACCATGAAGGCCATGGCCAAGGACCGGAACCGCCGCTACGCCACGGCGGCGGAGATGGCGGCGGACATCCAGCGCCATCTGAATCACCAGCCGGTGTTCGCCGGACCGCCCGAGTGGAGCTACCGTTTCCGCAAATTCGTCCGGCGGCACCGGCCGGCGGTCATTGCCACCGCCGCCATCGCGGCCGCCCTGCTGCTCGGTCTGGCGGGCACGACCGCGGCCCTGCTGCAGGCCCGCCGCGCGGAGCAGGAGGCCCGGCGCCAGGCCCAGCGGGCCGAGGAGGTGACGGCGTTTCTGACCGGGATGCTCCAATCTCCGGATCCGTACCTGGACGGCCGGGATGTGCGGGTGGCGGACCTGCTGCGACGGGCTACGATCAACCTAAACAACGACACCACCCTGGACTCTGAGACCAAAGCCGCCGTGCACATGGCCCTGTCCAGGCCGTACATGGTCCTGGGACAGTTTGAGGACGCCGCCGCCCAGCTCAACGCGGCGCTGGAACTGCGCCGCCGGACTCTCGGTCTCCGGCATCCCGACACTCTGATGACAATATCCGACCTTGCGCTCCTGTACACCAACCAGGGCCGTCTCGACCAGGCCCAGCCGCTGCATGAGCAGGCGGTCGAGGGCTTGAAGGTCTTGCAAGCCCCGGCTGGCCTGGAACGGCTGACTGCCCTCGAACGATGGGGGGATTTCTGGCTGGCCAAGGGGGATCCGGCCCGCGCGGAGAAGATCTATCGGGAAACTCTGGAGTTCTGGCAAACGCCGACGGCCCGCGCCAAGACCTGTCTGCGGCTGGCCACGTCGAGTCAGGAACAGGGCCGGCTGGAGGAGGCGGAGACGTTCGCCCGCCAGGCGCTGGCGGCTGCCTCGCCGGGGTTGGGTCCGGACCATCCGGAGGTGCTCGACGCCGAGGGCGTGCTGGCGTCCATCCTGACATACCGCGGCAAGAACGCCGAGGCCGTCCCGCTCATGGAGCACGCCCTCGCCGCCCATGAGAAACAGTTTGGCCCGGAGCACACGGTCGTGGCGACGGATCTGTTCACGCTGGCCAACGCCCAACTGGCGCTCGGGCGCCTCGATGACGCCGAGCGCAACGTCCGCCGGGGGCTGGATATCATGGCCCGCCGCCCGGAACGCGGCACGCTCGTCGAACTGATGCTGACGAACACCTTCGCCGACGTGCTTCGTCTGCGGGGCCGGCCAGCCGAAGCCACGGCGGCCCTGATGAGCGTGCTCGCCCTGTGTGCGAAGCAGTTGGGGCGCGAGCACAATGCCGTGCTCAACGCTTTCTCAGGGCTGGCGCTCAACCTGTCGAAGGAGGGACGCGGTCCGGAGGCGGAAAAGATCATCCGGGAGAATCTGGCCATTCGGGAGCGGACCCAGGGACCGAACCATCCCGGCACGATCATCGAAACCCTCAATCTGGCCGTTGAACTCATCCGTCGGGAAGCGTACGCCGAAGCCGAGGTTCTTGCCCGCTCGGCGCTGGAACGGGGCGGCGCGATATGGCCACCCAGTCACGAGATCATCATCAGCCTGCAGACCACGTTGGCCCGGTGCTTCAAGGGTCGGCGGCAGTTTGCCGAGGCGGAGGCGTTGCTGCGGCCGGCATATGCGACCGCGCGGTCGAGCCTGGGCGAAGAGCACCGTCTGACCAAACGGATCCGCGAGCTGCTCACCGAGCTCTACACTGCCTGGGGACGGCCGGAGAAGCTCCGTGATCTGGATTCCAGCCAGATTTCAGGCTGAGTCGGCGGCTCGTGCCGGTTGTTTTCCCGGGGACCATGAAATAGAATGCCTTGATGGCAAACAAAACCCGTCAACATGATTTCAACCTGAACCGAGGAGGTAACCCCGCGTGATTGTATCCGTGCGATCGGTGCGCAAGCGGTTCGGCAATTTCTATGCGGTCGACGGCATGGAGATGGGGGTGCCGCCGGGCGTGATCTACGGCCTGCTGGGCCCAAACGGCGCCGGCAAGACCACCACCATCCGCATGATCCTGGGCATCTTCCTGCCTGATGAAGGGGCGATCGACGTGTTCGGCCACCCCCTCGACGACCGGGCGCGCGACCGGATCGGCTACCTGCCTGAAGAGCGTGGACTGTACCGAAAAATGAAGGTTCGCGACCTGCTGATGTTCTTTGCCCGCTCCCACGGCCTCGGCCAGAAAGCGGCGGCCGAGCGCGTGAACGGTTGGCTGGAGCGCGTGGAGCTGCCCCACGTGGCCCGCAAGAAGGTGGAGGAGCTGTCCAAGGGGATGCAGCAGAAAATCCAGCTCATCTCCACCATCCTGCACGAACCGGAGCTCCTCATTCTGGACGAGCCGTTCAGCGGACTGGATCCTATCAATCTGCAATTGATGAAGGACATCTTCCTGGAGCTCCACAACCGGGGCACCACGGTGATCTTCTCCACCCACAACATGGAGGAAGCCGAGAAGATGTGCAACTCCATCTGCCTCATCAACAAGGGGCGCGTCGTCGTGGAGGGCGACCTGCACCACGTCAAGGAGAGCTACGGCCACAGCTCCATCCTCATCGACGCCTCGGGGCCGCTGGAATTCCTCAAGAAGCTGGATTACGTGGCCGAGGCTGAATTGTATGAGAACTACGCCGAGGTCCGCCTCCAGGACGGCCAGGCTTCGGGGCGGCTGCTCGAAGACCTCGTCCGCCAGCCGGGCCTGACGATCCGCAAGTTCGAGCAGGTGGCTCCCACGCTCCGCAACATCTTCATCGAACGGGTCAAGGGAGACAGCCATGAAAACTAGAACCTGGGAAATCATCCGCCGGGAATACCTGGAGCGGGTCACCAAAAAGAGCTTCTGGATCGGCACCGTTCTGATGCCGGTGCTGATGCTGGCCATGCTCTTCGTGCCGGGTCTGCTGATGCAGGTGTCGCTGGACAAGGAGCTGCGGATCGCCGTGATCGACCGGAGCGGCAAGGTGTTCGAACCGCTGAAGGATAACCTGAAGAACGCACAGGCGGAGGCGTCGAACGACGAGCCCAGCCCGTTCATCATCGAGCGCCGTGAGGCCGGAGCCGACCTGGAAGCCACCTTGGCCGGCATCAAGCAGGAAATCGGAAACAAGAAGCTCGAGGGCTGCCTCATCGTCGGGCCCGACTTCGACGCGGAAGACAATTTCCATTATTTCGGGCGCAACGTCAACAACCTGACGGTTATCCGCGGGTTGCAGGGCGGGCTGAATCCCATCGTCGTCGCCGACCGGCTCACCCGCAACAAAATCGACGCCCCCCCGGAAAAGATCCGCGAGTGGATCCGCCGCGTGGAACTGGTCACGTTCCAGGTGGCCGCCGGCGGCGACAGCAAGAAGAGCAATCTCGGCTCCTCGATCTTCATCACCTTCACCTTCGTGATGATCCTGTACGTGTCGCTGCTGGTTTACGGGATTGCCAACCTGCGCGGCATCCTCGAGGAAAAGACCACCCGCATCATGGAGGTTCTGCTGGCCAACTTCACGGCGAAGCAGATCATGACCGGCAAGCTCATCGGCATCGGCCTGGTGGGGCTCACCCAGATGCTGGTCTACTCCCTGACCGGTGGCGTCATCGCGGCGTACGGGGCGGTCACGGCCGCGGCGATGAGCCCGGAGCTCGCCGAAGGGCTGGCCGCGATCAATCCCATGTCGCTCGTGTACTTCGTCATCTTCTTCGTGCTGGGCTACTTCATCTTCTCGGCGATGTTCCTGGCCATCGGGTCGCTTTGCTCCACGGAGGAGGACGCCCAGAACATGCAGGGGCCGGTGATCATGCTGCTGGTCATTCCCATGGTCAGCACGATGTTCTTCATCTCGAATCCCGACTCGCTCATCGCGGTGATCATCTCGTTGATTCCCGTGTTCACGCCCATGGTGATGATGATGCGGATCCTGGTGCAGACCCCGCCGCTGTGGCAGATCCTGCTGTCGATCGTCCTGAGCGTGGCGTTCATGGTGGGGCTGATGTGGGCGGTGGCCAAAATCTTCCGTATCGGCGTGCTCATGTACGGCAAGCGGCCATCGGTTAAGGAGATCATCCACTGGTTCAAGGCGGCCTGAGCGCTGCCGCAGGAGACGAACAACGGGCGGCCGGGTCACGGGACCCGGCCGCTCGCTGTTTAAAGGCCGCTGACAGCCGGCCGGAGCCGGCGAAACCGGCTACCGCGGTTTGCGCATGTCGCCGGTGTCCATGTAGCGCGTGTGCATCTGGAACACTTCGCGGATCAGATGCGGCTCGTGACCGCCCACCTCGCGGCAGGCGCGCTCGTAGTAATCCATCAGCTCGTCGCGGTAATCGGGGTGGACGCACTTGCGGATGATCTCCGGCGCCACCTCGCGGGGGCATTTGCCCCGGAGGTCGGCTAAACCCTGTTCCGTCACCACCACCTTGACGTCGTGCTCGGAATGGTCGAAATGAGTGACAAACGGCACGATGCTGGAGATTTTGCCGCCCTTGGCGATGGAAGGTGTGACAAAAATGGACAGGTACGCGTTGCGTTCGAAATCGCCGCTGCCGCCGATGCCGTTCATCAGGTGAGTGCCCATGACGTGGGTGGAGTTCACGTGGCCGTAGATGTCCGCCTCCAGGGCGGTGTTGACGGCGATGATGCCCAGACGGCGGATGATCTCGGGATTGTTGGAAATCTCCTGCGGACGGAGCAGGATATGGCGCTTGTAGCGGGCGATATCCCGATGGAACCGCTTCTCGCCGTCGGCCGAAAGGGTGACCGAACAGCCTGATGCGAAAACCACCCGGCCGGCGTCGATCAGATCGAGCACGGAATCCTGCAGGACCTCGGAGTAGAATTCCATGTTCTGGAATTCGGAGTTAAGAAAACCCTGCAGCACCGCGTTGGCCACGCCGCCCACGCCCGATTGCCACGGCAGGCCCCGGGGCATCCGCCCGGAGCGGATCTCATGAGTGATGAAATCGATGATCAGTTCGGCGATGCGTTTTTCCGCATCGGTGCAGGGGGTGAAGGAGCCGTGGCTGTCCGGCTTGTCGGAGACGACAATGTGACGGATTCGGTCAACGTCCGTCACCATGTAAGGTTTGCCGATCCGGTTGGACGCCTTCACGATGGGAATGGGCAGCCGGTCGGGCTGGTCCTGGGGCACGAAGATGTCGTGGATCCCTTCCAGTTCCAGTGGGTGCGTTGTGTTCAGTTCCACGATGATGTTTTTGGCGAGTCGGCACAACGTGGGGGAGATCCCGACGCTGGTGGTGGGGACGATGTAGCCTTCTTCGGTGATGGCATGGGCTTCGATCACGGCCACGTCGATGGGGCCGAAGTAGCCGTAGCGGATTTCCGAAGAGACATGGCTCAGGTGCTGATCGTAGAACCGGGCGGTCCCCGCATTGATCTGGTCGCGGAGCTTCTTGTTGGATTGGTAAGGCATGCGGCGGTCAATAGCGCCCACCTCCGCCAGCGCCCCGTCGAGCTCGTCGCCGACGCTGGCGCCGGTGAACAGGTTGATGCGCGTCTTTTCGCCGGTCCGTTTGATCCGCTCGGCCAGGGCTTTGGGTACCAGCTTGGGGTAGCCGGCCGGGGTGAAACCGCTGCAGCCGACGTTCATGCCGTTCTGAATCAGGCCGGCGGCTTCCTCCGCCGCGGAGATTTTGTCCAACAGTTTGGGATGACGAATTCGGTCTTTCATCGCATGGCTCTCCTGCAGGTTGATCTTCCTTTCACTTCGTGGATTCCAGCTTGCGGACGACCACCCGTTTGCCGGCGGCGCCGACCACTTCGACGGTGTCGCCGAGCGCGACGGAGCCCGGCTGTTCCGGCAGGCCGATCCAGTCGGCGCCCTCGCAATGGAGCATGAACAGCCCGGCGTGCGGATCGACGATGTCGCGCAGCCGTCCGGTCCGGCCGACGATGGCCTGGATCTTGGGGTCGTCCGCCGGCCGGATGCACCGCCGGAACAGCCAGCGGGTGAACGGTTCCAAAATCAGAACGCCGCCCGCCACCGCCAGCCACTGGCCCCAGGCGGGTGCGCGCAAGTGCGCGGCGGCCGACGCCAACAGACAGCCGCCGCACAGCGCCAGCAGCGGCCGGAAGCGGGTCAACAGGCTCAACGCCAGCAGCAGGATGGCGGGGACCAGCCAGTACCAGTGGGTCATGCGTCCTTCCCTGAAATCATCCGGAAAATTGGCGTGTGATCCGTCCGGCGGCAGTCTGACGGACGAGGCCGCGCGGACCGCGGCCGACACTCATGAAATGAACTCGACATCTCGAGGCATCTTGAGCTCGAACGTCTTGTCCTTCACTTTCTTGTTGATCTCAATCTTCCGGAATTGGATATCCGTATAGTCGCCGTTGGGTTCCTCGATCCGCTGGCGGGCCGGAATGCCTGTGCCGGCCTCGATCCACAGGTTCAGGCTCTTGAAATACGACTTCAGCTTCGGACTTTTCGGGTGCAGCGTGAGCACGTGGTAGACCATCTTCCCCTCCACTTCGTCGTGGAGGTAGGTGATGTCGAAATTGCTCTTGAGATCGTCCACCGACGTGCCGATGCCGAAGTTGGCGTAGCGTGCCTGCGACTCGTCGATCTTTCTCCGGACCGCCTGGTTTTTCTTGGGGTAGAACACCAGGATCTCCCGGGGAGTGACCAGCAGGATGGTTTTGCGGGGTTCCTCGATCTCCTTCTTCAGGTAGATCCCGTCGGTCTCTTTCTTGAAGTAGAATTTCCCCTTTTCGAGCTCATCGTATTCCTGGATGATGTTGAGGTATTTGCGCTGGATGATGTCGGCCTGGAATGTGCGCAGCACCTTGTTGAGCTGGTTGAGCTTGCGCAGCACGCGGTCCAGCTTGGCGCTGTCGCCGGCGGCGGCCGAGGGGATGGTCAGCGCCGCAATCAGGAACAACAAGCCGGCCAGAACCAGGCGTTTCATGTGCGACCTCAAGGTTACCAAATGAGGTGGATGTGCGCAGCCGGAGCGTGAGTGGCGGCCGGATTCGGCTTGGCCCGCCGTTCGAAGCAGCTGTGCGGCACCAGAAAGATGAACAGCAGGATGAGAATGACGATGATGTCGTAGGCGATGCTGCCGCGCTCATACTTCCACAGGAAAATATTGTGCAACAGACTCTTGATTCTGCCCATGCCGTGCGCCCGTCGCTCAGCGACTGAAGATGTCCTCGTGTTCCACGAGGAGTTCGCTGCGGGGCTGCCGCAGGATCTGGCCGTCCCGCATCTCCACAATCCGATGCGCGTAAGATGCCGCCTCGGAGTTGTGGGTGATCATGACCACGGTCTGGTTGAACCGGAGGTTGAGATCCCGGAGCATCGTCAGGACGATCTGCGAGTTCACGGTATCGAGATTGCCCGTGGGTTCATCCGCAAGGATGAGAGCGGGCCGGTTGATGAGCGCCCGGGCGAGCGCCACTCGCTGCTGTTCGCCGCCCGACATCTCCAGCGGCTTGTGGTCCATCTTGTCCTGGAGGCCCAGGATGCCGAGGATCTCCTCGACGGTGTGGGTGTCGAACGTCCCATTGCCGCGGATTTGACGCGCCAGCTGGAGGTTCTCCCGGGCGGAGATCGTCGAGAACAGATTGAACCGCTGGAACACAAAACCGATCTTGGCCCGGCGGATCTCGGTCCGCTCGCGGTCCGAGCAGCGGCCCAGGTTCCGGTCCTCGATCAGGACGTCGCCGGAAGTCGGGCTGAGCAGACCGCCCATGATGTGCAGCAGGGTGGATTTGCCGCAGCCCGACGGCCCCATGACGGCGATGAATTCCCCGCGCTTGATCCGCAGGTTGACCCCGCGCAGCGCCGGCACGTCCACCTTGCCGATGCGGTAAATCTTGGTCAGGTTGCTGATAGTGACGATATCTTGCATCAATTCAATCCGTTGAAAACGTAACACACCAGTATATTTTGATTTGCCCGCCCATTCAAGGTGAAAGGCGGATACGAACCCTATTCGTACATCAGCGCTTCAACGGGATCCTGGCGGGCGGCCCGGTAGGCGGGATAGGTGGAGCCGAAAATCCCGCTCGCCAGCGCGATGAACGCCACGTAGATGATCCACTCCAGCCGGATTTCGAACGGCAGCGACGGGTAGAGCATGTGCAGCACGCGCGTTGCCAGGAATGTGAGCACCAGCCCGACACCGACGCCGACGACGGTGAGGAGCATCGATTCTTTCAGGATCAGGTTGACGATGTAACCCTTCGACGCGCCCAGCGATTTCAGGATGCCGATCTCGCGGGTGCGTTCGGTGATGGTGGTGTACATGGTGAGCAGAATCACCAGAAAACTGATGAGGACCGCGCTGACGATGATCGCCGCGGTGAATTCCTTGAGGCCGGGCAGGTTCGAGGCCATGACCTTGTAGATGTCCGAGGCTCGCGTCACGTTGTAGCCCTTGAACGGGTCGACATGGAGCAGGTGCTGGTAGACCGGCTCGATCCGGGAGTCCGAGTCGCATTTGATGTAGAAGATGGAGGCCTTTTCCTTCGAATCGTTCAGGTCCTGCAGCGTCTCCAGCGGCACCAGAATGCGGGCGGCGATGCCCGACTTGAAGAAGCCCACAATCGTGAAGGTGTGGTTCAGGATATTCAGCGTGTCGCCAAGCTTGGTGTGGTGGGATTGCTGGTACACGTCATCCACGATGCACTCGAACGGGGCCTGGAACAGGCGGCCCTCCATCACTATGATGCCGTCACCGCTCACCTGGTTGAAGGATTGAGGGTCGATGCCGAAAATCAGCGAGAAACTCTGCTTGGAAAACTGGTGGAGCATGGGGGAGACGTGCCGGATGCCGTCGACTTCCAGCAGTTTGTCCTTGATCCGGATGGGCATGGTGGCGTTGTTGAGAGCCAGCAGGAGCGAGGATCCGGGCGGTTGAAACAGCAGGTCCGCCTTGATGTTTTGCGTGCGGTAGGCCGAGTCCTTCAGCATCCCCTGAGTCAGACCGACGAACAACAGGATCATCACCACGCCCAGGCTGACCGCCAGGATGCTGACGATGGTCCGGGTGGGGCGCTTCTTGACGTTGGCGATGATCAGGCCCACGGGCACCTCTTATTACTTGGGGGATATCTGTTCCACCACGGCGTCCTCCGGGACGCTCAGGGCGAACATCTGGTCGTTGAGCGGCGCATCGACTTCCAGTCGTTTGACCGAAAAGTCCACCCGGTAGCCCTCGCGCGGGCGATAGAGCCGGATCTCCGCGGGGAACTCGCCGGATGTGAACGGGCGGTCGGGGCCGTAGCTGACCTCGCTCACCGGGGCCCCGTCGGGGCCGTACAGGATCTTTTTGCGGATGCTGAGGCTGGCGCGCTCCAGCCAGATTTTCTGAAGCACCAGCGGCGCGTCGCCCGCGACATCCAGCTCGTGGATCACGTAGTACCGCTCGACGGCGGTGTCTTCCTGCGTGACGGCCAGGCGGGAGTCCGGTTTGAGCCGCTGGTGAAAAAATGTCTGGGTGATGTGCCAGGGGCGCAGCTGGGACAGGTTGTAGCGGGGTGAGCGCTCGCCGGCAGCCGGTTCCTCAGGCAGGGCGGCGAGATCGTCGCCCATGACGCCGCGGTACAGGGTGTTGCGGCGGGGATACCAAATCTCAAACTGGGCTCCGCGGGCCACGACGTCCAGGGCGGTGGTTTTGATCATGGGGAGGTGGATCTGCAGCCGGAGGTCACCCTGCCGGTTGACGATCATCACCGCGTCGGCGGACGGCAACTTCTCGCGTTTCTGCCGGGTTGCGGACTCGGCGGAGAAGGTCAACTCCACTTTCCGGATCAGCAGCGTGTCGGGCGCGCCGCAGAGCCGGTCGAACCGGGCCAGCAGGTCTTCCCGGCTCAGCGTCTGGGCCTGCTGGAACGCGGGGCTGACCCGCACGGTCTCCTTGCGCACACCGCAGGCGCCGGTGGCGAGAGCGGCGGTCATGGCCAGACCGGCCGAGGCGATTTTCAGGCGTTGCTGCCAGATGCGGTCCAAGGTGCTCCGACCTCCAAAAAATCCAGAGAAATCTATCAGAAAGAGCCCTCCGAGTCAAGGTTTACGCTGGATTTCACCTCTGTTTCTGGTAAAATCGGAGCCATTGAAGGCGGGGGAGTCATGAATCGTTCCCAACAAAAGAAATTCCGTGAGTTGCTCGGTTTCCTGCTGCTGTTCCTGGTTTTTCTCTTTGTGCTGGCCCTCGTCACATACAGCCCCGAGGATGCGTCGCTCAACGTCAGCACCACCCTGAGCCAGTCGCGCAATTTCATCGGCCGGGCCGGCGCCTGGATCAGTGATTTTTGCTGCCATCTGTTCGGATACGGCGCCGTCCTGCTGGCTCTGCCGGTGGTCTTCCTGGCGGTCCGGATGATCCGGAGCCGCGAGATGGCGGGCCTGTTCGTCCAGTGGTTGGGGACCGTGGTGCTGATGGCGGCCGTGTGCGGGCTGCTGGATCTGCTGTTCTCCACGCCCGTGGGATTGGCCAATTTCACGCCGGGCGGCATCCTCGGCGGCACCCTGAAGCATTTTCTGGTGTACTACCTGAACACCGGCGGCGCCGCCCTGCTGCTGGGGGCCTGCCTCCTGGTCGGGCTCATGCTGCTCACCCCGCGGACCCTGGGTGAGCTCTTCGGCCGAATCGGCGGTTTATTCCGGCGACAGACCGCAACCGGCCTGGAGCAGCCGGACGAGGCTGATATTGACGCTCTGGCGCCTGTGGCCGAGACGAATCCGTTTCCGCCGGCGGAGACCGAATCGATCCAGCGGCGCGTGGAGCCTGAGCCGGCGACTGGCGCCGGGGACGCCACGCCGGCGGAGGCGACAACCGCGGGCGGCGACACACGGACCGCGGCGGCCAAACCCGGTTTCCGGATTCCCATCACACCGCTTGAGTTCACCGAAGATGCGGGACCCGAACCGGACGTGCACACCAGCAACCGCCGCCAGATCGGACGATTTCGCCTGCCGCCGTTCTCCATCCTCGAGCGCGCCGACAGCGTGGCCAGGATCAGCGAGACCGAGCTGATGGAAAAAGCTCAGCAGATCATCCGCAAGTACCAGGAATTCGGCATCGAGGGGGCCATCGACGCCATCCATCCCGGACCCGTGGTCACCCTCTTCGAGTTCAAGCCCGCACCCGGCGTCAAGTACAGCAAGATGATCTCCCTGGTGGACGACCTGTGCCTGGGACTCCGGGCGGAGTCGATCCGGATCGATCGCATCCCCGGCAAGTCCACCGTCGGCATCGAGGTGCCCAACTCCCAACGACAGACCATCCACATCCGCGAGGTCATCGAGTCGAAGGATGTCCAGAGCTCCCGCTCCCGGCTCACGCTGGCTCTGGGCAAGCGGATCAACGGCGACGTTTTTATCACCGACCTGATGAAGATGCCCCACCTCCTGGTGGCCGGAGCGACGGGTTCGGGCAAGAGCGTGGGCCTGAACACCATGATCACCTCCATCCTGTACCGGGCCACGCCGGACGAGGTTCGGTTCATCTTCATCGATCCAAAACGGCTGGAACTGGGGGCGTATGCGGACATCCCCCATCTCCTGACCCCCATCGTCACCGACGCCAAGCTCGCCGCCAACACGCTGCTGTGGGCCGTCCACGAGATGGAGGAGCGCTACAAGCTGCTGGCGAAGTACTCGGTGCGGGAGATCGACGGCTTCAACCGGCTGTGCCTGGAAAACGACGATCTCGATCCGCTCCCCATGATCGTCATCGTCATCGACGAGTTGGCCGAGCTGCTCAGCGTGGCTTCCAAGGAGGTGGAGCTGTGCCTCCAGCGGCTGGCTCAGATGGCCCGAGCAGTGGGCATCCATCTGATCATCGCCACCCAGCGCCCGTCGGTGGAGGTGGTGACCGGGGTGATCAAGGCGAACTTCCCGTCGCGCATTTCCTTCCGGCTCCTGTCGCGGCATGACTCGAAGACCATCCTGGACACCATCGGCGCCGAACATCTCCTGGGCAAGGGCGACATGCTCTTCCTGCCGCCCAATTCGGCCAAGCTCATCCGCGTGCATGGCGCGTTCGTCTCCGAGGAGGAGACCAAAAAACTGGTGGATTTCCTCAAAGGGCAGGGGGAGCCGAGTTACACCGAGCTCCTCACGCCGGAGACGGACAACGCCGAGGATTCGGACAACGGCAACGGTTTGGGCGACGATCCGCTGTTCGACGAGGTGGCCCGGTTCGTGGTCAAGAACCGCAAGGCGTCCACCTCGGTGCTCCAGCGCCGCTTCCGCATCGGCTACGGTCGGGCGGCACGCCTGATGGATATCCTCGAGGAAGAGGGCATCATCGGGCAGTCGATCGGCAGCCGGCCCCGCGATGTCCTGGTCCCCCCTGATTATTTCGACTCGGTCAGCGAAACCCGGAATCCTGAAGCATGACGTCTTGGGACCGGTCCTGGCGCGTACCCCGGTGTAGCAGACGGCGTGCCGCCGAACGGGGTCCGGTCGTCCCGGCGGGAACCTTCCGCACCTTTCGGCGTGGTAGGAACTGACAAGTCATTGCTGAGAGCGGGAGGTGCTCCATGAAACGGTTGATTGTGTTGACGACGGTGGCCCTGATCACGGTGGCGGCTGTGCCGGTGTTCGCCGGGCCGCCGGATAATGGCGACCGGCAAGTGTACGTTCATGTGTCCGGTGACGCCAGCCGGGCTTTCCTGGGAGTCAACCTGCGCGACCTGAACGCGAAGGAACTCGATGAGTGGAAGGATCCGGACGATCTGGGCGCCTACGTGGTGAAGGTGTCGGCCGATTCGCCGGCGGCCAAAGCCGGCCTGGCGGAGGGGGACATCATCGTGCGGTATGCCGGCATCCCGGTGCTCGGCGTCACCCATCTGACCGGCCTGGTCCGCGCGACTCCCCCCGGCAAGACGGTGAGCCTCGAGATCGCCCGCGGCGGCAAGCGCCAGAGCCTGCAAGCGACCCTGGGCAAGCGGGAGGGCGATATCATCATCGGGGGGCCGGACGAGTCGATGTTCACGGTTCCGGAACTGCCCAAGTGGCTGCCGAGAGTGCCCCGTGAAGCCGAGGAAAACGAAGGTTCCGCACGACACTATTTTATGGCCCGCCGACCCCGGTTGGGCATCTTCTACGACGACCTGACCGAGCAACTGGCCAAGTTCTTCGGCGTGCCCGATGGCAAGGGCGTGCTCATCACCTCGGTGGCTGAGGATTCACCTGCCGCGGCAGCCGGTTTGGCGGCCGGTGACGTCATTGTGGCGATCGGCGATGTCAAGGTGACGGATTCCGGAGACCTGATCCGGGCACTGGCCGGGCAGGATGATGCGAAGGCCCTGACGATAAAAATCTACCGGAAAGGGAAAGCCCAGGACGTGAACGTGACCCTGGCTGAGGACAAGCCGGACCGCCCGACCGGCCGGAAGCTGACGGTCTGAACCGCCGGGACCAAAGGCGCATAAAAAAACCCACCCCGAAGGGTGGGTTTTTTTTCGGTTTGCCGATTCGGATCAGAAGATCTTTTTCTTCTTCTTTTCCTCTTCCGCCTGCAGCTTCTTTTTCAGGATCAGCGACTGAGCAGCCAGGCGGTCAGCCTTCAGGGTGTAATCGTCCTTGAGCGCCTGGTCATCCACGAGCATGGCCTTCTTGCGGTAGCACAGGTTGAGGAAGCTCATGGCGTCGGCGTAATTCGGATCGATTTCCAGAGCCTTCTGCAGGGAAGCGATGCCTTCATCGATGACCTGGTCGGACTTGACCTTGTCCTCGGGGGTCATGTTGGGCACGTTCTCTCCGTTGGGCCCGGTGGACTGGTTGACAATGTTCCAGTCGATGACACCGATGCCGTACAGAGGTACGGGATTGTTGGGTTCCAGTTCGATGCGCTTATGGTACCAGACCTTCGATTTTTCATACTCGTTCATCGCGTTGTAGAGGCTGGCGATGCTCTGGATCGCATTCACGTTGTCAGGACTGTATTCCAGAACTTTCTCGAAGGTCTTGATCGCCATGTTGGCCGTCTTGAGGTTGCGGTCGGTGAAGAGGTTGGGCACGTACTGCTGCATGTAGGAGGTGGCCAGGTATTCGTAGGCAATGTGGAGATCGGGATCCAGTTCGATGGCTTTCTGGAAATTGCCGGTCGCCTCTTCGTACGCCTTGTTCTTGAAGGCTTTGACACCCTTGTTGAGCTGGTCGCGGGCTTTGAGGTTGTTCATCAGATCGCAACCGCACAGCCCCGCCACGAGCACGAGAGTAACCAGCAGCGTGAGGAAATGTTTGATTTTCATAATGGTCGCTCCCTTGTGGCTCACTCGAGTTCCGTCATCAACCCGATCTGCTCCACGCCGGCTCCCTTCGCGATGTCGATCGCCTTGACGATGTCGCCGTAGATCAGTCCCTTGGCGCCCTTGATGAAGATGGATTTGTCGGCCCGGGCGCTGTAGATCTGGGTCAGCCGCTGGCTCAACGAGTCGAAGGTGACCGGATCCTTGTTGATGAACATGGAGCCGTCAGTGTTGAGGCTGACGACGATGCCCTGGAACCGGTCCGCGATCTCCTGGGTGACTTCCGGCGGCAACTTCTCCGGAACCCGCACATCGAGGCCGTGTGGTGTGAACGGCGTGATGACCATGAAGATGATGAGGAGCACCAGCAGAATGTCGATGTACGGGGTCACATTGATATCCGATTTGGGGCCTCCGCCGCCCCCGACTGCCATTCCCATAGTGGCTCTCCTTTAGATTTTTTGCTTGTCGACCAGCAGGCCGATCTGCTCAAAGCCGACTTCCCGGATGAGGTCCAGCGTCTCGGTGACCTTCTCGTAGACGACACCCTGGTCGCACTTGAGGAACACCCGGTCCTGTTGACGGACCTCCATCGCGGTGATCAGACCATCTTTGAGGTTGGCAGCGTCCTGCGGCACGTTGCCAAGGTAGAGCCGCATGGTCCGGTCCATGCCGACGACCAGGGCCTCGCGGTTTTCAGCTTCGGGCATCTCGATCACGTTCCGGCCTTTCGGCAGGTTGACCGTGATGCCTTTCTGCAGCAGCGGCGTCGTGATCATGAAAATGATCAGCAACACCAGCATGATGTCGGCCATCGGGGTCACGTTGATTTCTGAGTTGACCCCGCTGGCTTTGTGTTTGACCTTAGAGGTTGCCACGGCTAACTGACCTGCGCTTGATGAAATAGTCAATCAGTTCGGAGGAGGAGTTGTCCATTTCCACGGTGAAGGCCTCGATCCGGGTGGTGAAATAGTTGAACAGCCACACGGCGGGGACCGCGACGAAGAGGCCGAACGCGGTGGTCACGAGCGCTTCCGAGATGCCGCCGGCGACGGCGCCGATGCCGGTGTCCTCGCCCTTGCTCATGCCGGCGAACGCGTTGATGATGCCGATGGTCGTGCCGAACAGGCCGACGAACGGGGCCGTGGCGCCGATGGTGGCCAGGGCGCCGGTGCCGCGCTTGAGCTCTTCACGGTTGATGGCGGCGGCGCGCTCCAGGGCCCGCTTGGAGGCCTCGATCAGCTCGCCCGGGAGCTCGCTCGAGGCGGTGTGGGCCTGGAATTCCTTCAGGCCGGCCACGACCACCTTGGCCAGGTGGGACTTGGTGTAGCGTTCGGACACCATGATCGCTTCTTCGATCTTGCCGTCCTTCAGCGCCTCGGCCACGGCCGGGGCAAATTCACGGCTCTGTTTCTTGGCGGCGCGGAACGTGAAGTAGCGCTCCAGCATCACCGCGATCGACCAGATGGACATGATGGCGAGGATGAAAACAACGCCGCGCGCGGTCCAGCCCATCTTGCCCCACATCTCCATGTAGTCCATGCCGCCTTCTTGAAGCAAAAATAGATACATCGTCGTACCTCCCAGTATTAGATTTGGTTATTGTGCGCCGAGCGTGAATCTGACTGTGACGGTGCCGATCACCGGGATCGGCTCGCCATTGAGCAAGGTGGGGGAGTACACCCACTGAGTCACCGCGTCAACCGCGGCTTGGGTGAGTAGGGGGTGTCCGCTGATGACCTTGGTCTCGCGGACCCGGCCCGACTCATCCACCACAACCTGGAGGATCACCGTTCCCTGGACGCGCGCGGCGCGGGCCAGGGGCGGATAAGTGGGTTGGACCTGATTGATCAACCGGGACGTCAGCACCTGGCCGCCGACCCGGACCGGTTCTTTCTTCGGTGGCGGGGGAGGCGGCGCCACATTGGCCGTGCCGCCGACAACCGCCGGGCCGGTGCTGCCCACCACACCGCCGACGACGCCGCCGGGCACGCCGCCGGGCACGCCGCCGGCCACGCCGCTGCCGCCTGTGTTCAGGCCGAGCAGGTCAGCCAGGTCGGACTTGTCCGACGGTGGCGGGATCTCGTTGGAGATCTCTTTCGGGGCGTAAGTTTTCGACAAGTCAATGTTGACTTGCGGCCGATCCACCTTGGGGACCTGCTTGGGCGCCTCGGACGGTGGCGGCGGAGGGGGTGGCGGGGGCGGTGGGGGTGGAGGCGCCGCGAGGAATGTCAGCAACTCGCCCACCTGGGCGGGAAGCGCCTCGGGAAAGAGCAACGGGACCAAGACGAGCGCCAACAGGGCTACACCGTGTATGATCAAGGCCACCACCATGGTCATACCGGTCTTGGTCTTTGCCCTGTTGGTTGAAGATTCCAACAAGTTCTCAAACATCTGCGCCTCCTGGCCCCCGCAAGGGTAGTGGTCCGACGCGGGAGCGAAGATATGACATTATCAATTCAGAGACCAGCCGAGATCAAGCGAATTTATAAACCTTTTTCTCCTTGGCGGTGCCAAGGTAGCGCATCCAGAGGTAGGTCAGCGGGCTGGCGATGGCGATCGATGAATAGGTGCCGATGATGATGCCGATCACCAGCACGAACGAGAAGCCGTCCAGCGTCTCGCCGCCGAGCAGCCACAGGCAGAAGACCGAGATGAACGTCAGGCCCGAGGTGATGATGGTCCGCGACAGCGTCTGGTTGATGGACTTGTTGATGATGGTCAGGAACGTGTCGGCGCGGTTGAGCTTGATGTTTTCGCGGATCCGGTCGAACACCACGATGGTGTCGTTGATGGAATAACCCACCAGGGTGAGGAACCCCGCCACGACGATCAGGGAGATCTCCTTGCCCAGCAGACTCATCAGACCCAGGGTGATCAACACGTCATGGAAAAGGGCGATCACGGCGCCGACACCGAAGGCGAACTTGAATCGCAGCGCGATGTAGACGAGCATGCCCAGCAGCGAAAAGAGCACCGCCTTGGTGGCCTTGTCCTGCAGCTCCTTGCCGATCTTGGGACCGACGCTGTCGACGCTCAGCACGGTGAATGCGCCCGGATAGTAGTGCTGCTTGAGCACGCCCAGGACGGGATTGCTGATGCCGGGGAGGGAGCCGAGCTGGCCGAAATCGGTGATCAGGCCGCCCTGTTCGGTGCGGTGGTTCACGATGCTCTCGGCCAGTTCCCGGTAGACCCGCTGGGTCTCCTCGATGGTCGCGTTCGCCGTGAGCCGGCCCATGTTCTCCAGGACCCGGCTCTCGCGCAGGGTGGCGGCCAGCTGGTCGATCCCCACCCGGTTCAGGTCCTGCTTGCCCTGGCCCTTGTCCTTGTCGAGAATGCCGCGCAGCGTGTCGTAAATGTTCTGGCCCAGGTTCTGGAAGGAGGCGGAGTCCTCGCTCTCGATCTTCTTCATCCGGATCTGGACGAGGTTCTTCTCCTCGGCGTCAAATCGGGTGACGTCCGCAGCCCCGAGGCTCTGCTTGAGCGCGTCGCGCAGCCCGTCCACGTCAGGCTTCTGGGCTGTCTTGACCTTGATCAGGGTGCCGCCGGTGAAATCGATGCTGTAGGTGAATCCGCCGTGCTGGAACACCGAAAACCATCCCACAACCAGCAGAATGAGCGAAGCGGACAAGAAGAGCCACAATTTGCTCATCCAATCCACATTAATGTTCTTGAACAGTTCCATGACGACTCCTCAGGCGTTGAGTTTAGACACGGGGTGTTGGATTTTGTTCCGTCAGATAGAAAGTTTCTTGATCTGCACCTGCTGGAGCAGGGTGTTGAAGATGGTCCGGGAGACGAAGATCGCCGCGAACAGGTTGGCCAGCAGGCCGAAGGTCAGGGTGACCGCGAAGCCGCGGATGGGGCCGGTGCCGAACTGATAGAGGAAGGCGGCGGAAATCAGCGTGGTCACGTTGGCGTCGAAAATGGTCCAGCTGGCGCGGGCGAAACCGGCGTCCACGGCAGCGGCGACGGTCTTGCCCCAGCGCAGCTCCTCGCGGATGCGCTCGAAGATCAGGACGTTGGAGTCGACGGCCATGCCGATGGTCAGGATGATGCCGGCGATGCCGGGCAGCGTCAGGGTGGCGCGGAAGTAGCCCATCACTCCGAACAGAATCAACACGTTGACGATGAGGCACAGGATCGCGTTGAAGCCGGACAACCGGTAATAGAACACCATGAAGAGGATGATCAGCGCCAGGCCCAGCAGGCCGGCGTTCACACCCTGGCGGATCGACTCAAGGCCCAGCGAGGGACCGACGGTGCGCTCCTCCAGGATCACGATGTCGGCCGGCAGGGCGCCGGACCGGAGCGACAGGGCCAGCAGCTGCGATTCCCGCTCGCTGTCGATGCCCGTGATGATGCCGGAATCCGTGATCTTGGCCTCGATCCGGGGCGCCGAGATGGCCTTGTCGTCCAGGATGATGGCCAGCTGGCGACCCCGGTTGGCTTCCGTGGCGTCGCCGAACAGCCGCGCGCCCTCCGAGTTGAGGGTGAAACTCACCGCCGGCCGCGACAGGCCCAGCGAGCTGTCCTGGGATGCCTTGGCGTTGGTCAGATGCTTGCCGGTGATCACGGGCGCTTTCTGGACGACAATGTAGCGCTTCTCCTGCTCGCTCCGGTTCTCGCCGCTGTAATCGCCGGTGTAGAGCACGGCGGCGTGGTCGCCCGGAATCTGGCCGCCGAAGAACTGGTTGATCGCATCCAGTGACGCGGCGTACGGTGCGGTGGGGTGGACCATGTTGAGGCTCAGAGAGGCGGTCTCCTTGAGCAGTGTCTTCACTTCCTCGGGATTCTCCACGCCGGGCAGCTCGACGATGATCTGGTTCGACGTGCCCGCCGCGGTGGAGCCGAAGAGTTGGAGGGTCGGTTCGGCCACGCCGTAGGCGTCGATGCGGCGTTCCAGGGTGTCGCGCGAGCTCTGGACGGTGGTCTGCTCCAGATCGCGCACGGCGGCGGCGGTGAGGTTCAGGGTGAAGGACACCGCGCCCCCCTCAAACTTGGAGCTGACGTCGAAGTAGTGGCCGAAGTAATCCTTCAGGTTCTTGCGCGTCGATTCCGACTGGCCCTCGGGCACGCCGCTGAGGGTGATTTTCGTGTCCTCGGCGAGCACCTGGGCGTAGGCCGTCTTGTTCTCTTCCATCAGGCGCTTGATGCGTTCGCCGTACTGCTGGACTTCGGCGCGGATCACCTTGTCGGTCTTGACCTCGAGCACCAGGTGCATGCCGCCCTTGAGGTCGAGGCCGAAGTTGATCTTTTCCTTCGGGGGATAGAAGAGGTATGCGGCTCCGGCGCAGACGATCAGAATGATGATGTAACGGACTTTAAGGCTTTTGAACATGGGGGAATACCTTGATGGGATTTCAGCTCTTTTCTTCGGGCGAGGTCGGCTGGAGGCCGGCGACGGCGCTCTTGCCCACCTCGATCTTCACGTTGTCGGCGATCTTCAGGACGATCGTATGGTCCTTGATCCCGGCGATGGTCCCGTAGATGCCGCCGGACGTGATCACGCGGTCGCCGTTCTTGAGGTTGGTGATGAGCGATTCCTGGTCTTTCTGGCGCTTGCGCATGGGCCGGAAGATCAGGAAATAGAAGATGGCGGCGATGAGGGCCATGGGGATGAGCATGCCGAAAATCGGGTCACCCCCTTGTGCCGCCTGCAGCAGGTACAAGGAGTGCCTGGATCCAATCATGAATGCACCTCGAAATTACCTGGATTTGCTGCCGCGTCGTGACCGCGAATTACTCGGTGGCGGAATGGTATCGGGCCAGGAAATTCTGTTTGAAATCCGCGAACGCGCCAAGCTCGATAGATTGCCTGATCTGCCTCATGATGTCAAGATAAAAGTACAGGTTGTGGAAGGTGTTGAGCGTGGCCGAGAGCATCTCCGACGACATGAACAGATGCCGCAGATACGCCCGCGAGTAGCGGCGGCAGACCCGGCAGCCGCACTCCGGGTCGAGCGGCTGGTCTTCCCGCGCGTGGCGGGCGTTTTTGATGATGATCCGGCCGTCGCGGGTGAACAGGCAGCCGTTCCGGCCGTTGCGGGTGGGCAGGACGCAGTCGAACATGTCCACCCCCATGGCGACCGCTTCCAGCAGGTCCTCCGGCGTGCCCACGCCCATCAGATAGCGCGGCCGGTCTTCCGGCAGCAGTGCGGCGGTCGCGCCGGTCACCGCGTACATTGTGTCCTTGGGTTCGCCCACGCTCAGGCCGCCGATGGCGTAACCCTGGAAGCCGATCTCGGTCAGCCGGCCGGCGCATTCCGCCCGCAGGTCCGGATAGACGCTGCCCTGCACGATCCCGAACAGCAGCTGAGTGTCCTCGGCGGGGTGCGCGGCCCGGCTGCGCCGGGCCCACTGGAGCGTGGTTTCCATCGAGGCGCTTGCCTCCTCGCGCGTCGCGGGGTAGGGGGTGCAGTCGTCGAACGCCATGATGATGTCCGCACCCAGGGCCTGCTGAACCCCGATGCTGTCTTCAGGGGTGATGAAGTGGCTGCTGCCGTCGATATGGGAGCGGAAGTGGACGCCTTCCGGATCGATGCGCCGCAGCTCGCGGTGGCTGAAGACTTGATAGCCGCCGCTGTCGGTGAGCAGGGCGCGCGGCCAGCCTGAGAACCGGTGCAGTCCGCCGAGGGTGCGCACGAGCTCATGCCCCGGCCGCAGGTACAGGTGGTACATGTTGGCCAGCAGGATGCGGGCGTCGAGCTCCTCGAGCCATTCGTGGGGGACGGCCTTGACGGTACCGGCGGTGCCCACGGGCATGAAGACCGGCGTCTCCACCACGGCGTGCGGGGTGACGAGGCGTCCCCGGCGGGCGGCGGTGCGCGAATCGCGATGGGTGACGGTGTAGTGGAACGCTGACATGGTGCGGCACCCTCAAGTTCTGAAAGGGGGGATTATAAGCGAAAGCGGACCGGCGCCAACGAGTTTTTTCCATCCCAATGCAAATGAGGCGGTTCGGCACATTTGGGGTTGAGTCGGGAACGGCGGCTATGCTATAACAGTCAAGGGTTTCTGTTTGAAAACCAGGACAGAGGGAATTATGAGCAAATCCTTGCGTCTGTTGGCCGCGCTGGCCGTGACGGGCTGCCTCCTGCTGGTGCTGGCCGGTTGCGATGCGTTCCGCGATCTGCCCGGGATCCGGTCGGAACAGAACCCGGAGTACAAGATCGCCGACTGCGAGCCCGGCATCCCGTCCAAACTCCTGCGCATCAGCGTCCTTCATCCGCCCTTGACCTTCAATCCGGTGCTGGCTCAGGATCGCGTCTCGGCACTGATCGCCAACCAGTTAACCGCGGCCCTTTACCGGTACAATCCCATCACCGACACTTTTGAACCGGGCCTGGCCACCGGATTCGACCGGGACAAGGACAGCAAGGTATTCACCATTCACCTGCGCCGCAACGTATTCTTCAGCGACGGGTCGCCGTTCACCGCCGACGACGTGATGACCACGCTCAATTACATCGGCAACCCCGACATCAAATCGCCCCTGCGCGCATACCTCGAAGTCGCCGACCAGAAGCTCCAGTTCCAGAAACTCGATGCCGAAAGCATCCGATGCAGCAGCCCGGAGCCGCTGTATGCCCTGGAACCCGTCCTGGCCAAGATCGTGGTGCTGCCCCGCGCGCTCATCGAGGGCGCCGCCAGCCGCAACCGCATGGACCGTCTTTACGGCGCCGATACGCCGCCGGCCGAACTGGTCAGCATCGGCCCGTTCGTCCTGAAATCGTTCTCCCGTGAAGAGAAGAAACTCGTCCTCGGCCGTAATCCCTACTACTGGGTGGTGGACGCAGTGGGCCGCCCGCTGCCGTACCTGGACGAAGTGGTGCTCGACTTCACCGGCACCTCGACCGACATCTCCGTCAAGTTCCGGACCGGCGAATCCGACCTCATCGATTTCATCGACCCGGCAGACGCCGCCCGGCTGGAGAACGTGCGCGGCTTGCGCATCTTCGATACCGGCCCCAGCAGCGCCACCTACGTGGCCTGGATCAACCAGAACATGAAGACAGACCCGGCCAGCCGGGAAAATTACATCCCTGCCTTCCGCCTCCAGTGGTTTTTCGACGCGAAGTTCCGGCATGCCCTGAGTCTGCTGTTCGATCGCGAAAACATCATCGCCAGCGTCTTCCAGCGGAAGGCGGTCACCACGGGCGGCCTGATCGCGCCGGGTGACGGTTCGTGGTGGTCCGGCCTCCAGGCCGACTCATTCTCGACGGCGAACGCCCGCCAGCTGCTGACCGAGAACGGCTTCGTCATGAACACCAGCATAACCCCCAACGCCCTGTACGGGGCCAACAAGAGCCCGGTGCAGTTCACGATCACCGTCCTGACCGGCGACGCCTTCGCCGAGCGGATCGGGATCCAGACGGAGCGGGTCTGCGCCAGCCTGGGCATGAAAGCCACCATGGTGTCGCTCCCGTACGACTTGTTTTACCAGAAAATTCACTCCACGTACGATTACGACATGGCCGTCATGCTGCTCGAACAGCCCACCCATCCGTTCTTCCTGAAAGAACTGATGAGTTGGTCCAGCCCGGGCCATCTCTGGTATCCGGAACAGGGCGCGCCCGCCACGCCGCTCGAGAAGGACATGGCCACCGCCCTGACCACGATGTACAGCAGTCCGGATTGGGGAAAACGCTTTGAAGCCGCGCACCAGCTCGAGCAGTACAACGCCCAGGGCCGTTATCTCATCCCCATTGCGAAACCCCACGGCCTGTTCGGCGCCAAGGGCAAAGTGCAAAACCTGCGGGTCAACCACCGCTGCATGAGCCTGATGTGGAATCTGGAAGAGGTGTACGTCCAGGAGTGAGGTCCGCGGTTGAGCCTTGCTCCGCAGACAAATTCGAACGACATGAAGAGTACGATGCCTGAAGTCCCGCGACGGTTGTCTGAAACGACTGCCCGCCATCTCCGGGAGGGCTTGCGCGACCTGTTGCTGGCGTCGACGGTGGTGTTGTTCCTGATCATCTTCCTGGTCCAGCCGGTGCGCGTTGAGGGCACCAGCATGCAGCCCCAGCTCGATGACCAGGAACGGGTGTTTGTCAGCAAAATCACTTACAGCGTGTTCGACATCCAGCGGGGCGACGTGGTGGTGTTCTATTTTCCCGGTGACCCGAAGAAATCGTTCATCAAGCGCGTGGTCGCCCTGCCGGGCGAAATGGTCCAGATCGTCGACGGGCGGATGATGGTCAACGGCCGCATCCTGCCGGAACCGTATGTCCCGTCCGCGTATTTCGACAACTCCTCGTTCGGCCCGCTGTACGTGGCCGCGGATTCATACTTCGTGCTGGGTGATCACCGGAACGTCAGCAACGACAGCCGGCATTGGGGCTGCGTGCCGCGCGGCTCAATTTTCGGCAAGGCCATCCTGAAATACTGGCCGCCCGACGACATCGGGTTGATCCGCTGATGCGCCGCTGCTGACGGGGGATGGTCAATCCCGGATCTTGAGGGTGGCGTTGCCCAGCCCGGGCTTCATCGACAGCTCGACAACCTGCCGGGCATCGCGATAGGCAGGATTCACATAGGCGCCCGCGCGGCGCTCGAAGTGTTCCATCGGAATACACAGCGAATCGGACGCATCGCCGGCTTTGAGCACGCGCACGCCGAAGTCGGCCGGCAATTCAATGTCCAGATTGCCGATGCCCACGACCAGGTGCGCCTGGGTCCGGCCCGGCCGTGTGCCGTCAAAGCCGAGCCAGGCGCGGCCCAGACCGCCTTTGATGTCGATGGTTTCCGGCATCATATTTCCCAAGCCCCGCAGTTCCATCTCACCCACGCCACAGGCAATATCCATGGAGCGACAGACCGCCTCCTGGGGTTCGTCGACGGTGACTTTCAGGCTGCCCACTCCGTGGGTGATGTTTACCCGGGCGACGTTCAGACCGGTCAGGTCCAGGTGCGTCTCGCCGGCACCGGTATCCACCGTGAGCTCCAGCGGGACATCCGGGGCCAGCGACAGGATGGCGTGCACCTTGTCTCCAGACGGCATCTCGCCCTGGAGCGTGAACACCAGGCCGGCGGTGTCGCCGGGAGTGAAATCCACGTGTCGGCTCATGTTGGCCGCGTCCCAGCGCAGATCCAGGTTGTAAAGCACGCCCGGATCGCTCCGGTCCAGCGTCAGGCGACCGCTGGACACCCGGGCATCCAGACGCAGCCGACTCTCCGTGCCCCGCTTCTGGCGGAAGCTTTCCTGCCGGATCAACGGGTGGTCGGCTTGCGGTCGTCCGCAGCCGATGGTCAGCAGACCGGTGGCCCACAGCAGGGTGATAACCAGGGCACGGAGCCAGTGCGGATTCATTCGGGTTTCTCAACCTCCTCGCTGGGCTTCAGCCGGATATCGCCGTAAGCGGCTTTGCACTGGACATCCGCCTGTTCCGGCGCGCCGGAAAAGTTCTTCCAGACCAGCGTGCGGTCGCCGGTGGAGGGCGTGACCACCGGTGAACGGAAACGGGAATCGATTTTACCGTTGTCGGCCGACAGGAAGAGCCGGTGTGATTCCGGGAAGGCCGGCAGGATGAGGAGGATGTCCCCCCGTTCCGTGGCCGCCCGGACCCGGGCCTTGCCCGCGGGAGGCAGTGAGTGCAGGGTGATGGAGGCGTTCTTGTTGGAGCAATCGATGTCGGTCTCGGCGCCGGAGATGGAGACGTCCTTCAGGGTGTTGCTGATCGTGAGCTTGCCGGCGATCCGTTCGATCCGGCAGCGGGTTTTCTCAAGGGTCAGGGTTGCGGGACCGGCGGCATCCTTGATCGTCACGGCCCCCGATGCGGCCGTGCCCGCGATGGCGCCCCCGATCTCATTGGCGGTCAGCGTGCAGGCGCGCATTTTGAAATCGACGCCGCCCTTGATGTCGGTGAGCTCGATTTCATCATCGCTGTTCTCCAGGTTCACGCTGCCGGTGACCGTCGTCAGGGTGAGGGTGGCGTTCTTGCCGGCGAGTTGGAAATCGCCGTTCAGCCGTTCGCCGGTGACCGTCACGTAGCGGACCGTCATCGCCGTCTTCCCCGCGATATCCGACAGCTCGATCTCGCCGTTCTTGTCGTCGAGGGTGAGCGGGCCGTTCAGGTTGAAGACGCGGATGTCCGTATCCAGTCCGCGGATCTCCGTCACGCCCTCCGAATCCTCGACCGTGATCTTGTCGTACCGGTTGGAGAGGCGCAGCGCGCCGTGATGCCGGCGCACCTGGATCGAGCCGTTCCGTGAGGTCAGGCTGACGGGATTGCGCAGATCGGTTGCGGTGATGCCGCCGAAGCTGTTCTCGAATTCGAGCGGGACATCCGGCGGCACGGCCAGCCGGATGCGGACCTCGACGGAGGTTGTTTCGGCGTCCGGAGTCTGCAGCGACAGGCGCAGCCGCCCGGCATCGCGTTCGGTCTTGATCCGGACGGCCTGGGCCGCAGCGGTCGCCGCCTCATCGGTATCGGCGTACACCTTGATATCCAGGCGGACCTGGATGCGGTCGCCGTCGGCGGGAATCAGCTCCAGTTCGCCGTTGGTATGGGTCAACAGGATGGCCGTCGCTCCCTCGAGAGCGAGGGATTCCTCGGCCGTTTTCTGCACACTTTTATGGAGTAGATCCTTCAGCCGGTACTCCTTGCCTTCGATCAGCAGGGGCGGCAGCCGGCTCAGGTCGAATTTCGCGACCTGCGCGGCGATCAGGCCGGACAGCAGGATGAAGATCATGAAGACGATCTCGCCGCCGGTCAGGCGGCCGGTGCGGCCGGGGAAGAAGATGTCCACGAGCTTGCCGGCGCCCACGAGGATCAGGAACAGCGGCCACCAGGTGCCCAGCCAGGCGAAAAGGTTGGGTACATACCCGAGGGTCCAGATAAGCAGAAACACGCCGCAACCGATCCAGATGAGGGTTGAGGAGAACGATGGCGCCTTCTCATCGGGCGCGGCGGGCCGATAGCGGAAATAGGCGACCGCTTTGTTGATCCCCACCCAGATTAGCACCAGCGGGCTATACCGCCAGATCACCGACCAGATGGACGCGTGGCCGACGATGTTCTCATAGATGAAACAGGCGCCGAGCAGAATCAGGAAGACGCCGATCTGGATCGAGCGCGACACGGCGCGGCTCATGACTGTTTACCCTCCGTGGATGCGGGCGGTTCGACCGGGACGCGCGGTGCGGCGGCCGGCACAGCCGAGGGGGCCGGTCCGGACTTGAGTTTTTCAAACCCCTTCCAGACCATGTAGGCGCCGACGCCGATGAGCAGCAGCGGCCACAACCGATGGAGCCAATCGAAGTCGAACAACTCGAAGTTCCGGAGGAGGAACAGCAGGCCCAGCACCACCAGGCCGACGCCGTAAAAGAGCTTGGTGCGCGGAGTGAGCACCAGGTCCGGCGTGCTGCCGTCCAGCAGACCCGCTTTCATTCTGGAAGCCACCCGGTAGGCATCGATAATCGTGTACACGTAGAACAGGATGCTCCCGAGCGCGCCCAAGGGTCCGAGGTCGGCCGCGTCGAACAGCAGGATCAGCAGCGCCATGCCCAGGAACTGTGACAGCGCCCGGAGGTAGGTGCCGTTGTAGATCGCCCCGAGGAAGGGGATCAGGGCCAGCCAGGCGGAAGCCACCGGATTGATGGACCGATACTCCGGTGTCAGCGACCGCTTGTAGCATTGGACGGCCTGGTTCAGGCATTCGGGACAGAGGGGTCCCCCCTCTGCTGCGTTCTGGCAGGCCGGGCATAGTTCTCGCTGGCAGAGTGCGCAGGCGGCGGTGGCGGTCTGGTCCGGATGGTAATGACAATTCATGGCCGATCTCCTCTAAGCGGTGGCGTCAAAGTCGTGAACCGCTTGCATGGATTGATTGATATTCTTCTGGCTGTCGGGCACCGGTTTCTTCTTCTCATCCTTGCCCTTGAAAGCGTCCTTCACCTGCTGCCAGCTGGTCTGGAAGAAGTCTGCGGTCTTGTCGTAGTAATTGCCGGCGGTCTCCCACGTATCCTGGACACCGGAGTAGAACTGCATCATGCTGCTCAACAGCCGATTGCCGGTGTAGTCGACGACGGTGACCAGGTTGGCCGACTGGCTGGCCCCGGCGGTGGCGTCGGACGGGCGGAAGAACATGTTGTACGACAGAGCTGCGGCGAACAGGATGAGGACCGACGCCGCCAGGAGCTGGGGCGCCAACTCGCGCTCGAACCGGACGAAGCCGAGCAACCGCCGGCCGAGGCTGGCACGTCCGCCGGAAGTGGCTGTCAGGATCCGCTCGGCCAGCCCGGGGGGTGGCTCCACCTCATCCAGCTGGTGCAAGCGGGAGAGGCTGTCGTTGACGTTGTCCAGGAGCATGGCGCAGAGGGGGCACTGAACGCGATGCAGCTCGAATCCGGCCAGCGCGTCGCCGTGCAGCGTGCCGTCCAGAAAGTCGCTGACGAGATTTTCAAATTCGTTGCAGTTCATCGCCTACCTCTCCAACAGGGTTTCCTGCTGTCCGGACAGGAGCCTGATTTTCTTCATATTCATGATGCGGGCCAGCTCGATCCGGCCCCGATTGATGCGGGACTTGACGGTTCCGAGGGGAATCCGGAACTGATCGGCGATCTCTTCGTAGCTCAATCCGTCGATCTCCCGGAGGAGCAGCGCGGCACGCAGGTCGGGCGATAGCGTCCGCAGGCAGTCGTGGACGAATTCGATCCGCTCTTTCTGCTCCAGCTGTCTGGCCGGATCCGAAGCGCCGGCGGTGGGGAAATCCAGCTTTTCCAGCTCGTCGGTCCCGCCCACGCGGTTCCAGCCCTTCTTTTCCTTTCTCAGGTTGTCGATCAGGTGGTTGCGTGCCATGACCATCATCCAGCTCTTGAATTCACCCCGTTGATTTTGAAAGGAGGCCAGCGACCGGTAGATCTTCATGAAAATCTCCTGGGTCATGTCCTCGGCTCGATCGAACCGTGTCGTGAAGCGGTACGCGAGGTTGTAGATGAGCTTCTGGTGACGGTAGACAAGCTGTGCCCACGCATCGTGATCTCCTTGAAGGCAGCACTCGACTAAGACCTGATCCGATTGCGGTTCCAACCGGTGCTCCTTTCATGACTCCCACCTACAAGAACGCAGGCGGGTGCCGAAAAGTTCCACTCTTGAATAGAGATTAATAAATCAACCTGAGAATCTATTGTAACCGACCACGGGGCGGCCACAAATAAAAAAGCCTTCCGGTTCCGGAAGGCTTGCAATAATGGTGCCGAAGGCGGGACTTGAACCCGCACGCCCCGTAGAGCGCCACCCCCTCAAGATGGTGTGTCTGCCAGTTCCACCACTTCGGCATCCTCAAAGATCATCGTCGGCCTGGAACCGGAGTCCGTCGGCCTGAGAGTCGTTACTTTTTAGCCGGCTCGGATTCGGTCGCCTGTTTGTGCTTGGCGTCCTGTTCCTTGAGCAGCGCATCGAGATCAGCCTTGGACAGCGACTTGACCTTGATGCCCTGACCGGATTCGCCACCTTCGGCCTTGGCTTCAATCGGTGTGTCGCCTGACTGGCTCGCGGCGGGCGCCGGCGCCGTCGCGGGCTTGGCCGGGGCGGGCTTGGCCGGCGCGCTGGTGGCAGGCTTGCCCTTTTCCGGCGATTTGCGGTCCATGATCGAGGAGCCGCCGCTGGCCGAACTCATCATGAACGACAGCGCCAGCGAACTGACCATGAAGATGACCGCCGCGCCGGTGGTGACCTTGCTCAACAGCGTGGCCGTGCCCCGCGGACCGAAGGCGGTCTGGGAGCCCATCATCCCGAACGCGCCGGCCAGGTCGGCGCTCTTGCCGGATTGCAGCAAGATCACCAGGATCAGGATGAAACAGCAAATCAGATGAATCACCAAAATCAAATTGACCATCAATCTCCCGCCTTCGTCAAAATTTCACGATCCGCACAAAATCATCGGCCTTGAGACTGGCACCCCCGACGAGGGCGCCGTCGATGTCGGATTCGGCCATCAGGGCGCTGATGTTGTCCGGTTTGACGCTCCCGCCATATAGCAGGCGCAAACTGCCAGCCACCTGCAGATCATACAGTTCGGTGAGAACGGAACGTATGAACGCGTGCATGGACTGGGCTTGCGCCGGGGTAGCCGTGCGGCCGGTCCCGATCGCCCAGACCGGCTCGTAGGCGAGGATGATACGGAAAACTTCCCCGGGTGTCAAGTCCTTTAAGGCCGTCCGGAGCTGGGCGCTGACCATCGGCTCGGCTTCACCGCGTTCGCGCTGCTCCAGGGTCTCGCCAACGCACAAGATGGGTGTCATCCCCTTGCGCAGCGCGGTGGTCACCTTGCGGCCGATCAGGTCATCGGTTTCCTGCAGGAGCTGGCGCCGCTCGGAGTGCCCGATGATCACGTGGGTGCACCCGGCGCTCAGGAGCATGATCGGCGAGATTTCGCCGGTGAACGCGCCGGAATCGGCCGGGAAGAGGTTCTGGGCGCCCAGCAGGATCCGGCTGCCGTCCAGTGCCCGCCGGACATCCGACAGCGCGGTGAACGGGGGCGCCACCAGAACGTCCCGGTCCGCCAACTGGCCCACCGCGGCCGCCAGCTCCCCGGCCAGCTTGACCGCCTCCGGGTTGGTGAGATTCATTTTCCAGTTTCCGGCCAGCATCGGCTTGCGTGCCATATTGATTCTCTCCTTTGGGCAACTGGTTTACACGACTGCAGGTCGGTCGGATCCGGCCTGCGCCGGATACTCAGCGGTCGCTGAGCGCGGTGACGCCGGGCAACTCGAGGCCGCCCAGAAATTCCAGTGAAGCGCCGCCGCCGGTGGATATGTGCGTGATCGCGTCGGTGACGCCGGCCTGCTGGACGGCGGACACCGAATCGCCGCCGCCGATGATGCTGCAGGCCGACGACGCGGCGACCGCCTTGGCGACGGACTGCGTCCCATTGGCAAACGGACGGATTTCGAACACCCCCATGGGGCCGTTCCAGAGGATCGTCCGGGCTTGCTGGATCTTCCGGGCATACGTCATATAGGTCATGGGCCCGATGTCGACACCCATCCAGCCGTCGGGGATCGGGTCGCCGGGGTTCGTCATATTCACCCGGGCGTCTTCGGCGATCCGGTCGGCGATCACATGATCCACGGGCAGGAGGAACTCCAGGCCCCGCTCCGCCGCCTGGAGCAGGAGGCGGGCGGCCAGTTCGATCTTGTCCGGTTCGACGAGAGACAGGCCCACCGCCTCGCCGCGGGCCTTGAGGAAGGTGTAGGCCATGGCGCCGCCGATCAGCAGCGCGTCCACCTTGCCCATGAGGTTGGTGATCACCTCGATCTTGTCCGAGACCTTGGCGCCGCCGAGGATGGCCACGAACGGCCGCTCCGGCTCGCTCAGCGCCTTGCCCAGGTAATGCAGCTCCCGCTCCATCAGCAGGCCGGCCGCCCGTTCCTTGAAGAACCGGGTCATGCCCTCCGTGGAGGCGTGCGCGCGGTGGGCCGTGCCGAACGCGTCGTTGACGTAAACTTCCGCCAGGCCGGCCAGCTGCTCGGCGAAGCCGGGGTTGTTCTGCTCCTCTTCCTTGTGGAAGCGGAGGTTCTCCAGCAGCAGCACGTCGCCGGGCTGCATGGCCTGGACGGCCAGCCGGGCCGGCTCGCCCACGCAGTCCGTCGCGAAACCGACCTTGCGACCGAGGAGGCCGGCCAGCTCGGCGGCGACGGGCTCCAGGCTGAACTCGGGGCTCGGCCCGCCCTTGGGCCGACCCAGGTGGGAGGCGAGGATGACGGCGGCACCACCGTCGAGCAGGTGACGGATGGTGGGGATGGCGGCGGTGATCCGGGTCTTGTCCTTGATCTTGCCGTCCTTGATGGGTACGTTGAAGTCCACCCGGACGAATACGCGCCGGCCCCTGACGTCGATGTCCTTCACTGATAGCTTGTTCATGTCGTCCTCCGAAAAGAACGGCCCGGGACGAGCGCCCGGGCCGGATACGTTGCGGTGGTGAGCCTACTTCAGCACGAATTTGATCAGGTCGGCGACCCGGCAGGAATAGCCCCACTCGTTGTCGTACCAGGCCAGCACCTTGACCATGTTGCCCATGACGGCGGTGTAGTTGGCGTCGAACATGGAGCTGTGGGTGTTGCCGATGAAGTCGGACGACACCAGCGGTTCGGTGACATACTCCAGATAACCGTGGAGCGGGCCTTCGGCGGCCGCCTTCATGACCGCATTGACCTCCTCCTTGGTGGGCACTTTCTCCACCGTTCCGACGAAGTCCACGACGGACACGTTCGGGGTGGGCACGCGCAACGAGATGCCGTCGAATTTGCCCTTCAGGTCCGGGATCACCAGGCCGATGGCCTTGGCGGCGCCGGTGGTGGTGGGAATGATGTTGAGCGCGGCGGCGCGGGCGCGGCGCAGATCCTTGTGCGGCAGATCCAGCACGCGCTGATCGTTCGTGTACGAGTGGATCGTGGTCATCAAACCGTGCACCAGCTTGAAATTGTCATGGAGCACCTTCGCCACCGGCGCCAGGCAGTTGGTGGTGCAGGAGGCGTTCGAGATGATGTGATGCTTGGCCTTGTCGTAGGCGGTGTTGTTGACTCCGAGCACGACGGTGAGGTCCGGGTCGGTGGCCGGCGCCGAGATGATCACCTTCTTGACCGTGTCACGCAGGTGCTTGGCGGCGTCGGGCCGCTTGGTGAACAGGCCGGTGGACTCCACCACGACGTCGACTCCCTGGTCCGCCCATGGAATGGCAGCGGGATCCTTGACGGCATAAGCTTTGATGGTCTTGCCGTCGACGACGATGCCGTCGGCGGCGACGGAAACAGCGGCGGGGAAGGTGCGCATCACCGAATCGTACTTGAGCAGGTGAGCCAATGTCACCGCGTCCGTCACGTCGTTGATGGCCACGATCTCGATCGCCGGATCCTGGCTGACGATCCGGAAGAGCTGTCGCCCGATCCGACCGAAACCGTTGATCCCCACTTTGATAGCCATGGCAACCTCCTTGAAATTTGTCAGAAAGTCCTTGCGGGAAGAATGTAAATTGTCTGACATCCGGACAATACAACACCGGTGTTGGTTTTTCAAGCTGATTTGCCCGCTATTCGGGCTGTCGGACGGGGGCCGCTCGGCTCGGGCGGCCCGGGGCCGAATAAATCCGGTTTCGCGTTGCGGCAATCTAATGCTTCGGCTAGAATGACCGGACTGTCCACACCGGACGGTAGACATCTGGAGCAAGGAGCGCAGTGATGGAGTTGAAAGAACGAGTGGATGCGGCGTTGCAGAAGACGCGCGCGTTTTTGCAGGCTGACGGCGGCGACGTGGAGTTGGTGGACGTCCTGCCCGACGGTGTCGTCAAGGTGCGCCTCAAGGGCGCCTGCGGCGGCTGCCCCATGGCCACGCTGACCCTCAAGCGCGGCATCGAACGGATCCTCAAAGAGGAAGTTCCCGAAGTCAAGTCCGTGGAATCGGTCTAACGGCCGTTCTGCAGCTCGGGGAGGATATCCGCCAGCGCCCGGTCGAAATCGGCGCCCGGGCGATACGGCGCATGGCTGTCGGAGGCGAAGACCAGGTCCAAACCCATCCGGATCGCGTCGGACAGGGTGACCCGCGCCGGGTACAGCTGCCCCGTGTAGACGTAGCCCGCCGTATTGATCTCCAGAGCCACTCCCGCTTGACGCATGGCGGCCAGCAAACGCCGGATGGCCGCGCGGACTTCCGGCACTTCTGACACGTCCGGCAGGTTGCGGCGGGGCACGTCCAGATGGCAGACCATAAACGGGTGGAACACCGGGATGTGCCGCGCCAGCACGTCGTAGTACTCCAGCGTCAGGGCCACGGGATCCCGTGCCAGCAGCAGCCGCAGGTTGGGATCCTTGGCCGAGCTGATGTTCAGGTGGGTGTTCGCCGCTTCATCCCAGACAAAGTGATAGGACAAGGCAACGCGGTCCCAGGGATGTCGCGCCGCCAGAGCTGCGAGCTCCGGAACCGCCGCCGGATTCACGCCCAGCTCGATGCCCGCCGAGACCACGATCTGACGGGCGTACCGCCGCTTGAGCGCGGATGCCTCTTCCCAGTAAACATCCAGCTCAGCGGCGTCCAGCCAGGTCCGGCGGCCGTACTGAATCCCCCACTCCACATGTTCCAGAAAGCCGATTTCCTCGAGACCCCGGTCGATGGCCGTGCGGACGTATTCCTCCATTTCACCGACGGCGTGACGGCAATACTTCGTGTGGCAATGCAGATCGCGGCGCGCGCGGCGGCGCAGCTCGTCCGGGGTGAGCAGGGTGTGACGGGACATGGCGCTCCTACAGTTCGAAAAATCGACGCGCCGGATCGCGCCGCAGAAACAGGCGGGCTTCCTCCTGGCCCTGATCGAATGTCCGCATGGTCGCCGCCGGGTCCCGGGTGACCGTCGAGTTGCGGATCCGGTGGACCGGATGGGCCACCAGGAGGTTTCCGGCTGCGGTCGCGCGGCGGACCGGCTCGGAATCATTCCACGCATCGAGCCGCAACGCCGTTTTCCACATGATGCCCTCCGGGTTGTTCATGACCACCAGTGTGCGATCCGTCCTGACCAGTCGGTCCAGAGCGAAACCGCCGGGATAGTGGGCGAACGCCAGCGGTGTCTTGGAGGTGATGCCGCCGTCGATGAGGCGGTCTCCGTCAAGGGACACGGGCTGCCCCATGACGAGGGGCAGCAGGCAGGCGGCCATCAGCGCCTCCCGCACGTTGGCCGGAGTGAGCCGCCGCAGCCAGGGGCAGCCGGCGGCGGCCGCCGCCGGCTCCGGGTCCTCCGGCCACCGGCCGTACACCACGGGTTCAAAGCGGAGCCCGCGCGGCCGGTACTTGTGCCGCCACTCCCGCGTGGCCACCATCAGGAACATGCGCATGAGGTCGCCCCGGCGCGGAGCAGTTTCCGGCACCACCCGCGAGGTCACGATGAACAGGCGGCGGGAATTCCTGGGATCGAACAACGCGGCTTCAGTGGGCGGGTCCAGGGTGAACGCGATGGACTGCTTCACGCTGCGGCGGAACGAGAACAGACCGAAGAAACCCCGCTCATCCGGGCCGATCGGAACATCCACCGGAATTGTGTCCGACCAGTTGGACCAGCTTCGGTACAGGACCTCCGGGTCGCCGGTGGCCAGATCCATCGACGTGAACGCCCCGATGGAACTACCCGTCAGCACCGCCGGGCTGATGCCGGCCGCACCGAGATCTTTGGCCAGCCGGTAGCCGAAACCGCCCGACCAGGCGCCGCGGCCGGAACCGCCGGTGTCGAAGATCCAGCGATAGCTGAGCGCGCCCGATGATGCCATGGCCGACCGGTCAGCGGGAGTCGGAAGCGGGCGCGGTCGTCCGGCGGGCGGCCAGCCGGAGTTCCACCGGCACCGCCAGATGCCAGTTGTGGTCGCACTCCGGCGCCAGACGGCCTTTGCGGCGGATGTGCTGGATGATCAGCGTCCGGATGTCGGTGGAATCGAAGGCGATCCGGCGTCCCCGCTGGAACATGTCGTAGTGTCCGCCGCCCACCGCCTGGTAGTTGGACACAGCCACCGTGAATTCGGCGGCGGGATCGATGGGCCGGTTCTGGTAATACAGATAGCGCAGTCGCTCGCCCGCCGGACGGGTTGGATCGATGGCGTAGTCGGCGCCGGACAGGGTGTCGAAGTTGTACATTCGGAAATTGGGCGCCTGTCCCAGCCGCAGAAGCTGCTGGCCGGGATCCCATTCCGCCTGGTCGTAGACACCGGCGGCGTGCTCCAGGGCGGCGGCGACGTCCTTGCCCGACAGGCCGAGGGTGACCGTGGTGTTTTCGTACACGTAGAGGGCGTAAATGTCCCGGACCTTGATGTCGCCCCGCCGGATCGTCAGCGGACGGCCCGGCAGATAGGCGGCCATGCTCATCTGGGCGCCCGTGTGCTCGCGCATCACCGTGTGGACCAGGTCCAGCAGGGGATTGTCGCGGACGTAGACGCCCTCGGCCGAGAGATCGTCCTCGGCGGTGCCGATGGTTTCGTCCAGCCAGCGCAGCGTGGCCGCGTGGGCCGGCTCCACCAGCGCGGCCACCGCGGGGTCTTCCGGGCCCTTCATGGGCACGTTCCGTCCGGTCTTTTCGGCCAGCGTCCAGCGTTTGCCCTGCTTGCGGAACACCAGGTCGAGCTGCACGAGATGCTCCGCCCAGCGGTGTCCCTGGGCCGTGAGCACGCCGTTGACCAGGCGCGGCGGAATGTTCTCGTGAGCGTGGCCGGTGAGCAGGACGTCGACACCGGGCACCTGCTGCAGGATGGCCCAGGCGGCATTTTCGTATCCGGAACCGTTCGGCTGTCCGGTCTCCAGGTCGGCCTCGTAGCCCTCATGGGTGTTCACGATGACCGCGTCCACGCGTTCCTGGTCGCGGAGTACCTTCACCCACCGGACGGCTTCCTGGAGCGTCTCGCGGAACTCGAGCCCCGCATAGTTGGCCGGCGTTTCCCAGTTGGGGATGTTACGGGTGGTCAAGCCCAGCACGCCGATGCGCACGGGCCCGTACTGGCGGACGATGTACGGCTCGAAGAACGGCTGGTCCGGGCGGTCGGTCCGGTAAGTGTTTGCCGACAGGAAGGGGAAGCGGGCCTCGCGGCGACAGCGTTGCAGCACGTCCAGACCGAAATTGTATTCGTGGTTGCCCACGGTCATGGCGTCGTAGCCCATCGCGTTCATCGTCTGGATGACCGGATTGGGCTCGTCCGCCTTCACCTCCGCGTAATAGTACGCCAGGGGACTGCCCTGGATGGAGTCGCCGTTGTCGATCAGCAGCAGGTGGGGGTTGTCCTGACGGGCCGCGCGGACGTGGGCGGCGACCCGCACCAGACCGAGGTCCGCCGGCGCCCCGCGGAAATAGTCCCACGCGGCCAGTCGGCCGTGAATGTCCGTCGTCTGGATGACGGTGATCCGAACCGGATCCGCGGGCTTCCTGGCGGCGGCGCCCGGGGGCGTCGGCGCCGTCACGGCAAGCAGCAGGATCAGGCTAATGATCGGCAGCGTTTTGATCATGCGTATGCACCTCGTCAGGATGGAGCGCCTGGTAGACTTTGGCCGCGATCCGGCCGCCCAGCGCCTCGGCCAGATCCGCCTCGCTGGCGGACGCGATGCGCCGCCAGGATCCGAATTGTTTCAACAGCGTCTGCTTGCGGCGGGGACCCACGCCGGGGATGTCGTCGAGCGGCGAGGCGAACGAGGCCCCGGCGCGGCGCCGGCGGTGGTAGGTTACGGCGAAGCGGTGCGCCTCGTCCCGGACCTGCTGGAGGAGCTTGAGGGCCGGCGAGGTCCGGGGGAGCCGGAGCGGCTCCTTCCGGCCCGGCAGGTAGACCTCCTCGCGCCGTTTGGCCAAACCCGCCACCGGCACCCGGATGGCCGGATCCAGCGCGGCCAGGCCGTCCAGAGCGGCGGCGACCTGGCCCTCGCCGCCGTCCACCAGGATCAGGTCGGGCAGCTCCCGGTGCTCGTCCAGCAACCTTCGGCAGCGCCGGCAGACGACTTCCCGCATGGCGGCCAGATCGTCCGGCTGCCCGCCGGTCGTGCGGATCCGGAAACGTCGGTACTGCGCGGGTGCCATCCGCCCCGCGATCATGGCCACCATGACGCCCACCGACTCGCGGCCCTGGGTGGTGGACATGTCGAAGCCTTCAATCCGCCCCGGCGGTTCCGGCAGATCGAGGGCGGCCTGGAGGAGGCGGAGGCTGTCCGGCTGCTGGTCCACGGTCGGGAAGCGGAGGAAGAAGGCGTGGCGCGCGTTCAGCTCCGCCAGCTCGAGCAGGCGCAGCCACCGGCCGCGTCGCGGGTGGGCGATCACGACCCGACGGCCGCGGCGCTCCGTGAGCCACTGGGCGAGCAGGTCCGGTTCCGCCACCGCGGTGGGCACGAACACCCGGGGTGGAATGCGCAGTTCCCGGTAGTAGAACTGGCGGAGAAACTCGGCATAAAACTCGGCCCCGTTCCAGTGCGGCAGGTCTTCCCAGTAGTATTGCCGCCGATCCACCACCTTGGCGCCGCGCATGTGGAAGACCTGCACCGACAGCCGGCCGTCCCGGAAGTAGCCGCCGAACACGTCCGCATCGTCCTCGATGCCGAGCACGGACTGCTGTTCGTCGGCGAGCGCCTGGACCGCCTGGATCCGGTTCCGCAGCCGCGCGGCTTCCTCGAATCGCAGCTCGGCGGCCGCCTGGTTCATGTCGGCTTCGAGGCGCCGCCGCAGATCGCGGTCGCGGCCTTCCAGGAACAGGATCGCCGCGTCCACCGCCGCCCGGTACTGCTCGGGGCTGCACAGGGCGGCCACGCATGGGCCCAGGCAGCGCTCGATGTGATAGTCCAGGCAGCAGGGCCGGGTTGCGGTCCCGTCAATCTCTTTGCGACAGTGGCGGATGCCGAACGTGCGCCGGACCGTGTCGATGAGCAGGCGCGCCCGGGAGGCGGGGATGTAGGGGCCGAAGTAGCGCGAGCCGTCACGGATCGGCCGGCGGGTCAGGCTGATCTGGGGAAAGGGGGCTTTGAGGGTGATCCGGATGAAGGGAAATGATTTGTCGTCCTTCAGGTAGAAATTGTAGCGGGGCTGGTGCTCGTGCACCAGGTTGCTCTCGAGGATGAACGCCTCGTATTCGCTGCCGGTGACGATGTACTCGACGTCGCGGAGCTCCGCCACCAGCCGGGCGGTCTTCGGATCGAGCTCGCGGGCTTCCTGGAAGTAGGATCGCACCCGGTGCCGCAGGTCGCGGGCCTTGCCGATGTAGATGACCGCACCCCGGGCGTCCCGATACAGGTAGACGCCCGGCGCGTTGGGCAGGGCAGTCAGCTTCTGGTTGAGGGCGGCGCGCCATTCCATGAAACATGTTCTCCGCCCGTTTAGATTACCGGGAACGGGCGGAATTTTCAAATCAAACGCCGATCACCTGGCGAAAGTGCTCCAGGCGCGCCTGGATGTCGGGGAAGGTCAGCTCGCGGAGCCGGTTGACCGAGAACGCCTCGATGTCGAACGAGGCCATCACCGAACCGTACAGCACCGCGGTCCGGATCGCGGCCATGTCATCCCGGTTCGCGCCGGCCAGGTAGCCCATGAATCCGCCCGCGAAGCAATCGCCGGCGCCGGTGGGATCCATCACCGTCTCCATCGGATAGGCCGGCGCCACGAACAACTCCCCGGCGTGGCTCACCAGGCTGCCATACTCGCCGCGCTTCACAACGATGGTTCGCGGGCCGAGGGCGGCGATCCGCCGGACCGCCGTCACCAGGTGATACTCGCCGGTGAGCATGCGCGCCTCGCCCTCGTTGAGCAGCAGGATGTGAACCCGGGACAGGACGCGGGCCAGCGCCTCGGGCTTGTTCTGGATCCAGTAGTTCATCGAATCGAGGGCGACCAGGGGATCCCCCTCCATCTGGTCGAGGACGTGGTGCTGCAGGTCGGGGTCGATGTTGCCGAGAAACAGGTGCCGGACGCGCCGGTGGTCGGGATGGACCTCGGGTTTGAACTCGGCGAAGACGTTCAGCTCGGTGGCCAGCGTGTGCGCCTCGTTCAGGTCGCGGTTGTACTCGCCCGCCCAGAAGAACGACTTGCCGCGGCGGCGCTGGATCTGGCGGATATCGATCCCGTGGTCCAGGAAGATCCGGAGGTGCTCGTCGGTGAAATCCTCGCCGACCACCGCGACGACGGCGACGTCGGTGAAGAAGCTGGCCACCAGGCTGAAGTAGGTGGCGGAACCCCCCACCACCCGCTCCGCCCGGCCGAAGGGGGTCGTGACACTGTCGAACGCGACGGATCCGATGGCGAGCAGGGACATGGGCGTCCTCCGATGAGACTTCCGGGTTCGCGGCGATGGTGATGGGCGACGGCGCCGGCGGTTACTCCGACTTGGATTTCTCCGGCAGGTAGTGGCCGATGATCAGGGCCAGCTTCTCCCGGGTGGATTGCGGGATGCTGTCGGGCTGCGTGATGAGCGCGTCCTTGAGCGCGTGGTGGCAGGTGCAGTCCCGGTCTTCGGGCAGCACCTTCACCGTCTCTTTCAGGATCCGCTGGGCGTTCTCGTTGTTCCGGCTCAGGTTCTCGATGATCATGTCCACCGTGACCGGCGCTTCGGACTGATGCCAGCAGTCGTAGTCGGTGACCAGGGCGATGGTCGCGTAGCAGATTTCCGCCTCGCGGAACAGCTTGGCCTCCGTGGCGTTGGTCATGCCGATGATATCGAGCCCCCAGCTGCGGTAGAGCTGGCTCTCGGCCCGGGTGGAAAACGCGGGCCCTTCCATGCAGAGGTAGGTTCCCCTGACCTTCACCGTGATTTCGGCGTTCTGCGCGCCCTGGGCGACGCTGTTAACCAGATGGCGACAGAGGGGATCACCGAACGCGATGTGACCGACGACGCCGTCGCCGAAAAACGTGGCGGCGCGCCGGAAGGTGCGGTCGATGAACTGGTCGGGCAGGATGATGTCCAGCGGCTGGTGCTCCTCTTTCAGCGAGCCGACCGCCGAGATGGAAATCACCTGGCGTACGCCCAGTTTCTTGAAGCCGAACACATTGGCCCGGTAGTTGATCTCGGAGGGCAGGAACCGGTGGCCGCGGCCGTGGCGCGGGAGGAACGCCACCCGGCGCTTGGCTAGCGTGCCGACGATGAAATTGTCGCTGGGGGGGCCGAACGGAGTCTCGACCTTGATCTCCTCCACGTCGGAGAGATCCTTCATCTTGTACAAGCCGCTGCCGCCGATGATGCCGATGGTGATGGGAAGCATGACGTGTCTCCTGCCTGGCCGGGGTTCAGCGGGGGAGGGGGGCCTGGCTGAGTTCCAGGAGGATGCCGGACGTGGACGCCGGGTGGACGAAGGCGATCCGCTTGCCGCCGGCGCCGATGACCGGGGTCTCATTGATCAGTCGGGCGCCGCGGGCCTTGAGCTCCGCCAGTACGCGGTCGATATCCTCCACGCCGATCGAGACGTGGTGGATGCCCTGTCCCTTTTTCTCGAGGAATTTGGCGATGGGGGAATCGGGGGAGGTGGGTTCCAGGAACTCCAGGTTGGTCTCGCCGACCGGGAACATGGCCACCCTAACCTTCTGCTCGGGCACCTCTTCGATTTCGTGAAGGTGCAGCCCGAGGGCGTCCTGATAGAATTTCAGGATGTCGTCAAGAGCCGTGACGGCGATCCCGATATGATCGATCTTGGTGAACACGCTGGCGCCTCCTAACGGCCAAACTTACTCAGGAAAGTGTCTATTATAGAATAGGGATCCGCGGATTTGTCCAAGACTTTTTGCGCCAGCGCGTCCAGCTGCTCCTCGAAGCCGGTGCGGCGCAGAAACTCCTGAAACACGCGGTCGCGCGAGAGCTGGAGCAGCTTCTCCCGGGCGGCGGGCAGGGCGAAGCGGCCCGGGTCGCGGCCGGAAGCCTGCTGCTGCCGGAGATCCGCGATCGCCGCGAAAAGCGAGTCGATGCCTTCGTCACGGATGGCCACCGTCTTGACCACCGGGGGCTCCCAGCCGTCGGCCCGGGTGTTCATGGCCAGAATCGCCCGGATCTCCTGCTCCGTCTTGATCACGCCGTCGCGGTCCGATTTGTTGATCACGAAGATGTCGCCGATTTCCATGATTCCCGCCTTGATCGCCTGGATGTCATCACCCATGCCGGGGACGAGCACCACCACGCAGATCCGGGCGGTCTTGACGATGTCCACCTCGTCCTGGCCCACACCCACCGTTTCGACGAGGATGAAGTCGAAACCGGCGGCATCCAGCAGCAACACCACGTCGGCGGTAGTGGCCGAGAGTCCGCCCATGTTGCCGCGGGTGGCCATGCTCCGGATGAAGGCGCCGGGATCGGTGGCGTGCCGCTGCATCCGGACGCGATCCCCCAGGATGGCGCCGCCGGTGAAGGGGCTGGACGGGTCCACCGCCACCACGGCGACCGTGTGCCCGCGCCGCCGCACGTGCTCCGTGAGCCGGTCCACCAGCGAGCTCTTGCCGGCGCCGGGCGAACCGGTGATGCCGATGACGCAGGCGTGGCCGGTCAGGGGGAACGCCTGCTTCAGGAGATCGACGGCGTCCGGTGAGCCGTTTTCGATCCGGCTGATGGCCTTGGCCAGGAGGCGGCGGTCGCCGTTGCGGATGAGTTCCAGCATATCGTCCATGAGTCCTTGCTGTCCCTTGCGGTCAAACGCACCCTTATAACATACGGGCCCCGGCGTTTCAACCGTCGGCCGGCCCGGCGCCGACGGTGCGCGGAGGCTGCGCCACCACCGGCGCGCGCGCACTCGCCGGCGGCTGCCGCCGGGCTGTCCGACCAACCTGTCCGAGGGAGGGTCATTCGGCGGAGTGGATATCCAGCCGACGGTGGTCCAGAGCGGGAAGCTGCCGGCGTTTTTCCAGCAGATAGGCGCGGTCGATCTCGGCGGTGATCACCGCCTCCCGCTCGCCGGCGCCGGCCAGGACGTTCCCCCAGGGGTCCACGATCAGGCTGTGTCCCCAGTTGCGGATCCGGGGCGCGGGCCGGCCGGTCAGGGCTGGAGCGATGACGTAGCACAGGTTCTCGATGGCCCGGCACCGGACGAGAACCTCCCAGTGGTCCTTGCCGGTCGCCTCGGTGAACGCCGACGGGACCAGGAGCACCTCGGCGCCCGCGGCCGACAGCCGCCGGTACAGCTCGGGAAACCGCAGATCATAGCAGACGGACAGACCGAAGGTGGCCAGCGGCGTGGCGCAGACCACCGCCTCATCCCCCGCGTGGAAGCGGGCCGATTCCCGGAAGCCGTGCCCGTCTTCCAGCCCGATGTCGAACAGGTGAATCTTGCGGTAGGCGGCCAGGATGCCGCCGTCGGGGCCCAGCAGCAGACTGGTGTTGAACATTTTGTCGGCGTCCGGGACTTCCTCGTGGAAGGAACCGGCCAGCAGGTAGATCCCCAGGCGGCCGGCCAGCTCGCGGAGCCGGCGGACCAGCGGCGAATCCAGACGGTGAGTCAGGAACGGGACGTCACCGACGCGGAGGAAGGAGAAATTCTCGGGCAGGGCGATCAGTTCGGCGCCGCGGGAGCGGGCCAGCTCCACCAGCTGCACGGCCCGGTCCAGGTTCCGCTCGAAGTCGGGGCCCGATTCCATCTGGATGGCGGCGGCCAGCATGAGGCTCCCGTTGACGCCGGCGGAACCGCCCGGAGCGCCGCTCATGCCAGCGTCCGATAAAAGATGCCGCGGTCCTGGATCTCGGCCCGGATCCGCCGCTCCGTTTCGAGGATGTCCAGGTACTTGTTCAGCTCCGCCGGGCGGATCCCCAGCCCCGCCGCCAGATCTTCGGCGGTGCAGGGACGCCGGGCGATGGTCTCGATGATGGCGCTCTCCAGGTCGGGTCGGAAAGTCGCCATGTCCCTCCGGCGGCGGTACCGGGCGATCACTTCCACCCGCGGGTGATCGAGCTGCGGGATCATCGCTTCCAGCTCAGCCAGAGGCACGGGCCGGACCCACGGCTCCGTGCCCGGCCGGTCGAGGGTGTTGAGCTGGACGCGGTCGGGCCGGATCCGTCGGATGGCGTCCCGAAACCGCGCGAGCTCGTCCGGCTCGGTGTTGAGCGGGGCCAGGACGAAGATCTCCAGCCAGATCTCGCCGGTGAAGATCTCCCGGAGAGCGGCCAGTCCGTCGATGATCGCCTCGCTGCGGACGCTGGGCACCGGCCGGTTGATGGCGTGGAAGGCCGCGTCGGAAACCGCGTCCAGCGAGGGGAGGATGAGATCGGCCGCCGCAGCCTCGGACCGGACGTCTGGCCGGTCCATGAGCGACGCGTTGGTGAGCAGGGCGACCGGTGCCGCACCGCGGGCCCTGAGATGGGACGCGATCCGGCCGAGACCGGAGTGGAGCGTGGGTTCGCCGGATCCGGAGAAGGTAATGAAGTCCGGACGAGGGTACCGGTCCAGAAAGTCGTCCAGCTCGGCCAGAACCTCGCCGGTCGGCACATACTCCGCCCGGTCGGTGGTGAACGTCGTCGTCGGCCCGCACTCACAGTACACGCAATTCATGGAACAGGTCTTGGGCGGAACCAGGTCGACGCCCAGCGAGATGCCGAGCCGGCGGGAAGGAACGGGTCCAAACAGGTATCGGTATGCCATACAGATGCTCGCTCCGGGCCGCCCGGAGGCCTGGCCTCGGTTGCGCTACAGTCCCTCGCGCGGATTTTCGGTCCGCGTGGCCGCCAGCTGGTGCAACAGCTCTTTCTCGCGCGGGCTCAGGTTCGTGGGCACCACCACGCGGACATGGATGATCTGATCACCAGCTGGGTGGCGGCCCAGCGCCGGCAGGCCCTTTCCTTTTAGGCGGAAGGTGCGGCCATTCTGGGTTTCGAGCGGGATGCGCATGCGCACCTTGCCCCCCAGCGTCGGCACCTCGATCTGGGCGCCCAGCGCCGCTTCGCAGAATGTGACCGGCACCTCGCAGTGGATGTCCCGGCCCTGCAGCCGGAAGAAGGCGTCGTCCTCCACGCGGACCGTCAGATAGAGGTCGCCGCGCTCCCGCTGGCCGGCGCCGGTGCGCCCCTTGCCCCGGAGCCGGATCTTGAACTCGTCGTGGACGCCAGCCGGGATTTTGACTTCGACCTCTTCCGGCTGGTAGGTGGAGCCGGCGCCCTGGCAGGCCGGGCAGACGTTCCGGCCGGTGGCGCCCCGCCCGCCGCACTGGGGGCAGGGGCTCTCCGACTGCAGGGTGATCCGCATGGTCCGGCCCTGCGCCGCATCCCGCAGCGGGATCCGGATTTCGGCGTTCAGATCCGCGGCCGCCCGGCCGCCCCGTCGTCCTTCCGGCGCGTCCGCCGCCATGGTGTCGCCGAACGGGTCGGCGCCGCCGAAGAACATTCTGAAAAAGTCGCTGAATCCCGTCTGGCGCCCCGACCCGAAATCCGCGCGGCCCGCGCCGGCGAAGTGGCGGAAGAAATCGTTGTCGCCGGTTCCGCCCCGGGAGCCGCCGAATCGTTGGAAATCCTGCCAGTTGGCGCCGAGGTGGTCGTATTTCTGGCGCTTGTCGGCGTCGCCCAGCACCTGGTAGGCCTCGTTGATCTCCTTGAATCGCCGCTCGGCATTCGGATTGTCCCGATTGAAGTCGGGATGATATTTCCGGGCCAGCCGGCGATAAGCCTTCTTGATCTCGGCCGGGGTGGCGCCTTTGGCCACCCCCAGGATGTTGTAGTAGTCCTTGTACTCCATCGGTGCGGACCTTTTCCGCGCCCAATTTAGGCGCAGTCGCGACGAAAAATCAAGGGCTCATTCCGGCCGGAGGACTTCGGTGTCGGCCGGCGGCGTGAATTCGAACCGCCCGGCGGGGACGGGGACGTCCAGACGGACTTCCGAGAAGCGGTAGGTGTGGGTGGACCCGCTGCTCTCGTACAGGGTCAGCTCCTCGATGAAGGGCGGATCGCCGGACAGCACGAGCAGCGCCCGCGCGAACACCGGATCCTTCGCCCGGGCGCGCAGCACATAGGCGGTGCGGGCGCCGTCGACGGCCGGCGGGTCGTGGTCGAAGAACTCGTCCAGCCGTCTCCGGCCGCCCAGGATGAACACCAGCGGGGATTCTTCGGCGTCGAGACCGTCCAGTTTCTGGATCACCAATTGCCGCTCCGCGGGGATGTACATCCGGTATTCGTTTTTTCGGAGCAGGAAGATCTTCGGTTCGGGGTCCTGGTAATCCCACCGCATCAGGTGGGGTCGGCGGATCCAGATCCGCCCGGAGGCCTGCTCGATGCCGAGCGGCGTCTGGACCGACTGGCTGAACCGGGCCTCGAGGGTGCGAAATCCGTGGAATCGCTCGAGGAATCGGTCGAAGGTGTCGGCTCCCGCTGCACCGGCGGACAGGATCCAGGCGATGGCGAGACAGGCGGTCAGCCGGATCATGGGCGGGTCCGTCCTTGCAGGAGGATCGCCCAGAGGACGGCGACGGCGCCCACGCAGATGAACGTGTCGGCCAGGTTGAACGTCGGCCAGTAGTAGGCGCCGACATGAAAATCCAGAAAGTCAACCACCGAACCGGTGAGCAGCCGGTTGCCGGCGTTGCCGACGATGCCGCCGGCGATCATGGCCAGAGCGATCCCGTATACCCACGGCAGAGATGTTTCCGTGGCCACGGTCCAGCAGATGTAACCCAGCGCCAGCACGGCGGTCAGGGTGAGGAGCGCGGTCTTGAACGGGCTGTCCACGTCGGCCAGCATGCTGAACGCGATCCCGCGGTTGGTGGTGAGGGTCAGGCTGAAAAAGCCCGGGATGACGTGCCGCTCCACATGCGGCACCAGCAGCCGCACCGCGGCCAGTTTGGAGACGATGTCCGCCAGCAGGAAGCCGACGGCGGTGATGCACCAGACAGATTTTTTCATCGGATATAAAACGGCCGCCGGCATCGGACCGGCGGCCGAGGGCAACCAGCGGTTATTCAGCCACCTTCGGAACCGACAGGTAGCCGTTGACCTTGTCGTCTAACACCTGGGTGACCACAAGTTCGTACGGTTTCTTGTAGCCCATTTTCAGAAAATAGATGGGTTCGTTGGCGGCCACCTTGTCCTTGGACATCTTCTTGTCGTCGTAAAAGATCTCGGTGTCGTAGCGCTGGTCCTTCTTTCTGGTCTTCTTGAGGCGCAGGCCCACGTCCTTGACCCGGATGATGCCGGACTTCTTGTGCAGCTGGAATACGAAGTAGTCGCGATCCAGCGAGGTTTTCAGATTGAAGAGCGACTCCCTTGTGGAATCCAGGATTTCCCGTGTGGCGTTGATGTTGTGGATGCTCTGTTCCAGCAGCTTGCGCTGTTCTTCGATGGTCTTGGCCTGTTCCTCGACGCGCTTATCCAGCTCACCCACCTTCGTGTCGACCTGCTTGACGTTGGAGTCGACGGCAGTGACATTCTGCTTGATCTCACCCACGTCGCTCTGGATGCTCTGGGCCTTGCGATCCACGGAGGCCAGCGCGTCCTTGTCCGCCTTCTGGGTGACGGCGGCCTTGATGGTCTGCACCTCGTTTTCCTGCTGGGCCTGGACCGACGAAAGTTCCTTCGAGGTGGCATCGATCTGCTGGACCAGCTTGTTCTCGGTCTTGTACAGCTCTTCCTCGAGCTGGCTGATGCGGTTTTCCGAGTTGTCCAGATCGCGATTCAGCAGTTCGGTGGCTTCGTGAGTCCGGCTGAGCTTGACCGTCAGAAAGATGCAGTAACCCAGCAGCAGGGCGATGCAGACAAACAGGATGGTGGGCAACACCCACCCGCTGCCGCCTTGTTTGGCGTTGCGCACCGCTTTCTCCAGCGGCCCGGTCTTGTCGAGACTGCGGAACATCGGGTCGTTGGGCGGCGGTGGCATGGGGGGTCTGGATTGGTCACTCATGGTCGATCATTCCTCCGTATGTGATCGAATTTGCGAACTGACAGAATTTCGGACTATACCTGGGGTCGATAAAATTGTCAAAAATGAAACGAATTTAATGAAAACGGAAACAATTTTATTTTAAAATACTACCCAATTTCAACAATTGTTTGTGGACTCAGGGGGCTGCATGGCGAGACGCATCCGCGATGGACAGGCTCCGGACGCGACCAGGTGTCTGGAGACGTATCTGGTGGAACTGGTCGGCGAACCCATGGTGATCTTCGGCGCGGACGGGCGCGCTATCAAGTCCAACGGCGCATTTCTCGAACGCGTGGCCGGTTGCCAGACGTTGGCGGATGTGCTCGAACAACTGGAGCCGCCGGCATCCCAGCGGATCCTCGATAAATTCCGCCACGGGCCGCATGCGAACGGGCCGGCGCGGGGAAACCTTCAGCTTCATGGCGAGGCGTGCGCGTTCGAGGCCGATTTCCTGCCGGGTTCGCCCACACTGTTCTACCTCCGCCTGGCGACCGGGGCCGGCCAGACGGACAAGGTCCGGCAGGATTTTGAGCGTGAAAAACGCCAATCCCTGACCACGCTGGCGGCCGGGATCATCCACAACTTCAACAACATCTTGGCCGGTATCAAGGGATACGCCGAACTCATCAGCCGATATCCGGATCCCAACACAGCCATGATCCGCGCGTACGCCGACGGCATCACCCATCTGGCCGATCGGGGCGCCGGCTTGAACCAGAAGCTGCTTGCCTTTGCCGCTCCCGCGCGCCGGAGCAACACGCCGATGTCCGTCAACGAGTTTCTGCTTGAACTCGTGGCGAAATCGTCGGTGCTGGCCGGTCCCGAGCGCTGCCGGGTCAGTGTGAAACCGCTGGCGCGCGACCTGTACATGATCGGTGACCCGTTTCAGCTCACGGACGCGTTCATGAACATCCTGGCCAACGCCATCGAGTCCATCGAGGACGAACCGGGTGGCGTGCTCATCAAGGCGGCGCTGGCCCGGCGGCGCCGCCGGCATCCGCAGCCGGCCGCCGCGCACCCGGAACAGCGCTGGATCGAGATCTGCATCGCCGATTCCGGACGCGGCATGACCCGCGACGAGCTGGCCAGGGCGTTCGATCCGTTCTTCACGACGAAAACACAGAACGAAGCGCTGGGCATGGGACTGTCGATGGCCATGGGCATCGTTCGGAACCATGGCGGTGAAATCCGCCTGGCCAGCACGCTGGGGCGGGGAACCACCGCCCGGATCCAGTTGCCGGTCTATGAAGTCCCGGTCGCCGCAACGGCGGATGTGCCCGCCACCCGAAGCCGGAAGGCCGCCCTGGACGGGCTGACCGCCTTGGTGGTGGACGACGAGCCGGACATTGTCAAAATTCTCCAGCGCCTGCTGCTGGACATGGGGCTCCGGGTGCACATCGCCGGCAGCGGCCGGACCGCCCAGGCGATTCTGGACAGCGATCTGGACCGGATCGACCTGATCATTCTGGATGCCATCCTGGAGGATATGTCGGGCGTCGGACTCTATCTGGAAATCCGCCGCCGGAAACCCGACGTGCCGGTGCTGTTCATCAGCGGTCAGGACCTGCCGCGGCAGAATCCCCAGCTGTTCACCGATGGGGCCGCGGTCGCGTTCATGATGAAGCCGTTCCGAATCGTCGATTTCCAGAAAAACGTCGGCATCCTGCTGGGGGTGGATTAGTCGTTTCGGGCCGGGCGGCGCGATTGTGGGACGAGACGGTTCGTCCGGCATCCGATTCGGGCTTGACATTTCCCCCGATGCCAGAGTAAGTTATCTCATCTTGCTTGGGAGCTCCGCGGGATGCCCAAACACGAGCTCATCCGAATGCGGTTCAGCAGCGAAGTCCTGTTCATCGACATTGCCCAAGAAGTCGTTCAGAAGATCCTTGAAAACCTCAAGGTCATCGAGGATGAGATCTTCTGGATTTGCCTGGCGGTGCGGGAGGCGGTCATCAACGCCGTGAAGCACGGCAACAACTTCGATGCCGGCAAGTATGTGGATTTCTCGGTGGGTCTTCAGGGCGAGCAGTTGCGGATCGAGGTGGCGGACCAGGGGACGGGTTTCAACATCGACGACGTACCCGATCCCCTCAACGACGAGAACATTCTCAAGCCATCCGGCCGGGGCATCTTCTACATCCGGTCTTTTATGGACAACGTGGATTATGAGGTTGTCCAGCCGTCGGGAACCCGGCTGGTCATGCTCAAGAAACTGACGATTCCGGCGGGGGAGCGGGCGTGAGATGAACGTCAGCGTTCGGAAGGTGGAGCAGGTGGCCATCCTGGACTTGTCCGGGCGGGTGGTCATCGGCGAAGCATTGTACGATTTCCGCAACACGATCCGCGACACGCTGAACGAAGGATTCACCCGGATACTCCTGAACATGGAAAACGTCACGTACCTGGACAGCTCCGGGATCGGCGAGTTGGTCAACTGCTACACGCTGGTCAGCACCCAGGGGGGAGCCGTCAAGCTGGTCAAGGCGGCCGAAAAGATCGGCAGCCTGCTCCAGATGACCAAGCTGCTCACCGTCTTCGAATCCTATAAGAACGAGCGCGAAGCGATCGCGTCCTTCGTCAAATCCTGATTCCTGCCAATGTCGCACGCTGAAGATCGCCGGAGCGGTTCCGGACGGTCGGGTTTGCCGCTATGCGGATGGGTCGCGGTCGCTGCGAAGCGGCTTTCGGCCGGGGCGAGCAGGCGGAGGATGGACGGTGGGTTGCGCGGAAGAAGCGCCTGAACCGGGTGGAGCCGGGGGTGTGTTTTAAGACGAGGAAACCCGGGGGGCGGGTGGCCGCCCCCCGGGGGTATGATCACTTCGGCGGAGCCGGGAACGCCTGCTCCATGTGCGCCAGGTATTCCCAGTAGTCGTCCACCTGACGCTGGATCTCCTCGATCACGTAGGTGTACTCGGGGCGGAAGAGGTGGCGGAAACGGCCCTGCAGCTTCAACCAGTCGGCAACCGGCAGCTTCTGCTTGGGCCTGTAGTTGACCCGGAACACACCGTGGTCCATCTCGAAGAGCGGCCAGTAGCCGGTTTCCACGGCCATGCGCGTCACCTCGATGCTCTGGTCCGACGGATACATCCAGCCCGGGACGCAGGGGGACATGACGCAGATGAAGGCCGGACCGTCAATGTCCAGGCCCTTCTGAAGCTTGGTGGCCAGGTCGTTCCAGTGGCTGACCGCGGTTTGGGCGGCGTACTCGATGTGATGGGCCAGGGCGATGTTGGTGAGATCCTTGCGGCGCTGCATCTTGCCGGGGATGACTTTGCCGGCGGGGGATGTGGTGGTGGATGCGCCGTAGGGAGTGGCGCTGGAGCGCTGGATGCCGGTGTTCATATAGGCGCCGTTGTCGTAACAGATGTACACGATGTCATGGCCCCGCTCGAGGGCGCCGGACAGCGACTGCAGGCCGATGTCGTACGTGCCGCCGTCCCCGCCGAACGCCACGAATTTCAGTTTGCGGTTCGCGGGAATCTTGCCCTGCTTCTTCAGCGACTGGTACATCGCCTCGACGCCGCTGATCGTCGCCGCGGCGTTTTCGAACGCGCTGTGGACAAAAGGCTTCAGCCAGGAGGTGTACGGGTAGATCGTGGTGGCGACCTCGAAGCAGCCCGTGGCGCTGGCGACCACGATGTCGTAATCCGTCACCTTGTACAGCAGCTTGGGAATGATGGGAATGCCGCATCCGGCGCACAGCCGGTGACCCGGCGAGAAGCCATCGGGTCTCTTGGAAAGTTCTTTTAAGTTAGCCATGTCTTTACCTCGGTTCTCTTGAAGCTATTCCCGCACCGTGATGTACTCGCACAACTCGCGGTACTTGCCGCTGGCGGCGATCTGGACCAGCTCGTCGATGACGTACTGGCAGTGGCTTTCCTCCAGGTCGCGGCCGCCCAGCCCGTAGATCTTGCCGATGGTCACGGGGCGCTTGGGCAGATCGTAGAGCGCGGCGCGCACTTCCAGCATCAGCGGGCCGGCCATGGCGCCGAACGAGTCCACCCGGTCCAGGACCGTGATCGCCTTGAGGTGGCCGAGCGCCTTGACGTACGCCTCGGTCGGGAACGGTCGGTACAGGCGCGGTTTGAGCAGGCCGACCTTGATCCCTTTGCGGCGGTACTGATCGATGATTTCCTTGATCGTGCCGGCCGCCGAATTCACCGCCACGATGCCGACCTCGGCGTCGTCCAGGTGATAGGTTTCAAACAACCCGTAAGCACGGCCGGTCATCTTCTCGAAATCCTTGGCGACGGCGGTGATCACCGGTGTCGCCAGCTTCATCGCCTCGGCTTCCTGGCGCTTGTGCTCGATGTAGTAGTCCTGCAGGTCAAGCGAGCCCAGCGTGACCGGCTTGTCGATGTCGAGCAGGGCGTACATCGGCTTATAGTCGCCGATGAACTTCCGAACCTCGTCGTCTTCCAGGTATTCCATCCGCTCGATGGAGTGGCTGATGATGAAGCCATCCTGGCAGACCATCACCGGGAGGCGCACGTCGGGATGCTCGCTGATCCGGACGGCCTGAATGAGATTGTCATAGGCTTCCTGGGCGTTCTCCGAGTACAGCTGGATCCAGCCGGAGTCGCGGGCGCCGAACGAATCGCTGTGATCGCAGTGGATGTTGATGGGCGCGCTCAGGGCCCGGTTGACCAGCGCCATGACGATGGGCAGCCGCATGCCGGCGGCGATGTACAGCATCTCCCACATCAGGGCCATCCCGTTGGCGCTGGTGGCGGTCAGCACGCGCCCGCCGGCCGCGGCGGCGCCGATGCAGGCGCTCATGGCGCTGTGCTCGCTCTCCACGGTCACCAGGTTGGTGTTGACCACCCCGTCGGCCACGTACTTCGAGAATTCCTCCATGACCTGGGTGGAGGGGGTGATGGGGTAGGCCGCGCACACATCGGGGTTGATTTGCTTCATGGCGTATGCCATGGCGGAATTGCCTGTGGTTGCAACGATTTTTGCCATGTGATCTCTCCTTGGCCCCGCTATTGCTCCGGCTGCATGGTGATGGCCTTCACCTTTTCCGGGCACACCTGCGCGCAGATGCCGCAGCCCTTGCAGTAGTCATAGTTGATCCCGGTGATCTTGCCGTCAAGGGTGTTGACGCTCATGTCGGGGCAGTACACCCAGCACCGCAGGCAGTGAATGCACTTCTCGCTGTTCCAGACGGGGCGTTCCACGCGCCACGAGCCGGTCTTGTTTTCCATGGCGGAACCCGGCTGGTCGACGGCGCCCCCGATGGGGACCTCTTTCCAGTTCTTCAGTTTAAACATCGCTGATCGCCTCCTCATAGCCCCGCCGAATGGCGGACAGATTGCCTTCGATGATCTTCTCGGGGAACTTCCCCTCGAAGCTGGCGCGGATCTCCACGAGGAGATCGTCGATGGACATGATGGGCACCGCCTTCACGAACCCGCCCATCATGGGCGCGTTGGGCAGGGCCCGGCCGATTGCGTCGATGGAGATCTTGGTGGCCGGCAGAGTGAACACCTTCTGCTTCGGACTGAGAGCGAGGGTTTTCCGGATCTGCGCCGGCGTGTCCGTGGTGTTGACGATCACAATGGAATCCTCGCGGAGTCCTTCGGTGATGTTGGTGGCACCGATCAGGGTGGGATCCACCACCAGGACGATGTGGGGTGTCTTCACCGGCGTGTGCATGCGGATGGGGTTGTCCGAAAAGCGGTTGAACACACGGACCGGAGCACCGCGCCGTTCGGGGCCGTATTCGGGAAAGGCTTGTATGTGTTTGCCTTTGCTGAGGATGGCCTCGGCCAGCGTCTTGGCGCCGGTGACCGTACCCTGCCCGCCGCGGCCGTGCCAGCGAACTTCCAGGTAATTGCTCATCGTTCGCCTCCAATACAGAATAAATGAAAATATCAAACCATGTTATATATCAGATTTGCGGGCGCGATTGAAGTAAAAAATGATCATCGGGTATTCGGCGCCGACGTCCCTGGATTGGATCAGAGCGGCGTCCGGCCGTCGAGCGCCCGGCTGATGGTCACTTCGTCGGCGTATTCGAGGCTGGAGCCCACCGGCAGGCCGAGGGCGATGCGGCTGACCCGGACATCCAGCGGCTTCAGCAGACGGGACAGGTAGATCGCCGTAGCCTCGCCCTCGACGTCGGGATTGGTGGCCACGATCACCTCCTGGACGTGCTCGTCCTTCAGCCGGCTGAGGAGGTTGGTGATCTTCAGGTCGTCGGGCCCGATCCCGTTGATGGGCGATAGAGCGCCGTGGAGCACGTGATAGGTGCCGTGGAAGTGGCCGCTCCGCTCGATGGCGGGGATGTCGAACGGTTTCTCGACGACACAGATCACGGCGTGATCGCGCCGGGCGGCCGCGCAGATGTCGCACACCGGCAGGTTGGTGTAGTTGTTGCACCGGGGGCAGAGTTGCACGGATTGGCGGGTGGACTGGATCGCCTGGACGAGCGCGTCGATGTAGGCGGGTTCGGCGCGGAGCATGTAGAAGGCGATCCGCTGGGCGGATTTTGCGCCGATGCCGGGGAGACGCTTGAGCACGTCGATCAGATCGGCCAGCGGTTCGGAATATGGGTTCATGGCAGCAGTGTCCTCGGGGTTATCGGGGCGAAAACCGGCCGGCTTTATAAACCGAACAATCCGGGCAGGTTCATCCGGCCGGCCAGCCCGCCGAGTTTTTCCGCCAGCAGCTCATCCACCTTGCGGGCGCACTGGTTCACCGCGGCGACGATGAGATCCTGCAGCATCGCGGGCTCCACGTGCCGCAGGGTTTCGGGATCGATGGTGAGGCTCAGGAGCTCCTTCTTGCCGTTCATGCGGGCCCGGACCATGCCCCCGCCGCTGTCCCCCTCGACTTCGGCCTGCTCCATTTCGTCCATGAGACGGGTTTGGATCTGCTGGGCATGCTGATAGAGCTTTTGAAAATCCATGACATGCTCGCGGGATTCAGGGTTGGCGCTTGAAAATCCATTTGCCGCTCACCTTGTCGATGAGCGCGCGGGCCACACGGTCTTCCATGAACAGGGCTTCCACCCGCTTCTGCTCCTCGCGGAGACGCTGTGTGTCCTCCTGCCGGACATGGTTCTCCGGGGTTCGCGTCTTGGTGCGGATGGTGATTTCCGGAGTCGTCTGGAAGAGCTCCATGAAGATCTCCTCCAACTGCTTCTGGGTGTTCGGGTGCCGGAAATTCCGCTCGTAGAACGTATTCTCGGGGACGACGATCTCGAGCCGCCGGCCCGACAGGTGAAACTCGACGTGGGGGAGCATGGCCTTGAGCGGCGCATGCTGCTTGCCGATCGCATCCCGGAAGATGCGGATCCGGTCGCGATCGGGGTTCGGCTCGGACGGCGGGGCGGCAGACGGCGGCGGCTGTTTGGGCGCGGATTCCGCGACCGGCGGCCCGGCGGCCGGCGCGGCCGGCCGCACCGGGATGGGCGCTTCCTGCAAGGCCGTCAGGATCTGTTCCAGCGACGCCAGCTTGGGCAGCGAGGCCAGCTTCAGAAATGCCATCTCGACGTGGAAACGGACGAAGGGTGTCCACCGGAGCTGGTTGTCCGCCTGCAGCAGGAGGTCGTAATGGCGGATGAACTCCTCGACGGACAGTTGCCCGGCAATCTCGCGGATCACCGCGATGTCCTCTTCCGACAGAAAGAGCAGATGCTGCTGGCTGCCGGTGACCTTGTGGACGATGACATGCCGGACGAATTCCATGAAGGCCCGGAGGAAATTCTGAAGATCGTGGCCGCGGTCGTACAACCGGTCGATGAGATCGAGGATGCCGGCGTGGTCCTGGCTCAGGATCATCCGCATGGTTTGGTTCAGAAAATCCTGCTGCACTACGCCCAGCAGGGCGGAGACGTCCTCGTCGCTGACCCCCTCGCCGCCGAGCGACACGATCTTCTGCAGGGCGGATTCGGCGTCCCGCATGCTCCCGCCGCTGGCCTTCACCACGAAGCGCAGCGACTGGTCGGTGATCCGGGTGCCTTCCTCCGCGAGGATGTTGCGCAACCGCTCGTAGATCTCATCGAAGGGGATGATCCGGAAATCGAATTGCTGACAGCGGGAAACGATGGTCTGCGGGATCTTGTACAGTTCGGTGGTTGCCAGGATGAAGATGACGTGGGCCGGCGGCTCCTCGAGCGTCTTGAGTAGCGCGTTGAACGCTTCGGTGGTCAGCATGTGGACTTCATCGATGATGAAGATCTTGTGCCGGTCCCGGGAGGGGGCGTACTGGACGTTCTCGCGCAGTTCGCGGATCTCTCCGATGCCGCGGTTGGAGGCCGCGTCGATCTCCAGGACGTCGATCGCGTTGCCTTGGGCGATCTCCAGGCAGGACGGGCAGGCGTCGCACGGGTTGGGAGTGGGGCCCTGGTGGCAGTTGAGCGCCTTGGCCAGGATGCGGGCCGTGGATGTCTTGCCGACGCCCCGGGTGCCCGTGAACAGGTAGGCGTGGGCGATCCGGCCGAGACGGATGGCGTTCTGCAGGGTGCGGGTGATGGTCTTCTGACCCACCACCTCCTCGAATTGCTGGGGGCGCCATTTGCGGGCGATGACTTGGTATGATTTAGGGACCATTTCTGATTGGCCGGGGATTAGGGCAATAGTAAAAGGCTCTGGAGACACCACATCCAAGAGGACCTCTTACTGTTGCTTCCTTCCGGATCTGGCAGGGTTCAAGGCGTTGGATTGATGCCCCAGAGCCAAAACCAATTCGTCGTGTCTTCAAATATCCGCAAACCGAATTATAACACGCCGGGAGGATCGATGAGAAAAAATTACAATTCCTCATCCACGGCTGGGTCATCGGCGAGGGCGGATTCCTCAGCCGCCCGCTCCTCGGCGAGTACCGCGCTGATGACCGCCAGCAGCATGGTGAAGATGGCCATGTTGGCGGGGATCTGCAGGTTGAAGTCGGTGACGCTGTGGGCCAGGATGCTGAACACGCCGCCGGCGGCGCCGAGGAGCGCCGCCTGCCGCGATACGCTGGGGGAGCGGATGAAGCCCCGGCAGGCAAAGAAAACCGCCGCCAGCACGAAGGCGATGAGCGTGAAGCCGGCCGGTATGCCCAACTCGGCGGTGTACTGCAGGAAATCGTTATGGGCATGGTCGTAGACCACGTTCATGGGCGTCTCATTGTAGCTCAGGAAGGCGTACCGGTAGTTGCCCAGCCCAACGCCCAGCAGGGGAAAATCGCGGATCAGGTCCACGGTGTCCTTCCAGACGGGGAGACGCCCCTCCGCCATGACCCCTTCCTCCGCCATGATCTTTTCGAACCGGGTGAGAACCGGATCGAGACCCAGCCAGACGGCATACCCGCCCACCAGCAGAACGAATAGCAGGGCGACCAGCTGGATCCGCCGGCGGCTGTGACGCATCGCGGTGAGCACGCTCAGAAAGGCGACGGTGAGCAGCATGGCCAGGATGCCGCCTCGGGACATCGAAAAAATCAGGCCCAGGCATAACCAGGCGCCGGCGAACAACAGCAGGGTGAAAACCGGCGTGCGCGGATGGGTGAACAGTTTCCGCCAGCGGCCGGAATAAGTGTCGATGGCGGGGCGGATGCGGGAATAAAACAGCCCGTAGGCCATGGCGATGACCACCGGGAAAGCCATTTCGAGGAATCCGGCGAAATGGTTGCGGTTGATATACGTGCCCGAGGCCACCTCCGCCACCTCCCGGCCGGGGGCCAGGAAGACGTGCGGGATCTTGCCCAGATACTGGAACAGGCCGAAGCAGGTTTCACCCGAGGCGAGGACGATCAGCCCGATGCCCAACCGGCAGCGGGCGCCGGCGTCCCGCAGCAGCTCCCGGCCCACCCAAAACACGGCGGCCAGGGCGGCGAAGAGCAGGAGCTGTTCCACGGTCCGGCCGGGAAAGATGCTGGCGGCGGTGTGCAGTGCGCGGGAATCGACCAGACCGGTGGCCTGGACGCGCGACATGAACTGGGCGTGCACCGGGCTGATCACCTGTTGGACCGCCGCAGGTAGCGGCGTCAGCTGCAGGAGCGGGACGATGAGCAGGATGGACCAGGCGACCAGGACCGGCATCCGGCTGGGGTCCGGCCGCCGCCGGCAGATCCACAAGGCCGCAATGGCGGCGATGAAAGCCGCCATGCTGAACACGGAGCGGGCCCAGGCCGGCGTGGCGCCGAATGCGATCACGGCGAATGCGATGGTCAGGAAGAGCCAGCCTTCGAGTATGCGGCGACCGATCACTGGACCTCCTCCGCCGCCAGTTCCACCGCGTCCAGCCAGATCCGGCCTCGGAGCTCCTTGTCGAACTTGGTCGAGCGATCCCGCCGGAGCCTCACCTGCAGCATGGAGTCGGGTGCGGTCACTTCCAGGAGCACGGTGCACAATCGCCAGCTCTCTTCGGCGAGATGCTTGTCGCCGTGGGCGATTTCCCTGGGCTGGGCGGGCTGGGTGGTGTTGAGGATGTCGAAATAAACACCCTGATCGCTGGTCAGCGGATCGGTCCGGATGGCATACCGGAACCGGTACAGTCCGGGCCGCTCAACGAACACGCGCTGACTGAGGATCACCCCGCCGACATTCTCCGTCCCGTCGAACGCGATGGCCATCGCGTGCATGCCCTGGTAACGGCCGCGGCGGGTGTCCAGAAAACGGGTGTGCACGGTTTCGCGGCCGATCCAGTCGAATCCGCCGTTCCATCTGGGTTTCTCAAATCCGCCGTTGAAGATCAGGTTGCCCGGGGAGCCCTCGGGCCAGGCGCCGATCGGCTCCAGGCTGCGCCGCCACACGTCGTGCGCCGCTCGATGCTCGCCCCGCCGGTGCAGGTAGTCGGCGTACGGAAAGGCGGACCGCGGATCGAAGGACTCCGGGAGCCCCGTCAGATTGAGCCAGCACTGGCGGGCCGCGGCGGGATCATCCTGCTGAATGCACCAGCTCAGCAGGCCGAATTGCATGGCCGCGGTCTGTGGGATGATGTCGCGAATGATGACCTGGCGTTCGGGATACATCCGCCAACTGATGGCCAGGACCGGCCGGACGAGCGCCGGATTGCCGATGAGCGCCTGGTGAAAACAGCGGGCGGCGGCCGACCGGTCACCGGTGCGGATGAAGTAGTTTCCGGCGAACCAATACAGGGGCGAGTAGGCGCGGTTCAGCGCCAGCGCCATCCGCAGGCAGGCCGTGGCGGCCCGGGTGTCGTTCCGGTCAGCCTGGATCTGGGCCATCGTGGTCCAATACCGATAGCTCCACGGATGCAGGCTCAGAGCCCGCGTCAGATATTGTCGGGCCTCGGTCGCGGACGACCCTTGCCGATCGAAACGGTGAATGACGCTGAGTGCGTACCAGCCCTCGGGATCGAGCGGGTTCAGTCGCGTCTTTCGCTCCGCCGCCGTCCGATCGGCTTCGGGGGTCTCCGCAATCTGGGCCAGGAACAACAGCAGCGACACGGTCAGCAGACCCAGCAGAAGGAGGGTCACAACCAGCCGACCGATCATCTCTGCGAAAACTCTCATGCGTTGCAGTCGCCTTGGGACAGGATGCGGTCCAGTTGGTCACCGTCCGCAAAATCCACCGGCAGACGACCCTGCGCGATGAGCCACGGGTTTACGATGAACAACAGCTTGACCATGCGGCTGCCATACTCCCGCTCGATCCACGCGCGGCAGTCCGGGAAATGCGTGGTCAGGTCTTCGGGCGTGTGTGCGTCACTGGCCACGCAATGGATCAGCCCGTGGCTGATCAGCTCCCGGGCGGCGCGCTCGCATTTCCGGCCGTCCATGCCCATGAGGCTGCGGGTATTGACCACAAACAGGCAGCCCAGCTCCTTCAGGGTGGACATCCATTGCAGCAATCGTTTGCCTGATTCGTATCGTTCCGGATGGGCGATCAGGGGGAAGAGTCCGAGCTCCCGCAGGCGGCGCAGGATGTTTCCGGTGGTGACCGGTTGGCAGAACGGACCGAATTCAACCAGGATGAACAGGTCACGGAGAGTCTGGAGTTTGGCGCGCCCTTGCTCGGCCAGCGCCTGGACGAAGTCGGAACTCAGGTAGTGTTCACCGCCCAGGATCAGGCGGATTTCGGTTTCAGGCTGCAGCTCGGCCAGCCGGGATCGGGCCTCGTCCATCCGAATCCCGGCAAACCCGGGGTGAAACAGGTGGGGGGTGCAGATGATCTGGGTCACTCCGACTGCGCGAGCGGCTTGGATCATAGCAACGGACCTCGCGCGGTCGCGAGGTCCGTCATCCAATCCCCACAGAAGATGATTGTGGAGATCAATCATTCAGAAATGTCGACCGCCCTTACTTGGTCGGTGAGGCCGCCACCAGTCCTTCCGCAATCAGCTTGTCCAGCTCCCGAAGGCTGATCGCGGTGCGGAAGCCCACATCCGAGCAGTGATAATTGTTCGGTTTCGAGGCGCGAAAAGGCAGCCGGCAATACTTGTTTTCCACTGTGAACGCGCCGCCCCGCACCACGTAATGATCCGGATTGTAATCCTCGTCATGCGAGTTGCCGGGATAGGGACGGTAGACTGACAGCGTCCACTCGGCGACGTTCCCAGCCAAGTCGGAAACCCCGAACTGGGACAAGTCGGTTGCGAACGAGGTCACGGGCAGGGCGTGGTCGCGATCCGCCTCTTCGGTGTTGGCGTAGTTCTTGATAAAATCGTTGCCCCACGGGAACATGTAGCTGCGGCTGGTTCGGCCGGCCCATTCCCATTCTTCCTCCGAGGGCATACGGCGGAGCACCCAGCGGGAATAGGCCATCGCGTCTTCCCAGGTCACGCCGGTCACGGGCAGCGGCTCATCCTCGACCGGCGGGGTGTCGTCCTCCCAGCCGGGCGGCAGGCGGTGGTCGGTCTCCTGGACAAACTTGGCGTACTGGCCGATGGTGACCTCGGTGCGCTCGATGTAGTAAGGCTCCAAATTGTACGGGTGGGCCGGAGTCTCGTTCCAGAACTTGGCTTTGTTGCGGTCCAGTCCGATGGTGGCGGTCCCGCCGGGAATGTAAACCATGTTCTCCAGGAATTTGTCCGCCGGAATCGGGGTAGGCGTGAGCCGCACCTTGAAGCTCGTTTGGATGGGCGCGGTGGACTGGGCCAGTCGGGCCAGGACGTGGGTGGCATCGACCACCTGCGCGACCTGAATGGTGCCGACCACAATGTCCCGCGAGGCGCCTTCCGCGACGACCGTGTAATACACTTCACCCTGGGCGCCCTTCAGGAGTCCGGCATTGGGCACCTTGAGCAGCATCTGCCCGTCAGTCTGAATCCGCTCGATGGACGCGGCGACTTCCGCCGCGCTCACGCAAACGGCGAAACTGATCACCAGAAGTAAAATGATGGGGAGCTTATGAGGGTCTTTCATGCTTCACCTCTTCAATTTCGATAAAGTGTTCGGGCAGGTCTTTGCCTCGGAAAACCCGGAATCCTTTGGCGGCCATCATTTCCCGCCAACGGAGGTCATCGAGGAATTCAGGTTCGTTCGATACGGGCAACTCGGCTTCACAGGCATTGAATACGGAATCGTTGTCCTCGGCAGCCGGCACTCCCGGCAACCGATCCGGGGCTGAAGCGTCGGGCCGCTTGCGATACCGGCTGATCAGTAGAAAGAAAACACCCAGGCCCAATGCGGAAACGATGGAGAGCACCAGGAGCCAGCCATTCAATCCTTCGGCCGGCGCCAACTCGATGGCCGGTTCGGACGGCGGGAAGGGCGGATGCGCCGAGACGGCCTGAATGGATGCGAATGTGCTCGACTGTTGCACAGGTGTGGGAGTTGGCGCGAATGTGACTGCCGGCTTGGGTTGTTGGCGCACCAGCGCGATCTGGCGCGCCGGCCGGACGGGGGCTGGCACTGGAGACTGCGACCGCGGCGCGGCTGTCGCAGCGACGGCCGCCTGTGGACGTTGATCCGGGGCAACCGCCGGCGGCTCGACCACGGGTGAAGGAGCGGGAGCGGGGAGCAGCTCGATCGTCAGCGCCTGACCAGGCTGGCAGTTCACTTCTCGTTCTATTCCAGAAGCGCCGGACATTGTGAAGACGAAGCGATGGTGTCCCGCCGGGATTGCGGACAGGGAGAACACTCCCTGTTCCGGCACTGTGCCGATCCACGTCCCGTCGAGAAACACACCCGCGTGCGGGGGACAACGGTGAAAGACGATGCTGGACCCGTCCGCGGACACGCCAGCCGTCACCCAAGGCAGGCCGCATGCGCAACCGCACAATGCGGCCCAAACGATCAAGGATCGGTGACGGCTGATCGGCGTCATGGGCGGAAACTCCCGATCATCAGCTGGGGCTGGCCACCGGTTCGTCGTCGTCGATTATGGTGTAAATGATAATGCCGGTCGCCGTGCCGCCCTCGATGAGGCCGACGATGATCGGCAGACGCAGACCGCGGATGGGATCCCCGTGACCTGTCCACGCCGTGGCTCCGACGCAGGCTTCCTGACGGGGCCGGACGGTCGCCTTTTCACCCGATGGCACCGCCTGCACCTGCAACTCGCCTTCGTACGCCTGTACGATATCCTGCTTGTCGGTGTTTTCCATCGCCCCGAAATACCGGGAATCGGTTTTCAACGGGGTCATGACGGATGTCGCACTCTGGATGGAAGTCCGGACATCCTTGGGGAAGATGAAGGCCACCTTGCCCTGTTCCAGCCGCACCTGGATTTCGCCGTCCTGTGACAGCACCTGGATGCGCGTGTGCGGGAACAACTGGATGGTGCCACGGTTGGCCAGTTCGATCACCGTGGAATCCTTGTGCGCGGTCAGCCGGTCCCCCTGAAAAATGGTTCCGCCCACCGGCATCTCCGTGGACCCGATCAGGGCAGGACTTCCGGCCACGATCTCTCCGAGCGGCGTCATCTGGCCCTGAGCCGGAACGACGGCGAGTGCGGCAAGCATAGCCAGCACAGCACACAACCTCACTAGCTTTCTCATCGTTCACCTCATATCGATCTAATGAGCGTAATCATCGTGGAATTACCTTGATTTCAATACAGAACCACAATTATGTCAAGCATGCTTTGAGTGGTACTTGTCACCATATTGGTAATAGTGATACTTCGAATAATAATAGTCGGAACTGCGCAGATTGGCAGCATTGATCAGGATGCCGAGCACCTTCGCGTTGATCAACTGGAGGTCTTTCTGCGCCTGGCGCAGCACCTGTTTCGGTGTTTCACCGCTGCGGATGACTAGGATGATCCCGTCGGTGAACCGCGAGATAATGCGCGAGTCGCTCACCGACAGGATCGGAGGGCTGTCGATGATGATGTGGTCGAAATATTCCTTGAGTATCTCCAGCGCCTGCTTGAGCCGAATGGACGAGAGCAGTTCAGCCGGATTCGGCGGGATGGGCCCGGCGGTGATGGTAAACAGGTTTTCGATCTCGGTGGGATGGATGAGGGGCGAGATTTCGGATGCCCCGGCCAGGAAGCTGCTGAAGCCGATCGAGTTGTCCAGCTTGAATATGTTGTGCAGGCGCGGCTTGCGCAGATCCAGATCCAGCAGGAGCACGCGCTTGCCTGTCTGAGCGAAGGCGATCGCGGTGTTGGTCGAGACGGTGGTTTTGCCCTCCGCCGGACGCGGCGACGTGAACAGCACGGTGTGGGGCGGTCCATCCGAGTTGGAGAGCATGATGGACGTCCGGAGCGAGCGGAAGGCCTCGGCCAGACTGGTGGTGGGCTCGTAATGGACGATGAGTTCGATGGAATGCCCGTTTCTGGAAGTTGCTGTGGGCACCACCTGCATGACCTTGGCCTTGCTTGCGGCGGCTATCGCTTTAGGCATGGACTCCGCCTGAGGAATGACCCCCAAGGAGGGCAGGGTGGTGAGTTGCTCCACCTGATCCGGAGTCTTGACGGTATTGTCCATATACTCGATGAAAAATGCCAGTCCGACACCGAGCAGCAGGCCGATGAGCATGCCCAGGAGCAGGTTCCTAACCGGATTCGGCTTGAAGGGTGCCGCGGGCGTTTCGGCGCGCTCCACGATCCGGATGTTGCTGGACTTGAGGCCGGCGGCGATGGAGGCCTCTTTCAGGCGGGACAGCATCCCCTCGTAAACGTTCTTGTTAGTCTCCACTTCGCGCTGGAGGATATTGTACTGGATCAGACTCTCTTTGAGCAGGTTGGCCTGGATCTTCTGCTCGTCCAATGCCTCCTGGAGCAGCTTTTCGCGCTTGGCCGCCGTTTCGTACTCGGTGATGATCGCTTTCATCGCCGTCTGCTTCTCCCGATTCAACTGGGAGGACGTTTCCGTGATCTGGTTTTTCAGCTCCTGGATGGCCGGCCAGTCATCCTTGAATTTTGACGACTGCTTGGCCAGTTCCTGATTCAAGCCGGACAGCTTGCGCTCCAGGTCCTCGATCAACGCGTTGCGCAGACTGGACGGGAAATTGACCAGCGGATCCTTGATCCCGCGAATGGTGAGATACAGGGATTCCCGCCGGATCCGGTCGGTCTGGGCTTCGGTCAGGGCCGTGCTCAGCTCGTTGAGCTTTTGCAGGACCACGTCCTGCTGATTGGCCGAAACCATGATCCCTTTTTCGCGGGAGTAATTGATGAGGTTTTCTTCGGATTTCTCCAGCCTGGCTTTCAGGCTGGTGAGCTGGCGTTTCAGAAACTCCGTGGCCTGCAGGGCGGCGTTGTAACGCGCCTCGAAATTGAGCTGAATGAATTCATCGGCGGCGGTGTTCGTGACCTGGCTGGCGAGTTCGGGATAAGGCGAAACATAGCTGACGCGGATCAGATGACTGTCCCGGACCGGCTCAACCTGCAGCCCGCCCTGCACGATTCCGGAGTGGGGTGAATAGGCCTCGTCCGCATCAGGATCAGCCAAGGCCACGTCCAGGTCCGGATCGATTGCGGAATCAGCCCGGGAGGGGGGCTCCTCTTTCTTTATCGATGGGGTCGTCCCGGCCCGCTGACCGACGAACCGCGGGTCCTGGTCCAGATGGAGCGCCTGGACGACCCGCGACGCCAGCGACTTGCTCTGGAGGATGGCGCACTGGGTCTGAATATATTCGGCCTGCTGCCAGGGCGCGGCTTCATTGACAAAATCCTGATAGGGGAGGATGTTGGGCGAACTGACTTCGATCTGCAACGTGGCCGTCGCGGTATACAGCGGGGTCTGACGCAGCGTCCACAGGTACGCGGTGGCGGCGGCCACCACAAAGCAAAGCACGATGAGCCATTTGCGCTTGACGATGATCTTCCAGTAGTCGAGCAGGTGAATCTCGTTTTCCGGCGCCGGCGGAACGACCAGTTGGTATGTGGGCGTCGTCAGGACAGCAGGGTGCCGGGGCTCGGGTTCGCCAGGCGACAGAACGGGTAGGTTCGGATTGTTTCCCATATTTAGAAGGCGAGGAGCAATCCCCAATAAATGAAATTCGGGACGCTGGAGAGCATGGCTTGGCTGATTCCCTTCGCCTTGGAGTTGGGTATGTACAGCATGTCGTTTTCCTGCAGGGATAAATCCTCGCCGCTGCCCTTCAGTATTTTGTCGAAGTCGATCGCCATGACGGTCCGCTGCCCATCGGGCAGCGCCCGGACGAGCCGTGTATTCGCCAGAGCGGATGTCTTCGTGAAGCCTCCGGCCGTGGTCAAAGCTTCACTGAGCCGGATCTCCTTTTTGGGCGGGATGGGATAGGCGCCGGGTTTGCCGACGTCGCCGATGACATAAAAGATGCGATCCACCCGCTTGGGCACGTGGATGATGTCGCCGGCCTGCACGGGCACGTTGAGCGCGGGGTTGCCGTTCTCCAGGAGGTCCACCAGGCTGATCTCCACCTGCTGCGATGTGCCCGTCTCGTCCTGGCGGCTGATGGTGCACGTGTCGCCGGCGGTGGCGGTGAATCCGCCGGCCAGCGACAGCAGGTCAACCAATCGCATGAAGTGGGTGAGCTGGTACGTGCCGGGCTTGCTGATCTCGCCGAGCACATGCACCGGCTGGGAGCGGTACTCCTTGATCGAGACCATCACGTGCGGATCTTTGAGCACGGAATCCGCCAACAGCGACTCCAGCTTCACCTGAAGTTCCGCCGTGTTCAAACCCTCCACCCGGACCAGGGAGAGGAACGGCAGCATGATCGTGCCGTCCTGGGCCACCTGCACCTCGGTTTTCAGCTCCGGTACGCCGAACACGTCGACGCTGATGATGTCGCCGGGACCCAGCACGTAGTTGGCCGCCGGATTGGAGCGGATGCGAATGAACTCCAACAGGGTGTTTTTCTTGACGGTCTGGTCGATGGCGCCGGCAGCCGGCGGGTTGTCCTGGCCGGCCAGCGGAGTGAATAGAAGTGTACCTATTAATATAAGCAATAGAGCAATTGGTTTCATCGTCCCCTGTCAATCGTTCGATTTCACGCACGCCGATGGCGTTGTCCGATGATGGATACGGTTGCTCCGGCGGCTACTGATCCCCTGCCCAACGACCAAACCTATGGCATCCATCTTCTTTCGCATAAACAGTGTATCATAATATGTCACAAAAGGCCGGTCAATGACAATTTGTGCAAATAATCGGATAACTCCTGCCGGTATTCCGGTCGGGCCAGCGCCATCTCCACGATCGTTTTGATGTAACCGATGGGCTCGCCGGTGTCATAGCGTCGTCCCGGGTACGGTCGGGCCACGACCAGGTTCCGGCCGGCCAGCCGGTTGATGGGCTCCGTCTGGTAAAACTCGCCGTCACGGGGTACGCGTGCCAGCTCGTGGAGGACCGGGAAGAGATCCGGGGTGTACAGATAGCGCCCCAGGGAAATGAGGTGGCTCGGTTCCGATCCCGGCCGGGGCTTTTCCACCATCCGGCGGACAACATGACGCCCGCCCCGAAGTTCGAAATCGACGACGCCGTAGCGGGACACATCCTGCCCGCTCAGATCGATCACGGAGAGCACGCAGCAGCCGCGCGGCTGCTCCGGAGTGATCGTCTCCCGCCAGGTTTCGATGAGTTGTCGGGCACAGGGTGGATCGGGCATCAGGTCGTCGGGGTAGGCGACGACGAACGGTGACTGTCCGGCGAAACCCTCGCACAGCATCAAGGCGTGGGCCGTTCCCCGCATCTCCCGCTGCCGGATGAAGACGACGTTGGCGTCCGGCGGCGTGACACAGGCGAGCTTGTCCCCGGCGGCTTCATCCCGGAACACCGACTCCAGCTCCACGTCCCGGTCGAAATAATCCTCGAGGGCTTTCTTCCGGCGGCTGGTGATGATCAGGATGTCGTGGATGCCAGATGCGGTGAATTCGTCGATCACGTACTGAATGGACGGCACCTCGACGATGGGCAGCATCTCCTTGGGCACCGTCTTGGTCACGGGCAGGAATCGCGTCCCGTAACCCGCCGCCAGAATGACGCCCTTGACCGGTGTCGGCTGACTCATGGTGGCTCACTCCACGGTGACGCTCTTGGCCAGGTTGCGCGGTTTGTCGATGGCGCAACCCCGGTACAAGGCGCAAAAATAGGCGAACAGCTGCAGAGGGATGTTGCAGAGGATCGGGTTGAGGAAATCGAGTGTGCGCGGCACGGTGATCACCCGGTCGGCGATGTCGGCCAGCTTGGTGTCGTCCGGGGAGCCGACGGCGATGATCTTGGCGCCGCGGGCCTGAACTTCCATGATGTTGCTGATCATCTTGTCGTACACGCTGTCCCTGGGACAGACGGCCATGACGGGGCACTCGGGGGAGATCAGGGCAATGGGGCCGTGTTTCATCTCGCCCGCCGGGTAGCCTTCGGCGTGGATGTAGCTGATTTCTTTGAGCTTGAGTGCGCCCTCCATCGCTGTCGGATAATTGTAGAGGCGGCCCAGGTAGAGGAAGGACTGGTGCTGGTAATAATCGCGGGCGATGGCGCGGATGTCCTCCGACTGTTCCAGAACCGTCTGGATCTGATCCGGCAGCTCCTGGATGGCGTTCAGCACCTGGATGCCGTCGTTCATCGACAGTTTCTTGAACCGGCCCAGCAGCAACGCCAGCAGGCTCAGGATGACCACCTGCGACGTGAAGATCTTGGTGGAGGCCACGCCAATCTCCGGCCCGGCGTGGTTATAGACACCCGCGATCGTTTCCCGGGCGATGGTGGAGCCGACGACGTTGACCAGCCCGAGGGCGAGTGCGCCTTTGCGGCGCGCCTCGCGCACCGCGGCAATGGTGTCAGCGGTTTCACCCGACTGGCTGATGGCCAGGACGGCGGTTCCCGCGGACAGATTGATATTCCGGTAACGGAATTCGCTGGCGATCTCGACGTCGACGTTGATGTCGGTGAGCTTCTCGAAGATGTACCGGCCCAGCAGGCCGGCATGGTATGACGTGCCGCAGGAGATCATGACCAGGCGGTTGATCTTCTTGAGTTCCGGCAGGATGCTCTCCAGGCCGCCGAACTTGCTGACCCCCTCCTCGCGGAGAATGCGTCCGCGGAACGCGTTGAGGACCGTTTCCGGCTGCTCGAAGATTTCCTTGAGCATGAAATGCGGAAAGCCGTTTTTCTCGGTTTCCTCGAGCTGCCACTCCACCTTCACCGGATCGCGGTGGACCAGCTCATGGGAGATGGACAGGATGCGGAAATCATCCGGTTGCAGCACCGCCACCTCGCCGTCGTTCAGGTAGATCACCCGGTCGGTGTGGCGGAGCAGGGCGGCCACGTCGCTCGCGGCCAGCATCTCCCGATCGCCCACCCCGAGCACCAGCGGGGAGCCTCGCCGGGCCACGATGATCTGTTCCGGATGGGCGGCATGGACGACGGCGATCCCGAATGTGCCTGTCACCCGCTCCAGACCGCGCAGCACGCTGTCCAGCAGGTCGCCCTGGTAAAACTCCTCGAAAAGGTGGGCCAGCACTTCCGTGTCGGTCTCCGATTCGAACCGGTGACCTTTTCGCATCAGCTCCCGCTTGAGCAGGCTGTAGTTCTCGATGATGCCGTTGTGGATGACATAGAGCGTCCGGCCGCAATCGCAGTGCGGATGGGCGTTGGCCTCCGACGGCCGTCCGTGGGTGGCCCAGCGCGTGTGCCCGATGCCCGTCGTGGCCGGCGGCGTGGCGGCGGAAAGCCGTAACTCCAGTTCACCGATCGTGCCGCAGGTTTTGACGGCGTACACACCGGCCGGTCCCACGGTGGCCAGGCCGCAGGAATCGTACCCGCGGTACTCCAGCCGCTTCAGTCCTTCGGTCAGTACATGGATGGCGGATTTGCCGCCGGTGTAACCGATGATCCCGCACATGGCGAATGCACTCCCGTCCTGTGATCAAAGCAAGCGCAGAATCCCCAATACAGCCTGTGGACGTGCACTCACTTGACCGGCCGGGCGTCGGCCGGCGGATCGATGTTGGTGAAGGTGAGTACGCCGTTCTGATCGTAATATCGGAACATCCGGGTGCCGGGGGTGTAGACCGCGTACTGTTCGTTCCCCCGGACTTTGGTGCTGCCGTATATCTCCACGATTTTCCGGACATACTTGATGGTTTCCGGTATCCGGGGAATCCGGTTCAACTTGCGGACCAGATTTTCACCGGCGTTGTACGCCGACAGGACCAATTCCAGGTCGCCCTGGAACATGTCGATGAGGATGCGGAGATGGTTGGTGCCGCCGCGGATGTTCTCCTCCGGGTCGAACAGGTCGAAGACGCCGTACCGGCGGGCCGTATCGGGCATCAGCTGCATCAAGCCCCGGGCGCCCTTGGGCGAGACCGCCCGCGGGTTGAAGTTGGACTCGACGAGAATCAGTGCCTTGATCAGGTTGAAATCGACCTCCAGCTCGGAGCCGTACTTCTTGATCAACGGGTCGAACTGGTTGAAGCGGCTCTCATCAAACTGGATCAGGTCCGGGCGGTCCTGTTCGCGCTCGATCTCGATTTCCTTGACCGATGTGGCTTCCCCGCTCTTGGGCGCGTAGTTGCTGAACACGATGCAGCCGCTGCGGTTGACATAGGAGTAAAACGTTTCCGCCCGGATGGGCAACGGGTGCAGGATTAGGCAAAAAGTTAATAAAAGCAAAGACTTCCGCATTTGGCGGCCCCTTCGGCCGCACCAATTGTAGAGGAGAGGCGTTGGATTGTCAAAAACAAACTGCGGGATCAGGGCTGGCGGCGGCCGATGATGCGCTTGGCTTGGGCGCGGACTGACTCCGGGACGGATTTTTCGATTTGAAGCAGCTTCAGGTCCATGCTCGTCAGCCGGTTGAGCAGGGGCATGGTGACTTCAACGGGGGCCTTCGGGTTGCGGACCAGATAATAGACCACCCGGTAATTTTTGGTGAGCTCCTTGTTGGTGCCGATGATCCGGAGCACTTCGTGCGAAACGTTGCGGAGCTGGGCGAAGATCTCGATCTCGGAATCGGTGAGTTTCGGGCTCGACAGGACCGATGTCGACACCAGCTTGTTTGAGTCACGGATCAGCAGCGACCGCTCCTCCCGCCGCCCCAGCAGGGCCAGCTTGACCTTGTCGCTCACCGACAGGGTGGCCATCTTTTGGTAGAGGGTGAGCTTGTCCGGATCGCCCTCGGCCACCTCGTTGATGTATTCCTGCTCCTCCTTGGAGGGCGCAGTCGGGGCGTCGGCATCCAGTGACGAAAGTTCCGCCCGCTCCTCCTCGGTGAAGGGGATGTCCTCGACTCTCGATTCCTCCACCGGCAGCGGCGCCGCGGCCGGCGCCATCGCCGCGCCTTCGCCCAGAAAGTCGTGCTCGATTTCCTCCAGCCGCTGGCGATCACCCGGGCTCAGGTTTGGATTCTGGCGGAGGCTGGCGAGGATCTCGGGGGCTTCGATGAGCCGGACCTGGTTGTTGATGAGGAGCTCAGCCAGGGACTGCGAGATGATCGGAGCCAGGCCGGCGAGGGTCCGGGTGTCGGTGTTGGGGTTGATGATGATCTTTTCAACGATCAGGGCGTTGCCCCGGAAGCACCCGGCCGCCTGGTCGATGGCGAACGGCGTGATCTCCTTGTTCTCCATCAATGCCGCCATCTCCGCCGGCGAGTAGGCGTGCAGGCCCTCTTCGGCGGCCCGCCGGATTTCCGGATCACCATCCTTCAGGAGCGAGGCCTGGGCTTCCAGCAGGATCTCCGGTGGCAGAGGCAGACTGCCGCGGGCGGCGGCGAGCTTGATCATTTTGGGGGCGGCGCCGGAGCGGATGGCGCTCAGCAGAGGATTGGAGACGGCCATGTCAGGGTTCCTCTGGGACCGCGATGTAATCCCGCCAGTTTGATGGCGACAGGTTCAGTTCCACCACCTGGCCGGTGGTGCCCATCGGGCGGGTAGCCTGGCCGTTGAGGAACAGGGTGACGCCGCCGGCGTTGCCCACCTGCAAAACGATGGGTTTGACATAGCTGTATTGGAAAGTCTCGCCCGGCTGAAGGATGAAATCCTGGGGAACGCCCTCGCTCACGACGCGCACCCAGCAGACGGCGCTGGCCCGCAGGACGAGAACCAGTGACTGCGGATCGGATTCAGTGGTGGCTGGCGGCACGGGCATTTCCCCGGGCGTCGGCGGGGCGGGGGAGCCGGCGGGCAGGGGCGCACCGTCCGGAATGTCGACGTCCGCAGTTGCGGTCGCCGGGCTGTCGGGTGTCGCGGGCGCCGGCGCCGGTGCGGGTTCGGCAAGGGGCTGCTGGGACCCCGGCGGGAGTGCGTCATCCAGCGGCGGACTGGATTCGCTCGACTGGTAGACCAGATAGATGGTTCCCAGGAGCGCACCCATCACCACCACCGCCACCAGAATCCTCGTCCAGTGTCCGCCGCGCTGGCGGATCGGCGCCATGCGGGGTCCTTCAAGGGCGGGCGTTTCCTCGCTCTCGATCTCGGCCACCTGCTCGTAGTACAACTGGATCAGCCGGTCATCATCCAGGCCCAGGTGACGGGCGTAGGCGCGGATGAACATCTTCGGGAACACACCGCGAGGCAGTTTCTTGAACGCGTTGTTTTCGATGGCGTCCAGAAAATTCGTGCTGATCTTGGTGACCTCGGAAACATCGTGAAGGGTCAGGTTCTGTTCCTGGCGCTTCTGTTTGAGAATCTCTCCAACCGTGGCCATCGCTGAATCCTAATTGTGATGATGTGGACATTTATACCTTATCTGAATGTGTTTGGAAAGCACATTGTACCGGCCCGTGCGTTTATTTCATCCGAACGGAGGCGAAGCGTTGGCATATCTCAGGTGATGGGTATAATAATACGGAGACGACGGACGGATGATCCGAGGACCCGTGAGCGAATCACAGAACGTGGACACCCTCTGCTGGTACGCGATCTACACCAAACGGTTGCGGGAGCATTACGCCGACGTGAAGCTGCTGCAACTGGGCTTTGAGACGTTTCTGCCTCTGGCGGGCACACACCGCCGCGGACGCTATCATATCCGGCCGCTCTTCCCCTGCTATCTGTTCGCCCGGTTCGACGCGGCGCGCTGGCTGTACACCGTGAATCATCTGGAAGGCATCCAGAAGGTCATCAACTTCAATGACAAACCCGTGCCGGTGGACCCTCTGATCATCCAGACCCTCCGGGACCGGATGGCGGCCAAGGGGTATCTGGAGGCAGACCGCGCCCTGGCGCCCGGTGACCGGGTGCGGATCCACGGAACGCTGTTCGACGGTCTGGAGGGGCGGATCGAGGCGGTGCGCCCGCGCGACCGGGTGATCATTCTGCTCCAGACCATCTTTCAGCGCGCCCGGATGGAGATCGACGCGGACGTTCTGGAGCTCATCGAACGGCACACCCCCCGGATCTGATGATCGGAGGGCGGCAACGCGGCAATCCCCAGCCGGTTGACCGGCTGTCAGTCGCGTGCTACAGTGGGCACACTCAATTCCGGAGAGCCCGTCATGCAATTAGACCAAGACCTGATGGCGGTGCAGGAAGTGCGCCACCTGCTGCAACTGGCCGCCGACGCCCAGCGCCGTTTTGCCGAATTCAGCCAGGAACAGGTGGATCGCGTGGTGGAGGCGGTCTCGCGGGAGGCGCTGGCCCATGCCGAGGAACTGGCCCGGCTGGCGGTGCAGGAGACCGGCTTTGGCCGGGTCGAGGACAAGGTCACGAAGAACACCTTCGCCGCACGCGACATCTTCGAGGATATCAGGAATCTGAAAACCGTCGGCGTGGTCGCCGAGGATCCGGCCCAGCAGGTGTATGAAATCGCCGTGCCCATGGGGGTGGTCGCCGGCATCATCCCGTCGACGAATCCCACCAGCACCACGATTTTCAAGGCGCTGATATCCCTCAAGGGACGCAACGCGGTGGTCTTCTCGCCCCACCCGGCCGCCAAGGACTGCATCGCCAAAACCGCCGACATCCTGCACGCGGCGGCCGTGCTGGCCGGCGCTCCCGAGGGAATCGTCGGCTGCCTTCACAACCCCACGCAGGAGGCCACAGAGGAGCTGATGCGGCACCGCCTGACGGCCGTCATCCTGGCCACCGGCGGGCACGGCCTGGTCAAGGCCGCTTACAGCTCCGGCAAGCCGGCGTTCGGCGTCGGTCCGGGCAACGTGCCGGCCTTCATCGAGCGGACCGCCCAGGTGGCCGCGGCGGTCGAGCTCGTGCTGGCCGGGAAGTGCTTCGACAACGGCACGGTCTGCGCCTCGGAGCAGGCGGTCATCGTGGACCGTCCCCTGCTGGAGGCCGTGCGGAGCGAGTTCGCCGCGCGGGGCGCCCATTTCTGCTCACCCGCGGAAAAACGGCTGCTGGAGGCGGCGGTGGTGCAGGGCGGCAGGATCAATCCGCGGATCGTCGGCCGCGACGCGGCGGTGATCGCGGAGCTGGCGGGTTTCAAGGTGCCAGCCGAGACGCCCTGTCTCATCGCGGAACTGGCCGCCGTGGGACCGCAGGAGCCGCTGTCCATGGAAAAACTCTCGCCCGTTCTGGCATTCTATGTCGTGGATGGCTGGCTGGAGGGGTGTGAGCGGTGCATCGAGTTGCTCACCTTCGGCGGGATGGGCCACAGCATGGTGATCCACTCCCAGGACCAGGACGTCATCATGAGGTTCGCCCTGGAAAAACCCGCCTTCCGGATCCTCGCCAACACCTCGGGCACCCACGGCGCCATCGGGTACGCCACGGGCCTGACGCCCTCGCTGACCCTCGGTTGCGGCACGTGGGGCAACAACATCACCACCGACAATGTGTCGGCGCGCCATTTGATCAACATCAAGCGGCTGGCCTTCGGCACCCGGCCCATCCGGTTCACCCGGGCCGCGCCCGAGCGCCCCGCCGCGGCGCCGCCCGCGCCGTCCACACCGCCGGCCGGGCCGGTGCTCCCGGACCGCGACCGTGTCCGGGGCGTCGTCGCCCAGGTGATCGCGGAAATGATGGCCACGGACGCTCCGGTCGGCCGGCCGGCGGCGCCACCCGCCCCCAACACGCCGCCGGCCAGCGACCGGCCGCCGGCGCCGGTTGAACTGCCGAAACCGGCGGACTTCGTCGGCGAGCAGGAAGTTTTGGCGGCGGTGAAGCAGAACCAGCGGATCATCGTCTCGGACCGGACCCGGATGACGCCGCTGGCGCGGGACCTCGGCGAGCAACACCGCGTGTTCCAATGGACCGAGGACGACGGCCCGGACCGCCCCGCTTCCAAGTCTTACTGAGGCGCCTGAGCGCGGATCTTCGGTCGAAGATCACGTCCTGTCCGTCCACCGACCGGGGGACGGCAGGATCCCCATCCGGACCGCTTGACGAGGAGACACCGCGTGCAGACGGACAACACGTTCACGGAACGCGACCTCCGCCGCCGGGTGGGGGAGGTCATTGGGCGCTACGGGATGCTGGGCGACGGCGACCGGGTGCTGGTGGCCATCAGCGGCGGCAAGGATTCGCTGGTGATGCTGGACGTGCTCCTGCGCCTCCAGCGCCGGGCGCCGGTCCGCTACGAGCTGGTTCCGTTCACGCTGGATCCGGGCTTCCCGGGTTTCGACACCGACGCGGTCAGACAGCAGGTGGCCCGCCTGGGCGCGGAGTTGGTCGTGGAGCCGGCGCCCATCGCCGGAATCCTCGAGTCGAAGCGGGCGAACGCCCCGACGTTCTGCCCCCTGTGCTCCCGCCTGCGGCGCGGGCATCTCTACGCGGCGGCGCCCCGGCACCGCTGCAACAAGATCGCCCTTGGCCACCACGCCGACGATCTCATCGAGAACCTGCTGCTGAACCTGTTTTTCACGGGACAACTGGCGGGCATGCCGCCGGTGCTGCGTTCCGACGATGGCCGGAACACCGTGATCCGGCCCCTGTGTCACGTTTACGAGCGGGAGGTGGCCCGGTATTTCGCCGGCCTAGGACTGGCGGCGGTGCCGTCAGCCTGTCCGGAGAAAAATCTCCAGCGGCTCCGCCGACAATGGGTGAAGGAACTGCTGACCGATCTCGAGCGGCACGTCCCCCGGATTCGGAACAGCGCCCTGGCCGCCATGGCCAACGTCAGGGAGCGCTTCCTTATGGATCCGCGGTTTCTCGACCGGTTTTAATTTCTCTTTCTTTTTCGGAAAATTTCATTACAATACGCCTTCTGCGATCGGGTCTGTTCTTTACGGTCATCGAGTATTCAACCCTCACGGAGAGGTGTCCGAGTGGTTGAAGGAGCACGCTTGGAAAGCGTGTGTAGGGGTAACTCTACCGCGGGTTCGAATCCCGCCCTCTCCGCCATTTCATCTTGAGCCGCCCGAGCCTGTGCCGGAGCGGCCGTTTTTTTTGGCCCCCCGCAGCGCGGCCGGCCAACAGGAGTCACACTCATGAAACAGCTCGTGGAATGCGTCCCCAACTTCAGCGAGGGCCGGGACCGGGCGCTCATCGACAAGATCGTCGCCGTCATGGCGGCCGTCAAGGGCGTCAAGGTGCTGGACGTGGATCCCGGCGCCGACACCAACCGCACTGTGGTCACCCTGATCGGCGAGCCGGCGCCGGTGGCCGAGGCGGCCTTCCAGGGCATCCGCCGGGCGGCCGAGCTGATCGACATGTCGAAACACAGCGGCGCCCATCCGCGGATCGGCGCCACCGATGTGTGCCCGTTTGTGCCGGTGAGCGGCGTCACCATGGCCGACTGCGCCGAGTTGGCCCGACAGGTGGGCCGGCGCGTCGGCGATGAGCTGGGTATCCCGGTCTACCTGTATGAAGCCGCGGCGGCGAGCCCCCAGCGGGTCAACCTGGCGGACGTCCGGGCCGGGGAGTACGAGGGATTGGCCGACAAGCTCCGGGACCCCGCCTGGAAGCCCGATTTCGGCCCGGCGACCTTCAACGCCCGCGCCGGCGCCACCGTGATCGGCGCCCGGGAGTTCCTGATCGCCTACAACATCAACTTCAACACCCGCGACGCCGCGCTGGTCAACGACATCGCGCTGGAGATCCGTGAAAAAGGTCGGGTGAAGAAGGACGCCAAGGGCGCCGTCGTCAAGGACGCGCAGGGCGAGAAAGTCTGGGCCCCCGGCAAGTTTAAGGCCGTCAAGGCGATCGGCTGGTACATCGAGCAGTACGGCTGCGCCCAGTTGTCCATCAATTTCAACAACTACAAAATCTCGCCCGTGCACGAGGTGTTCGTGGAGGTGTGCCGCCAGGCCGAGACGCGCGGCCTGCGGGTGACCGGCAGCGAGCTGGTGGGGCTGATCCCCAAACAGGCGCTGCTGGACGCGGGCGCATTCTTCCTGACCCGCCAGGGTAAGCCGGCCGGCGTGCCGGATGAGGAACTGATCCACATCGCGGTGAAATCGCTGGGCCTGGCTGAACTGACTCCCTTCGATCCGCTGAAAAAGATCATCGAAGCCAGCGTCGAGGCGGAGAATCCGCCACGGCTCCAGCGCATGGACCTGCGCGAGTTCGCCAACGAGCTGTCCTCCGACTCGCCGGCGCCGGGCGGCGGCTCGGTGGCTTCGCTGGCGGGCGCGCTGGCGGCGGCTCTGGCGGCCATGGTGTCGAACCTGACCGCGGGCAAGAAGGGGTACGAAGAGCAACGGGACCGCATGCTGCGCGTGGGCGTCGAGGGCCAGCGACTCAAGGATGAATTCCTGTACGACATCGATCGCGACACCGAGGCATTCAACGAGGTCATGGCGGCCATCAAGCTGCCCAAGAAGACCGACGCCGAAAAGGCGGCCCGGGACGCCGCCATGGAGGCGGCGAACAAGGGGGCCACGCTGGTGCCGCTCGGCGTGCTGCGGCGCGCCGTGCCCGCGCTGGAGCTGGCCCGGGAGATGGCCCGCCACGGTAACCGGAACTCCATCAGCGACGCCGGCGTGGGCGGGTTGATGGGCCTGAGCGCCGCCGAGGGGGCCTACTACAACGTGATGATCAACCTGAAGGGCATCGACGGCGGGGCGTTCCGCGATGCCACCAGCCGGGAGGCCCGCGACTTGCTGGCACAAGCCGAGAAACTGGCCGCCGAGATCCGGGACATCGTTCGCAAGGACCTGGAAGGGTAGGCGCCGCAGCCACCCGCCCGAGCCCGTCATGTGCCCGCATTCACCCGAACAGTTGACGGACGCGCTGACCCGTCAGGGGCTGTCGCCGGTCCGGCTGACAACGGATCGCGGGAGCGCCGTTGTGGTGCCCGAGCTGGGCGGGCGCGTCCTGTCGGTTGTCCTCGACGGCGTCGAATGCCTTTGGCGGGACCCGCGGGTGCCGGTCAATTACCGCGCGCCCGGCTGGAACGCCGGCGGCCAGCGCACGTGGGTCGCGCCGGAGCACGCTCCGCACAGCCTGTTCTACCGTTCGATGGAATGGTCGTGTCCGCCGGAGTTGGATCCGAGCGGTTTCACGGTTTCCGACCGTACCGGCTCCGCCTCAGTCCGGCTGGAGTCGCGATTCCGGTTGTCGCCCCAAGGACGCGCGAGCACGTTCGCGCTGACCCGGCGGATCCGGGTGGCGGCTGCCGGCGACGGCTTCCGCCTGCAAGTCGCCCAGCGGGTTGCCGTGCCCCAGGCCGAAACGCCCGCCCGGCCTTACGGCGCATGGGCGATTCTGCAGGTGCCGGTGCCCGGCCTGACGGTGGTGGCGCTCCGCCGGCGTACGGGTACCGTGCCGGTGTTTCGGGATGACTTTTTCGAGCCGCTGCCCGACGCCTGGCACGCCCGCGGCGACGGTTGGGCGACCTTCCGGCTGACGGGCGACCGGCAATTCAAGGTCGGGCTGCGCGCCGACGCTCTGCCGGCCCGCAGCCGGGTCGACTACTTCCACCCGCTGGCCGGCTCCGGCCGCTGGCTGCGCATCGTCCAGCGCACGGCGATCAAGCGGGACGGGCGCTACGCCGACGTGCCGGGGGGACGTCCGTCGCCGTCCGGCGATGCGGTCCAGTTTTACAATCACCGGGCTGTGCCGCCGCTCACCTATGGGGAGATCGAGGCCCACGGCCCGGCGGGCGGGGCCGGCCAGCCGTCCAATCTGTCGGTGAGCTACGACTTCCACCTGCTGTCGCCCCGGCAGCTGCGGACGCTGCACGGCCGGGCACCCTGGTGGCCCGGGCTGGAGCGAGCGACCGTCCCGGCAGAGTGAAAATCGGCCGGCAATCCCATCCGATCCGCAAATACTTCTTGATCATTCGCGGCATTTTGCATAGAATGACCCCTTCGAGTGGGCCCGGGCCCACTTTTTTTGTGAACACGAGAGTCCGCCATGAACCAAGAACTGCTGAATCGACTGGCCCGCACCGCGGCCGACATCTGCCAGGTGCAGTTGTATCACCTCGATTGCGCCGCCCGCGGCCGCAAGGCGATCGTCCGGGTGTTTATCGACAAGCCGGGCGGCGTGACCGTTGCTGACTGCGAGCGGGTCAGCCGGGAGCTCAGCGCCCTGCTCGACGTCGAGGACCCGATCCCGACCACCTACAACCTCGAGGTGTCGTCCCCCGGTCTCGAGCGGCGCCTCTACGTGCCCGAGCACTACTGCGGCCAGATCGGCCGCGAGGTCGAGGTCAAGACCACCCAGGCCTCGGCCGAGGGGCGAAAGAAATGGCTCGGTGTTCTGGAACAGGCGGACGACAGCGGATTCGTCATCCGCTCCGAGGAGGACGGCATCGTGCGGTTCGAGTACCCGGCCGTCGAGAGCTGTCGTCTGCGGTTCAAATTCTAACTCTAGTGTGAGGTGGCTATGGCCAACTTGCTGATTCAGACCATCGAGCAGGTGAGCCGGGAAAAAAACCTGGACCCGGACATCATCGTGCACGCCATCGAGGACGCGATGGTCACAGCGGCCAAAAAGTTCTTCAAGACCAAGGAAGAGATTCAGGCCCGCCTGAACAAGGATACGGGGATCATCGAGATCTTCGCGGTCAAGACCGTGGTTCAGGAAGTGGGTAATCCGTCTCTGGAGATGTCCATCGAAGAGGCCAAGCAGGAAGACGAAAGCCTCGAGGAAGGGGACATCGTGGAAATCCCCAAGCCCACCGACTGTCTGGGCCGGATCGCCGCCCAGATCGCCAAGCAGGTGATCATCCAGCGCGTCCGCGACGCCGAGCGGGAGCATGTCTACGACAACTTCATCGACAAGAAGGGCAATCTGCTCACCGGCTCGGTGAAACGTTACGAGGACAAACATGTGGTCTTCGAAGTGGGCGACGCCGAGGCCCATCTGCCGCCCCGCGAACAGATCCCCGGCGAAAACTACAGCCGCGGCGAGCGCATGCGGCTCCTGGTGCTGGACGTGAGCAAGTCCCCGAAGGAGCCCCAGATCACGGTGTCGCGCGCCCATCCCGACCTGGTCCGCCGTCTCTTCGAGCTGGAGGTGCCCGAAATTTACGAGGGCACCGTCCAGATCAAGGCGCTGGTCCGGGAGCCCGGGGAGCGCACGAAAATCGCCGTGTCGAGCCGCGAGCCCGACGTCGATCCCGTCGGCGCCTGCGTGGGCATGAAAGGCTCCCGGATCATGACCATCATCAAGGAGCTCCGCGGCGAGAAAATCGACATCATCGAGTGGGCGGAAGACTCGGTTGATTTTGCGGTCAACGCGCTGAGCCCGGCCGAGATCGTCCGCGTGCTCATCAAGGAACCGTCCCGCCGGATCATGGAGGTCATCGTCGACAACGACAACCTCTCGCTGGCGATCGGCAAGAAGGGACAGAACGTGCGCCTGGCGGCCAAGCTGATCGGCTGGCACATCGACATCAAGAGCGAAGAGGAAAAGCGCAAGGAAATCGAGAACGAGATGATGCTCAACACCGCCACGCTGGCCCCGGCCGAACCGGCCGAGCCCGCTGCACCGGTTGAGCCGGCCGAAGCGGTCGCGGAAGCTGCGCCCCCCGCCGACGATGCGCCGGCCGAAGCAGGTGATGTCGCGGACGAGGGTGAAACGGACAAGGAATAGGCGACGGTCGCCCGTCGTGTGCCGGCGCGCGGCCCGTCTTAAAACGAGGACACTATGGACAAGGTCACCGTGAATCAGTTGGCGGAGGATTTCAACCTCGATGCCAAAATGATTCTGAGCGAGCTGAAGAAGATCGGCGTGATGGTCTTCTCCGCCAACCAGCCCATCGACGACCGGTTTGTGGGCAAGGTCATGGCCCATCTCAAGCTGACGACCAACATCAGCCACGAGGTGGAGAAGAAGGCGGAGCGCCAGAAGCAGATCTCCAAAAAGCGCGTCACCAAGCCGAAACCGAAGAAGCCGGAGTGGACGCCGCTCGAGGGCGCCATCTCCAAGAGCATGACCATCCGCAAGGCGGGCAAGGTGGATGATGAGGCCGCCCTGCTGGAACCCGTCGAGGAAGGGGCCGAAGAAGCCGCCCAGGTGGAAGCGGTGGGCGAGCCCGAGGCGACCGTCACGCTGAAACGCGCCGCCGCTGAACCGGCGGGCAAGGATGTTCCGATCGAGGCGACGGCCGCGGTGACCGAGGAACCGCCGGAGGGGAAGAAGAAGATCCGCAAGGTGGGCCGCCGGGCGGCCGAGGAGCCGCCGGCGCCGGCAGTGGAAGCGGAGAAACCCGTCGAGGTGGAACCGCCGGCGGAAGCCGCGCCGCCTGAAGCGGCCGCGGCCGAGGCGGTCAAGCCACCCGCTGAGGCGACAGCGGACAAGTCCGGCGCGATTGTGCGCGAGATCCGCAAGGAAAAGAAAAAGGAAAGAGGCAAGGTGCTCAAGCGCTCGTCGTCCGGGGCGCCGGTCTCGGAAGGGATCCCGGACCGGACCGGCCTGTTTGCGCCGCCGACACCCCACCGCCGGAAGTTCAAAAAGAAGAAGCACACGATGGAGGAGGAGATCGAAGCACGGGCCGCGGCCATGCCGAAGCGCCAGTTGCAGAAGATCACCGTGCCCGAGGGCCTGACCGTGAAGGAAATCGCCGAGCGGCTGGACGTGCCCGCCCGGGACATTCTGAAGACCCTCTTCATGAAAGGGATCATGGTCAACATCAACCAGATCCTGGACATGGAGGTGGTCCAGCAGGTGGGCCAGGAGATGGGCTTCGAGATCCAGCCGGTCAGCTTCGAAGAGGAGCTGTTCGAAGCCGAATTCCTCGAGAGCGACAAGGAGCAATACTCCACGCGTGCGCCCATCGTGACCGTGATGGGCCACGTCGACCACGGCAAGACCTCGCTGCTCGACGCCATCCGCCAGACCCGCGTGGCCGCGGGTGAAGCCGGCGGCATCACCCAGCACATCGGTGCGTACAAGGCCGAGATCAACAACCGCTCGATCACGTTCATCGACACCCCCGGTCACGAGGCCTTCACCATGATGCGCGCCCGCGGCGCCCAGGTGACCGATATCGTCATCCTGGTGGTGGCCGCCGACGACGGCGTCATGCCGCAGACCGTCGAAGCGATCCAGCACGCCCGGGCCGCCGGCGTGCCCATCATCGTGGCCATCAACAAGATCGACAAGCCCGAGGCCAACGTCGACCGGGTCAAACGGGACCTGTCCGAGATGGGGCTGATGCCGGAAGAATGGGGCGGCAGCAACGTCTTCGTCGAAGTGTCGGCCAAGAAACTCATCAACATCGACCAGATGCTGGAGATGATCCTGCTGGTGGCCGACATGCAGGAAATCAAAGCCAATCCCAACACCAAGGCGATGGGGACCGTCATCGAATCCCGCCTGGACCGGGCCCGCGGCTCCATCGCCACCTTGCTGGTTCAGAACGGCACCCTGTTCGAGCGCGACATCATCGTCGCCGGCTCCATCTCCGGCAAGATCCGCGCCATGTATGACGAGAACAATCGCCGGCTGGACATGGCGGGACCGGCGACGCCCGTCATGGTGCTCGGTCTCGACGACCTGCCCATCGCCGGCGAGAAGTTCTTCGCCACCGATGACGTCGTCAAGGCCCGCCAGCTCAGCCTGTACCGCCAGCAGAAACTGCGCGAGGAGCTGCTCAAGAAGATGGGCACCCGCGTGTCGCTGGAGACCCTCTTCCAGCGCCTCCAGGAGGGCCAGATCAAGGAACTGCCCATCATTCTGAAGGTGGACGTGCAGGGGTCCCGCGACGCCATCGAGTCGCTGCTCAACAAGCTCAGCACCGAGAAGGTCAAGATCAGCATCCTCCGCAGCGCCGTCGGCGCCATCACCGAGCACGACGTGCTGCTCGCCGCGGCGTCCAATGCCATTGTGGTGGGCTTCAACGTCAAGCCCGTCAAGAGCGCCGAGGAGTTGGCCGCCCGCGAGGGAGTCGACATCCGCATCTACACGGTCATCTACACGGTGGCCGATGAAATCCGCCAGGCGATGGAGGGCCTGCTCGAGTTCCAGGCCCGCGAGAAGGTGATCGGCAACGTCGAAGTGCGCGAGACGTTCCGCGTGCCGTCGGTGGGCACCATCGCCGGCAGCTACGTGACCGACGGTGTCGTGCGGCGGGATGCCCTGGTCCGGCTCTTCCGGGACGGCGTCCGGGTGTACGAGGGGCGCCTGTCGTCCCTGCGGCGCTTCAAGGAGGACGTCACCGAGGTCAAGACCGGCTACGAATGCGGCATCGGCCTCGAACGGTTCAATGACATCAAGGTGGGTGACGAGCTGCAGATTTACATCATCGAGAAAGTCAAGGACACGCTCGATTCCCGATGACCGAACCGTTCCGATCGCACCTGTGCCTGATCCACATGGAGTTCTTTTTCCCGGAGGTCCATTCGCTCAAGGAGAAGCGGATGATCCTCCGGCGTCTCAAGGATCGGCTGACGGCCAAGTTCAACGTGTCGGTGGCCGAGGTGGGTTACCAGGATCTGTGGCAGCGCGCCGTGGTGGCGGTGGTGATGGTCTCCGGCGAACTGCCGCCGCTGCAGCAGGCGGTGGCGCGCATTCGCCAGGAGATCGAAGAGAACGGAACCGTGGAGCCTTCCCACTTTGCGGTAGAATATTTGTAGCGTTTCATCTATCATGGCCCCGATGCGCAGACACCTCACCCCTCCAGTCCGCCGGGGCGCTGCGACCCGTTTGATCTCCCTCTCACTGGTTCTGGTCGCCGTTGCCGGCATGGCGTACGCGGCGCGCAACCGCGCGGCGGCGCGCCAGTCGCTCCAGCAGGCGCAGGAGCTGGAGGCCCGGCTGGCGGGGCGCGACACTCCGCCGCCGCGCGTCGAGGACTACCTGCAAGCCGTCAAGCTGTACGACGCCGTGCCGCGGCTGGATCCGACCTACGCCGGCTGCGACGACGCCCTGTACGCCGCGGCACGGCTGTGCCGGGACTGCTTCCGGTTGTCCGGGACCCGCGCGCATGCGGACCGGGCGCTGTCGCTGGCCGATTGGTTGATGCGGGAGTATCCCGCCTCGCCGCTGCGCGACGACGCGCTCCGGCTCAAAGGCGAGATCTACGCCGACGACTTGCACGATTCGGACAAGGCCCGCGAGATTCTGACGGAGTACCTGAAAAAATTTCCCCGCTCCAGTTATGCGCGCGTGGTAAAGGACAAGTTGAAGGCTCTGGATGCCGCCGGGACCGGTACACCGGCGGCCGCGTCGAGCCCCTCGGCCGCGCCTGCCGATGCCCGGCCGGTGCCAGTGGCCGCGGCCGCTCCGGCAGCGCCGCCGGGCGCCATCGTTTCTCAGATCACCGAGATCCGCTTCTGGTCGACCCTCGATTACACCCGCGTGGTCATCGACCTGGACCGGGAAGTCCCTTTCACCCATAACGAAGTGGATCACCCCTACCGGATCTACCTGGATTTCAACCGGACGATCCTTTCTGCCGCGGTCAAGGGCAAGAATTTCGCCGTGGGTGACTCCTACCTGGATCGCATCCGCGTGGGGCAATACCAGCTCGATGTGGCCCGGGTGGTTCTCGATTTCAAACAAAAGGGCTCGCTGACGGTGTTCACCCTCTACGACCCGTTCCGGGTGGTGGTGGACATCCGCGATCTGGGCAAGGGCCAGAGCCTCGACGAGCGCAAACGCCGCCTGGCCAGACTGTACAAGGAAAGTCAGGACAAGGCGGAGTCGAACGACAAACCGAAGGAAAAGTCGACCGACAAATCCGCGGCGACGCCGGCTGCCGGCAAGCCGTCCGCAACCCCCGCACCGGCCGGTCCAACGGCCGCGACTTCGCCCGATCCCAAAACCCCGGCGAAACCGGCCGCGCCCGCGGCAAAACCGGCTGCCCAGCCCCCGGCGCCGGCGGGCACCGCCGCCAACAAGCCGGCGGCGGAGCATCCGAAACCCGCCGGCAGCGGCGCCCAGCCTCAACCGGCAGCCGGCGAGCCAGGTTCGGCCGGACCCCTACCGCCGCCCAAGCCGAATCTGGACGGCCGGCGCTCGCTGACCCGCATCCTGGGCATGAAGGTGGGGAAGATCGTCATCGATCCCGGTCACGGCGGCAAGGACACCGGATCCATCGGCTACGGCGGCATCCGGGAAAAGGACGTCACGCTGGCCATCGCCAAGACGATGAAAGCCGAGTTGGAGAGCCGTCTGAACATCGAGGTATTGCTCACACGCGAGGCGGACGTCTACGTGCCGCTGGAGCAGCGGACCGCCATGGCCGGCGTGGAGAACGCCGACCTGTTCATCTCGCTGCACGCCAACGCCAGCAAAGACAGCAAGGCGGCCGGCATCGAGACTTTTTACCTGGGCCTCACCCGCGATTCACGCACCCAGCTGCTGGCCGCGGTAGAGAACGCCAGCGCGCAGCAGAACCTGAGCCAGCTCGAGGATGTGATCAAGAAGATCACCATGTACGAGAAGGTTAACGAGTCACGGGATTTCGCCACCAAGGTCCATCGCAAGATGATCGGCGCCGTGCGCAAGCTGGAACCGTCCGTGCGGGACCGCGGCGTCAAAAAGGCGCCGTTTGTGGTGCTGATCGGAACCGACATCCCCGCCATTCTTCTGGAGATCGGCTTCATCTCCAACAAGCGGGAGGCGCAGATCATCTCGCAGTTGGACAGTCAGAACCGCGTGGCCCAATCCATCTCCCTGGGCATCGAAGACTATCTGGCCAGCCTGGGCACACTGGCCCGGGCACCGGCAGCCGCCGGATCCGACCATGTGCACTGACCGCCGCCGCCGCGTGACCACCTGGGCCGTCTTCGGGTTGCTGCTGGCCGCCGGAAGCATTCCCGGGCAGGTGATCGAGCTGGGGGCGCCGCCTCCGGCGCCCGAGGCAGCGGTGTCGCCGCCACTCAGACCCGAAGAGACGCGCGCGCTGGCGTCGCTGCCGGACTGCCGACCGAGCAGTTACCGGCGTTCCTTCGACGGACAGGTCATCCGGATCGACGTCTTCCGGTTCGAGCAACCGGATGCGGCGTTCAGCCTGTTCACCTTCATGCAGCGTCCGGGAGCCAAGCCGATGTCCGACCTCGTCGGCTGCTACCTCCAGGAACAGGAGCTGGTGGTCTGGCGGGGACGCGCGGTGGTGCGCACCGTCTTCGAGCAGGTGGCTCGGGCGCACCTGTCCGAATACAATGAGTGGCTGGCGGAGCAGTTTCGGAGCCTGGAACCGGTACCCGACCTGTACCTGAAGCTGCCGGCCGACGCATTGGACAGGCCCTCACGCCGCTACCTGATTCGGGACAGCCAATTGACATTGCTGGCGGAGGATTTGGCGGGGGCGGAGGCGGATGTGGGATTGGACCGGGGCAATCGCCTGGCGGCCGCCCGGTACCGCAGCGCGGCCGGGGTCTACTGGTCCGGCTGGCTGTCGCCGGCCGCGGCGGGTGACGCGGCGCAGTTGCTGGCGCGCTTCGAGTCGGCGGACGCCATGCCCCGGTTGAAACGCGTGGGCGGGCGCCTTGCGTTTTACCTGGGCCCGGCGGATCCCGATTCCGTCGCGGCGGCTTTCGCCCGGCTGGACGATGCCGCGCGCCATCCTGAAACCTCGGGGGAGATCGATCTCACCCGGTTCTTCCGCCGGGACAACTACAGCTATGCCGATCTGGTTCTGGCCGCGCTGCGTTTCGTCGGCCTGATGCTCCTGCTGGCGCTGGTTGCCGGAGCGCTGGTGCACGGAGCGATCATCGGATTCCGGCGGATCCGTCGGCGGCCCGACGGCCTGGCCGTCGAAAACGTCGTGCGGCTGCATCTCGACGGCGTGACCGGGTCTCAGGATCACAATCCGAGTTCCGGTCCCGCAGCCCCATCATCGGAACCATAACCAGGAGGTCGCCATGTCCAAACGTCCGTTCACCACGCCCTGGACCCGCCGGGAGGTTCTGGAAGACTTGCTCGTTCCGGCGGCGGCGGGCATCGCCCTCGCAGGCCTGGGGGGGTGCGGCGGCGGCAGGGAACTGAGCGCCGACAAGCGCGTCGGAGCGCCGGCGCTCGATCTGGTGGTGGTCCGCAACGGCGAACCGGACGTGCTGGTGCGCGAGGCCTTGGCGGCGCTGGGAGGCATGCAGCGATTCATCGCCCGGGGTGACCGCGTGGTGCTCAAGCCTAACATCGGGTTCAATCGCGTGCCCGAGCAGGCAGCCAACACCAACCCGGATGTGGTCCGGGCGCTGGCCGTGGCGATCCTCAACGCGGGAGCCAAGACGGTCAAGATCTTCGACCACAGCCTCTATGAAGCCCGCCATTGCTACGCGCGCAGCGGCATCTCCAAGGCCGTCCAGGACCTGGGGGTGGAACTGGAGTTTGTCGATGAGCGCAAATTCGTGGAGATGACGCTCGGCGGCGAGTGGCTGAAAAATTGGCCCATCTACCGCGACGTGCTGGAGGCGGACAAGGTGATCAACGTGCCCGTCGCCAAGCAGCACAGCACCGCGCGGCTCAGCCTCGGGTTCAAGAACCTGATGGGCGTGATCGGCGGTCGGCGCGAGGCGTTCCACCAGAACATCCACACCGCCCTGGCGGACCTGGGCGGCTTCGTGCGGCCCACCCTGACGATCCTCGACGCCTACCGCATTCTGGTGCGCAACGGTCCGCAGGGGGGCTCGCTCGCCGACGCCGTCCTCTCCCGAACCCTGGTCGCCGGCGTGGACATGGTCGCCGTCGACGCGTTCGGCTGCAGCCTGTTCGACATCGACCCCGCCCAGATGGGCTTCGTCGTCGAAGCCAGCCGGCGCGGCATCGGGCGCATGGATCTGGCCGGCCTCAAGACCCGGACCGTGGAGCTGTAGATGAAGCGCGCGAAACGCCTCTTCCGGCTGGCGAACTTTCGCCGGCTCAGCCAGACCGTCTGCTTCGTGCTGTTCCTGTACCTGTTCTTCCGGATGGAATTTCCGCCGTTCGGACCTGCGGGCGAGATGGAAGCCTTTCGCATCCAGACGCCAGTGGGCCTGTTCTTTTATCTCGATCCGCTACTCGCGGTGACGACGTGGATCGCTTCCCGGGAGTTCCTGCCGGTCCTGCTGTGGTCCCTGGTCACCATCCTGTCGGCCATCCTGCTCAACCGGGCATTCTGCGGCTGGGTCTGTCCGTTCGGCACTCTCCAGCAGCTGCTTTCCGCCGGCAAGACCGCCCGGCGGCGGGCGGTGCGGAGCGAGCGCTGGCGCTGGAACGCGAAACGCAACCTGAAGTACCTGGTCCTCGCGTTCTTCCTTGCCGGGAGCCTGTTGGGGCTGCAGCAGGTGGGCTGGCTCGATCCGTTTTCGTTCCTGACGCGGTCCATGGCCGTCTGGGTGCACCCGTCGATGGGGTTGGGCCTGGACGGGGTGGTCCGCCTCATGGACTGGATCGGATGGACGACGACCGGCGACACCCTGATCGCCGGGTTGCGGGGCGTCGTCGTCCCATTCGACAGCCGTTTCTTCCTCCACGCGTTCTGCATCGGACTCACCTTCGGCGTCGTGCTGGCGCTCAACCGCGTGGAAACGCGGTTCTGGTGCCGCTACCTCTGCCCGCTGGGCGCCTGGTTGGGGGTGTGCGCGGCGCGGGCCCCGCTGACCCTTCACAAGCACGCGGACCGCTGCACCCGGTGCAACCGGTGCCTCCAGGGGTGCCAGGGCGGTGATCAGCCGATCCCGGGGGAGCCCTGGATCTCGTCCGAGTGCCACCTGTGCGCCAACTGCATCGACGTGTGTCCCGAGAACGCCCTGGAGTTCCGGTTCCGCCTCGCGCGTCCGGTGCCGGCGGAGCGCCGGCCGCTGGCCGACCTGAGTCGCCGGGCGGTGCTGGGCGCGGCCGTAGGCGGATTCGTGCTGGCGCCCCTGCAGGCCATCGGGGCGGAGAACGCGGAGCGCGACCGGAAGGTCTTCAAGGCGAGCGACAAGTTGATTCGCCCGCCGGGCGCCCGGGCCGAGGATGACTTTCTGAGCCGGTGCGTGCGGTGCGGCGCGTGCATGAAAGTGTGTCCGACGAACGCGCTGCATCCGGCGGCCTTCGAGGGCGGCGTGAGCGCCCTGTGGACACCCATCGTGGTGCCCAAGATTGGCTATTGCGACGACCGCTGCACACTGTGCGGACAGGTGTGCCCCACCGAGGCCATCCGGCCGACCACGCTGGACGACCGGCTCGGCCGGAACGGCCGGGCGCCGATCCGCCTGGGCTTGGCGTACGTGGACCGGAACCGATGCCTGCCGTGGGCCCAGGCCAAACCGTGCATCGTGTGCGAGGAGGTGTGCCCCACCATCCAGGGCCAGAAGGCGATCAAGCTGGTCCGGGACCGGGTCCAGGCGCCGGACGGCCGGTGGATCGACGTCCAGAAGCCGGTTATCGACGCGGCCTTCTGCATCGGCTGCGGGATCTGCGAGAACAAGTGCCCGATCGCCGACCGGGCCGCGATCCTGGTCACCTGCGTGGGCGAGAGCCGCTCGGTAGCCAACCAGATCTCACTGCCGGGCGGCCAATAGCTGTTGCAGATACGCGGCATTCAATGTACTATTGAAGCAAATGATCCTTGGATGGTCGAGCGGGTGCCGTGACCAGTATCGATTTTTTTAAGCGCATCCCCCTGTTTCACAATCTGACTGCGGCCGAGCTCCAGAATCTTCAGGCCATCTTTCTTGAGCGCGAGTACAAGAAGAACCAGGTCATCTTCATCGAGGAAGAGACCGGCCAGTACATGTACATCGTCAAGTACGGCGAGGTGAAGGTGCTGCAGACCACGCCGGACGGCCGGGAGAACATCCTCGCGATCCACGGGCCCGGCGACACGTTCGGCGAGCTCTCCCTCCTGGACAACGAGACCACCCCGGCCACGGTGGTGGCGATGGAAGACTGCAAGATCATTTCGATCTCCAAGCAGCATTTCGAAGCCGTGCTGATGAAGAACGCCCAGGTGGTGGAATCCCTGCTGACCATCCTGTGCCGGAAACTACGGGACTCCTGGAAGACCATCCAGATTCTGAAATTCAACGACGCCGAAACCCGGCTCAAACACGTCCTGATGAGCCTCGCCCGCGTGGACGGCCAGTGGGAGGCCGATGAGGTGCTGATCTCGACGAAAATCACCCACCAGGACCTGGCGGAGATCGCCGGCACTTCCCGTGAGACCATCAGCCGGATCATCTCCAAGCTGCAAACCCAGAAGATGCTGAAAATCCGCGCCCATAAGTTCGTCCTGGTGGGCCATGACCGCTGGAAAAACGTGCAGCCATGAGCGGTGCACCTCCCGATTACCCGGAACGGCTCCGGCGGTTACGGCATGACCTGAACACCCCCCTGACCACGATCCGGGGGCAGGTCGATCTGCTGCTGCTCCAGGAACAGCAATTGTCGCCGGGAGCCCGCCGGCGGATCGACAAGATCCTCATCTGCTGCGAGCAGATCGGGCGGCTGCTCAATGACAACTGCCACGAGCCGGAGGATTGACATGCCCGCGTCCATTCTGGTTGTCGAAGACGAGCCGAGCGTGCGCGAGATCCTGACCTGGCGGCTCATGGAGGAAGGGTACCACTGCCAGCCGGCGCCCAACGCCCAGAACGCACTGGATTGTTTTCAAAACGGCCAGAAATTCGACCTGATGATGAGCGACATCCGGATGCCGGGCATGAGCGGCATCGACCTGCTGAAGAAGGTCCGCGTCCTGGACCCTGACCTGGCGGTGATCATGGTGACCGCCGTGTCCGACATGAGCATCGCCATCGAAACGCTCAAGATGGGCGCCTCCGATTACATCACCAAGCCCTTCAACCTGGACGAGGTGTGCATCGCCGTGGAGCGGGCCCTGGAGAAGCGCAATCTGATCCTGAAGAACCGGGAGTACCAACTGTTCCTGGAGGACAAGGTCGAGGAGCAGACCGTCCAGATCAAGAACCTCTACCTGGACGCGATCAAGTCGCTGGTCTCGGCGCTGGAAGCCAAGGACAAGTACACCGAGGGCCATTCCCGCCGGGTCACCCGGTACGCCGTGGAGATCGCCCGGATCATGGGCATCTCCCGCGAGCAGATCCAGAAGGTGTATCTCGCCGGCCTGCTGCACGACATCGGCAAGATCGGGGTCAAGGAGAGCGTTCTCAACAAGCCCACCTCGCTCGACGCCGAGGAGTTCTCGCACATCTACTATCACCCGGCTATCAGCGCCAAGATCCTGTCACCCATTCTGCGCGACAGCGACATCCTGGGCTACGTCAAGCACCATCATGAGTACTGGGACGGCAACGGCCGGCCGGACGGGCTCAAGGGCGAAGCGACTCCCATCGGCGCCCGCATCCTGTCGGTGGCCGACGCCTTCGACGCCATCACGTCGGACCGCCCATACCGGAGCGCCCGCCCGGTCTCCTATGCCGTCGAGGAGATCCAGAAGTGCTCCGGCACCCAGTTCGACCCGGACATCGTGGTGGCCTTCCTGAAATTCGTCGAGACCTTCTTTCCCGGGGTCGAGTATCTGCGGCCGGTGGTGGAGCGGGTGTTCCCCGACCTGCAGGCCGCCACCCCCAACATGGACGACATTCTCCAGAAACAACCGTGACCGTCCCCGCCCGGCCGGGCCGGAACTTCACGTCCGCTCCGCGCGGCCGCCCAAGGCCGCTGGTCAGGGGCGCGACGGGAAGTAGCGGTGACGACACTCCGGACAGAGGCCGTGGGTGAAATCCATGTTGGACCGGCGGGCCAGGAAGCTCTCGATTTCCTGCCATGTGTGATCGGGCAGGCGGATTTTCTTGCAGCCGGCGCAGATGGGGATGAGGCCCTCCAGCTTGCGGATGCGCTCCTCCATCTGTTTCTGCAGCGAGATGTCCCGGATGCTGCCGATCACGGCCACCTGGCGGCCCATGTGGTTGATCACCGGCCATGTCCTCATCGCGGCCCAGACCGTATGACCGTCGGAGTGACGGAACCGAAGCTGGAGCTCCGTATCGGCCGCGCCGGCGGCCGCCGCCAGCCAGAACGCGTCGAACGCCGGCCGGTGCTCGGCGTCCACCAACTCGGCGAGCAGCCCGGGATTTTCGTAAAATGCCGACGGCTGATGCCCGGTCAGGGTGGTGGCCGCCGGACTGACATACTGGAAGCAGCGGTCGAGAATGTGGTAGCGGATGATGAGATCCTGGTCGCAGGAAAGGATCTCGCGGAAATTGCGGTTCTCGGAGCGCAGCTTCCGGTTTTCCTCCATCAGCTTGTCGATCTCGAAGGAGAGGTAGCGGTTATCCACCCGGGCGCCTCCGGCACTGGGGAGATTTTCGACAGTGTCCGGCTAACGGGTTGAACACTCGGGCAGGGATTTGACGTAGAGAATGCCGTCGACGCCCTTGCCGTAGTAATCTTTCAGGACACGGATTTTTCGGTAATCGAGGGCTTCGTAGATCGCCCGGGCGCGGCGGTTGTTCTTCCGGACCTCCAGTTGCAGCTGCCGGCACCGCTTGGCCAGCGCCCGTGCCTCCGCCCAGGCCATGAGCTCACGGCCGAAGCCGTGACCCTGGTGTTCCGGGACCACGGCGACCGAGATCACATGGCATGCGTCCAGCTCGGCGGGGAAGAGCAGAACCATCGAGCCGATGGGCGTTTCGCCGGCCAGGCAGAGGAACACCTCGCAGTCGGGGCGCAACAGAAAGCCGGTGTAAAGGGCTTCACTGAACTGGTCCCGGAGGAAGCAGCGGTGCTCGATATCCATGAGCATCGGCAGGTTGTCGATCGCCGCCGACCGGATCATGAGACCACCACCCGGCGGGGCACACGGCGTGGCATCCAGTCCGCTGACGGGAATCCAATGCGTAAACGGCGTTGTGGCGATGACTCGTCCATGTCTGCTGCTTCCTTATTATATGCGCGGCGCGGGAAATTTCAAGCGGGCCGGCTGGCCCGGCGGCCGGCCGATGGTTTTCATGTACAATCGGATGCCCCTGCATTACAATGAGCGGTCCGCCCGGCGGATGCGGCGCCCGGGCCACCGGGCCACCCGAACGGGACCGACGACACTCCGGCTACGAGGTGAATTGTGGAACACAAGATCAAGGACATCGCCCTCGCCGAGCAGGGCGCGCTCAAGGTCCGCTGGGCCGAGTCCCGCATGCCGGTGATGATGGCTCTGCGGGAGCGGTTCGCCAAGGAGCAGCCGCTCAAGGGGATGCGGATCGCCGGTTGCCTGCATGTGACCAAGGAGACCGCGGTGCTGGTGAAAACGCTGAAGGCGGCAGGCGCCCAGGTGGCCTGGTCGGGCTGCAACCCGCTCTCCACGCAGGACGACATCGCCGCCGCGCTCGTCGCCGACGGCATCTCCGTCTACGCCTGGCACGGGATGAACGTCGAGGAGTTCTACTGGTGCATCGACAAGACCCTGGAGATCAAGCCCACCCTGACGCTGGACGACGGGGCCGACCTGATCTTCACCGTGCATAACCGCCACCCGGAGCTGGCGGCCACCATCATTGGCGGCACCGAGGAGACCACCACCGGCGTCCATCGGTTGCGGGCGATGGGCGCCCACGGCAAGCTGATGTACCCGGTGGTCGCCGTGAACGACGCCGAGACCAAGTGGGACTTCGACAACGTGTACGGCACCGGGCAGTCGTCCCTGGACGGGATCCTGCGCGCCACCAACGTCCTCCTGGCGGGCAAGCACTTCGTGGTCGCCGGCTACGGCCACTGCGGCCGGGGCTGCGCCGTCCGGGCCAAGGGGATGGGCGCCCGGGTGATCGCCACCGAGGTGAAGGCCACCGCGGCCCTCAAGGCGGTGTTGGACGGCTGCCGGGTGATGACCATGGACGAGGCGGCGGCGGTGGGCGACATCTTCATCACCGCCACCGGCGTCAAGGACGTGATCGTGAGACGCCATTTCGAGCGGATGAAGGACGGCGCCATCGTCTGCAACACCGGACACTACGACGTGGAGGTCAACCTGAACGACCTGGCCGGCCTGGCCAAGTCCGTGCGGGAGATCCGGCCCAACAACGAGGAGTACACGCTGCCGGACGGGCGGCGGATCTACGTCCTGGCCAAGGGCCGGCTGGTCAACCTGGCCGCCGCGGAAGGCCATCCGTCCGAGGTCATGGACATGAGCTTCGCCAACCAGTTCATGAGCATGCTGTTCCTGGCCCGGCACGGGCAGGGGCTCGAGAAGAGGGTCCATGACATCCCGGAAACGCAGGACCAGGAAATCGCGACGCTGAAGCTGGCGACGATGGGCGTGTCCATCGACACGCTGACCGAGGAGCAGATCCGGTACGCCGACGATTACTCCGCCGGAACATGATACGCCCGGCCGGACGGGAGGCGGCTCACGCCTCCGCACGGTCATGACGATGCCCAAGGCCCCCGCGGAACCGGGGGCCTTGTCATTTCACGGTGACCCGGGTGGTCCGGATCTCCCCCTGCCGGAAATAGCGGACGGTGATTTGCCGGCCGGGCTGCAGGTTGCGCAGGAGCTTCGGGACCGCGGCCAGGTCGGTCGTAGGTTGTCCCTGGAAGTCCAGCAGCACGTCGCCAGCCTGGAGCCCGGCGGCGGCGGCCGGATATCCGGGCAGAACCGCCGAGACCAGCACCCCGCCTTCGCCCGTCCATCCCAGCATCGCCAGCAGCTGCCGGGAGGCCGGGTGCATGAAGATGCCCATGGTCGGGACGGCGGCCGGCTCGGCGGCGGTGTCGGCCCGCTGGCCAGCGGCGACCGCCGCCAGGTCACGTTGCCGGGATTCCGGCAGCATCTTCAGGAGGCGGTCGGTCTCCGCCCGGGAAACAACCTGCCGCCGCCCCAGCACCACGTCGCGGGTCAGCGCCTTGCCTTCCCGGACGACCTCGATCCGGACCTGGCTGTTCGGGGCGTGGCGGCGCAGCAGCATCACCGCCTGTTGCACCGATTCCACCGGTTGCGGGCCGATCCGGCCGACGCGGTCGCCCGGCCGCAGGCCGGCGTTGGCCGCGGGCGACGCCGGCACGACGCTGCGGACGAACACCGCCGGTCCCGCTCGCCGGTCCGTGCTCCCGGCTGAGCCGAAGAAGACGCCCAGGTAGCCCGAGAGCAGGTCGATCCGGTGTCGGGAGATGTAATCGACGCGGTTGCGGATGTCCGGAGCAGGCAGCCACTCCCAGCTGTCGGCCGGGACGTTGCCGGTCCGGAACGGATAGCAGAAGCCGTCGAAGTCGCCGTTGGATCGGAAGACCGGCGCCAGGATCGGGGGCGCGCCGGCCTGGACCAGCGGCGCCAGCGCCTGGCCGGAGAGCGCCCGGACCGGGATCAGCCGGAACGACCGGCCCGCGGGCACGCAGACCACCTTCCAATCGGCGTCGGGCACCGGCGGCATGCGGATGCCCGACCGCCCGAGCGGCGCGTCAGTCGCGGCCGGGGCGGCCGCCCCCGCGATGAGCAGCCCGATGCGTTCGTCGATGCCCAGCGTGTCCAGCCTGACGGGGCGGTCGGGCAGCGACAGCACCTGGAACGTCGTCTCGGAGAGCATGGCCTGCGGCAGCAGCCACTGCAGGCCCACCACCACGCGGTTCGCGTCGTCCCACACCACACCGGGTAGCAGGATCTCCTGCTGAATGGAGAGGGCGGCCGAGTTGTCCATCACCGAGCCGGGCAGGGTGACATACCGGGAGAGTGCGGCCCCGGATTCCGCCGCCGGCGCGAAGCCGGCGATGGTCATGGTGACGCGCACCGGGACGACCGGCAGGGTGACCGGTTCGGCGCCGGCGGCGGCGCCTCCGACCGCCAGAGACAGCACGGCGGCCAAGGCGCCGATCCAGCGGCGCGGGGTCGGGGGTGAGCTGGCGATTGCGGGGCGGCTCATGTCAGTGACTCACATCCATCAAATAGGGGCCCTCCAGGGTGGACAGGTCCTGCACGGTGTACGAGGCGGGCATCTCCACGAGCACTTCCCGGCCGGTGGCCGGATCGCGGGTCACGAAGCGGATCTGGTCCTCGCCCGCCGCCGGCTGGGCGGGCTCCACGGGGATGACCACCTCGGTCGGGATGGTCGCCGGTTGCTGCGCCAGCCGGCGGTCCGGCACGTCGATGGGGTGACGTGACTGGAAATAGGTGCCGAGCCAGATACCCAGCGCCAGCAGGACCGAGGCCGCCAGGGCCACGCCCACGTGCCAGTGCAGGGCGGGCGGGCGGCGCCGTTCCTCGCGCACCACCCCCAGGCGGCTCCGGAGGCGGTCCTCGAAATCGTCCGGCGCCGCGACGCGGGGGCAGGCGGCGGCGAGCCGCGCCAGCTGGCCCGCGTCTTGGAAGAACTGGCGGCAGGACAGGCAATCGTCCAGGTGTCGACGCACCGCTTCATAGTCCTGCGGATGCAGGGTGCCGGCGTCGTACTCGTCATACAACCGGCGGTAACGTTCGCAGTTCATCACGCTTGACCTCGCTGAAAGTATCCCGTCAACCGCTCCCGCAGGAATTCGCGCGACCGGAACAGGCGCGATTTCAGCGTGCCCACCTTGACTCCGGTGATGTGGCTGATCTCCTCCAGGGGCAGTTGCTCCATCTCCTTGAGCACGAACAGCTGGCGGTGCTCAGCCGGCAGCTCCTGCAGGGCCGCCAGGATCGCCTGGGCCGCCTCCGACCGCAGCAGCGCCTCTTCGGGATCGGGCCGATGGGCCGCCCGGGGATCGTGCCGGGCGGCATGGTCGTCGGGCAGCGACTCGATCTCGCGGGAGAACGGCTGGGTCTGGCGCCGCTTGCGCCGCCGCAGCTCGTCGAACGCCAGATTGGTGGCGATCTTGTAGATCCAGGTGGAGAACTTGAGCCGGTTGTCGTACCGGTCGATGTTGCGGAACAGCCGCACGAAAACCTCCTGGGCCAGATCCGTCGCGCAGTCGTAGTCCCACACCAGCCGGTAGACGTAGTTGACCATGAGCTGCTTGTAGCGGCGGACCAGCTCCATGTACGCGTCGCCGTCTCCGTTCCGGGCGAACAGCATGAGGGCGTTGTCGTCCAGATGCGCCAGGCGGTCGCAGGCGTTCGTTTGAATCATCTCGATTGTCGCTGACTGCATCATCGGCCTGCCGGAAGCCGCAACGCGTGACTTCGTTCCGATAATACGTCGGCGGCCCGGACAGGTTCCGTTTCCGTATTCATTCCCCGGGCGCCGTCCGCGGCAGCGGGCGGCGCATCACCCGGTCATCCGATCAACAACGTATAGATGAAGTTCCAGAACGACAGGACGAAGTTGAAGAAAAGGAAATTCAGCGCCGCCAGCAACATGGCGGCCCGGCGGGAGAGCTGCAGGCCCGCGTGCAGCGCGTGGTACTGCACCACCATGAACCAGATGGGTCCCAGGAAGGGCACGGCGATGAACAGAAACGGCGTGTAGGAGTAGGCGAGCGGACGGAAGGCGCGGTCGGCGGATGGCGTCGCGCGGCCGCGGGCGAGGAACATCCCCATGGTCAGCAGGCGGTGGCCGCCCATGACGATGGCTGCGGCGAGCAGGGGGGCCAGGAGCGACGAGAATTGGAAGAACGCGCTGTCAAGGTGAACCCGCTGCATCTCCTGGATGGTTCCCTGCAGCCAGGCGGGAATCTCCGCCGACGCGTCCGGCTGCGCCAGCGAGCGCATGAGGAAATCGTAGGACATCGCCTGCAGTTGGAAATGAACCACCAGGCCGACGGCAACCATCAGCAGGCCGTAGACGAAGGACCGGCCGTTTTCCGGGTGGTCCGGGAAACGGCCATAGGCCTGGCGGCTGCGGAACAGGAACAGCGAGACCGTCGCCAGCAGGCGGCCGAGCGCGCCCCCGCGGCCGGCCTCCCACGGGATGGCCACGGCGGCCGGCTGCTCCGGCTCCGGGGCCGGGCCGGGTGCGGGCGCAGCCGCGGCCGGGTCGTCGGCGGGGGGGCGGTCCGGGTTGGCGGGATCGGGAATCCACACCCGGCCGGCGCAGTGCCGGCAGGTATGCCAGCCGGAGTCGTCCACGACCAGGGCTTTTTCACATCGGGGGCAGACGGCCAGCATAGCGCACCCTCACCCGAGGATCCGCGCGTAAACGGTGCGCATCCGCTCGGCCACCCGCGGCCACGCAAACTGCTCCGCCTGCAGCCGCGCCGCCCGGCCCATGGCCCGCAGCCGCACCCGGTCGCCGGCCGCGGCGACCAGCGCGTCGATGAGGTAGTCGGGGTCCTTGGGAGGCGCGATCACCGCGCCGGCCTCGGTCACGTAATCGCGGATGGATCCGGCCGCCGACGTGAAGACGGGCAGCCCGCAGGCGCCGGCTTCGAGCACGGCGTTGTTGGCGGTGCAGTCGTTCAGGGGGAGCAGCATGAGGTCGCAGCGCCGGTACAGCGTCCGGAGCTCCTCGTCGGCGATCCCGCTGTACATCTGCACGTGGGGCAGGCCCTGGTAAAATTCCTGGCACCACGGGAAGGTCACGATGTGGTACCGGATGCGAGGCCGCCGCAACTGGCTGGTGGTGGCGATCACGCGGCGGATGGTCTCCACGTCCCGCAGCCACCAGCCGACGGTGACGCAGTGGAGCTCGTCGCTTTCGGGCGGCGGCTCGCCGGGGGTGAAGTAGTCGGCATCGATTCCGTGGGGCACGCGGTAGACGTTGTCCCGGCCGGTCAGCCCGCGGAAGTACTCCTCCTGGCTGCTCCCCACCACGACGATGGCGTCGGCACGGGCGATCCGCGAGGTCTTCGGGATGGCGCGGGGCAGCACGTCCGGCGGCTGGTGGAAGGTGGCGACCACCCGGTTGCCGCGGCGCAGCGGCGCCTGGCCCAGGAAGCGGAACTGGTTTTCGCCGTACAGGATGTGGAACACGGTCTTGGAAACGAGATTGATGCGGACCAGCAGCTCGGCCTCGGTGCAGAAGTACTCGAAGCTGTACCATTCCGGATCGATGGCGCCCACCCAGCGGAAGCGCTTGGGATTGCGCGCGTAGAGGAAATGGAAGATCCGGCCCGGCCGGTAGTGGGTGCAGTCCATGTGGCGGCTGAGCTGGTCGTAGCCGGAATGGGCGGAATGGTGGTCGATGCGTTTCCAGATGTGGAGTATCTTCACGGCTCTGTCTGACGCTGCCGGTCTTGAATGCGACAAAGGGGGCATTGTAACAGATGCGGCGGCCGATGCCAATGTCTCTCCTGGGGAAGGGGGATTTGACAGGTCCTTGGGCGACAATGGGATAGTAACAAAATGTTACATTTTAAATTGACGCCAACCTTGCGAAAATTGTAATATACTCGTGATCAATCAGATAATTGCGCGCGCGCTTCGGCACGTCTTTTGCTACTTATCTGATTTCAACCGAGCGTCTTTATCTGCGAGGTGAATGATGATTCCAGGCAAGCGACTGCGGCTCAACCGGCGGGGCGCCACGCTGATCACCGCGCTGGTGGCCCTGGTGGTCATGGCCCTGGGGGTCCTGGGCGTGATCCAGGTGTTCCTGCGGTCCATGAAAAACAACAGCGCCGCGGGCGGCGTGAGCGGCCTCATGTACCTGGGCGAGGTGGTAATGGAACGGGTCATGCTGCTGCCCGACGACTCCGCGCTGCTTGACGGCAGCGGGTCCATCACGAGCACCGACCTCGACATGGTGGCCGACTACATGTATGACACCAACAAGTACGACTTCACCTGCACCACCAGCACCTCCGACGTGCCGGCGGGAACCGACCAACTGGTCAAGGTGACGGTGGAGGTCAGGTACACCGAGGACTATGCGAAGCTGCTCGGGCTGAATGACGAGTCCGAGCAGATCGTCCGGATGGTCCTCTACCGGTACCACGATTGACGGCGAGGAGAACGGCCATGACACCCACATCGAACCGACGGCCGAACCGGCGCGGGTTTTCGCTGCTCGAGGCCATGATCACCCTGGTGATCATGCTGGTCATCATCGGCGGCGCCACCGCGCTCTTCTTCGAAAACCAGAACGCCACCACCGCCCACGTGGCGCTGGCGGAGCTGCGCACCAACATGCGCTTCGCGCTGGACACGATGTCTTCCGACCTGCGGGTGGTGGGCGCCTACACCAAGTGGGCGCCGCTGCAGATCCTCAAGGGCGCTTACCAGTTCAACATCGTGGAGTGCACCAACGCGCAGTGGCAGCCGTTCGTCTCCGGGCTGCAGCTGGGCCACTACGCCGGCTACGATTCCACCATCCCCGACCGGATCCGCGTGGTGGAGCCCGACATCATCAACGACGCCCAGCTCCGCGACGAGTACAGCCCCCCCAGCTCCCAGTTCAAGGCGGTGAAGATCAGCGGCGAGCCCTTTCAGGAGGGCGACCTGCTCCTCATCACCAACGCCCCAATAGTGGACAATCCGTGGGATCCCGGCGCCCAGATCTTCGCCGACCTGTTCGTCCCCACCACCATCCAGGGTCCGCAGTCGGGCAATCCCTTCACCGAAGTCACTTTCAACGCCGGCGCGAACGACCCGTACGGCGTGAACTCGCCGAGCGGCTTTCCCCAGTCCTACCCGCCCGGTTCCACCATCATGCGCATCCGCATCTGGGAGTACTACATCGACACCAACATCCCCGACGTGCCGCGGCTCATGCGGCTGGAGGCCCGGCCCAACGCCGTGCCCGAAGAGGTCTCCCGGTACGTGGAGGACCTCCAGGTGGCCATGGGTATCGACGCCGACGATGACAACAACATCACCGGCGCCGAATGGATCACCACGAATTTCCAGAACATCACCAACGCCCAGTTGCAGCACCTGCGGGCCATGCGCATCACCCTCATCGGCCGGACCTTCGCCATGCCGGAGGTGATGGCCGGGGCGCGTGTCGGCACCCAGGACATTTACTACCGGCGGCCGGGCATTGAAGACCGCTCCGCCGGCGCCATCCAGTCGATCCCGCAATTCCGCGAGGTGTACACGCAGGTGGTCATGTTCCGGAACCTCCGGCCGGAGCCGGAGGAATGACGGCGGCGCGCGCCACAGGAGGCATCGCATGAAACGACAACGCGTCAACAACAAGGGCGTCGCCATGATCATCGCCCTGCTCATCGTGATGGCCCTGGCCATGCTGGCCTCGGGCGTCATCCTGATCACCACGTCCGAGGTGTATGTCACCCGCAACCAGGCGTACGGCAAGGAGGCGTTCTACGCCGCCGAAGCCGGCCTGATGCACGCCCGGCGGATGCTCCACAACCTCACCAGCCGTGAACAGATCTCGGCGATGTACCAGATCAATCCCAGCGTCAACGACTACGACTACGGCCCCACCAGCACCACCGCCGCCAAGTGGAAACGGCTGCTGGATCCCAACAGCGGCAACACGCATGTCGCCGCCCTCATCGACAGCGGCACCAACCGGCGCTACGCGGTGTACGTGGTCAACACCGATCCCACCGAATTGGATACCAACAACCTGCCCATCGAGGCCGACGGCTACTTTTACGTCCGCTCGGTCGGCGAGAGCTGGATGGGCTCCCGCAAGATTCTGGAAGAGATGATTTTTCTGGACACGCCCATCGTCGACGCCTCGAAGGACTCCTTCGGCGGCGGCGAAGGGAACGTCAATCCGCAGAAATAGCCGGGCGCAAGAAGGAGGATCACCATGAACACCCGTTGGCTGTGGTTTCTGATAATTCTGGTCCTGAGCGGCCTGGCGGCCGTGGCGCAGACGGGCCAGAACCAGCCGGTCTACGACCCCAACGACCCCATCGGCCGGCTGCTGCCCCCGAACATTCACTTCGTCATCGACGTGTCGGGCTCCATGTCCTGCCAGCCCAACGGCGCCAGCGGCGGCCAGTGCTCCAACTACGACTTCGCCGGGCAGCGCACCGATTCGAAAATCTACATCACCAAGACGGCCATCAACTCGCTCATGAGCCGCGACAACCTCCGCCTGCGCTGGTCGTTCTGGATGTACACCAACTCCGATTCCTATGCGCTTGGGCACGACATCAATCGGTACTACTCCCGCGGCCGGTGGTACAGCAATTACGCCTACTTCCCCACCAACCTCTACACCGTCACCGAGCGGAGAGACGGCACCAGGACGCGAACTTACGACACCTACTTCTTCATCGGCTCCGGCTGCAGCGGCAGCCGGGACCGGTTGCTGGTGCCTCTGCCGCACGGCTCCGACAACGATCCGTTCATGTCCAGCGTCGATCCCGGCTACGACAACCGGGGCGCCATCAAGTCGTGGGTGGACCGCAACTTCGACCGCACCACCGGCACTCTCACCGTGCCCGGCCTGACCTGGAAGTTCGCGACCGAGCTGCCGGCCCGCGGCTCCACGCCCATCAGCTATTCGCTCCAGTCGATCGCTCGCTATCTGTTCAACCGGAATCTGGACAACTCGACCAAGGCCTGCTACTACTTTGATCTGGCGTCCGGCACCCACAAAAACTGGTCGCCGTACGAGAGCCAGACCGGCCTGACGCCGCTGCCCGACCAGTATTTCGACTGCCGCTACAATGCGATCATGCTCCTCACCGACGGCCGCGACACCTGCGCCGGCGTCGACGCGGCGGTCGACGCCGCCGACACGCTGCGCAGCCGGCACAAGGTGGACACCTTCGTTGTCGGGTTCGGCCTCCAGTCGGAATCCGACAAAGCCGGCCTCGACTCCATCGCCCAGGCCGGCGGCACCAACTACGCCTACTTCGCCGACAACGAAGGCGACCTCCTCAACTCCCTGGAGAAGATCCTGGGCAGCCTCGGCAGCGAGATCAGCGGCGACACCGAGCCCATCCTGGGCTTCATCGAACCCACGGCCATCACGTTCCCGAAAGCCATGCCGGAGAAGGTGCTGCTCCAGAACGTGATGTTCAAGGCCTCCATGACCTACAGCCCCGTGTTCAAGGGGCACATGCGGGCCTTCCAGGCTCTGACCACATCCACGGTGGAAGGCAAGATCGACTTCCTGACCGACTTCACCAAGAACTCCGACAACAAGCTGTGGGATTTCGCCGACTGGATCGATACCACGCCGCACACGGATCGGGTCATGTTGTTCCTGGACGGCGACGATATGACGGAATTTACCAAGACCAACGGCAACGACATCGCGTCCACGGCCGGACTCGGCAGCCTCTCCAAGGATGAGCTCGAGCTGTTCATCACCTGGGTGCGCACCCTGCCGCTGGGCTCCATCACCTACTCCACGCCCGCGTTCGTGGGCCCGCCGTCCCTGACCGCGTACGGCAGCGCCGAGTATCTCAATTGGGCCAAGAGCCTGCAGGACCGCATCCCCATGCTGCTGTTCGGCTCCAACGACGGCCAACTCCACTGTGTGGACGTGGAGACCGGCGCCGAGCTGTGGTCCTTCATCATCCCGGCGGCCATCGAGGGGACCAGCTCCCGGCCGGCCCGGATTTACACCGAGCTGTACGCATCCGGCGACGTCAACAGCCAGGGGCAGCCCGACGTGTACGGCACCCGCATCTACAACCGCCGCCCGCACTTCTACTACATGGCGTCCTCGCCCAAGGTGATCGACGCGCGCGACAGCAGCGGGGACTGGCACACGCTGTGCGTGTTCGGCATCGGCGCGGGCGGCCGCGAATACTACTGTCTGGACATCACCAACCCCGACAGCCCGGAGTTCATGTGGCGCTTCAGCGGCACGACCGCGAACCCCCTGGGCGAGACCTGGTCCGTGCCGGCGCTGGGCCGCTTCGGTCCGGCCACCGCCGATTATCCCAACGGGATGTTCGGCGCGGTGGTGGGATCCGGATTCAACCTGAATCCGTCGTTCCCCGAGCCCGCCAAGCTGGGCAAGTCGGTGTTCATCCTCAACCTCACCGACCCGACCAACGGAGTGCCCTCGATCATCTACTCCTACCACATGGCCGACACCTCCACGACCGCGTTCGGGGCGTCGCCCACCGCGCTGGTCAGCCGGGTGGGGAACTGCTTCTTCGCTCCGCCGGTGGCCTTCGTGTCGCCCCGGGACCGCGATCCGTACGTGGACGAGGTCTACATCGGCGACTATGACGGCAACCTGTACCAGTTCGTCCTGGACAAGGCCGACATCACCAACACGACCGCCCGGCTGATGTTCCAGGCCAAAAACGGCACGCCCATCTACTCGGTGCCGTTTGTGGCCACGATCAACCTGCCCGGCATCGGCTACAAGACGCTCATCACGTTCAACGAGTACGGCAAGCCCATCGACTCGTCGTTCGGCGCCCGGTCGGCCGGCGTGATGTACTGCCTGGTCAAGGAGAACCTGCCGACGTCCGGCGTCATCCCCGTCTCCGACCTGATCGCCAGCACCGGCGCGACCACCACCTTCAACCCGAGCACCAGCAAGGGCTTCTACTTCGAGTTTCCGGGAGCCGCGGAGGGTGAGTCCTCGCCCTTCCGGCCCACCATCTTCTTCACCAAGGACCGGGCCTGGATCGCCACCACCTCCTACAAGTTCTTCGTCGGCGGCACGAGCTGCGATCCGATCAACCACACCGTCGGCGCCGGCACGTCCTCGGCGTACATCTTCAACGCGCTGAACGGCGGATACTTCAACTCCACTCCGGTGGAGTTGTCATCCGGCGGCAGCTGGTACGGCCGCGCCTCGGCGTTCCACAAGGGCGCCCGCGGCGAAGGCTGGATCGATATCGGCACCGGCGAGACGTGGGGCTGGGGCTACAGCCAGAGCCACGACAAGTTCGAGAAGTTCGACGCCGCGGCCGGCAACATCACCTACGACATGAATCCCACGGCCGGCGTGGAAGTCCGGATGAACTACTGGCGCGAATTCAAATAGTCCGCCAACCCGGCCGGAAGGAGTCCGCAGCCTTCCGGCCGTTTTCTGTCCGCCGCCGCGCCGCCCGGACGCCGGCCGGCCGCGTAAGTCTTACGGAGACTGCTCATGAAACTGACCTGCTTTTTGACGGAAGCCCTGCTTGTGCTGGCGCTCGGGACGCTGGCGGCGGCCGACAACCCGAACACCCAGCAAGCTCCGTCCAAGGGGACGAAACCGCGCACCTACAACGACGAGTCGCTCAAGCAATACCGCGGCAAGGGCAATATCACCACTTCGGCGCAACCGAAGGCCGCCAAGACGGCCGCAAAGCCCGGCGCGGCGACGCCGGACGAGATGTTCATCGCCGACCTGGGCACGGAAGGCCAGGCCATCCGAACTGCGTATTACGCCGCTCGCAAGGACTGCCAGCTCGGCAACGACGAACTGGCCAGGCTGTCGGCGCGCTGGACCGACTTGCATAAGAAGCTGAACAGCGCCCGGACGCCGCGGGAGCGCGCCCGCCTCCGGAAAGAAGTGAGCGCCTTGCAGACGGATATGGACGGCGCCACCCAGACGGTGAACCGGGCGGACCAGCGCATGCAGGACGCCCTGGAGAAGGCCGACAAGGCCAAGATTCTGAGACCGCCGCCGGCCGGGGTGAAGGTGGAAAAAGCCGCTGCGGCGCCCGTGAATCCGGGTCGTTGATCCTGATTGCGGACACCGGCGGCAGGGGAGGTCAGACACCGTGCATCTGCGGCTCTTGCTGATTGGAGCGTTGCTGGCGGCCGCGCTGTCGGCCTGGGTGCTGCCGGCGGATGTCCTCGTCCTGAATCTGGACCGCGACCAGACCGACACCGGACCCGATCCCAACAGCTCCGCGACGGGCATCCGGGCGCTGCTCACGGAGCTGGGGTACTCGTACGCGTACCAGGAAGTGAGCCTCCACGACCATACCACCCTGGCTGAGATCGACTACGGCGACTATCCGCTGGTCATCATCGCCGTGGGGGTCAACTGCCTCTTCCAGCACGCCCACGTCTTCAACACCGCTGAGGGGCAGCACCTGGTGGACTACCTGAACGCCGGCGGCCGGGTGTACATGGAAGGCGGTGACGTCTGGTACCAGGACCCGAAGAACAACGGCGGATTCAACTTCTGCGCCGCGTTCGGGATCAACTACAGCCAGAGCAGCGACGGCGGGGCGGCCGACTTGTGGCACATCCGCGGGCTGTCGTCCGCGGCGCCCGTCACCACGGGGCTGGCGTTCGACTACGGGCAGGACAACTGCTTCATCGACGTGATCGTCCGCCAGCAGGGTGTCGGCATGCCGATCTTCAAGAACATCAAGAACGACCCGCCCAACTATACCGAAACGACCATCGCCGTGGCCCGCGATGCCGGTGCGTACCGGACCATCGCCAGTGCCTTCGAGTTCGGCGGCCTGGTGGACGGCGCGGGGAACAACACCCGGCGGCACCTGCTTGAGATGTACCTCGACTTCTTCGGCGTGGAGCCGGGCGGATCCCGCTACGGCGACCTGGACGGAGACGGAGCGGTCACGGGGGCCGACCTGGTCCTGCTGGCCGAATACCTGGCGGCGAACATCGCCGACTTCGCGGTGGCGCCGGAGTGGGCCGATCTGGACACCTCCGGCCGCGTGGACGTCGTGGACCAGACCATTCTGGACCATTTTCTGGCCGGCCATATCCCCGCGCTGCCGCTCAGCCGCTGACCGCGGCGCGGGCAGGGGGCGGGAATGGCAAAATGTTGACAGGCCGGTGTCAACATCTTGCCCTGCACCGCAATTTGACGTACAATACACACACCAAAGTCGTCGGGAGTATTGCCATGAAAAAACTGGCTTTCTGGATTGTGGTGCTCGCCCTGGCCGCGCCGCTCTCGGCCCAGAGCATTGTGGATCTGGCCAAGCAAAACCGAAAAGACCGCGAAAGCAAGAAGCCGGCCAAGGTTTACACCAACCAGGATTTGCGATCCAGCAAGGGGAACGTGTCCACTTCCGGCTTGCCGCAGCCGCCCGCCGACCAGACGCCGGCTGAAGGCGAAGCCGTCGAACCCGCACCCACCCAGGACCAGGTCAACGAGGAGTATCAAGGCCGGATCGTCACCAAGTGCCGCGAGCTCCAGGACCTCCGCCGCCAGCGGGACGTGGCCCAGCTTAACCTGACCGACGCCCGCAACGCCTACATGAACGAGTCCAGCGGCCATTACGCCAACTCGGTGCTCAAACCACAATGGGACAAGGCCAGACAGCGCCTGGATGACCTGGAGGCCGGGTATAAGAAAGCGGAGGCCGAACTGGGCGAGCTCAAGGAAGAAGCTCGCCGCAAATCGGTTCCGGCCGGCGTGATCCGCAAGGCGGAGGATGAGGGCATGGCCCAGCCCCCGCCGACCCAGCCGGCCAAGAAATAACCCCGTCGGCCCGGGTGGACGTATCTGGAGATGGGGCGGGGCAGACGATCCGTCAGCCATGTCACATCCCCTGGCTGATTCGAACCGGCGAATGAACACGCCCCATGAACCGAGCCGACGAACATCCTCCCCTCAAAAACCGGCCGGGCAGTGACCCGCCGGCGCCCGGCGCGAGCCGGGTGCTGGTGGTCGAGGACCGCACGGCGCTGCGCCAGATGCTGACGGAATATCTGACGGGGAAGGGCTACGAGGTGGACGCCGCCGGCGGCCTCCAGGAGGGGTTGGCCCGGTTCCACGGCGCCCGCTACCACATGATCGTCCTCGATCTGAAGCTGCCGGACGGTTCGGGCATGGAACTCCTCCGGACGGTCCGGCAGGCGGAGCCCACCCAGCCGGTCATCCTGATGACCGCCTACGGCTCCATCGAGGAATCGGTCCAGGCCATCAAGTACGGGGCGGTGGATTTCATCCAGAAGCCCCTCAACCTGGCGCAGCTCTACGCGCTGATCCAGCGCGGCATCGAGTTTCGCCGCCTGGAGGACGAGGTTCTGCTGTACCGCGAGGAGTTCCGCGAGGCCCGCAAGCTGCCGCTGCTGATCAGCCGCAACCCGGCGATGGAAGCCGTGGCCCGGCAGCTCCAGCGGATGGCCGCCACGGGGGCCACCATCTTGCTGCTGGGCGAGAGCGGGACCGGCAAGGAGCTGTTCGCCCGAACGATCCACCTGCTCTCGCCGCAGTCGGCGGGGCCGTTCGTCGAGGTCAACTGCGCCGCCATCCCCGAGACGCTCATCGAGAACGAGCTGTTCGGCCATGTGAAGGGGGCTTACACCGGCGCGGAGTCGGCGATGAAGGGCAAATTCGAGCTGGCCGTCGGCGGCACGCTCTTTCTGGATGAAATCGGCGACATGCCGGTCGGTGTGCAAGCCAAGCTGCTCAAGGCGCTCGAGGAGAAGCGGATCAGCCCCATCGGCGGCACCTTCCAGGTGACCGTCGACGTGCGGATCGTCGTGGCCACCAACCGCGACCTGGAGGCGGAAATGGCCGAGGGTCGGTTCCGCCGGGACCTGTTTTTCCGGATCGGGCAGTTCACGGTGAGAATTCCGCCGCTGCGGGAGCGGCCCGAAGACATCCAGCCGCTGGCCGAGCATTTTCTCCGCGAGGCGGCCGCGCGATTCGGACGGCCTCTGCCCGCCCTGGACGCGGCGGCGGTGCAGGCTCTCGAGCGATACGCCTGGCCCGGCAACGTCCGCGAGCTCAAGAACCTGGTGGAGCGGGCGGTCATCGTGGACGACGACGGCCGCCTCGATCCGGACGACCTGTTCCCCGGTCCCGGCCGGAGCGCGGCCGGGCCGGTGCAGGCGTCTCTCGACGGGCTGGATCGGATCGGGTTGGACGCCTGGCTGCAGCGCGAGCAGGCCGCGCTGGAGCGTGAGGCGCTGGCGCGTCTGCGCGCGCGACATCCCGCAGACCTGCCGGGCCTGGCGGCGGCCCTCGGGCTGACCGAAGCCGAGACCGCGCGCCGGTTGAAGCGCCACCGAATCTCCTGACACGGTTCCATCCATGCGCCTGAAAGAAGCCATCGCGGAACACGGCTATCGGGACGAGAACCCGGTGCTTCCGTTTTTCCCTTACCTGCATGAGCACCGCCGCGGATTGCACCAGTTCCTGGAGCGGCTCGTCGCGGCCGGCCCGCTGACCGCCGTGGGCTTGATCTACCCCGGCCGGCCGGTCCTGGCCGACTGGCCGGTGCGGGCCGACGACTGGAGCCTGGAGCGCGAGTGGGACCTCCTCCAGTTCATCTATTTTCTGAAGCAGCGGCTGGCGCTGCCGGTGGTGCTGGCGATTCACTATCTGGATGTCTGCCGCTTCGGGGTGATCCCCTACGCCCAGGAGGGCCACACGATCGGATTGGACGCCCTGCTGGTGCGGGATCCGTTTCACGAGGAGCTCGATTTCTTTTCTGCCGAGCTGTCCGCCGGCGGCGTGGGGCTGGCGTTCGTTCTCGACGAGGATCTGCCGGAGCCGGAATGCGAGCGCCTGGCGGGCTACGCGTCGGCGTTCCTCTACTGGACGGCGGGCGCCGCGGCCGTCCCCGGTGAGTGGGCGAACCGGCGGGCGGACCTGCGCCTGTTCCGCAAGGCCGAGCCGCCGTCCGGGCCGCCGCCGGCCGGACGCACCGCGTGGGTGCTGGAACAGCCTTCGGGGCAGGCGGTGTGGGAGCCCGACTGGGCCGCCTGCGACGTCGCCGCCGCGGCCGGCCGGATCCGCGCCTGGACCGGCGGCGAGGGGGGCGGCGCATGAGGCGCGTGTCGGCCATCGTCATCGCCTGCGATGAGGAGCGGAGCCTGCCGCGGGCGCTGGCCAGCCTGGCCTGGGCGGACGAGATCGTGGTGGTGGATTCCGGCAGTACCGACGGCACCGTGGCGGCGGCCGAAGCGGCCGGCGCCCGCGTGTGCCGCCGCGCCTGGACCGGCTTCGTTGACCAGAAGAACCACGCCCTGGACCAGGCGGCGTCGCCGTGGGTGTTCTCGCTGGACGCCGACGAGGAGTGCGCGCCGGAGTTGATCGCGGAGATCACCCGCTGGCGGGAGCAACCCGAGACCGGCGGCGATCCCGCGGGTTACCGGCTGCCCCGCCTGGCCTGGTTCATGGGGCGCTGGATCCGCCATTCCGACTGGTACCCCGACCACCAGCTCCGCCTGTTCCGCAAGGACGCGGGCCGCTGGACACCGCGGCGGGTGCACGAGTCGGTCCGGGTGGCGGGGTCGGTGGGAACGTTTGCGTCTCCCATCCGGCACTACCCGTACGAGGATCTCGGCGATTACCTCCGCAAGATGGACGCCTACTCGCGGCTGGCCGCCCAGGACCTGTGGGAGCGGGGGCGGCGGGCGTCGGCGGCGAAGGTGCTGGGCGCGCCCCTGGCGGCGTTCGCCAAGAGCTACGTGTTCAAGCGGGGTTTTTTGGATGGCGGGCCGGGCGTCGTCGTGGCGGGGATGTCGCTGGTGTCCACGTTCTTCCGCTACGCCCGGCTGTACGAGTTGGGGACGAGCCATGGATCGCCCGCCGAAGCAGAGTGATCCTCCGGTCCTGCTGGTGGACGACGAGCCGGCTTGGCGCGGCGGCCAGGAGTCACTGTTCAGCCTGGCGGCTGCGTGGGCGGCAGCCGGGCGCCCGTTCGCGCTGGCGTGCGCGGTCGGCGGCGAGCTGGAGCGCCGCGCCCGGGAGCGGGGCTGGCCGGTGTGGCCGTTCTCGCCGGGCGCGGAACTGTCGCCCCGTGTCTGCCGGTGTTTCACGCGCTGGCTGGATGAGGTTGCGCCCGGCGTCATCCTGTACAACACGCCCAAGCCGGTCACGGCCGGCGTCCTGGCGGCCCGGTGGCGGCGGCGGCCGGTGCGGCACGTGGTCGCCCGGCGGGTGGTGTTCCCGCTCCGGGGCCACCGCCTGTCCCGATGGAAGTACCGGCAGGCGGACCATTTCATCGCCATCTCCGCGGCGGTGGCGGCGGCGCTCCGCGACTCCGGCATCCCGCCGGCAAAAATCACCGTCGTGCCCGAGGGGCTCGATGTGGCCGCCTTCGACGCGGTGACCCCGGCGCGCGAAGAGTTCCCGCGACGCGCCGGATGCACGTTCGGCTGCCTGGCCGCGCTGACCCGGGAGAAGGGCGTGGACGTGCTGCTCGACGCGCTGGCCCGGCACCGGCGACAGTTTCCCGACTCCGCCCTGCTGGTGGCCGGCACGGGCGCCGAGGCGGAGGCGCTGCAGCGGCAGGCCGAGGTGCTCGGCCTGGCCGATTCCGCCCGGTTCCTCGGATTCCGGACCGATGTCGCCGCCGTGGTCAAATGCCTCGATGCCGTGGTGCTCCCGTCACGGGCCGAGGGCTTCGGACGCGCCGCCCTGCTGGCGATGGCGGCCGGTTTGCCGGTGGCCGCCGCCGCGACAGGCGGCATTCCGGAAGTGGTGGCCGACGGCATCACCGGCCGGCTCTGCCCGCCGGACGATCCCGACGCTCTGGCCCGACTCCTGGACCAACTCGCCGGCGAACCAGAGCAGGCTCGGGCGTTTGGCGCGGCCGGCCGCGCGCGGCTGCTGGCGCGGTTCACGGTGGCGCAGATGGCCGAACAGTCCGCGGCCTGCCTCGATAAAATCCTTGCTACGGCGGGAAAATCCGGCGACAATCCGTGAACAAATTTCTGCGCGAGGTGGACCGACCATGGCCAACGATTCCTTTCCCACGCTGCTCCAGGCGGATCTGCCGGGCTTCGAGCGGATTGGCAGCGGCAAGGTGCGCGAGATGTTCGCGGTGGACGAGCGGCTGTTGATCGTGACAACCGACCGGATCTCCGCCTTCGACTGCGTCCTGCCGGTGGGAATTCCTTATAAGGGGATCGTCCTCAATCAGATCTCGATATTCTGGTTCCTCAAGTTCAAGGACCTGCTGCCCAACCACCTCGTGTGCGGGCGGGTGGCCGAGATGCCGCCCGCGCTTCAGCCGCACGCCGGAATGCTGCGGGGTCGATCCATGCTGGTGCGGCGGGCCAACGTGCTGCCGGTGGAGTGCATCGTCCGCGGCTATCTGGCCGGCTCCGGCTGGAACGAATACCGCATGGACGGCACCATCTGCGGCCTGCCGCTGCCCGGCCGGCTGAGCGAGAGTGATCGGCTGCCGCAACCCATTTTCACGCCGTCGACCAAGTCCGTGTTCGGCCACGACGAGAACATCTCCTTCGACGACATGTGCGGCATCGTCGGCGCAGAGAAGGCCGAGCGGGTGCGGGCGCTGTCACTGGCGCTGTACCAGCAGGCGGCCGCCTACGCCGAAGGGCAGGGGATCATCATCGCCGACACCAAGTTCGAGTTCGGCGAGATCGACGGCCAGCTCGTCCTGGTGGACGAGGTGCTCACCCCCGACTCCAGCCGGTTCTGGCCGGCCGACGGGTACAAACCGGGACGGCCGCAGCCGTCGTTCGACAAGCAGTACGTCCGCGACTATCTGCTGGGACTCGACTGGGATCGCCAGCCGCCGGCGCCGCCGCTGCCGGAACCGGTGATCCAGAAGACCTCGGAGAAGTACCTGGAAGCCTTCCGGCGGCTGACGGGCAGGGACCTGCTGGCCAAGCGCTGAACCGACGCGCCGTGTCGCGGGCGTGCGCCGCCCCGGCGGAGGTAAAAGGACAGGCTGTGAATCTCCTTGACTTGCTGTTCATACTGGTGCTCGTGGGTTCGGTGGCCCTGGCCATGTTCAAGGGGCTGTTCAAGGAGCTGGTCTCGATCGCGGCCCTCGTCATCGGCGTGATCGTCGCGGGGCAACTGTACCGGCAGGGGGCGCAGCTGCTGGCTCCCTGGATGGGTGAGTCCGAGCTGCGGTCCGCCCTCGGGTTTCTGGTGGTGTTCTTCGGCATCCTGTTGGCGGCCGGGCTGATCATGTTCATCGTGGACCGCATCCTGAAATTCACCCACCTGAAGTGGATCGACCGGTTGCTGGGCGGGCTGTTCGGACTGCTGCGCGGCTGGCTGGTCTGCGCGGTGATCGTGCTGGCGATGACCGCATGCGGCTGGCAGGTGGCGCGCCTGCGGGCATCCCGGCTGGCGCCGTACCTGCTCATGACCGCCCGCGCCGCGGTCCTGCTGGTGCCGGCGCAGCTGCGCCAGGAATTCGAAGCCACCTATCAGAGCATCTATCGCGGCTGGCTCGACGAGATGCCGGGGTACCGCCCGGCGGCGGACGATGCCGCGACCGATTCCCCGAAAACTCCATGACGACCTGTTGACAATATTTGCTTGGCGCCAGACGCTGTGGTATACTGGGCGCCGTTTCGCTGAATGACGACGGCTGGGAACGGGAATATGAAAGCAGTTAAAAACACCCTGCGCGCCGACCTCGAATCGTACGTCGGCGGATGCGTCAAACATGGCATCAGCTACAAGGATGCGCTCGTCCAGATGGACATGGAATACATCATGCAGGTGCTGGCGCAGACTCGCTACAACATCTCCAAGTCGGCCGACATGCTGGGCATCAACCGCAACACCCTGAGCAAGAAAATTGGGGAATTCACGAAATTCGAGCGGTTTCGCAACCACCAGAAAATTCACAACGGCCGATAGCTGGCCGGACTCCCTCCTCTCCCCAGCCAACAAAGCTGCGCTCGCGCGGGAAGCCGCCCGGCGGCGCCGTGCGCCCGCGCGCGTCGAGGTGCGGATTGCGGACTACCGGAGCACCGTCGTCCGGGTCGTGCGGCGGGGCGGGCTCTGCCGCGTGAGCGTCCACAGCCGGCTGGCGGCCGCGCCGTCCGGCGTGTTCGCCGCCGCGGTGCGGTGCGTGTGGGATCGGCTGGACCGGCAGGCGCCGGACCCGGCGGATGTGCGCGCGCTCGCCGCCTTCCTGCGGGACCATCGGATGGCCGCCCCGCCGCCGCCGCCGGCCGGATCCGCGGACGGCCGTCACGTGGACCTGGCGGCGGCGTGCCGCTCGGTCAACGCGCGGTTCTTCGACGGACAGGCGCCGGTGGTCGGCGTGGCGTGGACGCCGCGCCGGTCATTCCGCCGGCTGGCGGACTGCCACCCCGAGGCGGGGATCATCCGGGTGAGCCGGCTGCTGGACAGCCCGCAGGTGCCGCGGTACTACATCGAGTACCTGATCTACCACGAACTGCTGCACCTTGTCGTCCCGCCGGTGACGCGCGGCGGACGGCGCTGTTTTCACCATCCGGCGTTCCGGCGCCTGGAGCGCCAGTTTCCGCAATACCGGGAGGCACGGGAGTTTCAGGAGCGGATGCTGCCGTCGCTGGCCAGGGCGGCCAGGTAATCCAGCAGCGCTTGTGGCTCGGTCTGGGCGTAGATCCGCTGCCGGTGCGCCGCCGCCGACGGGATGCCGTGCACCCACCACGAGCAAAATTTCTTCAACTCCCCCATGATCCGGGCGGGCGGTCCGGCGGCAACGGTTTCGCGGCATACCGCGACGCAGAGACGCAGCAGCGCTTCCGGCTCGGTGGGCGCGAACGCGCCCGTCTCGAGGAAGTCGGCGGTCTGCCGGAGGAGCCACGGGTTGCGGGCAACGCCCCGGCCCACCATCACAGCGTCGCAGCCGGTCGTGGCGAACATGGCCGCGGCGTCGGCCGGAACCAGGATGTCGCCGTTGCCGATGACCGGGACGCGGCACGCCGCCTTGAGCTGGCGGATGTGGTCCCAGTCCGAGCGGCCGGAGAAGCGCATGGTCCGCGTGCGCGGGTGGAGGGTGATGGCGTCCACGCCGCTGCCCTCGGCCAGGCGGCCGATCTCGAGGAAGTTGATCGTATTGGCGTCGTAACCGGAGCGGATCTTCACGGTCACGGGGACGGACACCGCCCGGCGGACCGCCGTCAGGATCCGCGCCAGCAGCGGCGGGTCCTGCAGCAGGAAGGCGCCGCCATGGTTCCGGAGCACCTTGCGCGCCGGGCAACCCGCGTTGATGTCGACGATGTCGGCGCCCGCCGCGACCGCCTGGAGCGCCGCGTCCGCCATCGCCTCGGGCCGCGAGCCGTAGATCTGGATGGCGAAGGGGCGCTCCACCGGATCGGCGGCCATCATCTCCAGGGTGCGGCGTTGGCGGCGCACGATTGCTTCGACGCTCAGCAGCTCGGAGACCGTGAGGCCGCAGCCGCCGAGCTGACGGATCAGCCGCCGGAACGGCCGGTCGGCGATCCCGGCCATCGGGGCCAGAATCACGTTGGGGCGAACCGTCACCGGGCCGAGCTGCATGCTGCCGTACATGGTCACCGCACTCCTGCGCATCTGCGCGCGGCCTATTGAAACACATCCCGAACGGGCGGACAATGTTGAACTTTTCTGCGAAAGCGTCTAGAATCCTGCCGAGTCGAATAGTCTTCCCGCGGGGAGGGGCCGGCGGGCGGGCGGTTCAGTAAGCAGGATGGAATCCGTAACCGGTTTCGGGTTTCTAAATAATAGATGCGGCGCCAGGTGGGCCGGAACCCGGCGGACGCGGCGATCGGTCGGAAAGGAACAACGGAAATGGACATCGTCGGAACATTCGCCATCTTGAAATTGGCCGTGGGGCCCAGCTCGTCGCACACCCTGGGGCCGTTTCTGGCCGCGCGGGATTTCCGCCGCCGCCTGGAGGCGGCGCGCCCGGCCGTCGGCGCCCGCGTCCGGGTGCACCTGTTCGGGAGCCTCGCCCTCACCGGCCGCGGCCATCTGACCGATCTGGCCGTGACGGCGGGGCTGGCCGGCTGTGAGCTGGACACCGAGCCGCCGGCCGACCTGCGCGCCATCGCGCAGGAAATCCGCCAGCACGGGCGCATTCAGACGAGCGGAGCGGTAATCGGTTTCCGCCCGGAGGATGACGTCATCTTCGACGTCCAGCGCCGGGACCTGCCGCACCCGAACACCCTGCGCTTCGAGCTGCTGGATGCGGACGGCCGCGTGCTGGCCGAGTCCGAGTACCGATCGATCGGCGGCGGTCGCATCGCGGGCGGCGGATCCGCGGAGACGGCGCCGCAGGCGCCGGTGACAGCGCATCCCTCCCTGAGCCGCGTCATCGACGATTGTCTGGAGCAGGGCATCGGCCTGGCGGCGTATGTCCGCGAGCGCGAGCGGGCGTTCGGCGGCCTGGACACGGCGGCCGTCGACGCGCGACTGGCGCGGCTGTGGGCGGCCATGACCGGCGCCATCGACGCCGGCCTCCAGGCCGAGGGCGTGCTCCCCGGCCGGCTGAAGCTGCCGCGGCGGGCTGCGGAGATGTTCACCAGCTTCCAGCGCAACATCCGCCACTGGCGTGTGCTGCCGCAGGAAGTCACCCTGGCGGCTGTTTACGCCATCGCCGTAGCGGAGCAGAACGCCGCCGGCGGACGGGTGGTCACCGCGCCCACCTGCGGTTCCGCCGGGGTCGTCCCGGCGGTGCTGCGGATGCTGCAGGAGCGGTTCCGCCTGGCGGACGAGGCGATCTACGACGCGCTCCTCGTGGCGGCCCTGGTGGGCGGCGTCGTTGCCGCCAATGCGTCCATCGCCGGCGCCGAGGTGGGGTGCCAGGGCGAGGTGGGCACGGCGAGCGCCATGGCCGCCGCGGCGGCCTGCCACCTGCTGGGCGGCACGGTGCTCCAGGTCGAGTCGGCGGCGGAGATGGCGCTGGAGCACCACCTCGGGCTGACCTGCGATCCGGTGCAGGGGTTGGTGCAGATCCCGTGCATCGAGCGGAACGCCGTGGGCGCGGTCACCGCGCTCAACTCCGCCAATTTGGCGCTGCTCAGCAGCGGCGCGCACCGGATCAGCTTCGACCAGGTGGTCGCCACCATGAAGCAGGTGGGGCAGGACATGTCGGCAAAATACAAGGAAACCGCGCTGGGCGGCCTGGCGGCGGCGGATAGCGCGGCGGCGCGGCGACCCGGCGTCGACGCGTGACGGCAAGCGATAACATGCAAAGGTGAGGCCGATGGACAAACAGGAACTGATGCGGCTGCTGGCCGAGCTGATCGAGGAGGCAAAGGTGGGGCTACTGGCCACGGTGGACGCCGACGGGCGTCCGCACGTCCGGTGGATGGTGCCGGCCCTCCTGCGAGGCCGGGCCGGCTCGTTGTACACCGTCTCGGCGCCCGACGCGCCGAAGGTCGCCCACCTGGAAAATCACCCTGACGTGGAATGGATCATCCAGACTCGGGCCATCCACCGCGTCATCAACCTGCGGGGCCGAATGTACGCGGTGGACAACCCCTCGCTGCGCAACGAAGTGCTCGAAACCATGGGTCGGCGACTGACCGCCTTCTGGAAACAGCCGGCCGACACCTCGGCCTTCGTGGTGCTGGAAACCGTGCTGGCGGAAGCGGCGTACTACCTGCCCATGAAGGGCGTCCGGTTCGTCGTGCCGCTGGCGGAGTGACGCGATGGCAAAAAATGCGGATCTCAAGGCATACGGGCGGGAGTTGACCGCGAAGCTGCTGCGCGACATGGTGCTCATGCGGCGGTTCGAGGAGAAGGCCGGCCAGATGTACGGCCTGCGCAAGATCGGCGGCTTCTGTCACCTCTACATCGGGCAGGAGGCCGTCGCCACCGGCGCGGTGGCGGCGCTGGACCTGGCCCGCGATTACGTCATCACCGCCTACCGCGACCACGGCCACGCGTTGGCGTGCGGCATGGACCCCGGAGCGCTGATGGCCGAGCTCTACGGCAAGGCCACGGGCTGTTCCAAGGGCAAGGGTGGCTCCATGCATCTGTTCGACGCACCGCGCCATTTTCTCGGCGGGCACGGCATCGTCGGCGGGCAGATCCCGCTGGCCGCCGGCGTCGCCTTCAAGATCCGCTATCGGGATGAGGGCGGCGTAGTCCTCTGCTTCTTCGGCGACGGCGCCATTCACCAGGGCGCATTCCACGAGAGCCTCAACATGGCCAAGATCTGGAAGCTCCCGGTGATCTTCATCTGCGAAAACAACCAGTACGGCATGGGCACGGATTTCCGGCGCGTGTCCGCCGTCCACGACCTGCACGCGATGGGGTGCGCCTACGGCATCGAGGGGCGGCTGGTGGACGGTATGGACGTGCTCGCCGTCTACGACGCCGTCCGGGAAGCCGCCGAGCGCGCCCGTGCCGACGGGGAGCCCGCCTTCCTCGAAGCGCGCACGTACCGCTACCGCGGGCACTCCATGAGCGACCCGGCCAAGTACCGGACCAAGGAGGAACTCCAGGCGTACAAGGAGCAGGATCCGATCCTGATCCTGAAGGCGCGGCTGGAGCAGGCGGGCTGGCTCGAGCCGGCCGCCTACGAGGCGCTGGACGCGGAGTGCAAGGCGGTCAGCGAGGCGGCGGCCGCGTTCGCCGACCAGAGCCCGGAGCCGCCGCTGTCCGATTTGTACAACGACGTGCTGGTGTAAGGGAGAGCGCGCTATGCCCATCATCACGGTCCGCGAAGCGATCCGCCAGGCCATGGACGAGGAGATGGCCCGGGACGACCGCGTCTGCCTCATCGGCGAGGAAGTGGCCGAGTACAACGGCGCCTACAAGGTCAGCCAGGGGCTGTGGGACAAGTATGGTTCCCGGCGGGTGGTGGACACCCCCATCGCCGAGGAAGGATTCGCCGGCCTCGGCGTGGGAGCGGCCATGACGGGGCTGCGGCCTATCGTCGAGTTCATGACCTTCAATTTCGCCCTGATGGCCATCGACCAGGTGATCAACAACGCCGCCAAGATGCTCTACATGTCGGGCGGCCAGATTCCCGTGCCCATCGTGTTCCGCGGACCCAACGGTCCGGCCGAGTACCTGGCGGCCCAGCACTCGCAGGCGCTGCAGAGCTTCTTCGCCCACGTGCCGGGATTGAAGGTGGCGGCCCCGTCCACGCCGTATGATGCCAAGGGGCTCCTCAAAAGCGCGATCCGGGACGACAATCCGGTGATCTTCCTGGAGGCGGAGCTGATGTACGCCTGGACCGGCGAGGTGCCCGACGGGGAGTACCTCGTGCCCCTCGGCCAGGGCGTGGTGCGGCGCCCCGGACACGACGTCACCGTGGTGAGTTTCTCCAAACCCATGCGGGTCGCGCTCGAGGCGGCCGACGCTCTGGCGGCCGAGGGGATCGACGCGGAGGTGGTGGACCTCCGGTCGCTGCGGCCGCTGGACGACGCGGTGGTCTGCGAGTCGGTGCGCCGGACCCATCGCTGTGTCGTGGTGGACGAGGCCTGGCCGGTGGCCAGCGTCGGCTCCCATCTGGCCTGGCTGGTGTCCCGGAACTGTTTCGACGACCTGGATGCGCCGGTGGAGTGCGTCGCCTCGGAGGACGTGCCCATGCCGTACAACCACCGCCTGGAACTCGCGGTCCAGCCGTCCGTGGAAAAGATCGTCCGCGCGGTGAAGCGGGTGATGTATCGCGAATCCTGAACGGCCGGCCGGCAAGCCGGGCCGGTGAAACCAGAGGAGTGCACCACATGGCCGAGAAACTGCTGATGCTGGCGCTGTCCCCCACCATGGAGCGCGGCACCATCGTCCGCTGGCTGAAGCGGGAAGGGGATGCGGTGGCTGAAGGCGAGGTGGTCTGTGAGGTGGAGACCGACAAGGCCACCATGGAGTACGAGTCGACGACCGGCGGCGCCCTGCTCAAGATTCTCGTGCCCCAGGGCGGCGAGGCCCGCGTAGGCGACGCCATCGCGGTGGTGGGCCAACCGGGCGAAGCGATCGAGGCGCTGCCGGCTGAGCCGCCGCTGCCGCCGGCCGCGGCGGACGCGTCCGCCGGAACGCCGGTTCCGGCCATTGCCGCGGCGCCGCCGGTGACCGCGCCGCTGCCCCAGGCGCCCGGCGGGCGGGTGAAGGCGTCACCCCTGGCGCGGAAGCTGGCCGCCGATTCGGGGCTTGACCTGCGCGCTGTGAACGGCACGGGTCCGGGCGGCCGGATCATCAAGCGGGATGTGGAGCAGGCGCTGGCCGGGGGCGGCGCCTCCGTGCGACCGTCCACGCCGGCCGCCGCGTCGCCGGCAGCCGGCCAGGCGGTGCCCGTGACGCAGAAGCGGCGCGTGATCGCTCGCCGGCTCGCCGAATCGAAATTCGGCGCGCCGCACTATTACCTGAAACTTTCCGTGGACATGGCCCTGATCCTGGAGGCCCGCGAGGCGCTGCGGCATCCGGATGGAACCAAGCTGTCGCTCAACACCTTTCTGATGCGCTTTGCGGCCGAGGCGCTCCGGCGTCATCCCATGGTGAACGCCACCTGGGGCCAGGACGCCATCACCCTCCACCCGCGGGCCGACATCGGCCTCGCGGTCGCCCAGCCCGACGGACTGATCACGCCGGTGGTGCGCGACTGCGGCGCCAAGGGCCTGCTGGCGATCGACCAGGAACTGCAGGAGCTGGTGGGACGGGCGCGCGCCGGCCGACTGGCGCCGGAGGAGTACACCGGCGCCACGTTCTCCATCAGCAACCTGGGGGCGTTCGGCATCGAGGAATTCACGGCCATCATCAACCCGCCCGGATCGGCCATCCTGGCGGTGGGCGAGATCCGGCGCCAACCGGTGGCCGGCCCGGGCGACGCGCTCGTCGTCCGCCCGCTGATGAAGCTGACACTGTCGTGCGACCACCGGGTCATCGACGGCGCCGTCGGCGCCGCGTTTCTGAAGGAGCTCAAGGAGCTGATGGAGAATCCCATCCGCCTGATGGTCTGACGTCCGGTACCCCGTCGCGAGGAAGACTGCCATGTGTCCGCCGCCCAAGCTGCCGCCTGAAGCGATCCAGGCGCTGTTCGACGAGATGGAGAACTTCCAGGACCTCGCCGCCCAGCTCAAGCCCCTGCCCGGCGAGGTTCCCGCCCTGGAAGGCATTGACATCCACGGTGAGGTCATCCCGTGCTCGGGACCCATCGGCGGCGATCACATCATCTACATCGATTTCAAGAAACGGTTCGACCTGGCCGCGCGGATCCGCCGCGCCCAGGCCGCCCGCCGCTGGCGCGTGGCGCGCCGGCTGGAGGAGAACTACCGCCAGGCGGGCATCCTGCTCGCCGATGTCGCCGGCCACCGGATCACCGACGCGCTCCTCACGGCGATGCTCCACCAGGCGTTTCTGCTGGGTGTGCAGTACGAACTCGAGATCAGCGGCACCATCACGGTGCGCCTGTTCGAGTACATCAACAAGCGGTTTTACCAGTCGTCGGCCGTGGGCAAGTTTCTCACGATGATCTACGGGGAGATCAACGAGCAGGGCCGGTTCCGGTTCATCTCCGCGGCGCATCCGCCGCCGAAGATCTTCAGCTTCGAGTTCGACCGGTTCGTCGAGATTTCCGAAGACCGCCTCATCAGCTTCCCGCCCATCGGCACCGTGCCGCTGCGGGATGACGTGGATGTCCGCCGCCACTCCAGTCTGCTGGGGCACAAGGACCAGTACACCGTGAACGAGATCAGCCTGCTGGGTCACCAGGACATCCTGCTCCTGTATTCGGACGGCCTGGCCGATCACGAGAACGCCGCCGGTGAACCGTATTTCCCGGCGCACCTGGAGGCGCGGCTCCGCGAGGTGAAGCATGGCACGGCGCTGGAAATCGGCACCGCGCTGCGCGAGCATCTGCTGGCGTTCGGCCAGCCGGCCGACGACGTCAGCTTCATCGTCATCAAGTGCCAGTGACCGCGGCGGTTGCCGCGCGGATCGACGGACCGCCCGACGGCTAACACCATGCCCCATGAAGCGCCCGACAACCAGCGAACGACCGAACGCCTGCGGCGCCTCGACACCGATGCCGCGCTGCGCCGCCGCATCCGGCCGCTGTGCCGCCTGGCGCCCGGCGGCGTCTGGGAGGATCCGGTGCGCGGCCACCGCGTCGGCGTGCTGGACGCCGCGTGCGGCGCCGACGTGGCCCGGATCATGGGGGACGGACGGGCCCGCCTGGTCATCGCCGATCCGCCGTACAATCTGAAGCTCAGCGGCCGCCGCAGTGGGGCGTTGGGCAAGCGGTCGCTGGCCGCTTACCTCGAGTTCAGCCGGCGGTGGGTGGAGCAGGCGGCCGCCATAGCGGCCGATGACGCGCATCTGTACGTCTGGCTGGGCGCCGACTGGCGCGACGGCTTCCAGCCGTTGCCCGATTTCATGCTCCTGATGCGGCAGCAGTCCGGATTCGTCCCCCGCAATTTCATCACCCTGCGCAACCAGCGCGGCTACGGCACCCGCGCCAACTGGATGTGGGTGCGTCAGGAACTGCTCCACTACGCCCGCGGCCGGCCGTTCTTCCAGGTGGTGTACACGGATGTTCCGAAGACGCTCGGCGGCTATTACAAGAACAGCGGCGGCCGGCGGACCCACAACCTGGAACGTGGACTGTCGCCGACTCTCCGGGCCGGCAACGTCTGGGTGGACATCCAGCAGGTGTTCTACCGGCTGGAGGAGAACGTGCCCGGCTGTTACGCCCAGAAGCCGCTCAAGGCGATTTGCCGGATCATCGAGTCGAGCAGCCGGCCCGACGACCTGGTGGCCGACGGGTTCGCCCACGCGGGCACCACGCTGCTGGCCGGCGAACTGACCGGCCGGCGGGTGTACACCTTCGACCTCGATCCGGTCTTCGCCGAGATCACCATCCGGCGGCTGGAGCGATTCCGCCAGACGGGCAAAACCGGCTGGCAGTGGCACAGCCCGTTTCCGGAACTCGAGTCACCGCCGTCGCTGTCTGCCCGTATCGTTTGAGCCCGGCCGATCCCCGTGATAAGATGGCGATTCGGAGCCGCGAACCGGCGGCCTCCGGCAATTCTGTCGGGAGGATCTACTGGTGCGACACGCAAGTCCTGTTCTCTTGATCGTGATGCTCGTGGTCCTGACGCTGCCCGGACTCGCCGGCACCGCGGAGCCGGCGCCGGAGCACCGGATGTCGTGCGACGAGATGCGGGCGGTGATCCAGTTTCTGGCTTCCGACCTGCTGGAAGGCCGGGCGCCCGGCACGCGCGGCGGCGAGCTGGCGGAGGCGTATATCGAGAGCTTGTTCCAATTGCTGGGGCTGCGACCCGGCATCGGGCCCGAGTACCGCCAGCCCTTCGCGCTGAAGGGATTCCGAACCCAAAACACGGAGGCCCGGTGCAGCGGCGTCGCCCTGGAACAGGGCCGTGATTACATGCTGGCGTACCTGCGCGATGAGGCGCAGTTCCGGTTTGACGCCGAGGCGGTCTTCATCGGCTTCGGCATCCGCGCGCCCGGTTATGACTGGGACGATTACAAGGCTACGGACGTCCGGGGCAAGCTGCTCTTCGTCCGCGTCAACGATCCCGGCCTGTTCGAGCCCGCCAAATTCAACGGACGGCGGATGACCTACTTCGGCCGGTGGCGCTACAAGGTCGAGGAGGCGGCCCGGCGCGGCGCCGCCGGCGTGCTGTTGGTCCACACCGACGCGACAGCCGGCTACGGCTGGGATGTGGTCCGCCACTCCTGGGGCGGCGAGGAGATCTGCCTGCCGGCGGACCTCGAAAACAACCTGCGCCTGCGGGGCTGGATCACCGAGGCGGCGTTGCGACAGATCATGAACCGTGAAGGACTCGATCTGGACACGCTCTGCCAACGGTCGCTGAACGCGGACTTCCAGCCGGTGCCGCTGCGTGGCCGGTTCACGCTCACCGGCCGGAACAGCTTCCGCCAGTTCCAGACCAGCAACATCATCGGCGAAATCCCAGGCCGAACCGGCCGGCGCATCGTGGTCAGCGCGCACATCGACCATCTCGGCATGGCCCAGTCCGGCAACGGCGACCGCATTTACAACGGCGCGGTGGACAACGGCTCGGCGGTCGCGACCATGGTGCTGGTGGCCAGGCGACTGGCCGAGCGGGGTGAGCCGCTCGACCACACGATCACCTTCCTGGCGTGTCAGGCGGAAGAGGCCGGCCTGCTGGGGACGCGCTATTACATCGACCACGCGGACACCGCCGCCATCGTGGCCAACCTGAACCTGGAGTCGGTGCCGGTGCGCGAGGCGGCCCGCGATTTCCACGGCATCGGCGCCGAACACTCCACCCTGGGCGAGTTGCTGCGCGACGTGCTCGCGGCGGAAGGGCTGGTTATGACACGCTCCTTCCTGGAGGAGCAGGGCTTCTTCTTCCGTTCCGACCAGTTTCCCTTCGCGCTGCGGGACATCCCGGCCATCATGCTGATGCCCGGCACCGACTACCCGTCGGGCGTCAATCACCAGGCGGAGTACTTCCGGCTCCGCTACCACACGGTCGAGGACGAATTCCGTCCGGAGTGGGAGCTGGAGGGCGTGCGGCAGGCGGTGCAGGTTACCGTGCGGATGATCGAGGCAATCGACCGCGCGGCGGAGCCGCCGGCCACGAAACCGGTCAAGGTGTTTCCGATCACGCCGCGGGCGCAGCGACTCGACTGATGCGCGTGCGCGTCCCGCGCGCCGACGTGGACGATCCGGCAGGCGCTTGCCGCCGCGAGAATCTGCCTGGCGATTTTTTCTGTTGCCACTCCGCGGAGTGATGTACAATCAACCCTGCTGAACGAGGAGGACGCAAGGAATCGTTTCCGCCATCACCATGAGTGCCGACGCCTCACACCTTCAACCTGCCCGGACGCCGACCAAAGTCTCCGGCCACCCGTCCCCCGCACGATGCCTGCCTGATTCCGCCGCAGCCGCACCGGCTGTCCGGCTGTACTACTGACGGCGGGAGCGCGAGGGCCTCATGAAAGCCATCCTGGTGATCGCCACCGACGCGGACGCCTGCAAGACCATCACCGAGTGCCTGCGGGCGGAATACAAGGTGGAAGTCCAACCGAACAAGGAAGCCTGCCTCGACGCGCAACGGAAGAAGCGGTACGAGTTCATCCTCATCGACCTCCTGCTGCTGCGGGACGGTCGGCCGGTGAACGGCTATTTCGATTACAAGGCGGTGCTGCAGCCGTTCTGGCAAGCGTATCCGATGTCGGAACTCATCGTCATGAGCCAGCCGGCGATGATCCGCGACGCGGTGATGGCGGTGAAGCAGGGCGCCAGCAACTACATCACCTATCCCATCCACCCCGACGAGCTGCGTTACGTCAAGGAGAGCCTGCAGGAGGCTCTGAAGATTCACTACGAGCTCCAGTACCTGCGGGACAGTTTCTGGCAGGAGGACTCGCTGGAGCTGATCCGCACCAACAGCCCGGTGATGAAGGAGGTCTTCGGCAAGGTGCGGGCCGTCTCGACCACCAAGACCACCGTGCTGCTCACCGGCGAGACGGGGACGGGGAAGGGGGTTGTGGCCAAGCTGATCCACCAGCACAGCACCCGGCGCGACAATCAGTTCATCGCCATCCACTGCGGCGCGATTCCCGACACCCTGCTGGAAAGCGAGCTGTTCGGTCACGAGAAGGGCGCGTTCACCGGCGCCATCCGCCGCAAACTCGGCAAGTTCGAGATCTCCCAGGGGGGCACCATCTTTCTGGACGAGATCTCCACCATCAGCCCGTCGATGCAGATCAAGCTGCTGCAGATCCTTCAGGACCGGACCTTCCAGCGAGTGGGCGGCGAGGACGTCATCGAGGTGGACGTCCGCATCCTCGCCGCCACGAACGAGGATCTGGGCAAGATGTGCGACGACGGCAGCTTCCGGCGGGACCTGTACTACCGCCTCAACGTCTTCCCCATCGAGCTGCCGCCGCTCCGCACCCGTCTCGAGGACATCCCGGTCCTGACCGAGGTGTTTCTCGATCGGCTGAATCGCCACCACCTGAAGGATATCGTGGGTATCCACCCGCTGGTCATGGAGGCGTTCACCCGCTACACGTGGCCGGGCAACATCCGTGAGCTCGAAAACCTCGTGGAACGGGCGTACATCCTGGAGACTTCGTCCATGCTGACGCCGGAGAGTTTCCCCAGCGAGCTGTTCGCGTCGGGGGATTCCGGCACGCGGATCGAGATGGACACCTCCCTGACCCTGGCCGAAATTCGCCACCGCACCGTGGAAAGCGTGGAGCGGCGTTACCTGAAAGAGATGCTGACGCTTCATCGCGGCAAGATTGCCGAAACGGCCAAGGCGACGGGCATCAGCGTGCGGCAGCTGCATAAACTGATGGCCCGCTACGGCATCCGTAAAGAAGACTTCAAGTACATTCCCCTTGCTAAATCAAAAAAGGAACTGTGAGTTCCGATACTATATTTATCGGTACTGAAAGTTCCGAAAGCATCGTTTATACTCTTTATAATCAATAATATAACTGTTTGAAAATGTCTAAGTATAGGCTTTATAAGGGCCAAAACATGAAGTCAGGGGACTGCTATTTTTAACCATATATAGATATATTCTTTAATATCAATCGATTAAATAATTGGCACGTCAATTGCTATAAAGTAACTGAGTCGTTTTTCGGCTGATTTTTTGCTGTTTTAGAGATGTTTCAAAGCCGAATATTTAAGATCAGCAACTTGAACGGACAGTTCTGATCAGGTGCGAAGGAGATAGATGAAACGCGACATTTGGATCAGTGAGGAAGAGGAACCTCCCAGTACGGAGATCGGCCACGCCGAAGCCGATTTCATGGATTCCCACGCCCCGCACGTCATCCCATTTCGCTTGACGAGGCCTCCGGTCGTCGCCAAGAAGACCCTGCGGTCGAAGGGCCGCGGCTATGCCATCGCGCCCAGCGAGCGGTCGTTGGCGTTCCTGGAGCGCCACTTCCCCGAGGCGACCCCCGACGAATGGAGCGACTGGCGCTGGCAGGTGCGACACAGCATCCGGACCATGGCCCAGTTGGAGCGGATCGTGGCCCTGTCCCCGGAGGAGCGAGATGCGATTCTGAGCCTGAACGGCTCGCTGCCGCTGCGGATCACCCCGTATTACGCCAGTCTACTGGATCCCATGGACGCGCAGCAGCCGATCCGGCGCAGCGTCATCCCGGTCAGCGACGAACTCACCGTTTCGCCGGGCGAAGCGGCCGATCCGCTGGGCGAGGATCACGACAGCCCCGTTCCCGGCCTGGTCCATCGCTACCCTGACCGCGTGCTCTTCCTGACCACCGGCTTCTGCGCCGCGTTTTGCCGATACTGCACCCGCTCTCGCATGGTGGGCCACAGCAGCCATGGCGCAGGGTGCTCCAGGACCCGCTGGCAGAAGGCGATCGATTATATCGCCGCCAATCCGGCCATCCGCGATGTGCTGCTGTCGGGCGGCGATCCGCTGACCCTGTCCAACGAGCAGCTCAACTGGCTGCTCACCCGGCTGCGGCAGATCCCGCATGTGGAATTCGTGCGCATCGGCACCAAGGTGCCGGTGGTGCTGCCCCATCGCGTCACGCCCAGCCTGGTGCGCATGCTGCGCCAGCATCACCCGCTGTTCATCAGCATCCACTGCACCCATCCCGACGAGCTGACGCCCGAAGCCGTCCAGGCCTGCGAGCGCCTGGCGGACGCGGGCATCCCGCTGGGCAGCCAGACGGTGCTGTTGGCCGGCATCAACGACAACGTGGACACCATGAAGCGCCTGGTGCACGGCCTGCTGAAGGCGCGGGTGCGGCCTTACTACCTGTACCAGTGCGACCCGATCCAGGGTTCGCGGCACTTCCGGACGCCGGTGGCCAAGGGGCTGGAGATCATCCGCGGCCTGCGCGGACATACGACCGGCTATGCGGTGCCCACCTACGTGATCGACGCCCCCGGCGGCGGCGGGAAAATTCCCCTGTTGCCGGATTACGTCGAGGGCCGGGACGGCGACGAGCTGGTGCTCCGGAACTTCGAGGACAAGCTCTTCCGCTACCCCGACCCGGCGGGCGCGCCGGCGACGGATCAATAGCCGAAACGGAATTCGGAATTAAATGGTTGGTCGTCCACGCGGCGGACTCCGGTCCGCCGCGTGGCGTTTCCAGTGAACAGTAAACAGGGAATGGTGAACGGTGGAACCGCTGGATTACCCGGAGTCGATCGAGTTCAAGGGTGAGCGGTATCGGAGGAACAGGTTGCAGTGACCAGGGAGTAGGGATAGGGGCTAGGGGCCCGATGATCGCATCACCGGATGGCCGGAAGCCTGGATGGACGGATGAAATAGCTTTCCCGGTCTGCGGCCGGCGGCGAGCAATCCTGATGCGGATCACTTTCTGATGACGCGGTGGACCGTCAGGGGGACGCTGAGGCCGCGCAGGGCGACGGTGCCCATGTCCTCGGTGGGGAACTTGTCGCCGATCAGCTGTTTCGTCATGTCGCCGATCACGATCTCGTCCGCCTGGGCCACCGACGACTCGATGCGCGAGGCGATGTTGACCGTGCTGCCGAGCACGGTGTAGTCCACGCGCTTTTCCGAGCCGATGTCGCCGGCGACCACGCGGCCACTGTTCACGGCGATGCGCATCCGCAGGGGCGCCGGCAGCATGCCGGACGCGTTGATGTCGTCCAGCGCCCGGTACATCTCGATGGACGTCTTCACGGCGCGTTCGGCGTGGTCCGGCTGGGCGAAGGGGACACCGAACACGGCCATCACGGCATCGCCGATGTACTTGTCCAGCGTGCCCTCGTTCTGGAAGATCACCTCGGTCACGGCGGTGAAGAAGCAGTTCAGGATGCGGGCCACCTCGGACGGCTCCAGCTTCTCGGCCATGGAGGTGAAGCCCACCAGGTCGGAGAACAGCACGGTGATCTCGCGTTCCTCGGTCTTCATCATGACATCGCCGCCCGAGTGGATGATCCGGTTGACCACCGACGGCGAGTGGTAGCGCTCCAGGCGCTCGCGGATCCGCTTCTGCCGGTCGATCTCCTGGTTGAGGCGGTATTGGTCGATGGCGATGGCCGAGATGATGGCGATGGTGGAGAGCAGGTCCAGGTCGCGCTCCTGGAAAAAGTTTTCGAAGAAGAGGCAATCGACGTAGATGATGCCGATGATCTTTCGCTCGTCCCAGAGCGGCACGCACATGCAGGAGCGGATCTGCTGCATCATGATGCTTTCCTGGGCGCCGAAGCGGCTGTCCCGCATCGCGTTGGCGGTGAGGATCGCCACCCCCTCGGTGAACACCTTGCTGACGATGGTCCGGGAGAAGCTGATGTCCTTTTCCGAGCGTGACGCGGAGGGATGGCGCAGCTTGATCACATAGGGCACGAGCTCGTTCGTCTCGTCCTGGAGCATGAGGAAGCCGCGGTCCGCCTTCAGGTACTCGAACACCAGGTCCATGACGCCGGAGAGCACGCTGTCCAGGCTGTTGGAACCGATCAGCGCCTTGGTGGAGTTGAAGATCACCTGGATCATCTGCTGGGGATCGCGCTGGAGCTGGGGGGTGGTCTTGCCTTCGGAGAGCGAGAAGCGGGAGATGGGGAAGGCGATGGTCATGTTCGCGTCGGTCTCATACTCGTCGGACAGGTTGACGCGCGAGACCAGCGGGTTGCAGAACGTCACCACCACCGTGCCCAGCTTGATCCGGTCGCCGTGGCGCAACAGGTGGCTGGTGACCTGCTGGTCGTTGACGAACGTGCCGTTAACGCTCTTGTTGTCCTCGATCAGGAACTGCTCCCCCTGCCGGTAGATCCGGGCGTGGTACCGGGACACCTGGGGGAAGGCCAGCACGACGTCGCAGTCGGGCGCCCGGCCGACGGTGTTCGACTCGCTGGTCAGGGGAAACCGGCGGGACTGTGACTTGTCCCGGAGTTCCAGGTAAACGTTTTCACTCAATGTGGATCATCTCCCCCGCGCGGGCGATGCGCATGCGTGGACCGCTCAATCCGGCGATCTCCCGCTCGATCTGTTCCACGTGCTGGTTCTTGTAGTGGGTGAGGTAGATCGGCACGGGCTTCTTGAGCTTCCGGAGCTCCCGCTCGAGGAGCTTCGGCGTGAGATGCCCCGCCGACTGGGCCAGGTCCAGGTAGGCGTCGGGAAACGAGATTTCGCTGAAGATGGCCTTGAGGCGCGGGCTGCGGTTGGCCTCGATCCAGATCACGTCGCAAATGGTGGTGTCGGACGTGAACAGCACCTGGCTGCGCGTGGCCTTCTCCTCCAGCAGGATGCCGTAGGTGGGGACGGGGTGGTTGACGGGAAACAGGTAAAAGTTGAAATGGTCCAGTTCCACCGTCCGGTAAGGTTCCACGTCGTGCAGCGTGAAAAAATGGTCGGAGATGTTCTGCAGCTCGGGCCACAGGACGTTGTTGAACAGGTGCTTCCTGACCATGGCCAGGTTGTGCGCCGTGGCATGGATCACGGGCGGCGGGGTGGAGTCGGACCAGCGGTTGTCAATGAAGATCGGCAGGGTGGCCAGGTGGTCGATGTGGGTGTGCGTGATGAGGATGTTCTGGATGCGTTTCTGCTCCGCCACGGTCAGGCCCAGCCCGATGGCGCCAGCGTCGATGGCGAGCTCGCCGTTGATGATGTAGGTGGTGAGAATGAAGCGCTGCGAGAGTTCGCCCGGATAGGTTCCGAGGATCTGAATGTCCATGGCGCAATCCCTGGCGGTTGTCCTTGCGGCTGATTGTCGGTCCGGCGCCATCACTATAGCATAAATCATCGGCGGCGCAACAGGGTCGCGCCGCGGACGATCAGAGGCCGGCGGCGAGGTACCGCCGGCGGACGTGCTCCAGCGCCGCCTCGCGCGTCGTGAGCCGATCCTCGAGTTGGAGGGTTTCGACCTCGTGCAGGATGGTCTTGAACAGGGGGCCCGGCTGAAAGCCCAGCTCGATGAGGTCGCGGCCGGAGAGGAGCGGCGGGGGGCTGATGGCCGCCGTCCCCAGGGCGGCGAGCTGCTCGCGGCAGAAGGTGTGATGATCCAGCAGGCGGTGGGAGCCCAGGCAGTCCAGGCGGTGCAGCTCCAGGTGAAGGTCGAAATCGTCCATCCGTAGGAACCGCTTCAGCCGGCTGGGGCGCATCTCCTGGACGTGCATGAACTGCAGATGCGACGCCACCAGGGCGCAAACCCGCTCGGTCTCCTCCCGCGAGAAACGAAGCCGCTCCATGATCCGCCGGCTCAGGTCGACGCCCAGCTCGACGTGGCCGTGGAATCGGATCCGGTCCCGGATGCGGAACGTGGGGGGCTTGGCGATGTCGTGGAGCAGGATCCCCATGGCCAGAGCGTCCGGAAGGGGGTAGTCTGCGGCGGCGAACATCGCCTGCACGTGGGTGAACACGTCGCCCTCGGGGTGGTACGTTTCCGGCTGGGGGATGCCCACCATGGCGCTCGCTTCCGGCAGGACGGCGGCGAGCAGTCCGGAACGTTCCAGCAGGTCGAGCGCGGTGTCGGCGCCCCGGCGGGTGAGGGCCTTGAGAAGTTCCTCCCGGATGCGCTCGGGCGCCACCCGGAGGATGGCGGGCGCCAGCCGCCGCAGGGACTGCCACGTAGCCGCGTCGATGGTGAACTCGAGGCCGGCGGCGAACCGGACGGCCCGCATGAGCCGGAGGTGGTCTTCGCTGAAGCGATCATCCGGTGCGCCGATCGTGCGGATGCACCGAGCCGCCAGGTCGGCTTCACCACCGACGTAGTCGATGATGACCCGCCGGCGGGGGTCATAGAACAGGCCGTTGACGGTGAAGTCGCGGCGGCGGGCGTCCTCGGCGGGGGTGCTGAAACGGATCCCCTCGGGATGCCGCCCGTCGCGGTAGGCCAGGTCGGCGCGGAATGTGGCGACCTCGAACGAGATGCCCTCCAGCTTCACCAGGATGACGCCGAACTGAGCGCCCACGGCGCGGTGGTCGGGGAAGAGGCGCTGGATCTCCGCCGGGACGGCGTCGGTGGCGATGTCGACATCCTGGACGGGGCGGCCGAGCAGCAGGTCGCGGATGCAGCCGCCGGCGAAATAGGCCGTGAAGCCGGCCGCGTGCAGCGTCGCCACGATGCGGCCCGCGGCCCCGAACAGGACGGGGTCGACACCCGACGGCTCGTAGGGGCGGGCGGGTTCAGGCGTCATGTGGCGCCGGTTCGGGCTGGGTATACACCGAGAGCATCGCGGCGCGGACGCGCTCGGCCAGGTCTTCCGCGTCGCGGGCGGTGAGGCCCGCCGTCTCGATGGGCGGCAGGATGGTCATGTGGATGTCACCCGGTTGGATGCGCATCGAGGTCTTGGGGAGCAGAAACCGGCTGCCGGCGATGGCGATGGGCACCACGGGCGCCTGGGCGTAGATCGCGATGAGCAGCACGCCCTTCTTGAAGGGCAGGATCACGCCCTCGGGATTGCGTTGCCCCTCGGGGAACACAAGCACGCTGACGCCGCCGGCGATCTTGCGCGCGCCGTCGCGGATGCTGCGGAGCGCCTTGCGCGGCTCGCCGCGATGCACGGGGATGTTGCCGCTCCGGCGCAGGTGCCAGCCGAGGAACGGGACGCGGAAGAGCGACTCCTTGGCGGCGAAGCGGAACTGGACCGGAAGGTGCGCCAGCAGCGTCCAGATGTCGAAGAAGCTCTGGTGGTTGGAGGCGAATACGCACGGCCGGCCGGGGGGGATGTGCTCCAGGCCGACGGTGGTGACGCGGGCCTTGCTGATCCAGAGGATGAAGCGGGCCCACGTCCGGGCGCACCAGTGCTGCTTGACCCCGCTGCCGTCGAACAGCGACATGATCACCGACAGGCATGACATGAGCCCGGTGAAGGTGATGATGATGGGATCGATCCAGATCCAGCGGTACGACGTTCGTCCAGCCACGCCGGGGCCTCCTGCGCCCGAGATCGATCCAGTCTATCCCAGGGCGGAAGCGCGCGCAAGTGAGAAGCAGCCGGCGGCACCGGCCAGTCGCGGGACAGAAAAAATTGATCCGGCGCGTGCGAAGTGCGACCCGCCGGATCGGACGATGACAGTCGGCGAATGGGGCGGCAACTCCGCCCCCGGGATCAGGCTCAGCCGATGGGGCCGGACCCGCATCCGGCGTGACCCGGCAACCCGGCGCTGGCGAAGGTCGAGAACTTGCGATCCACCTTCGCGGATCCGCAATGGGGACAGCGCACGTCGGCGTCGTCGTCCGACAGGCGCCGCAGCGCTTCAAACGTTTTCCGGCACTCCCGGCAGAAGTATTCGTACAATGGCATGGACACCTCACTCCGAATCCGCCGGCGGCGGTGGCTTCCGATCCCGGGACCCGAGATCGCAGGCGTCTGACATTCAGGTCTTGACGCCCAGGCGGGGCAGGATCACCGCCTGAAGCAGGATCCAGAGCCCGACGAACACGACAATCGTCAACAACTCGGACATGGCGTCGTCCCGCCCCTCGTCATTGCTTGCAGGGGGCGGTGTCGGGCACGCCCAGCTTGCGCAGGATGGTCATCATGGGGCACCAGTTGGTGAAAGCCGACTGGAGGAGGTTCAATCCGACGAACGCGGTGAAGTAGAACCAGTTCGAGTGGACCCAGACGCCCAGGGCCACGGTGCCCAGGACGAACAATCCGGCGATCAGTCGAAGCAGGCGATCAACGGTCATGGTGTGTCTCCTTTGTATCCGATCCGCTGGGATCGGGCAGTGGCATTAGATGATGCGAACCGCCGATTCGTCTCAGACGACCGGAACGGTCAGCACGGCGCACGGCGCGTGCCGGGTGATCCGGGCGACGGTGGCCCCGAGCACGGTAACGTCCTGGAACAGTTTGTGCCGAGTCGGCAACACGATGAGCTCCGCATGCGATTCCTGTGCCGCCAGGAGGATCTCCTCGGCTGGTTTGCCCGGGCGAATCACCTCGTGGAGGCGGCAGCTGGTGCGGGCGGTGTCCGGCACCCAGGCGCACAGGGCCTCCTGCGCGGCGCGCTCCGTGCTCGGGTCCGGCGCCGATTCCGCCACGTGGAGCACCTGGAGCTCGGCTTCGAAAGCTGCGGCCAGTCGGGCGGCCAGCAGCAGCGCCGACCGGGCGTCCTCCCCGAGGTCCACGGGGCAGAGGATGGTGCGGACCCCCGGGAAGGCGGCCGGGTCTGTCTCGGCAGGGAGCTTGACCGCGAGCACGGGGTGGTCCGCCAGCCGCAGAACTCGTTCGGTAACCGAACCCAGCATGATCCGGTCGAAGGCGCTGTGGCCGTGCGAGCCCATCACGATCATCTCGGCGTGCCGTTCGGCGGCCAGCCGGACGATCGCGGGAACCGCCAGGTCCTGGACCACCACCGGTTCGGTGGCGACGGCGGGGGCGATCATCCGGCCCGTCTGATCGATCAGCGCCTGCCGGGCGGCGGCGCGGGACTTGTCGAGCTCCTCGACGAGGGTGTCGATCTGCTGCGCCGTGAAGTGCGGCGGCGGCAAAAACCGGTCGGCGTATAGGGCAACCAGAGGGCGGGACAGCCGAAGCGCCAGCTCGCCGCCCCAGCGGAGGGCATGGCCGGCTTCGGCGCTGAAATCCGTGGGACACAGGATCGGTCGGTCAAATTCGGCACTCATGGTCTCCTCCTGGTCAGGCCGACGGCGCCGCCGGATGCTTGTGCCACCGGCGGTGCACCACGAAATAGACGATGGGGACGGTCATGCGCGACAGGGCCAGCGAGGCCACCTCGCCGGCCATCAGAGCGATGGCCAGCCCCTGGAAGATCGGATCGAACAGGATGACCGCCGAGCCGACGATCACCGCCGCCGCCGTGAGCATCATGGGGCGGAACCGGACGGCGCCGGCGTCGATCACGGCCTGGTCCAGGGGCATCCCCTCGCGCAGGCGCAGCTCGACGAAATCAACGAGGATGATGGAGTTGCGGACGACGATCCCCGCCCCGGCGATGAACCCGATCATCGATGTGGCGGTGAAGAACGCGCTCATCAATCCGTGGGCCGGCAGGATGCCCACCAGCGAGAAGGGGATCGCCGCCATGATGATGAGCGGCGTGTCGAACGACTGGAACCAGCCCACCACCAGGATGTAGATGAGCAGCAGCACCGCGGCGAAGGCGATGCCCAGGTCGCGGAACACCTCGTAGGTGATGTGCCACTCGCCATCCCACTTGAGGGCGTACCGCTCGTCGCTTTCGGGCAACCGCGCGGTGAGCTGCTCGATCTGATACCCCTCTGGCAGCCGGATCCCGTCGATCTTGGGCCCCAGGGCGAGGATCGCGTAGACGGGGCTCTCGTGGGCGCCGGCCACGTCGGCGGTCACGTAGGTCACGGGCATCAGGTTCTTATGGTAGATGCTCTTGTCCTCGACTATCTGCTCCGCCCGAACGAGCTCCGACAGGGGCACCAGCCGGCCGTCGCGCGAGGGGAGCTTCAGGCTCAGGAGGCGGTTCAGTTCGGAGCGCGCCGTGCGGTCGAGGCGCACGCGGATGTGCACGTCCTCTTTCTCCAGCTCGCTGTGGAGCAGGCCGGCCGACTCGCCGGCGGTGGCGATCCGCAGCGTCCGGGCGACATCGTCCTCGGAGATCCCGTGCAGCGCGGCCTTTTCCTTGTCGACCAGCAGACGGGTCTTCGGCTGGTCGTCCTCGAGGTACATGTCCACGTCCACCACGCCCTCGACGCTTTCGAAGATGTCCCGCACCTGGCGGGCCAGCCGGTGCTGGCCGGCTTGGTCGGGGCCGTAGATCTCGGCGACCAGCGTCTGGAGCACCGGCGGGCCCGGCGGCACCTCGGCCACCTTGATCCGGGCGCCGAACGCCCGGGCGACGGGCACGAGGTCGGCGCGGATCTTCTTGGCGATGTCGTGGCTCTGGAGGTCGCGGTCGCCCTTGGGCAGAAGGTTGACCTGGATGTCGGCCACGTTGGCGCCCTGGCGCAGGAAGTAATGCCGCACCAGGCCGTTGAAGTTGTACGGCGACGCCGTGCCGGCGTACGTCTGCAGATCGACCACCTCGGGGTGTTCCAGCACCTTCTCGGCCAGGCGGCGGGTGACCATCGCGGTGGTCTCCAACGTGGTCCCCTCGGGCATGTCCACGATGACCTGGAACTCGCTCTTGTTGTCGAAGGGAAGCATCTTGACTTCGACGAACTCGATGAAGATCAGTCCCATCGAGCCGAGGAGGAGCACGACCACCATCAGCAGGAAGCCGTACCGGTACACCGGGCGGTGAAGCAGGTAGTCCATCGCCCGCCGGTAGAACCGGGTGAGCAGGTCCTCCTGCTCGTCGTGCCCGTGGCCCCCGCGCAGCTTGAGGAGCCGGACCGCGGCCCACGGGGTGACCAGGAAGGCGACGATGAGCGAGAAGATCATGGCCGCCGAGGCGCCCACCGGGATGGGCCGCATGTAGGGGCCCATGAGCCCGCCCACGAAGGCCATGGGCAGGATGGCGGCAATGACGGTCATGGTGGCCAAGATGGTGGGGTTGCCCACCTCGTCCACCGCCTCGATGGCGATGTCGACGATGGGGCGGCCTTTGTTGGCGGCCATGCGGGCGTGGCGCACGATGTTCTCCACCACGACGATGGCGTCGTCCACCAGGATGCCGATGGAGAAGATGAGCGCGAACAGGGTGATCCGGTTGAGGGTGTATCCGTACAGGTAGAACACCGTCAGGGTGAGCGCCAGGGTCACCGGGATGGCGATGAAGACGATCCAGAGCTCCCGGATGCCCAGCGTGATGCCGATCAGGATGCTCACCGAGATCACGGCGATGGCCATGTGGAAGAGCAGTTCGTTTGACTTCTCCGAGGCCGTCTCGCCGTAGTGGCGGCTGATGGTCACGTTCACGTCGGCCGGGATGACGCGGCCCTTGAGGCTCTCGACACGCTGCAGCACCTCCTCGGCCACGGCGATGGCGTTGGTGCCCTTGCGCTTCGAGATGGACAGCGTCACCGCGGGGTGGAACGCCCCGCCGTGGGCGTGCGTGACGTACTGGACCGGTTCTTCGCCGCCGTCGGCCACCGCGGCGATGTCGCGGACGTAGACCGGCTTGCCCTGGGCGACGCCGACGACCACGTCCCCGACGTCGGCGGCGCTGGCCAGGAACTGGCCCACCTCCAGCGTGAACTCACGGTTGTCGGCGGCGAACCGGCCGCCGGGGAGGCGCCGGTTGAACGCGCCGAGCGCACCGTACACCTGCATGGGCGACAGGCTGTAGGCGGCGAGCCGGTTCTCGTCGAGCACCACCCGGACCTCGCGGCGTTGGCCGCCGATTATGGTGGCCGCCGACACGTCGGGGGCCTGCTTCACGGTGTCGTGCACCTGGGCGGCGATGCGGCGCAGGTCGAAATCGCCGTAGCGCTCGCTCCAGAGCGTCAGCGCCAGGATGGGTACGTCGTCGATGGAGCGCGGCTTGATGAGCGGCTGGGAGGCGCCTGGCGGGATGAGGTCGAAATTGGCGTACATCTTCTGGTTGAGCTTGACGATGCTGTCTTCCTCGTCTTCGCCGACGTAGAAGCGGACAATGGCCATGGCCATCCCCGAGCTGGAGGTGGAGTAGATGTACTCCACGCCCGGGATCTCCCAGATCAGCTTCTCCATGGGCTTGGTGACCCGCTCCTCGACTTCCTTGGCGCTGGCGCCGGGCATGGCGACGAAGACGTCGAGCATGGGCACCTTGATCTACGGCTCCTCCTCGCGCGGGAGGCGCCACACGGCGAACGCGCCGAGCGCCAGCGAGGCGGCGATGAACAGCGGCGTCAGCTTCGAGTTGATCCACGAGCGGGCGAAGCGGCCCGCGATGCCGAGCGGTTGCGGCTCTTTCACGACCGAACCTCCACCTTCGCCCCGTCGGACAGGTCGGCGGTGACGGGGTAGATGATCGACTCGCCGGCGGCGAGCCCGGAGAGAATCTCGCGGCGGCCGTCGCGTTCGGCGCCGGTGGTGACCATGCGCAGGCGGGCCGTGCCCTGGTCGGCCACGAACACCCACTGCAGCTGGCCGCGGGTCCGGATGGCGTCGGCGGGCACCGCCAGCACGCGGCGGCTGCCCACGGCGAACGCGGCCCGGCCGAACAGGCCGGAGCGCAGGTCCGGCGCGGCCGGCAGGTCGATCTTGACCAGGAAGGCGCGGGCCGCTGGATCGATGGTCGGGACGACGTCGGTCACCCGGGCGTCGATCCGGCGGTTCAAGGCGTCCAGCGTGACAGCGACCGGCGTGCCGGGCCGGATCGAAGCCAGCAGCGATTCATCCACCGACGCTTCCAGACGGTATTCGCCGCGCCGTTCCAGGGTCAGCAGCGGCACTCCCGGCGCGGCCAGGTTGCCCGGCTGCACGGTCTTGTCTATGACCATGCCGGCGAAGGGCGCGCGGATCTCGGCGTAGCCGGCCATGATCTCGGCCGATCGGACCCCTTCTTCCGCCTGCCGGATCCTGGCCTGTAGTTGGCTCCGCTTCGACAGAGCCATCTCGTGGTTGGCCTCGGCCATTTTGAGGCGGGTGACGACCTCGTCGAATTCCTGGCGGGAGATGGAGCTCTTCTCGAACAGGTCGCTCATCCGCCGATGGGTGGCCCGGGCCAGCTCGAGGTTGGCCTCGGCGGCCCGGATGGCGTTATCCACCTCGGTCATGGCGTCGCGCGCTTCGGCCAGGCCGGCCTGGGCGGCCCGCAGGGCCGCCTCCTGGTCCCGGGCGTCGAGCAGCACGAGCAGATCGCCCGCGCCCACGGCGTCGCCGGCCTGGACGCGCACCTCGCGCACGTGTCCCATCACCTTGCTCGCGATCGTGGCGCTGGTCCGGGCGCGCACGGTGCCCACGGCTTCCAGGGTCGCCGGCCATTCGATTGGCTGGACGACCAGAGTCCCGACGGCGACGGGCGTTCCCTGGGCCGGCACGGCGGCCTTCTCGGGTGCGCCGCCGCAACCCGCCAGCAGGACGACCAGCAGGGCGACAGGCAGAATATTCCGGAACATAGGATTGAACCTCCCTGAATTGAATGCGGCGGAATGGAATCGACGGATCCCGGCGTTGTTTAGTTGCTGCGTCATGGCGCTGTTCCTCCAGACGTTCACTGGAAGAGGGGGCTGTCGAGGTTCAGCCGACCGGCCGCCAGCTCGAGGTTGGCGTGGGCCAGGTGGTACTGGTAGATCGCCTGGCTCAGGCTGGTGCGGGCGGCCGTCAGCGCCGTCTCGGCGTTCAGCAGATCGGTGAGGGTGGCCAGGTCCGCCTCGTAGCGGTCCTTCATGATCCGCAGGCTTTCGTCCGCCTGGGCCACCGCCTCCGCGGCGACCTGGTGCTGCTGGTGGGCGGTGCCCATGCGGAGGAAGGCATCCTTGACCTGCAGGCCGATGAGCTGAGTCAGGCGCCGGAGCTGCGACTCGCGGGCGCGAGTGTTGGCCTCGGCCTCGGCCACCTTGGCTCCCTTGTACATGCCGTCGAAGATGTTGTACGACAGCTGCACGCCGAGCAGGTAGTTGGTGCCGGAGGAACTGGACCGCGTGCCCTGGTCGTATTCGAACGTGGCGAAGGCGCCGACCTGCGGCCGGTTGTAGCCGCGGGCCTCGTTGACCTGCTCCCGGCCGATGGCGATGGCGCGCTCCAGTTCCGCGATCTCCGGTCGGTTGGCCAGGGCGGCGGCCAGCAGCGACGCCTCGTCGGGCAGTGCGTCGCCCCGCATCGCCAGCGGCGTGGCCGGTTCGAAGACCTCGCCGAGCTGACGGCCCGTGTCGATGTCCAGGGCGGTGACGCTCAGCCGGAGGTGGTTTTCCGCCTCGAGCAGTTGCCGTCTCACGTCGGCGATGTGGACCTGCATGCGGAGCAGGTCCGACTTCACCACCAGCCCCGAGTCGAACATGTTCTGGATGCGGGCGAGGCTGGCTTCGGCGGACCGGCGGGCGGCCTGGACGGTCTCCAGGTTCTGCCGGGCGAGCTGGATGGCGTAGTAGTGGGTGACCACCTCCAGCAGGAGTTGCTGCTGGGTTTGGTCCAGCCGTTCGGCGGCGATCTCCTCGCCCAGCCGGGCCATGGCGCGCCGCGCCTGCGTCTGGCCGCCCTGCCAGATCGACTGGTACAGGGTGAGCTCGGTCTTGAAGTTGTTGATGGGATCCGGATTGTTCAGCATCTCGATGTCGAAGTCGGAGGCGGCGAACTTCTCCTGGGTCAGCTTCGATCCGAAAACATAAATCGGGTTGTTGCCGTTGGTGAAGCTCTCTCTGAAGTCGAGGCGCGGCAACTGCTGCGATTTCGCCTGCCGGCTCACCTGACGCGCGGCCTCCTGCTGCTCCCGGACCGCCTGAACCGACGGATTGTGGGCCAGAGCCAGCTCCGCGGCCTCGCGGAGCGTGAGGGGACGCGGTCCGGGCGCATCCGCGGCGGCCAGCCAGGCCCCGAGCATCGCCAGCACCAGCCAGGACGACGCCAGTCTGCGGGGTGTCATCGCCATCTTGAGCTCCTTGATCATAAATATAGTGCGTGTTGCATCATGATTTTCTCAGCGAATGGTCCACGCGGGTTCCATCGCCCCGATCAGCCGGCGGCAGCGAGCCGCCTCCGTCTCGTCCTCCAGCAGCTCCGCCAACACCATCCGGGTGCAGACGGTGGCTCCGGGATCGGCGTGACGACACAAGTCGCCCAGCCGGACCCGAAGGCCGCCGATGAATTCTGCGGGAAAACGGCGGCCGTACTGGCGGATCCGGCCGGTGTCCAATGCCGGGCTCGCCGACAGGATCCGGTGGACGGTGTCGGAAACGTCCCGGCAGCGCAACTGCACGGCGTGGCAGACGAGCAGGGCATAGAGGGCCTGCTCCCGCTGGACTTCATCCGCGGCCAGCGCCTCGAATATGGGGACCGCACGATCCGTTTGGCCTTCCGCCAGGTATTTGTTGGCCAGCATCGCATTCATGGTGTCGTCGGCAACCTCCTCAGCGCACTCGTGACCTCGAGTCCATTGCATTTCAAGTGCCAATTGCGCATTAACTATGTAATATATTTTAAATCAAATAATTAGATCGAATAGAGCACTAAATTGAATGTTGCGCGTGTGTTGCAATTAGAAACTTGTGTTGCGTTAAAATGCAACTATATGCAACTCCCGATTCGTTGTCTTCAGTCTGGTGGGGATTTACAGTGATCGTGTCTTTCGGTAAACGATGTCCCGGAGAAATTCCTTGAGCTCTTCGCTGGCGGGGCTGAGCGGGATGAGCGAGTTGACGATGTCCAGCGCCTCGTCGATCCGTTGTTCCTTCAGAGCGATGCGCGCTTTCTCCATCTCCGCCTTGATGTGCTCCTCTTTTCGGTTTTCCATGTCCAGGTTGTCTTTCAGTTCCTGGAACACGGGCTCGTCTTTCATGAGCTTGAGGCTGAGGGTGCTGTCCAGAAGCGCGGCGGCCTCCTGGAAGGAGCCCGCGGCAATGGCTTTTTCGATCTTCTCCTGCTGTAGGCTGACCAGGCGTTTCTTGAGTGCCTGCGACAACGTGATCAGGGCGTCTTCGTTGGGGAATCGGTCCATCAGGGTCAGGGCGAGCTCCGCCGCCTGGTACAATTCGCCGTTTTTCTCGAGGCGGTCCAGTTCCTCGAGGCCGGTAAGCAGCTCCTCGCGATCGCGCGTCTCCTTGTCGGACTTGATCTTCAGGTAATTGGTGTACAGGAACGTGTGCTCCGGATTCTGCGCCATCAGCTCGCGGATGATCTCCAGCGCCTTGTCATAGGCGCCCTTCGAGGCCAGGTTCACGGCGCTGGCCAGCCGGGACTGGCTGCATTCGAGCAGATCTTCGTTCTGGAAGCTCAGCCGCAGGTTGTCCAGTTCATGCTTGAAGATCGACACCTGCTTTTCGTTCGGATACGCTTCGGTGACCAGCTTGTACAGCTCCTCCGCCTTGCCGAGTTCGCGCGCGTCCAGCGCGTCGCGGATTTCGCTGAATGACCGCTGGAGCTCGATCTGATTGGCCACCTCGATCATCTTCTCTTCGAACGGCGCCGTGCCGGGGAACTTGTCCAGCAGTTTCATGAGATAGATCTGCGCCTGTTCCGTCTGATCGGACTTGAGCAGGGTGTTGACGATCTTGATCTGGTCGCTGACGAAATGCTGCATCGATTCCTGACGGTCCTGCTCCAGCTTGGTGGCCATCAGGGTGTTGTACTTCTCCACAAGCTCCCGGTTTTTGGAATACATGCGGAGCAGGGGCCGCAGCAGCGCCACGGCCTCCTCCAACCGGCCCGACTCCTCCAGCGGAACCAACTGTTCGAACAGGGAGTCGATGTCGCTCTTCTCGCGACGGTTCTCCAGGTGCTCGCGGCGGGCGATGTAGTCCTTCACTTTGCCGAAGAGACGGTTCCCCGCCTCGATATGGGCGGCGAGTTCATCCCAGCTGCCGCGGTTGGCCAGTTTCTCGCCCTCTTCCGCCCACTCGTTGATCTGCCACGTTGACTCCCGCGTGGAGATCAACCGGTCCAGCTTGCTGATCTGGGGCGACGACGGATCGAGCTTGAGCAGCGTCTCCAGCTCCAGCCGGGCCAGTTGGAAGTTGTCCTCGTCGAGGAGCCGCAGCGCATCCTGGTAGTGCTTTTGGAACATGGCCCGCTTGTCGAAGGATTCTTTCTCCTGGCGCAGCTGGCGGTAATAGGTCTGGAATTCGGGATCGTGCTGGTAGGTCTTGTGATGCTCCTTGAGGAGTCCGATCGCCTCGGTCAACCGGCCGTCCGACGCCAGCGCCCGGCTCTGGTTGAGCAGCTCGCTGAGCGTCAGCCAGGATTTGGTGTCGGACCCTTTCTTCTCTCCGGACCTGGGCGAGGCCGCCGGTTCCACCGTCACGGTCTGCTGGAGCTGGAGCGTGTCGTCGGCCGCGACCGTCGCATAGAGCTGGGACAGCACCCGGCCGAATTCGTCGAGGTTGGGATAGCGCTTCTCGCGGTCTTTCTGGAGGCTCCGCAGGACGGCGGTCTCCAGCGCCTCGGGACAGTCGTCGCGGATGGCCCGGATGGGGATGGGCGGCTTGTTGAGGATGGCCTGGATCGTGGTGGGAATGTCTTTTTCCAGAAACGGCTTGTTGCCCGTGATCAGCTCGTACAGGATCACCCCGAGCGAATACTGGTCCACGCGGCCGTCCACCTTCTGACCGATGATCTGTTCGGGGGGCATGTAGCCGAGCGAGCCCAGCAGCATGCCGGCCTGGGTCATGGTGGACGTCAGGACGTGAGCCACGCCGAAATCCAGGATCTTCACCAGACCGTCGGAGCAGATGAAGATGTTCGCCGGCTTGATGTCGCGGTGGACGACCCCGTTCTGATGAGCGAAATGCAGTCCCTTGCTCGTCTGGATGGCGATGTTCAGGAGCTTCCGATAGGGCCAGCGCTGGTTGGACTGCATCATGGTCTTCAGGTCGGTCCCGTTGAGCAGCTCCATGACGATGTAGGGCGTCTTCTGCTCCTCGCCCAGCTCGAAGATGGTGATGATGTTCGCGTGCCGCAGGCTGCCGGCCGCCTTGGCCTCGGTGTTGAAGCGCTTGCGGAGCTGCGGGTCCGTCATCAGCTCCGACGTCATGGTCTTGATGGCGACCTTGCGCTCAAGAGCGGTGTCGAAGGCGATGTAGATCACGCCCATCGACCCCTTTCCGAGGGTTCCCTGGATCTGGTACTTGCCCAGTGATTTGTGCTGCATGCCGCCCGTTCCGATCTGCTGAGAAAGACAAAGTCATTATAGCAAACGGACCACCTGTGACAATCGATTTCCGAATTGCTAGAATACATTCCGCCCGTAAGCAGTGGTTTTTAGGGCAATCCGGATTTTCCCGCTCGAGCGGGACGAAAAACGCGGGGTGTAGGCCACCGGCATGCTGCGACACGTGATCAGCCTGTATCGGGATGCGTTCGGGGGATTGGCCCGTGAGACCTGGGTGCTGGTGGCGGTGGCGCTCGTCAATCGCGCCGGAACCATGGTGCTGCCCTTCCTGACGCTGTATCTAACCCGGGAGCTTCGGTTCGACAAGAGCGAGGCGGGCTGGGTGATCTTCGCGTTCGGTCTCGGGTCGGTGATCGGCACCTTCGCCGGGGGCCGACTGAGCGACCGGGTGGGGGCGATCCCCGTCCAGCTCTTCAGCCTGATTGCCGGCGGGGCGGGCTTTTTGCTGCTGGGGCTGCTGCGCACGGTGCCCGCGCTCATGGCGGGTTTCGCCGCGCTGGGGATGCTGGGCGACGCGTTCCGGCCGGCCTGCATGACGGCGGTGGCCGAATCGGCGTCACCCGAGACGCGCACCCGCGCTCTGACGCTCCTCCGGATGGCCATCAATCTGGGCATTACGGTGGGGCCGCTTGTCGGGGGCATGCTGGCTCTCGTCGATTACTTCTGGCTGTTCGTGGTGGACGGGAGCACCTGCTGCCTGGCGGCCGCACTGCTCTGGGTGACGGTGGGGCGCCGGTACCGACGCCAGGGCGCCGCGGCGGCTCCGGCGGCACCGGTCTCACCCGGGCCGCCGGCGCGGAAGCGGGACTGGCCGTTCCTGGGGCTGCTGGCGGTGCTGTTCGGGCTGGCCATGGTGTTCTTCCAGACGATGGGGACGCTGCCGCTGTACTACCGGGAGCATTTCGGCCTGCTGGAAAACCGAATTGGGATGTTGTTCGGGCTCAACGCCCTGATCATCGTGATCGTGGAGATGGTCCTCGTCCATCGGCTGCAGCAGTGCGATCATCTCCGGATGATGGGCTGGGGCTGCCTGCTGGTCTGCCTCGGCTTCGGCCTGATGCCGTGGGGCTCGGGCTGGCCGTACGCGGTTTTCACGGTGCTGGTCTGGACCGCCGGCGAGATGTTGGCGCTGCCGTTCGCCAACAGCCTGGTGGCGGCCCGCGCCGGCACGACCGACGTGGGGCGGTACATGGGGGCCTACACGGCGCTGTTCGCCGTGGCGCTGGTGATCGCACCGGCGACGGGGCTCTGGATCTACGCCCGGTTGGGCGGCACCGCCCTATGGTCCGCGGCCGGAGTGCTCGGGCTGGTCCTGTGGGCCGGGTGCGCAGCCCTGGCGCCGCGGTTCCGCGTGCACGGGCGCCCGGCCGGTCCGGCCGGGCGTTGAGCGGCGCCGCTCACGGCGCGGTCGAGTCCTCCGGGGACACGGCCGCCGTGTCCGTTTTCCCGAACCGGATGGTAAACCGCTCCTCCGCATGCGGTCCCTTCGCCTTCACCGCATCCCCCTTGAATACCGCCCAACCGCCCAGGTCGCGCTGGAACCGGCGGGTCATGGCGTGGAGCTGGAGTTGGGAATTGGCGGCGAACAGGTAGAGGACCCGTTTCGGGTTGAAGGGGTTGGGGAGCACGAGCACCAGCCCGTCATCCGGATCGGTGTAGACGCGATCTTGCCAGCGGAACCAGTTGCGGCCGAAGGCGGCCGGCAGACGGCCCGACTGGGCGAGACTGGCGGCCAGCGCGTTGTCGCTGGGGCTGCCCATTACGATCAGGTCGTGCGCGGCCGTGTCCGGTGCCGAGAGCTCGCAGTCCTTATGAACCGGCGGCAGGATCTCGGCATACGCGTCGGCCAGCGTGAGGGCCCAGCGGTCGGCGGCGGAGTGGTTCGCCTCCACCTGTCGGGTGGTTCCGTAGATGATCCAGGTGTCGTGAAAGTCGTCGATGAAATTGGACCAGGTGTAATACTGTTCCCGGTTCACAGGGATGTCGAAGCCGGGGTTGAAGGTGATCGCGTCGGGTGGCTCCGCCAGCGTGAAGCGGAACTTCTGGTCCGGCGCGTCAACTTCCAGAATCTCATAGCGGATCTGCTGGCCCGTCCGGATGGCCAGGGCGGTGATGAAATGGTACGGCGACCCGTTCTGGTGGACGCTCACGGTGAGCTCGACGCCCGAATCGGTGGGGGCGGAAACGGCCGCGGTGACTCGGGGATCCGGCAGGTCGTCCCGATCGGTCCACTGGCGGACGAACGCCGTCAGCTCGCGATCGGCGGCCAGGCCGGCCGTCGCGATAAACTGGGCGGTGGTCATGGGTGTGTCGGCGTACTGGTCGTGCACCGCCGCCATGACGCGGGCGAACGCCGCGTTGCCCAGCAGGAGCCGGAGCTGGTGGAGCAGGTAGATGCCCTTGATGCGCGGCACCTGATACGGCGTGTAGCGGTCGTAGGCGCGGCGGGCCGCGGCAGGGGCCAGCGTGCCCTCCCGGGCGGTCAGGTACAGGTACCGGTCGTTGAGCTCGCCGAAGATCTGGCGCAACTGGGTCTCCACGTCCGCGGCCTTTTCCGGAAAATCCCGCAAGATCCGCCAGTAGGCGGCTGAGCCGGAGACGAACCAGTTCTCGGCGTCGGTGGCCGGCATCACGGTGTTGTGCCACAGCTGCTCGCGCGGGTAGGCCAGACAGCCGGCGATCGCCTGCCGATCCAGCTCCGGATCGACAGGCCGGGCCGGCGGCTCGGGTGCCAGGGCCCGGGCGGCGTGCAGCCGCTCGGTGATGACGACCGGGCTGAAGGCCGTCCAGCCCAGGGCCAGGTGCGGCTGCGCGCCCGGCAGGTCGGGGATCCAGCGACCGCCGACGGTTTTGTCCCGCAAGGTGGCCTTGCCGTGGTGCGCCAGGAAAACGAGCTGCTCGGCCATCTCGGCGGTGGTGACCTTGGCGTCGCAGGCATGGGCGCGGTTGATGGGTGAGGAGGCGGCGAGATTGGCTGCGGCGATGGAATCGATGCGGCCGTCGCCGAAGCGGCGATAGAATTCATTGAAGGCGACGTCACGGTTCCAGGGGCCGAACGCGAGATCGTACGGGGCGTTTTCAGGGTGGGCAATATACTCCCGCGTCACCGCCGGGTCGCGGTTGTTGTTGTTGGCCCAGATGAAGTCGCGCAGGCCGCCCGGCGTGTCCGCGACGGCGGCGGCGGTGCCGGTGCGCCACAGCCGTGAGGCATGGGTGCCCAGCAGCAGGACGGCGCCCTCGTCGGTCTTGGCGTCGGCCATGGTCCAGTCGTTGGTGTACATCCCGTTGTTGTGCTCTCGCAGGATGGCGCAGGCCTCGTCGATGCTCGACGCGTACTGGGCGGCCTTGCGGATGCGGTTCGCCTGGGGTGTCCCCTCGGCGTTGAAAGGGGTCTGCCCCACGGTGGTCTCTCCGATGACGAGGCCGGCCGCGTTGATGTAAAAGTCGGCGCCGGAGTGAATGCCGCCGGGAAACGTCTGGTACACCAGCCGGTGGCCGGCGCTGGGCTGGACGTCGACGATGATGTTCCAGTGGACGCCCGTGTAGCCGTTCCACATGAAGAGCTGGTTGAAGACGAACCGGCTGTCCGTGGTGGCCGTGCGGGTGGCCACCATGGAGGAGCAGCGGTTCCGATCGGCCGGGACGTCCATCTCCTCCTCGGGCTTCAGGAACTTCCGGCCGCTCAGCGCGTGGGGGGTGCGGTCCAGCGCGTCCTCCAGGCTGTCGAGATCGATGAAGGCGTTGATCGTCACGAGGTCCACCAGGTCCAGCGGCCGGCCGTCGTAGCGGGCACCCGCGGCGGCGGCCCCGTCGGCGATGCCGCGCATCTCCAGGAGGAACTCCTCGTCGAACCGGCGGAGGAAGAGGGCGTCCGCCATGAAGCGCAGCTGCTGCCAGCCGCGGGCCGGCTCCTGAGCGTGGCGCTGCACGGCCAGCTTGGACAGGTACTGGACGATCTCGTCGGCGACCAGCGAGCCGTACTGGAAGCCGCGGGCGTACGGTTCGCCCTCGATGTGGACGAAGGTCCAGCCCTGGTCGTCGTAGCGGTAGGCCGGCCCGTGCCAGCGGACCGTCTCCAGGGGGATGAACTCGGCGATATCCGTCACTTCCTCGAGACGCAGCTCGTCGAACCAGGCGCGGCCCGTGGCGGTGCCATTGCGGCCCAGGTGCAGCTGGACGCGGTCCACGCCCTTCGTGGCGATGAAGACCGTGCTCACCGCGGTCCAGTCGGAATCGGCGCCCACGGCCGGGGCGTGATTGGTGAAGGGGAAGGAGAGCATGCTCAGGGTGGCGGGCACGGCGGTGGGATACCGGCTGAGCGGGTCGGACAGTGCCCCCTCGGTCCGGATCCAGCCGCTGAGCCGGTAGATGCGCCCCACGGTCAGTCGGATCGGTTCGGAAACGACCGTGACGCGTTCCGGGCGGGGACAGTCGATGAGGAGACTGGCCGTGCCGGCGTGCCGCACGGCGGCGCTTCGGGTGACCACCGCTGCCCCGGGCGAAGCCGGCTCGGTGACCTGCCAGCCGGCGGGTGTCGCGCCTCTGCCGGCGGTCTCGAACCCGGCGTTCGTCAAGGCCGGCGGCTGGGCGGCGGCCGGCAGCGCCGGCGGCGGAGCCGCCCACAGACTGGCGGCCAGCGCAATCACGGCGGCTCCGAGAGCCGGCGATATCCGGCGTGCGCGTCTCGGGCTCGGGTGCCGTTGCAGGGGGGGAGGAACCAGGCGTCGGTCGGGTTGCATCATGTCGCTCCTTCAGGAACTGGGGTCAGATCGTGGTGGTGGCGGCCAGCCGCCGGATTTCCGCGTGTCGGTAGCAGCTCACCAGGTGGTCGTTCACCATGCCGGTTGCCTGCATGTGGGAATAGACGACGACAGGACCCGCGAAGCGGAAGCCGAGCCGGCGCATCTCCCGGCTGATCGTCGCGGCCAACGGCGTCTGGGCGGGTACTTCCCGGAGCTCCCGCCATCGGTTGACGACGGGACGGCCGTCGGTGAACGACCAGATCCACCGGTCGAAGCTGCCGTGGGCCGCCTGCACCTCGAGGAACACCCGGGCGTTGACGATGGCCGCGTCCACCTTCAGCCGGTTGCGGACGATGCCGGCGTCCGCCAGCAGCCGCCGCCGGTCCCGTCCGTCGAAGCGAGCCACCCGCTTTGGATCGAAGCCGGCGAAAGCGCGCCGGAAATTGTCCCGCTTCTTCAGGATGGTCAACCAGCTCAGGCCGGCCTGAAAGGTCTCCAGGACAAGAAACTCGAACAGTCCGCGGTCATCATGCAGGGGGACGCCCCACTCCAGGTCGTGGTATGCTAGGTACAGCGGATCACCCAGACACCAGGCGCAACGCGGTTTGTCGTTCACTGGCGCTCCTGCCGCCCGGATCCGTGCCGGCCGGGCGGGTCGTCTGGCAGTATACGATATCCGGATGAAAAGTTCTGCCGCGGCCGTCTATTCCGGTCGGGAATCCGGGTGGCGGATCAGGATCTGTATTTCGAGTCAAAGGAGGCCATATGAAAACTGTGCGGGCTCTAGCCGTCTGTGTCGGGATGATCGCCCTGTTGGGGATGATGGCGCCGGTCCACGGCGGCGTGGACACGCTGCTGAACCCGGCTGGCGGCAAGGTCTGGTTCGTCTCGGCCAAGACCGGCAGCAACAGCAACCCGGGAACGCAGGCGCAGCCGTTCAAGGACATCGACAAGGCGATCAAGGTCGCCCAGACCGGCGACACGGTGGCCGTCGCCGAGGGTGTCTACAGCGGCACTTTCAACATCGGCTACATGGAAATCGACAAGCCGCTCAAACTGTACGGCAGCTTCGCCCAGGATTTCTCGGCACGCGACATCCGGCGCACGCCCACCCTGTTCCAGCCCGACAACGCCAGCGCGGGGAATGCCCGGAAGGCCGTGCTCACCTTCACGCGCGAGATTGACGGCGCGGTGGTGGACGGATTCGTCTTCGACATGGGCCTCCGGAACGCCTACTCGCCGGTCGAGGGAAAACCGGCCGGGTGCGAGACGGGGATGCTGTTGCTACCGCCGGAAAAGGGGCCCGCGGCCAACGCCACGGTGACGGAGCCCATCCTGTCGGTGCCCAGCGCGGCCAACGGCGGCGAGCTGCTCATCCAGAACAACGCGTTCATCAACGGCGCCAGTTTCGGCGTGCAGATCGGCCTGCGCAGCGGGACCTGCCGCATTCTCAACAACGTGTTCGTGGCCAACCGCATGGCGGCCATCGAGGTGTACGGCACCTGCCGGAGCACCGGCGGCCCCAAGACGCTGAGCTTGTGCGGCCAGGTGGAGATCGCCCACAACACCATCCTGTTCAGCTGGAGCCGGCTCAAGGATTTCAAGGACATGGGCTACGGCGTGCGGGTGATGACCAAGCTCGAGTACAACATCCACCACAACATCATCGGCGGGAACATCCAGGGCGGCGTGGACCACACCCGGTTCAACAAGAACGAGTGGGTGCGGATGGACGACAACGTGTTCTTCGTCAACAAGACGGCGGACCTGTCGTTCAGCCCGGCCAGCAACACCATGCTGGATCTCCGGGTTAACCAGTTCGGTGATCTGGAGTTCGCCAGCGCCCGCGGCAACCGGGAGGAAATCCCCAAGACGCTCCCGGTGGACAAGAGCTACCTGGAGGGTTATCTCAGTGCGCGGTATTCGGAGCAGGCGGACTTCGACCGGAATTCGCCTGCCAACCAGTGGCGCTCCATCCTGGGTCTCAACCTGCAAGGCAAGCTGACCACGAAGGTCTCGATGTTCGGGAACCGGTACGCCTGGCAGAAGGCGCTGGAGCTGTTCGGCGCGGTGCCCGGTGTGGGAGCCCAGTCATTCCGCTGATCGTGGCGGCCGGCCGGCGGACGGTCGGACAGGCCGTCCGCCTCAGGCCGGCGGCGATGGCTTTCGGGCCACCAGCAGGAGCTGGTCCGATTGGCCGGGATCGAAGGGGCGGCCGTCGTAGCCGTTCCAGCGCGCCGCCTCTTCGAACCCCGCGGCGGCCGCCATCCCGGCCAGGCTGTCGGGACCGAGGGGGCGCTGGGCGGCGGTGAGCACCTGGGTGTCCGCCCGGCCGTCATCGGCGCGGCTCACCGTGACCAGGTGCAGATCGATGACGGACTCGTGGTGGTGAAACACCCGGAGGGTGGTGACGGGGCGTCCGTCCAACTCCACGATAATCGCCGGCATGATCTTCAATCCCGCGGCGGCCACGCGGTCCCAGTTGAACACGTGCACCACCGCGATCCCGCCGGGGCGCAGCACGCGGTGCATGGCGCGCCATGCCGCCGCCACGTCGTCGTCGGTGGGCGCCAGGGTGAGGGAGTTGCCGATGCACAGGACGGCGTCGAAGGCCGCCGCCGGACCGAACGCCGCGTCCAGGCCGGTGAACGAGGCGGTTCGGAAATCGGCGGCAACGCCGGCGGCGCGGGCGTTGGTCCGGGCGGCCTCGATCATTCGCGGGGACAGGTCGGAGCCGCAGGCCTGGTATCCCCACTGGCTGAGGGCGATCACGTGCCGCCCGGTGCCGCAGGCGCAGTCGAGCACCGTCTGGACGCCCGCCCCTTCGAACAGGCGGCGCAGAAACGGCCCCTCCTTGGCCAGGCGGGTCTCCCAAGGGAACATCCGGTCATAGATTGTCGAGAACTCGTTGAACACGGTCATGGATTTCTCCTGACGGGGAAGCGTTCGCCAGCCGGTGTGAACGCCGGCCTGTCCCTCGTGGTTTGGGATAGGCAGAGTCGATGGCTCTGCATCATGGTTGTCCGTTTCCGCCGGTTTTGATGTAGGCTTCATGACGGTTCCGGAAGATGACCTTGCAGCGGGCACAATCCCGATAGAAATGTCCGCTGAACAGACCGTCCCGATACCGCCAGGCCTCCTCGCTGTTCCAGATGGCGGGAAAGTCCTCCGCCAGCAGATTGCCGATCCGGGTCTCGCCCTCGCAGCAGAAGAACACGTCACCGTTCTCGAAAACCTGGACCTGCCGCCAGGGGTAATGGCAGGGCAGACTCATGTCGCGGCGGGGCGGCCGCCCGATGAACCGGCGGCCGTACGCCCCGATGAACCGGATCAGGCGCTCGCGGAAGAGCCGCGGATCGTCGCGGAGCATCCGCCCCGCCCGAACCACCAGCGGCGGCCGCCGCCGAAGCGGGCGCAGCTTCTGCGTCAGCCGGTGCGCGCCCCAATTGCCGCTGACGCGGGTGTTGAGCTCCGGCCACATCTCGCATTCAACGGGGATGCCGACGGTGTGGGCCGCCCGGACCTGCTCGCGCGCCAGACGGGTCAAGTCGGGATCCTGGAGGATCGATTCGGTCTGCAGTTCCCGGCTGAACACCCAGAGGCTCTTGTATTGGATCCGTGAAGCATCCAGTTCGCGGGCCAGGCGGGCCGCCGGGACGATGTCATCCAGGTTGCGCCGCATGACGATGAATCCGATGACCAGCGTCTCCGGTTTGCCCATCTCCCGGCGCACTTCGCGGATGAAATCCAGATTGCGGCGGATCAGCGGGAACCGGCTGCCGGTCATGACCCGGTCGTAGCTGCCCACGCCGTTGAGCGAGATGTGTACCTCATTGAAAAACGGCAGCAGGCGGGCGGTGTGCTCCCGGCTGGAGAAACAGGTGCCGTTGGTGAACGTGAGGAGGTAGGCGTCGCGGTGCCACTCCCGGATTTGCGCCAGCCGGTCCAGGATCCGCCCGGCGAACAAGGGCTCGCCGCATCCGCCCAGGTTGATGATATCGGCCCGGGCGACGAGCGGCTGCAGCCAGTTGAACACCTCATCCGGCATGTCGGTGAAGGTGGCTGGATCGACTGTCGAACCCTCCATGTGGGCGTTGCACATGAAGCAGCGCAGGTTGCAGCGGCTGGTGAGATCGAGGATCAGCGAACGGGGATATTCCTCCGGCCTGGGGGTCTGGTGCCCGCCGGAGCCCGCCCGCTGCGCCTCGTGTCTGAAAGAGGGATTCATCGCCGCAGGCTCTCCCGGGCGGCTTCAGACGGTCGCGCGAGCGCCGGCACGAAGAACGGCGCGTGGTTGGAAGTGAACTCGGGCGGCGTCCGGCGCAATATCTCCGCGATGGCCGGCTGCCGGTTGAACTCCCGATCCAGAAATCTCCGGACCGCCAGGCGGTCCCAGCCCAGCGGATGCCGATAATCTTCGTACAGCGACAGGTCGCCGTCGGAAAACGGCCGGGTGTCCAGCGCGGCCGCCTCATCGCACCCGCGCGGCAGGTTGAAGATGGACACGTTCAAGAAGCCGATCGCCGCCGCGTGCGCGGCCGCGAAATCCAGCGTGCGCCGGGCGGCCGGCTCCGCCTCCCACGGCGTGCCGAACAGCAGGTAAACGTACGTCCCGATCCCCGCCTCGCGCAACCGGTGCAAGGTCAAGCCGGCCGCCGCCAGGTCGATGCCCTTGCGCATCCGGGCCAGGACGTCCGGGTCGCCGGACTCCAGCCCCAGTTGCAGCATCCGGCAACCCGACCGTCGCAGCGCGCGGCAGAAATCCGGCTCAGCCAGCTCGGGGGTGAAGCGCGCGAATCCGTACCACGGCGCACCCGGCGGATCGGCGATGAGGGCGCGGAGCGCCGCCGGGCTCAGCGCGTTGTCCAGCAGGTGGACGAGCGCCGGCCGGTATCGGGCGGCCGACTCGCGCAGGCGCGCCGCCGCGTCTGCAGGAGTCCAGGCGAGGTACCGCCGGTCCTCGGTGCGCTCGGAGCAGAAGGCGCAGCGGTTCCAGTAGCAGCCTTCCGAAAAGCTGATGCCCAGAATAAGGCCCGGCGCGAGGTATTCCTCCCCGCGGAACGGATTGAAATCCGGCACGGGAAAATCGTCCGGCTCGCCCGGCAGCTCCGCCGCCCGGAGCAGCGGGCGCTCGCCGGCGCCGGCGATCCATTCGTCAGCCAGGTCGCGGAACGGATCGGCCCACCCCGGCCTACCCAGCCATGAGCTCACCAGGCCGCCGCCCACGAGGATGCGCACACCGGGGTGGTCGCGGCGGAGAATCCCCAGCAGGGCGAACGCGCTCAGGGCCTGGTTTAGAAAATTGATGGAGAGGCCGACGATCCGCGGCGCGGTCCCGGACAGCGCGCGGTCGAGGCGCTCGCGGAAAAAGGCGCACAACGGGTGGTGCTCGGGCGCGGCGGCCTGGGCGATCAGATCGGCGCTTCGCAACGGCGACCGGGCCGGATCCGTGTAGTCGGCCAGGCGGATGCCTACGCCGGCGGCGTCGCCGTGGGCCTCCAGGAGCCGGCTCAAACCGCGGACCGCGGTGGTGTAGGTGTCCAGGCGCCGGTACGTCGTCGCGTCGCGGATCGCCGCCAGGTTGCGGTTCCGCTGCTTCACGGCCCGCCGCGTCCAGGTGTCGCCGGCCGGTGGATCCGCGCCGATGAGGTGCAGTTGCGCGTCCAGGTTGAGGTCCAGCACCGCCGCGCGTCCGCCGGCGGCGGCGACCGCCCCGGCCAGGCGGGCGAGCCCGGCGGGCGGCTCGGACGCCTTGGTGAAGGGCGGATGAATGAGCAGCATGCGATGACCTCACGGCGCCGGACGGGGTCAGCGGGCGCCCGGACCGGGGATGACTACGGGGGCATTGTAGCAGAGTCGTTCGAGCCGGTGAAGCTCGCCGCGCCTCTCGGGTGTCGCCGGGATCATCCAGTGATGAGTTGACCGGCGCAGAGCCGGACTCTACAATCAGCACCATGACGGATCCAGCCAGTTTCACAGGAGGCGACATGCAGCGAGGGAGCCACCGCCGATTAGCCCGGTTCTATGTGATCGGAATCATCCTGATCCAGTTGGCGTGGGCGGCCGCGCGCTGTCCGGCCGCGCAGACAACCGGCGCCTCATCCGCCGCGGACCAGCTCGTCGCCCTGACGCACCGCATCGGAAGCGACGAGCTGATGGGAACCGTACGGGAGCTGTGCGACCCGAAGTATGACGGCCGGCTCACGGGCACGCCCGGCTACGACGCGGCGGCCGAATGGGTGATCGACCGCTTGCGTACGTGGGGCTACCGGCCCGGCGGCGAGGACGGGCGGTGGACGCAGGATTTTCACAACCCATACACGCAGGTCATGGCGCACGGTGCGCTGGCGCTGCGGCTGCCCGCCGGCGCCGACGGTTGGATCGAGAAAGCATACCGGTACGAGGACGAATACTACCCCGGGGCGACCTCCGGCACCGGCGAGGTCACCGCGGAGGTGATCTACGCGGGCTACGGCATCACCGCGCCGGAGCTCGGCTACGACGACTACGCCGGGGTGGACGTGCGGGGCAAGATTGTGCTCGTGGATGTTGAAGCGCCCGTGGCTCCGGACGCCGGCGCCGACGCGTTCCTGAAGTGGCGGCCCTACAGCTTCCACCAGTACAAGGTGGCCAATGCGTGGAACCACGGCGCCGCGGGGATGCTCTACCACTATCACATCGTCAACCCAAACTGCGCCTATATTCCCGGGCTCGGCTTGACCTATGTGAGCCGCGCGGTGGTGGACGACCTGTTCGCTGGGACCGGCCGGGACTGGAAGGGCACAGTGGCGGGCATCCGTAAAAACTTGCAGCCGGCTTCATTCGCAACAGGCAAGACGGTCCGAATGAGCAACCGCACCGAGCACCATTCGGCGGGCGTCGGCCGCACGGTGATCGGCTTTCTGGAGGGCGCCGACCCGGTGCGGCGTCATGAGACGATCGTGGTGGCGGCCCACCTGGATTTCCTGGGTCGCAACCCCGCGCTGCTGGTGGGCGCCAACGACAACGCCTCGGGCGTGGCGGTGGTGATGGCCGTGGCTCGGGCGCTGGCGCAGTCGCCGGTGCCGCCCGGCCGCTCGGTGGCGTTCGTCTTTTTCGGGGCGGAAGAGCAGGGCGTGCGGGGATCGGAATTCTACCTGGAGCAGCCGCTGTTCCCGCTGGCGCAGACCGTGGCGTGTTTGAATTTCGACGGCGTGGGCGTCGGCGAGGAGATCCGCGTGCTCGCCGGTCTGAATTTTCCGAAACTGTGGGACTATTTCGACCGGGCCAACGGGCGCTGGGTGCACCGGACCTGCGAGCCCTCGCAGACGGCGAACCTGGGACGTCAGCGCCTGGATGCCGCGCACTTCCTGAAGGCGGGGATTCCCACGCTCTCCTTCAGCACCGGCGGCGGGCCCGAAGGCGGCCCCCCCACCTACCACACCACCCGTGACCGGCCGGAGATTCTGAATCCGGAGATCATGGAAGACCTGGCGCGGATCGTTTTTCGCGGACTCGTGGAGCTGGCGGCGGACGACCGGCCGCTGCACTGACCGGCGGCGTGAACGCCGGCAGGATCCGTTTGTGGTCAAGGCAACATGACGAACTGGTTCACCTGGTATGACCTGGCGGTGCCCGTGGTTCTGGCGCTGGCGCTGGGCGGCGGCTTCGTCGCGGCCGAACGGTGGCCGCCTCTCCGGGCGGCGTACTATCGCTCCATCCGCTGGCTCCTGGCGCCCGTCGTGGCGATGTCGGGGCTCCTGACGCGTTGGGAACGGCGTCTCCGCCCGCCGCGGTGGAAGCTGTCCGGCGGATGCAACCGGTGCGGCGAATGCTGCGAACTGCTCGCGGTGAGCATCACCCCGTCACTGGCGCGGCATCCGGCCGCCGTCCGGTTCGTGCAGCGGTTCCATGAGGTGAACTACGAATTCGTCTATGAGGGGTACGAGGCGGGGAAGGGCCTGCTGTTCGGGTGTCCCCACCTCGGGCCCGACCGGCTCTGCCGGATCTACGATCGCCGGCCGCGGCTGTGCCGCGAATACCCGTCGGCGTACGCGGCCTTTCCGCCGGACCTGCCGTCTGCTTGCGGCTTCCGCTTGGAGGAATGATCAATCCACCCGTCCGGGCGCACATCTAACAGCCTGCGGACCGGCTGTGGAAACATTGAGGGCCGGTCCTTCGTTTATAGTGGTGAGCGGCCGGGAGACGCCCCATGACCATCGTCCGATTTCTGATTCCTCTGGCCATCTGCATCGGTCTGGACATCTACGCTTACCAGGCCGTTCGGGTGATCGCCAACCGCTGGCGGACACTTGGCTGGGCCCGCCGCGCCTACTGGTGGGTGCACGCGTTGTTCTACCTCTCCCTGGTTGTCACGCCGCTGGCGGCCATGGCGGGCCACCGCCTGCCGCCGCGCGGGTATTTCTACCTGATCACCGTGTTCGTCTTGCTGTACGTGCCCAAGCTGGCGGCCGCGGCGGTGCTCCTGCTCGAGGACGCCAGCCGGATGGTCCGCTGGATCTGGCAGCGGCTGGCCCGTTGGCTGAGGCCCGCCCCGTCGCCGGTGACGGCGTCGCAACCGGCGGCCGGCATCAACCGGAAGGAGTTTCTCAGCCTGACCGCGGTGGCGCTGGCGGGCATCCCGCTCGCCGGCATCGTGCACGGCGTGGTGCGCGAGCGATATGCCTTCACCGTCCGCCGGGAGCGCGTCACGCTGCCCGGTCTGCCACCGGCTTTCGACGGTTTCCGGATCCTCCAGTTGTCGGATATCCACGTCGGCAGCTTCGACGACCTGGCGGCGGTGCGCGACGGCATCACGCTGGCCAACGCCCAGGGCGCCGACCTGATTGTCTTCACCGGCGACCTGGTGAACGACGTGGTGGATGAAGTGGGCGCGTACGGCGAGGTGTTCGCGGCTCTGCGCGCGCCGCTGGGCGTGCTCTCCGTGCTCGGGAACCACGACTACGGCGATTACCATGCGTGGCCCAGTGACCGGGAGCATGCGGCCCACTTCCAGCGCATGCTGGACTGCCATGAAGCGCTGGGCTGGCGGCTGCTCCGGAACGAGCACGCGGTGTTCGCACGAGGGGATGATCGCCTCGCCGTGATCGGCGTTGAAAATTGGAGCAACCGCCACGGTTTTCACAAGCGGGGTGACCTGGAGCGGGCGACCCGGGGCTTGCCGGTTGGGGCGGCCCGGATCCTCCTCACCCACGATCCCTCCCACTGGGACAGCGAGGTGCGGCCGAATTTCGGCGGCATCGGACTGACTTTGTCCGGCCATACTCACGGCTTCCAGTTCGGGGTGGAGGTGCCGGGCTTCCGCTGGAGCCCCGTCCAGTACGTCTACCGCCAGTGGGCCGGACTCTACCGGGAGGGCGGGCAGTACCTCTACGTGAACCGCGGCTTCGGCCACATCGCCTTCATGGGCCGGGTGGGGATCCGGCCGGAAATCACCGTGTTCGAGCTGGCGCGCGAGGCGCCCGACCACCGCGATCCCGGACCGGATCTGGCTTGACAGCCCCGCCGTCGCTCCTTAGAATCAGATCGGGTGTTTGAGCGAAACCGTTGACCGGTGCCCTCGGGCGAATCGGGAAAGTGGTGCGAATCCACTGCGGGCCCGCCGCTGTGACCGGGGACGAAGGCCGCACATCGCCACTGTCCGGACGGATTCCGGATGGGAAGGCGCGGCCGGAGGACGATCCGGAAGCCAGAAGACCGGCCGGTCGATGTTTTCACTGGACTCCTCGCGGAGACAGGATACAGTGATGCCCCGCTGGCTTTCCATCCTCGCTGGCCGGCCCGATGCTTTCGGGCCGGCGCTCATTGCCGGTCAAGTCAACCGCCGTTCGGCGGGACTGCCCCTGCCACGTTCCATGCGCAGCCGGTGGGCGCTGATCGCCCTGGCAGTCGCCATCTGGGCGGTGCTGCCGGCGGCGGCGCCGGCACCCGGCGCCCGCCGGGTGGTGTGTATGGCGCCCGCGTTCACCGAGATCTGCTTCGCGCTGGGCCATGGCGACGCCGTGGCCGGCGTGACCGACTACTGCGACTTTCCCGACGCCGCTCGGCGCTTGCCCCGTGTGGGCGGCTTCCTGAATCCCAACCTCGAGGCGATCATCCGGCTTGCGCCCGATCTCGTGCTGCTGGTACCCGAGGAGGCGGAGCTGGCGCAGCGGCTGGGCGCGCTGGGGATCCGCGCCGAAGTTCTCTCCCTCTACACGCTGGCGGATATCGAGGACGCCATGCGCGTGATCGCCCGGCGGCTGGGCGACCCGGCGGCGGGCGCGGCGCTGGCGCGTTCGTGGCGTCGGGAGCTCCAGGCGGCGGCACGGGAGGGGCCGGCGGGCACGGCCCCGCGGGTGATGGTGGTCGTGGGGCGCAACCCATCCAGCCTGAACAACGTGTTCGTGGCCGGCCCGGAGACGTTTCTCGGCGAGTTGGTGCAGCTCGCGGGCGGCCGGAACGTCTACCAGGGGAAGATCCGCTATCCCAGCCTGTCCCTGGAGGGAATCGCCCACGCCGACCCCGAGGTGATCGTCGAGCTGTACCCGGGGATGAAGCTGGACGCCGCGCAGATGGCGGCGCTGGCGCGCGACTGGGACCGGCTGCCCGCACTGGCGGCCGTGCGGAGCCGGCGCGTGCATGTCCTGGCTGACGCGTATCTGGCCATCCCCGGCCCGCGGGCGGTGGCCATCGCCCGCGCCCTCCGCGAGTGCATGGCTGGGAAGGGGGATCCGCGATGACCGGCGCGCTCCTCGATGTGATGGGCCTGGGTTACGCCCCCGAAGGGAAGCGGGTACTGGCCGACGTGTCGTTCGACGTGGGCGAGGGTGAGTTCGTCTCCGTGCTGGGGCCTAACGGGGCCGGCAAGTCGACGCTGCTCAAACACCTGAACCGCCTGCTGCCGGTCCGGGAAGGAGCGGTGCGCCTGCAGGGCCGGTCGGTGGCCGACTACGCGTTTCGCACTCTGGCCCGCCTCCAGTCGTACGTGCCGCAGGCCAAGGGCTACATCCCGCCGTACCGCGTGGCCGAGTTCCTGCTGATGAACCGGTTCCCCTACCTGCAGGCGCTGGGAGCGCCCGGACCGCGGGACCGGGCCGTCGTCGAGGACGCGCTGGCGCAGGTGGCCATGACCGAATTCCGCGACCGTTTCCTGGACACCCTGAGCGGCGGCGAGCGCCAGAAGGTGTTCATCGCCGCCGCCGTGGTCCAGGAGACGGACGTCATCCTGCTGGACGAGCCCACCACCTTCCTCGATCCGCTGCACGCGCAGGAGATTTATCAGCTCCTCGGACGGCTGCATGCGCCGGGCGGGAAAACGATTGTCATGGTCACCCACGACGTGAATGCCGCCCTGGCGCTTTCGAGCCGACTGCTCTGCCTCAAGGCAGGCCGGGCGGTGTTTTTCGGTCCGCCGGCGGATTTTCTGGCCGGCCGGATTCTCGACAGACTGTATGACACACCGTTCCGGCGCTACGAGTGCCCCGACGATCCGGCCGGGCCGCCCGCCTACCTGCCCGGGAGGTCCGCGCCATGAAGCGCGCATCCCGCCGGCCGCTCTGGATCGCCGGACTCCTGGCAACGGCCCTGGTCGTGACGCTGATCCTCGCGCTCGCGGGGACGCCGGCCATCTCGCCGGCCCGGCTGCTGGATCCCGCCTTCGCCGGGAGCGCGGACGGGCGGATCTTCTGGCAGCTTCGTCTGCCCCGCGTCCTGCTGGGCTTTCTGGCGGGTGCGGCGCTGGCCATCGGCGGAATGGTTTTTCAGGCGGTGTTCCGAAACCCGCTGGCTACGCCGTTCACGCTGGGCGTTTCCACCGGCGCCTCGTTCGGGGCCGCCGTGGCGGTGAAGCTGGGACTGGTGGCCGGGCTGCTCGGATTCTCGTCGGTCAGTCTGTTCGCGTTTCTCGGCGCCGCGCTGACCGTGGGCATCATCTATCTGCTTGCCACCGTGAAGCAGGAGTTCTCCACCGAGGTGATGCTGCTCGCGGGCGTGGCGCTGAGCTTCCTGTTCTCCTCAGCCATCCTGCTCGTCCAGTACCTGAGCGATTTCACCGGCTCCTACCAGATGGTGCGCTGGCTCATGGGCGACCTGAACGCGGTGGGGTTCCAGCGGCCGCTGCAGCTGGCGGCGGTGCTGCTGCCCGGCGCCCTGGTGGTGCGCTGGCTCTGCCTGGACCTGAACCTGATCCTGGTGGGGGATGACTTCGCGCGCAGCCGCGGGGTGGACGTGCGGCGGGTCCGATTGGTGCTGTTCGGCGTGGTCTCGCTGCTCACGGGGGTGGTGGTCTCGTTCTGCGGGCCCATCGGATTCATCGGGATGATGGTGCCCCACATCCTCCGGCTGCTGATCGGGGCGGAGCACCGGTGGCTCTTCTGGGGGAGCCTGCTCGGCGGCGGGATTTTTCTGGCGTGCTGCGACTGGGTGGCCCGCGGGCTCATCTTCCCGGCGGAGGTGCCGGTGGGGATCATCACGGCCCTGCTCGGGGGCCCCTTCTTCCTCTGGCTCCTCATCCGCGGCCGCTCCAGCCGGTACTTTATGTGACCGGCCGTCAAGCCGCGGCCGCGTCCGCCGGACGGGGCTGGGGAATACGGCCCTGTCTGGCGATTGGCCGCGCCCGCCGGGCGCGGCCTACTGCGCGGGGAGGACCAGGGCTTCGGCGACAAGTTCGCAGACGGTCTTGATGGCGACGCCCAGTTTGTACTCCTTGTTCAACTCGGAGAGTTGGTCCATGCAGTTGTGGCACGGCGTGGCCACAACCTTTGCGGCGGTGGCGCCGATCTGGTCCGCCTTGATCCGGCCGGCTTGCAGACGACGCTGGGCGTAACGGGTCATGGCCAGCTGGCCGCCCCCGCCGCCGCAGCAAAAATTCTTCTCCCGGTTGGGTGTCATCTCGACAAACTGCTGAACGGCGTGTCGGAGAACGAAACGCTGCGCCTCCACCACGCCGCCGAGGCGCACCAGGTTGCACGGATCGTGGAGCGTCACCGGCTCAGTGTGCTTCGACGGATCCAGCGTGATCCGGCCGTCGCGGATGTACTCCGCCAGCAACTCCAGCACGCTCCGCACCCGGAAGGGGTAGCGCTTCGACAGCCATTCGGGCGCCGCCCAGCGGTTGGCGTTGAAGCCGTGGCCGCACTCACCCAGGATCAGCTCCTGGCAGCCGAGACGCTCCACGGTCCGCACCAGCCGGTCCGACAGCTCGCCGGCAACGGGCGCCTCGCCGCTGTACAATCCGTAATTGGTCACGTCGTAGTAGTCGGTGGCCAGCGTCCAGCTCTCGCCCGCGGCGTAGAACACCTTGCCGGCGGCCAGCAGCGACAGGGGGAAGAATTTCGGCTCGCGCGGGTTGACGGTGTAGAGCATCCGCGCGCCGTGGAGGTCGAGGGGCATCCGGGCGGTCGGGTCGCCGGTTTCGGCCTGCAGCTCCTCCTCCAGCCACTGCACCGTTTCCACCCAGTCGTTCTGGGCGATGCCCATGTTGTTGCCGGTGGTGTACGCGGTGGTGATGGTGGACTGCAGCTCGGGCGGAATGAGCCCGATGGCGGTGAGCGCGGCCCGGGCCGCGGTGATCAGCGCGGTGATGTTGAGCCCCACCGAGCAGTTCAGGTTGCAGCGGCCGCAGAGCGAGCAGCGGCCGAACAGCACGTCCACCCACTCACGGGTGAGCGTCTCGTCCAGCTCCCGGGCGCCCACCCAGCCGGGGACGGTCCGGCCCAGCCGGGTGAAGTAGCGCTTGAACACCGCCATCACCAGGTTGACCTTGTAGGCCGGCGGGTTCTCCGGCTCATCCGAGGTGAGCGCATAGTGGCAGGTGTCGGCGCACAGCCCGCAGTGGACGCAGGCGTTCAGGTCGGCGGCGCCCTGGTGCCCCAGCGCGGCGCGAAAAGTCTCGACGGCTTTCCGGATGTCGGCGGGGGTGAGTCGCCCGAGACGCTCTTCCAGGATGTCTTTGGTGGGCTCGGCGGTCATGGCTGCGACTCCCGCGGCCGCGGCGGCAGCACGCCCCGCCGGCCGAAAAAGATGCCGAACAGGATCCGGCTGTAGAAAAAGAAGAAGCAATGGCGGATTTTTCCCAGCGGTATATATAGGAAGAGCAGGGCGGCCGTCGCCAGAAGGACGGTGTCCGCGCCCGGAATCCACAAGCTGGCGATGGCCGCAGCCAGCAGCAGGTCGACCAGCACGTTGGCGGCGAAATCGTCCGGGCAGCTGATGCTGCGGAGCACCGGCTTGACCGCGCGCTTGACCAGCAGGCCGATCCCGCCGGCGGCGCCCGCCGCGAAGACGGCGGTGAGCGGAATCCTCCATTCTGCGGGCAGGGCGACGCGGCTCATCACGGTGACGAGATAACCCAGGGCGGCGAACACCGCGCCGTGATACCCGATTCCGGTCAGGTAGGTGGGCAGGTGCCGGGCGGCGCTCTCTTTTCCCCACGGCATCATGCCGGGCCCGAATGCGTAGGCGATACCCTTCAGGGAAACGCCCGCCGCTGCCGAATGGATCTCATGGCGACCGAACCGGTACGCGCGGACGGTCTGGAAAACCAGCGCCGCCAGGCACCACGCGGCGGCGGCCAGCACGGCCAGACGGAGCGGATCGAGCCCGGCCATCGGCGGTTCACACGCAGCCGTCGGGCTTCGGGAGCCCCGCCAACTTGCACGCGCCCTTGGCCGGACCAGACGGGAACATCTCGTAAATCTGGCGCAGCGGGAAGCCGGTGGTCTTGCAGATCGCCCGAACCATGGGCGCGAGCTGCTTTTCCAGGAAGTATGCCCGAATGAACTCGATCACCGCCCAGTGGGCCGGGGAGAGCTCCTGCAGGCCTTCTTCCTGACGAGCCAGCGCCGCGGCGATATCGCGGTCCCACTCCATGGGATTGACCATGAAGCCTTCCTCGTTGAGCTCGTGCTGTTTGCCGTTCACTTCAATTACGCCCATTCCCAATCTCCTGTGTAGTTAATATGTAAAGATTTATCTTTATTGAAATTGAAATACTAAAACAGTCAACGTTCGGAAGCAAGCGGTTCTTTACGGGAGCAGGCGCCGGTCCTTCAGCATCAGGAGCAGGTGGGCGGCGGTCCAGCTGAAGTGGGATGCCCGCAGACCGTGCCCGGTGACGGGATCGTAGTTTTCGCGAAGCGGCGCGGGGGAATCGGCGGCGCCCCGCAGGTTGGCCAGGAGCTGTTCGGCCAGCGCATCCGCTTCCTGTCGGAAGCCGCAGCGGCGCAGGCCGGCCAGACCGAAGAAGGCCTGATCCAGCCAGACGGGCCCCCGCCAGTAGCCGTCCAGGGCCGCGGCGGGATGGTCGGCGGACAGCGTGGGGAAGGGAAGATGGGTGCGGAACCGGGTCGGGTCCATCAGCGCGTCGCGAACCCGCTCGGCTTGGCGCCGGGTGGCGACGCCGGCCCACAGGGGGATCCAGGCCTCCGGGCCCGGCGCCCGGACGAACGCCCCGTCCGCGAGGCGGATGTCGGCGAACAGCCCGGCTGCCTCGTCGAACATCCGGCTGCGGATGAGCCGCCGGAGCCGTCCGGCTTCCCCCGCCAGCCGATCGGCATCGCCCCGCCGCCCGATGAGCCGGGCCAGCCGGGCCAGGCAGCGCTTCTCGGCGTACAGGTAGGCGTTCAGATCCGCCGACGCCTGGTCCAGCGTCCAGGCGCCGGGACCGTGGGCGACGAGCCGTGCGTCGTCGAAGCGGGCGGCGTTGTCCATGCCGCTCTCCCATTTGGCGGCGGTCAGGTCGTCGCAGGTGGAGCCGTACTCGCACAGTCCGTCGCGATCACGGTCCCGCTGCGCGTACCACCAACGGTGGTATCGCCAGAGCCGCGGATACACCTCGCGCACGAACTCCCGGTCGCCGGTGGCGGCGTACACCGCGGCCACGGCCCAGGCGGCGAGCGGCGGCTTGGTGTTGAGCCAGTTGTCCTGGGAACTGTCGGCGAACACGCAGTCGGCCACCATGCCCGCGTCGTTCTGCCGCTCCAGCATGGCCCGGACCTGCGAGCGGGCCAGCTCCGGTTCAAACTCGGCCAGCGCGGCGGCGTGCTTCCACGAGTCCCAGGCCCAGAATCCGTTGAAGTACCCCACCGCGCCGGAAGGGATGACGCCGTCGTGGCGCAGTGCGCCCGCCGGGGCGCGCCAGTTGTTCACCAGCGTCATCACCGCCTTGACCGCCAGGCGGCGGCCGGAGTCGCGGCGCAGAAGCGGTGCATCGCCGCCGAGCGCCCGGTCCAGATAGCCCTGCCAGCGTTCCCGGTTGCGGGCGAACGCGGCGCCGGTGTCGGCCAGCGCCGCATCGGCCACGGCGAGTTCGGGATCTCCACCGGACGGCGACCGCACCAGAACCAGGGCGAGCGCGGTGGCGGCACTGCCGCCGGGCGCGATCACTGTGGGCGCCGGGAAGTCGGCACGGTAGCCGGTGGAACCGCCGCCGGTGACGCGCCACGCCGTCGCGTCCGGCGGCACCACGTGCAGCGCCCCGGCGCCGGCGCCCCAGACCGCGCGAATGCTCGCATCGCCTGTCTCCAGCCGGGCGGCCGCGTCGAGGAGTTCGCCTTCCCATCGCCAGAGGACGGCCAGCGGTGACGTCGACCGATTGGTCACTTCCGCCCGCACCAGGGCCGTCGCCGCCGACGCGAAGAACAGTTCCAGCCTAACCGTTGTGCGGTCCGTCTCCGTCGACAGCCGCAGCAGTCCCGGGTAGACCGTGCGGATCATCACCGCCGGTTGCGGGGGCAGGAGCGGGGAGCCGGTGGCGGCGTCCACCGGCACGAACCGGGCGATCGAGCGGCTGAGCCACCGGCCCGGTTCCGTGAGATACGGACCGGCGAAACCGACGGCGGTTCCATCCGCCGGGATGGCGTAGCCGTGCCAGGCTCCGCAATCAAACAGGCAGCCGGGCGCCGGTTCATCGGCGCAGCACGGCGTCTGGCTCAGGTCGAGCACATCGGCGAAGTGGCTCCAGGTGGCGGTGGGGGCAGTCGCGGGACGTGGGGCCGCCGCGGCCATCGCTGCCAGGAGCAACCAGCCCATAACCATCGAACGGACACGAGCCATCGGGGACTCCGAACGGATGTCAGATCGTCATGGCATGTCATCATCCGGTAATCCCGTCCAAAAATCAAGTCGCCGACGGCACGATACTAGTCACGGATGAGACGCTCCTGTTTTATGCTTCCATTAAAGTTTTATGATTGTACCTTCCATGTAATTTTGTTAAAATGCCGACTCTGTTTTACAGATGGTCGGTACCACGCGGCATTTAGGAATACTCGCTCGGAGCAGTAGTATATGGATATGCAGACGACGGTACTGTTGGTCATCGGCGTCCCGCTGCTCGGGTCGCTGCTGATCCCGCTGCTGGGCTGGTTCAAGCTGCCGAAGGTGACAGGCTACGTCTGCGTGGCGCTCATCGGCGCCGCCCACGTCCTGTCCTGGACGCTTCTCGGCCCCGCCCTGGGCGGGATCACCACCCACTGGAGCAAGCCGCTGTACGAATGGGCCAGCTTCAGCCTGACATTCGACGCGCTGGCCGCCTTCATGGCGTTCACCGCCTCCCTGATCGCCACGCTCATCGCCATCTACTCGCTGGGTTACATCGAGCACGGCGAGGACGAGCCGGAGTACTATTTCGTCGTGACCCTCTTCCTGGGCGCGATGATGGGGCTGGTGTTCTCCTCCAACCTGTTGTTCCTCTACTTGTTCTGGGAGATCTCGGCGCTGGCCTGCTGGCGGTTGATCGGCTACTTCCGGGAGCCCGACTACATCTGGAAAGCCGACAAGGCGTTTCTGGTGACCTTCGGCGGCGCGGTGTTCATGCTGTTGGGATTCGCCCTGGTGTTCGCTCAGTACGGCACGTTCGAGCTCGCCGAGCTGCGCGGCCAGGAGATCGGACCGGTCGCCCTGCTCCTCATCCTGCTCGGCGTGTTCTCCAAGAGCGCCACGGTGCCGCTGCACACGTGGCTGCCCGATGCCGGCGTGGCGCCCTCCACCATCACCTCGCTGCTGCACGCCGCCATCCTCGTCAAGATCGGCCTGTACGGCTTTGCCCGCATGTTCGCCAACGGCATGGTGATCCCGCCGGCCTGGGAGACGGGCATCCTCATCGCCGCCCTGGTCAGCGCGTTCGTGTCGGCCTGCGCAGCGCTGCGTGAAACCAACATCAAGCGCATGCTGGCCTACTCGACGGTGAGCCAGATCGGCTACACGTTCCTGGGGCTGGCCGCGTTCACCCATTTCGGGTACATCGGCGCCCTGCTGTACATCATGGCCCACGGCCTCGCCAAGGGCGGCCTCTTCCTCTGCGCCGGCATCATCGAGCACGGCACTCACACCAAGGACATGACCAAGATGGGCGGGCTCATCCAGAAGATGCCCATCACGGCTTTCTGCTACATCGTCTGCGCCCTGAGCATCGCGGGCATCCCGCCCATGGCCGGGTTCTTCTCCAAGTACTTCGTCATCTCCGGCCTGGTCGAAGGCGGACACACCTACATTGCCGGCCTGGCGATCCTGACCGCGGTGGTCACGCTGCTGTACATGCTCAAGAGCTTCCACGTGATCTTCATGGGAGCGCCGCGCGGCGAGTCCCACCACGAGGGTTCGCCCGTGATGGTGGGCGTGGTGGCCGTGCTGGCGGTGCTCACCGTCATCGTGGGAGCCCTGATGCATCTGCCCTTCGAACTGGCCCGCGTGGCCGATGGGGAACGCCTGGTCCAGGTGTTCACCTTCCTGTGGAGGTAAGCCATGAACGCTGACGTCCTGTTGTTGCTACCCATCATCGTGCCCCTCGTCTGCGCCGGGCTGATCCTCCCCATCTTCCGCAAGCGGAGCGTGGCGATCGCCTGGCTCGCCCTGCTGGCCGTGGTGGTCTCCGCCGCGGCGTTCCTGCTGGTCGCCGGCGGACCGGCGGTCCAGTTCGCCATCCCCTGGATGGAGCTGTTCCGGCTGGAGTTCAGCCTGACGGGCTGGAAGGCGTTTCTCCTCTTCTTCGTGTTCGCGTTCCAGTTGATGACCGCGGTGTACTGCCTGGGGGCGATCCGCCGGGTAGCCAAGCCGCTGCTGTTTCTCGCCTTCGTCCTGGTCGCCTTCGCCGCCGCCTGCGGCGTCATCCTGACCGACAACCTGCTGTTCCTGCTCATCGCCTGGGAGGTCTTCCTGGTGGCCCTCTACGCGGTGATCCACAGCTCCGGCGACGGGGCCGAGGGTGTGGCCATGAAGGCCCTGGTGATCGGCGGGAGCAGCGACTTCCTGATGATCCTCGGGCTGATGCTCTACTTCGCCGTCTCCGGCGGCATGGCCATGGACGCCCACCTGCCGGTGGCGCAGAGCACCGCATCGTTCCTCTCCTTCCTGTTGCTGTTTCTCGGCGCCGGCGCCAAGGCGGGCATGTTCCCGTTCCATACCTGGATCCCCGACGCGGCCGAGGTGATGCCCGCCGCCGGTTTCGCGGCCCTGCCGGCCTCGCTGGAAAAGGTGCTGGGGATCTACTTCCTGTTCATCGTGAGCTACCAGATGTTCGCGCTGAACGAGGCGGCCCGGATCGTGATGTACGCGTTCGGCCTGATCACGGTGTTCGTGTCCATCGTGCCGGCACTGGTGGAGGAGAACCTGCGCAAGGTGCTCGCCCTGACGGCGATCTCCCCCGTCGGCTTCATGGTCGCCGGGCTGGCCACGTCGGAAGTCGCCGGCATGGCCGGCGCCCTGCTGTACATGCTCACCCACGCCACCTACAAGTCCTGCATGTTCTTCGCCGTGGGCCAGTTTGAGGAGCACGCCGGCGGCGCCCGCCTGTCATCGCTGCAGGGGATCGCCCGGCTGCTGCCGTTGTCGGGCCTGGGCTTCCTGCTGGCGTTCACCGCCGCCGTCTCGCTGCCGCCCACCGGCGGCTTCATCGCCAAGGATTTGATCTTCGAAGGGGTGGTGGAGCGCGGCCATTACCTGGTGTTCCTCGCGCTGTGGATTGGAGCCATCCTGAACATGGCCGTATTCTGCAAGGTCATCGCCGTCCTGTGGGGACGCGGCGAGGACCGGCCGGTGCCCGCCGCGGCGACTCTGACGGCGCCGGTGCTGGTGCTGGGAATCGGCGCGGTGCTGACGGGCTGGATCTTCACCCTGGCCGCGCCGGTGTTCGGGGCCGTCCTCCCCGTGGAGCACGCCGGCTGGATCGCCGCCGTGTGGCACCTCTCCCCGCTGACGGTGGCCTCCTACTCCATCTACCTGTTCGGCGCCCTGCTGTTCTTCGCCGCGCGCGCGCGCGCCGCGGAGCCCGCGGCGACCTTCGCCTCGCTCCGGCAGTCGCCGGTGCTGGGCCGCACACTGGAGCTGGCCCGCCAGAAGAAGTTCGACGGTTACGAGATCGGCGTGAAGGTGGTCAACTGGATCGCCGAGTTGGTCTTCCGTCGGTTCGAGCGGCTCATCGACGAGGTCGCCGACTGGATCATCCGGACCGGCCGCGCCTTCTCCGGCGCCCTGCTCAGCGCCCCGCACGACGGCACCTACAGCACCTACCTGGGCTGGGTGATCGTGGGGTTGGCGATCGTAGCCGCTCTGATTTTTGTGTAAGCCCGTCGACGGGAACGTAACGCCTCTGAGGTAGCTTATGATTACGAATATCGGATTGATGCTGCTGCTGCCGCTGGCCGCCGTCATCCTGATGCCGTGGGTGTCCCGGCTGCACCGGCGCGCCGCGGACGTCCTGGCCGCGCTGGCCGGCCTCGGCCTCGTCGGCCTGTGTTTGCGGTTCATCCCGCTGCGCGGGGAAACCCTGACGCTGCGGGTGCTGAACACGCAGTTCTCCGTGGACGGCCTGAGCCTGCTGTTTCTCGTGGTGGTCAACGTCGTCGCGTTCTTCTGCATCCTCTACTCCATCGACTACATGAATCACTACGACGGCCGGGGCAAATTCTACGCGCTGCTCCTGCTGATGGTGCTCGGCCTGAACGGCGTGCTGCTGGTGCGCGACCTGTTCAGCCTGTACGTGTACCTGGAGATCGTCTCCATCGCCTCCTACGTCCTGGTGGCGTTCGGCCTGAAGTGGGACGGCATCGAGTCGGCGCTCAAGTACCTGCTGCTGTCGGTAGTGGCCACGGGCCTGATCCTCGTCGGCCTGGGGATCATGTACCTGAACCTGGGCACGCTGGAATTCGCCGAGCTCAAGCTGCTGCTGGCCGCGGGGAGCGGGCCCAACACCGTCTTCCTGCTGGCGGCCGCGCTGTTCATCGCCGGCTTCGGGCTGAAGGCGGCGATCATGCCGTTCCACGCCTGGCTGCCCGACGCCCACCCGTCGGCGCCGGCGCCCATCTCGGCGATGCTGAGCGGCGTGGTGATCAAGGTGGCCGGCGTCTATGCCCTGACCCGGCTCTTCTTCGACATCTACCCGTCGCCGGCCCGGGTCCTGAACGTATTCCTGATCCTGGGTGTCGCCTCGATGATCGGCGGCGCGCTGATCGCCTATTTCCAGAGCGACATCAAGCGGATGTTCGCCTACTCCAGCATCAGCCAGATCGGCTACATCCTCATCGGCCTGGGCCTGGGCAACCCGCTGGGCCTGATCGGGGCGCTGTTCCATGTGCTCAATCACGCCCTGTTCAAGTCCCTGCTGTTCTTGAACAGCGGCGCCCTGCAGTACCGGACTCACACCCGCGATATGAACGAGATGGGCGGCCTGGAGCACCGGATGCGCGTCACCGGGATCACCAGCATCTTCGGAACGCTGTCGATCGCCGGAGTGCCACCGTTCAACGGGTTCTGGAGCAAGCTGTTCATCATCCTGGGCGCGCTGGCCGCCAAGCAGTACGTCGTGGCGGTGCTGGCCATTTTCCTGAGCGTCTTCACCCTGGGCTATTTCCTGCTCATGCAGCGACGGGTCTTCTTCGGCAAGCTCAACCTGAAGTGGCAGGATCTCAAAGAAGTGCCGCTGACCATGTCGCTGGCGATGATCTTCCTGGCGGCGCAGTGCCTGCTGGTGGGCATTTTCTTCAACGAGGTGCTCCGGTACCTGGTGGAACCCGCGGCTGCCATTCTGCTGGGAGGGAAGTGACATGCTGCTCTACGCTTCACTCGTCTTGCTGGTCATCTTTGCCATCCTGGTCTGCTTCTTCCGGGATCTGCTGTACGCGGCCGTGTCGCTGGCGCTGGCGAGCGTGATGCTGTCGGTGGTGCTGTTCCAGTACGGAGCCAACATCGCCGCGGTGTTCGAGCTCAGCGTCTGCGCCGGACTGATCACGGTGCTGTTCGTCTCCACGGTGAGCATGACGAAGGACTCGGACCAGGCGAACGAATCCCGACTGCCGGCCTACTTCCTTCCCTTCATCCTGGTGCTCTTCCTGGGCCTGGACTTTTTCCTGGTGAAGTGGCTGGCGGGCTCGACCCTCGTGGGCGCCGGCTTTCCGGCGACTCCCGGCCTGACCTTTCAGAACGCGTTCTGGGGACAGCGCATGACCGATATCGTCGGCCAGGTGAGCCTGATTCTGGTGGGCGTGTTCGGCATCCTAACCATCATGCGGGCGTTGTCCGAGAGGAGGAAACATGACTGAGGACGTCATCCTGCTGCTGCTCAGCGGCCTGCTGCTGTTCATGGTGGGCGTATATTTGATGTTCGCCTATCGCAATCTGCTCCGGATCATCCTCGGCGTCGAGGTCATGGCCAAGGGCGTCACGCTGGTCCTTCTGGCTGCGGGCGTCTTTCGGGGCAGCGTGGAATACATCCAGGCCCTGATCGTGACCTTCATCATCGTCGAGACCATCCTGGCCGCGGTGGTGCTGGCGCTCACCTTTGTCGCCCAGCGGATTTACAACTCCCTCGACATCCGCAATCTGTCGAAGTTGAAGGGGTAATGCCATGGACCTGAACATTCTGCTCTCTCCGCCGGTCGCGTTTGTCACCTTCCTGGGACTCAGCGCCCTGCTGTACCTGGTGGGCCGGTTGATCGGCGCCCGGCCGAATCCGGAGCCGGGCAAGGCCGAAACCTACGCCTGCGGTGAGAATTTCCACCCCGACAAATTCACCTTTGCGTACCGCCGCTTCTTCATTGCGGCGATCTTCTTCACCGTCATGCACGTGGCCGTGCTCACCATCGCCACGGTGCCGGGTGGCGCGCTGGCCTTCCGGGCGTTGGGCTACCTGGCGGTGATCGCGCTGTCGGTATCCATCCTGTTCGTGGATTTTGACTAGACTTCTGCAAGGAGTGCTGCCGTGTTCAAGAAACTGGTGAAGTGGGCCCGGGTCAAGTCCCCGTGGATCCTGCATTTCAACTCCGGGGCGTGCAACGCCTGCGATATCGAAATTTTGGCGTCGCTGATGCCCCATTACGATCTGGAGCGGTTCGGCGTCATGCTCAAGGCGTCACCCCGCCACGCGGATGTGCTGATCTGCAGCGGCCCGGTCTCCAAGCAGATCGCCCCGCGGCTGCGGCGGATCTACGAGCAGATGCCGGATCCCAAGTTTGTCGTCGCGGTGGGTGCTTGCGCATGCAGTGGCGGCGCGTTCCGGGGATGTTATAATGTAATGGGCGGTATAGATTCTGTAGTGCCGGTCGCCGCCTATGTTCCGGGTTGCCCGGTCAAGCCGGAAGCGCTCATCGACGGCGTGGCCAAACTGTTGGGCGAACTGAACAAAGAGTCGGCCTGAGGGCAGGAGGAAACCATGAAATTCGATTATGAAAAGGAGCTGCAGACGCTCTTTCCCGCGGGTGAGGCGCGCAAGACCGCCGAGCGGCGGTACTGGGTCAACGTGCCCCCGGGGGAGCTGCACGACGCCGTCCGCACGTTGCGCGGCAAGCTGGGCATCGTGCATCTGTCCACCATCGTGGGCGAGGATCTGCGCGACGCGTTCCTGAACAGCTATATTTTTTCCGGCGAAGTGGTGGTGACGATCTGCGTGCGCATTGACCGGGACAAGCCGGAAGTCCCCTCGCTGGCACCCGTTGTCGACGGCGCCATGGTCTACGAGCGGGAAATCCATGACCTGCTGGGGATCGTCCCCGTGGGGCACCCCGACCTCCGCCGGCAGATCCTGCCGGAGGACTGGCCGGAGGGCGTGTACCCGCTGCGCAAGGATTACGTCGTCGCCCAGGGACCGACCGAGACTGAAAAGAAGGAGGAGGCTTAACATGGCTGAAAGCACCATCAAGATCCCCGTCGGCCCTCAGCACCCGTTCCTCAAGGAGCCGTGCAAATTCGAATTCGAGATCAGCGGTGAGGAGATCCGGGGCGCCAAGATCCGGATGGGCTACAACCACCGTGGCATGGAAAAGGCGTGCGAAGACCGCAACTATTACCAGTGTCTGTACCTGTTGGAGCGCATCTGCGGCATCTGCTCCCATTCGCACACGACGGCCTACATCCAGGCGGTGGAGAGCCTCCTTGGACTCGAGCTCCCCAAGCGCGGCCTGTACCTGCGGACGCTGGTCTGCGAACTGGAACGGCTCCACAGCCACCTGCTGTGGCTGGGGGTGGCGGCCCACGAGGTGGGCTTCGACACTCTGTTCATGTACACCTGGCGCGACCGCGAGCTGGTGATGAACATCCTCGAGGAGATCAGCGGCAACCGGGTCAACTACGCGATCAACACCGTCGGCGGCGTGCGGCGTGACATCACCGCGGAGCAGCGCAAGAAGATCCTCGACTTGACCAAGGTGGTGCGGGAGCGGGTGGCTTATTACGCGAACATCGGCACCAACGAGCCCAGCTTCATGGCCCGGATCCAGGGCGTGGGCAAGATGAGCACGGAGCGGGCCATTGAAAAATGCGCCGTCGGCCCCTTCGCCCGGGCCAGCAATGTGGACCGGGACGTGCGGCGGGACGATCCGTACGCCGCGTACGGGGACCTGGAGTTCAAGGTCATCACGTCGGACAGCTGCGACATTCTTGGCCGGGTGGTCGTCCGGGTGCTGGAGATGGTGGAATCCTGCAAGATGATCGACCAGTTGCTCGACAAGTTGCCGGAAGGCGAGATCGCCGTCCAGAAGGTGCCGCGGCGCGTGCCGGCCGGAGCCGCCGTCAGCCGCTACGAGGCGCCGCGCGGCGAGGACGTCCACTACGTCAGGTCCAACGGCACCGACAAGCCCGAGCGGGTCAAGGTGCGCGCGCCCACGCTGTGCAACCTCGAGGCGGCGGCTGAATCGGTGGTGGGCTCCTATGTCGCCGACATCCCCATCGCCATCGCCTCCATTGATCCGTGCTTCTCCTGCACCGACCGCACGACGGTCCTGCTGAACGACCGCCGGCGCGGCGTCCGGATGGCCACTTGGGAAGAGCTGCGGCGCCACGGCGTGGACTGGTACCGCCAGAACAAGGGAATTCGCTTCTAGCAGAGGGAGTGTATGGAAACCGTCAAGGTGATGCTGTATGTCCTGGTCTTTCCAGGATTCCTGTTCCAGATGATCTATTCAACCTATCTGGAATGGGTGGACCGGAAGCTGTATGCCCGCATGCAGAACCGGCGCGGGCCCCTCTACACCGGCTGGAGCGGCGTGCTGCAGCCGGTGGCGGACATCGTCAAGCTGTTCGCCAAGGAGGATGTCACGCCGGCCGCTTCCGACAAGTTCATGTTCAACATCTTGCCGCTGGTGGCCCTGGCCTCGGCATGCACCGCAGGCCTCTACCTGCCCGTATGGCACCTGACCGGGTACAATTCGTTCCAGGGCGACCTGATCGTGATGGTCTACCTGCTGGCCATGCCCTCGTTCGTGCTGTTCCTGGCCGGCTGGTTCTCCGTGAGCCCGTTCAGCCTCATTGGCGCCACCCGCGTGCTCACCCAGCTGTTCGCCTACGAGGTGCCGTTCTTCCTGGCCCTGCTGACCCCGGCGGTCGTGGCCGGCAGCTGGAAGATCGCCGATATCGCCAAGTACCCCTGGGCGAGCGGCAACTGGTGGGTGATCCCCCTGCAGGTGCTGGCGTTCATCGTCGCCGTGCTGGCGCTGCAGGCCAAGCTGGAACGCGTGCCGTTCGACATCCCCGAGGCCGAGACCGAGGTGGTCGCCGGGCCGCTCACCGAGTACAGCGGCAAGAAACTGGCGGTGTTCCGGATCCAGAAAGACATTTCCATGTACGCCGGCTCCGCCCTGATCGCCGCGCTCTTTCTGGGCGGCTTCGGCGGCGGCCTGTACTTGGGCGCGCTCCAACTGGTGCTCAAAACCCTGCTGGTGGTGGCTCTGCTGAGCGTGATCCGGGGCGCCTGCGCCCGCATCCGCATCGACCAGATCGTGTCCTTCAGCTGGCGTTACCTGGCGCCCATGAGCATCGTCCAATTCCTGATCGTGCTGCTGCTGAAGGGCGGAGGAGTGATCTAGCCATGAAGAAAGTCGGACTGCTGTTGCCTGAAATGATGAGCCACCTGGCCCACAAGCCGGTTACCCGCCTCTATCCGTTCGAGAAGGTGACCGCGCCCGAGGGCTTTCGCGGCACGCCCCGGTTCAAGCCGAACAACTGCATCGGCTGCAAGGCCTGCGTTCGCGATTGCACCGCCGAAGCCATCGAGATCGACGTCCACAAAATTGATCCGCCCCCCGGCTCGCCCGAGGGGACCAAGCCGACGAAGAAGATGGTCTGCACCATCTACCTCGATCGCTGCGTGCACTGCGCCCGCTGCGTCGAAGTCTGCCCCAAGGACGCCCTGTACATGGACACGGAGTTCGAGGTGGCCAACTTCACCCGCGACGCGCTGAAAATCGTGCAGGAATCGGATTGATGGACCGTCCGGCGGACCGCCTGCGCGCCCTGCTGGACGCGGCGCGCCGGGCAGACCGGAAAGTGGTTGTGTTGGGAATTGGGAACGAGCTCCTGGGCGACGACGCCGTCGGCGATCGCGTCGCCCGGGAGCTCGCGCCGTTTAACGACCACCGTTTTGAGGCTATCCCCGCCGGCAACGCACCCGAGAACGGCGCCTACATGGTCAGTCGGGCCGCCCCCGATGTGCTGATCATCATCGACGCGGCCGGGCCGGCCGGCGGAGCAGGGGAAGGCTCCGACAGCGCCGCGCCGTGGGATTTCTATCCTGCCGATTCACTCGACACGTTCTGCCATTCCACCCATTCGGTGCCCCTGAGCATGCTCGTGAGCGTCTGGCGGCAGGAGCGGCCGCATCTCGATGTGCGGTTCATTGGCATCGCCATCCGCGAGACTTCGTTCCTGGCGCCGCTGTCCTCGTCGGTGGACGCCATCCGCGCCGAGATCGTGGGAGTGTTCCGGTCGGCGGTGGGGGATGGTAAACAGTGAACGGTGAACGGTGAACAGTGAAGAGATAGGAGATAGGGGATAGGAGATTGGAGTGTCGAGTATAGGTGGGTTCGGGATTCGTAATCGTAATATGTAATCGTGATCGTAATCGAGGCTCAACCCTCGACCCTCAACCCTCAACCCTCGACCCTCAACCCTCAACCCTCGACCCTCAACCCTCAACCCTCGACCCTCGACCCTCGACCCTCAACCCTCGACCCTCAACCCTCAACCCTCAACCCTCAACCTCCACCCCCAATCCTTTTGTTCTCATCCGTGCGATCGGCGACTCGAGGCCTGGCCGCAGCGACTATCTTCAGTGGCGCGCGTTCGATGAACGCACGCCAGAAGTACCTCGGGCTAGAGGCCGCTAAGTACAGCGGGCCTCCGGTGAACGCTGCCAACTGGCGGGCAAATCTGTTGTGACGAAATATATCTGGGGCGAAGCGGGACAGGTGGCCGCGGTTATCGCACCACGGCGAAGATGATGAAGAACACCAGCGCCAGGTTGATGGAGGCGATCCAGCTGTAGAAGAGGGGGCCCGTCCGGCCGGATTCGGCCCGGGTCACAGTGCGGTACCGATTGAGGTAGCTCGGGATCATCACCCGCAGCCAGATGAAGCTCACCCGCTCGCCGCGCCGGCGGAGCGCCTCGTAGAGGCACACGGCCGTCCCGACGGCCCACAGCGAGCACATCACACCCAAGCTCAGAAGAACTATTTGCGGGAACATGGCGGGCCTCCTGCACACCGTATCGTCGTCAAACCGATAGTTTGGCCAACCCGGCTCGGATAGCAGCGCTTGGGTCCAGTCGCCCGGCAAGACGGTGTGAGGGAGTCGTCAGGCGCCGTCGCTCTTGCGGCGCCAGGCCTTGTGGATCATCCAGAAGGTGATGCCGGCGAAGGCGGCCATGAGGATCCGGGCGCCCCAGAGGTACGGCTTGTCTGCCGCCGGCTTGCCGTCCATCAGCAGCTGGCCCACCGCTTCCTGCCACGTCCAGGTCGCGAGCAGCACCAGGATGTAGAGCGGGGTGATGTACTTGAGGATAAATTTGAAGATCCGCGGAACCCGCAGATCGGCCCCCTGATGCATGTCCGCCCAGCTGCGCTCGATGCCGAAAATCCACGAAAAGATGACGATCTCGATGGCGGTGAGCACCACCAGGAAGAACGTGCCGGCCCAGAAGTCCAGCTCGTCCAAAAAGCCGTGGCGGAAGAACGCCACCACCAGCAGCGTGCTGAGGACGGCAATCCCCATGACCGTGTTGACGGCGCGCGGGCGGCGCCAGCCGAACTCGTCCTCGAGGAAGGCGACGGCCGGCTGGGCCAGCGCCACCGAGGTGGTGATGCCGGCGATGAAGAGCAGGCCGAACCACATCCCGCCGAACAGCTCACCCATCGGGATTTGCTGGAAAATCACCGGCATGGTCTGGAAGCCCAGGTTGTAGGCGCCCTCGCCGGCGATGACCTGCGTCTCGGCCAGGCCGAAGAACGCCACGGCCACCGGGATGGCGATGGTGCCGCCCAGCACCACTTCGGCGCATTCGTTTGTCGAAGCCGTGCTCAGCCCGTTCAGGGTGACGTCATCCTGTTCCCGGAGGTACGACGCATACATGTTGATGGTGCCCTGGCCCAGGCTCAGGGTGAAGAAGATCTGCCCGGCGGCGGCCAGCCAGACCGACGCCTGGCCCAGCCGGCTCAGATCGGGGTTCCAGATGTAGGCCAGTCCCGTGGCAATACTCCAATCGGGCTGGGCCGGGTCGGGCGCGCCCAGGGTGAGCACCCGCACCGCCAGGGCGATGCCGAACACGAAGAGCAGCGGCATGCCGATTTTTGCCAGCACCTCGATCCCCTTGGAAATGCCGCGGTAGAGGCAGAAGTAGTTGATGGTCAGGGTCAGGGCCAGGAAGCCGAGCGCCGTCAGGATGGACGGGAAATCGGCGCTGGCCTCCACACCCTGGAAGCCGCGGAGGAACTCCCCCATGGCCGCGCGGTCGGTTTTGCCGGCGTAGCGGCCGGTCAGGGAGAACCAGGAGAACGCCATGCACCACGACTCGACGAACACGTAGTAGACCAGGATGGTGAACGGGGTCATGATCCCCAGAAAGCCGAGGTACTTGGCGGCCGGGTGCTTCCACATCGCGGCGAACATGCCGGGCGTGGTGCCGTGGCCGCGGACGCCGCCGTGGCGGCCGATGGTCCATTCCACCCACATCATCGGGATGCCCAGCAGCAGCAGGGCCAGAAAGTAGGGGATCATGAAGGCGCCGCCGCCGTTGTCAGCGGCCTGAACAGGAAAGCGCAGGAAATTGCCCAGGCCGATGGCGTTGCCCGCCATGGCCAGGATCAGTCCCACCCGGCTGGCCCACCGGTCACGGCCGGATTCGTCACCGGCGGCGAGCCCGCGCTTGCCCCCGAACAGGACGCGGGCGAAGCAGTACACCACCAGCGCGATGATCGCTCCCCACCCCAGGGTCAGGAACACCCACCCGGCCGTGGTCAGTCCTTGGGCCATGATCCGTCGCCTCCGTGTGGGAATCGTGCGGCGCGGGCCGCTAGAAGTGGTAAATCAGCTTGTTGTTTTCTTCCGCCAGTTTGTTCTGGACGAACAGGGCGTCGATCAGCGTGTTGATCGTCGCTTCGGATTCCTTTTTCTGGAACAGGCCGTGGATGTGCTGATGCAAGGTCTTCCGGGTGCGGGGACGCCGGTTCTTGTGGATCTTCGACAGATTTTCCATCACTTTGTCCACCAACTCGTTGCTGAGGGTGAGCAACTCGCCCCGCTTGGACAGCTCCAGGATGCTGTTGATGCGGCGGCAGGCGATGTGGTGCCGTTTCACGTAGCGGACCAGTGGATCGAATCCCGTGTCCTTCGACAGGATGATGAAGGACGCCGAGCGCTGGGCAGCGGCGCTGAGCCGGCCCAGGTAGAACGCGATGTGGAAGTCGAGGGCGTTCTTGCCGGTGCCGTCGATCTTCACCCATTCGATGGAACCCCCGAATTCCTGGGCCGACCGGACCAGCTCGAAGGGGATCTTCTGCTGGCTTTCGCCCACGAAGATCTTGATCTCGACATCGCTGTCTTTCAGCGTCGGGAGATCGATGGTCTGGATGTTTTCGAAATCTATGAACAGAACGGTTTTTGCCATGCTCCGAATCATACCATCATCACGGGAGATTGGCGAGACGAGTCTGCGGGGTGCAGACGATCGCCCCGACGGTCGGCGCGACCAGCGGGACCGGGATCATTTCTTGGTTTCGGCAAGCACCTGGCGGACGGTCGTGACCAGGACTTCCGGTGAGACCGGCTTTTCCAGAAAACGGCTCACGGGCAGCCACTTTTTGTCTTCCTCGCGGGAAAACTTCCATTTGTCGCTCATGTAGTCGCGCACGCACGTGAGCATGATCACCGGCACGTTGGGAAACTTGATGTCGATGTCGCGCGAAAGGTCGAAGCCGGAATCAAAATCCTCCATCATGCAGTCCAGCAGCATCACGTCCGGGGTGCCCTGATGCAGCACATCCCAGGCTTGCTTGGCGGAGAACGCCGGTGTGACCGTGAATCCCTCGGCTTCCAAGACCATGGTGACGGCATCCACAAAATCACGATCATCATCGACCAGCAGGATGTTGGCCATCAAGTCCCTCCAAATATCAGGTGTTGGCACACATTCTAGCAGAATGCATCGAGTCTGGCAATTCGGACGCATCGCCCGGCGGATCGGCGACAGCCCAAACCCGGCGGGCAGCCGCTGTCCGCCACCGGCGGTCAGACGGGCGGGCGGTCGAAAAAGGGATTCTTGGCCGTTGCCGAGAGCGGGATGCCGTAGATGACGGCTGCATCCGGCCCCAGCCAGCCCAGCTCCTTGACCGCCTGGCCGATGGTGTACATGACCCGGGAGTCCATCCGATGGTCGGCGGCCACGCCCACGGCGGAACCCACCGCGATCCCGAGATCGCCGGTGTTGAACACGCACGGCACACCCGGATGCTCCGCCTTGGACTCGCAGTCGGGGAATCCGCACATGCCGCAGATCTTCAGGCCGAATGGGGCGATCCGGGTGCCCAGCAGCACGACGGCGTCGGCGTGGGCGAGGTTGCCTGCGTCCCGTTCGAAAAAGGCCACGCCGCGGCGTCGGCCGAGGGCCCGCATCGTCTCGGCCAGCACGGCGATCTCGTCGCCGTCCACCACCGCGGCGAGCAGGTTGTCGATGCCACGGCCCTTGGGAGCGGTTCGGGCGGCCACCAGCATGGCTCGTGCGGTCTCGAGCACGCGGGTTCGACGGATCGAGTCATAGGTATACAGTGCCATCAGTCCTCCTTGGGGTGTCCGGATCCGGATGTCACCGGCGCGGCGGCGGTTCCATCACGGCAGCGGCGGTTTCGGGCGGGAGTAGTACGCCTGCCGCAGCGCCTCGACGAGGCGGCGGTCCACCAACCCGCGGGCGTTCCCTTCGTACTCCAGACCGCGGGCCTTGCGGAACGCGTCAACGGCCTCCATGGCTTCGTCGTCGTAGAGCGCGAAGGCGGTGTCGAACGCTTCGCGGCGGGCGCGGAAGGCCGCCAGCCGCTCCTCGTATGCCTTCGGGTCGCTGGTGCGAAGCGACTCGGGGATGTCGTACTGCGGCGGGTCGGGGAACGCGGCCAGCTCCTTGCGCCAGAACCCGAGCGCATGGAGCATCCGCTTGAGTTCGATGACGTCGCTGCCCCGGATTTCAGAAAACTCCCGCCAGCCGAGGCGGCCGGACGTCCGATAATAGATCCGCTTCAGCTCCTGGACCGGCTCGGGGTGTTCGCCCACCTCGATGGCCAGGCTGATGTGGTCGCCGCCCCGGCCGGGGTGGTTCGGGTCGGCCACCTTGACTGCGGCCGACTGGAACAGGCCCCACCGCTTGTCGCCGCCTCGGGCCTGGCCGGCCTCCAGGGCCAGAATCAGGCGCTCTGCCAGCGGCATCCCGGTCCCCTCGGTCTGTTCGAAAAAGTCGGCTACCGCGGCCACCACCTCGGGTCCCACCATGATGTTGGCCTGGACGGTGTAGTTCTTGCCCTGCCGGTCGCCGGCCCAGGCGCCGCACGCGGCGCCGGTGAACGCGGCCGCTTCGCCCTTCATGTTGATGAGGCCGAGCTGCCGCCGGTCGGCGCCCACATCATCGGCCAGCAGCCGGCGGATCGCCTCGGCGGGCGGGACGCCGTCTTTGAGCAGGTCCAGCCCGCGACGGCCGTACTCCACGACCGTCCACGACTGGGTGGCCGCGGCGCCGACTCCGGCCTCGACCCACGGCACCGCCCGGCCTACGAAAGCGACTCGGGTGGTGACGGCGGCGCCGCTCTCGCCGGTGGCCGGATCGATGGCGCAGATTGAGAAGGTGGCGAACAGGGTTTCATCCGTGGGATGAGCCGGCGCCGGCGTGGCGGCGCCCAGGCCGATCAGTGCGGCCCATGCGGCGCCCAGGATCAGGCTGCGTGGGATCATGCGGCCTCCTTGACGGATTTCGCCTCTACCATACCCCGGCGCCGGTTTCCCGGCAAGGGCAAACAGGTGGCGGTGTATGCGGCGGCGGGTTTCGCCGGCGAGCTCCTTGGGGTACAATCGGCAGGACAGCCGCCGGTGAGCGGACGTGCATCACCCGGAGGCCAAACCCCAAGGAGGTGCGACCGTGCGCATGTCGGAAATGTTGGCCCGGCCGGCCAAGGAGGCGCCCAAGGGAGCCACCCTGGCGTCGCACCGTCTGCTGGTCCAAGGCGGCTTTGTGCGCGAGACGGCGCCCGGGCTGTTCGCCGCACTGCCCCTGGGGCGGCAGGTGGCGGCACGGGCCGAAGCACTTGCCCGGGCGGCCGGGGCGGAACGCGGTCTGGTGGAGCTGGAGCTGCCGGCGTTGCAGGATGCGTCGGGCTCGGCGCCGGATCACGGGGGCTTCATCCTGAGAGACCGCCGGGGAGCCGAGCTGCGCCTGGGGGGAAATCCCGCGGCAGCCCTGCTCCGGCTCGCGGCTCGGGAAATCAATTCGTACAAACAGCTCCCCCGCCGCTTCAGCCAGATCGGCGTCCGGTTCCGGGACGGCTACCGCGCCCGGTCCGGCCTGTTTGAGGCGCGGGAGAGCCGCGAGTTTCGGGCTTGGGGGCTGGCGCTGGAACCGAACCACCTGGACGAGGTGACCCTTGCCTATCGATCCATCGTGGCGGACGTGGCGGTCGCCGCCGGCGTGGACGGCCGCTGGATCGATGACGGAACGGGGACGGCCGTCTGGGTCGTCAGTCTGGCTGAGGGTCCGGAGCGCATCCTGAGCTGTCCGGCTTGCGGCTACGCCGCGCGGGCCGAGACTGCCGAATCCCGGCTGTCGCACCCACCGCAGGACGCCGCGTGGCGCCCCATGGAAATGGTCTGCGGCCCGGGGCTGATCCAGCCGGCGCCGTTGGCCGAGTTTCTGGGCATCCCGGTCTGGCTGACGACCAAATTACTCCTGTTCCTGGCCGACGGCCGGCCGGTGGCGGTGATGGTGCGGGGCGACTGCGATGTGAGCGAGACGAAGGTCCGGCGCCGTCTGGGGGGCGGCCGGCTGGAATTGGCCCCTCCGGAGACGGTCCAGGCGCTCACCGGCGCCGAGGTGGGCTACGCCGGCCCCATCGGCCTAGCGGCCGACGTGCAGATCCTGGCGGACGCGCAGACCCGGGATCGTGTCAACTTCGAGTGCGGCGCCAATCGCACCGACCATCACCTCATCTGCGTCAATTTTGATCGCGACCTGCCCCGGCCGGAATTCGGCGACTATGCCGCCGCGGCGGCCGGGCACGGGTGCCCGCGCTGCGACGCGGGCCGGCTCGCCGACGGCGTCGCGGCGGTGATCGCCCGGGTGACGGGTTCGGGCGCGGCGCCGGCGGATCCGGACGGGCCGACGTGCCTGGATCAGGAGGGGAGATCCCGGTCCATCGGATGGGTTCAGCTGTCCCTGGATCTCACCGCGCTTGTCGCCGCCGCCGTGGAGCAACATCACACTGCCGCCGGCATCGTCTGGCCCCGCGCTTTGGCACCGGCCGCGGTGCACCTGGTGGCACTCAACCTGGAGGACGTCGAGGTGGCGTATGCCGCGGCGGCGCTGTACACCGCGCTGCGGGCGGACGGAATCCCGGTGCTGTTCGACGACCGCGACGCCCGCGCCGGCGACAAGTTCGCCGGTGCCGACATGCTCGGCCTGCCGGTGGTCCTGACCCTGAGCCGGCGCACCCACCAGGCGGGCGAACTGGAGCTGCGGATCCGCGGCGGCGAGCGCGAGACGCTCCCCCGCGAGGAGGCGCTGGGCCGGCTGCGGATGCACCTCGGCGCCTGAGAGGCGCTGGACGGCCGGCAAAGAAAATCACCAAAGGGGCTGGTGATTTTGAAACGTCTGACGGATAATTGACTCTATTTCTTGGACCGAATCTATCGGGAGGAACATCCATGCGTGGAAAGTTGATCGTCGTCACCTGCCTGATCGCCGCTCTCACCCTGACGCTGGCCGCTGCCGGTTTCTGGGAGAAGAAACCGTATACCCAGTGGTCGGAGAAGGATGCGCGCAAGATGCTGGAGAAGTCACCGTGGTGTTACGAGTTCAACTGGGGGCGGCAGAGCAATATCGGTTCGGACGTGACCGGACCGTCGATCGGTTCAGTGCCCAGCCCGACCAGCACCCCGGCCGATGACAGCCGGGGCGTCACCGACGCCGAACGGGAATTCATCACCATCGTGCGGGTCATGCTGTTCTCCTCCCGGCCCATCCGCCAGGCGTACGCCACCCTCATCGCCAAGGGTGACAAGGCCCGGCTGGAAAAACTGAAGGATTTCGCCGAACGCGATTTCGGCGACGAGATCGTCATCGCCTGGGTGATCGATTCCAAGCCGAAGGGCGCGACCTCGGTCTTCGACCTGGACCGCCAGCTCCGCGCCCTGGCGGTGGGCGAATTGGCCAATGATACCTTCATCGCCAGCAGCAGCGGCAAAAAGGTGTACATCAAGGATTTCATCCCGCCGACGAGCGACGGCACCGGCGCCAAGTTCGTCTTTCCGCGGACGATGCCCGACGGCACGCCGTTCCTCACCGCCGCCGACAAGAGTTTCCGCTTCCAGACGCGGAAGTTCAAGATGAAGGATGACGCGGTTGCGGTGGACGCCACCTTCAAGGTGGAGGACCTCCAACTGGCCGGTCAGCTCGAGTATTAAGCCTTCGGTACGCATCCGCAGATCGCATTCGAGCATTCAACGCCATCGGTGTCGGGCGAGTGTCCCGGCGCCGGTGGCGCTTTGGTCTGCCGACCGGCTACGACGCCTTCGGCGACAACCTGAGGTTTCTTGAATCCGCGCGTCACCGGGAGACGTATAATGCATCTTGACCATTGGTGGGAACCGCGCCGAGCGGTTCAATTGCCCAAAGGAGGAACAAGCGTCATGCGCCTGAGACTATTTATGGGGCTGATCGGACTCATCGCTCTGGCCGCCGCAACGCTGTCGGCCGCGGATTACTGGGAGAAGAAACCGTACGCGAAGTGGTCCGAGAAAGAAGCCCGTAAGATGATCATGCAATCGCCGTGGTGCGTCGAGTTCAGCTGGAGCAGCACCGGCTCGAGCGGCGACAGCCTCACCCAGGATGCGACGGCCTATGAGCCGTCTTCGCCGGTGGGAACGGCGACGAGCCGGGGCGCCACCGACACCGTGGGCAGCGAGCGGGAAATTCTCACCATCGTCCGGGTCATGCTGTTCTCGTCGCGGCCCGTCCGCTCGGCGGTCGCCGTGCTCGCCGCGAAGGGGGATGCCGGCCGGATCGAGCGGCTGAAGGATTTCGCCGAGCGCGACTTCGGCGACGAGATCGTTGTCGCCTGGGTGCTGGATTCCAAGCCCAAGGGCGCCACGTCGGTCGCCGACCTGGACCGCCAGCTCCGCGCCCTGGCGGTGGGCGAGCTGGCCAACGAGACCTTCCTGGCCACCAGCAGCGGGAAAAAGGTGTTCCTCAAGGACTACATCCCGCCCACGCCGGACGGCACGGGTGCCAAGTTTGTCTTCCCGCGCTTCCTGCCGGACGGCACGCCCCTGATCACCGCCGCGGACAAGACTCTGCGCTTCCAGACGAAAAAGTTCCAGATGCGCGATGACGACATCTCCGTGGATGCCACGTTCAAACTGGACAAGATGATCTTCAACGGCCAGTTGGACTACTAAGCCGATCACGCAGACTGCTGATCATTGTCGGAAATCCGGCGGCCGGCTGAGACCCTACAGCCGGCCGCCGGTTGTTTGTGGACCGCTACATTTTCTCCAACAGCCGTTCCACTTCTTTGAACACGGCGGAACCCGCCTGTTCCAATTCCGGCCTCAGGACCGCTCGGGCGTATTGAACGGCGCGCGCCGCGTCGTCGGACAGCACACCAAGCAGGTAGGCGATTTTTCCTTTCAGCCCGTGGATCGTGTTGAAGACGACCTCGCTGTGGAAGAGCAGGGGACGCGCGCACAGGATGTCCACCTCGTTGGACCGCAGGAGCATGTCCGCCCGCAGGCGCTCCACCGCGTCGGCCGGGGGATTTCGCTGGGCGATGACGGGTTGCAGCACCACCCGGACGGCCTGCAGCACCTCCTGAGTCCGGCGGAGATGCCGCAGGCATTCCGCCCGGTGCAGGCTGAATTCCCGCTCGTCGGCCGGCGGCGGCTCCTTGGCTTCCTGCTGACCGTCCAGCTTGAAGATGGCGCGCAGGTGCTGGGTGGTCAGCGGACGATCACCGAACATGGCGTGCAGGCTGGACAGCACCATCAGGAGTTCACGCGCGTTGCCCGGCCAGGCATAGCCCCGCAGCTCGTTCAGGATGTCGTCCGGCAGCGCGCCCGTCGGATTGCGGGTGATGCGCTGCCAGAAATGCTGGGCCAGTCGGGGGACGTCGTCGAGATGACGCCGCAGAGCGGGCGTGCGGATGAGCATGCCCCGGAGGCGGTAGTACAGGTCTTCCCGGAACTCGCCGCGCTGGACCATGCCGAACAGGTCGCGGTTCGTCGCCGCCAGCACGCGGACATCCAACTGGACGGGCTCCCGGGCGCCCAGGGGCAGAATGGCCTTGTCGTCCAGCACCCGCAGGATCTTGGCCTGTTGCGGCAGGGGGAGTTCGGCGACCTCGTCCAGAAAGATGGTGCCGTGATTGGCCGCCTCCCAGAGGCCGATCCGGTCAGCCTGGGCGTCGGTGAACGCGCCCTTCTTGTACCCGAAAAACTCGGACTCCAGCAAATTCAGCGGAATGGCGCCGCAGTTGACGGGCACGAAGCGGCTTTTTCCGCGCCGGCTCAGGCTGTGAATCTCCTGGGCGACGATGTTCTTGCCGGTGCCGGTGTCGCCGACGATGAGCACGGCGCATTCGGCCCGGGCCGCCTGGATGATGAGCTGCCGGACCAGCTCGGCCTCCATGGATTGCCCGACGAATTTGGAGTCGAGCACCCTGGCCTCGGCATGGTAGCCGATGAGTTGGATCAGGGATCCGTCGCCGGCCGTCTCGGACTCTGTCTCCGGAGCGGTCGGAGCCGGAACGGCGGCTCCCGCGGCGCCCGCCGCGGGGGCGGCGGTCTCGCCGCCCGCTGGGTCGGGCCTGGCCATCGTCCACAAGCTGTCGAACAAATCCGGCGGGATGCCCACGATGGCGCGCAAGTGCGTGCTGCCGGAGCCGGTGTGTTTAAGGAAATCGCAGACGCTGCGCTGCAACTGACCGGTTGAACGGTAAACGCCTTCGACAAGCGGAATCTTGCCGGCCGGGCCGCCCGTGAGGTAGGTCTTCAATCCCTTATGGACGTTCTTGATGCCCCGATCCACCACCAGATCGACCATGGTGCGGAAACCGGCCAGATCCGCGTTGTCGACCAGGTAGATCGCAGCCTGGGGCGGTTTGGGGACTTTTTCCAAATCCTGTGTCCGGTTACGTGGCAGCGCGCACCGGAATGGGCCTTCAGGCGGTTTGCCCGTCAGGTACTTCAACGCACGAGCAGTCATGGGGCACCTCGTTGAGTTGATGATCGATTGTACCTGCGATGTTTGTCCAACTCAACATAATATTGCAAATTAATCGGTGAGTTGACTAACGGTTGAGTAGTATGGAAATCATAATGCAAATATTATAAATAACATGCGTTTGTAATCGGAAGAGAAGCCAATGAATTTTGAGTAAAAAATTGAGTTATGGGTCTGTTTCTCAACCATTCGGGCCAATTGAATGCCTAAATATCAATCTGTTCGGTTGAGAACTTTGTAACAAAAACAAAAATAAGAATTTAGTAATTTGGCATGCTCTGTGCATTCCCCAGGTTCAAAGCCGGCGATAAATGAAACAGGAACCGGCCGAACGCGAGGTGCACGAACATGGCCAAACTCAATCTCAATGGCGTGGAATTCTGGAGCGGCAGCACAGTCCATGACACCGTGCGCCAGTTGGCCGGTCTCTGCGAGCAGGTGGTCCATGCGCCCATCCCCATCGCGCCGGGCGGCGACAGTTTCACGATGCCGTGCGATCCGGCGATGAAACGCCGGGGCATCCTGGGCATTGAGGGAAGATACAAGCCCGATGACGACATCGTGGAAATCGTCATTCTTCTGGTCGAGGGGCCGGCCCAGGCCCGAAGCGGCGTGTCGGCGGTGTTTCAGAAACTGGCCGCGCTGTCGGATCGGGTGCACTGTCTGGAGCCCGAGATCGACAACGACCGCGTCGCACTGCGGATGCTGCTCAGCGTCAAGGCCTCGATGTTGTCGTTGAGTCGGCAGGAGAAGTTCATTGACGAGTTGACGAAGCTGGACGACCTGGCCCGCTTGCTCCAGGAGGAGATCCCGTCTGACAAGACGGACCAGGAGCTGGAGGCGGCCTACCGGAAGGTGCGCGAGGTCGTCGAGCCGGTGCGGCCGCTGGCACAGGGCGAGGCGGATCTGGAACCGGCTCACGTGGCGTGGGCCCGCGAGATTCTGGATTACCTGGGTGGCGCCGCGCCCGTCGCCGTCGCGGCGCCGTCGCTGGCGCTCACGGATTACGCGCAGGCGTTGCTGGCCCGGGTGGCGATGGGCACGGGGGGAAGTCTCGGGCGGCTGGCGGTGCCTTCCGTCAACACGCAGGGTCTGGTGGAGTTGGTGCGCCGCGCGCCGGGCTTCGTGGTGGTGCCGGTGGAGAGCATCAGTCTCGGCGCCAGCCGCTACGAACTGGGGAATGAGGTCCGCGCCCTGCTGGCGACCCTGGTGGCAGGGGGGAGGTCCCCGATCTTTACGGGGACCTATGAGGAGCTCCAGGGGGTGTTCCACGGGGGGCAGGGCGCGGCCTCGGACCCGTTGATGCCGGTGGTGCGGCACATCCCGAATGTGGCGCTGCCGGCGCTGGCCGAGGTGGCGGTCCAGGTGGCCAGCCGCCCGCACGGCGGCCTGCCGCCGGCCCGACGGAAGGAGCTGACCCGATGGGTGTTGGCGGCCCTCGACGGGCGGAGCGACTCCCAGCAGCAGCGGATCCTGCCGCTGGTGGCGCGCAAGGTGGTCACCGATTATTTCGCCGGGCGCTACCTCGGCCCCGATGCAGCCAACGGGTTCGCCGACCGCTCCGCCGCATTGAGTGAGACGTTTGCCGGTCTATGCGTCCGCCCGCGGGCGATGCGGACGGCGGAAGTCCAGGCGGCGTGGGTGCGGACGCTTGCGTCGCCGGAGCTGCTGGCCACCTTCCGCGAACACCTGCTGGCTCAGGACCGGGCGCTCGAGGCGCTCAGCCGGCGGCTGACCATGGAAGTGCTGACGCGGCCGCTGCATCAGCCCCTCCGCTATTGCGCCCAGGGAACGCCCGGCACGGGCAAGTCGGAGAGCGCCCAGCTCCTGGCCCAGGTGCTGGACGTGCCGTTCGTGGTCATCGACGCGGCGAGCATGTCCGACGCCTACACCGTCACCAGCCAGCTGCTGGGGTCCAGCCGGGGGATCGTGAACTCCTACCAACCCGGCCGGCTGGAACAGGTGGCCAAGCACCACCGTGGCGCCGTGGTGGAGATCTGCGACATCGACCATGCGCCGCCGCCGGTGCAGTCGGCCCTGGCGGCGCTCTGCTTCCAGGTGCTGGAAAACGGCGAGGCGCAGAGCTCGGCCGGCGGGATGTTCTCCTGCGCCAACCTCATCTTCGCCTTCACGATGAACCTGCCGGGGGGCATGGATGAGGCGGTCCGCCGCGACGGCATCGGCTACAACAACGCGCCCACGGCCCGGACGGTGAAGAACAAGATCGTGAACGAGATCAAGGGCATGCTCAGCGGCGCCTTCCTGAGCCGGATCGGCACGCCCATCCTGTTCGAACCGCTCGACGGCGATGCGCTGGCGGCGATCGTGGAGCGCGCCGTGGCCGAGGCGGTGCGCGCCGCCGCCGAGCGCCTGGGCCGACCGGTACCGGCGGTGGCCGTCGGTGCGGGGGTGGGCCGGGCGGTGCTGGCCACGCTCGAGGCCAGCGTCATCGCCTTCGGCGCCCGCGCCATCCTGGAGCACGGCCGCGCCCTGGCGGCGGAAGCGGTGCTCCGCTGGGAAGGCGGGGCCGCCGCGGACCAGCCGGTGCGCGTCGAGGCGCGCGGCACCGGCGAGCTGGACATTCTGACCGATTGAGGAGGAATCATGGCTGGCAACGTTTACAGCGTCTGCGATCCGGAGCAGTACCGGAAGGCGGGGCCCACCGATCTGGTGGAGCTGCTGCCGCCGCCGGGGGGCAATCCGCTGTACCTGCAGAAATGGCTGGTGGAGACTCTCGTGTTCGCCATCGTCCACCATGAATTCGTGCACCTGTCGGGGCCCACCGGGAGCGCCAAGAGCTCGCTCCTGGAGGCGCTCTACACAGTTCCGGAGAACTTCCGGGGGGTGTGCGACGGCCTGGGTTGCGCGTCGCGGCCCCTGAAGCTGTTCCCCATCGAGATGGCGACCTTCGAGGCGCCGGGCGAGCTGTACCAGCGCCGGGCGCTGAAAGACGGCACGACCTACGACGAGCCGAGCCGGCTGGTGGCCGCTCTGGCGGCAGCCGCCCGGTGCGCCGGTTCGGCGTACCCGCTGATCTGGCTGCGCGAGATCGGACGAGTGCACTCGTCCAGCGTCCAGGGCGGCTTGCTCAATCTGATGACGCGGGCCGAGATCGTGCTGCCGGACGGGACGCACTTTCCGGGGCAGGGCATCGCCTGGGTGGCCGACAGCAACTATCAGGCCGAGCAGAGCGCCACCCATACCCTGGTCACCCTGGACGACGCGCTGAAGCGGCGGTTCACCATCAATCTGACGCTGGACTACCTCACGGCCGAGCAGGAGGTCCAGGTGCTGGAGCACATTTTCAACGGCAACGGCGGCGCCCCGGTGCCCGCCGAGCTCATCGTGAAGGTGGTGCAGCTGGGCAACGTCGTCCGGCGCCACCGCAGCGAGGGGAACCTGCAGACGCTGACGCCGCCCACCATCTACGGCTACATGGCCTTCCTCCGGACGGCCCGGGCGCTGCCGCATCTGAGCTTGCAGCAGGTGGCGCTGGCCACGCTGCTCGGCAACGCCGGCTCCGAGGACCGCAAGCACGTGGCCGGTGTGTTCAATGAGGTGTTCGGCCTGCAGACCGAGGAGGAGGAAGACCCGACGATGGTGGGGAACCTGTTCTGATTGTCCGGGAGTGCACGGGATTGGGGAGGATCCATGAAACCGAAACGAAAGACGGCCAGGACGGCGACGGAACGGACGGGTTATTCGTTCGCGCTTCGCTCGCGCCGGAACAAGTCCGATTGGGCCGGCATCGGCATCGCTGACGCGTTCAAGCAGAACATCGACTACTTCCACCGGTCCCAGGCCCAGCGGCTCTTCTACCGCCAGCTCAAGAAGACGGTCCGCGCGGTGGCCAAGCTGGACGGCACCGAGGCCCCGCACCTGTTGCAACCGCGGGTCAAACCGCAGCTCTCGCCCTGCTACTCCAGCTATCCGGCGGGGCTGGCGGTGTACGCGGCCATCGGCCTGACGGCGTTTCTGGAATTCAAGGCCCGGATCTCGGACAGCCGGTTCCTGTCGTATCTGAACACCCAGCTCGGCGTGCAGATGGCGGACAGCGACGTCCGGGCCGATCCCGAGCTGGCCGAGCTCACTGCCCACAGCGTGGCCAACTGGATGCACAGCCGGCTGCTCATCGAGGACCTGGCCCGGCGGGCGGCGCTGTCCGCCATCGAGGTGTACCGCCTGTTCGCCGCGGCCCAGGAAGACCTCCGTTTTGCCACCGTGGACGACATCATCCGCGCGGTGATCCTCTACGGCGACGTCCTGTGCGAGCCGTGGCATCTGAACCTGCATCCGCTGACCGCCCGGATCCTCCGGGATCTCATTGTGGCCAGCGCGCCGTTCTACGAACGCCTGCCCGAGGTGCCGGACCGGGACTTGCTGGAGATGGGCGCCGCCTGGTCCTGGCGGCTGATGGCCGTTCTGCTGCGCTACCTGCCGCCGCCCGGCCAGCCAGAGGAGAAACAGCCCAAGGAGGCGCGGAAAGGGCGGAATCGGCTGATGGAACTGCTGGGCGCCTCCATGCCCGCCGACGAAAGCATCCGCGGCGACAGCGAGTTGGCCCCGTTCGACGGTCCCGTGCCGCCGGTCGTCAACCGGCCGGAGAATCCCCTCGACTGGCTCATGAACCAGTTGTCGGGCGGGACGGGACGCGACCGCATCCGCGACGCCGATAAGCTGGCGACGGTCGAGGATGGGATCTATAAAACCCTGGAGGAATTTCAAGCGGCGCTGGGCGGCGCGGCGGGCCAGTCCGGCAACTGGGAGGACATGCGGTCCGATCTGCTGGAGAACTCGCTTCGCGCGATCCCGTTCGCGGCCGGACCCATCGAGGGGAACCCGGCCGACGGGCATGAGGTCAAGGTGTCGATGTACGGCGACGAGCGCGCGATGGGGGAGCTGTTCGACCGCCCCGTGGCGCCGTCGGACGACGTGGCGGCATGTCACAGCCTGGTGGAGGATGCGGCGCCCCTGACCGCAACCCTGCGCCAGAACCTCTATCCGAACATCGAGCAGCGGCCGGAGATCCAGCGCCTGCGCTGCAGCGGCGGGCTGGACGGCGCGCGCCTGCCGCTGGCGGAGTTTTCCGAGACGGTCTTCCGGCGCTACCGGATCCGCGAGGTGGCCGATCCGCGGGGATCGCCGGTGCTGGTGATCGCCTGCGACGGCTCCGGCTCACTCAACGAGAAGCAGATGCGGATGGTCAAGCTGTTGTCGGCTGCCTATCTGCAGTCCACCGCCCGGAGCAGTATCCAGGTGCTCGCCGCCCTCTACCACAGCGGCGACATCCGGCCGGGCGTTTCGGGGCCGCTGGTCCAGTGGATGTACCATCCGCGCAAGTCCATCGCCCGGAGCCGCCAGGACGCCGTGCGGAGCGTCGTCACGTTGCCCGACACCGGTACCGGCGTGCAGAGCGATGCGCTGTCCATCGCGTTCATCATGGACGAGGCTCGCCGGATTGCACGCGGCCACATGATCTACCTGGTGCTCATCACCGACACCAGCTGGAACCGCAGTTTCAACCGGTCCGAAACCGGCGCCGAGGAGGTTCGCGGCTATTTCGAGGACCTCTATGAACGCTTCCCGGGCCAGGTGCACACGACTCTGGTGGCGTTGGGCGTGGCGGCGCCGACGGGCTTCGAGGACCTGCTCAACGCGGTCATCGGAGTCACCCACGAGGAATTGTCCGACAGCGCCGCGGTGGCCGAGAAAGTCGGCGTATACGTCGCCCGCTGCATTCGCGAACGCACCCGGCTCATCGCCCGGGCCTGACAGGAGGAAGCCATGGGCAACCGCACCACGACCACCGACACGCTGACGCTGCCGAAACCGGCAGGCGGCTGGTCATCGACGTTCGACTATGGCACCGGCGACTGGTGGAGCCGCCGGCCGGAGGTGGATCGCCGCAAGGCATTGGCGCCCGTTCTGAATCAGCTCCAGCGGCTGGACGCCCAGCGCCTCCGGCTGGAGCGGGAAGGGGGGACGGTGAAGGATCTGGCCGTCCTGACCCGCATCCTGAGCGAGCCGCTGCGCGTCGAGGGCCACTACGGCCCCGCGACCTGCTCATTGCGGGATCCGCGCGCGCTGCGCACGGCGCTGCTGGATGTCGACTACGATCTGCACCACGATGTGCGGCAGCTGCCCGACCTGCTGCCGGTGTACTACGTGAGCCGGACGCGCCGGGACTACTGGGGCGAGTACAGCCTGGTGGTGGAGGATTTTCACCTGAGCCCCGGCTACCCGCTTCAGGACGAGCGGTTCGTGCGCCTGATGGACGTCGGCCACGAGGTATACTTTCTGCGGCTGGCGCACCTGCGGGACGCCGCACGGGCCATGCTGGGGGGCGCCGGCTCCGGCGACGGGGCGGTGGACGCCCTGTTGTACGACCTGGGGCGGCACGTTTTCCAGGCCGCCTGGCATGAGGACCAGCGGCTGGGCATTCTGGTGGCTGATCATTTCCGCCTGACGGCGTTCCGGCAGGCCATCGAGCTGCTTTACCTGTGCCTGAGCGGCGAGCTGTGCGAACTGCGGCACGCCATCACGCCGGATATGCTGCGGTTTTTCGTCGAGGCCTACGAGCAGCCCGCGATCCGCCGCTTCCTGGAACGGCTGCACGACCTGGATGGCGCCATGATCACCGATCTGCCCCGGCAGGGCCGGGTGCTCTACAAGCGACTGGGACACGCGTTCAGCCGGTGCCTCGGCACCGAGGTGCTGTGGGGGTTCGGCCGGCGGATGATCCCGCTCTGGAAGGTGGTCTATGGCAACCTGACCCGGTTGGAGGCGGTCGGCCGGCAGTTGCGGGCCGATCCGCGGGTGATCACCGCGTGCGGCCGGCTGGAGAAAGAAGCCGAAGCAGTCATTGATGAACTGGCGGGAGGCGGAACGTCAGCGCGGTGAGCGGGCTCGCCAACGCACTCAGAGCACGAAGCCCAGTTGAGCAATGGGAGCTAACGACAAGTAACCATACGATGTAGCAGGCGAAATCGAAAAGTATCTCAATCGGCCGATGGCCGGTTGAGGCGGATGATTTTGAAACCGGCGCCGGCGAGAAAACGGGGGAGCTGCCGCACCGGCTCCCGATCCTGGTCGCGCACCGGTTCGGTGAGCGCCTCCCACGGCACCAGGTAGGGTGAGATCTTCCGGTCCACGTCCTTGGCGGGACCCGGGCGCCAGCCGGCGCGGCGGCGCTCGTCCACCCACCGGTCATGCTCCAGGCGGGCCAGACGCTCCACCTCGTCGGCGGTGAACGCGAAGAGCGATTCGTCCCAGTCCGTGAGCGGCGCCAGCGCGCAGCCCAGCTCGCGCAGCTTGACGCCGATGTGGGCGGCCTGGTCGCGGTTGGAGTCGCGCAAATGTTCCGGCAGCTCGTCCCAGGGCACCATGGCCGGGTTGGTCGCCGGCGTCTCGCCGCGCTCCCGCTGATGCCGGCAGTAGTCGGCATGGATGGCCCGGGCCAGGGCCTCGTGGGTGCCGGCCAGGATCTGCTCGGGGCGGCAAGCCTGGTCCAGCAGGCTGAAGGCCTGGATGGCCGGCGGGGCGCCGGGCGCGGCCTCGTCGCCGCGCAACAGCGTGGCCAGCCCCGCGTCCCCCGTCATCCGGACCACCACGGGTATGCCCAGGGTTCGCGTGCGGGGCTGGATGGCCAGTGCCGCCGCCAGGCCCAGGGCGTCGTTGTCGAGACAGATGAACACCGCAGTCGCGCCATCCTGCGCCGGAAGATAATCGCCGCGGTGGAATTCGGGCGACTCCACGTCTATGTCCAGGGCGGTGAGACGGCAGGCCTGGGCCAGGCGGGGATAGCGGTGGCAGAGCGACGCCACCTTGGCGGCGGCGATCCGGTCGATCACGGTCACATGGAATTCGCCGTCGGCACCCGCGTCGCGCCATCCGCGCGCCGCCTGGACGAGCAGGCTCTCGCCCATGCGCCCCAGGCCCACCAGCGTGAGGTGCGGGGCCGGGAGCGGGCGGCCCTCCGGCCCGGTAGTGGCCGGATGGAGCGACAGCCACGAGCGGGCGCCGATGTCGAAGACGTTGAAGAATTCCAGGCGGTACGGGTCCCGGTGCCGGCGCTCCAGCTCCTGTTCCACGAGGAGGCGGCAGAGCTGCGGGTCCGTGATGTGGACCACCGCCTGCAGCGGCTGGCCCCGCCTCCATCGGGCGAGTTCCCGGGCGTGCACCGCCACCTCGGCGTTGGCCCCGTCGTCGCCGCAGACGGCGACGACACAGGCGGCCTCGCCCAGCCGCGCCTTGCGCAGCATCTCGACATCGGTGGCGTCGCCCGGCAGCACGACGACTCCCAGGTCGCGGCACTGGGCGATGTGGTCGTTCCCCTCGTCGCGTTCGATGGCGACCACCCGCCGGCCCCCGGCGCGCAGTTCCCGCGCCAGGCGCAGGCCCTTCCGGCCCAGCCCGCAGATGACCACGTGGCTGCGCACGAAGCGCATCCGGAACAACTGCAGCTGCTCGCGGAACACCAGGGCGAAGGCTTTCACCGCGGCGATGGCGGCGATGCCGGGCGCGAGCAGTCGGGCCACCTCCAGTTCCCAGCCCACCGCCGGGCCGTAGACCGAGCCTGACTCCAGGGTGAAGAGCTGCAGGGCCAGGTACAGGATGTCCCAAAACGAACGCGACTGGCCCGTGGCGGCACAGTAGTTCCGGAAACCGACGATGCCGAGCCCGATGGACGCGAGTGCCAGCGCGCCGATGATCAGCCACTGGTGGTCCTGCAGCGCGCGCAGGGCCCGTTTCCCGATGCTCTGCCCGTTTCCGCTCCGCGAAACGCCGTGGCCGGATGCCGTGTGGTCCATGGACATTCCCCGACAGTCTGATTGATCCTGGGCACCGTCAATCTAATCCACCGGCCGTTCAAAGTCAAACCGGCGCTTCTGATTTTCCGTGAGTGTCGTCAATCGGTCCAAATCACACCAGACTTGCCGGCGGCCCGATTGCCTGCGGACACACACCGCGCAACATTGGCGCGTCACAACCGATAAGAATCGGTAGAACGGATGGACCGACGATGTTCGGCAGACCCTTGGCATCGGCCGGCCGGTGCTGGTACAATCCGAAGCACGGAGTGATCCATGCCATCGAAATTCACCGAAAGCCTGGAACTGGCCCGTGAGCTGCTCAAGATCTACCATCTGCAGGGCGCGGACTCGTTTGTCGAATGTCTCCAGCGCTATGCCCGGCTCATCGTCGAGGACTGCCAGCAGGACACGCGCCGCCTCAACACCCGCTTCAGCACCGTGGTGTTCGGGATGTTGTCCATCCTGTTCGTCAACGACGCCGAGCGGATCATGCGGCAGGAAGTGGCGGTCACCGAGGGCTTCATCAACGAGGCGGGCGCGGCGCGCAAGGCCGAGCTGTTTGTCCGGGACGTCGCCCGGTTTCTGCGCGAGTACGAGGCCGAGCGCCATGAGCAGGTCTTCTCGGAGCGCCTGCTCATGCACCTGGCCTCCTGCCCGCTGACGGAACTCAAGGAGATGACCCTCTCCGTGCTGGCTGAACGGTTCGATTACCATCCGAACTATCTATCCAACAAGTTCAAGAAGGAGAAGCGGTTCACCGTCCAGGAGGCGATCCTCAACGAGAAGCTGAATCGGGCGCTGTTCATTCTCCGCGATGAAACGGAACGCACCACCATCAAGGAGCTTTCATGGCGCCTTGGCTTCTCCGATCCCGCCTACTTCAGCCAGCTCTTCAAGAAGCGATTCGGCATGCTGCCCAAACAAATCCAGGCCACGTAGGCCGCAACTACCGTACGCCGCATTCGACGAATGCGGCCCGGCGGCAAACGGAAACAGGTAACGGCAGCTGAGGTCAGCGCCGTGACACCTCGTCGGGCTCCGGGCGCGCGTTCATCGAACGCGCGGTAAGGATGTCCAGTACGAGACAGCTGATGAAAACCGCTCAGGCGTTTTCCACCTTGAATTTCTTCTCGAACACGAGCCGGAAGACCATCACGATGGCGATGATGAGCAACTCGGCGCTCAGGATCTCGCTCAGGATGGGCAGGAAGGGGAGGTACGGCGGGCAACCGATCAGGATCATCAGGATCCCGAGCACCACCCCGATGGCGCCGGCCCGGCTGTAGCGCCAGAAGCCCCAGCGGTTGTCCTGCCGCAGCAGGTAATGGTGGTACCAGTTGATGAACACCGTCGCCCCCACGAACAAGACCAGATATTTGATGAGAACCGGCACCAGCGCCTCGGCATACTGGCTCCAGTTCTCCAGCAGGGGGTCGTAGATGTTCGCCCAGGCGGCCGCAGCGGCGGCGAGCGGTGTGGCGACGACCAGGCCTTTCCAGTACGCGTACTCCTGATGCTGGGCTCGACGAGTCTCCGCCACGTGGGTGGCCACCACGGGCACCAGCTCGGGGAAGTCCAGGACCTTCCGCCACGCCCCGCCCGCAGCACGGATCATGCTGTCGGCCGCCAGCCGGTTGGACCGGATCATTCCCATGACCGCCGCCGTGTCCAGACCCTGGTGAATCTTGCCGTCCACCAGCACGTCCCATCTCGCTGATGCGGTCATACCGCCGGTCGATCCGTTCACGGGCAACCTCCAGGCAGGCAGGATGTTCGAATGCGTCTCCGAAATCATACTGGAATCGAACTGAAAACGGAATGTTTGGGTGAGGCACCGAACCATAACAGTGCGGCACAGGTTCGGTCGGATTCCGACTGTTCCCGCTGGCGCCCTGCAGTCGAGGCGATTACAATGACTGTGATTACAACCATGGAGAGGCTGCCGCAGGACATGCACCGGAGGGATGTATGGGTATCCGCATGCGGTTGGGATGTGCCTTGCTGCTGCTGACGGTGATCGGCGGAGTGTGCGTTCAGGCGGCGAGCGAATACTCCGAGGAAGACGATGTCGAGCCCGCTGGTACCCTCATCCTGAGGACCGACGAATCGGGTGATGCTGAGGTGGATGCCTGGCTGCGGCTGGATTCGCCGGGTGGGCCGGCGCGGGTCTCGCCCGAACGGCTGCTGGGGCTCGTCCAACTAGCGGTGGGACAGCCACTGGCCGACTCCCGGGTCGTGGAGAACGACGGATTTCTTGCGGTGAGGGGGAAGCTCCGGCGGTGGGCGGTGCGCGACGGCCTCGTCGTGACGGCCACGGTGCGGATCAGCCCGCTGCAGGCCCTGCTGCGGGACGCGCATCAGCCGCGGCTGGAGCTGCGCCTTGGGCATCCCCGGCTGGGCTGGGCGGAGTACACGGGCTTCGAGCCGTCCCGCCGGTCCGCCGGCGCTCAGACGGAGCTGCGCCTTATCGTCCGGGCGGGCACCCCGGCGGTGGCTACGGCGACCGTCCGCTGGGGCTATGACCGCTGGGGGCTGTGGTGGCGTCTGGCGCTGGCGGTGCTGGCCGTGCTGGCGCCCCTCAGCCTCATTCTGATCGCACGGCGCCGGTCGCTGCGGCTGGCGGCCGCCGATCCCATCGCCGCCTGGTTCGGATTCTGGCGGACGTACCAGTGGGTGCTCGCGGGGGGTTGGCTGGCCTGGCTCTGGCTGGTTTTCGCCGGCCGGTGGGGGACTCTGGTTCAATTTCTCGCTGGTCCGGACCGTCCGGTCTGGCTGCTGGCGCTGGCCCTGCCGCCGGCGCTGGCGGGCGTCGCGTGCTTCCTGCCGGCGCGCGCGGTTTTCCGGCGGGTGCGCGGCATCCACCTCACCCCGGCCGAGATGGTGCGTCAGGAGTTCTGGCGGCAGTTGGCGTTTCTCGCGCCCGCGACGTTGGGGCTGGTGGGCCTGGTCTGTCTGTTTGACGAGACGCCCGTTGCCTGGCTGTGCTTCGGCCTGGCGCTGCTGAGCGCCTTGGTGGGGCTCACCGGCTACGCGTGGGCCACGGGCATGACCCCGCACCAGCTCATGTCCGGCGAGCTACGGGACCGCATGGAGGTGTTGGCCCGGCAGGCGGGCGTGACGCTCCGGCGGATCTTCGTCATGCCCGCCGGCCGTCTGCAGATCGGCAACGCCTACGCCCTGCGCGGCAGCGACGTGATCCTGACCGACTACCTGCTGGAGCGCCTCAACCGGGCCGAGACCGACGCCGTGATCGCCCACGAGCTGGGTCATCTCAAGCGGGGCCACCATCGGTTGGTGGGGTGGGTGTTCGCGATCATCTTCGTGCTCCTGTTTTTCGTGGGTGGCACCGTGTTCGCGGTCATCGCCATCCTGTGGCGCATGGCGGCGGAGGCGGCCGGGTGGGGCGGGGTGGACCGGCTGCCCGACCTGCTGGACGCAATGATCCTCATCCTGGCGCCCCTCGGTTTCGGGGCGGCGTTGTGGGGGCAACTGTTCGTCCGGCGGCGCTGCGAGCGCTCCGCCGACCGCGCGGCGGTGGCTCTCACCGGCGATCCGGAGAGCGCCATCACGGCGCTGGTGAAGCTGTCGCGCATGAATCTCGTTCCCATCCGCTGGGGGTTCTGGGACGAGCAACTGGGCACCCACCCGGCGACGCTGCGGCGTGCGCAGACCATCGCCGCCGACCACGCCATCCCGGCCGAGCGGTTGGACGCGCTGCTGTTGACGCCGTCCGCGCCGGTAGCCGACGGCTACCCGGTCCCGGAGGAGATGCGCAACCCGCAGCGCCTCTTCACCGCGGAGTTCAAATCGCGTCAGGTGATGCTGAATCTGCTGGTCATGCTCGGCCTGTTCGCACTAGCGCCGGCGCTCTGGTTCCTGCGGCTGGAAACAGTCGGCTGGACCGGCACCGCCCGGTGGCTGGCCCTGGGGGCGGGGCCGCTGGTTGTGCTCGCGGTGTACCTGCTGACAGCCAATTTTACCCAACTGTCGGGTTACGGCGCGGTGCGGCGGCAGTTGGCCGGCCGGCTGCGGCGACAGGGGGTGCTCACTGCCGAAGCGGACGGCGAGTTCGTCGGCCTGGCCCCCGAACCGCATCACCGTCTCTACGAGGGGCATTCGGTCTGGGACGTGGGATTTCTTGCCTGGAGCGATGCCGGGTTGGCCTATGCCGGCGACCAGTGCCGGTTTCTCATTCCCCGCGATGAAGTGGCCGCGGTGGCGGCAGGCGCCGGTCCGCCCGGACTGCTGCGGACTGAGGAGATCCGCCTACACTGGCGCGGTCCGGACGGGCGGGAGCGGACGTGGCGGCTGACGGCGCTGGGCGGTGCCTCGCGGCTCGGGAACTCGGCACGGAGTCGAAGGCTGCGACAGCGGCTGGCGGCGTGGTTGGCCGGCCAACAATCCTCAGGTGGCGGCCTGCTCACGGCGAGCGAGCCGCCCCCGTCGGAACTGGACGAAGTGCGCGGCGACCACCCCCGCCGGCACGTGCAGGCGGGCGGCGTCATCTTCAGCCTGGTGGTCATCGGCTGCCTCGCGGCGGGCGCGGCCACAGCGCTTGGCATCGACGGATGGGCTGTGCTCTACACACCGCTGGTCGCGGCGTTCGCGTTTGTCCTGGCCATCCTGCCCATGGCGCTGTATCGCGATCGCTGAGTTGTGTCCGGGGCGCACCTGCCGCAAACTCCATCGATGCCGGAGGCTCGTTCCTGCTCGTAAGTCGTAATCGTGATCGTAATCGTAATCGAGGCTCGGGACTCGGAGCTTGTTCCCGAACATCGGACAGCGGACCACGGACTTTCCAACCTCCCAACCTTCCAACCTTTCAACCTTCCAACCTTTCAACCTTTCAACCTTCCAACCTTCCAACCATTGAACAATCCTCAGAACAATAGCTGAAAAGTCCACTCGGTCGCGCAGGCAGTCTGTCCGAAGATGAGGGTTCCTGCAGACGGCTCGCGCTCGACGAGTCATGTTATTCCACGACAGGTCATCCCCCGTCAACGAACACTCGTCCCGTCCTGATCTCCTCTGGGAACCTCCCCTTGAGATGTTTCCGCCGGTTCTCGTACTAAATGCCAGCAGTCGATCCCACCCACGCCCCGGACGGCCTGGAAATGGAAAGCCGCCGCGGGGCCCAAAGGCCGGATCCGCACCCGGCCGGGAGGAAGCCGTGGAGATAACGGTGATAGGGGAGCGAACGATCGGTGCCCGGGTATGGCGACGGTGCTTCATCGGGGGGATGCTGATGGCGGGAATCCTGATGGCATCTCCATTGACGGCCCAGGTCGCCGAGCCCGTAGCGACCCTGATCGGATGGCAGGTGGAGCAGCTGGAACAGGCGTTCATCAATCGGGACCTGTCGGCCATTCAGCCCCTGCTGGACAAAGAATTTGAAATCGCCGGCCAGCAGGGCGACAACGCCCGGCTGGTGCTGCAGGCTGCGATGGACCAGCTCAACCAGCTCGAGGCCATCCGGGTCACGGACATTCAGCCGCTCCCGGCGGGATACCGGGTGACGGTGGATGTACAGATGTATGGGCTCGCCATGGAGCGGGACCTGGTGCTCTCGCCGTCGTTCCGAATCCTCGAACTGAACCTCTTTCAGGTGGAGTTCCGGATCCTGGTCAGTTGGGAACCCCTGACGGCGGCACCGCCTCCGGTCATCGCCGACCGTTTCCGGCTGGCCGCCAACCTGGTGCTCGTCGACAACGTGCGCCTCAACGGGGTGAGCGGTAGCATGATCCTGGACACCGGGACCAGCACGATGCTGTTGAACCTCCCGCGGCTCGATGGAGGGAGTGTCCGGCCGGCGGCCGATCACGGCGTCCTGGGCGGCGCCGGGGGGACCACCCGGGCGGTGAAACGCGTCTGGGTGAGCGAATTCGCCTGGCAGGATCTGCGTCTCGGCCGATTCGAGACCATCGGGATGGATCTGACGCATCTGGAAAAGCAGCTCGGCTGTCCCATCCTCGGGATCATCGGCTTCCGGACCATCCGGCAGTATGACCTGACCGTGGATTACGACCGGAAGGAGGTGACGCTGTGCCGTCTCGAGGCCAGCGGCGAGCGGCTCGACGCCCGGCAGTGTCCGACCGACGCCATCCGTATGCCGTTCGAGCTGGCCGGACCGCTGCCCGTGATCCCGGTGACCATCGGCGGCGAGCAGCTCCGCTTCGGGGTGGACACGGGCGCCACGGCGACCGTGATTGATCGGTCGGTGGACCTCCGCCTCAGCTCCGCCCATTACCGAGAATTGGACCGGAGCTTTTACGTCGGTGTCGATAACCAAAGCCGGATGACCCGCCGGCTGCAGTTGCACCGGACCCGGGTCGGGTCGACGGATTTTGACGGCATGATCGCGGTGGTGGGGGATCTGGCGCACCTGCGTCGGGACTTCGGGATCCGGCTCGACGGGCTGTTGGGGTACGAATTCCTGTGCCGGCGGCCCATGACCCTCAACTTCATCAAGCAGGAGCTGTGGATCGGCACCGGGTTGATGGCGCGCGACACCCGGCAGGGAGCGCCGGTCACAACGTCTGAACGTCAGCCCATGGTGACGCGTTAGACGCGCCGCCCGTCACATGGCCAGTTCTGCTTTCAGCTGGGAGTATTCCTGGTAGTACCAGAACAGCAGCTCCGACACCTGTGGGTCCGGCCAGGGGAAGACGGCCGGCACAGGACCGGTCGACGCCGAGGGGCGTCCGCCGGGATTGAGGACGGCCAGGCGGGTGAGTGTCTCAGCCCCCAGCGGAGTCACGGGATGCGGGGCCGGCGTCCAATCGACGGCCGCCAGCGTGGCGGGGGTGAATGGCGGCAGGCGGCGCGCCTGCACATTCACCGACTCCGGGAGGCGGGACACGCCGTCTCGGACCGGAATCCGATAGGTGCGGCCCGCACGCAGCATGGTGCCGCGCATGCCGTTGGCCGCCTGGATGGCGCGGACGCTCACGCCGTACCGGCGGGCCAGGTGCCCCAGCGTCTGGCCGCTGCGGACCCGGTGGTTGACGTAGACGACGGGCGGTTTGATCTTGCCCTGGTCCAGGAGCGGCTTGTAGGCGCGGATGCCCGTCTCCTGGGCGCGGCGGTTGTAGAAGCGCACGTGATAGTGATTGCGGTGCTTGGGTACGTGCCGGACCACCGACTGGCCGGTGCCGCGCGGAACCTGGAACACGTCGCGCAGCCAGTCCCGGTCTTCACCGATGGAGACCGCGTAATCGTACAAGAGGCGCTGGATGCTGCGGTCCAGCAGGATGGTCTCGACGTCGGTGTGCACCACCAGCGCCCGGACCAGCGCCCAGTTGCGGGGCAGGTCCAGGTTGCGCACCGTGCCCGTGCTGTGCCACGCGCCCTGGCCCTTCTTGAAGTAGAAGCCGAGATCCGTGTCGCGACCGGCCTGGTGGGTTTGATGCCGGTTGAGACGCCCGCCATCGTCTTCGCTGATGTCGCCGATGTAGAGGGGGTGGGAATCCGGGTACAAGGCGTGAACCGCCCGGATGGCGGTCTCCACGAAGGCGATGGTCTCCTCGGTGCCCCAGGACTCATCCGGATTGACCACATCCCAGAACGGACCCGAGGTCATCTGGCGGCCGTTCAGGAGCACGCCGCCGCTGGGGAAACCGATGGAAACGGAGCCGAGGGCGGCGGTGTCCTCGGCGATGAGCCAGCTGAGCTGCTCATCGCTGAGGCCCACCATGTCGGTGGGTGGCTGGGCGGTGAGTGTGAATTCAGGGATTGCAGCGGGAGTGGGGACGGCACTTTCGAGCAGGGCGGGGGGAAGGGTATAGGCGGGCGAAAGGAGACTCAGCAGGGTGATGACCAGTCGCCAACCATTCATGGTGCCGCGCCTGCCTCCTGGTAACGGTTCAGCCGCTGCCGATGCTCGAAGGAGAAATATTAAACGAGTGAAAACCGGATGTCTAATAAAAATTGTAAAAGTGTTCCATAATTTTACAGTCGGGACTCAGGAAAAAGTGTTGCCTGAATCGTCCGCTTTCTGATATTCCGGACACAGACAGTCCGGTTGAGAGACGCACCTCATGATAGACAGCACGATCGGTGACGATACGGTATTGGCACTCAGCCGGTACCTGGTGACGGTGGAAATCTCGGACAATATGATCTTCTGCGGGCACGCCGTCTTCGGGCGCCGCCGGCTGCTGGATCGCCGCATGCTGTCGCTGCTCGGCGTTTTCCGGCCGCCGCAGACCCCTGTTGCGGCCGTGATCGAGTTCCTGAGACTCAATCCGCGGCTGGCCGTGACGGAAGGTCTGCCGGAGCTGGTGCACCGGATCATCCGGGGTTATGTGGAGGACGGAATCCTCGTGCCGGCCGATCAGGATGAGCCGGCCGCCGTTGCCGAGCGACTCCGCGGCACCTACGGACGCGACGTCGACGGGGCGTTCGGTGTCGACGCCATTGAGGACGCGTTCACGCCGGTCCTGCCGGAGCGGCTGGACCGGCCCTCACCGGAGGGAAAAAGCGAGCCGCTGACGATCCTGCTCCTGGGCTGGTGCGCGGTCCAGTCGCTGCGGCCGGTGCTGGCGGCGGCGGCCGCCGCCCGCGGCTTCCAAGCGGTGATCCAGGTGGGATTTCCCGACGATGTCCATCTCATCGACGCGCTGGCGCCGGACGTGACGGTCCTGCAGTTGAGCCACCGGCTGATCCTGGCGCCGGTGCTGGACGGTCTGCACCTGCTGCCACCGGAAGAGCTCGAGAACCGCATCACCGGCGCCGAGGCCGCCATCCGGTCGGCCGTGGAGAAGGCTGCCGCGCGGACCGGTTCCCGGCTGCTGCTGGTCCAGGGAATCGCCGCGCCCCAGGTCTCGCCGTTCGGCGCGGCTGATTTCCGACATGCGCCGAATGTCAGCGATGTGGTGATTCGGCTCAACCGGGCCGCCCGCGAAGCGGCGGCGCAGCACCCGGACACCTTGTTCGTGGATGAGGAGGCGCTCACCGCCTCTTTCGGCAAGCGGTGGCTGATGGACGATCTGGTGTCCACCTTCAGTCATCACGGCCTGTTGGGGTATCCGCCCGGTGGCCCGGCAATCGACGTGCCGGCAGATTCGGCGGAGCCGGGTGAGCAACCGGAGCCGCCGGCGGACGCGGCGAGTCGAATCCGCTTCCACCGGCTGATCAGCGGTGCCTACCTGGACCTGTACGAGATCTGGCGAGGCCGCGACGCGATCCGTTGCGTGTTCACGGATCTGGACGGGACGCTGTGGCCCGGCCGCATCGCCGACGAAGCGTTCGATTTCACCGATGAACGGCTGGTGGTCCCGCTCATGTACGGCTGGTACGCCGGGCTGCACCAGGCGCTGCAGGTGCTCCGCAGCCGCGGCATCGTCCTGGCCGCCGTGTCGAAAAATGATCCGGGCGTGCTGGCAAAGTGGCGGCCGGACCGGCTGCCGCTGGGCTTGGGTGTCCGCGCTGAGGAGCGGGGCCACCTGCTGCGGCCCGACGACTTCGTCGCCGTGCGCCTGTCGTGGGAGCCCAAGAGCGCGGTCATTCGGCGGCTGACGGCAGAGCTCGGGGTGACCCCCGGACAAGTGGCGTTCATCGACGACCATCCCGTGGAGCGAGCGGAGGTGCGCCAAGCGCTCCCCGGCGTGCTGGTGCTCGGCGATGATATGGCGCGGGTGCGGGAGGTGCTGCTCACCTCGCCCCGATTCCAGGTGCTCGATGTGAGCCCCGAGGCGCGGCGGCGCACCGAGACCACCCGGGTTCGGCTGGAACGGGAGGCCGCCCGGACGGCGGCCCCCGATGCCGGTGCGTTCCTGAAGAGTCTGGAAGTGCGCTGCGTGGTCCGGGTGGAACGGGACACCGCGCGGGCGGCGCGGATCAGCGAGCTGCTGCGGCGGACCAACCAGTTCGCCACCACGGCGCAGCGGCCCGCCGCGGCGGAGCTGGCGGTGCTGATGGGGCGGGACGGATCGGCCGTGGTCTCGCTCCATGTGCGGGACCGGTTCGCCGATTACGGGCTCGTAGGCGCCGCGGTGGTGGAGGGGGTGGCGGTCACGGCGTTTGCCATCTCCTGTCGCGTCATCGGCCTCGAGGCGGAGATCCCCCTCCTGCGCCGGGCGCTGGAGCTGGCTGGGCGGGGTGGCGCCGCGGTGCGCATGCTGTTCACGCCCACAGAGAGGAACCTGCCTGCGCGACGGCTGTTCCTCCTGCCGGGCTTTTCGGCCCTCGCGGACGGCGCCGGCTTCCTCTATGATCTGTCGCACCACCCGCTCCCGGCCGACCCGCCCCACCTGCAGGTCATCGAGGAATGATTGCAATCGGGCACTCCGTGATGATCGTCGCAGATCCGACTCAGGACCGGCGCGCCGCGATGGCAAACCGGTTGTACCACTGATATACTGATAACCGCATTCGTGGGAGGGGGAAGGGGCGGGGATGCGCCCCGGGAGGTGTCGATGGCTGAGGGATCGGGCAAGCGGTTCGGCTGGCTCAAGTGGACGGGCATCGTGCTGGGCGTTTTCGTGGCAGCCCTGGTGGCCGTGGTTCTGCTGATCGACGTGAATCAGTTCAAGCCGGAACTGGAGCGGGAGTTGGGGCGAGTGCTGGGGCGGACCGTGACCCTTGGCCGGATCCACCTGGCCCTGCTGGACGGGGGGCTGCGGATCGAGTCGATCGCCATCGCCGAAGATCCCGCGTTTGGAGGCGACCCGTTTCTCCAAGCCCGCAGCCTGTCAGTGACCATGGAGTGGGTGCCGTTCATCAAGTCCCGGGCACTGCGGGTGACCGACATCCGCCTGGAGTCGCCCGATATCCGGTTGATCCGCGGTGCCGGGGGCCGGTGGAATTTTTCCAGCCTCGCTGCCGGGGCCGAGCCGCCGACGGCGCCCGCTGGAGAACCCGGCCGGGGTCCGGCGGCGGTGGATCTGCAGGTGCGCCGACTGGCGATCACGGGGGGGCGGGTCCGCGTGGTGCACGCCGACGCCGGCGGCAAAAGGTTCCAGTATGAGGATGTCCGCCTCGACGTGAGAGATTTCAGTCCCGGCTCCCGGTCGCCGTTTGAATTGGCCGCCATGCTGCCGGCTGAAGGGAAACTGGCGGTCCGGGGACACTTCGGCCCCCTCAACTCCGGGGACATCGCCCGCACGCCGATGGAGGCGGACGTTCGGGTGGATGGTCTCGACATCACCGCCTCCGGTTTCCTGAAACCGGAGGCCGGTCCGGCCGGAGTGGTGGATTACTCCGGGAAGGTGTCGCACGACGGCACGACCATCCGCAGCCGCGGTGAAGTCCATGTGGACCGGTTGCGGATCATGAAGGGCGCCGCACCTGCCGGGCGTCCGGTGGCGGTGGCGTACACCCTGGTGACGGATCCGGCCGCCCGAACAGGCCGGCTCGAGGAGGCCGCCGTGACCGTGGGCGGCGCGGTCGCCCGGCTGGCCGGCACGTTTGCCCCCGCCGGCGAGTCCACGCAGATCGATATGACGCTGCGCGGCGAGAAGATGCCGGCGGAGGACCTCATGGCGCTCCTGCCGGCGCTCGGCGTGGAACTCCCCAAGGGGGCGGCCCTCCGGGGCGGCACGCTCGGGGCGGACCTGGGGGTGAAGGGACCGGTGGAGGCGCTCGTGACCACGGGCACGGTGGCGATGCGCGACACCAGTCTCACGGGATTTGATCTCGGCTCCGACATGTCGGCCGTGGCCGGGCTGGTGGGGATCAAGACCGGCCAGGACACGCCGATCCAGCTGATGGGCGGCGACCTGACGATGACGCCGGCGGGCATCGAGTTTAGCCGCATCCGGCTGGTCATGCCGGAAATCGGCCAGCTCGACGGCGCCGGGCGGATCGGCGCCGACAACACCCTTGATTTCCGGATGCGGGCGACCCTCGCCGAAAACGCCACGGGCGGCGTGACGCGGCTGACAGGCTTGAAGCAATCGGGTCCGGTGGTCGTCCCGTTCCGGGTGCAGGGAACCACCCGGCAACCGGTGTTCACGCCGGAAGTTCAGAACCTGATCCAGGAGGAACTCAAGGGCTGGGTCGGCGAAAAAACCGCCGGTCAGGTAGGCAGTTTCCTCGAGGGCGTTCTGGGTTCCAAGAAGAAGAAGTGACGCCGGCCCGTCGCCGGCGTCCGGTTACCGGCCCAGGAGCGCCGCAGCGCCGGCGGCCAGCTCTTCGGGATCCAACGGGCGGCGGTGCAGCCGCACCCGCGCGATGGCGCCGTGGAAGAACTGGCTGCGGCCGTTGTCCATGGCGCCGATCTGGGTGAGCATGCCCGCGCTGTCGTACTTGAAGTTGCCCGCCAACCGGCCCTGGGCCACCCGCTGACCGTCCACCCACAACTCCAGAATTTGCTCGTAGCTGCGGTGGACCGCCGCGAACACGTGGAATTCGCCGGGATTCAGTCCGGCCATGGGCCAGGCGATTTGAAACGTTTTGGGCAGGTCGCGCCGGAAGATCAGCTTGCCGGCGGCGATGGAGAAGCAGTACGGATCGTGGCCGCCCCGCTCGTCACCCCGCCAGACCATCATGTGATAGCCGCCGCCGGTGGCCGCGGATTCCGCCAGGCGCGCCACGACCTCGATGGTGGTGTCGCCGCGCATGTCGAGCTCGCGGATCGCGTCGAGCAGCACCCAGTCGCTCTGGCCGTTGAACATCAGCGCGCCGCCGCCGGGGGCGTCCACACGGGTGGGCGCGCCGCGCACTTCGGCACGGATCCCGTAGGGGCCCAGATCCACGAAACCGATGGCTCCGGAGGGATCCGCCACCAAGTCCATGACCAGGCCCGCGGCGATGGCCGCGCCGGTGTCCGGCGGCGCCGAGGCGGGCATCCCCTGCGACGCGGCGTCCGGCGACCGGTCCGTGCCCGGCACGGGCTCTGATGGGGGCAGCGGCTCCGACGGCACGGCTGGCGTGGCGGTCTGGTTCGCCGGCGGCTGATCGGATTGCGCCGATCCCTGGACAAACGTCGGGCGGGAGGGTCCGGTGTCCGGCGGCTTCCCCGGCTCTCCGTCGACGGCGAGGCACGACAGCCGGTCGATGCCGGCCAGCACGGCGCGGACCAGCGACTCCCCGTCGGGTCCTTCCGTTCCTGTGGCGGCCCTGGCGCTGCCGACGACGATGACGTGCCATCGGCACGCGATGGCGTGCGTGCGTAGCGCGGTGCGGGCGACGCCCCCGAGATCGCCCATCTCGGCAGGCTGCATGCCGTCCATGCCCTCGATGAAATCGCGGACCTTGGCGCGGGCGTCGGCCGCGTTGGCGCACAGGCGGATCTTGATCGAGCTCCCGCGGTCCGGCCAGGTCATGGTGTAGATCAGCTCACCATCCGTCTCGGTGCGGTTGCGCATCACCGGGGCGCCGGACTCCTGGCCGTCGAAGGCAGGGAACAGCCCCCAGATATCCTCATCCGGGCAAGCTGCGGACACGAGGCCCGCTGCGGTGAGCCACAGGATGGCTACTGCCAGCCGAATGCCGGCGGTGGTATGGGACCGGAGTGGTGTGATCATGGCTGACTCCCCAGTCGGAGTGAGATTCGCATGGGTCGCACTGTACCGCAGAAAACCGGCCGGCGTCAAGGCGGGCGGGAGGCGCTCGACGCCGGTTGAAGGTGAGGGCCGGTTCGCGGGACAGGTGGCGGCGGATCCGGGGGTGATCGTCTTCCCCCCGTCCGGCCGGAAGGACGCGGCCGGCTCAGCGCAGCAGGTAGACGACAGCCACCGCCACGCCGATGATGACGACCACCCCGCGCAGCACGGCGGGCCGAAGCTGGCCGGCCAGCCGGCCGCCCGCGACGCCGCCCAGCAGCGCGCCGCCCGCCATGACCAGCGCCGCCGTCCAGACGACCTGGCCCGAGAACAGGAAGTACACGGCCGCCGCGACGTTGGTGGCGAGGGCGATCGCCTGCTTCAGCGCGTTGAGGCGCGTCAGGGAGTCGTGGAGGATGAGGCCCAGGACGGCCAGCACGATGACGCTCAGGCCCGCGCCGAAATAGCCGCCGTACACGGCGGCGCCCGCCACCGCGAGCGCCGTCGCGGCGCGGGCGGCGCCGCTCTCCCGCGCCGGTCCGACCCGGCGCGTCAACCAGGCCCGCACCGGCTCCTGGATCGCCAGCAGACCGGCTGCCAGCAGGATCAGGTACGGGACCAGAGCGCCGAATAGGCGCTCGCCGGACAGGAGCAGCAGCAGACCGCCCAGCACCCCGCCGGCGGCGCCGGCGGGCAACAGCAACCACAGCCGATCGCCCTGACACCGCAAGTCACTGCGTTGCGCCAGTGTGGCGCCGAGATACCCGGGGCAGAGCGCCACGGTGTTGGTCACGTTGGCGGCGACGGCCGGAACACCCACGGCCATCAGGGCGGGGAAGCTGATCAGCGTACCGCCGCCGGCCAGCGCGTTCACGGCACCGGCGGCCGCCGCGGCCAGGAAGATGACGAGATAGTCCGCTCCCCCGGCCATGGCGGTCACTCCGCACCGGCGCCGCCGGACTCGGCGAAGAGCCGGGCGAAACCGGGATACGGGATCAGGGGAATCAGGTCGAAGGCGATGAGCCCGTGGCGCACCAGGGGCAGGGTGGACAGGGCCGCTTGGGCGGATTGCCTGTCGGGACATTCGAGGACCAGCACGGCTTCGTCGCGGTCCGATCGGAAGTACAGCTCGCGGATGATCCCCTGCTGGTACAGCTCCCACGCCCGGGCCGCCTCGGCGGGCAGATGGGGCGCAAACCGGTCCTCGGTGATACCGGCGACTTCTCGTTCCAGCGCTAGAAACTTCATGCGTGTTGGCCTCCCGCTGAATCACGGCATTGTACCGTCTTTGAGGGGTGTTGCCAACCGCCTGGCAGTGCCGGGGCTGGTTGAGCCGGAAGGTGCGGATGCCTTCATCCCGGTGCGCCGTTCAGGATTGTCGCCATTCGTTTCGCCGGCTTTGGTACAATCGCGCCGGAGAGACGGCCGTTCATGGCACACCATCCGAGCAGATCAAAGCCGAATCGCTGCCGGGCAACCCGCGGCGCGAGTGACTCCGTTGGGCGTCCGGGCCAGCCGGACCGGTTTCCCGCCTCCCGGAGAAACCGTTGGCTGCTGCTGGCCGGCGCAGCCGTTGTCTGGCTGGCAGGACTGGCCTGGCGGGGAGGCATCGGCGAGCGGGGATCCGTGGTCTACATGGCGGACGCCGCGTTCCACTACCGCTTGGTGGATCAATTGCTGGCGAGCGGCCGACCACTGGCGGCGGATCCGCTCTTCGTCCAGGACGAACCGCGCGTCCCGTTCCGGGACATGTACCCGCCGGCCTTCCACTATCTCGCCGCCGGCTGGGTGCGCCTGGCCGGTTGGGCCGGCGCGTCGCGCGAGTCGGCCCTGGTCGTGTTGTGCGCGCTGCTGGGCAGTCTGGTGGTCCCGCTGACCGGCTGGCTGGCCTGGCGCGCCGCCGGACGGGCCGATGCGGTGGTGGCGGCCATGCTGCTTGCGGCCGCCGCCACGCCGCTGGTGACGCGGGGCGCGTATGGCATCCTGCGTCCGGAATCGTGCGGCGCGGCCTTGGTGGTCTTGGCCGCTTTGCTTGCAGCAATCTGGTCATCCCACTGGTCGCGCGGGCGGCAGACGGTCTGGCTGGCCGCCGCCGTCCTGGTCCACGCGTTTGGCGCCGGCACGTGGCGGCTGTTTCCAGCCCTGGCGGCGCTCGGCGTCGGCGCCGCGGTGACCTCCGACTGGCTGGCGGAGCGCCGGCCGCGCCGAATGCCCGTCCTGCTGGCCGGCATCGCGGGCACCGTCGCGGCGTGGGCCACCTGCGACTTCTACCGGGCGGGGGCGCCGGATCACCTGCTGTTCCTCCTGCCGGCGCTGCTGCCGGCGGCCGTGCACCTGGCGTTGGGGTCCGGCCGCGCCTGCGCCTTCGGTGTACGGATCGGAGCAACACACCGCTGGGCGGGACTCAGCGCCATTGTCGCCTTGCTGGTGACGGCGGGCTTTGCGGTGGTGCCCGTCCTCCGGGCCCGGGTGATCGGCTGGCTGGGAACGGGCGGTGTGCCGCTGAACGAGGCCAATCTGTACGGACGGATCGTGAACGAGCTGCAGCCCCTGGATCTGCTCGCCGCCTTCGCCCAGGAGCGCTGGTTCTATCTGCCGGCGGCGATGGCCGCGCTGGCCGCTGTCTGGATATGGCGGCGGGCGTCGCGGCCGGGCGATCCGTTCCTGGTTGTGACGGCGATTGGGTACGGGTTGGCCGCGCTGCTGTTTGTCCGCTTCGAATACGTGGCGGCGCCGTTCGCTCTGGCGCTCCTGGCGGCCGCGCTCCGCGACGCGCTGGCCGCGACCCTCCCCGTCCGCTGGGGGCGGGGCTGGGTGTCGGTCGGTTTGCTGGCGGCGCTCTTGCCCGCCGTGGTGGCGCACGCGCGGCTGGACGGCCATCTCGCCGATCCACCGACGCGGCAGGAAATGAACCGCCGGGAAACCTATGCCTGGCTGCGCGAGAATCTTCCGGTGCACGGCGCCATCGCCGCCTCCTGGTCGCTGGGCTTCGAGCTGCAGACCTACGCCGGCCGGCCGACGCTCACCGACGGCTTTCTCGAAAGCCGCCTGAATCGGGCGCGGCTGCTGGCGTTCTACCGGGCGCTCTATGGGGAAGACGAGGAGCGGCTGGCCGCGTACTGCCGCCGCCACGGCGCCCGCTGGCTGGTGCTGGACCGGTCCCACCTGCTGCCGGTGGCCCGCACGCTGGAGCTGCCCTGGCGGGAGTGGGTGGATGTGTCCGAAGGACCGGACCAGACGCTTCAGGTGTCGATCCGGCCGGCCGGACTCCGGCTCGTCCATGTCCGGCTGTTGGGGGGGCAGCCCACCCGGTGCTTCCGACCCGTGTATGACGCGGGCAACTATCTGGTGTTGGAACTCGGCGACGTCGCCGACGGGTGATCGCCGGATCAGCCGGCCGATTCCCCCGGACCGATCACCTCGGTCACCTCGATGTGCCGGCGGCGCAGTTCGCTGACCAGCTGTTCATAGGGCACGTCCCGCACCGGCGAGAGCACGCCCCGCCCGGCGATCCGCCCGTCGACGATCATCTGGGCGCCGATGCCGGCGGTGAAGCCCACAGTCCGGCTCATGGCGGTGAGGCCGGTGGCGAGGTCCCGCCGGTCGATGACCTGGTGGACGGCCCGCGCGGGCCGGCCGTCGCGCCGGCCGACCGTTTCGATCCGGACCATGGCGATGTCGCGCTCCCCGTCGCCGAGGCGCAGGTGCGGCTCCAGCGCCCGGGCCAGGTAACGCAGCCGGTCCACGGCGACGCCGTCCACCACGACCGGTTCGGGATCCAGCAGGTGGAGGTCCACCAGCGCTTTCCAGAACGCGCAATGACCCGGCCAGCGGAGCGTGTAGCGGGCCATGAGGCCGAGGCCGGCGGCGGGTCCCACGGCGTCCAGGTAACGGGTCGCGTCGCCGTTGGGGTACGCCTCGAGCTCGCCCAGCCCGTCGACGGCCACGCGGTGAACGTGAGCCGGGTTGAAGACGTCATCGGCTCCGACTTCCACCACGGCACCGTCGCGGATGTACCGGGCGACACGCCGATAGGTCCGCAGCACGCCCTCGAAGGTCCAGGTCACCTTGTACCGGAGCGGATTGTCCGCCGCCGCCGGTTCGGGAAGCCCCGCGCCGTAGCTGCGGATCTCGCGGATGTCATCCAGGCAGGCCAGCGCCCGGCCCAGCAGCACGAGGTCAATCCCCGGGTCCAAGCCGAACTCGGGCAGGATGGCCACCCCGGCCGAACGGGCCGGCCCGTCCAGCTCCCGCACCTCCGGCGACGTGTAGAAGGTGTTCACCAGGTGCACGCCATGGCGCAACGCCGACTCCGCCACGAGGCGCTGGTACTGGGACGGCATCAGGTCGATGGCCACGTCGGGCCGGTGCGCGAAGAGGCGGTCCACCTGATCGGGCTCGTCGGCGTCGCAGGCGGTGCAGGACACCCTGTTGCCGAAGCCTTGGGCGGCCACATACGCGCGCAGAGCCGCTCCGTCTCTGTCGGCGGCCACCACCCACTGCACCGCCGGGTTCGCGTGCAGATCGTGCAGCGCCGCCTTGCCCTGCAGGCCAACTCCCAGCAATAGAACCTTCATGGCAATCGCTCCTGATTGAATTCAGACATATCGATGACGGCGCTCTGCACGGATTCATCGGCCCGCCGGTTGGCGGCCTTCCGCTGCGGGCCGGGCACTTTCGAGCATGCTCTGGCAAGCGGCCAGGACCGCCGTCGCTTCCGGAGTCGCGGGAGATTGCCGCTCGAATCGCCGGACCAGCCGCCGCGCGAATGCCGGCCGCCGGAGCCCGGCCTGCTCCATCAGCCGCAGGATCGCCTGGTGAATGGTCTGCCGGATCGCCGGCTGTTCGTCGTGCAGGCAGCCGATCAGGCGGTCGGCGATCCGGGCGAACACCCGCCGGTTCCTGAAGTGCGGCATGAATTCCCCGAGGATCCAGGCGTGGTACTCGGCCGCCCGGCGGTCTTTCTCCCGGCCCGCCTCGAGCAATGAACCGAACCGGTGGAGGGAATCGCCATGGGTCCCGCGCAGGCTCCGCTCCCTTGCCTGGGATTGGGCATACCGGTTGTCCAGGGCGTCGAGCGCGCTCGACACGATTTCCTGGTGCCGCCGGTTGAGGCGGCGCCTCTCTCGGTCCATCCCGTGGCTGATTTGGTCCAGTTTGTCCTGGAACGAAGTACCGTATTTCGACACCATCTCCCGGGCATTCCGGCACGCGCCATCCAGCCACTCGTAAGCGGCCAGGTGACTCATGCGCTCCAGCGACTGGTGCAGGTAACTTCGGCCGAAGTCGTCGCTGCCACCGGGAATCCATTGCCGATAGAGGAAATATCTGCGGCACTTCGGACAGGTCAGCAGGCGCTCATCTTTGCCGGAGGCGTATTCTTTCAGTGAGGGGTTGGATTCGGCCAGTCGTTCCACGGCTGCCTGGAACGATTCGCCGGACTTCGATTCCGGTTCATTCAGGTCGCACTCGGTTTCCAGGAATTCCGGCAGGTCTCCGCAGTTGGCGCATGGTGTGGTTAATGCCATCGAACCTGCTCCTCCGTCGACTGGCTCTCCAATCATCCGGCCCGCGACTTTGGTTGGAGGGATTCGGCCGATCGAGGCATCCGCGGATCGAAGTTCAAACTTCCGGATGCTTGGTGATATTTTATGATATCGACGACGATACGCCAACACCTGGCGGTGAGTCGCACCGTCGACGGACGGGATTTGATTTTACAGACAGGCTGGGGTTTAATGTGCTCCGAGGCGGTTGTCAATCGATCGGGAGGTGGCAATGGGTTTCCTGCACGGGATGCTGTTCGCCTTTCTGGCTCTGTTCCCCATCCTGAATCCGCCGGCGATGTCACCGGTGTTTCGCATGCTCACCGGGCGGGTCTCCGACGAGGAACGCCACAAGCTGGCGCTGCTCATCGGGTGCTATTCGTTCGCCCTGCTCACGGCGCTGCTGTTCGTGGGCGGCTGGCTGCTAAAGCTGTTCGGCATCTCGATCCCCGTGATCAGCGTGGCCGGCGGACTGCTGCTGTTCCACACCGCCTGGCGGATGCTGAACCGCGAGCCGAAGATCAGCGCGGGCGAACAGGAGGAGTTGCAGACCCGGATGCTGGACCGCGCGTTCTTCCCCCTGACCATGCCCGTCACCGCCGGACCCGGCTCCATGGCCATCACCCTGACCCTGGTGCCCGAGGGAAGCATCCTCGAGGTGGCCACGCTGGTTCAGTTCGCCGCCGTCACGGCGGGCATCGCCCTGGCCGCCTTGTCCATTTTCCTCTTCTACCGGTTCTCCGGCGTGATCCTCGGCCGGATGGGGAAGACGGGGCAAGCCACCATCAACCAGGTGTCCGCCTTCATCCTGCTGGCCATCGGCGTCCAGATCGTCTGGAACGGCGTACGCGGACTGCTGGCCACGCTGTAGCGGCCGTCCCGGGCGCCGCTCCCCGCCGGGACGTGCCGCCACGTTCCCGATTTGACAGTTCGTCCCGTCCTATTTGAGTTGCTGCCGCAACCAGCTGTCCACGGGCACGCCGTCCACGGTGGCCGCGTGGCGCCCCAGCCAGGTCCGTGCCTTGGCGGCGGCCGGTTTCCAGGTGGCGACGTTGGCGTGGGCGTTCAGCTCCAGCAGCGCCAGCGCCAGCGCGGTGGCCAGGATCTTCTCCGCTTCCGGTCCAGCCGGTTCCAGACGGCGCGCCCAGTCCCGCAACTCGGCCAGGGAGCGGTTCGCCCAGCCGGCCAGCGCGTCGTTCAACGGGAAGGAGCCGTCCGCCCGCTGGTGGAGCAGCAGGTCCAGATACCAGATCGCCGGATCCTGTTTCGTGGGCGGTTTGGCGGGTTTGGCGGTGGTCCGACGCTCATAAAACGCCGGTTTAGAGTGTTCCATGCTTGCCGGAGCTGAACTGAACAGCATCTTCGACGAATCGACGTCTGGCATACCCCCGGCCATCGTTTGATCGACGGGCACGGCCTTGTTCAACTCAATCCGTATTCCTTTTTGCCGCGGTTGGATTTGGCCGCGGCCGTGCCAGCCTGCGGTGACCATGACGGGCACGCGGCGCGCCTCGGCCGGGGCGGCGGCTTTGGTGTCGGACGGCCGCTCCACGATGCCCACGAAACTGGTCTCCGCTGACAGCAGTCCGTACTCTTTTGACAACGAGACGAGACCCGACTCGGCGCGCGGACGGTTCCGCCGCTGGGTGGAGCCCGAGGGGACGCCGAAACCCGCCTCCAGTTCCCGGATGCGCCGCCGCGCCCAGAGGAGGGGCACCGGGCCGTCCGGGGCGGCGCGGCGCACCGTCGCGGACCACTCCCGCGGCCCGGCGGCGGTCAGGGCGGTGAAGGTGACCACCGTGCCGGCGGCGACCGACGCGCCCGGCTGGGTCAGCCGGGCGGCGACCACCAGCGGCTCACCGGCGAACACCGGCGGCGGCGTCACCGGGGCCTGTTCCACCGACACGCCGCCCCAGTCGAACCGCGCGTCGTGGAGCAGCGGCGTGTCGATCCGGCCGAACTGGCGCAGCACCTTCGGCTCGATGCGCTCGCCGGGGAAGATGAACTCGCATTCGCCCCGGCTCTCGCGGGCCAGGCCCCGCACGAGAAACTCGCTGGCGCCGGCGCCGATGCCGAAGCTGAATATCCGCCACCGGGCGGCGATGGTCCGGACGAGATCCAGCACCTCCTCCTCGTTGCTGACCTGGCCGTCGGTGAGGACAATCACGTCCAGGCGGCCCTCCCGGGCGCCGCTGACCAGCTCCTGCAGGGCCGGCAGCAGCTCGGTGCCCCCCAGGTCGGCGTCCATCGCCTGGATGCGGGCGACCGCGCCGTCCAGCGAGGCCTGGGAGAAGTCCACGAACCCGGCGGTGAGGTGGTCGGTCCGCGAGCCGAACCGGATGATCCGGAACCGGTCGCCGGGACGCAGCGCCCGCAGGCACAGCTCCACGGCCCGGCGCGCCTCGTCGATGGAGTCGCCCCGCATGGAGCCGGAGCAGTCCACCAGGAAGGCCAGTTGACGCGGGGCGGGCTCAGCCGCCGACATGTCGGGAAACAGCGTCAGGAGCAGATGGTCCCGGCCGTGAGACTCGGCGGCCAGGACGGAGGCCTGGTGCGGCGAGGCCGTCCGGCAGACAAGGATGAAGTCGCGGTCCATGATCGTCTCGCGCGCCGACAGGCGCACTGTGGCGTTCGCGCCGTCAACGGCGACCTCGACCGGGTGGGAGAGCGACGACACCGACCGGATGGGCGACGCCATCTCCAGCGCGAGCTCAAGGGTCAGGCCGTACGGGACGTCGGCGGCATAGGGCGGAGTGATCCGCTCGATTTCCGCCTGCTCCGCCGCGGACAGCCGGGGCGGGGTGTAGCGCGGTGAGAGGGTGGTGGGAAGCATCAGCCGGACGCCGTCGCCGTCCAGGCGCGCCTCGAGCACCAGCCGGATCTCCACGACGGCCTCCTCGCCGGGGCAGAGATTGCCGACGCTCATCTGGAAGACGTTGGGCCGCTCCTGGTCCAGCAGCACGGCGGTGTCGCCCCGGCCCATGGCCTCGTCGTAGCGGTCGAAGGCCTTGTCGCGTTCCTCGATCTCCGCCCGGATGACCCGGTCGCCCAGCGTCACCGTCAGCCCGCAGACCGCCGCCGCCTCCGGCAGCGGGAAGAGGTACATCGCCTCGATGGGCGTCGCCTCGGCGTTGCGGTATCGCTGGATCACCCGGAGTTCCAGCGCCAGGTCGCACAGGCGGCCGCGGTAGGCCACGCCGGTGAGCGGCACGGGCTGCCCGCTCACCGTCACCAGTCCCTGCAGGGTCGATTCGGGTTCAGTCTTCACTCGCGCCATGATCGGTTCCTCCTGTTTCGGTTCCCTCCAGCGGAGGGACAATGTCGCGACAGCACGTCGCCACAGCCTGAGCCAGCCGTCGCAACCGGGCGGGCGATATCCGGAAGCGGCCGCCCTCCAGGTGCAACTCCAGGCCGAGCGCCACCGGCAGCCGCAGCCACAGGGCGGACGGCCCGGCGGCCGGGGCTTCGGCCGCGCCGTCCGGCGGGGCCGGGCCATCCAGGCGGGCGGCGATGGCCTCCAGGCTGAGCGCGTCATCCTGAAGCGACCGGATCCGCCGCAGCCGCTCCAGGTGTGCCGCGGTGTAGTAGTGGCCTCGGCCGGCGCCCAGGGGCGGGGGGATCAGGCCACGCTGGACGTAATAGCGGATCGTCCGGCGCGACACGCCCGCCGCTTCCGACAGCTCGCCGATGCTCAATTGCAGGTGTCGCTCGCTCATGGAATATTAATACGACATCTACTGTCAATATGTCAAGTGTTAAAATACGAGGGCGGAATGCGGCCGGATCGTCCGACGTCCGCGGGCGGGCAGTGTGATGGCGCCGATGCAGTGGGAGTTAGTACGTGCCGGGCAGGAGGAGCGTCTTGCCGTTCTCGTCCAATCGCCAGATTTCCACGATGCGCCCCTTTTCCACCATGATCCGGAGTTCCCGGTCGTAGCTGGGCTCGAGGAAAGCCGGCAGGCCGGGCCGCCGTTCGCCCTCGCCCACCAGCAGTACGCCGCTGAACCAGCCGGCGGGGACCGGCTCGTCCACCAGTATGTGGCAGTTGCCCCGGATGCCCGACAGGAACAGGTGCTGGTTTCGGATCTCCCACGTGGCCACGTAGCCCCGCGCGCAGTCGGACGCCGCGCTGAACGGATCGTACTGGCGGCGGGTGTCCAGATCCGGATGCTCCCGGGGCAGATCGGGGAAACAGACGAGCGGGAAGGTTCGGCCGTTCAGGACGATTTCGTCCGGGATCTGAATGGTCATGGTCAATCCTTTGCCGGCGCCAACAGCCCGGCGGCGGGAGTGGCCGGCGCGGCCGCCGGCGGCTCGTCGGCGAAATACACCTCGGACACATGGGGCTTGACGGCTGCGTCGTGAAACCGGACGGCGACAAACCAGTTCTCCACGAAGCGGCGGGTTTCCCGCCGGGCCAACTCTCGCACCAGCGGCAGCTTGCTGCGGGCCGTCTGATGGAGCAGCTCCGGCATCTGCCGCTTCAGGCGATCGACGGCATCCGCTTCGTCGCGAAGCAGGCTGCCGTCCACCACGAGGATCCGGAGGCGCGCCAGATCCACGGCCGGGGTGTTCCAGCCGAGGCCCGGCGCGTCCACCCTCACCGCCTGCCGGTCCTCCTCCCACTGGAACCGCCACGGGCCGTCCAGGTCCAGGAAATAAATGTATTCGACGGGCGTCTGGAGCTGCACGGTCACGTCCGGCAGCCGGAGGCTGTCCCAGAAGATGGCGGTGGAGTCGGTGCGGGTGAAGGTGTCCACCGACTGGAGGCTGGCCACCTGGAGGTGATTGGTGCCCCGGGTGCGCGTGACGTAGTCGCGGAACTCCACGGTGACCGTGCCGGTGCGGAAGGCGGCGGCGATCCGTTCCAGAGCTGCGCCGGCCTGCGCCACCCCCTCGCCGGGCACGGCGGCCAGGCGGTTCACCGTGTAGATTCCGATGACGGTCACCGCGAGGGTGGCCGCGGCGATGGCGGCGAGTTTGGGTGTGGCTGCATGCATCGCCTGCCATTATACCGCGACCGGCCCCAAAACCGGACGCGGTTCGTCAGCAGCGCCGGGGACGGGCGTCCCGTCCCCGGCCGGGAACCGAATGCTATTTCAAGGCGGACAGGATCTCGGCGATGGCGCGGTCCAGCTGCGGATCGCGGCCATCGAGGCGGTCTTTCACCGTTGTCTGGACGTAGATATCGGGGGCGACGCCGTGGCGCTCGATGTCCTGCCCGTCCAGGGTGTAGCAACCCCACGACGGCAGGCGGAAGTAGGAACCGTCCACCAGCGCCCGGCCCGACGTGAAGATCAGCCAGCGGTAGGTCTCGGTGCCGATCACCGGGCCCAATTTCAGCGCCTTGAAGCCGGCGGCGGTCATCTCGGCGTCGCTGAGGCTCTGTTCATTGATGAGCAGCACGATGAGCCTGGCTGCCGGGGCGAAGTTGGGCTGCGGGGCGAGCTTGCCGCCGCGGTACTTCCACTGGGTGTAGGGGCGCTGGGTGAGGAAGCGGAGGATGTCGTCGTGCACGTTGCCGCCGGTATTGAAGCGCAGGTCCAGGATCAGGGCGTCCCGTTGGAAGGCTTCCGATGTCATCTCGATGTAGAACTGCTCCAGGCTCTGGCCGCCCATGTCCTTCATGTGGACGTAGGCGATCCGGCCGCCACCCTTGGCGTCCACCTGCGCCTGGTTGGTCCGGATCCACTCGTCGTAGAGCCGCTGACGGAACGAGCCGTACCGTTCCGGATGCACCTTCACCTCGACGGTGGCATCGCCCCGGCGGAGGGCCAGCGTCATCTCGGCACTCAACGACGGACGGACGAAGTACGACTCGCGGTTGACCGCCGGATCCACCGGAACGCCGTCAACGGCCACCAGCACGTCGCCGGGCCGGACGTCCTTGTCCTTCCGGTCGAGAGGCGAGTTGTGGGCCACCGCCTGCACCCGGTACGGATCGTCGGTATCGAAGACCAGGCCGGTGGCCTGCGTCCGCGTGCCGTAGAACGGCTTTTCCTCCGGTCCGGCGGAGTAGAACCCGAGATGGGAGGCGCCGAGCTCCCCCAGCAGGTCGTCAAGCAGCAGGCGCAGGTCGGCGCGCGCGGTCAGGTGGGGGAGGAACGCTTCGTAGCGGTGCTTTACCGCCTCCCAGTCGGCGCCGTGAAACGTCTCGTCGTAGAAGTTCTCCTGCAAGCCCGCCCACACCTCGTCGAACATCTGGGGAAACTCGTCGGCGAGGCTCCGCCGGAAAGCGTGGTTGACCTCGATTTTCTCCACCTTGTTGGTGTCCAGCTTGAGCTCGTGGATGTCGCCCTTGACCAGGAGGTACTGCTTGCCGCCGGCTTCGGCCAGCGCGAGCTCTTCGGCGGCGGCGCCGGCGATCTTTTCGGTCTTGGGGGGCTCGAAGGGCTTGATCACGGTCTTCCAGAGGTTGTAATCCTCCCCGTCATGGTTGGATAGATAGAGCACCGTGGTGTCCGCGTCCTTTTGTAGGACGTACGGCGTAAACTGGCGCCCCGCGTCCGGCGAGATCTGCTTCCATCGCTCCAGCAGGTCGCTCAGGTCGAGGGTCACGGTGACCTTCGGCTTGTCCGGCGCCTTCACCTCCGCCGGCTTCCCCGCGTCGGCGGGCGGTGGGGCAGAGGCGTCCTTCGCCGCGGCGGCTCGGTCTTCCTTCTTCTCTTCCGCTTTCTCGTCCTGGAACAGCTTGTCGAACTCATCCGAGTGGAAGGCGAGGTCGAATTTTTCCAGCGGCAGCCGCCAGATGCGCACGTCGGCGCCGCCCCGGGGGTACAGCGGCTCGCGGCGGTTGGCAGTGAAGTACAGGTCCTTGCCGTCCGGGGACCAGAAGGGTTCGGCTTCCGTCACGCCGGTGTTCGTCAGGTTGATCGTCTTTCCGTCGGCCAAACTGTGGATGAGGATGTCCTGCTCGAAATTGCGGAAGGCGGTGAAGGCGACGTAGCGGCCGTCGGGGGAGAAGCGCGGCGTGCTGTTGTCGAAGCCCCACAGCTCGTCCGTCACGAGGGTGCGGCTCTTGAAGTCCTTCAGGTCCATGAGCCGGACCTCGTTCCGGCCGCTCAGGTAAACCGCCTGGGTGCGCTCGGCGTTGAACGACAGGGCGCGGTTGGACTGGCGGTCGAAGGTGAGTTCCTCCTCCTTCGACTTGCCATCGGCGGCGATCCGGAACCAGTTGAGCCAGCCGTCGACGGTCTGGTTGTACAGGAGCGTCCGGTTGTCGGCCAGCCAGGCGACCTCCATCGCCCGGCCCTCGGACCGGGTGGACATCTCGCGGACGTGCTTCCCCTTGATGTCCGAAACGAACAGCCGGCCCCGCGAGATGAACGCCAGCTTCTTGCCGTCGGGAGACACGCCGAACGCCGTGACTTTGCCCGCCACCTTGAACTCCTGTTCGAGGGGCAGGGGATTGTTCCGGAACACCTCGATGGACAGCCGGCGGGACTCCTGCCGGGCCACGTCGTAGATCCAGAGCTGGTAATCCTTCTCGAAGACCACCCGGCGGCCGTCCGCGCTGGCCTGGGGCATGCGGAGCGACGTGTCGAAGCGGGTCAGGGCCTCCTTCTTCCCGCCCGCCAGGCGGTACAGGTTGAACTCGCCGTTCCCCTCGTCGGAGACGAAATAGAGGGCGCCCGCCCGGTCGAAGGTGGGCTGGTAGTCCTTGCCGCGCCAGGTGGTATGGACCTTGTATTCGCCGGTCTTCGGGTTCCACGACTTGATGTCCGGATTGTAGTCGCCCTGGTAGCGCTTGCGGTTGGCGAAACGGAAGCTCTCCCAACTGTCGGTGAAAAAGTACTCGCCGCTCTGCGGATGCTCAGCGACGGCGTGGGCGGTGATGAAGTAGTGGGCCATCAGTCGCCGGGGGGTGCCGCCGCCGGCGTTCACGGCGTAGGCCGTGAAATCGTTATACCGGCCGGAGGTGAAGTAGATCGTGCGCGAGTCCCACGACCAGGAATCCACCAGATCGTCGGCCTCGTGCCAGGTGAGGCGGGTGATGGGGCCGCCGGCCGCGGGCATGACATACACGTCGGCGTTGCCCGCCTGGCTGGAGCTGAAGGCGATGGATCGGCCGTCGGGCGAGTAGCGCGGTCGCTGTTCCTCGCCGTCCATGCCGGTGAGGCGGACGGCGGTGCCACCGCCGGCCGGCACGCTCCAGATATCGCCGGCGTAGGCGAAGACGACGGTCTGGCCGTCGGGCGACAGGCTGGGGCCGGACAGAAAATACGGCTCCGCGGCCAGGGACATGGCCGCCAGGGACAGGAGACACAGCAACACGCACATGGTTCGCATAACGTTTCCTCGCGAGTGGAATACCAGCGTGATTGATAACATACGTCGCGGAAAATGAAAAGTTATCGGATGCGACCACGCCGGGCGGCATCGGGGCAGACCGGCCGGAGCCGTGGCGCCGGCGCTCCAAATATAGCCGGCGGAGGGAACTTTTCGGGCGCCGGCTTCGTTCTGTATGGACGAGTACGCAATCATTCGTCCGGAGGACAGTCATGAAACGAACACTGGTGGTGATGACGGCGGTGATGCTGATGGCCCTGTTCGGCCTGGCGGCCAACAAGGAGCGGTGGGTCAACGTTCACGTGGTGGAGGCCGAGGACGACACCCAGGTGGACATCCGGGTCCCCCTGTCCCTGCTGATCGTGGCGGTGGACTGCGTGAAGAGCGACCAGTTGCAGAACGGCAAGCTGAAGCTGGAATTCGACGACACCCAGGTGGACTTCAAGAAGCTGTGGGCCGAGCTGCGCAAGCATGACAACACCGACTTCGTCAAGGTGAGCTCCAAGGAGGAGAACGTTTTGGTGTCCCGCAAGGGCGACCTGTTTATCGTGCAGGTGTTCAAGAAGGACGAGCCGGAGCAGGGCGCGCCCCATGTGCTGGTCAAGCTGCCGGTGGCCCTGATGGATTCCCTGATGACGACGGAGGGGAACGAAGTCGACCTGAAGGCGTTCCTGACCCAATTGGGCAACACGACCACCGGCGATCTCATCACCGTCCAGGAGAAGGACGCGAGCGTGCGGATCTGGATCGACTGATTCGAACCGGGTTGCCGGCGCGGCCTGATCCGGCCGACGCCGGCGACGGCATGACGCGGCACGCAGGAGGTGGACCATGGCGGGCTTGATGAAGGTGATGGTGGCGATGATGGCGGTGACGGGAGCGGCGTGCATGGGCGGTCTGCTCATGATCGCCGGGCAGCAGTGGCTGCTGGTCAAGGTGGACACCAAGGGGCCGGACGAGATGCATCTGGTGGTGCCGGTGCCCGTGGGGCTGCTGCAGGCGGGCGCCGCCTTCATGCCGGAGGAGGCCCGCCGGGTCGAGTTCGGGTCCGATGCGATCCCCGTCAAGATGGAGGATCTGAAGCGGCTGGCGGCCGCGCTGGAGGGGGCGCCCGACGGCGTCTACGTGCGCGTGACCTCGCCCCGCGAGACGGTCCGGATCGAGAAGCAGGGCGGTGATTTCAACATCTTCGTCAAAACTGACGAGGAAAAAGTGGATGTGCGCATCCCCATCGCGTTCCTCACGGAGTGCCTCAACGGCATGGACCAGAACGGCATGAATACCCAGGCGGCGATCGACGCCCTGTCGACGCTGCGATACGCGAAGGTGGTGGACATCGAGGCGCCCGACGCCAACGTGGCCATCTGGAGCTATTAAGCGAACGCACCCGACGGTGCACTTTCTACCTCCCAACCGGCCGCCCGTGCGGCCGGTTTTTTTCTGTCCCGCCGATGGTATCCGTGAGCTTTTTTCACATCTCTGACATCTTTATGAACGCATGATGTGATACATCCGCCGCGCGCGTCATATTCCGCGCCGGCAACAGCCTGGAGGTACTGATGCGAGGGATCCGTATGGCGGGGGTGATCGTGTTGCTCGCCGCGGCCTGGTTGCTGGCCTTCGACGGGCCCGACGAGCTGTTGAAACACTACCGCGGATCCGAACCGATCCCGGCCGGCCTCTTCCAGGCTTACTCCCGGCTGGTCGCCGCCCTGCAGACCGGTGACGCCGGTGAGATCGAGCGGAACGGCCTGCCCCACGGGCTGACCATCAGCCAGGAGGAGCGCCCCGCCAGCCGCCGGGACTGCGGCAATGACATCAACCTCCCCTATGTGAAGAGCGGCTTTCAGAAGGAGATCATCTCCGTCCGCCAGGATGGCGAAGGGTGTTACCTGATCCGGACTGCTTCGACCGCCCTCTGGTTCGTGGAGACCCGGCACATGGGCTGGAGACTATACCGCTGGCTGGACAAGCCCATCCAGTGACCCGCCGCCGCCGCGCCAGGCATTGATCATCCGCCCGGCAAACGGTATAATGCGATCTGCCTGACCGCCTCCCGATTCGCCGCAACGTGCGGCCCGGGGGGCGGCAATTTATCGGCAGCGAGGAAGCGGCGATCATGAACGAAGTCATCCTTCAGGAAGTGGGGCTGCGGGACGGCCTGCAGGCCGAGAAGCAGACGGTGCCGTTCGAGCACAAGTTGGCCTGGGTCGAGGCGCTGATCGAGTCGGGCGTGGACGTCATCCAGCTCGGCTCGTTTGTCAATCCGGAGAAAGTTCCCCAGATGGCCGACACGGACAAGCTGTTCCAGCGGTTCAGCCAGCCCGGCGCCAAGCCGCCGCGGGTGCGACTCTCGGGCCTGGTCCTCAACGAGAAGGGGCTGGACCGCGGCCAGGCGTGCGGCGTGGAGCTGTTCTGCATGGGCGTATCCGCCAGCGAGACCCACAGCCAGAAGAACACGGGGATGACCGTGGCCGACGCCGCGACCCGCATCATCCAGATGGCCCGGGCGGCCATGGCCGCCGGCCGGGAGGTTCAGGTCTCCGTCCAGTCGGCCTTCGGCTGCGGCTTCGAGGGAGCCATCCCCGAGACACGGGTGCTGGACCTAGTGAAACGCTACCTGGACGCGGGCGTCCGGATGGTGAGCCTGGCCGACACGGCCGGGCATGCCAACCCCGCCCAGGTGGAGCGGTTGTTCGGCGAGATCCGGACCATGGGCGCCGGCATCCAGATGGCGGCGCATTTCCATAACACGTACGGCATGGGCCTGGCCAACTGCATGGCGGCCATGCGGGCCGGGGCGACCTATCTGGAATCGGCGTTCGGCGGACTCGGCGGCTGCCCGTTCACCAAGCTGCCCGCCGGCAACGTCTGCACCGAGGATCTGGTGCACATGCTCCAGCAGCTCGGCCAGCGGCCGGAGGTGGACCTGGCGGGGCTCATCGGCCTGGCCAAGGAGGTTGCCGCCTTCTTTAACCGGGAACTGCCGGGCTTCGTGTACAAATCAGGCCCCATCAAACATTAAAATATCCGTGAGGTGCGCATCATGAAGCTTCTCGAGGGAATCCGCGTCCTGGACCTGACCAACGTGCTGTCCGGACCGTTCTGCACCCTGCAGCTGGCGCTGCTCGGCGCGGAAGTCATCAAGATCGAAAATCCGAAGGACGGCGACCTGGCCCGCAAACTGGGCTGCGTGCCCGACTACAACAAGAAATTGATGGGGACCAGCTACCTGGCGCAGAACGCCAACAAGAAATCGCTGACCCTGAATCTGAAGCAACCCAAGGCCAAGGAGATCTTCAAGGAGCTGGTCAAGACCGCCGACGTGGTGGTGGAGAACTTTCGCCCCGACGTCATGGACCGGCTCGGCGTCGGCTACGAGGTCCTGCGCCAGATCAATCCGCGGCTGGTCTTTTGCGCCATCTCCGGCTTCGGCCACACCGGTCCGGACGCGTACAAGCCCGCCTACGACCAGATCATCCAGGGCCTGAGCGGCGTGATGGCCATCAATGGCGACGAGCGGCTTAATCCGCTGCGCTGCGGCTTCCCGGTCTGCGACACCGTGGGCGGCCTCAACGCCGCGTTCGCGATCATGGCGGCGCTCTTCTCCCGGGAACGCACCGGCCAGGGGCAGTTCATCGACATCGCCCTGCTCGACTCCATCATGCCGCTCATGGGCTGGGTGGTGGCCAACCTCATGATCGGCGGCCAGCAGCCGGTGCTCATGGGCAACGACAACTTCACCGCCGCGCCCTCGGGGACCTTCAAGACGAAGGACGGCTTCATCAACATCGCCGCCAACAAGCAGGAGCAGTGGGAAAACGTCGCGGACCTGCTGGGCGTGCCGGAGCTCAAGGAAGATCCGCGCTTCAAGGAGCGGGACGCGCGCAAGGCCAACCGCCGGGCGCTGACGCCGCTGCTGGAGGCGCGGCTGGTCACCCAGTCCACCGACTACTGGGTCGATCTGCTGAACCAGAACGACGTGCCCTCGGGCGCCATCCCCACACTGGAGGAGGCGCTGCAGGCGCCGCAGATCGGACACCGGCAGGCCTTCACGAAGATCCGCGCCGAGGGCATCGGCGAGATCCCGCTCTTCAACCATACGGCCAAGTTCTCCGGCGCCACGGGCAACGTGGAGGCGCCGCCGCCGCTCCTCGGGGAGCACAACGCGGAGATCCTGGGCCAGATCGGTTACTCGGCCGCGGACCTGCAGGCGCTCAAGGCGGACGGTGTGATCTGATCCGCCGGTGATCCGGGCGGGCGGGCGGCTCCTGCGGCCGGCCTCCGGCCGGCCCCGGTTTGTTGATCGGATGTCCGCCATCTGCCGGGTCCACTAGACTCGACCTGACCGAACGGGAGGGATGTATGCATCCATCCGGCCTGCTGTTTGTGGGCCTGTTGGTTGTCGCGTGCGGTGTCGCCTGGACCGCCGCCGGCGAGGACGCGTGGCCCGCCGCGCTCCGGGAGCTGGTCGCGTCGGAGCGGGCCTTCGCCCGGGCCGCGGACGAGGCCGGTATCCGCACGGCCTTCCTGGCGTATCTGGCGCCCGAGGGGATGGTGTTCCGGCCCCGGCCGGTGCCGGGGCGGCCGGCCTATGAACAGATGCCGGCGGACGCGACGGCCCTGCTCGCCTGGCGTCCCGTCTTTGCGGAGACGTCGGCCTCGGGCGACCTGGGTTACACCACCGGACCGTGGTATCTGAAAAGCCGGCGGCAGGACCCGGATCCGTCCGGGTGGGGGCATTACGTATCCATCTGGCGGAAGGGGGCAGAGGGCCGCTGGACGGTCCTTCTGGACGCCGGCATCCGCCACGGGCGGGCGGATCATCTGCTGGACACCGTGACAACGGCAAAATCCGGCCAGCCGGCCCACCTGGGCGAGATCCCGTTTTCGGGCCTGGACGCGGAGTTGTCACGGTTGGCGGCCGTCAGCGGTCCCGCGGCCGCATTCCGCCAGTTGGCCTCCCCCGATCTGCGGTTCTATCGCGACCGCGCGCTGCCCGTGATCGGCCGGGACCGGTCGCTGGCCCTGCTGCCCGCGGCGCCCGCCGCCTGGACCTGGCGTGCCGAGGGGCAGGCCGGCTCCGCCGACGGCAGCCTGGGATACAGCTACGGGATTCTCGAGACGCAGACCGCCGCGGGTGACGCGCGGCCGGCCCTGCAGCACAGCTATCTCCACATCTGGCGGCGGGGCGGCGACGGCTACCGGCTGGTCCTGGACCTGGCGGTCGCCATCCCGGTCGCGCCCGCATCGTAAGCCGGGAGTTGGAACCCCCGGGGCAGGGGATCAATCGTCATGGACACGAAAAACCCGTCAGAGTTTGTCAGGCGGTCCTGCCGCGCGGTCGTGGACCGCGCCACCCATGTGCGGATCCACGAGCCGGCGATCGAGGCATACGTCCGGGAACTGGCGGCAGCGGATCCGACGATGCCGGGTCACGATCCCGCCAGTCATTACCTGGACGGCGGCGCCGGCACCGCCGCGTTCTTCCTCACGCTGGACGCCATCAACTTCGGCTCCGGCTATTTCCCGTTCCTGCGCAAGCGCCCCGGCCTGTCGGGCTATTTCACCGTGGCTTTCGCGCTGGCTGACCGGTTCCGGAGTCGGGGGCTCCTGGCGGCGGACGAGCTGGCGACGATCTCCGCCGCGGGGTGTGCGGAGCTGTTCGGACAGGATGCGGGACATCCAGTCGTCGGCGAGCTGATGGCGCGCTTCGCCCGGGCGCTCAACGATCTGGGGGCGCTGCTCGCCGCCCGCTACGGCGGCTCCTGCACCGCGCTGATTGAGGCGGCGGACGGGTCCGCGGCCCGGCTGATCGGGCTGCTGGCGGAAATGCCGTACTTTCAGGATGTCCAGCTCCACGCCGGCGAGCCGGTGGCGTTCTACAAGCGGGCCCAGTTGGCCGCGGCCGACCTTGCGCTGGCTTTCGGGGGCGCCGGCTGGGGGCGATTCGATGACCTGGCAAATCTGACGATCTTTGCCGACAACCTGGTGCCCCACGTTCTGCGGGTGGACGGCATCCTGGTTTATTCGTCCGAACTCGCGACGCGCATCGACAGCGGCGAGTTGATCCCCGCCGGTTCGGCTGAGGAGGTGGAACTGCGCGCCGCTGCGGTCACGGCGGCGGAGCTGCTCGTCGCAGCGGCACGTCGGCAGGGATTGGCGTGGACGGCGATGGACGCCGACTACCGCCTCTGGAACCGGGGGCAGCAACCGTACTTCAAGCAGGTGAAGCCCCGCCACCGCACCCGGACGGTCTTCTACTAGCGACGGCACAACCTGACGAACGTCAGCGCTTCGATAAGTTTTATTATCAGTGGATTGTTCGAAATATCTAATCCAAGATCTCAGACTCGGTAATCAATGAATATACAATAATATACGATAGTTATGATAATATAAATAAACATTTTCTATAAATAATAAGATATGTATCGTATAAACAATACTAAAATGAATATTTAGCTCATCTATACGACAAGATCACAGAATCCATGTCGGGCTAGCTGTTCTCGCGTAATGAAACAGGACAATCCAGTGCGACGTACATACAGATGAAACGGTTGTGACTCCAGTGATTATGGTATTGGTGCAATCCTTGCAATAATTGTAGAATTGGGGTATAGTGGCTGCAACATAAGGCCGCATCATCGCATGCCGTGCCGAGACAAAAGGAGAGAGACCATGGCCAAGCCGAGCAAACGCCTGAGCACCGAGGAAATCATCGCGCTGGACGAGCAGTACGGCGCCCATAACTATCACCCGCTGCCCGTGGTGATCGCCAAAGCCGAGGGCGTTAAGGTCTGGGATCCGGAGGGGCGCGAATACTTCGATTGCCTGTCGGCCTACTCCGCGGTGAACCAGGGCCACCGGCACCCCCGCATCCTCAAGGCGATGACGGACCAAGCGAAGCGCTGCACCCTCACGTCGCGCGCCTTCCACAATGACATGATGGGCCGGTTCCTGCAACGGCTCTGCGAATACACCGGCTACGAGATGGCCCTGCCCATGAACACCGGCGCCGAGGCCGTGGAGACCGCCATGAAGATGGCCCGCCGCTGGGGCGTCGAGAAGAAGGGGATCGAGAACGGCAAGCAGGAGATCATCGTCGCCGAGGAAAATTTCCATGGCCGCACCATCTCCATCATCTCCTACTCCACCGATCCCGATGCCCGGATCAACTACGGCCCGTACACCCCCGGATTCAAGGTGGTGAAGTACAACTCGCCCGAAGCCATTGAGGCGGCGATCACGCCCAACACCTGCGCCGTGCTGCTGGAACCGATCCAGGGCGAGGCCGGCGTCTTCGTGCCGGCGGAAGGGTACCTCCGGGCCGTGCGCGAGATCTGCACCCGCCACAATGTCCTCTTCATCGCCGACGAGATCCAGACGGGCTTCTGCCGCACCGGCCGCAAGTTCGCCGTGGATCACGAGGGCGTGCGGCCCGACGCCATGACCCTGGGCAAGGCCCTGGGCGGCGGCCTGTTCCCGGTGTCGGCCGTGGTCGCCGACCACGACGTGATGAGCGTGTTCACGCCGGGCAGCCACGGCTCCACCTTCGGCGGCAATCCGCTGGCCGCGGCCGTGGGCATGGCCGCGCTGGACGTGCTGGATGACGAGAAGCTCGCCGACAACGCCCATAAGCTGGGCGAGTACTTCCGGCGCGAGATCGCCAAGGTGAAATGCCCCAAGATGGTGCAGGTGCGCGGCAAGGGCCTGCTCAACGCGGTGGTGTTCGAGAAGGGCTTCGAGGCGTGGAACGTGTGCCTGGCGCTCCGCGATGCCGGCGTGCTGGCCAAGCAGACCCACGGCAACATCATCCGCTTCGCCCCGCCGCTGGTGATCACGCGGGCCGAGATGGCCGACGCCCTGAAGCGGATAAAAAGTGTTTTCAAATCTATTAAATAAACAATAATTACATTCCGAAATTCATGTTTGAGCTGAAGCAACCCGAGGATCCCTCGGGTTGTTTGCTTGATGTCCGAATCTGACCTGGTGCCCGGCTTCGTCACGCGCCGGAGCAAGCGCGGGTGACTCCGGCATGATGCCAGACTCCGTCACCAATGAATCGGTGCGGGATGATCCGGAGAGAAATCAGCAGGTGCTGCCTGATCCGCAAGAGGGGCAGATCGCGACGTCCCATTGAACGAATCCGGCCCATGTTCCGGTCCAGCCGCATTGCGGGCAGCGGCCGAGGAGTTCCCCGCGGCCGTCCGGCCAGAGCTCCACGAACGGCCGGCCGGACTCGATGCCCTTAAGATCCAGAAAGTAGATCGTGCCCAGGGCCGAGCCGGCCACGAGCCGCGAACCGCGGATCAACAACTTGCGGACACGGGAATCGGTGGGGAAAGTGGCCAGCCGCGCCCCGTCTGCGGCCCGCCACAAACGGAGCCCCGCATCGAGGGTCGCGGTGAACAGATGCCGCCCATCGGCGAGCTTCGCCAGCGCGGTGACCGCACTCCCCATGTCACGGCCCGGCCGGACACTCCAGAGCGTTTCACCGGATTCGAGGCTCAGCATCGTCAGCCGGGTGTCCGCCAAGGCGATCCAATTCAACCGGGAACAGCCAAGCGACAGGGGGACTCCCGTGGACTGGGTGGATGTGTAAGGGATGCTGAAACGCTGACTCTTGCTTTCAAGATCCCACAGGACCAACAAATCACTGTCGGACCTGAGCAGCATTCGCGGCGGGCGGGGGACAGCCGCCACCAAGCGGCCGGATGGAACGCCGGCCCATCGGCCCAGGCACATGCCGGCCTCGGCATGCCAGAACGAGACAGCGCCATCGTGCTCCCGGACAATTTTCACACCCCCGCCCACCACCAGGCTGTCGACACCTGGTGGAATCGGCTCAGGCCGGGAGGCCGCCGATGAATCCGCTACCGGACGGCCTGGCGTCTGGCGGTCCTTCTCTTCGAAGGACAGCTCGGTCGGTGGCTCCGCCGGAGGAGAGGCGGGCAGCTCAATCTCTCGACCTGAGTCGAGGTCCCAAAGGTGCGTCCGGCCCGGATTGCCGTGGGTTACGGCTCGGCGTGCATCAGGCAGGCAGCGCAGCTCGCGGACTATCTCATGCGGGATTTGAAAGGTGCCGGTCTTCTGTCCTGTGGCCCCATCCCAGATCTCGATCCTCGCGCCAGACCCCTCCCCGCGCGCCGAGACGACCACGCGCCCGTCCGGCGAGGCATCGAGCGCGGTGACTTCGCGGGTGATCGCCGGCCGGGAAACCGTAATGCGGGCCATGGGGTTCAGACTCTCCAGGAGATGTTCATGGCTCGGGCATCTTCCATATTTTGATGGACCGGAATCCGGCCGAAACCAGCCGCGATCCATCAGGGAAAAAACAAATGTTGTAAATGTTGCCGTCGTGGGCGGCGATGGACAGCCTCTCTTCGCCGGTTTCGAAATCCCACAGGCTGATCAGGCCTTGATTGCTTGCGGAAGCGAGAAAACGCCCGCGGGGATCGGCGGCCAGGGCCACAACCCCGCCGTGTTGGGCATGGGCGATCTGATAGCTGTGGCCGCCCGCCTCGGCGCTGCGGCGGTCGGCCTCGAGGCGCTTCCCGTCCATCGCATGATGGAGCGGATGGCCCGCCAGTACCCGCAGCTTCGTCCGGGTGGCCACGTCCCACACGGCAATCCCTCCGCCCGCGACGCCGGCGAAGAACCGCCCACCGTCGGAGCTGAGCGCGATGGGGCATTGCCAGTTCGCCTCGCCGCCGCGAGGGGCTTCCTCGAGAAAGGCGATCGACTCCCCCCGCATCTCATCGACGACGGCGATGCCGTCACGTTGGACCATGGCGAAACAGGGCGCCGCCGGCGAGGCGGTCATGAATCCGACACTCTCCAGCGGTAACAGGCGGGATTCCCAGACGTTTCCCTGTCGGATCCACACCTCCGGCTGGGGGCAGTCGCGATGCTGGATGATCAGTCGTCCCGCCGCGGTGCCGATTCCGCTGCGGACGCGGGGGCCGCTGGAACGGATCCGGTGGCTGGGGCTCGCGCCCATGGGCTCTCCACAGGCGATGGAGCCGTCCGGGGCGGCCCAGGCGAGATGACCGGATCCCGGCAATGAACCAATCCAGGTGATCTCGCCCCGCCATTCGACCGGCACCGTCACTTCCCGGCCCGTTTCACTGTCGAATACAAGAACGTGCCCGTTCAAGTTATGGACGATGACATGGCGTCCGGTCGGATCAACGAGCAGGGACCGGGCCACCACCTGACCCTCGATCGTGGTCAGCAGGATCGATTCACCGGGTGCCGGCTTGTTGATCCATTGGAACCATGGCCGGGCAGGCCATCGCCCGGTCCGTTGACAGTCGGCAGCCTGATCGGCAACCGGATGTCCGGCGGGCATGTTGGCGCCCTGCTGCCAGATGACATCCGGTTCAATGGATAGATGATGAGCCTGACCGAGCACGAACTCGTACCAGACGCCTAGATCCGCCCGCTGTTGCGAAGTGGGGCGATCCGGTTTCATGTGGGAAACTTCTCCAGCGCCAGGTGGTAGTCTTCCAGCAGCTCGTAGACGCCGCCGTAGAGCCTGCGGCCCGCCTCGCCCTCGAGCGTATGAATGACGCCCGAGTGGGTGCACTTGGCTTCCAGGAACTCGAAATCGGTGAGCGTAGCGTACAGGTCATTCCACAACCCGGCTTCGGTCTGCTGGAAAGGCAGTTCGGAGAGCTTGCGGACGTTGGCGCTCCGGGTTCCGTCCGCTTCGGCGAACAGCGGTTGGGCGGCGAAGTAGTCGGCCAACCGGCCGTGGGTGGCGGCCTTGTCCGGACCGGCGAGAAACGCCGCGTCCACCACCTCGCCCATCTGGCGATGGAAGAATCCAAGCAGCGTGGACCCATCGGCACTGCGTCCGGTCAGATACGGCTCCAGGTCGAAGAACAGGCGCGACCACACCACGACGGGGAGCCGCGGCTCGGGCGGCTGGAAGAAGGCACGACGCTGGAAATCGCCGAACACCTCCTGGTCGCGGGATAGCAGATCGATCACCTCATCCTCGGACAGGCCGTTCTTCGCGGCCCGCAGGTACGCCAACGCCCGCGCCACCAGGATGGGCCCATGGTTGGCCTCGGCTGACAACCGCGCCAGCAGCTGTCCGATGATCCCGGTCACATCCGGTTCCAGCGCCACCGCGGGGGTGTAAGACTTCCATTGCCGCGCCTCTTCGAAGGCGAATTTCAGCCAGAGGGGCGATCCGGTGCGCCCGAACCGGTCCAGCACCTCGTCGTGCTGCACCGCCTGCAGGCCGCGACCCGCCTGGCCCAGCCAGGCTTGCAGAATCGCGCCGCCGTCGGCGGCGGACAGGGGCGGCAATTCCGTCTGGAACGATGGAGCTGTTTTGCGCTTAAGGGCGTCCCATGCCTCTGAAGGCGCCGCGGAAACCACCAGGCGGACGTGGCCGGGCAGGGCGCCCGGCAGCCAGTGGAGGCTGCGGGCGTCGTGGCTGGCGCCCAGCTGATCCAGGGCGTCGAGAAACAGGATGATGGGCCGGTCGGCCGCGGCCAGGGCGAGGCGTTTGGGGAATTCTTCGGCCAGCGCCTTGAATTCGCTGGGAATGGTGGTCTCATCGCCGTCGCAGCGGCGGGTGACTTCGCGGCACAGGCTCTCCAGCAGGGCTCGGACGTCGACGGACGCCGGGGTGGCGCCGATGAAGCGCGCGGCGATGATGGCGTTCGGGTAGGTCTGCCGGGCCAATTCCAAGGCCCGAGCCAACAGGGCCGATTTCCCCGAGCCCGACGCGCCGAAGACGGCCATGGGGGCCGGATCCCGTCCGGCCAGGTAATCGCCGATGCGTTGAAGGCTGTCCGTACGCCCGATGAAGACTTCGGCCCGCTCCCGGGCAAAGGCCAGATGGTCGGTGATTTCCTGGTCTACGGGATCGACGGCGCCCAGTTGGGCGATCTCCGCCCGGATCACTCCGGAAAGAGCCTGCCAAACGTCCTCACACAGCGCATCCAGATGGTCGGTGCTGATGACGGACTGCCGCCAGCGGGCTTCGTACTCGCGGACGTTGCCCGCCAGCCTGGCGCGCAGCCGATCCTTGAGATCCGCCAGGCGACGCTGCGCCTCGGCGTCCGCGGCGCCGCCGGCGTCGCGGTCGGTGTAAGCGCCGGCGCCGGCGTCATCCGGCAATCCGATGATGCGGCGGAAAAATCCGAAGACATGCTTGTGGGCATCGGCCACCCGCAGCGCGCCGGTCTCGATCTCTTGCTCGGTGGCCGATGCTTCGTACCGGATCCGCTGCGCTTCGCTGAATCCCGTCTTGGCGACGGCAGCGGTCAGGATACCGCGCAAGCGATCCTCCACCATCTCCCACTGGCGGGACTCCGCTTCCGCAGCCTGCCGGCGCTCGGCCTCGTTGGCGCCGTCGGGCGCCACGATCCGACGCGGCTGCAGACAGTAGACGGGCGGCACGGCATTGTCGTCGCGGCGGTACCACTGTCGCAGCAGCGCCGAGTCCTCGGGCGCCGTGACGGCCGCATGGATCCTTTGGTATTCATCCGCCGGGATTGCAGGCGGCAGGGGCCGCCAGCCGTAGCGGTCGCCCAGCAGCACGATGAAGTTGGGGCGCGGGGTGATCCGCTGGCAACGCGTGATCTCGCCCAGGCAGATGGGCATCGTCTGCTGGTCAAGCCCCGCTTCCTCGCGTACGCCCCAGCGCAGGTCCACCGCCTGGAAGCTGCAGCCGTGTTGCCGGCACAGCTCGCGGAGCCGGGGAAACACCCTCTCCTGCAGGGCGTTGCGCTCCTCCTTCAGGTCGCTGAAGGTGGATGACACGAAGATGCGGAAGGTCTTGCCGATCATGCTCATGAAGTGTCTCCTACTGATGAATCACCGATTGCGGAGTCGTTCGCAGCCTCGTTGCCTCCCTGATAGATCCCACCGTCGCTGGTGTCCGGAAAACCATGCGCCCGATCGACTTCGAATCGGCGCCAGTCCCAGAATTTTGGGGCCAGATTGCTCCGATACCGGCGGAACAGCACCGTCAGACCCGCTGCGGAAGTGACCACCAGTTACTCTCCAGTCATCTTTCCAGCCGGAGCAGATGCAGCGTTCCACCTGCCGTCCCGGCGGCCAGCAGGCGGCTTCGGTCCCAGGCGACGCACGTCCCCTCTCCGTCCAGGGGATATCGCGCGAGCTCCTCCCCCGACATCGTGTCGCACAGCAGCAGCATCATCTCGGCGGTTCGGGGCATGACGGCGAGGAGGTATCCGTCCGGAGAGAGGGCGAAGGCGCTGATCCGAACGAGGCCAGGATTGAAAATCTTCAATTCTCTTCCATCCTGAGGTCCCCATACCCGGAGTTTCATGTCGCCGACCAGGATGATCCGGCTTCCATCACTCGAGAAGGCACTCACGAACGCGCTCCCACTTTTTGCGGGGAAGGCCAGTCGGGCCAGTTCGCGGCCATCCCGGGCGGCCCAGAGAACGAGGGCGTCGAATGATTGGGAGAAAAAGCGCGTCCCGTCGGGCGAGAAAGCGCAGGCGGTGACCCGGGCACCTGAATCCGCCAGCGTGGCCAGTTTGGCACCCGTCTGGCCGTCCCACAGATGGAGCGCGCCGTTTCTCTCGCCCGAAACGATTCGGTTGCCGTTGGGTGAGAACGCGCAGGCGGTGATTGCCTGCCGGTGACCGGCAATGGTTGCCAGCACCTGGCCGGTGCCGGCCTCCCAGATTTTGATGGTGTTGTCGTCCGAGGCCGAGAAGACGCGGGTTCCGTCACCGGAAAACGCGCATGCCCAGACCTTCTGCTGGTGGCCGACGAGTGTCGTGCACTCGACGCCGCGGGTTGCGTCCCACAACTTCAGGGTCTGGTCCCCGGAGGCGGAAACCAGCGCCGATCCGTCGAGAGAGAAGGCGCAAGCGTACACGCGGTCTGCGTGGCCGGTGAGTGTGAACAGCTCACGTCCCGAAAGCGTTTCCCATACCTGAAGGGTCCGGTCGGCGGACGCCGAAGCGATACGCGTGCCGTCGAGTGAGAAGGCGCAGGCGGATACCCGGCCCTGATGACCGTCCGGAGCGTAACCGGGCGAGTCAAGTTCGTGCCGGACGGCCCATAGTCTCAGCCGATTGTCGTTGGCCCCGGAGACGATCCGGGTGCCGTCCGGAGAGAACGCACAGACCGTCACCCGGTCGGGGTGGTCAGTCGGCGCAGTGAGCTCCCGGCCGGTGCCGGCGTCCCAGACCCGGACGCTCCGGTCATCCGCAACCGAGGCTATCAGGCGCCCGTCCGGCGAGAACGCGAACGTGCGCACCTGGCCGACGTGGCCGGACAGCGTCGCGGTGCGTTGCCCGGTGAGGACGTCCAGAACAATGATGCCGCCGGTGGTGGCGACCGCTATCCGCCCGCCGTCCGATGACAGCGCGCAGCGGATCGGATCGGCGTCCAGCAGAGGGCCGGGCAGGGGGGTCACATCGTCACCGGTGACCGTGTCCCAGATGCGGACCGACCGGCTCGGCGCTACGGCAAGCAGCCAGGCTCCATCCGGCGACAGCACCAAATGCAGGTCGCTGTTGTCGCAGGCGAACGAATGGACCGATTCCCCGGTATCCGCGTCCCATCGCTTGCAGGAGCCGTTCCTCGAAGCGGAGATGATCTGCCTCCCGTCGGGCGAGAAGGCGCAGGTGCTGACTTCATCCGCGTGGCCGCTGAGTACCCGCAACAGCCGGCCGGAAGCCGCGTCCCAGAGCCGGAGCGTCCCGTCCAGAGAAGCCGAGACAATCCGGATACCGTCCGGTGAGAAGGCGCAGGCGTTCACCCGTCCCTGGTGTCCGCTCAGCGAGGCGCACTCGGCGCCGGATGTGGCGTCCCAGATCGTCACGGTGCCGTAATAGGACGCCGAGAAGATCCGTGTGCCGTCGGGGGAGAAACCGGCGGCGCAATACGGTCCGATGTGCCCTGTCAGCGTCAACAGGGCGGCGGAGCTCCGGGCGGGCTTGTTGATCCGGCGGCAGAACGGCCGCCGCTCGCGCCCGGCGGCCCACCAGACTTCGGCCATGCGCGCGGGCGCCTCTGCTTCAGGCCGGTTAACGGCCTGCTGAAAGAGCAGAGTCGGGTTTACTCTCAGGACGTGGCTCTCGGAGAGCAGGAATTTCTGCCATTCCAGAAGGCTCGAACGGCATGCCGGATGATTTTCAGCCATCGCAACGGTCCGGCTGGTCTGGTTGGGAATCGTCCATGAAGAACGGTTTCAGGGACACGATTTTCGCCCTCAGTTTCTGGTCCTTCGGCCGGCTGAACTCGAGGGCCGGCAACTCGTACCGCTTGATGCCGGCGGTGATGGACCCGATGACTCGGGCCCGGGGGCCCAGCACGGCGATGAGGTCGCGGAAGGCGACGGTCTGGAATCGGCCGAAAAAGGCCGCGCCCAGGCTGACCACGTCCACTTCCCACGCCAGCGTCGGGATGGTGGGTGTCCAGGTGATCATCCGATACTCCCGGCCGGTCTGGTCCTGCATGGCCATGATGGACGGTTCGAAGCAGGAGTTGAAATACTCCACCTGCGCCAGCAGAACCGACTGGATCCTGTCGAATTGCGACTCGGCGGGAATTGAGGAATCGACATCCTGCCGGCCGATTTTCAAATCATACGGGTAGGTGGGGATGGTGAACGTGTCCTCGCCGGATTCCCAGTCGGCCAGCAGCGACTGGATCTCCCACCCATGCCGCTCGCGGTACACCGCCTCGGCCTTCCAGTCTTCGAGGGTTTCGTCGGTCAGGTCCGCGCCGTTCTCGTCCCGGATTTCCAGGCTGGGGACGGACAGCAGGCGCTGCATCGTCGACAGCAGGCACCGCCAGTCAGCCAGACTCGGCAGGATGTTCTGGCGGAACAGCAGTTCCACCGGCACCCGTTCTTCCTCGATCCGGAGGGAGAAGCCGCGGATGCCACCTTCGGGGTAGCCCAGCACCGTGTGCGCTCCCGAGCCGGGGAAGGGCCCGTACGCCCGCAGGATGATCCCCCGGGCCATGAGCTCGTCGACGAGCGCTCCCGGTGCGGGTACAAAGCGTGGGTCGCACGAACCGAAGAATTCAATGGACATGGTGCATCACCTGTGCGGCGACCGGCGCGGCCGTGCCGGAATCCATCGGAACAGTCAACGGCCGGGTTTTCATGAAGAACCGATTGACCCGATCATACCCAATGAACAACGAGTAATCAAGATGTCCCGTCGCCGGCTCCCGAGTCGCAGAATAGAAGACGCCGAGCCGGTCCTTTGGGTATAATAAAAGTAACGCAACAGATCGCCCAAGCTGATCGGTTTGCGGGCTTTCCCTGTTTCGATATGCGTTGCCATCGGGGAGTGGACCGTGGATGTGGTGACGTACAGCCGACGGCTGGCTGCCTGTGTGAACGCGGGTGTGCCGGTGGCCGAGGCGGCCGCAGTGCTGGCTAGCGACGATCCGACGAACGCCGTCGCCCGGGATCTGGCGGTGCGGCTGGCCGCCGGTGAACTGCTGGCCGGCGCACTGCGACGTCACACCGAATGGTTTCCCCCGTATTTCATCGCACTGGTCGAAGCGGGCGAAGTCGGCGGCTGGCTGGACAACACCCTGGCGGCCGCCGCCGATGAGTTGGCCCGGACCGACGATGCGGAACGGCGTCTGTGCCGCGGTTGGCGCCTGCCGGGCCGACAGCGAGGGCTGTGTCAACTCGCCGCCGTCGCCCGCACCTGCGGGCGCCTGGCCGCCCTGGTCGAATGGGGCATCCTTCTCGTTGATGCCCTGGAGCTGACCGCCGCATCGGTGATTGACGAACCCGTCCGTCGCAGCCTGCGGGCCGCTCGCCAGGCGGTCGAGGCGACGGGGAGCCTGGCCCGGAGCCGCAAGCCGCTTCTGCCGCCCTTGCTCTGGCGGGTCCTCAATCTCGGCAGCCTGACGGGAACGTTTCCCACGATTCTGCACGAGATGGGGAGCTGCTTTGAATACGAACTGGCCCTGCTCCTGGCCGGGCGCGGGGCGAAGGCGCGGCGCCGCATCGTCACTGCGGTTTTCGCGCGGAAGTTCGCCGCCCTGCTCCGGTGCGGCGTGCCGGTGACAGCCAGCATGGAGCTGCTGGCCGCCGAATATCCTGAGGCGTCCCCCGTGCGGAAGGCGCTGACGCGACCGCAGGCGGACCGCGGTTACCGCCTCTCCGAGTTGCTGGCGACGACCGGCTTGTTCGAGGAGTGGCAACTGGATGTGATCGACCTGGCCGAGACGGACGGCCGCTTGGAGGTGGCCTTCCAGGATTTGGCCGACTATCTGGTTTGCCCCGACGAGGCCACGTCCGCCGGGACGATTCGCAAGCTGGCCTTTCTCGGCCGCTGGGATGCCCTGCTGGACCGCGCGATCTGCCGAGCCTTCGGAACCGCGCCGCGACCGCTCTCCCAGCTGCTCGAAGACCGGGGATTGTCGGCGTTGGAACCCGCCCTCCTCGATGCCGGCGAGGCGGACGGGGATCTGGCGACGGCATTGTCCGCGGTCGAAGGGCTGCACGCGCTGCAGCGGGAGATCCCGGACACGATCAGCGCAGACGAATGCCGCTTCCTGGCGGGCTGGGCCGCAGCGATCCGGCTGGGCATCGACCTCGATGAATGCCTCCGCCTGCTTCAGGAGGACCAGCCCCGGATGGCTGAAACGATCCGCTTTATCCGACACGCCATCGCCGAGGATCCCGGGCGCCTCACGCTGAAGCGGCTGACACGCTCCGGTCTGGTCCCCTGGATCGCGTCGGGCATCGCCGCGGGCGCCACCCACGGCTTGCTGAGTGAGGCGCTGGACCGGCTGGCGACCTGTGAGCGCATCCGCCTGCGCCGGCAGCGGGTGCCGCTGCTGCGCGGCCGTCCCATTCGCCGCCGGGCGGCGCTGGCGCATGCCAGCCGGGTAGCGGGGACGCTGTTGGGGCTGGGGGCGACTGTTGAGGACGCGCTGGACGCGGTCGCTTCCGGTTCGGGCGACCGTGCGACGGATCAGGCTATCCGGCGCGTGTATCTGGCCGTGGCGCGGGGAACGCCACTGTCGCGAGCGGTTGCGACGGAGCCGGTCTTCCCGCCGCTGTGGACCGCCTGGGTGGGGTGGGGCGAGTCCTCCGGCGCCCTGGACGTTCAGTTGCTGAAGATTGCCGACCTGTACGAGGCGGAGTTGGAACGAACGGTGAATCGGTGAATCGGTGAATCGGGAGAGCTGGAGCCGATGAGGAGATTCGGATCCGGTTCTTGGAAAATTCAGCAGGAGCCCTCACATGAATCTTCCGGAAACCACTGAGACGAACTGGCTGATATACGTTGCGGGTGCCGCCAGCTTGATCCTCGCCGCGTACCTGGTGTTCCGGCGGGTGGTGCGGCGGTCGTACGAGCGGCATGGGCGTCTCACGGGCTTTGCCGCATGCCTCCAGTTCCTGGTGATCCTGGGCGTGATCGCATTCCCGTTCCTCTACAATCCGAGGCAGTGGCAGTGGTTCTGGATTCTGGAAACTCATTCGGGACGCGGTTGGGCCACGGCGGGCTGTGTGATCATTCTGCTGGGCTTTGCAATAGCGTTCGGTACCATGCTCTGGTTCGGGTTGCGCCGGGCCTTCGGGCTCGGCGGGCAAGGCCTGGTGCGCGGCGGACCGTACCGGTGGAGCCGCAATCCCCAGGTCGTCGGCGGTTACCTGCTCGTGATCGGCTCGTCGCTGCAGTGGCCGTCGCTGTATGCGTGCGGCTGGCTGGTCGTGTGGGCTATGGCCTCGCACTGGATGATTCTCATTGAAGAGGAACACCTGCGCCGGCAGTTCGGCGAGGAGTATGTCCGCTTCTGCCGGGAAGTGCCCCGCTACCTGTTCCGGCCGGACCGGGCGGCTTGAAGGCGGTCGAGGCGAGTATGGCCAAACGGAGCGCGGGATTGCTGGCCTATCGGCGCCGGAATGGTCGGCTGGAGGTGCTGCTGGTGCACCCCGGCGGTCCATATTGGCGGAGCAAGGACGCCGGCGCCTGGTCCATACCCAAGGGCGAACACGGGCCGGCTGAGGATGCCTTCGCCGCCGCGTGCCGCGAGTTTCGGGAAGAGACGAGTTGGCCGCTCCCGGTCACCGTGGATCCGACGGAGGCGGCGGATGGGCCGGGTGCAGTGGGGCAGGCAGCCGTTCGAGAGCCGGGCGGCGTGTTCACACCCATGGGCGAGACGACACTGGCCAGCGGCAAGGTGGTCCGAGCCTGGGCGTTCGAGGGGGAGTACGACCCCGACACGCTCCGTTCGAACACCTTCAGCTTCGAATGGCCTCGCGGCTCCGGCCGGGTGCGTGAGTATCCCGAGGTGGACCAGGCCGATTGGTTCTCGCTGGACGAGGCCCGGTTGAAAATGAATCCGGCGCAGACGGTGTTTCTGGATCGGCTGGAGCAGCACCTGGAGACGAGGGAAGGGTGAATGGGTGAGTCTATGAATCGGTGAATGGGTGAATGGGGCGAGGCGGCATTCATTGATCATCTTTCTTTGATCATTTTCAATGGATAATTGGGGAAACGATGAATCGGTGAAGGCTTACAAGCTCTGGGTTCGGTGATCCAGGACCCAGAGCCCAGGTCCCAAGTCCGACATCCGATGTCCGGAAATGAGTCCCGCCCTCCGAGTCTTCCGACACCATTCGCCGGCGGGCACACCGGAGGTGCCGCGAGCGGGAGCGAGCGGAGCGAAAGCCCGCCCCGGTGCCTTATTTCGCCAGCGCATACAGCCCCACCGCGGAGAGGGCATGGCTGGTGCGCGATGATTCGATCACCAGGCGCACGGCCCGGGCCGTGACCGGCGGGAAGCGGAGCAACCGCTGGTAGCCGACGGTGGTCCCGCGGGCGAACTCCCGCCAGGCGTCGCCGTCGTCCCGCCATTCGAACCGGAAGGACTCCACCCGCTGGCCCAGGCGGATGTGCTCCCGAACCATCGCCACGTCAAACGTGCGTGCCGCGGGGAGCTCGAATTCCAGAACGTCTGAGGTCGTGCCTTCGGGCGGGCTCCAGTACGTCGCCGGATCGGTGTCCAGAACATTCCCCGCGCCGCACCCCGGGGCCGCCGGGGCGGACGCGGCGGCGCCGGCCAGGCGGTTGTCGCGGAACGTGCCGTCCAGCAGGCGCCGCAGCTCCTGCAGGCTCCGGATGTCCGCGTCGTGGATGCGTCCGCGCCGGTCGGGCGGGACGTTGACCAGCAGCACGGCGTTGCGGCCGACGGAGCTGAAGTAGATGTCCAGCAGCTCCGCCGGAGTCTTCACCCGGGAGTCTTCCGCCGGGTGGTGGAACCAGCCGGGCCGGATGGAGACGTCCGCCTCCGCCGGGTACCAGAGCAGGGACGCGGCGTCGCGCAGCCGGGCCCGGCTGCCGAGGTCGGCGTCGGTGAGGTCGCCGGGGATGAACGCCGCGTCCACGGGGTGTGTCGCCGCGCCGGCGAGACGGTCGATGTCCAGCCGGTCGGGGATCACGCTCCACTCCGTCTCCCGGCCGACGCCCGTCTCCGTGCCCACCCAGCGGACGTCCGGGCCCATGCCGAAGATGACCGCCCGCGGCTGCAACTCGCGGACGACGGCATAGTACGACGGCCAGTCGTACTCCTGCCGCCGGCCGTCGGGCCCCTCGCCGCACGCGCCGTCGAACCAGACTTCGGCGATCTCGCCATAGCGGGTGAGGAGCTCGCGGAGCTGGGCGCGGAAGAATGCGTTGTAGCGGGGCGAGTTGCCATAGGACGGCTCGTGCCGGTCCCAGGGGGACACGTAGACCCCGAACGCCAGGCCGGCCTCGCGGCAGGCGGCGACCACCTCGCCCACCACGTCGCCCCGGCCGTCGCGCCACGGGCTGCTCCGGACGCTGTGGGCGGTGGTGTCGGTGGGCCACAGGCAGAAACCGTCGTGGTGCTTGGCGGTGAGGATCAGCAGCCGCATACCGGCGTCGCGGATCACCCGGGCCCACTGGTGGGCGTCGAAATCCGTGGGATTAAATTGAGCGGGATCCTCCCGGCCCGTGCCCCATTCGACGTCGGTGAAGGTGTTCATGCCGAAGTGGGCGAAGGCGATGAACTCCCGCTCCTGCCAGGCAAGCTGGGTTGGGGTAGGGGCGATCCGGGCTGCCTGGCTCACCACGGCCGCCTCCGCGGCGCCGGGAGGGATGAGTCCGTAATGGGACGGCGTCGGGACGCTGCCGTTCGACACGGCCACGAGAACCGCTGCCAGCAAAGCCAGTCCGATCCTCCGCCACCTGTGGCATGCGCCGGTGCGTGATTGCATGTACCCTCCTCGCAGGCGGATCCCGAGCTCTTCCGGATAGCTGATGAAATTATAGGCGGGACAGCGGCGGACCGTCAACGGATCCGGGTCTCCGGTCTTGACTTTTCGCTGAAATCCCATAAAGTGAAAACAACTCGAGGATCAACCGTCCACCGACCGAAGGCTTTCATCCAACTGCCGCCGCATCCGGAGCTGGCGAGGACACGCAACGGATCCACGGCTGCATTAGGCCGGCGGCGGGCTGTTAAGGTCCCTGAGAAGGAGGCTGGTGCATGGGTGCAACCAGGATCCTGTTTGTCAGCGGCAGCGTGGGACTGGGGCATGCGGTTCGGGACCTGGCCATCGCCCGGGAGCTGCATGCTCGCCTGCCCGGCGCCACCATCAGCTGGCTGGCGGGCGATGTGGCACGTGAGCTGCTGGTTAGGACCGGGCAGACGCTGCTGCCGGAGGCGGAACGCTACACCACCGGAGCCACCATCCTGGAATCGGTGAGCCAGGGCTTCACGCTCAACCAGGCCCGCCCGCACTTCATCATCCGGCCGCTGCGCGCCATGCGGCTGCTCCGCACGTTCCAGCACGACCTGGAGACCAACGTCGCCCTGTTCGCCGCAGCCACGCGGCGGCGGGCCTACGACCTCATCGTGGGTGACGAGACGTTCGAGCTGGTGCTTGCGATGGGCCGTAATCCGGGGCTCAAGACCGCGCCGTTCGCCCTGATCACCGACTTCATCGGGATGGACGCCATGACCCGCGATCCCCTGGAGCGGGGCATCGTCCGCCTGGTCAACCGAGCCTGGGACGCCATGCTGCGGCGCGCCGGCGGGCCCACCGACCGGATTCTGTACGCAGGCGAGCCTGCCGACGTCCCCGACACGCCGCTGGGCGGCGGCGGGATCAGCCGGCGCGAGCTCGCCCGCCGGGCGGTGCATTTTTTGGGTTACGTCCTCCCGTTCGACCCGGCGGATCTAGCGGACCGGACGGCGCTGCGCGACCGGCTGGGGTACGGCCGGGAGCCGCTGGTGATCTGCGCCATTGGCTCCACTGGCGTGGGGGCGCCCCTGTTGCGGCTGTGCGCGGACGCGGTCCCGCTGGTCCGCGCCCGGGTCCCGGACGCCCGGTTCGTGCTGGTGTGCGGCCCGCGGGTGGACCCGGCCGCGGTCAAGGCCCCGGCGGGCGCCCGGGTGCTCGGCTATGTGGACCGGCTGTACGAGCACTTCGCCGCCGGCGACCTGGCCGTGGTGCAGGGCGGCGGCAACACCACGCTGGAGCTCACGGCGCTGCGGCGGCCGTTCATTTACTTCCCCCTCGATGAGCACTTCGAGCAGCAACTCCACGTCACCCACCGCCTGGACCGGCGCAAGGCCGGCTACCGGCTCAAATACTCGGGCACGACACCGGACATGTTGGCCGAGGCGATCCTGAGCGAGCTGGCGGCGCCGTCCCCGTGCCCGGCCATCCCGACGGACGGCGCGGAGCGGGCGGCGGCGGTGCTCGGCGAGCTGCTCCAGGGGACCAAAACCTAGCGCCGGGACCGTCTCGTGATACAATCGGGATCTTCCGCTCGGCGGGCGGTCCGCGGGGTTGCGCCGGACCGGCGTTTCTTCAGGAGGAAATACCCCATCATGGCCGCAGGCAACGAATGGTTCACCTCTCACCCGGAAGCGGTGGAGCGGCTGCTCCGCTCGGCGTACGGGCTGGTGGGTCGCTGCCGCCTCCTGCCGGGCGAATACGACCTCAACATCCACGTCGAGACCGGGGCTGGCGCTTACCTTCTCAAGATCATGCGGCCCGGCTGCGATCCGGCGTTCGTGGACATGCAGTGCCGGGCGCTGGCGCATCTGGCCGAGGGCGCGCCCGCGCTGCCGCTCCAGCGAGTGGTCCCCACGCGCGACGGGGCGTCCACGACCATACTGGCGGACGCCGGCGGGGAGCGCCTGGCCTGGCTGCTCACGTTTCTGCCGGGACGGGTGATGGCGTCGGTGCGTCCGCACACGCCGGCGCTGCGGGCGGAGATCGGCGCGGCGCTGGGCCGGCTGGACGCGGCGCTGGCGGGATTCGAGCATCCGGCGCTGGACCGGGAGCTCAAGTGGAACCTGTGTCGCGCGGGTTGGATCCGGCCGCACCTGGGCTTGATCCAGGATCCACGGCGCCGCACTTGGCTCGACCGGATCGTGGACGATTTCACCGAGCGCGTCGCCCCGCGGTTCGAGAGCTTGCGCCGCGGCGCCATCTTCGGCGACGCCAACGACCACAACCTGCTGGTGGATTACGACGGGCAGGGTCGCCAGCGGCTCTCCGGCATCGTGGACTTCGGCGACATGTGCCATTCCGTGGTCGTGGGAGAAGCGGCGGTGGCCGCCGCCTACGTCATGATGGGCCAGGACCGGCCGCTCGAGGCCGCGGCGGAACTCCTCGCCGCCTATCATGGCGCCATGCCCCTGACCGACGACGAGCAGGCGCTGCTGTTCCCGCTCGTGCTCACCCGCCTGGCGGTGAGCGTGGTCAACGCGGCGGTGGTGTCGCGCGAGCGCCCCGACGACCCGTACGTCACCGTCAGCGAGGCGCCGGCCTGGCGGCTGCTCGAGCGGCTGCATGACTGCGATCCCCGCGTGGTCGAGGCCCGCTGGCGTGCCGCCTGCGGCCTGGCGGCCCACCCGGGCGCGGCGCGCGTGGGCGCCTGGCTCCACGGACGGTCCGGCAAGTTCGCCGAAGTGCTCGGACCGGACCGACCCGCCGCGACCGGGCAGGTGCTGGACCTCTCGTTCGCCTCCAGTATCGGCGGGAATGATCTCGATGAGTTCGATCCGGCGGATTGCGCCGAGCGCATCGCCGCGCAGGCGGGCGCCGGCGGGACACGAGTGGGCATCGGCCGCTGGGGCGAGCCGCGGCCCATCTATTCGGCTCCGGCTTTCGGCGGCGGGGACGACCCGCTGGCGCCCCGCCGGACGCGCCATCTGGGCGTGGACCTGTTCGCGCCCGCAGGTACCCTGGTGCACGCGCCGCTCGCGGGCGAGGTGGCGGCCACGGGCTGGTCGTCGCAGCGGTTCGATTACGGCGGATGGGCGCTGCTGCGGCACCGGACCGATGACGGCGTCCCGTTCGCGACCTTCTATGGCCATCTGGCCCGGAGCGTCTTCACGGATCTGGAGTTCGGCCGGCGCATCGACGCGGGGGAGGCGTTCGCCACCCTGGGCGGCCGGCCGGAGAACGGCGACTGGCCGCCCCATCTCCACTTCCAACTCCTGGCGGCAGGCGAGGAGCAGTGGGGGGAGACACCCGACGGCGTGGCCGACCCGGACGACTTCGCCGCCTGCGCCGCGCTCTATCCCAATCCGGCGCCTCTGCTGAACCTGTCCGAGGCGGCCACCGCATGGACGGACACCTCTCTCGAGGCGCTGAAGTCCCGCCGCGCCGCGCGTTTCGTTCCCACCCTTCGTCTCAGCTACGCGGAACCGTTCCGGCCGGTGCGCGGGTGGCGGCACTTTCTGTACGACGCCGAGGGGCGCGCCTATCTTGACGCGTACAACAACGTCCCCCACGTGGGGCACTGCCACCCGAAGGTCGTGGCGGCCGCCGAGAGCCAGCTCCGGCTCCTCAACACGAACACCCGCTACCTGTACGACGGTCTGGCCGAGCTGGCGGAGCACCTGACGGCGAAACTGCCCGAGTCGCTGTCGGTCTGCTTCTTCGTCAACTCCGGCTCCGAGGCCAACGAGCTGGCGCTGCGGCTGGCCCGGGCGCACACCGGCGCCCGCGACATGCTGGTGATGGACCACGCCTACCACGGGCACACCACGGGGGCGATGGCCATCAGCCCGTACAAGTTCAACCGCCCGGGCGGGGGTGGGGCCGAGGAGTGGGTCCACGTGACGCCGGTCCCCGACACGTACCGCGGTCCCCACCGGGCCGGCGACCCGGAGGCCGGCGCCCGCTACGCCGCCGATGTGCGGGCCGTGCTGGCGGCGGTGCAGGGGCAGGGTCGGCGCGTCGCCGGCTACATTGCCGAGTGCCTCCCCAGCGTCGGAGGCCAGATTGTCCCACCCCAGGGGTTCGCGGAGACGGTGTACCGGGACGTCCGGGCCGCGGGCGGCGTCTGCATCGCCGACGACGTTCAGACGGCGCTCGGGCGGCTGGGCGCCACGTTCTGGGGCTTCGAGTACCTGGGCGTGGTACCGGACATCCTGGTGCTGGGCAAGCCCATGGGTAACGGCTACCCGCTGGCGGCCGTGGTGACGACGCCGGCGATCGCCCGATCGTTCGCATCCGGTCCCGAGTTTTTCAGCACCTTCGGCGGGAGCACCGTATCGTGCGCCGTGGGGATCGCTGTCCAGCAGGTCCTGGACGAGGAGGGGCTCCAGGCCCATGCGGCGCGGGTGGGGGCGGAGCTGCTCGCCGGCCTGTCCGCCCTGGCCGGGGAGTTTCCGCTCATCGGCGACGTGCGCGGGACGGGCCTCTTCATCGGCGTGGATCTGGTCATTGACCGCGACACGCGGGCGCCGGCCACGGCCCAGGCGGCCTACATGAAGGACCGGCTCCGCGAGCGGCGCGTGCTGCTGGGCACCGAAGGGCCCCACGACAACGTGCTCAAGATCCGCCCGCCCATGACGTTCGACTCACCGGCCGCCGCCTGCCTGCTGGAGACGCTGGCGGACGTGCTCGCCGAAGATCCCGCCCAGCCCGACTGGCCGCCCGCAGCCATGCGTTAGGCGGGTGGAGCCGGAACGCACAGGTACAGTGGCCGTGCGCCGGACCTATACTTCTCTAGCCGCCACTCCGCAACGTTCGCTCGATGGGTAATCGTACCAGCCGGCTCCGGTATTGCCAACCCGATGACTGACGCCTTGACCAACCCAACCGCCGTCCAGGAAGATCCTGCTGGACGGGTTCGCCCCAATGAATTACAATGTAATACGATGCCTGCAGGAGGTGACAATGAAAGACGTCATGACCATCCGCATCGGAGAGGATTTAAGAGACAAGCTGGACCGGATGGCCAAGGCGACGGCCAGGACCAAATCGTACCTGATCGAGAGCGCCATCCGCGAGTATCTCGAAGTCAACGAATGGCAGGTTGAAGCCATCCAGGAGGGTGTCCGCCAGGCCGACGCCGGTCAAGTCGTCCCCCACGAAACCGTCAAGGCCCGCTGGGAGGGAAAACGTGCAGATTCTGTGGACCGCCGCCGCCGCCCGCGACCTTGAATCCATGGCGGAGTTCATCGCCCGGGACAATCCCGCGGCGGCCGTGGACCAGGTGCTTCGAGTCATCCATGTGGTGGAGCGCCATCTGCCGGAGATGCCCCATCTGGGCCGGGCGGGACGCGTGCCGGGCACGCGGGAGCTGGTCGTACCGGACACGCCATGCCTGGTTGCCTACCGCGTCCGGCGAAATAATCTGGAGATCCTCCGCGTCCTCCACCACGCCCAGCGGTGGCCGTCTGAATTCTAGTCCATCCGGATTACTGGCCACTATTTCTGTGCCGCGGCCGGAGATGCTGCCCTGTCTCCGCCAATCAGGTTCTGCCGGCGCAGGAACGCGCGGATCGCCGCGTAACTGTCCAGAACCTCCTGCCGGCTGAAGTTTCCGTGCCCGCCGCCCCGGACGGTGACCAGCCGGTTCGCAACCCCGGCCTGGTCCAGTTTCTCGTGCAGCCGGACGGCGTGGCTGTACGGCACGATGTCGTCCGCGTCGCCGTGGATCGTGAGCACCGGCGGCGATCCCGCGTTGGCGTATTGAATCGGTGAAACCTGCCGGGCGAGCGCCTCCCGCGCGAGCATGCTGCCGAACCACTCGATGGCATAGTGTTTGGCGTTGGGTCCGTCGAGCAGGTCCGCCACGTCGGTGATGCCGAACCAGTTGATGATAGCAGCCACGCGCACGGGGGGTTCCGTGCCGCTACGCCAACGGATATCGCTCGCCGTCGGGCACGAGTGATCGAACGGGGACGCGTCCGGGAGCATCCCGGTGATGAGGGCCAGGTGCCCGCCGGCCGAATATCCGGTCAGGATCACCTTCGCCGGATCGAACCCGTATTCATGGGCGCGCCGGATGACCCAGGCCAGCGCGCACCGGCAATCCTCCACCGCCGCCGGTGCCGGGGAGTTCCGCGCCAGCCGGTACTCCACGTTGACCACCGCGCAGCCGGCGGCCAGGTACGGGAGGATGCCCAGAACGCTCCCCTCCTTGCGGCCCTCCACCCAGCCGCCGCCGTGGATCAGCATCACCGTGGGCACCGGATCGCGCCGGTCCCGCGGCAGGTAGAGATCCAGTTTCAGGTCGGTGTTGTTGGCCGTCCGGTAGGTGACGTCCGGCAGCACTTCGCACTCGGAGGCGATGGAGTCCGTCCACTCGGTGGATTCGGGGGGATGGGTCTGCCCCCACCCCGGACCGCCCATCATCCATGCGAGAACGAACAGAGCGGAGAAAACGATTCGGGTCATGGTTCCTCCTCGTGCAGACTCCTGATCAGCGAGCGATGCCGACGCGCATGAATGCGGCCCGATCATTATATTCCATGAAGAACCAAGGATCGTGCGCGCCGGTCGTTAATATTTACCCGTACTAAGAATCATGGCTCGCCGCGCAAGGAGTCAGATCATGGATCGATGTTCTGGCACTACATCCAGCCATCGTACTCAGTGCGAGTCGTCGATTGTCCTGAAAAGATTGTACTCCTGGGTGTCGGTGATTCCAACCAGCGCCCACGCAGGGGCGGAGCAGGCGATTAATGGGCTAGGCGCGGTCAATCCGGTGAACTGGATTCAACCGACGACCCGTCTCGACGTCGCGGCATGGAAACGCCCGGGCTCCAGTGAGCCGGGCCTGGCACCTCATCGCTTGAACATCCGCACCAGGTCCCGGCTGACTTCCTGGAATCCCTTGCCGCCCGTCTGCTGGTGCACGGTCCGGTCGAGCTGGAGGATAGCGTACGGATTGGTCTCCCGGGCCGCCGCCTGCTTGAAATTGCGCGACATGTCCTGCCAGTAGTGCAGGTCGGCCTGGGCTTGCTGAGCCTCGCGGCTCCCGGCGGGCGCCTTGGACAGCTTTTGCTGGAGCTGCGGCAGCAGCATGTTGTCGATCTCCTTGGCCGATTCCCGACTCTGCGCCTGCAGTTTGGCGATCTCGCCGAGCACCGGGTCGCCCTCAATCTTGTCGTGCTTCACCCCCAGCACCTTGCCGATGCTTTCCACCTCCTCCGCGGTGAGCTGGTCGAAGTTCACCTTGGCCTTGAGCAGGCGCTTGGAGGCGAACGATTCGGCGTGGGCGCTGGTTGTCAGGTTCACCTCCGAGCGGGTGGCGCTGAACCCGGTGACGCTGTGGTACGCCTCGTTCAGCGCCCGCTGCCCGTCCTGCTGGAACTGGGCGATGGAGACGGGCTTGCCGTTTTTGGTGATCACCAGGTTGGGCGTCTCCATGAGGGCCAGATCCAGGTCCATGCTGGACGTGCCGGCGCTGGAGGCGTTGCGCATGGGCTTGAACCGGAGGTTGCTCACATCGTAGCCCTGGGCTTTGAGGAGCCGGAGCATCTCGGGCATCGCCTCGGCGTACGACTGGTCCACCAGCCGGGTGAACAGGCTCCGCACCGCGGGATGCGCGTGGTACTTCATGAGCAGCTTGCAGTGATACGAGGAGTTGATCGACGCGGCCAGGCGGCCGAGCTCCTGCTCCGCCTGGGCCAGTTGGGGCGAGCCGGCCGGCAGTTGCGCCCGCAGCCGGGCCATGGCTGCCTGCTTTTCCTGGAAGAAGCCGATGAGCGCCTTCGCGTCGTCGACGTCCTGCTGCATGCGGGCGGCGTCGAAGGCGAGCTTCACGTTCCGGCCGGGGCCCAGCACCGGCTTGAACAGGGTGCTGTCCGGACCGTAGTAGCTGAGGGCGCCCTTGACGAAGATGCTGGTCCCGATCTGGGCGGCCTTGCCCATGAGGTAGGCGGCGCCCGCCTGTCGGGCGCCCGCCCAGACGCGGTCCTCCCAGGATGTGGATTTGGCATCCGCCGGTTCGCGGGTGTAGCCGTCGAAGAACTGGGTGGCCAGCAAGCCCACGGGCGACGACCAGGCGATGGCCTGGTACGCGCCTTCGGTGGGTCCGCCCATGACCAGACCGGTGGTGCCGCCGTAGATGGAGCCCAGGATGTGCGGGCCCCACTGGGTGATGGCCGCTTCGGCGCCGTACGCCTGGACCAGGGCCTCGCAGCCGACGCCGATGGTCACCGCCCCCACCGCCATGACCGCCATGTTGATGTAGAAGTCGCGTTCCGCCTTGGCGATGGCCTTCTCCTCCTGGGCGGCCTCCCGGCCCATCGCGTACCCCTGGAGCATGGTGTCCAGGGCGCCGGCCACCTGGAGCACTCTCTCCACGTCGCCGCCGGCAACCGTCTTCGCGTCGAGCAGCTTCCAGACCCGCTCGCGGGTGGCTTGCCGTTGCTCCTCCGGAAGCTGGCCGACCTGCTGCTCCACCAGCGCGGCGATCCGGCGGGTGGCGTCGGCGCGGGCCGCCTCCTCGCGGACCTGATGGATGAACTTGTCGGACGCGTACTCGTCGAACGCGGACCGGGTGTGCACCAATTTCCCCGTCCGGTACGAGGCGATCAAGTCCTGCTCGGCCTGGATGTCGGACTGGAGCTGGATCATCCGGAAGGCCAGCGTCTTGCGCCGCGCCGGATCCGGCTCCCGTTCCAGTTCCTCCTGTTCCTTCCGGAGGTTCCGGTTCAGCAGCTCGATCATCGCCTCGTGGAAGGCCACCGTTTCCTCGACGGCCGCAGCGTCCACGGTTTCAGGGGACGACGTTGTGCTCCGGGTAGTCGTCTTCGATTTCTTGGTGTCCGCCGTCTCCGCCGTCTGGTCGGCCGGCTGTTTGGAGCGGGGATCGTCCGCCTTGTACGGACCTTCGTCCCACGGGTTCCGCACGGGGGGCGGGGCGGGGAGGTTCTCCGGGTCGCAGGCGAGCAGCTCCCGAATCTGGGTGGCATATTCCTGCTTCGCCCGCTGCAGCTGCTGGATTCTTTGGGACTCGAAACGCGTGGCCACGTCCAGGAGCGCGGCCCACGCGTGGCCGGGCAGCATGGGCGGTTCGCTGTGGGCGGCAGGGGCGCGGTAGTAGGTGGTGCCGGAGAACGCCCATCGGTCCGTCAAACCCGTGGCGTAACGCACGTAGTGCAAACGCTCGCCATCGGGGAAGAAGCCGTCCAGGGTGGCGCCGAGCTCCTGCGGTGACGAAAGGAGCACGCCCTCGGGCTGTTCCTCCACCAGTCGGAGGGCGTCCTCCAGCCCTGGCACCAGGATCTGCTTGCCGTCCCTGGTGGTCACCCAGCCCGGTTTGGCGGCGGTCACGCCGGCGGCCGCGAGCGTGTCGGCGAAGGCGAACGAGTACTGGTACACCAGCGCCAGCCCTCCCGGGTAGCGCTTGACGGTTTTGAAGTAGAGGCGAACCCCGCTGTCGCTCACCCACTCGCCGTCCAGGCCGGAGGGTGTCTGCGGGAACGAGCGGCGGTAGCGCTCGCGGGCCGCGCACTTGGCGGTCAGGGGATTGGGCGGATTGCCCAGCGCCTTGATCTGGGCGGCGATCTGCGCGAGGCCCGCCTGCTGGGATCGAAGCACCTCCTCCTGCCGGCCGGCGACGGCCATGGCGTCCAGATAGCAGCCGCGGGTGTCGGCCGCCACGCCCACGGCGGCGTCCCGGAGGCTCGCCTCCACCGCCACGGCCGTCCGGATAAACGCCTCCCGGCCGGCCAGGAACTGGCCGAGCAGCGGGATGAGGCGGCGCAGGTACTCCGCGGCCTCCGGTGTCGGGTGGTCGTACAGAGGCGCCCATGCGGTCTGGAAACGCTGCTCGTCTTCCAGCGACATCGGACCGTAGAGCAGCCGCATCCCCTCCATGGCCATGGAGACCTCCCCGTTGTACTGCGTCGGGGAGATCCGGTTGAAGTCGGCAAACGGCGGCAGGACGGCCGCCGCGGGCAGGACCCCCGGCGTCTGGGTGACGGGTGGCAGCCGGCCCGGCGTCTGCCACGGCATGCCGTCGCGGGGCTTGGCGGCCGTGGCGCACGGGTCGGACGCCTCGAATGTCAACGTGGGCAAGCGAACCGGCGTGCCGGACGGGGGAATGCCCCCGGCCGTGGTCGTACCGGTGGCCGAGCCGCCCGTTTCCGTGCGCGAGCTGCCGGCGCCGCCTCCTTCGAGCTTGGCCAGCTGCTTCGTCGCGAAGTCGTGGCCGGGCTCGATGACCAGGGCCTGCGCGTAATCCTGTCGGGCGCCCGCGGCGTCCCCCATCTTGTTGCGGCAATACGCGCGGTTGGAGAACGCGTCGGCGTTGCGGGGATTGACCTCGACGGCCTGGGTGTAGTCTGCGAGTGCCCCAGCCAGGTCTTTCAGCTTCTCCTTGGCGAGGCCGCGGTTGTTGAGCGCCTGGCTCATGCGCGGGTCCGCCTGGAGAGCGCGGGTGTAGTCGTCGACGGCGCCGCGGTAATCGCCCCGGTCATAGCGCAGCAGGCCGCGGTTGTTGAGGATGTGGGCATTGTCCGGCGCCAGCGCGGCCGCCCGCTCGATGTCGGCCCACGCGCCGGTGGTGTCCTTGAGCTGACGCTTCAGGGACGAGCGGGAGCTCCAGTTCGTGGCGTTGCGCGGCTCGATCTCGACGGCCCGATCGAGGTCGGCCAGCGCGCCGCGCAGGTCGTCGAGGCGCTGGCGACACAGGGCGCGCTGACGGTAGCTTTCGGCGGATGCGGGATCTTCGGCGATGGCCTGGTTGCACGCCTTGAGGGCCTCGGCGTACTGGCGCGCCTTGAACAGCTCCTTCGCCAGCTGCAGGCTGGGCGGGTCCCCGGCGCCGGCAGCCGCCGTCCAGATCAGCGTCGCCACCAGCAGGGTGCCGGCCATCCATGCGACTGGTCGTGATGAGTGCATGACCGCCTCCACATCACCCCATGACTTCCAGAAGAGGATACCATAGACGCCGGTGTGAAGGCAGTGAAGCAGGCGATTTTGGTTTTAGGAACGGCGGCGTGACCAGGTTCGCCTCGCCGCCGTTGGTGTACAATGCGGATAATGATTCATTGTTTCGAGGATTCGCCTTGTCCCTCACCGGACGGTGGCATGAGATGGCTGACCGACGTCGATGTTGGGCTCAATCTCAACGGAGGACTGCAAAGACGCAGGAGGGCAATCCCATGAACGGCACGATCCGTCTGCTGGCTGTGAGCATGGTGATGGCGATGGCGCTGGCGGTGGCGCCAACCCAGACGGGGGGCGGGACCCAGAACGCCGGCGCCGCCTTGTCCACGGCGGTGCGGCATTTGGGATACAAAGTGGAAAAGATGGGCGACAGCCCGGCCCCGACCGCCGACTATTGGTCCGAGATGCAGCGGATGGGCCAGATCCCGCCGAACCTTGCCCGGCATACGGCATCCGGGTACTCCGCGGTGTGCGTCTCCAGCCGCGGCCCCACGCAGGTGGTCATCGGGCTCAGCCTGTTCCATACGGCGGCGGATGCGGAAGAACGCCTGCACGCGATCCATCGCTTTCGCCAGGAGCGGCTCCGCACCCAAGCCAAAGGCTGGGTGGGGATGAAGGGGGAAATCCGGGCCGGCGACTTCCAGGGCTGCCCCGGATATTATTCCCTGTTGACCGATCACTCCTGGACCGAAGATCCGGACCCGCCGCGTTTCGAATACCGCTACTGGGTCCAAGGGAACGTCATGGCGGAATTCGGCGCGCTCTACCGGCGATCCGGTGGGGTGTACGGGGTGGACGATGAGGCGGCGGTGCTCCATCGGGAGCTCGCCGGCGAGGGCTTCCGGTGCGGCGGCGCGGCGCCGCCGCCGCCGGCAGGACCGGTGGCGCTGGCGCTGAAGGCCGAGGCGCCCGGCTGGCTGTCCGCGGACGCCGCAGTGACCGCCGACGCGCTCCCATCGTCGATCACCGTCACGGGCACGGTGCGGGGCGCGGACGGCTCCCCCATCGCGGGCGCACGGGTACGTCTGCCCCGGTACGGCGCCGCGGCCACCACCGACGCCCTGGGCGCCTACCGCCTGGCGGCGGCGGATCGGGGGGAGCGTCCCTTCGCCGCGCAGCAGGACTTCACACTCCGCCCGGCGGACTCACCCGTCACCGTGGAACTCGCCGTGGCGGAGTGCCCGCTGCCGGTGCCCGGGGATGCGGCCGTCACGGTGCAGGCGCGGGCGGCCGACGGCCGGTCCCTGGAAGACCATGTGATTCGTGTCAGCCTGGAGGACGCCGACGGCCGGGAGGCGCGCTACGCCTTCGTGTCGTTCGGCGCCGACGGCGCGCGGGTGGCCCAGGGGCGGCTGGATGCGCGGGGTGCCTTCCGCACCTCGATGCGCATCACTCGGCCCCAGGACGCCGTCTACTCCGGCCTGTTCGAGGGGCGCTACGACCTCAAGCACATCCCGTGGCAGCTCCGGATCCGGGCCGAAGTGCTGCCGCGCGACCCCGGCAGCGCCAAGGTGCTGGGCGCCGCCCGCCAGACGTGTCCCCTCCGGTTGGCCCCCCTGCGGGTGCTGGACACGCTGCTGCTCCAGGCCATCGAGGACGGCGTTCTTGTGGGGCGGCGAAAAACCGGCCTGCGGGTGCGGCTGGACTCGGAGATCCCCTTTGACCTCCTCGGCGAGCTGCCGTGCGACGTGAGGGCGTTCGTCGATGCGAGCACCACGCCCGCCGCCACCGGCCGGTTCACGCTGAAGCCGTTTTTCACGAACCAGGAGATCGACGCGCTGCAGAACTCGGCCAACCTGGTGATCCCGGCGGACGCGGTGCCGCCGGGGCGGCACGTGGTCCGCCTCGAGATCACGCCCGGGGGCGGCACGGAGGTCAACACCACAGAGCACCGTCTCGCTGAAACCGAATGGAAGACACCGCGGCGGCTGAACATCCTGTTCACGCCGGCGCCCTATAATCCGGCCAAGCCGGAGGCTGTTCGGGCGATCGGGCAACAAGCTGCAAAATTTCTGGAGGTTGTTTTTCCGGTGGCCGAGGTGACCGACTGCTACCTGGATGATGCGGCAACGGTCGCCGCCGTCCAGCGTGTGGTCGATACCTACGGCTTCTACTCCACGATGTTTGACGATTTTGCGATGGTCGATGGGATCCGCCAGAGTTTCAACCTCAAGCATCCGGACAATCCCGCCGATTTCGCCGTGGGGGTCTATCCGTGCGGTGTCTATGCCTGGTTCGGCGAAAATGTTCATGGTGCCCACAGCTTTTGGGACCGCACCGTGCTCAACTGCGACGAGAACAGCGTCAACGTGGCCCACGAGATCGGCCACGCCTTCGCCCAGGGCGATGAATACGCCGGCCTCTGGGAGAGTTTGAAGGGTGAAACCAAGATCGGGAAATTCATCAAGACCCGCAATGCGTTCGACGGCCGCACCGACACATTCTTCAATCCGGCCATCCCCTATTGGATCAACTTCATGGGGGAAGCCGGTGTCAATCCGAACATCGGGACCTGGGTGGACAGCACCACCTACAATGCCATATACAGTGCGCTTGAGAAGTTCCGAGTCCTGGGTCCCAAGCCGCCGCCCGAGGTCATGTGGCTCAAGGGTGGCGTCCAGGCGGGCGGGCGACTCAATGCAGGTGTTGCCGCGTTCGGCGACCTGCTGACCTCCGGGAGCGATCCCATGGAGATCCTGGTTGGACTGGGAGCGGACACGATCCATCGGATCTTCGGCTCGCCGAGATTCGGGGTGCGGGTGCACTCGGCCACTCGCGCCGAGATCACCAGCGGCTCGGCCATTGTGGACGGCGGCGTGACCGTGTCGGCGGGCAATGTCACGTTAACCCCGCAGGGCACCCGATACGCTGTCAGCGTGGCCGACGATGGCAGCATGACGGTCCAGGTGCTGCGGGGCGCCGTCGAGGTGACCGCCGCCGCGGGGCAGGAGCGTCTGGCCGAAGGGCAGGCCCGCCGGGTGGATCCGGCGGGACGGATTCAACCGGCAACCGCGGAGGACCCGGCGGAGTTGACTCGGCGGATTCTCGGCGCGGCGTCGGCGGCAGGTCCCGCCGCCCCGGGAGCGCCGACCACCGGCGGGCTGGCGGGACGACCGCCGCGGTCGGATTCGGGGGCGAGTGCGCATCCGCCGGGTGGACCGGTGGCGCGCCCGCCGCGGCCGGACGGGGGCGCAGGCGTGCCGTCCGTCCCGACTCCGGATACAGGGCGCGCGGCCGGCACGCCCCCGGCGGACGCTCAGACCCCGGCGCCGCGGCCCGAGCCGTCCGTGGCGCTCCCCGGGCGCGTGCTGGCGCTGGGCCTGGACGAGGCGACCGGCGTGATCACCCGGGGCGAGGGACCGGCGGGGATCCGCGGCATCCTGCAGGGGAATCCGGAGCGCGTGAACGCGCGGCGCGGGCGCGGCGTCTCCTTCGACGGCCGCAACGACTGGATCCTCATGGACCCCGACCCGGCGCTGGACATTACGGGCGCCCTGACGGTCATGGTGCTGGCCCGCGTGCCCGCAGCGGCGCTGGACGCGGACCTCTACATGATGGTCTGGCGCGGCGACGAGCAAGGCGGGAAAGACCCGTACGCCCTGTCCATCGCCGGCTCGCAACTCGTGTTCCGGCGCGACTTCCCCAGGACCGTTCAGGTGGCGTGGCCGCTGGCCGATTTGGCGACGGACGAATACCACGTGTTCTGCGGCGTCCACCGGGCAGAGGAGGGGACGCTGGAACTCTGGGTGGACGGCACCCGGGTGGCCATCGCCCCGGCGCCGAAGGCCGTGGGGTATCCCACGGGGGGCATGCGGACGCTGGTGGGCGCCATGGACAATGGCAAGAGTCAGTTTTTCCGCGGCATCCTCGACGAGGTCCGCCTTTTTGCCCGGGCGCTGAACGCCGACGAGATCGCCGCGGAGACGGCCGCCCTGCTGGGCGAACCAGTGCGCTAGAGTTTGAGATGGGACGGAATGGCCGCCCGCGGGGCGGCCCGCTCTCACGCCTCGGGAGGTGCGCATGCTGAGTGTGGTGTGCCGGTGCCTGGGCATCGCGGCCCTGGCCACGGGGCTCGCCCTGCTGGTCTTCCCGGATCCCGTCGCCCGGGTGGTGCGTCAGCCGATGGAGAACGTCCTGCTCACCACCGTGGACATGGACCGCTACGCGGCGGCGGTGAGCACGGCGTGCGGCGGGGCGGCGGCGGAGCTGGCCCATGAGCGCCTGCCCGCGGAGCATGCGTTTCGGACCTTCCTCACCGCCATGGACTGGAGCGGGCCGGGCGAACGCGACCTTACCCTGACGGCCGCGGAGTGGGCTGCGCTGCGACAGCAAGTCACTCCCGACCCCGGCGCCGCGACGGCGTTTTGCGCGCAGGTGGGTGCGCGGCTCCTCCGGTTCGAAACGGAAGCGCTCCGATCGACCGCGGATCGCCTTGCGGTGCAGGTGCGCTTCCTGGGTGAGGCGCCGCCGGCGGGCTCGGCCAAGGCGCAGCCGCTGGACGCAGTGGCGCTGCAGCCGTTCCCGGCGATCCGGGAACAACTGGCGGCCGGCGCTGCGGCGTTGGAGGGTGTGGATAACTGGGTGGGTCAGGAGATGACCACCCTGGACGGCGCCGAGTGGCGCCGCTTCGCCGCCACCGCCGGGCTGGCGCCCGACGCCCCATTCACGTTCGACTGCCGGGTGTACCATGCCACGCTGGTGGCCGGCGCGGTGGGCGAGCAGGTGGTGCCGGCCCAGGGGCTGGGCTCGGGACGCTACGTGGCGGCCGCCATCCTTGCAGTGGTCGGGCTGGCGCTGATGCTGTGGCTGTACCGACCCGGCCGGGGCATCCCGGTGGTGCCGCGGGGTGTGGCGGCATTGTGGGACGTTCTCTTTCTCGCAGCCGCCCTGCCGGTTGGATACGGCGCCATCGCTGCCGCCCTGTCAGGCTGGTGGGGTTACCAGCCGGCGCTGGGGCCGGTCATGCATTTTGTGGGAGTCGCCGGCATGGCCGTGGGGATTCCGGTGATGGCCATCGTGCTGACGCTCCTCACCGCCCAGCGGCTGGAAGTGACCACGGTGGGCGTGACCACAACCGGTGCAGGCAACCGGCGCCGCCTGGCGTGGGACGAGCTGACGGGACTGGAATTCGAAGAGCGCCGCCTCGTGACGGTGAAGGCCGGGGTGCCCGTGCCCCGGAAGCTGCAGCGGGTGCTGGTGCTGAAAGGGCAGGCCGCCTCAATCACCGTCCATGAACCGCCCACCGCTGCCGGCAAGGCGCGGGTGGTGGACGCTCTGGCGGCTGCCGCGCCTGAGGTGTGGCGCGACCGCATCCGGTCGGTGGGCGCGGGTTGGTGAGATACAGGAATTGAATCCGCAATCTCCAGATGAGGCAGGCGAGAAAATGAAAATGGCGCAAGATCACGCGGTGGATTATCCCGTCATCGACGACGAGCTGGCCCGGCGCCTGGAGCGAGCGGAGGGGACGGCCAGCGCCCGGTTCGTGGAGGCGCGGGCGCGCCTTGAGCCGGCGAGCGGCGCTTGCTGGATCGAGATCGGCGGCGCGTACGCCATGTTCGACGGAGCGGATTCACCCCTGAGCCAGACGTTCGGGTTGGGGCTGTTCCAGCCGGGCACGGCGGAGACGCTGGCGGCGATCGAGGAATTTTTCAATGCCTACGGATCGCCGGTTTGCCACGAGGTCAGTCCGCACGCCGATCCCGCCCTGCTGACGCTGTTGCCGGAGCGGGGCTACCGCCCCGTGGAACTGACCAGCGTGATGTTCCGGCCCGTCGCGCGGGACATCCGCCTGGCGTGTCCGCCAGCCCGGGGGATCACCGTGCGGCGGTCCGTCTCCGCTGAAGCGGAACAGTGGGCGCAGGCTTCAGCCCGCGGCTGGGCCGAGCACCCCGAGCTGGCGGATTTTCTTCTGGCCTTCGGCCGGATCTCGGCGGCGAGCGAAGGCGCCCAGCCGTACTTGGCCGAACTGGACGGCAAAAGCGTCGCCACGGGCATGCTCATCGTGGCGGGCGAGGTGGCGCTGCTGGCCGGCGCCTCCACCGTTCCGGCCGCCCGCCGGCGGGGCGCCCAACTGGCGCTGCTGGAGGCGCGCCTCCGTGCGGCGGCGGAGCAGGGCTGCGCCATCGCCATGATGGGCGCCGCCCCGGGGAGCGCTTCGCAGCGCAACGCCGAGCGCCACGGTTTTCGCGTCGCCTACACCCGCATCAAGTGGCGGCTGGGCAAATGAGTCCGGGTGTTGTTGAATCGGATGAGAACGGACCTCTCCAAGGGGGTAGACCGAGAACCTTCATCTGTTCGCTCTCGCCTTCCGGCTCCAGCCTGACCGGCCGAAGGACGGAGCGAGAGCGAAGAACCAGGCGCCGCGACCTTACGGCACCAGAAAATCCACGATGCCCACGGACCAGCCGTGGGCCAGGCTGGCCCGGTCGTGGGTTTTCTCGTACAGGGTGCCGTACGTCCGGGCGACGGGGCCGTACCGGCGCCTGATGTAGTCGATCGCCCGCGCGGGATCGTGGCGGGCCAGCGCGCCGGCGACGAAGTAGCCGTAGTACAGCGTCACACGTTCGTCCAGGTCTGCCATGCCCGTGATGAACGCGAGGCTCCGCTCCAGCAGCCGCGGGTCGGTGGGCACGGAGCCCAGCATCGCCGCGGTGGCGTGGACGCTGGGGCCGCCGTCCGGGTACAGGCGGTAGCCGTGCGTCGCCGGATCGTAGAAGGCGTGGTGCAGGCGATCCGGGTCGACGCCGGGGTCGTGCCCGGCGCGAACACACGCTTCGAAGTGCCAGGCGTTGACCACGGCGTGGCACATGGGACCGGGCTGACGCCGCATCCCCCGATGGCCGGTGTCGGCGGCCTGAGGATCGCGGGTGTCCCAGTCCACGAAGTGCCAACCGGGCACGTCCACGACGAGCCCGTCATCGCGGCGGTACAAGGCCCGCCACTTGAGCAGGGACTCCCGGACGAGCGCCAGGAGCCGGGGATCGCGCCCGTGCCGCAGCGCCGTCAGGCAGAACGCCAGGTGGTAGGTGGGCATCGCCAGGCCGCGGTAGTCGGGGCGGCGGACGGGCCAGGCGCCCTGGACCATGGCGGCGGCGGGGTCGTAGGACGTGGCGATCTGCGCCAGCGCGCGTTCCACGACGGGCAGGCCGTTCGTCGTCAGCTTTTCAAGAGCGATGGCGGACATCCGCAGGTCGCCGGTCCACTGGGCGCGCTCGCGCCAGCACGTGTCCACCGCACCCCCGTCGATGCACGCGGTGAGGTTGTTGCGGCAGGCCTGCAGGATGTCGGCGGACAGGTCGTCCGGCGGGGAGAGACGGGCCCACTCCAGCGGGTATTCCTGCCGCCAGGCTGTCACCTCGACGGCGCCGGCGGGAACGCCGCCGAGCACGTGGATGTAGCGGCAGCCTCGCTGCCCCACGGGCGCGCCGCCGATGACGCCGGGCGCCACCGCGTCGGCCAGGTGCACCTTGGTCCGCTCGTGGTGGGCGGTGATCAGGTTCAGGTCTTCCACTTCACCATAGAGAAGGGCGACGCCGGCGGCGAGGGGGTTGCGCACCTCCACCCGGTGCAGGCCGATGAGAGGGAGCCGGCCGGTGCGGTGGAACAGGTTCTTGAGTCCAGCCTGGCGGGTGCCGGCGAACACGTCGGCCAGCCGGTGCGGCTCAAACGGCGACCGGAGACCGCCCCGGCGTGGCGTGTCCGTCCACTCGATCGCCACCGGCACGTGGCGCAACGGCGCGATGGCCGGCTCCACAGCCACCCAGTCCGGCCGCTCCGCCGACTCGAGAGGCAGGGGGGCGCCGGGGGCTACGGGGGCGCGGACCACGTTCTGGAACGCAAGCTGACGGTCCATCTGGGCGGCGAACGTGACGGAATCATCCCGATGGCAGACCCATTTCGCCGTCGGATCCAAGTCGGCCAGGAAAGGGTCGGGGAACAGACAGCGAAACCAGAGGCTGACGGTTTCGGAATTCAGATACTGCAGGCGGACCCAAACAGTCGCGGCGTGCGTGGCGTCCCAGGTGTCGATCTCCACGGTGCCCGGCGCGCAGCGGAGGCCACCGGCGCCGGCGAAGGCGCCATCGAGCCAGAGCTCGTACGCACAGTTCGAAGCCAACTGCAGGCGTCGTCCGCCGGACGTGACGAAGAGCAGCGACGCCTCCCGGACGTCGCGCGCGTCGAACACCGGCCACATGACCCGGGCGTTGTCGGCGATCAACCTCACCGTAATGCCTCCGGTTTGCCGCATTTCATCGTGTTCGCAAATGCTATCACAATCGTGATCATGACCGTACTCGTCATCTCAAACCGGCGGAGCGGGAACGCATTGATTGGGAGTGTCCGGAATTCACTCGTCCAACCAGCCGTTCAGCGATCGGTCCAGCGCCTGCGTCACGAACACGATCCGCCGGTTGGCGATATGGAGGTACCGCGAGCGGCAGCGAGCGGCGCGAACGCCCACTCGTCACGCCTTCCCCCAGGTGCCCGACCACACTGTCTGTGCCGCTTGAATACCCTCCCATCGAGGATCAAACCATCACCCGCGATCGAATACGACACACCACGCTGCGTGCTCTGCACTGCCGTCACCGTGATGGAATGGTGTCGTGGCGCCGGCCGGTTGGGGGCGGCTGGCCCCTGGCGTCGCTTGCTGCCGCTCGCAGTACCTCCCGCCTGCCGGCTGTTCGTTTTTCTCATGGTTCCAGTCAAGAAAAACTTGCCAGCAGAAGCCCGAGTAGCGGGAGTAACCGAATACTCATAAAAGCATTCGAAATCCGAGTCCAGTTCATCCGATGAATGGCTCCGTCCGCGAGGCACTCGAAGATTCTACGAGGAATCAGCATGTTATGAAGGCATCCATTTGGTTTGAGAAAAAAACATATAAATGTGACAAATTATAAAAGTTCATGCGATAATCAGGCTGGGTTGTCGGTCACTACCGTCTGATCCAGCTCTGGCAGCTCCCCCGGACACCGTGTCGGGAACCAGTGAGTATTATTCAGAACACACCAAGGACGGATTCATGCCAAGAAGAGAACCGCGATCCGCAGCCATCCTGAAGGTGAAGCTCCGCCTGTTCGTTTTCGTGGCGCTGATTGGCCTGTCAACGCAGATCGGTTTGATTCCGGCCGCCCGTGGGGCAGACCGCGTCATCTACGACGACGGGCTCCGCAACGGCTTTCAGGACTGGAGCTGGGCCACGCGCAGCCTGACCCAGTCGGCAGTGGTCCACGCCGGGGGGGCGGCCGTATCGTTCGAGCCCGACGGCTGGGCGGGCATCTACTTCCACGTGGACGCCGGCCTGACCACCGACGCGTACGAGGCGTTCGACTTCTGGATCCACGGCGGCGCCGCCGGCGGCCAGGCTCTCACCGTGGCTCTCTACACCGGCACAGCGCTGGCGGGTTCGGCGCCCCTGTCCAGCTATCTGCCGGGCGGCGCCCTGCCGGGCGCCCAGTGGGTGCACGTGCGGGTGCCGTTCTCGGACCTGGGCCTGACGGCCGGCGTGATGAACGGCTTCTGCCTGCAGGACCGTTCCGGTGGCGACCAGGCGACGGTGTATGTCGACGACATCCTCGTCGCCGAACGCACCGGCCCGCCCCCCGAACCCACGACCGTTGCCGTCAGTGTCAATCCGGCCGCCGACCGCCGGCCCGTCAGCCCGCTCATCTACGGGGTCAGCTTCGGCGGGGCCGCCCAGCTCGATGCGCCCGGTTTCACGGTGCGCCGTTGGGGCGGCAACCACACCACGCGCTACTCGTGGCTCGCCGATACGGGCAACCGGGCCATGGACTGGTTCTTCCTGAACATCCCCGAAGACAATCCCCACCCGGAACGCCTGCCGGACGATTCGGCCGCCGACGTGTTCGCCGACGAGACCCTGGACGCCGGCCGCGAGGTGCTTCTGACGGTGCCGCTCATCGGCTGGACCCCCCGGGACCGCGCGGTCCGCTGGGGCTTCTCGGT